>JADEYI010000046.1_pt1 | contig 236352 bp, 416 predicted proteins | sample 8542331 | NCBI WGS metagenome assembly JADEYI01 (sample SAMN16510988, study PRJNA670497) | mine drainage metagenome | isolation source: biofilm near Copperflume 1 | place: Germany: Marsberg coppermine Kilianstollen | collected 2018-02
CGTGCCCACGGTTGATTGGGTCTTGCTTGGATCTGGCGAGTCCAACAAGGGGTAGAATTGTGGCAGCCTTTAACTGCAGCTTCTCTGCAGGATGCACCTAGAGGCAAGGCCTTGCCTCTTGGCAGGAAAAGCCTGTAATAATAATAATAATAGTAGTAATAATAATAAACTTCAAACAACAATTACTCAATTAGTAAACAGTACCACACAGCGATGAGAATGGGTCATGTTTGGCCTCAATCAGAAAAAATCACCTTGATCGACAATGCGTCCATTCCTCAGGCCACCTCACCATCTCATGTCATATGTCACATGCCACAGTGTTACGGAGGACATGGTGTCAAGACCATCATCGTTTGTCCAATCTGGCCAACAGCTTGTTCTGGAATGTTGCAGATTACTTCTGTGGTACCTGGCGCTATAAACACACACTCGTATGCATCATGCTTCCTAGTAACGTTTCTTGAAGAACTTCCTGCTTATTTCATGTGTTGAGTCGCCATCGTCCGCATCACCCCTGCCCTTCCGCTTCCCATTCTTACCCTTGTCGGCTTCCTTCATCTGCAACACAATGCCCTCCGTCAGAGCACTTCCAAACTGATGTTGATTCATCAAATAAGTATATACTGCTGTCCAAGCACATGCAGGCACAAGCCACCCTTGATTGCACAGCATATCATCCTCCTCGCAGTACAGGACCTGGGCTGCGACAAGAAGTCACCTGCATGGTTGCCATTTTCTGTGCTTCCGTCACACGTTCCAACAGCAGCAAGGCCGCCTCCTCCTCAGCATCGTACTTCTCCATCTTCTGCCCTGTCAATGCCTCAATCTTCTGAAACTGCTCCACGTCATACCTGCAATCAATACCACACCACTCTTGAGCGCCTGTAAGGGGACATCAATTTGCATCAAATTTGTCTCACCCCTCTGGACTGCAACAACAGCATCTTGCAAGTGAACAGAGTGACTGTTGTTAGCACTCTGATAGAAGAGACAGAAACGCACTGCGTGACGAGTGTGAGGGAGCGGCCGGATCTGCCAGCGCGCGCAGTCCGCCCCACTCTGTGCACGTAGTCCTTGGAGTTGATGGGCACGTCATAATTCACCACCACATCCACCGCCGGGATGTCCAGCCCTCTACTCGCCACGTCTGCACCACACATTAGTCACGGATCAGTTATCTGCAGCACTGCCTTTCTCTTCACTGAGCGGCCAGCACTTTCTGCCTTTACTTTTGCCACAAAGTTCCACGCGGTGAGAAGGAGTACAACAACCCGACCATTGGGATTACTGGACACATCTATACGTCATCACAAGGGCTACAATAACCTTTCTCCCTACTTGGCGCTCGCAATGCCTTGTATGTCTCTCTTCTCTTGTTACATTCACTGACATCATTGCAGGGCAAAGCATGCCTAGAGAATCAATGAGTCCTGTTGAATGCTCGCGGATCAGAGATCAAAGGTGTGATCATGGGTAATCTCATTTTCAACGAGGAAATGATGCTTTACTCATCATGTCCGTCGAGCATACTTGCATTCAGGGCACCCACCACCAGAGCCTAATCTACATGCAACCCGAGCATTTTTGATTGCTCACCAGGACTAATGTCTGTTGTATGCAGGACCTTCAGGATGGCCTCCTTCGAGTGCATCAGGATAGCTTCAAGACTGTGTTTTTCTGCACCTGTGGCGGCAAGGATGCCTGTATAACCCTGGTGGTGCTGTACGCACGCACTGAACAGACCTGCACGTGATCAGAAGGGTTACAACAAGCCCCTTGAGACTGTGGTTCCTGTGTGCACCTGTGGCGGCGAGGATGGAGCGCTCGCCGGCCTTGAACTTGTTGAGGGCGCCGAGGCGCTTGGGCTGGCTCATCTGGCCGTGGATGGGCAGCGCGTCAAAGCCCAGGTTGCGCAGCATCAGCGCCAGCTTGCGCGTGTTATCGCACGTCCGCGTGAACACCATGAACGTCGCACCCGCCAGCTCCGTCAGGAAATACGCCAGGTAGCAGTCCTGCATAAAATTCTCCTCAAGTCAGCTTTTCTGCTCCACTCGAGACTGACAACAGGATCTCTGACTGACCCGGTCACGGCAGCGTTCTCATGCGTAACTGATATAATCAGCTGGGATTTGAGGCACAGCGGTCTTTTATGCTAGGACGAAGCAGCACGACTGATGCACAGCTCAGATGCATGCACAAAACTCCTGTGCCGCTCATGCCGCAGTAGGGAAACCCATGGGAAGAATTGCCAAACAGGGGTTGTTGCTGGTTCAAGTAGCCCCTGTCCGTCACATGCGGCCTGACCTTGTGCTTGGCGGGGATGAAGAGGTACTGCTGGCGCAGGGTGTCCACGGTGCGGTACTTGGCGTCCACCTCCACCTTGACTGGGTTCTGCAGGCATGCACGCTGCAGCTTGGCCACCTTGGTGGTCATGGTGGCCGAGAAGAGCTGCGTGCGCCGCTCCCGAGGGATAACTTTGAGAATCTGGTCGATCTCCTGCTCAAAGTCCATGTTCAGCAGCCGGTCCGCCTCGTCCAGCACCAGGTGCCGCAGCGCCTTCAGCGTGAACCCCTGCGCGCAATGACTCATCTTCAGAACCATCCCTGGTGAGGACATGATTTGGTGAGGAGAAGCTTTGATGCTGGTGAGGACAGGATATGGGGAAGGCGCAACAAGGTGCAAAGTTGCCTCACAGGGTGGGGAGCCTCCTGCTTGCAATGGTCATGCATGACTATCATGAGCATGGGAATGCTGAAGTAAAAACGGCGGCAGTTTACAAGCAGGTTACCTTTGTGTTCGAAAGGTGGTCGACCACGCGGCCAGGGGTGCCCACGATGATGTGCGGCCTCTTGCCCAGGGCAATCGCCTGGGCCATCATGTCAATGCCTCCCACCAAGACAGCACATCTGACGCCGATTCCCGCTCCCAACGCCTCAAATTGCTCTGCTATTTGCAGTGCTAGCTCTCGTGTGGGGGAGAGCACCAGAGCAAAGTTGGCCTGTGGCGTGTCCAGAAGTTCCTGGAAGAGCCACAGTTTGGATCAGTCCACCGCTCTGGTAAGTAGCCCACAGAGGTGTTCACCTGACTTTGCCATTAGATAGGCAGCTTGTCCAACACGCCTGTGAAGACTGCATGTTGTGAACGCATGCTAAGCACTAGCAGCACATGCTCACCTGAAGGATGGGCATAGCAAAGGCGCCAGTCTTCCCAGATCCAGTTTGTGCTAGGCCTATGACGTCTTTGCCTGCGGCAGTGCAGTACAGATCGTCAAAGGGTTCAGATCAAATTGCGTGTCCTTAAAGTTCCGATGTGAGCACTGACATCAAGCAGCCAACCTGCTAAGAGGTGTGGAACAGCTTGCTCCTGGATACTGGTCGGAACTTTCCATCCTAATGATGCTGCCGCTTCTGCTAGGTGCCTACAAACCCCCAACTTCTCGAACAACTTTATTGCATCTTCGTTGTCGTGCTGGGGCGAGATCGCCATAACAGCGCGTTTCTGCCCAGTGCCTAATACTCTTTCCTCCTGCCGCCTTTACTAGTCTCCAATAAAGCAACGGCACAGGCTTCGATCTTGTCGAAGGAGAGTTTAATGACGTTTTGGATCTCAATTCAACTAGTTTAAGGCACAATAGACTGAGCTCTCGCGATCCTTTCTCGAGACAAGAAATTTTAACACGTGCTGGCACCTGCGTCGCTCGTGAGGTTTGGCATCAGCAGAAATGCAGGAGGCCTGATGCGAGAGCAGAATGATCAGACACGTACAGATGAGGTGATGTTTGGATCGTAGCGTCCAATCGGATTCTTGAGTTGGTTTTCGATAGGCATGACCATTGACCTAAGAAGTGCTGAACCCGTGTGCCTCACTGCGCATGAATAGGATCACTTGCAGTTGTTGCAATAGATCTTTTGAATCTTCGGAACTGAGGCACCACGGGGTAAGAACCAAGAACCTATGTCTCGGCTGAAGCCTGGTATAAGGACAGTGTGTAGTTTTCTAGACAGGACGATGCACCGTGACATTTGTAACTCGGAATAATGCAGGTTGGTGGTGGAGTACGACAGAAGAACGAGCTGCTCTGTGCAGACTGCTGGAAGGTGTTCTCTACCGATTCTTGGGATGACAGCAGCAAGCCTCAAAGTGGAGAGGACGAGCACCCATCGCGAAAGCGCAAGCTTCAGGTAAGAAAGTGCCTTAATATCAATTTGGGCTGGCTTCAGCACACCAAGGCGAGTATGCTAATGACAGAGACTGGGAACTCAGAATGCTTATACTTTGTTCTTGCAGGAAGGAGGTGCCCAGGATGCCCTTGGCACCTTATGGGAGGACCCAGAAAACAGCAGTGAGGCAGTGGCAAACAAGCTTGATGCCGATCCTCACTTCCCAGAGGAGCCCCTGGATCACCTCAGGCGACTCAGCGGCGCAGGGGTCTTGGATCCAGGCTCAGCTTTTGCACGTGCCTTGGTGCAGAAGCATGCGGAAATCGCAGCAGCAGGCAGCGCGAACCAGGTTCTAGCCGAAGATAAAGGCTCAGGGGGCAGGGCTGTCACTGAGCCAATGAAGAGGGCAGGGTCCGCCCTGGCAAGGGACAGGAGCGGACGATTCATAGGCAAGAGCAAGCCTGCAGACAAGGTTGAAAGCAGCGGAGCAGGGCCAAGCCCCCCTGCCAGAAGGGGCAACATTGACCCAGATGACCCACTGGAGCAGGACCTGATGGTCTCACAGGCGCACCTCTTTGATGACGCCCCTGTGCGTGGGCCGGCTGAGAGCCTCAACGCTCAGGTGACGTCACATGTTCGAAGCATCCCGAAGGGCAATAGGATCACATCTGAGATGGGCTTCGAGGTAAAGTACAGACGAGTGAACCTGACTAACGCACGTGCACAAACGCAGGATCAGTAGATAACCTACCGTCAGTGCCAGAACAACCTGTCAAGCGGACATGCACGCAACAAAGCAGATGACAAATAAAAACACCTGGCTCGGTCCTTGAGTAGGAGTGTATATAATGTTCTGTAACTTTGCAATGTGCATCTCGCTGATGCTGTCTTTGTGCATGCCAGGTATCGCAGAACACTGTGAAACAGGAGGTCAGCGGGGAGGTGCTCTCGCCGGCCGCTCGGATGCAAGCCAACAGCCCTGTACAGCCGCAAGCCGTGCGTGTACGCAGCGGTGTCGCAGACACAGACTGCCTGGCTGAGCTCAAGCAGATGCGCTCCAAAGTGGCCACCCTGGAACACACCCTCCTGTAAGCATCGCCCTCATCTGTCCAATCTGCTCTGCCACTTTCATACTTGACACCATGGTCCCATTGCCCTTGCTCCCCAAAGCTGTTTCACAGCACTAGTTTCCCTTGTTAATGTTGGCGTGACGATCAAGGTGAGCCTAGTCTATTGCTGCGCAGGGCTGCGCGGCTACAGACGCTCTGCATAATGTGCAAGGCAGCGGCGCGGAGCACGGTGGCGCGGCCGTGTGGGCATGTGCTGTACTGTGCCCCCTGCATGGCTGCTCGGGTGGCGGCCAGCGGCACCTGCCCCGAGTGCTCCTCACCCATTGTGGAGACACACGCTGTGATTTTTGGTGGGCCATGACGGGCGGCCTCTGCAGGCAGGTTGTGCCAATGTACGCTGTACATCAGTAGTTAGATTGCTGGATTAGTGTTTTGAACAGGATGTCGTATTGTTTTGCATACTTGCTCTGTGTAGAAACAGCCGTGCTGGACGTGTGCCCCAGAGGTGCACCTTCCGAATTCTGAAATAGTCTGGCATTGCAACATTTGTTAAGAGCTGCTATATGGTACTGTATGAATTTGCCATACGTTGCAGTGTGGGTACGATAATTGTTCATTCCTTTTGCAGCAGACTGCTTTTTCACCCAAGACTCGTGCATGTGCTGCTGAAGATCAAGGAGCCAGTTTGGAGCCTTGAATTTAAATGACAGCAAAATTCTGGCGTCGACATTGATATTCTGGGTATTGGACCTTCCAAGGGATTAGTCAGCCATGCTGGGAACATGTTTGATTCTTCTGTTCTGTGTCAACAGAGGTGCACTACATTGTTTTAATAATATGTTGAAGTAAATTAAGGATAGTTTGTGTGGTCGACGCTTTTGCAAGGGAAGGTGTCGTGTGTACACAAGTGCATGCTACTAGGAGTGAGTGGGAACCTCACTCAATGCAGCAAGATTGAAGCCACATTGAAGGATGATGAAGTCGCAAATATTGTTACAAGCTCCTGCCAAGTGCAGTGAGGCTGACATTGATCGGCATGACACACCATGCGAGGCATCTTGTAGACAGGCGCTGTTGATGCATCTGCCCGACAATGTAACGAGTATGTAGAAAGCACACTGATTCAACCCCATGCTGGGCTACCAAAAAAGGCCAGCTTAGGCCTTGGCAGCGTCCCTCTTGGCCTGCTCCTGCAGGATGTCCAGGCGCACACCCTTGCCCTTGGGCAGACTGATCAGCGGCTTGTCGTCCTTGCCAATGATGAACACGTTCGACAACCTGCGCCGCACACACATTCCCATCAGCATCCTTCAGCACATTCAGCCCCTCCAGCCAACAGACCACACATCAGAGCCCGCAACAGCGCACACCCTGTTTCAAGCTCTGGAGCCAGGTGCACCAATGCTGTGCTCTGCTCTGTTGCTGAGAATGAGGGCATGCACACATGCGCATAAGGATATGCCAGTCCGGAAGGCTCACCGCGTGGCGAACTGGTGGCCGACAGAGTCCTTGACGACGATGATGTCGAAGGAGCCCTTGTGCTTTTGCCTGTTGACGATGGTGCCGACACGGCCCACGTTGCGCCCGCCAGTCACCATCACCAGCTGGCCCACGTCAAACTTGATGAAGTCCTTGATCTTGCCCGTCTCGATGTCAAACATCACCGTGTCGTTCACCTGCGCCATAGCCTCCCATTAGCCAAACGCAGCTTCCCCGGACTTCCATTGCACATATCATTCCCTTCTCACTCTCCCTACCACAAGAGGCACATTCCGCCTGCGAAGACTCAATCGCAGACAGCTCAGCTGCCTTCTGCACACTACGGGTTGCACGCTTCCTTAGACTTTGAAGAAATGCAAGAGCGGCAGCCTGTGCACCTTGATGTCGGGGTCGGGGTAGCGGATGGTGCGGCCGTCGTGGGTGGCGATGTAGGGAACGCCCCCCTTGCCCACCTGCTGCCTCGTCACCTTCAGCAGCTTGTACCCTGCCTCCTCCTGCACCAGCCAACCACAATCCCGCTCAGCATCCGGACTCTGAACACACTTCCAGACTGTCAAGCACCCAGCCAATGAGGACAGTAGACATTGCGCGGCAGATAATATGACACCATAGACTCTTAAGCTGCACAATCATCCGCACCACTGCTGTCAATGATCACCTCTCATAAAGCTCAGCCAGATCAGACTAGCAATGACAGGCAGGATGCACCCAAGACAGGGAGGTGACAGTGGGCACCTTGGTGATGCGGTGGGTGACGAAGCGGCCCTTGGAGTCGTATATGAGCCGGAAGTGCTCGTCAGTCTTCTCAATGTCGATGACGTCCATGAAGCCTGCTGGGTAGGTCGCGTCTGTGCGCACCTTGCCATCCACCCTCACTAGCCGCTGCATGAGGATTGACACCACCTCCTTGCCAGTCAAGGCATATCTGCGCAGTTTCCACACGCTTATTAGTGCGCTGCTCTGCTCGTTGTGCTGGCACTGCTGACTTCTCTCTCCACCTTGGGCAGCCCTTATAATGGATCACCACAAGCAGCCGACCACAACTCAACAACACTCCATGCTTTGCAGCAGCAGGGCAATGTCGAATAGCTCTAATTGGCCATGTATGTATAATCGACCATATGGACTTTCCACTGACTTTCTCTTACAGGCAGTAGCCACTCACTTGAGGCGGTTCCTCAGCATCAGTGTGAGGGGCAAGCACTCGCGCTGCTTGTGAGGACCTGGGGAGGGCTTGGGCGCCTGCAAACACAAACAGACATTGGTTCTGTTGATCCGAAACCATCAGTGTTCATCGATGTCCTCAAACAATTTCTGAAAGGACTCTTCCTGCTGCAGGATATGGGAAGCAAAAGATAGATCGCTGTGCCAAAGAACATCATATTTCCTGAACGCAATCTGAAAGTATCTGTAATTGTTCTGCTGTCACGATCGAGATACAAGAAGAATGTGCAACTCACAAAGATTCCGCCCAACTTGTCCAGCATCCAGTGGGAGGGAGCATTGAGCCGCTTCAAGTGCTTCTTTGGTCCGCGAACCATCTTGGGAAGAGCCGCTAGGCGGCCAACTATCCACAAGAATCGAGCTACTGATCGAAGATGCAATGCAGGTGGAGAAATGTGACAAGCCGCCGCAAGTCTCATCGCACACCCTCTCAAATCCCCTCTTGCATGCCGGAGCCCTAGGGTTCTGCTCCAAGCCAGTATTGGCTGTCTATTTTGGTTGATGGCCCCCGTGCGCCGGTTCTTGAATGGGCAAGCGACTTTCTCGGTCAGTAATGAGGCTCGGTCTCGGAAACAGTCAGTGATTACCTTTCGGACATCGTGCCAATCGGAGAGTATAATTCGTCCTGGATCGGCTCGTCCGGGCAGCTTGAAAGTGCGGGCTTGAAAGGAGGGGAGGGTCAACCAGGACAGCAAAGTGGGGTTGGTCGCCAAAGGCGGTCATCAATGCTCAATCAACCCAGGGATGCCAATGGTTGCTTCAGTCGCCGGCAGCCGGGCAGGCGTTCATCCATGGCAGGGACAGAAGACTCCTGGAGCATGGTGGGACTCCGTGCTTTCGGAACAGTCTTGGACGATGCCCAGGCGATAGTCGATGCAGCACAGCGGTCGAATTGGTGCTCCATATTGTTTTTATCTTCAGCTCTTATTCCGATGACGAATTCGGGCGTCTCATCCTGTTGATTGAGGTCGCTGGACTTGGTCTAAGTCGAACTGCTGTAGGGTTCTTCCGTGAGCTATTTCTTTGGTCTGGCAAGACCCTGGCATAACTTCCATGTACCAGCAATTCGTCGTAGTAGTCGGCATCTATTTATGCAGACGCGATTGTCCTGGAAAATAGCTTTGCCAGCTCCTTGACTCCCATCGTGCTGACTAGAAAGTCGTGCCAAGAAGGTCATGCCTTCTGATTTTGTCTGATGGGGATTTTTTCATCCGAGAGAGCCTCGGCTCCAAATGGGATTTCCTTGAAATGTTGAGACAGCTTTTAGAACGCAGCACCTTGACTTGATGAGGAAAGCTGGGTGTGTATTGATGGGGCTGCTGCTTCAACACAGGGCTCCATGGCAGACCCGAAGACCACCCTTGGCCAGGGGGTCAAAATGCTGAAGGGCGGAGGGGGCATCTTCAAATCCGCGGCAGTCGCTGTCCTGAGGCTTGAGCGCAAGCTGATGACTACTGGCGACATCACAAAGTGCGCTGCTGACTGCACACACACACACACAGCGCAATTCCCCTGCCCCTGTGGAGCGCAGCAGATGATGCTGCGGAATTCCCTGAAGTCTCAATGAGTCTTGATAGACTTGGCATAATATTGCAGTAATGAGACTGTAATGACAATTAGTGACCCAGCTTAATACTGTGTGGTGCAGGCTAGCGCTGGAGAGGCAGCACATAAAGTGCCAGGGGCGGACTCCAGAGGCCACCATGGCATCAGCCCTGTACACCGACGTGAAGCGCAAGGGCAACAAATCCGTGTTCACCAGGTACCAACCACCTTGCACCTTTCTGCCACGGTGCTGCCTGCATTGCCCATGGTGCTGCCATTGGCTGTCAAGCACCCATCAAATGCAGACAGTACAGGGCCCTGATGCATGCTGGTGTGTCATGGTGAAAATTATTCCTCGCAGAGGTGGTAGAAAACTTAATTGAACACCAGTATTAGTGTGGTGGCTGCAAAATTGTCTGGCCGCCAGGTAGATCATGCAAGCCGTGAGTGATGTTTGGTAATGGACTCGTCAAGGTGTGCTGGTGCATGCAGGCCGCAGGAGGGGCTGTTTGGGCTGAGGGAGTGGGAGGACGAGGGATTTGTGCCGGATCCTGTGCCCGGCATCCCCCCTCCATCCGAGATCATCGAGCGGCGGCCGCGCAGCGAAGGGCCCCGAGTGCGCAGCCTCCTCCACTGTTATTGTCTCTGACAATAGCTCCATTGCACGGTCCTCGCAGGAAATTCAGGTCAAGTTATTTTTAGGCAGCCGTCAAGGACAGAGCCGAGACAGACTGGTTCAGACCAACGTGCATATCATCCACAGAAATTTGGAGCTGAGCAATCGGCAGACAGGACATGCATGACCCATGAATTTAGAATGATACGGTGCATGCATGCAATTGTGAGATGTCTTGATGGCTGTGCAGACGGTGCGGCGGCTGCACAGATACATGCCCGGCAGGAGCCCTGAGGATGGGGATGAGGAGTATTCTGACCTGGGTGACTCACCCTCGCGAGGAGCCTCCGAAGACATCACCGACTCCCCGGTGAGCACGCCTGTCCTCCATCCTAAGCGCAACCCCTTATAAACCAGCATCCACAGCGATCTGTCTTCCTTAAGAGGTTCAATCGACCTACCTTTGCAGCATGTGCATGCTCTGCCTGGTCAGATATCCTGCCCTGTCACTGTTCAGTGCAATATCAATGAAGTAGTACCGCTGGGTGTACACTGAGCACAGTGCCCACGGTGGTTTGGGTCTTGCTCGATCTGGCGAATCCAACCAGGGGTAGCAGTTTTGCCAGTCTTCAACTGCAGCCACCTGCAAGCACACCTTGTGTGTTGTCTCTTAACAGGAAAGCCAACCGGAAACCAATAATAATGATGCTGGGTGTGCTTGGCAGAGCCCGCTGTTCCGGGCGCAGCATCTGCATCCGCTGGGCGTGCGCTACAGCGGGGTCAAGGCAGGGGCGCTGCAGCTGCTTGGAGACGTCTGCATGACGCCCCTGCCCATCAACGCCGACTTCCTCGAAGCCGCCGGCTCCACCGAAGCCAAACCGCCGCAGCTCGTGCGCTCACCTTCTCCCCTCCCTTACAATGCTTTTCAAGCACCTTTAGCCTAAGATGCACACAAGAAAAGAGAACCCAGATGCCTCACACTCCGTGTGTACCTCTGAAGGTTTTCCCCCCAACACCCAGTATTGTGGCATGTGTTCCTGTTGCAGTACCACCCCTTTTGTCCACTACAAGCAACAACAGCAGGAGTCAGATTGTTCTCAGTCCTGGATATCCCTGACATGTTTCTGGTGCATGCAGAGCAGCTGCGTGTTGAGATTTCTCCAATCTTGAAGATGCATGTCATATTTCGCGTGCAGGCGAAGCAGCAGCGGGGCCGGCCAGAGCCGTTGAGCATGGACGGGGCAGCGGGACTGGCGAGCACTCTCAGCAGCCCCCTGCGTGTGGACAAGCTTGCAGTCTTCCACGACATGGTGACCAGCCCCGAGGGCGTCGCGCGACTGGCGGCTGCCGCGTCGCCGTCGCCCGACTCCGGGCCGTCCACGCGACGCAAGCGCCCGCGGCTTCTGCTGGACGTCCCAGCTCTGGTGAGCTGTGCGCACGCACCTGCTTGCCCTTGATGGCCTGCCTGCGATGAAGATCTGTACACCGCCACGCTGCACAGCATGTCTTGAACTGTGGGAGTTTGCCCAGGGCATAAAGACATCAAGGATGTACAGGATTTATTGCAGTCGGTGGTGTAGATACCATTTGCATGAGCGTCTATAATTGCATCGTGCAGCATGCTATGTTGAAAGCCCATGTCACAGTCCTGAGATGGGTTCTCTGTGAGATAGGTGTCAGTGAAGTGTATTGCTGGGCTGAGCTGAGCAGCAACTGCTGGCGTGTGCAGGACTCTGTGGATTTGGAGAAGGTGGGCAGCCTGACCAGAGCTAGCCCCGCCACAGCCGCCCTTTTCGCTGGCTTCCTCCCCTCTGCACAGGTCAGCCCCACAGCTTCATTATCATGCTTAGGACTTTGCTTTTTGGAATCACACTGAAAATTAGTGCCAACATAGCCGAGGCATTTTAACAGCTGTGTTGAGCCTGTTGGCGAGCAATGCAAGGTGCACGTCGCTTTTGTGCCCTCACAGAGCCCAGACAGAAAGGTGCTCATCTCTGTTGTCTGTAATGCTCTAGAAATCCATTGCTCTGAAGATGCTTTCTCAAGCATTGCCATTTCTGCGCACTGCAGGTGCTGCCTGCGCCGCTGTACCTGAGCCCGCCGCAGCTGTCGGCGCTGTCTCCGCTGCCCTTCGCGACGCTGCACCGGCCGGAGAGCGCGCAGCGTCCGCTCAGCGTTCCCTCCGTCCTATCCACCCCCAACATGATCAGCCTCGCCTTCGCAGGTGCTCTTTTTTGGCGCAGCACCTTTCCTGCGCAGCTCCCTCGACATGCGCCCACTCAGAGCAGAAGTACTTTGTCTGCTTGTAGTGTGCATTGTCATACAATATACAACAGCCGCAAGATTTTCTCCTTTACAGCAATGTGGCTGGAATGGGCAGACTGAGGGTACCTGTCATACTTTGCAGAGGCGGACCTGTTTCCCGAGGGTGACATGCAGCCCTCCGGCCTGTCTCCCTCGGGCAACAGCCGAGGCGGCCCGCCAGCCGCCGGCCGCCCCGCGCCCCACACGGCGATCCACCCCCACCGGCACACCCCCGTCGCGCATTTGCCGCCGCTGAGCCCCCTCACGGCGCTGCTGCACGGCGCTGCGCCCGGCAGCATCCGCGAGGGCGCACTGAGACACGACCGGCCGCCGCCGCCGCTCATGCTGCCCATCTCCCAGGTGCGCGCAATCAAGGGAGCATTTTTATTAATCTCACCACACACTTTTTTTGCCAAGAGGGCAGTGCGTCCAAGGAGTATAAGGTAAATCTTTGTACTCCCCTTGGCGCAAAGCTCTGCTGTGAAATGTCAGTTCCTTTGCCAGAACCTTTGCAAGTCATGTGAACCCGCCAATAAGTGCCAATTCTGGCAACTGCAATGAGAGGCATCATTCCCATGCGGCAGAAGAGCGGGAGGCGCTGGCTTTCCTGTCTAGCAAACCTTGCGTTGCTGACGGTGTGTGGTGATCTTGGGAGGCATCATAGCCATGTCAGCATGCCCATGAGAAACATGGTCTGACCAAGATTGGCGCTTGCAGGAGCCGGGAGACAGGAAGGCGGGCGGCATGGTGCCCAGCAGCAGCGCTGTAGTCAAATCCGAGCCGAAAGAGCAGGAGTACTACCGCGAATGGCTGCCCAACCCACCCCAACAACTCCAACAGCACCCGCCCAGGTGCTTACTGCTGTTTGTAGTTGGAAGCAATGGCAGGGCCATGCCATAAATGATCACGTACTTCACTTTGCCTCTACCTGGGTCTTGCTGAATTAAGCACCTTTTCAGATTTCTTGCGCGGCACGTGTATCGTTTGGAGGCGCTGTGAGACTGTGTGTCTGTGGGGGACAGCCCTCTTGGCGAGAGCGGCACGCCGACAACGGAGCGGCTGAAGCGGATAGAGGCCAAGGTGCAGCAGATGGAGGCCAACCTGGGAGCCAACCACCCCCAGGTACCCACCCCCATCCACCCTCCTTACCATGCAAAGCACCCTGCCTCCTCACTGGGGCCCTTCAGGGCGTTGAGTTGCATTTGCTGTAGAAGAGATGCTGGACGTGGATGTGACATCTGCTGCAGGTGGGCAAGGCGTGGCTGTACCTGTCCAAGGCGTACCAGAATTTCGGCAGCAAGGGCAACCAGGCGGAGTACAAGGAGAAGAGCGAGGCCGCCCTCTTCAGGCACGGTCCTCTCCCAGCTGGCCCTCTGAACAACCTCGATATGCAAACTGCTCCTGCTTTCTCTCAGCCTTGTCGGCAATGCCCTGATCCCCACACATGACTGTGATGGAAATTCCTTCCAAGATGGCAAGGTCAGTAGATGTCTAAGCCATCAAAGAGGGTCGGCGTGCCTTGATCTCAGTGAAGCTGAGGTGGCCATCCCTGTTCAATCTAACACTGGCTTGGCGTGCATGCAGGTCCTTCCAGTGCATGCGCGCGTGCTCCTCGCTGTGCACCGCCTTCTTTGACGCCTACCCGGCAGCTGCACCGGCCCTCGCGGCGGCACCGGCGGCCGGGGACGGCGACTTCGCGTACCTTCTCGGCAACATGCGCTCGCACATGCCGCCCACCACTGCCGGCCAGCAACCGCAGCCGCACCAGCAGCTTCGCAAGACAGATAAAGAGCGGCAGGCTTAAGGATTGACGGTGTGCAATGCGATGAGGACATGCAATGCAATCAGGACAGCCACAGATTCCAAATTTAGCTATAGCAGAGGTAGGCAGGCGGGCAATCGATCTATGGGTACAGCAGCTGTGAAGAGGGTGACAAAGCGTGCTGGAGCTGCGCATGCGGGCAAAGACAGAGGTAGAACAGCGGTAGCAGCTGAGATAGCTGGCAGGCCTCTTCTTTTTGGACCTAGACCTAGACCTGCAATGCAATTTTTGGCAGACATTCATTGTAGGAGGCTGAAAGGGCTTGTTTTTTGCCTGGAACATGTGCGGGCCATCGTATTGATGGTATCAGAGATTCCTTGCGCATGGTGCTTCTGTGCCTGCTCATGCGTTGATAGACTGATGTAGCATGCAAGAGTGTTGCACACCTACTAGGTTATTATTATTAGTAATAACCTGGGCGTCAGGTAATCATCTGCAAGAGATTGAAGACCGTTGTTCATCTTCAGGAATTGCCGCTTCTAGAAAATTTCCAGAAGTATTACTCAGTGGTGAATTGTCCTGGCCAATGCGCAGGGAGTTTCATGCATACTAGGAGGCAATAGATTCTTATACAGGGTTGCTGGAAGACCGCTGCTGAAGTAGCAACATGCATGGCCAAGCTCGAGATCAACGCTATAAATGGAAACCTCAAGTGCTGTTGATCTTTGCATATTGCCATTGTTCGATGCATGGCCTTGATAAACAATGACTCATGATTCATGGGAAATTGTAAGCATGGGTTTAATGATTCTACATTGAGAGTGACCGACAAAATTACAAAACCAACCTTGTATTTCAGCCTGTGGTATCTACATTATCATGGAAATCCCATTGTTGCATCAAGCCCAAGACTCCATCAGGAGCCTGAAACTCTGGGTTGAGCGGGCACATTTCATCTGAATTAACTCAGCCTGGCCCTCACGCCCATCATTGCATCGGCAGTGGCCGAGAGAAATTCTTCACAGCACACCACTATCGAGCGTGGGCCAACATGCTCATATCAGTTCAGGTTTGGAAATCCACCAATGCTTCCAAACTCTTCTGCTGTTCTTGGCTTCGCAATTTGGCCCGGTGCACGCTGTTGCACCCTGGACATGCAAGAAATGAGGGAGGTAGCATATCTGTGAGCGTGTGCATTGACACTCGATGCACTATATAGTAAAGGCAAACCTGGAAAAAGAAGTGCACATGCACAAGCATTGCCACATGCCATAGGGCAAGTAATATTTGATTGCTAGCTTCCACTTAAATTCTCATCTCTCCGTCTTTTGACACTTTCTCATGCATGCAACCCTGATCCCAATGTAAATCTCTACACCTATTTGTGGTCTTGGAAAATCAATAGCCTGGCAAGACAACTACGTGGTGTGAAATCTTGCAGCTCATCAAGCTACTTCAGCATTGCGAGCCATTATAGCAGTCGCAAGTTCAATTTAAGCGATGCAATTGAAAGTATGAACAGAGAACACACCACCAACAACGTGCGCCTTTTGACAGACGGTCCTTCAGCAAAGGTTCTTGACCAGTCACACAAGCATCCACAGTGACTTTCATGGCCTGCAAATAATCCGGCCTCTGCGTAGCTGAATCTCATCTGACCTCTAAAATTTACCAAACAAGTCTTCTGCTCACCAATTGCTTGCGTACCCTGCTGGTAGGGCTCTGCGCGCCTTAACACCCCATACATAGGCAGAATCTCCTATCATGGCCATGCGCAGCTGACCTCACACTCCTCTGGAGGCTCTCGTCTCTGGGAGAAACGACAAGAAGCTGAGCATTCTCAAGGTGGAGGCCAGGACAAAGCGCTCTCAAATGGCACACAAACACCGTGGGCAGTGGCTTCCATTGGGAATGCAGGAACAGCCTGCTGCACCGCCTTCCTACTCTCTACTTCGCTAGAGCCTCATCTGTTGAGAGCAGCCCAGGGTATCACCCACGCCTCACTTTGCCTCCAGCTCATTTACCTGTCCATTTGCCACGGGCTGCACCGCCGGCGCAATCTCGGCTGCCCTGCCCGTCTTGGTGAGCCCATTGGCCAGGGCCTTTCCGCCCCCAACCCCGTTGGCCACCCCATTGGGCTTGTCCTGCAGCTTAGCGCTTTCCAGGCTGGCGATCATTCTGGCAACCGCGCCATTCTTGCCGGCAGCCGCCTTCGGCGCCGCGCTGACTTCAGCGGCGCTGGAGTCGCTGACATCGTCGGGCACATGCGGAGCCACGCCGTTGGGAAGGCTGTGCGCCTCGGCAGGTTCCGCGGCTTCAGGGGCGGTGCTCTCTGTCGCCGGTGTCGCTGCGGGCGACTCCGCGGTGGAGGGTGCAGAGGCTGCGGCTGGCGTGGGAGCAGCAGGCTTGCTGCTCGGCTGCGGCAGTGTGAACTCTGCGGCGTCCGCCGACAGCTCGATGCTCCGCCGGGAGGGCGCTGCGGCGGCCTGAGGCACATGATCATACAAGCACACATAAGTATATTGTTGTTGAAGGTACTGGTGCACCGTGAACACCAGGCACTCTGCCACAGGGCACACACGCCAACCACCCAGCCATTCAGAGGATTCACAGTGTCTGCCGCTTGACAGCAGGCTACCAGGCATGCCACACGGCAAGGAGGCTCACCTCAGTGCTGTTGGGCTGCCTGCTCTTGCGAGGGAAGGCATCGGCAGACAGGCCCGCGGGTGCTGGTGCAGGCTTCTTGGGGTGCGTGTGAGCATCCATCTTGCCATTCACCGGTGCGCGAGCCGTGGGTGCATTCCGGTGCTTTGCATGGTGATGCCTCTGCAGCAAGGATACAGCACAGGGACCTCAAAACACTGCGCAAGACCGTGGTCATCATGCTATTGTTCTCAGGTCTCAAAAGAGTCAAAGACCTGTAATGCTCAGCAGACCGCGAACCTGCTTGCTGTGCAGCCTGTGGTCGTCGTGAGGCACGCGATACCGCTCGTCTGCCTTAAAATCCTCCAGGCTGTGGAAGCGCTCGTCCAACAGCTCCTTCAACTGCAGCGCACAATAGAAGTACGGTGTAATATAAGTGTAGTAGCTACAGTATACATGCACATTGACAAGAAAAAGAAGACCACTTTAATATACAAACTAAGAATACCATATTTAATTGCACAATTAGCTGCTGCTGCCTGACAGGGTTATCGGAGGGAGGCCTCAGAACAGATCTTGGTAGAGAATTGTATCTTCAGGGGCGAGAAGCCTCGGAATTAGCATGGTTGGAACATCATCGGCCAAGAACCCCCACAACACAGCAAAGCAGTCAGGGCATGTGTGGGAAAGGCCCCAGACCACACCTTTGGATTGAGCTGGACGGTGCTGTCCTGGGGGGTGCCTGGGCCGTAGTAGAAGAAAGCCCACAGCTTTTCGAGGCCATAGATGCTGCCTGCCTCCAGGTCCTGCGAAGGTGCAAGCAAACTGTAATCAGAAAACCAGAGAGGGGTGGTGATGACTTGCCTTGAAGCCCGACATGTATGTCTCGATAAGACTGGCGATCTCATGAGTCAAGTTGCATACAGCATGATTGCCACGCCAAAGGTGTCCTGTTCGGTAGAGCTACCCTCCATGACTTTACGTGTTTTCAAGCCCAGATGCATGCATGTTCTTTTGACCATTTTTGTCATGAGTGCAGCTTGCTGAAGGACTGGCTTCTTTTGAGAGGGCTCACCAGCAGGGTCTCCTGCTCAAAGTCGCGGTAGAGGGCGTCGTCAAAGCTCTGCTGCAGGCCGTAGCTGTAGAACCGGAAGAGGCACTCGCGCCCGTACTGGTACTGCGCGGCCGCGTCCTCGGCAGCGTACCTCCGGAACTCAGCGTACATGGCGGGGCAGAAGCGGTCCCTCAGGAAGTACGACCAGAAGCGGAAAAGCGTGTTCATCTCCTCGCTCTTCCCCACACCTGCACCCACTCGCTCTGCTGCATCAGCGGCAGTGCCCTAGCTGACATAGCACAGAACCTTGCATGGCATTGCACGCCCCTCTTCTTGCCTCACACCTACCTCGGGGGCGCTGATAATTTGATGCTTACCATGCTTGAATGCAGATCGTTTGCATCTCTAGGTTTAAAGAGGGGTCATATTGGCACCAGTACTAATAGGTTCTTATGTAGTGTGTAATAATACAGTGGGAGATAGTTGGGTGAGCACAACGCACCTTCAGAGACGCGCTCCTCGAGACAGGCCAGCTTCCAGGCCGGGTAGCGTATGGGGCGGAAGCCGCTGTCCTGCAGCAGGCGCGCGGTGGGGTGCTCAAACTGCTGCATGACGCTGCCGGTCAGGCTGTGCGAGTAGCTGTAGGCCGACGTGCTCAGCATGCTGTCCATGGGCTGCAGGTCGCGCGCATGTGCGCGGTCGGCCGTCAGCCACCCCACGCCGGAGATAGTCGGGTGATCCGCGGACGGCGTGCCTGTGCCAACCAAGACACTGTGTCAGCATGACACACACCTATCACCAGCGCGAAGGTGAAAGCAATTACACTGGTCTGGATCGCTCTGGATCCTCAATATTTCAGATGAATACCAAGCGGGACACCCTACTACATGACATGCAAGGCAGGGATGCATTGTTTCATGCATGGACAGCCTGTGCAGGGGGTGATGACGTGCCTGCTGCGGCGCGCACTCTGGTGGGGTAGAATCTCACAACTGCCTCAGGGTCCAGCTTATCCCCGCTGCTCGCCTGTGCCACCACCAGCTTTACTTAGTCAACCCGACAGCTACTGTGTGAAGAGACAGGTGCATCTGCAAAAATCTGCAAGTCATAGAGCATGGCTGTGAGACACACCTGTGCTGACGCGTCATGCTGGTCATCAGACGAGCCAGCATGGTGCTGCCCGGCCGCTCTGTCATGGCGGGAATGCTTCACAACGATCAAGTCGCCCAGTTCCTCTTCCGACATCTGGGCCTCCGCAGATGACGTGGCAGCCTCCTGGCTGCTCGGCTGCGCTGCCTGTTCATGCTCCTGCACGATTCACAGGCTCATGAGGTGAGCCACCCAGGCCAGCACCGCCATGAAAAGTCCAACTGTGAAGATGGTGCCATGTTGTCTGCCAGAAGCAAGCCCTCTGGGAAGTCCTCGAGCAGCTCGGCGACTGACAAAGAGCTGACAGTAAAGGAACGCACCTCATCGAGCTGGAAGACATCGTCCTGGCTGGGCTGCACAGAAGCAGCGTCAGACTCGACATCCTTGTTCCCTGCTGCGCTCGCCGCCTGTGCCGCTCCGCTCGGTCCTTGCCGTTGCGCATTTGACGCGGCTCCCTCTGCGGCAGCCGCCGGGGCCTGCGCCGCGTCTGCCGGGCGCTCGTGCGCCGAAGCCGCCATCGGCGTCGCCGGCTGCGAGGCCGCGGCGTTGTTCCGCCGGCCGCCGCTGAAGCCCGCGCCGCGTCGGTCCATGCCGCCGCCGACCGATACGGTGCGCAGCACCGGCGCGGCCGGCAGCAGTGCCGGCGCGGTGGCGCCTGAGGGCGAAACCATGGAAACGGTGATCTTGGGCGCGCGCACGGAGGCGTCGCGCTCCTCCTCGGGCAGCACCCAGTTGCGCCAGGTGTCACGCGCGCGGATGGACATCTGGTCGGCGCTGGTCTCCACGACCGGGGAGCCTCGCAGAGCGCGCAGGATGATGGCGAGGTCGGGCGTGAGCATGCGCACGCGGTTGAAGGAAGCGATGACGGCGGTGGGGATCCAGCCCTCGCCGTCCATCTTCTTGCGCAGGAACATGTCCTTGCACAAGTTCTCCACGCTGAAGTAGTACTCGATCTGGCGCCGCACCGCCTCCTCAATCTGCCCCAGCGACGGCGCGTTGACGGCCGGCGTCACCGGGAGGCCGTAGGCCGTGGGCGGGTAGTACATCTGGCTGACCGTGGGGAAAAACAGCGGCTGCTGGTAGCCCTGCAGCTGCGCGGCGGTGTTGTACACCGGCGCGCCCGAGCGGTTGATGTACCCAAGGCTCGCGCCGCCGTTCCCTCGGCCGCCCTTGGCGCGGCGGACGCCGTCCGAGCGGTTGCTCCAGCTGCGCTGCTGCTGCTGCTGCTGCTGTTGCTGAGAAGCCTGCTGCTGGGAGGGCTGGTCCTTGCGGACCCAGTCCCTGAGGGAGACATCCTTATCGGATGCTGCTTCCTGGTCCGCCAATGAGCGAGTCTGCCGCGCGCCGGCGGCACTGCCTCGGCGGCTGCCCCGCTGCTGCGAGGCTTCCCGCGTCGAGGCCGGCACGCTTGTGATGCGGCCGCTGAAGGCGATGCTCACATTGTTGCTGGGATCAGACGAGGCCGAAGGGGCCCTCTCAATGTGCTGTGATGAGGTGCTGGACGGCGCGCTGGAGGCTGGCAGGCTCTGGGGGTCGATGGAGACCAGGGGCTGCGCCAGATCCTGCCCATGCGAGCTGGCAGGCGCGGAGGTGGATGCCGGCTGAGCCTTCTCAGCAGCGGCAGGCCTCTTCTCCGGCTGCGGCTTGGGCTCTGGCAGGCGCGGAGCAGGTGGCTGCGCTGGGGCAGCAGGCTTCTGGGCCTCAACATGGTTGGCAGCAGTCTCGAGGGCCCTTGGCACAATGTCTGGCGCCCTCTGGGTCACCTGCATGCACACCAGACATACATCATGACTGCCGGGACATTGTCCTATGATCGCTTGCGAATGATGATGTGCTTGACAGAGCATGTAACAGCAGATTGCAATCTTTTAACCGTGGACAGCAGTGCGCAGCCAGGTTGTAGTGCAGTCTCACCTTTCGAGAGACAGGGGTTGTTGGCGCCGATATCGACAGCTTTTTCTTCTGCGTCCCCTTTGCAGCGCCCAGGGATGGCCAAGCAACAGCTTCGCCTGTCTGACTCAAAGCCACGGCCGATCGTGGGATCTCAGGAGATGTGGGCTGCAGAGAAAGGACCAAATTGTCAGCCAGTCACTATTCAGGCAGTACCAAACGAACATACTACCAGAACGGAAAGTGTCGATGGGTGCTTACCACGATTTTCCAGGCTGGCTTAAGAGGCTTTCGTTCCTGAGGACAGCACCATCGGCAATATTCAGAACACCAACAAGAGAACATGCATCGTGCAGCGTCCGCTGTGTTATTCCGCCTTGTAACACATCGCCAAATTTCAAAATGCATGCAAATGATCGATGTTCAGGCATCTCACCTCCTTCCGTGGGGTGCACTTGTCTTCCGTGCTAGCAGCAAGTGCATCCTCCCCTTTCCTGTCCGTTGGAGACCCTTCGCTGGGCGCCGATGCAGCAGATGGCGCGGAGGAAGAAATAGGAGGTACGATCGGAGGCACAGTCTTCACGTGAGCAGGGCCTCGGCCACCATTCTTGGCGGCGTTGTTGGTGCTGGCCGAGGTGCTCGAGCCGTTCCTGCCTGGGGCCTTGACGGCACCATCAACCGGTCGATGTTGAGACGTCGGCGCCTCTAGAGAAGACGACTGTGCATGTACGGGAGAATCCTTGCTGCGCGCTGCCTGGCGAGGCTCCTGGCTCTGAGATGCTTGCTTGCTGTTTTCCACAAGAGTAGCTGGCCTGATCCCAGAATCCTTTCCAACCACATCCTTAGGCTTTGGTTGCTGCCTGACAATCTCAGCCCAAGGAGATTTCAGGGGAGGTGGAATGGGGGCTGGGTCCACCATCTGCAATACCAAACAATCAGTGACTTCCAAGCACACTCAGGCATAATCTGTACAGGGATCGCGCGATCAGGCAGGGCAATACGATGAAATGCACATCATGAAGGGCCAATATGCGAGCCGTATCACCTTCTTTGCAGGTGGAGCTTTTGGAAGCTCAGACTGAGGTGTCCCATCCTGTGTTGGTGCAGCAGCTTCCTCTTTGACAGAGGTGGCCATCACTAGTATTTGAAGACTCTCAGATTATAAGGAGCCCCCACAGGGGCATCGCACACACGCTAGCAGATTAGTTGCAAATCAAAGGCAAAAGACAATAACTTGCAACTTTTACTGCTCGTTCAGACACTATCAAATGCGCTTCCCAGCAAAAGCCAATAGCCCCAATGCTACACGTACTTTCCTGAATTGCAAGAATGGGTAAAGCTACGAGTGGAATCTGGGAAGGCACTGTTGCTTTGTGGCACGAAGATTGGATTGAGGGACCCTATCTGCCGTGCGAGTCTGTTTTGGCTCGGACCAGTCGCCCTCAAGTCGAGCGAGTGTTTTTGTGCATGCAGAGTCGTGTGTGAGACTGAACACCACTAGTGCGCAGTGGATGCCACTAAGAAATTCAGTTCCTGTGCCTCATAATTCGTAACATGCCCAATGCTGCCCTTCTTGGTGTGTATGCGCGCGCCCCCGGGGCTGCTGGGCCAGTGGAATATTAATATGTGGCAGCTTGTTGAACAATGATTACTAATGGCATTGATTACACATCTACGGTAGCTTGCCCCAGGCCTGAATCCATCTGAATAGCGATGGAATGCATATGCCTACAAGCTCTAGATCTAGTTCGAGCAAGCCAAGCTAAAACCAGTCTCAAATGTGCATCATGATGATCATGATGACAGCCGCTCCGTCACCGTTACAGCGTCACTGTGACAGTGGACGCTGCGACATGGTGGACTTAATAGGCATACTTGACAGGAAAATTTTTTAATGGCCCACGAGGTCACAATCCATGCATATCAAGTACGGTTCTCCCTTCCCTCTGCAACTATCAAAACCGGTTGCAGAAGTCCGGCAGGCCACCAAGAGGCAAAACTCACAAGGGGTGTCATCTGCACGCCAACACGCCTAGTAGCGCAGCCAGTAGGTGCGGCGGCGGAACCAGTTGTAGTCTGGCAGCGTTTGGGTATCCCCCATGGCAGCGATGGCCAGCTCCTGGTCATAGATGAACCGCGACGCCACCTCTTTCACCGTCTCCTCGTCCACCGCGTCAATGCGCGCAAACAGCTCTGCCTTGGGCACGCGACGCCCGTACACCAGCAGCTGCCTGGCAATGTCCTCCGCCACTCCTGCAATGAATACATCACACCATGAAACACTCGCCGAACGTTCCATTGCAGAGCTGCAGGTCGCCAACGGGTGCCTGCTGTTGGAAAGCTCCATCAAATCTCAAGATTATTGATCCCAGAAAAGTGTGGAAAAGGTGCATTTAAGGGCAGGGAGCCCACCTCCAGGGCCGTCTTGGGAGAACAGGATGGAGGCCTTGAGCTGGTTGCGCGCGCGCACCACCTGCTCCTCGGAGGCATTGTAGATCAGGCTGCTCATCTCCCGCATTATGCACCACGCCTGTAGCAAGCTCCCAAACTGTCAAGTGACCCCCAAACACACCAATTCAACCCTGCCTTTCCCGGTGAATGGAGCTCCATGACTGCCTGGCTGAATATGCCTGTCTGCACAGGATGTTTATGCAGGTCAGTCTGGGAGCTCACCAGGTCATCCACAGGCTGGCTCTTGGGGTCTGAGACGGCATAGACGCCAAAGAGGCCGGTGTCGTGGTAATTGGTGTTGAAGGCCATGTAGGAGTGTGCCAGGTTGTTGGTCGCCACTCGCTGCGCCATCATGCTGCTCATGTTACCGCCTGCACCAACACACCGCACATGCTCACCCGCTGCAATGTTTCAAATCACCTAGCCCTTTCTGCCTTCATTGGCGCTTGATCTGTGTTCATGTTTATATTTCTTTTGGCTTACTTCAAACTGAGTGCGGGGACGCATACACTAGTTTGGCCCACTGTCGGCATGCAGAGCCCAGCGTTTATGCTTCAGAGAGCAAGAGGTATCGGCCGCACCGGCGCCGGCGTTTTTGTTCCATGCACCGATGATGGACTGGATGACCATGAGGGGGATGGCGTCCGGGTCCGTCCATGAGGCGCCCTTGAAGGCCAGCGCCCAGTGCAGCAGCGGCAGATCCGGCTCCCGGATGCGCACGTCCGAGCCGGTGAAGTATGTCGGGGACTGCGCACACAGATCTCCCTTTATACCAGCAAAGAAACAGTAACCATACATTTGCATGCACAGGGATCCAGGCGCTGCCATCAGCTTTCTGCACATATCATGTAAAGAATTTGATGAAAGGCTTGAGGTCAGCTGACGGCACCTCCTTGACCAGGTCGCTGGACGTCAGGGGTGTGGTGGGGAGCTTTGAGAAGGCCTTCTCTGACAGCTCCACCAGCTGGCTGTGATCTATGGCGCCAGCTCCCGACACCACCTGCAAGGCACATGAATGTCAGCAATCCGTAGACACAGCAGGACTTCGCCATCAATGGAAACACAGAACATGTGGCTGGAACATTGGGTGACAAAATGTGGTATTACCACCTTGTATCCTCAAACATCAGGATAGCATATGAGCTACATTCAATACATCCATTGGCTTTAAGCGACCAAGCAATTGATACAGGTGGGTTAGACTGATGCAGGCTAAAAACAAGCGTGGTATTGTGGATGGGCCTACCATGCGGGGAGCGGTGTAGTGAGTGGCAATGTAGTCTGCAAGATCCCCTCGGGTCAGGGTCTTGATGTTGTCAGCAGGCCCCAGAATGGTGCGCCCCAGAGGTGTGTGCTGGAAGGCTGTTGCATGCAGATGGTCAAAGACAACCTCCTCTGGCACGCCCTCAACCTGCCATCATAATAAGCAAATCAGGGTATGCCCATGCAAGGGGAGATGTGCGTTGTTCTGATGCCATGCATTCCAGGTCATTCCGCATGTTCCATGAAGGCACAAAAACAAGCATACCTCCTGCATTTCCCTCAGGATGACATTGCGCTCCCGCTCAATGGCCTGCTCATCCAGGTCTGAGTTCTGGAGGATGTCGCTCAGGATCTCAACAGCCTTGGGCACATCCCCTTTCAGCACCTTTGCATAATAGCAGGTTATTTCCCTGCTTGTGTATGCATTCAGGTGCCCGCCCATGTTCTCGATTTCCACCTCCAGCTGCTGAGTCGTCCGAGACTGTCACAGGCAAATGAAAAGTCAACACGGTTGAAGAACAAATAATGCTGTACAGTGTGCTCCGCAGCTCTGCAGTACCTTCTGTAGTTGCTCTGGCCTATGCAGTCGCTTGGCCTGGGCAGGGAGTCAGGAGCCAGAGCAGTATGAGCATTGTGCCAGAAGTATGAATCGAAGTACCACAAGTTTACCTTTGTGCCCTTGAAGGCCATGTGCTCCAGGAAGTGGGCTGTCCCATTGTTTGCCGCATTCTCGTATCTGCTGCCAGCATCGATCCAAACTCCCACGGTTGCGGTCTCCGCAAATGGTGTTGTCTCAGATGCCACTCGCAATCCGCTAGACAGAGTCGTCACCTGGTGGCAACAGAAGAAGTGATGAGAAGAGCATATAAAGTCTGTTTGCGAACAAGTGGCCAGCATATTCCTCATGCTGGCAACGCAAAAAAAAATTATTTGTTTTGTTCTTGTGTTCTGGACCACATACGCAGCACCTTGAATGCTAAGAGGATTAGGTTTCAGAGATGCCAATGTGGATCTTCAGGTGGAGAATGAGGCATACCGATGTGTCTGGAATAGAACTAAGCAAAGGCGCATAGGTTGTTGGCTGGGGAACAGGAGATGCAAATCTAAGAAAAGGTGATTCCTCTGCCACCGCCAGCTCCCCAGGGGTCAGCTGGCCAGTTGGCTGGCTGAACGCCCGCTGGCCAGCAGGCCACAGCGAGCTCTGGCGCCGTGCCAGTCTCAGCAAAGACCGCTGCATGGCTGCTGCTGTCTTTCACACTGCTGGAGAAGCATAATGATCGTGTGAAAGGCACACCAAAGGAGGGAACGCCCAGACTGTGTCGTAACCGGCAAAGGCCCAGATCAGCATGGCACAATCACGCAGATCTCTCTGAGAGAGACTTTCACGTAAGGTAGTACACGCCTCTGAACACGCTTCATGCACGCATTCAGTTCTGAAGCTTTCTAAGTTATTCTACGCATTGAAATAGGCCCTGTAGAAGGTAAAGTAATCGTGATGGTGACACATCACATCAATTTCGTGCTGTAAGACAGATGCTATTTATCCTATAGTCGCACAGCTGGTCGATATATATTTTTAGGAATCATCTTCTGGCATTTCTTTGCGAGTATCATAGCTCAGCCTCCCGACACCTGAGTACTGGGAAGGCACGGAGAAGCTGATAGATGACAGCGACCGAGACCGCGACTGTGGTTGATCCTTCGCCAGTTCAAACTGTCATTCCATCGTACTTTGACTCCAAGAGAAAGCCCAGCCTTTTTGCCCAAGAGCCGAAGTCAGAAGCTTTGGGACCGTCTGGTTTCCATGACTCCTTTGTCAATGGACAGGGGCTGCGCGTTGCGTCTTACTATTGGCCAGTAAGTGACAGTCGTGCAAGATTAAACTTATAGTGAGTCCATCCTGGTGCTGCAACATTGATGGCCGTTTGTTCTTCTCAACCACCCTGTGCGTAGCCCCACCATACTGTGTGCTTGAGGATGTGAGACTCTGCATTCAGGCACAACAATCACCAAGGGCGGTGATGCTCTTTGTGCATGGTCATGGCGCCTACCTCATGCATGAGCTCCTAAATGTCCCGGTACGTCTGAGATTTTGTCCATTGTTTTGGCGCTTGTTTTGCTCACTGTTGCTGCCAACCTGTACTTGATACTGGATGATGCCGGCGTGCAGAAAGCAGGAAAGCCTCCAAAGTACAAGGACTCCTGGGTTGAGAAACTGAATCAGGAGGGCTTTTCAGTCTGCGGCATAGACCAACAGGGCTGTGGCTTCTCTGAGGGACTGGAGTGCTATGTGGACCGTTTTGATCACTACGTCGATGATGTCTTGCAGTTCGCCAGGTTGCTACCCATCGTCGGTTCCTTGTATGCGACCGGTTTACATGGCATATGTCTTGCATTGTGGTTGTGCAGGGTGTGTCAAGGACTCGAGCTTACTGTTTTTGTTCCAGGTCGCTGGCGAGTTGCAGCACACCTGACTTCAGTGATGTCCCAATTTTTATAGCGGGCTGCTCGCTGGGTGGTTGCATATCAGTCAATGCCATCCACAGAGAGGTGCAGTTCTGACTCTGTCTTCTGCTCTGCTGCATGCTCGAGAGGCGTCACATGTTTTCACTGAGTGTGATACAAGTGTTTTTGGCATTTATTGCAGGCCCAGTTGTTTGTGGGGGCGATTCTCTTCGCCCCGATGCTCTCCCTGGACCGCGCCTCAAAGCACGGCCTCAATTATTACCTACGGTGAGTGCATTATTCGTCCCTGCATACAACAGCATACTGATCTCTTCTTTTTTTTTGCCCCTTCCCGCCTTCTTACCATGCCTCCATCATGACCTGGAAATGATGCTGATTGTAATGTCCTGCGTAGACCTCTGGCAGCGCTTCTGAGCCGCATCTGGCCCACACTGCCGGCGGCATCCACCACGCGCAACCATTTGTACCCAGAGCTCCAGTCCTTATGGGATGCTGGTGAGAAGTCTGTACATCACATCAGGAACACTATGCTTCCTCCTGCATCCGTGTAAATGTAATCCTGTCGCTGGCGTTGAACCAATGTATCTGTCGAGCACTATTTGCTGTCGCAGATGGCTCACAGAATGTGTGCTGCAGACCCTCTCTGTTGGCACGGGGCGACGCGTGCTCGCGTTGCAAACGAATACCTGCTGGCGACAGAGGCAGGCTTGAAGGAGATGCCTTCCTACACATTCCCCTTCATAGTGTTCCACGGTGCAGATGACACACTTACGGACCCAGACGGCTCTCGCACGCTATATGAGAGGTCACAGGTGAGGAAATCACTTTGTGCTTGTCACTCACATGCAGTACTTTTGATTTGCTCTGTTTTGCTGTATTCTGGGAGCTTGGCTGCCCATTTTCATGATGCCTTGAAAGCTTTTAGAGATGGAGGTGGTGCTGTGCAGACCAAGGATAAGACATTCCGGCTCATAGAGAAGCGCTGGCATGTCCTCCTGAAGGAGCCTGGCAATGCAGAGATCCTGCAAGAGGTCATTGCATGGCTGAAAGCACGCACATGATGTGCAACTGCATAGCGCACTCGTGGAACCGGCTGTTGTCCAGCAACCAACTCCGAACTTGAACAGATGTTGGTGGGTATTTTTCCCCGCAATGCGCTGAGGACTATGGAGTGAGCCGGCGTGTGCCGCAAAGGCCCAACGCACAGTGGTTAAAAATGAAGGATATTTTTTAATTTCCTTATAGGTACTACGGTACTATTAGTAACATGTGGAATGAATATCCCTGCCAGTTTATCTTGTAAATTTGCGGCAGACAGCTGTAGATCATTCCCTACTCGTGTCTTGGACCCATTTGATGAAGAACCCTTCGCATATTGTATTTTCGGTCTTGTTGGCCGCACAACATTGTAAGCCCAGATTTGATTCATGCAACAATCATGTATCGTTACACAAGCGATTTGAGACAGGCACAGGAACCTTCAGAGGCTATGCAGTCATCATCACCACAGAATGTTTCTGCCTACAACTCTCTGCCAGTACACATAATAAACATATGAGACAATCTTCTGCTCTAGATCAAGGCTCAATTACTTGCATGCTGCCTCATTTCATTTAGCCTCATCATTACGCCGTTCATCGGAACGGAGAGAGCAGATTGCGCAAGCAGCTTTCCACAGAGCCATCGTCACTATCTTTCCTTGAATGTACACAAATGGAACATTTTCTCTTGTGGTTTTCTTCGAAACAACACTCACAAAATCACTATGTCGCTCCAGAACAGTATAAAAGCAACCACTCGCTCATGTCTGTTCCAGGGGTCACAAAGAATCTCCCCAACAATGGTACTACAAATGTACAGACTCCATCTGGCACAGTCTACTAGGCCCCTCAGATCATGGCATGAACGACGCCAGGCTCCAGGCACTCTTGCCGCTCATGCAAGGGATCAAAAGTCGCTGTTGTACACGCAGACGAGGCCCGAGGTGGTGAAGGGCGACCTGCAGAGAGGGCACTCCGGCTTCTGGTTGTGCCAGTCGGCGATGCACTGCCAGCAGAAGACGTGACCACATGGGGTGGCGGTGGGGGAGGTACGCGCGCCCAGACACAGCGCGCACTTCTTGTGCGGGGGGACCTCCCCCACGTCCCCCGCGGTGGCCATCGCTTCCATCGGCGCCATTTCCCCGTCGCCAAAGTCCTGGACGTGGGCCAACACAGCATGCTTAATACACGTCCTCAATACTGCCGTCTGCCTGGCCCCTGAACTTCAATAGAGGTGGTGAGTGCAGAGACGATTCCCCGGGGGGCCTTTTTGAGGTAGTATTTTCACAGCGACAGCAATGGCCTACACAGATGATTGAGGCACCAGCGAGTCTGCATGCAAGTTCTAGAAAGTTCAATTGCGACGCAGCCATTAATCATATCTCCTGCGCTACGCTCTGCATTGATCTCTGCATGCTTCATCCTCCACAACAGCGAGCTGGAGGGAACGCACACACCTGAAGCACCACGGCTGCTCGCATGGCTTTACTGGTGTGGGCGCCCACATCAGCATTGCGGTCCAGGCCGGCAGTCTGGCCCAGTGAAGCAGTCAAGTTGGACAGAGCCCATGAGCCGGCGCTGATGCCCAGCTGCACAAATAGCAGCACTCCCAGCAGATGGTATGACGGCCGTCGCTCAAACAGCTTGCCCACAAATATGTAACGAGTGCCTGCAAATGCATGAAGGATACTGTTAGGCGCAGCCATCGCTCATTAATCAATGCACGTGCCACCGACAGCAGTTCAATGTTATGACTATTTGTCGCTGTGTTTGGAGGCATTCAGGGCAAGAACCTTCTAAGCGCTTGCCCTGCTGCAAATGGCACAGCCGCAAAAGGGACTCTACCTGCAGGTGTAAGACACAGTTAAAAAAGGTTCAAAGTGAGGAGAGGGCACCTGTGGCTCGCTTGGCCCAGTGGTAGTACACGCCGTAGAAGTAGAAGAGGGCCAGGTGCAGGCGCACAGCCACAGGCGCATAGCTGGCAAGGACTGCCCAGGCAGGGCGCCACTTGAATGCAATCGACACCGCCTCCTGCCGCGCTGCAGCCGCCCACGCTCCCACCCTATTCCAGGATCCCTCGCCTTCTGGAACACCACATTGGACAGTTTAGCAGCAGTGCATGGCCACAAGGAATGTGAGAAAACAGATTGCACGCAGAACGAGCTGCATAGAAAAGTGGGTTGAGATGTGTACCTGCTGATGCTCCGGATGGGCGGGGGTCTTCCCTAGAAGGTGGGCTGTCTGTGGCAAAGCGGGGGTTTTCAGCAGACGAGGTGCCCAGTGCACCGTCAGTGCCGCCGATCGCAGCGTGAGACAGGTGCTCCGCCAGGTAGGGCGCCATCTTCTCCAGGAGCACCAGCAGAGTGCGCCTGGCCACCGATGGCGCAACACCAACCGGACCTGCACAGATGTCCAACATGAGCTCTTGTAAATTTCTGAGAAACCTGACTTGTCTAGACCTCATGCCTGGCAACCTGGGGCTGGTCAGCGCTCAGTTGTGGATCGGTACTGCTTCAAGATTAGCTGGACAGTGGGGACAGACCTGCCACTTGGATGATGTCACAGTACTCTTCGCCCAGCGTCTGCAGGCCTACGCCGGTGGTGAGCCCCGCGTACAGAAGCTCAGCCACCAGTTTCACCTCCCTGCAGCAATATACGGCATTCAGGAACATGACATTGTCAACAGAGCGGCGGCAGACAGGTGGGCCTCCCACAGCAGCTGGCCAAGTGGGTGGCCAGAAACTTTTTGGCAGAAAGCATACCTGGAGTATTTCAGGGCTTGGCGGGGACCCAGCAGGCGACGAACAGCATCATGGCATGCATCTGTGAGGTGCTGCAGGTATGACTCATCCTGCAAGGCGCGAGGAAGCACAGGCCAGTCAAGCAAAAAGCGCTGGCCATCAACAACATTATAGCAGCAGATGATGCGCCAGCAGAACTGAAATTTCGAAGATGCTTCTGCAGCTCAATGGAAAGAATATGAAGTGCTTCAGAAAAGCAAATTTTCTATTGCCTCACCTTCTGTGCTGCTCGGACGATATCAGGCTGGGCTGCAACAGGGAACAACCTCGGAACCCTGAAAGCAGAGCAAACCATAATTCATGCTTGCTAGTGAGACCCATAAAATACAGGCTACAAATCTGGGCAAGTTGTGCAAAGTTGTGCAGGTTGGTGAGAGCCCTTGAGACTCAGTGTGCAGCTTCTCGGCTGCAAATGCAATGGCCAGGAGCATCCCAACCACTTTCTATATAAAAATTCCAGGCAATCAATTCACCTGCTTGTGCTGGCCTGGCCACCCCGATTTGTGGTGGGCTCAGCAACGCTGGCGTGATCCATCCTCGTTGCGTCTTCGTCCTGAGACTTTCGAACAACAACAGCCCCGAAGAACGAGGAGGCAGTGATTTTACAGCCGAATGTTCCTGCCCTCCTAGCGGGCACAGCACAACGCCTAGAAGCCAGGCAGGAATAGCAGCCTTGCTCTCGGCACGGAAATTCTTGACGAAGATCTTGACACATTTCCCTTATTTTGAGGGTGCTGAATATAAGGGGTTTTTGTTAGGGCTGGCACAGTTGCGGATCAGCCCAGCAGGATGCAAAACGTCTTCTTCTTTCTGGTTCTATCATGCAATCTGTAGTGCAATAGCTACTGTCAAGCATTTGGCTCAATAGGCACTCACATACTTGTCACCTGGGGATTATCAAAGTGCTTATTGGAGGCATGCAGACACTAGGCTTGGACAGGCCATGCTTGCATCACTCGGTTTCTTGCACTGCAAATTTTTCTTCTAAAAGAAATATAGCTTCCGCTGCAGCCATCCAACACAAGCGGAGACGCCAAAGATGTGCTGGGAGTGCAGAAGCAGGACGGCTGAACGTACAAGCGGTGAGCTGGGACCTAGGCAAACTTTATGCAAGACTATCTTGTTGACTCATTGCATGTATAGGATCTTTCAAGACACCAGCTTGACAGATCGTTGCTGTTGCAGGTCATGCCTCAACTTCAAGGAGACGCTACAGAGCAGACACCTCCTGACCTGCCTTCCTATCTGTTCAAGGAGCGCATTGTCTACTTGGTGCGTTACTGCAGATTTCTAATTTGTCAGTGTGCGCAAGCTGCTCCTGCACGCTCATGACGATCGTCATCAGAGTCTTTAGCCAGCTGCTTAATGACCTGAACTGGACTCGCAGGGGATGTCTCTGGTGCCTGCTGTGACAGAGCTGCTACTCGCTGAGCTGTTGTACCTGCAATATGATAACCCGACACGGCCAATCTTCATGTACATTAACTCGGCAGGCGTCCAGGCAAGACATCTGTGCTTCCTGCTTGTTTCTTTGTTGCCTGCTGTACTGGGGTGCATCATGGATGTTCACATCTCTGCCTCTGCCTCTGCAGAAAGGAGGAGACAAGTTGGGCTACGAGTCAGAGGCGTTTGCCATCTATGACACCATGAAGTACATAAAGCCAGAAGTGCACACGCTTTGTGTTGGTAATGCCTTTGGGGAATCTGCTATGCTTCTAGCAGCTGGAACACCGGTGCGCCATGCGATTTTCCACTTGCCTTCTTGCTACATACCATTGTGAACGTGACGTCTTTTCTCAAGCGTGTCTTGTATGAGGATTGGAGCTCTTACAATGGAAACTGTTCATGATCAGGGCAAGCGCGGCGCTCTCCCCTCCTCAACCATCATGCTTCGGCAGCCCATGCAGAGATTTGCGCAGATGCAGGCCTCAGACATTGACATCTACAGGAATGAGCTTCGCAAGACGAAGAATGAGATCGTGCGTGCTTCCCTAGACTCCCGTCCTGTCCTGCAAGAGACAATGATTCCCGGCACCTACCATGAGCATGATCGCAAGAAGATGACTCCTTGATTACTTTACCCGCAGGTGCATCTCCTGGGGAAGCACATCGGGAAGGATGCTGATGAGATCGAGCGTGTCATTGCACGCCCAACATACTTCAACCCATATGAGGCTGTTGACTTTGGCATCATTGACTCGGTAAGTTTCCAGCCTGCCTGGCAGCTCTGTTCGTGACATTTGGAAAAAGATGCTTTTGTTTCTTCAATATCCTGCAGAGATCTTGTGAGCTGCACAAGACATGATTATACTGAGTGATGATCTTGCCATGTCGTGTGCTCAGGTCCTGGAGCCGAATGAAGAGGTGATTAGGCAAGTTGTCAGAGACAGCGCTCAGAGGAGGGCTCCCTTGTGAGAAAAGAGCCAGAGAAGGGCGCGCGCGTCGGCGTGCCAGCAGACATGCCTCAACTTATCTCGACTCTCATCCACATTATGCAAATCTGCATGGCAAAATGCCTTGTGTGGGCCTGTTTCCCAAATTTCACCGCATCGCCTCCTGTAGGGAGATGCCCCTTCTTGCCGGTTGTCACGGCAGGACACACATCATTGGTGTAAGGACAATGCAGTGCATGCACTGAGAGCTCGTTTCCCAATGCATTCACGCTGGCAATCATTGGCATGATATAAGTCTTGTTAGTGCATGCACCAGATTCTTCAGAGAGCCCGTGGTTCAGTATTCATGATGTGATAATTTACCATCTGTGAGACCGTCTGTAATGTCTTGTAATGTGACATTGCAAGACCCATTGCTACAGTCCTTGGTCGAATCACACTCAAAGTTTGATGAACACCTGGTGGTACACTAGAGCTACATCAAAGTTACAAAGAAGCAAAATTGGCAGCCTCGCATGCAAAATCTCGTTTGCATGTTGGCCGACATCAGGCTTTCTTCTTGCGCTTCCACTTAACCCTGTCCTGCTTTGCATCGCGCCCGTGAGCCATGCCATTGTGCGCTCCCATTTTCCTCACTTTCACCACCTGCTGCTGGCCATCGCCGCAGCTGAGCTTTACCAGCTTCTGCGCCCGCCCCAGGCTGTCCACTCCCTGAGTTCCCTGCCATCCAACACGGAAGGGCAGTCAGGAATGTCGAATGCAACACTTCCAGATACAGTAAAGGAGCGCCATGCAACCATGTTATCTGGCCAATTGAGCACCAAGCATACATTTCCGAACAAAGGAATCCTGAGCAGCACGGGGAAATCACCTGCAGCTCCTTAAAGGCCAGGTTGGCGTCCTGGGGTTTGTGGAAGACCAGCAACACTTTCTTCTCCGTGCTGCAGTCGCCCTCCACTCTCACCAGCGGCGGTGCTGAAGCCGGCAGCAGGCTGCACAGGTCAGCCTCCGTCACTCCTGGCGGCAGCCCATGCGCCAGCAACTTGCACAGCTGTTCCTTCGGGACCTGCAATGGATATGTTCTCAGCCATCAACACAATTCAATATAGACAGAGCATGCACCCACCCAGACCAGAACCCCAGCCACACAGAGTCACACAAAATGTGCCTTGTTAAAATTTAGGGCGAATTCAGCTTGCGAATACCTTGACGTTTGGAGGGTCGAGGACCAGGGTGGGCCCATGCTGCATGAGGTGCTTGGCCAGCTGGACAGCTGCCACAGCATCGTCCTTGCAGTCATGGGGCGACCCCTCCTGCCGCAGCACCCTCTTGAGCAGCTCCTTGGACAGATCCGCCAGGGAGGGCACGCAGCTGGACAGGTTCCTGCACCCAGCAAACCTCCTTCACATGCCAACTCGATTGTGACTGATTGACAGCTTGCAGCAGTGCATTGTGAAGACCAAGCTATTGGAGGCCATCAGAAAAAGAGGCAGGGTGGAACGACAATTTACCTGTAGGATATGAGCAGGGAAGTGTCGATGACAGGTTGGTAGTCTATGCGCAGGGCGCTCAGATCATGGTGCAGTGCATGGCCCACGAGGATTACGTTGTCTTTGAGTAGATCTTTCAATGCCAATTGGGCATCCCTGCGCCTATGAGTCACGCCCTGCACAGAGCATCATAAAATCTAGGTGAGCAAAGTGGAGAGACACCTGCAAGCATCTCCCCAGGAGTCCAGGACCTCCACTCCTCACATGGACAGGATTACTGACATGCAGGATGAATCTGTGGCAGCAGAGGTTGCCATCAATGGATCTAGGAAGCACCTCAAAACTTGCAGCAGTCAAGCCAGTGATGTGCGTTCGGAAGTCCAGGATCCGCTTCTTGGGCTTCACCATCATCTGGCAAGAATTGAATCATTAGTCATGGATGACTCAAATACACAGAAGCAAGCACACTATGCATCTACCGTAAACATCCTCACTGCCGCGGGTGAAACCAGCAAACAATGGTCCTGTACTAATTTGCAAGCAACTTACATCCAAAACGTCTTTCCCATTCTCGTCCACGACGCAGACTCGTACAAGGGCGCGCGAGTCGACAGCTGTCTCGCACATCTCGCAATCCAGACCGTAGATAATGGGTGCGCTGCTCTGCCCCTGCCTTCTACGCAAAGCATCACAGGAGAGTTTCCAGCAGTGTAGTCTTGTTTCGTGAGAAGAATGCTGCTTGCTAAAAAAATCTGGAAGCTTGTAGCCCGTCGGGGGTAGCAAATGCACCTGGGAATGCGACACCAGCACTTGTCGTAGGATGGCAGCGAGTACAGCTCCTTGAAACGGGGGTGCTTCGCTGTCTGGGAGACCAGATCATGGACCTGCGATATCTAACTATCTTCTTTTTTTGGGCAGACTGAATACTAAAGGGCTCAAATCTCAATTTCAATTCTATTCTGGGATCAAATCAAGGGTGGGCCTCTCACCAATCCAGAGCTCTCTGCCGGGCCACCGCGATTCTCACTGGAGGACTTTGCAAGAGCCAGTCGCTCCGCCTGTATGAGCTTCTCCCACTCCCTGTGCCGGCTGACCATTTTCTGGTCGCTGCCCTTGTCCAATGAGTTCACAAACGCTGCCAGGACCTGAAGAGGTAGCCCACAAGTGACAGTCTGGATGTCTTCCGAGCTACACTTTACATACCACAAAGAGCATGCGCTGGGCACACAGCGAAGGCTAGTGAAGAGTCTACGGATTCACACCTTCCAGTGGTGCTGTGAAGGGTCCTGAGAGCGAAACTTGGGGTACTTAATCTGCACACACAGCGCTTTTCAGATCGTGGATCTCAGGCAGTTCTGGCAAATATAATACAATACAGACAACAATACAGACAGCCTAATACCTTTAAAAATGTCTTCCAATCCCCAGAACTCCCCTCGCTCCCAAGCTTCTGGCATTGCTTGACTAAACGAATTAGGACATTGCGGTCCTTCTCGGTCCAGCACGATTCTTCACTGCTGTCCAAGTCTTTTCGTTTCCTCTTCTTTATTTCTGTCATTTTTACTTGTTGGGGTCCACGATGGTATTTAGAAATAACCTTCCCAAGAAGTGATATCAGTGCTTTACTATTTAAGCCTCTCAGTTGCCATGTAAAGTAAGAAACGGATGTTACGATACCTTTTTAAATGCAAGTTTATTTCTTTCGAATGATCTATTACCTTGGAAAGCAAATCACATTGCTGACGGCTAAGTCGAGAAACCCTCCGTTTGTAATGTCAATCCCCCAATTAATTGGCTCCCCGGGGAGCGGATGAACCCTCTCTGCTTCGCGTTTGCAACGAACTTCGTGACTTTACAAAGCTCCTGGCACAGCCTGCAGTGCTCAAATCAGCATGGAGGAGTCTTCAAGACAAAGACATATACATGCCGAGATGCACAACGCATTATGACAGTGGAGAAACTTTGTAGACAACCTCCCAAGACGTGCTGAAGGGGTGACAGTAGTTGGCTTAAAAATAGTGGGAAAACTGCTGCTCCGGAACACCTAGAATATAAAATGACGTTGTTAGGAGGGCCCTTACCAGCAGTGGTGGCTGGACTCTGTGGTTTTGCTGCGCTGGGGATTGCCATCTACCAGGTTAGAACCACCCCAGTCTCCATGAACAAGCTTGGATTTTAAGACTGTGCTGGCACCATTCGAGTCAAATTAGTGTTCTATCTGCTTCCAGATCGTTCATTCGTCTTGCACGAGTTCATACTAACTTTCATGACTAGAGTAGTAAAAGTTTCCTTGGAATGAAAATTGATTGCAAGAATTTGCGGAGTCACAGTGTGAATTAGTCCCTCTCCATATGTACTGTTGTCGTGCAATTCTATCCGTTCTCAGTCTTTACCCTGGTGCCTGTATACAGCACCACTGCCAAGTCCCTTTGACCTGGGGTTCTGGGTGCTCTTTCTTGTCCAAGTACTGGCAATCTGACTATTTCCTGTTCTTGCAGATTGTGATGCACCTCAGGCACTACACAAGGCCTGTATTTCAGGTATGTGCTGTCCCCACACCTTTTGTGCTGTCAGACCGCTCCATGCCAAACTGCTCAGGCAGACACTCTTGGCTTGACAAAAGCTCTTCCTGAGAGGCTGTTGTCATTGAGAGGATGTTGTGATAATTGAAAAAATCCACCTTTTGCTTTGCAGAGATACATCGTGCGGATCATCTTCTTGGTGCCACTGTATGCGCTCATGTCGTTTTTGTCCCTCCTCATGGAGGAGAATTCTGTGTACTTTGGCTCCATTCGGGATTGGTGAGTGCAGATCACAAAACCTTCATTTGCCAGTCTCGGTCAAGTGTGTATGCCACCAAAGATCATCCTTGCAGGCACAGCAGAATTGTGTTTTGAAGTCTGGTGTTGCAATGCAGCTATGAAGCATGGGTGATCTACAACTTCCTTTCCCTCTGTCTTGCCTACGTTGGCGGACCTGGCTCTGTGGAGGTGCGCACTCTGACCACGTCTTGCTCTGTCTGGCCATGTCATGATGTTGCCGTGCACCCTGTCATCCTCAGATACTCAACAAGCGGGTGGTGCCCAGTGTGTTTGGATCATGCTGGGTGCAGGTGAAGATGAATGGCTATGTGATGAACCCGTCCTGGCTCTACTGCACATGCTGCATGCCGCCGCTGCCAGTCAATGGAGCCTTTGTGCGCATGTGCAAGCGCGGCGCCCTGCAGTTTGTGTTCTTGAAGCCCGTGATAGCAGTCATCACAGTGGTGCTCTACACCCAGCATAAGTACACAGAGGGATACTGGGGCGCCAATGATGGGTAAAACTCCTGCCCCCTTGGGCACATTGACCTGCGCATTGCTCCAAGCATCCGCTTATATCTTCTCTTCTGGTCATGTTTGATGGCCAAAAGGAACTGAGATGCAGCATGAACTGTGCAGGTACTTGTGGATCACAATAATCTACAATGTGACATACACACTGGCGCTCTATGCCCTGCTGCTCTTCTACATGGGCACGCATGAGCTGCTGGCGCCTTTCAATCCGCTCCTGAAGTTTGCAGTAGTCAAAGCTGTGGTCTTTCTCACCTTCTGGCAGGTGCATTCCATTTCTCTAAAGACTATAAAGCACAGGCAACTTGCTGTACTTGAGCTTTGGCGCCATTTGTATGGTTCAATGCAGGAGCTATGCAGGCAAGGACACAATTGGAAGTGGAGGTTGTTGTGCTGTCTTGCAGGGGCTCTTTATTGCCATTCTTCAGGTGGCAGGCTCAATACAAACAGTGGAGGATGGCAAGAACTTGCAGAATTTGTTAATCTGCCTTGAGATGCTTCCAGCTGCCCTGGGCATGCTGTGGGCCTTCCCATACACAGAGTACAAAGGCACAGGTGCGCTTATTTGATCCCTGATTTGCAGCAGCCAGACATGGCATATCTGGCATGCATGTAGTACGAGTATGACTGGCATGCATCGTGCACTTCCAGACATGCACTGGCTCACATTCATGTGGATGGGGTCTCTTTCGCAGGGGCAAACACTGGGCTGGGCTTGGAGAACATGAGGCATGTGATCAGCATCCACGATGTGGTGTCCGACACAATGCACCAATTCGCTCCCACCTACCACAACTATGTGCTCTACTCCAATGGTGGCTCCAAGGAGGCTCCCAAAACGGTGAGCAGCTGCTTGACCTGGATCTCACCAAAAAACTTGAGTCAAATTTCATCGCATGCTGAGGACAGCATGCACTAGTAAGGGCCACTGCATCAAGCTCAACTGGACTCTTGTCGCAAGATCTCGATACACAGGGATATTGCAACCACTGCAAAAGCACATGTGAAATCTGGAGGTGTTGTTTTGACATCACGCCCCTGAGAGAGCCTGGAAGCTAATTTAGGGGACTTCGTCCCATACAATCGGCAGCATGGGGGCTCGAAAATTTCACATCGTCAATATGCTGTGTTATTCGCACCTTACCATTCTGGTGTGGGGCGGCAGGTGAGGGCGAAGACGTTTGTGGCGGTGGGCCACGAGACGGCGAACAAGGGGGAGGCGGGGAAGAACTTGAGGAGGGACACCATGGACGCCAACCTGCTGGCCAACATGGAGCTGGGGGTCCACGGCGACGCTGCACCAGGCCGCCACACATCAGACATGGTGCGCCCGCCCCCTTCGCCTCTTTTCACTAATGACAAATTGCATGTCCAATTTTTTTTTGGGCCCGCATGTTTTGAGAGCTGCCATCAGCGCCAGGTGATGATGGCCGTTTTGCCATCCCTTGAGTGTCGTTCTCTGCTGTCATCACCTACTGTCCCACTGCCCTCTTACCCCTCCTTCCTCCCTCATCACAGGCCCGAGAGCCTGTTCTCAACCTCGCATGCCTTGGACTGCTATTCTACACCCACCTGCCATGCATAGAAGGGGTGTGCAGAGTGTTGAGCGTGTGTCAGTACCACAGGCGACTGCTCATCATGACTCTATTGATCAGGTGAAGTATTGTCCCCTGCTGGCAGGGGGCCGTCTAAATTGTGAGCACCGTGCCTACAGTTGATTGGGTCATGCATGCATCTGGCGAGTCATGTAGGATTTGTGGTAGCCGGCACCTGCAGCTTGGCACCTTTCCTGCGGCAGGATAAGCGTGTAACAAGAATAGAAATATAGGATTTACTGCCCCGCTGTAGGATGGGTCGGTGAACGGCGTGGCCGGCGGCGTGCAGCGGAGCACGACGGATGACGAGGCGTTCTACCGGACGACACGGGACGCTCTGGAGGTGGACGAGGAGGGCATCGAGATGTCGTCCGCGCCCGTCACCTACTCCGAGGCCGACCGCAAGGGCAAGGGCATCGTGCGCAAGGTCGAGTCAGACGACGCCGAGGGGCCCGGTGAGCTGCGCTGCTTACCTGATCTGGATCGGGGACAGGTTGACCAGAGCATGACACACGTTACAGTGGGCTGCTCGGTTTAAGGAAAGCGGGGTGCCCGTGACTCCCCTGGTGTGCGCTGAAGTGGACCCTAGCGCGTTTGTAGATGCATGCAGAATTGGAAGATCTGTGAAGGAGAAGGTTTGAGGGGAGTGTGTGGATCAGGTCCGTCGACATCAATAGACATCCACGACGAGGACTATGTGCCAAGCGCGGTGCCCCCGGCCGCAGTGATGGAGGCCAACAAGCCCAAGAAGCCGGCCAAGGAGGGCAAGCTCGCGCGCCAAAAGGCCAAGGCGGCCGCAGTCGTCCCCCACGGCGCGAGTGCGCTGGTGCACGGTCAGGACGACCTTGAGTTTGTGCCGGCGGCTGCCTTGCCGCAGCCACTGCCAAAGAAGGCCCCGGCCAAGGCCGCAGATGCGTCGCCGCCAAAGGCCGGCAAGGAGTGGGATGATATAGATCTGAGCTCGCCGCAGCCCTGAGGGGCGACCTGGGTTCTGACATTATCGTCGCAGGCTGGTGTGGCAGGTTAGGGGTCAATGCACGTGAGTAATGATTTTGTTGCTTTGTGAAAGATCACTTGCATTGATTTTGGGGGGCTGCATAAGTCTGTGCAAGGAACGGCTTGCATAACTTGAAGTGGGGAAATGTAACATGGAATGATGCTTTATACCAATTGGACCTAGAATTTATACCAGTGAGCTTTTTCGAATACAATCCGAATAGCATGCATGCATATGCCATCTCTGGCTTTGTCTGCTTTTGAGGTGATCACGATCGCCAACTTGGTGCACATATACATAAAGGTTCTGCAACGCGTTCCCTGTGCACATTGTTTAGATATTCCAGATGCATGCGTTGGGGGTTGGTCAATGATCTCTTCAGCCATACGTAAACTCATGAAGTCCTTCATCTGGCATTTACGACATACTTCATGGTCTATCTGCTCATGATCATCTACTATTGACACAGCTCACAGCTCCTCAATTGTAACATTCTGGTCAACTCCTGTATCTTCCGTTGCTCCACTGTCAGAGAGAAATAGTTGAGCAATCCTCTCCATGGATGCACACACTTCAGGATCTTCTTCCATCTCATACCTGTGCACACACACATGAAATCTCTGCGTGCCTCTAAATGTAATGATACGGACGAAATACAATATGAGCTGCAGGACTTAGTTCTGCAGCGTACAGATGGCCAACGCTCACCCTTTACGTAGCATTTCTGGAGCTTTCAGGTCCCAGAGCACCTGACCCCCTTGCTCTGTGCTAACCTGCAGATAACCAAAGCTCCTTCAAGAATTGCAACAAGATGACAGCGTCGCCAGGCAAATTCTGCTGAAGATTATGAGTTCACTCACCAGCATCTCAACGGACTCTGCCAGGCTGTTCCTCACTGCAGCATCGCCCTCTTTTTTGCGCGTGACCCCGCACAGCAGATCTAGTAAATTCTCCAAGGACGCCCTGTCTGCAAGCAGGTCCCCAAGCGTCTCATCCTCCTGCAAAAGAGCAAAGCTGCTCACCTCAACATCTCCTACCTTAGCAGTAACCGGAGACTCAGGCCGAGTTAAATGTGACACATTTAGCATGCATGGTGTGCCTGAGGTGGTTACCTGCAACACACATACTGATCCAAGGTGTGCCGAGGTGGGTATCTGTGATCCTAACACCGATCTACTGCAAGGTGCACCGATGTAAGTATGGATGCACCCACCTCTGCACGGAAGCAGCAGTTGCGGATGGCGTTGGCGCAGCCAGACCTGCGCATCTGGCTGGGGCTATCCAGTTGGGACACCAGCGCCTGCAGCGTGCCCCTGCCAGGCTCCAGCAGCAGCTGGCGCCCCTGCTGCAGGCGCGTTATGTTGGTCAGCACCAGCGCTGTGTGCTCGTGGGCGTCCGGCTGCTGCCCAGCGCTGTCCAGGAACCTCTTCAGCAGCACCGCCCTGCGCCATGCATTTTGCCCTCTCTATAATAGACCCAGGTGCCATTGATCTGAGGGGTGCATCTGGAATCTGCCTCACTTGAGGAGGCTATGCATGTTGTTTGAAAGGCAGAACCGATGCAGGGAGCATACACATTGAAGCCAGCCAGGGAGGTGCTGTCCAGCTGGAGAAGGCGCAGGCAGCCGCTGTCAGATGTGGTCACATTGGCCAGGAGCATGACCAGCAGGCCCACGTTCTCGTTGTTGTCCTCCCTCAAGTAGTCCATGATGCGCCCCACCACTTTCAACTTCACCAGCGCGGCAACCGCCTCCTCTTTCTGCGTTTCCGGCAGATGCATGTCAGGACAGGATGAGCAGTCTGCAAGATCAGGACAGACTCTAGACATGTACATGACCTCTTGAAATGCACTACATGCCATTGAACAATGGAAAGCCTGCCTGTGAGAGATTGATGAGGCTCGTAAGAGCTCCTTTGGACAGGTCCTTGTCAGCTCCAATAAGCCTGAGAAGAGCTGGCAGCAATTTGTCTGACTCCATCAGGAGCTTTTCGATGCCCTCCAATGAACCTGCCAGCCCCTCTACAAGACCAATAGCCGCCTCTTGTACCTGTGTGAAGCACCACCAAGAATGCATTTTTGACAAGGTAAATCCCCAGTAGAAGATGTGCACGTATGCTCTAGATACAAGGCGAAAAGCATGATAACTTCGATCACCTCACGACGTGGGCTATTCAAGAATTCGATCAAATCAAGAAGCTCCTGACGATCATTGGAGTCATTCATCATTAGAAATCTGGAGTTGGCTAGACTGTTATGGTCGTTTCGATGCTTAGACGTCTGAGATCGTCACACTAGGTCTCAACGATAGTGTCGAATTGCATTTCACGAAGAGTTTGCACCTTACGACATGCATCTGATGATCCCGGAAGCACCGTCTCGGAAGGGTAAATGTGATAAATATGGCTGCGCTTTCAGATGAGGCCAGGATGACTTGCAATTTCTTGCTTTCTAAAGTTTATAGAAATTGAGGATACCTGCACCAGGATCTGCCAGAAGTATGGCAGCCATGGGCATGGTGATGCACACAGCAGGTCACCTGCCCGCCCAGAGAACTGCGACTATCCCACTTGCAAACCGTAGTCCAGTTGGCAGGTGGTGCTGCGCACAGCCTGTGCCCGTTGCACGTCTCCCTCTTAGGATCTCACAGAGGGATGCCTCGTACGTCTGCAGCGCAGCTGCTGTGGACGTAGAGGCCCTGGAGGCCCAGGTGCAAGGTGTGCATGATACTCATCTCATATCTTCTACCAAAAGTTTGGCCTGTTGCAGGAACCTTGTGAGAGCTTGCACGGGTAGTCTAAAACGGGCACGAAGATCTCAGCTATCATCAGTGGGTGCACCAAGCTTTGTATGCTGAGCAAGGTCCTGAACCCTCCTCAATACCAAGCGTGACATACGCGTTGCACAAACAGCAGGATCAGCTGTCAACGAGGACGAGTACGTGGTCCCAAAGAACCTGGCCCCTGTGAACAAGAAGAGGTCGCGGCGCTTCAAGGAGCAGAAGCAGAAGGTGCCCCAGCACGCAGAGGCCCTTGAGCCTCTGGACGCGCTGAAGGCCGCCCTGTCGACTGCGTCCCTGAAGTTCACAGAGACCGTGGAGTTCCACGCCCGCCTCAATATCGACCCCAAGTACACCGACCAGCAGCTCCGTGCAACTGTCAGGCTGCCCAAGGGCACAGGTGTGGGGGCCCACACCTCATGACTGCGCTCCTGCAGCCAATTCTCTGATCTATCCAATTCAAAGTATACCCAAGAGGCTGTCCCTGCTGATGATCTCCTAGAAGAGTACGCTTGAATATACAGTTGCAAGGAATCCACATTTTATATTCCCAAGGACCCTTATATAACCCACAGAATTCCTATGCTTTTCAGATTACCAGCCATAGGGATGCAGTGCCTTTGTTGCCATTCCCTGATGTGTGAGCTGCTGTGTGCGCAGGCAAGGAGCTGCGGGTGGCGGTGCTGTGCAAGGCCGACCTGGAGGCTGCAGCGAGGGAGGCCGGCGCAGACTTCGTGGGCGCAGAGGACCTGATCGAGGAGATTGCGGGGGGCATGATGGACTTTGACAAGCTGGTGGCCACGCCCGACATGATGCCCAAGGCTGCCAAGCTGGGCCGGGTGCTGGGCCCACGCGGCCTCATGCCCAACCCCAAGGCCGGCACCGTCACCACCGACATCGCTGCGGTGCGCCCTGCAGGCGCCCCACTGCTGTATTTAAATCAGGAGAGAATGCATGCATGATGAAAATCAGTGTGAGCGTCAGTGTAGGGATGAAAGGCTGCCTTGCTATGTGTCTATAATTCTCATTGTTGTTGCACACTCGTCCTGCCTAGACAGGCTCGGTGCTTCTGCAGAAAGGCTACTGGTTTTGAACGCCTGTCATTGCCTGCCGTGCTTTGGATGGCGCGTCCATGCTTGGCGGAAGCAGAGTTTGTGTCTTAGAGCAGGGTTTTTATTAGACATGTGTGTCAAAGCTTCTGAATTGTCAAAGGGCGTGTTGCACTGGCTAGAGTAAAGTGGCATGGGTGGCTGGCCGATGATGAGCTTTTACAGAAAATCCTTATCTACATTGTACGAGTGTGCGCTCGCGCACGTGGGTACTACTTCTGATCTGAGGTCACTCTCCCAGGCTGTCACATTAGGTCACATTGCTCGAGTTTAACTTAAGCCTGCCTGACTGCTCCTCTCATGCATGGCGACAGGCGGTGAAGGACTTCAAAGGAGGCAAGGTGGAGTACAGGGCGGACAAGGCAGGCAACGTGCACGTGGGCATGGGCAAGGCTGACTTCTCTGCCGACGCCCTCCTGGAAAACTTGAAGGCTGTTCAGGTACACCATCCCAGGGCTTACCCCAAGAACAGCCTATTGCAAACGCCTGTTGCTGTGAGATGCGCTCTTTGGACTCTGGATTTTGTGGCAAGCCATGATCTACTTGTGGTAAGCTATGATCTGTTGTGTGCACAGGAATCCATCGATGCCAACAGGCCCTCAGGAGCCAAGGGGCAGTTCTGGAAGAGCATCACTCTGTGCACAACCATGGGCCCAGGGATTCGCGTGAGCTACCCAATCCTGCGTGACATGGCTGGAGCTCCTTCATAGCTCTGTCCACAGTACTGCAAATTGGTTGCTTGTTGTCTGCCATGGCTTCTATGTAGTGCTGCAAAGCGGCTTCATTGCAGCTTTCAACAACTGCCCTTCATGATATTGCAATGTTTTGATTCTTCTCCCACACTTGGAATATGTGCCTTTAGCTTCTTAAGCCGCTTACCGGAGTGTGACGTTGGACTTGATGAGCTTGATTGTGGGCTTTCATACATGATGACAAGGATTGCCACTGGGTTGAGTAAATGCATGCAAAATGTAATCATATGTTCAAATTACCGACATAAACTTGCATCATGCTCTATTTGGATCGACAGCAACTTGCATTCAAGTTGAATGGAATGCCAAACAAGATTGAAAGCCAGCAGGGCCGCACAAAGGGGCCGCACTAGCGGCTTACACTGTACACTGGCAGTGATGTGCGACTTTGCATGCCACTCCAAACAGAGTCAGAAGTGCTGGATGTTGCAGGCTTGCCAGAAACTGCATGCACGCTGAGACTCTGAGCTGGCAAAGCGACTGCCAATGGTACTTTCCAGCCTCCATACATTCCTCAAACATTCCATTGCCATGCACACGTCATGCCATGATGGAACTGGATGGAGTTACTAACCTGCTGAGGTAGGCTGGAAGCACACCTGAATCCTCTCAAATACTAACTTGCAGGAATCTAATGGTCTCTTTGGTGCCCATAAGCTTGAAAGAAATGAAATGATGGGTTGTTGGTCACGGCAATGCTGCCTGTCGTGCTGCCATCGAGAGGCTTGCCAGTCGTTCATCCTTGTTGTCACAGCATATCAACTTTCAGAAGCTTAAGAGGAGTCCCTCGATGGACTTTTATACACACAATTGCACGGAATATTGCGAGCTCACGAATTTCGCACAGATCACTTCTGATCTGCAGAAGTCAGCAGGTACAGAAAAAAGCACATTCATGCTTTCTGGCTATTGTGGTGAATGCGTTTAAGCTTCAAATAATACAGTGCAGTATGTAATCCCCACCACCTGCAAGACCCAGCATTGACTGAAGCTCATGTGGTCCATGGATGCCCACAATCAGGTGGCCCCAGATGAGGAATTTGATTGGGCTGCACGCTATCAAGGCGCTTTGAGGACAGTGCCATTAGCTACTGGAGCTCTGGGTATTGTCGGAGTATTGGTCAACAGGCTTGTGTCAGGGGTGAGCACCATACTCCATACTGTTGCATTTGTTGCTCAGCGCTGCAGAAGTGGGATTAGAAATTTACCTGATGGTTGCAGATAGCCCCAGTTGTGGACGCATCCTCAGCCCAGTCTCGCGCAGATGTGCTCGTGATAGGGCTGTCGGCAGTCCTTGTGCTCACAGGCCTCCAGTGGCTCTCCCTGAAGCCAAGGCCCCTGACTGCTGTGAGCGCCCTCGCCTTTGGCCAGAACAAGACTTATGCTTTTATACAGTGAACCTCTGCTTGGACAGCCCTCTGTTGATCTTTAATTTACACTCAACTGGCCCAATTGTTGCTGGTTGATCAGGTGGAGCCAATTGCAGATTATGTTTCCTTCATTGACTCCCAGCTCTCAGATGAGGCAAAGGCAGAGCTCAGATGGTATACACTTCCACCACTACTCTCAGTGAACCTCCCAGTGCTGAAGTGCTGAAATCCAACCTCACTGTGCACCTGCCATAAGAGAAAAGGGTGCTTGCAGGCTGTGGCGTGCTTTGAGCTTTTCTACAAGGTGCAGAGGCGTGGTGGTCATTCACAAGGGCAGGTGCATCATGCACTGTGGCATGGCTGCCCCTGGAACTGTGCCTGGCAGCGCATCTGCGGGGCCCATTGGGGCTGTAGCAATGAAGAGCGGCTCTGGCAATTACTTGGCCAACCTCATTCTTTTTCCAGGCACGCTCCATGTGTACACTTCTTCCGTTGTGCAGTACTTTGATCTGAAGCAACCAGCCAAGCTATCTCCCGTGCATTTGCTCTCCATCGGGCAATTCTGTGTGGAAATACAAGGCAGATTAATGCATGGCCAAGGATGCAGGTGTTTGCACAGCAGCCTCTCATGTTTTGTGGGCTAGCACAGGTCGCGTGGAGTTTACAGAGTACTTTCCAGAGAACACGCAAGGGGTCTTGGTGCAGCCGATTGGTGAGGAGGGCCTGCTCGTGTGTGGCACTGACACACAGAGGGGCTTTGGCCGTCTAGATCAGGTGCGCCTCATAGATTTGCTGGCCCAGCGGATGCCTATGAATGTTGAGTGTACGTGCAGACTCGTATCATGGGAAGTCATGCTGTGTTTGGTGGCTTCATTTTAAGATGTGCTGAGGTGTTGCACGCATGGGCAGGCATGGATTGCTGCCATTGCCGAGAAGCTGGACATCGCACTGAGGGAACCCGAGGAAGCTCTGCAGGCCGTAAGTACAGATTAGCAAGGAGGCGTGGAGTGCAATAGCTGGCAATAAATCGTGAGGTGGAATTGGACTGTCTGGAAAAATCTCCAGCACATTACAAGTCAAGCCTTCCATGCAATGGTGTAAGTGTCATCTCATGTATCACGATGTTTGTAAAGGGTACACTCGTACTCTCCCATAAGCAAAGAGATCTCAGCATGTGCATGTGGAGGAGGGCAATAGGATCGTCCCTTCACTGCACGCTGAAATCAGCGTCTGGCTCGTGCCCTGTGTTTCTTCCTCGGCGGATGATCCTCTGGGTCCGCAACCCCTGTCCCTTCACCATCATCATCCTGCTGAGCAATTGCGCTCTCGCCAAGCCCCAGGGCAACCTTCCCTTTTGCATTCTTTGTAGTATCTCTCACACCCTTCTTGCCGCCACCACCACTGCGCCCCTTTCCTCGGCCCTTCCCTCCCCCAGCCAGCTCAGCCGCTGCACCTTTATCTACTGCCCCTCCTGCATGCTCTTCTTCCTCCTCGTTCCTCTCACATTGGCCGCCACTCCTCTCAGCATTCCCGCTGCCAGGCTCTGCAGCCGTCTCCCCAGCAGCGACATGCGCTGCTTCGGAAGCGTCCGCGCCGGAGCCCGTCTCTCGCGGCGTATGGCCGGCCGGGGCGGCACCGTCCGCCGGGGCGGCCGGGCGCAGGAATCGGCCTCCGGAGCCGCGTGGCGCGGTGGGCTGCTTGTGAGTGCCGCGCTCCTTGGCGGCGAGCGTCTTGCTGCGCCGCCAGCATGAGTTGTCCGTGCGGCCTGGCAGCTGGGCGCCCACCTTCGCCCACCTGCGCATCCACACCACATCACAAATGCTTCTTGTGTCACGTTGACTGCATGCTGAGGACAACCCAAGCCGCATATGCCTCAGGCAGACTAGTAATGAAGTATGTGCACCCTGGGAATACCTTACGATGTAATTTACCCTACGGTATATACTTCCATTGAGTTGCATGATGCAACAGCTGAATCTAGGCAAAGAGGCTGCTTGGCTCTGTCTGGTCAACCTAAGGAATCAAGTAGTAGATCACATTGCTAGGCGGCTGTCTGCTTGACTGAGTCATGCTTCAGGCAGCCCAATCCCCGCGCATAGAATCAAGCCTGACCGGCTTGGCATTTACGTACAGCCGCACGCACCTGACTTTGCCGTCGGGCTGGGTGTGCTGCGCGATGGCTGCGCGCAGTGCGGCGTCCTCCTCGGGCGCCCACTCGTCCTCGCGCTTGAGCCCCGGGTCCAGCACGTTGCAGAAGCGCTCGCGGCACTGCTTGTCGCTGCGACGCGGCACCAGCTTGGACACCTCCCGCCACCGCCGTCCGCACGTCTCCACCGCCTGCGCCCGTATTCCCCTTTACGGAATGCTGGCTTCCCAAGCAGTCCCTCATGCAACAAAGCAGTAGAGTGGCATCATGATGCTGACTTGCAAACGAATAGGCCAAGTCATCAAGCCTGCACCCAGGACGCATTACGACCCAGTCTGTTTGCTGGTGTCTGCGGCGTTGCTGGTATTATGGCAGTGGCCCTTGAATGTAGGTGCGGGCAGATGGAGGCATGCGCACCTTGAGGAGGGCTGCGTCCTCGTCTGCCGCCCAGGGGCCTTTCTTGAGGGCCTGCACGTTGTCGCGGTAGTAGTGCTGCACCTGCTGCGGCGTCCGGTTGCCCATCTCAGCCGCCACTGCCTGGCCACCACGATCAGCACATCACCCTCAGCTGCGCCCTTGGTGCTGGAGCAAACCAGCATTATTCGGCGAGAGCTCCCATGGGGCTTGCACAATTGAGAATAAAAGCATCTCCTGATTGATGTGCACAGTCAGTGCACCGCTTCTGAGCTGCTCACATTTCTGCAGTCTAGAAGAGAGGTCTGCTCGTGTCTAAACATAGTGTTGGATTTGCTGATAGCAGAGACATCTGGGAGAGACCGCGCACCACCCAGTTGGCTGTACCCAGTCTTGCCACGAGAGCGGCCAGCCTTGCAGCGTCCTCTGGGGTCCACTTAGATTCCAGCAGGGCAGGATTGTGGCAGCGCTGGAAGCGGGACAGGCACGCGGCAGCCGTGCGACCCGTCCCAAGCTTTTGCGCCACCACTTCCCACTGCACAAAGTGAAACCATGGAGCAATCAGCTGTTATTGCAGGATTCTCTGGGGTAACAGTGCTTTGGGTGCTTGCAGGCAACATACATGAAGGATCTGCATGTATTACATAAGGAAAACCTTTGCAGAGGCCCTATCATAACAGGCAATGGGAGTCAGGCCTGGTGTGAAGCATCTGAGCATGTATTTGCAGCAGCATGACACCCCAGGAGAGACGGGGAGCGCTCACTCTGTGCATGCCGTGCCGTGCCTGCAGCTTCACCAGTTTGGCGTCCTCCTGCTGCGACCAGGGGCTTAGGTTGAGGGAGGGACGCAGCCGGTGCCCCCACTGCGTGGCGCACTCGTGCCCGCTGCGCCCGCTGCTGCCCAGCCGGGCAACCTCCTCCCACTGCTCCGGCCCAAATGCGTCCACCTCAGCATCCACACCTGTCCGCACATGCCGCCATGTGACGGCCGATCCCAGAACAGTGCAAGTACTGTTCTTAGGTTACTCACCCCATTACTTATCCCAGAGCGTGTTGGGGACCATGTTGGGACGTATCATCTTCAAGCACACTGGTTTTTACCCACTCAACGCCCTTCTGATACAGCTGACGCTCTCTCTTGAAACAAGAACAAGCTTGGGCACCGCGCCAGGGCAACACAAGACCACTTGCTGCGTAAGAGTTGGATTCTGCAGCTCACCTGGGCTGTCCAGCTTGAGGAGCTGCTCCTCAGCGCCTCTGTCGCCTTCACTGTGACCGTGCAGCCCCGCATCCGCCAGCTCTCTTGCCGAACGCGCTCTCTGCACCGGTGCAAGGCGTTACTACCACCATGCACGGTCCACCATAGTGTAGGCTGCTCCATCAAATCATAACCGTCACAGGGCAAGGCGGCTGTCATGCTATGCCAAGATGCCCTGACAAAGCCAATGCACTGCAACAAGGCAGCACCCCTTCATAACCATTCCAGGACATGGCCCGAAGCCTGTGAAGTCCAACCCCTTGTCCTCCAAGCTTCAACTCTGCGGTTGGGCTGCGCACATTGACGGCCTGCAGGATGGCGCGCTGCAGGCGCTCGTGCTCGTCTGGCGTCCAGCTGGCGTCCCTGAAGGTATGTGGCAGGTACTCGAATGCCGGAGCGGTCCTCATGGCGTCCGCGTTCGGCTCCGGCACTTTCCGGTCCGCCACCCAGAAGCGGCTGGGGCCGATCACGCGCGTCTCAGCGTTGCCCCACACCGTGTTCGAGGTCTCTGCGCCACCGCAGGCCAGCCGTCAGCCTCTGCAGTGCCCGCACAGAGTGCGCCAAGGGCCTCCCTGAAGATACAGAATTGCCAAGGAACAGCGGCCCTATTGCTGTTTGTTACGTCAGTAGTCACGAGAATCTGTCTAAATTAGGTGCTTGACGATGCACTCAGGAACACCACTGCAATGAGGAGCAAAAATTGAGTGTGCTGGTCGGGCGCTCAGCACAAAAGGTGAGTCTTCAGGCGCATCACCTCGCATGCCCCTGTACCGGCCGGCTCTCGGCCAGGCCTCTGCGTTGTGCATCAGCTTGGCCTGGGTCTCTGCGTTCCTCCATATCGTCCTGTCCACTGCTGCTAGGATGTTGGTCAAGCGCGACTGCAGCCGCCGGTTGGCTGCGAGCGCCTTTGCAATGACTGCCTTCGGACCGTGCTGCTGCAGCAATGCATATTAAGGTGTTGGAGATGGCTGTGTCTCCTCGCATTGTCCACAAGGCATAGCACTGCATTGGACACAGAGCTCACCTCCCGTAACCCAGCGGCATGCTCTGCTTCTGCGGTGTCCTCGTGTCCATCTGCTTGGTCTTCATTCTCTTCTAAAGTAGCCCCAATGCCTGCGATCTCTGCCTGCAGTGTTGCATAAGGTAGACCTTCTGCATCCTCCCAGTCCACATCCTCATCGTCTCCTGATTGGTGGTCGTCATCTGTTTGTTCTTCTTCCTCAAAATCAGCTAGCGATACAATCTGGCGTTCTGAATTTTGCTGTCTTTCTGCTTCCTGCAGTTCAGTGTAACAAGAGTTGGCAGAAACTCCCAGACGCCAATTCAAGGGGACGACATTTTCATCAAGCATCTATGTAATAAAATTTACTGACTTTGCAACATACCACTTCCATCGTTGGACCAAGGGCTCAGTGCATGGAGGTCAGATCATCCTCCTCATGATTCTGCAGTGTCCCTCGACAAGGATGTGTAGGACGTCGTGTGTATTGATATCTTAAAGAAAATGTTCTTTGATCTGCTTATAAAATTGTAAGTTTAGCGGATCTCTGTGGCGCACCCTCTACTGTTGATGCAATCTTGTCATAGATGAGCAGTGGTCTCAGAAAGATGTGCAGCCTCAGAACCATGCACAAACATAACACAAAAGAAATTTGACTGGCTGACACGAGTGCTCATCTGCTCCTCTGCTACATCGAGAAAGTCATGGAAATGGGAGCGAGCTCCCGCGTGCCGGCAGGTGAGGGTGCAGGGGTCGGTAAGGTGCACAAGGGGGATGATCGACTACAGCTTTCCTCCAGAACCCACTCAAGGTCTTGGGGCAAACCTGCCTAGGGTCCCAAGAACCTGAATCTTTGAAACAGAACAGCGAAACGTAGCCGAACGGCATGGCGGGGAAGGCTGAGCAATGGGTGCTGGAGTTTCTTCTGGACCGCGACTCGCTCAGCGAGACGGTGGTCCGGGAACTGTATGAGCACCTGGGTATGGGGGCGGATGCCCTCTCAAAGACGATCCAGGTCCGGTTGCTCCTGCGCGTGCTACGTGAGCACGCTGCCAGCATCTCGGATGGCACGCTCAATGCGCTCAACTGCCTGGCCGCCAACAGCACTGACAACAAAGCGGACTACTCACCGTTCGCAGACCTGTCCAAGCTCGTGCCCAGCCTCGATCTTTACCTCCAGGTGAGCCTGCGATTTGCGTTCCAGCCGTGGCCGGGTAATCAAGATGCACCAAGACTACCACGGCACCTTCCTGACCTGCCCCGCCTGCTTGCCACAGGTCAAGACCGAGCTGGTGCTGCAAAGCTTGCGAGGAGGGTCTCTTGATACCCTCCTCCACTCAGGAAACCCTAAGGAGATGCTTGACCGCTACTTCCCACCTCCACCAGAGGGCCTCCAGAATGCTCCAGAGGGACAGAGGTGTGTCACGCTGGGCATCTACCCCCAGCCCTGCCTGGGGCACCTGTACCTGCACAGGCGGCCTCAACCACACTCGGCCTGTCTCTCCCCACTGTTTTCTTACGTCCTTCATGTCGTATGGTGCTGTTGTGTGACCAAAAGGGCGCTTACACCCAGGCGGGACGAGCTGGCCATTGGGCTGCAGTCAGCGGCAGGCGCGCAAGTGCTGCTGGAGAAGTACCCTCCGGGGCATGTGGAGGTGACCATGCTCAAGTACGTGGCAGAGGGCCGTGCCGCAATGGGCCAGCCAATCCTCAAGGTGAACAGCCCTGCCGCCATAGTGCACCCAGTATATCAAGTACCGGTAATATGTTATCTGGCCAGGACCCACTTAATTCTGTGCAATGTTGTTGGGCGTGCACATTGGGTGACGTTGAAGGTCTCTGTTGCACAGGTGATGGAGGCTCAGTATGCTCAGGGGCTGCTGCACCCCACAATCTCATCGGCACACCCACAAGGTGAGATCCGCTTCACTCTACCAGACGTTCAAGACGTGTGATGACAAGCAAATGCAGAAGGTACCCACTGTGTCGGCTGACAAGATTGCTTTCCCTGGGTGCAGGAGCCTTTGGGAACTTTTCTATTGCCCCAAAGAAGCGCCAGAGGCACAGGTACGTCTGCGTATGCCATCCTGCACTGGCCCCTGATTCTTTAGCGCCTGGTGCTATATAAACACAGCATGAATTTTCATCTTCTTTTGGTATATTTCCACTTCGAGGGGGGGGCTCAAGGAGAGTATGCATGGGGTGCAGCGCTGCGAGCAACGCTGATGTAGCGGCAGCCACTACCATCGCCGACCTGCAGGCAGCCAGCAAGGGCCTCCAGAACAAGGGCGGCCCCGACCCCTTCCCAGCCGCCATGCAGGTGAGCCACGCTGCGCCTTTCCCCCAACAACAGTAATCTTTCTGGCACCTGCAGTGCAGGCTCCACGTGCACAATTCTGACATTGCCAATAGCCATGCAACGAGCGTGTTAATAATGGGCATCAAAAGACAAGACCATGCCCATTAGACCCATATGCCTAGTTGGGTGCATGCCAGAATATCTTCCTAATCAAGTTGTAATTTTCTCAGGCTGCGGGCGGCCAGGGAAGCTTTGCTGCGGCACTGAATGCGGTGGACCACGGCGCGGGGCCGTCCATGACTCCCGGTATGCCTGACGGCAGCGGCCGCACCGTCGGCTGGGACAGCCCCGATCCCAACCAGGTAACTCACCAGCCCTAGCTGCATGCCCGATCCCGCACAGCCCAGGACATTTTTGGGCTTTGGAGCACAATATTTCTTCGCTGTGCCGCTTGTAACCAAGCTTTGCACAGGCTTCTTTTGATGCTTGCTTCTGGCTACCCGCTTGGCTACCGGCTAGCACATCGCTGCTGCTCATTTCTGGTTGAAGAGTGTCTTTAAGTGACTTCTATGTGCCATCGATGCAGGTGACTCCCGGCGCAAACATCGGGGGCATGCTGGGGCCCAACGGGGAGCCCCTGACGGACGGCAGCATGGGCAAGTCGCCCAAGAACCGCACAGGCGGAGGCAAGCGGCGGCGCAACGGGCGCTGGGCCGAGCACGAGACCAACACACTGATCGAGCTGGTGCGGCAGTGGGGCAAGGGCAAGTGGAAGAAGATCCTGGAGGAGGGCGCCGCCGCCTTCAACAATCGCTCCCAGGTACCTACACTCTGTCGCCTTCCCCTCATAAAAGGGCGGGAGACCCTCCCATTTGGCCCTTTTTTGCATCGTGTCAATTTTGAGGGCAGCACCTCTGCTGCTTATTTTTGCGCTGTCATATCTAATGGGAGGAGGGTCACCTCTGGACATGTGCATGCGGTTTGTGTCGAAGGGTGGGGCCTGACACATGCGGGGTGGTATGCGCAGGTGGACCTGAAGGACAAGTGGCGCAATCTGGAGAGGCAGGGCGTGGTGCAGGCGTCCGACGGCGTGCTTCCCGGGTCCGCCGGCGTGCTGTCCCCGGAGCAGCAGCAGGCGCAGCAGCAACAGCAGCAGCAGCAGCCGATGGTGGATGCCGCGGCCCTCATGGCCCCGGACGGCGGCGCAATGATGCAGGTGCAGGACCCGGCGGCAGCTGCAGCTGCGGCAGCCGCCGCGCATGCGCAGGCCGTGGGGCAACAGGAGCAGATGATGCACCATGTGGAGGGCGGCATGCCTGCCCAGATGTGAGCGCTGTGCCAGAGAACGCCTCTGCATGCTGTGTCCAGTAGCAGATGTGGCGCACTAGTTGGCGTGGGCAGGGTTGCAAGCCAGAATAAGGTAATGCTGATGTGGGTGTCCTGGGTGAGGTCTGACGATTGTGCCTTTGTGGTGGGCTCAAGGAGCAAGATATAAGTATGCGTCATTGCTGTCTTCGAGGTCGCCTGCTCGTTGCAACAAGCAGTCATGGAGGATGGGTCGTGTACTGTTTTGGCCAGTGTATATGCTCCGTTTTTCCAGTTCTGCATAGCATCCTGAAAATCACTACTAAGGGCAGGATTGCAGCAAAATTCTATTTGTGACTGGTGAGGAAGCACAGGCCTGAATACTTCTTCAGTTCTTCATTTCTACTCAAACTTGTTGTATATTTCTGATTGTGTCAAGGTGTTCCAGAGTGTTCTCAATTTCTGTGCCCATGGTAGAGTATAATCAGTGCGTGCCACTTACAGTAAAAATATGACACGTCGTGCCCATTTGAAGAAAGAGAGTTGCAAGCGATTGTGCCTGTGTCTTATGCCAGTGGTGGATGGACACATTTTGGCAAAGCTTGCATACTCAGATACACAGTGTGTGATTGTAATAAAGCATGATTTCAGCCTCAACTTGAAAAGTTCCATCACATGCTGCGGCTTCATTCACCATCAAGAAGACGCACATGTCACTTGCAGGAATTTGTCCGCCTGAGCAGCAACTCAGTCCAGGTTCAACACCGCCAACAGGGTTCATGCATTCCATAGAGTTCAGGCTTCAATGTTTCTTCCAGCACCAAGAGGTTTTCACACGCTGTTCTGCTCGCGCTAATTTGCCAGAGACCATCTGCAGCTACAGCTAGCTAGGGCGCACACAGCTGAGCGTGCCACCTTTTGCATTGAACAAGGGGATACAGCGTTGGCAATGTAATAGCCCATCACAGGCTGGTCTTCCCTAAGCTCGGCAAGATCACGCAAACTTGCCTTACCTCTAGTCCCCCCAGAACAGCCTATTGCCACCCACTCCAACCACCTGGCTCTGGCTCGGGCTCCGGAGCCGGCAGAGGTTCCTGCTTGACCTGTGGCATTGGTGCCTGCCCCAGCGCGGCTGCCGTGCCAAGCTCAGGTGCTTGTGCTGCCGGCGCGGCTGACCCTGTTGCTCCTGCTGCTTCTGGCTGCGGCTGCTGCTGCCCTGAAGCCTGTGCGGGAAGGCTCTGCTCAGCGCCGGGCTCCTGCACGGGGCCGGCAACGCCACTCGCCTGCGCTTGCTCAGCCTTCATCCTGCACATGCGATATATCGCTGTGAGCTTTACAGAGGGTCCAGTGCGATGGGCAAAGCCGCGTGCGGATCACATGTCTCGAAGTGTCAATGGAAAGTTGCTGCAGTGCATGTAGGGGGCATTGCTCCAAGCTGACTAGGTGACAGCAGCGGATGTGTGCTGCGCACCTTTCATTGGCCTCTTTCAGGACTCGCTCCGCCTCCAAGTTCCTCTGCCGTATGGCTTCCAGCTGCTCTGCTGCCTTCCGCTGAGCCTGCAAGCACAGCGGTACATTCAACTCCAAGCAGCACCATTTGCAATGCATGCAGCCATGCAGAGGGCAACCTGCCGTGCCATTCCCCAACAATCTGTAGCAGCGCTGTGACATTTGCTTGTCATCATTGGGACTGGCGCACCTCTGCCCTGATGCCGTCAGACACAGCCTTGTCTGCCTCCGCCGACAACTTGCTAAGGTATATTTCCTCTTCTGGACGAGGGTGCCCCGGCAGCCGGCGCTGCTCCACAATCTCTTGCAGCTTTTGTCCAAGGCTGTTGAGCTGCCACCCCCGACACACTTGATAAGCTCCACAAAAGAGGACACTGCACTGCGCAGAGCAGAGGAATCGGATCCATGGTCTGTTCTACCGTGGCTTGTATGTGAAATCCGCACCTCATCAGCATACTGCATGGATTTCTGAAGGCACAGCTCCTGCCATGCTTCATGTCTACTTAGCAGCAGGCCCCCAGTTGACAAAGTCTCAGCCTCCTCGAAATCTGCTCTTTCCGTTTCCTCTGCTCCAAGCATCTGTTCCCAACACAGCCAGGTGACTCACAGGCCTCTCTGAGAAGGATGAAAAGATGGCAACAACTGACTGACACACCCAGTAATCTATACATCAATTTGATCAAAGAGAAGCAGAACATGCTTGTCCATGTGGCGAGGCTCACATGGAACGGAAGCAGGCGGTCGACTGCATCTTCGAAGCTTGAAAATGCCCGATTGCAGTCTGGATTCAGCAATCGGAAGATATCCTCGTGAATATAGTCCTGTTGGCGCTTGGTGCTCACAGGCGCAGTCTGCTGGTATTGAAAAGTGGGCGCAGTCCTGCGATACAGAAACAAAATATGTTGTTATTGTATGACTTGTTCTGAATCAAGGCAAACGTCTGACGTCCTCTACAAACACGCTGCATGCACTGATGTGATCTTTCACCGTACCCTTGTGAGCTGGTTGGGAGGTTAGGATTGGTGACGGTCAGTTGCGTCATGAGTTTGTTTTCTGAATTTTGATGAGCGAGTATTGCTGAAAGTGAAAATTGCTCCAAGCTTTGCATGGGTCTTGTATGAGTCATCATGATGTGGAATCACATGCCTCTCATTGGCCTCCACATCCACAACTTCCGGCTTCCATCATCAGAATTGCAACGGAACTCCTAGATGGCTTTGCGTGGTAGCTTGGCCTCCGCGCCTGTGTGCGCGGCTGCGCCATCTAGGATTTGCAGACATGCTCCCAGCGGTGTTCTTAGAGTGCGCAGCCAGGCATCTGCGCTCAAGGCAAGTGACGCAGTCAGAGTGGCAGGCAGGTGCCAGGTTACTTCGTTGAAAACCTCGCGCAGCCAGGTGGCCGAGAGGCGGTCTCCACTCTGTGTCTCGGCGAGCGCTTCTGCGGCTGTCAGTACCTCTCCTCCCGCGGAGCCACCATTCAAATGGGGCGCCGACATGAAGAACCTGGGCATCTGTGTGGCTGTGGCAGTGGCTGTGTGGTTCTGCCCTCCACCAGCGGGCGTCACGACTCAGGCGTGGCACCTGCTGGCCATATTTTTGGGCACCATCGTCGGCATCATCACCCAGCCTCTGCCCCTTGGCGCCGTGGCAATGCTTGGTTTGGGCGCCACCATGCTGACCAAAGTGCTCACATTCTCCGCAGCCTTCTCAGCTTTCTCCAGCGAGATCCCGTGAGCCCCACTCTCCCCCTGCTTAAGTAAGCTCTGGAGTAATAATCCATGAACAGCCTGACCCAAACAGCTAAATATACACCTTTTCATTAGTAGCAAACGCCATCAGTTCATTTTCAACAATGGGTAGCCTTGTCACCTCCACCGGATGTACTGTAACATGGGCCTGCTTGTGCTCCCTCAGGTGGCTCATCGCCATTGCCTTTTGGCTGTCAGGCGGCTTCATCAAATCGGGCCTGGGCAACCGTGTGGCGTACGCGATCGTGTCCGTCTTTGGCAAGACCACGCTCGGCCTTGCGTACAGCCTGGTGTTCGCTGAAGCGCTGCTGGCCCCCGCCATCCCTTCAGTGGCCGCCCGTGCCGGCGGCATCTTCTTCCCCCTGGTCAAAGCGCTCTGCCTTGCCTGTGGCTCCGACCCGGTGAGTCACCTGGCAATATTGGGGCCAGATGCATGCATCTCCACCTTTTCTACCGGGCACACTCCTGCCATGCATTCTGCTGCTGGGCATGATGGGAGTGCACTTTCCATCTCTGCTAATTTCTTTCCATCTGCAACAGTTAGCCGCGTTTTTAGACCAATCAGGAATGCCTTGGCACGCAACAAAGGGGGTCAATAGAAAGAATAAGAGGCAGTTAGGTGCATCATGACTTGATAAAAGTTCATCTTTTTTTTACCTTTTCCCTGCCATGCTCGCAACAGAGGGAACTGTGAAAGCAAAACCGAGGCACCCCGGTGCATCATGACTTGACGAGAGATTTTCTGCAAGATCCTTCCGCCGTGCGCGCAGGCGAACGGCACCGAGAAGAAGCTGGGCGCGTACCTGATGAAGACCTGCTTCCAGACGTCCACCATCTCCTCTGCCATGTTCATCACAGCCATGGCTGCCAACCCGCTGGCAGTGGACCTGGCCAGGGACACCCTGGGCACCACCATCAGCTGGGGAACCTGGGCGCTGGCTGGCCTCGTGCCTGGGCTCATTTGCCTCATCGCGACGCCCCTCATCCTCTACGTGCTCTACCCTCCCCAGGTCAAGGACACCCCCGACGCCCCCGCCAAGGCCAGGTGACCCACTTGCGCCCTCACCAACCTGCTTGTCTACCCCTATCAGCTCGCTTCACTGCTGCCCTCCATCCATATCTGCCTGCCAGGGGAGCTGCAAGAGAAGAGCAGGGCCCTGATGACCGGTGCGCTGCTAGCGCCGAGCGCCTGTGCGGGTTGCGGAGGTGGACGGTTGCCATTAGCATGTCCAGCTTAGCACTTAGCTGAACTGGCAGGATGCCAAATGAATTAATAGAGAGCGATGCTCTCAGTGGACTGGGGTTGCTTGTGACTGCAGGGAGGAGCTTGAGAAGCTGGGCCCGCTGTCGCGCAACGAGAAGATCACTGCGGGCGGCCTGGGCCTGACAGTGGCGCTGTGGATCTTTGGCGGCCAGCTGGGAGTCAACGCCGTCGCTGCCGCGCTCCTCGGCCTTGGCATCCTCCTCATCACCAATGTGGTGCGTGCTCGTCATGACCGCTGACGCTGTACAAGGATCTGTTATCCCTGTGATATTCTGTGTCAGCTGTTGACTTCAAGAGGTGTGCTCACCCCACTTTGGCAAATTGACCGATGCGCTTAGTGAAGGGGAATGTTCATTTGCACTTCTGCAGTGCAGCGCACCACTCTCCCGTGTGTAATTTTACAGTCACAAAGAATTTTTGACACATGGCAGTGGCGCGTTGTACTGCAGAAGATTAAGAAAGCCGTGGTGACTCTTGCCCCATACATTTAGATTGATCCTGCGGCAAGCAGGTGACGTGGAAGGACTGCCTGGCCAATGGCGCTGCCTGGGACACGCTGACGTGGTTTGCCGCCCTCATCGGCATGGCCTCCTACCTCAACAAGTACGGCTTCATCAAATGGTTCTCCAACCAGGTGCGCCCCTCCCCTTCAATTTCAACCCTTCTATTTTGTCACGACAACTTCTTTTCCTGATGGGTTCTCCTAAACTGCTGCATGCAGCCGTCAGGCATCCCTGGCGCTCTCCTGTGACGTTGATTGAAATAGCCTGGCATGCTGGCGTGCCACCAAATGTCTTGCATGGTTGGACATGTCTGATGTTGCGTATTATGAACTGGAGAGTGGTGGTGCCATGCAGGTGGTGAATGTGGTGTCCAACTTTGGCCTGGCATGGCAGCAGTCCTTTGGCATCATTGTCATCCTCTACTTCTACTCCCACTACCTCTTTGCCTCGGGCGCCGCCCACATCGGAGCCATGTACACCGCATTCCTGTCGGTCGCCATCGCCTGCGGCACCCCTGGCCTCCTCGCAGCCATCGCCCTCGGACAGGTGACTCGTTTGCTTCAATGACTAATATGCTTTAAATAGCAACCTCTGACTGAGTTTGTGATGTCAGAGTCTGTCATGTTTGTATTGTTGATGCACTCCTGTGTACAAAGCAAGGCAGCCCTTCCTCCCCACTTTGGCGCTCGCGCTGACTTTCATGTATGCGTTCTCCTGGTTTGATGTGAGTTTTACAGGATTCTGACCAACTTTGCCTTGTAAAGAGTGCAATGAATGGATAATCAAGGTGGAAGGAAGCAAAATTTCTAGGCCTGCAGCTTGGTTCCGATGGAGTTCTGTGGTGTGTGCGCAGCTGTCCAACATAATGGGCTGCCTCACAACATACGGCATTGGCTCTGCACCCCCGTACTTTGGCGCTGGCTACGTGCCGCAGGCCAAATGGTACCAGCTGGGCTTCATCATGTCCATCTTCTACATTGCTGTCTGGCTCGGCATTGGCGGTGCCTGGTGGAAGGTCATTGGCCTCTGGTAGATGCAGTGCCCAACTGTGGCAGTGGTCCCCTTGTGATTGAGTCTCCCATCTGTTGGACATTTCTAGCAATGCACAGCGGACAGCCTTTCACGGTTGAAACGGCCAGTCTTGCCAGAGGCCAGTTCAGGCTGTGATTGCCGCTGAATGGTCACAGTGCGAGGGAGTGTCAGCAGTTGAGAGGGGTACATGAAAGGCAGTTGAGCCTGGGTGCAAGCGTGCCTGTGGATGAGTTATGTGGGTGGGATATCATGGGAGTGTGTGTGGGCTCTACAGCGACTGTCTTTGAGAAGATTACATGTCCCAATAAATTGCTGGCCAGCCGTGCTGGCAGTCTGTCTCATTTCCCATTGACCAAAGATCCCTGTCATTATTTATGAGGAATGTGATGGATTGTGTTTCATTCCATACCTCTGCTGTGATATATCATGTAAAGCAAACGTCTCCTTCCAATCCGATTCTTCAAATTGGATTTATTATCGATTTTTCATTATCAGTAATGCAATAATATGAATCTAGAAATCAAACATATGCGGCTACCCAATAAATCTATGGGTGCAGCCCTCTCCTGCACACATCCAAGAAAGAGTGTCAGAAGAATCCTGAGCATGCATATGGTCAGCTCCTGTGCAACAGTGAGCCTACTCTACTTCATGAGGCGGAGATGCTTATGAACAAAGGGTCTGAACACACACCTCACATGCTCCAAATTGTCATGCTTCCTGCTCCACTACGGCGCCTCAGGAGGATTGCAATGGTACGCTTCTTGTCAGGGCGTCCTCCTAGGCCTGCTCTGACCTTTGGGCCTGCGACCCTTCCCCTTCTTGCCGCGCTGCTTTCCTTCCCCTGCCCGACCCCCTGCCTTGACTGCAGCATCCGCGCTGTTGGCCCCTCTCTTTCTAGCATGTCTCCCTCCTGCTCTCCTGGGCCCCTCACCTCTCCCCTTCCTCCTCCTTTTCCCTGATCTTGCACGCTTGTTACTGCTCCTGCCACCCTCTGCCAACTCCCTCTGGCCATCCTTTGCTGTCTCCCGGCTGAGCACGGCTGCATCCCTCCCGCTGTCCTCATCGGCAGCGCTCAGCAGACCCTCCTCAAAATTGTCGCTGTCCCCCGGGTCAGACACCGCGTTCTGCTGCTCGGCTTGCCTCTCGGCGCGGCTGACGTCCGTCATGACTATGTCCCTGTCATCCTCCTCCTCACCGTCCCCAATTTCCTGCCGTAATTCCCCCGGCCACTTCAGCCCAGCAGCAGCGGCCTCCTCCTGCTCTGCCGGCAGGACCTCATCCGGTAAGCTCCTGCTGACAAACCCCGGCACGTCCTCTGGATTCAGCGGCTTCCTCCGCCGCTTCCCCTTCTTCGTGGGGCTCTGCAGCAGCCGGCGGCGGCGGCTATCTTCATCTTCTTCCTCGTCGTAGAAAGACCCCTGCTCCTGCCCTGCCATAATCTCAGACTCCTCGTCTGCGTCCTCGTCAGCATCGGCCTGCCGGCTCGCCGCAGCGGCGGCCTGCACCCGCGGCCGGTCGCGCGCATTTGCGGCAGCGCTCTCGTGCATCTCCACGGCCTGCTTCCCTGCGTCGTCCATGAGCAGATCCGGCTCGGCTGCGCTGCCGCGCGACAGCTCCTCCACTTTGGCGGCCTCTGCCAGGATGCCCATCTGGGCATCGTAGGCTGCCAGCCTGTCGTCGGCCCCCTGGTCGGCCCCATCCTCTAGGGGAAGGTCCTTCACAACGATGGCCGAGTCTCCTGCACAAGCACAGTATCCAACTTTGAGACAACCTGACATAACTCAAGAAATGTTCGCAACATACCGGATGTCAAAGACAAATTTCTGAGGAGGTCGGCTCTTTAGAATCCTTAGGAGAAGGTGCTGTGTATCGGGTGGCGAGTGCTCCCCAAGGCTGGATGTGTGAATCACATGCATAAACTCACCGCTCTGCATGACATCGGCGACATTGCCAGTACCCACGTCCTCCCTATCATCCCGTGCCAGCTGCACGATCTGTCCCACACACCACATCACAGTGTCAGCAGGCATCAGTGGGCTGTCAGCGTAAGCAAGGATCATGAAGGGCTTGCTTGAAGTTTTCAGCAGACAGTGCTTTCAACGCACCTCCACGTTCTTGTGCAGGGTCTTGGGCTTCTTCTTTGCATTTTTGGACAGCTTTTTGTCGACAGCTCCTTCATCAGTCCCTGTCTGCTCCTGCTCCTGCAACCTTTTGCGCACCCACCAGGGCAGCAGGCCCCCTTTTGTTCTGCGTACTCCTTTCGCAGGCACATTGGGATCCTTTCGCCGTATAACGACTCCTGAAGCCCGAATGAATGTCAAAGTTCGCACACTTTCAGAAACCCCAACTGCATCGATAAGGACATAAGGATATGGCTTTCCTCGAGACATGAGAGAAGAAACGGCACCTGCACGCTGCCCACCTGCGTTGGGTTCGACAACTCCACCATCAGCCGCTATAGAAGGTATTTTTTTCGGTTGTGCTCCTCGGAATCTCGCTTGGACGCTGTGGATGATTGTGGTGTCCAAGATCAGAAAACAAAGCAGCAGAAGGGCTATGATCCTGATCGCCCCCATTTTGGTTTTGACCTATGATCGGTGGCACCTAAAAATTTTCATTTCTAATTATCTGTGCAAGTGTAGACTTCCACTGTCTTACTAATCTAATATTCTAAGGAGATAGATCAACTGCTACTTGTGTCAGGTAGTGGATTCACTTTGTCTTTGCTCTATGTCCAAATATTTCGGTGATCTCGACAAGCCTCCATCAAACCCCGACCGGGTTCGTCCAACGAAGAGAAATGTGACGAAACCCAAGTCCCGAACAGCAACAAGTGCCGGAAAGATGCATGCCACGTGGCAAAGCTCGCGTTTCATGATGGCTTGCAGCACGTTGCACCCCGAGTTGGATGTGAATACTGACTCGAACCAAACAATATCTTGTGCAGGGTGATGCGTGTGACAGGTTCTTTCTCTGTCCCGATCCCACTCTATAACAAGCAGTCTCAGCACCATCCAAGGTTATGCTGATGATCGTTGAATATTTGCACCTTGTTGATGGGTGTCACAGAGCATGCATTGAATGCTTGTAAGAACCAGTTTTCGTAGGACGCAAGTTCTGCCAGAAATTTGGGCAAGAAGACCACAGCTTTCCGTAGACAGGGTATCAAGGTCAGTGGAATTATCCCTGTATATTAGCGTAGCAATGCAGAGAAGCTAGAAAATTTATGTAAGTGTTGCAGTGATACTTGCTGATAGATTGGCTGACCACATGCGTGAGGGTACAGGCTGATTGTAAACAAAGGTTGTGAAGGGAAGCTGTTTACCAGGCTTTTCACTAGCAGAATGGATGTTGGAAATCAAATTGTTGATCTGACAGCCTCCAGCGCCGATGACTCTCCTCCTCAGCCACCAAAACCAGGTGCCCTCCTATTCAATCAAGGTGGTTCGTTGGGTGCATCAATCCCCCATGGGTTGTCCCGCACGTTTGAGGTGAAGGTGCTCAATCCAGCGAAGTGGCTGCCAGCAGGTGCAGGGAAACGAAAACGCGATTTTAACAATGGAGGAGAAGAGGTGCGCCAGTCTGGTGTATTCTCCAGCTTTTTCATGATGTTGCTCCACTGGCCAGAGAGACCAGCACTGTGTTGTGTATGCTAGGATCTCCAGCAGAGAGGTCCAGTCTAAGCAATGCAAGGCATCCTGGTCAGTGCCATTTGTTTCATCAACCTGCAGGATGCAGCAAGGAATCGGATCATGGACTTTGCCAAGAACGCTGCAAGTCCCTTGAAGCCTTTTGTACCCGTAGCATCTGAGCAGGCAGCAGCGGTTACACAGAGCTCACCACGCTCTCTGACAGCAGCAAATAGAAATCGCATCATGGAGCACGCCCAGCAGGTGTGACTCTGTCATCACTATCAGGCCGCACCTGGATCCATGTTGTGCCAAGGTAGCAGGAAGGATGATTAGAGACCCAACTCGAGGTTGGATCTGTGCTCGCGCACAGGTGAATGCCCGGAAGAACACCGCCCTCTTGGCAGAGCTGCATGCTGCGCGCGTTGCCAGACAGACAGCCCACAAAGGCTCTGAGCACCCAGAGGCCACTGCAAGTGGTGCAAGCAGTCTGCCCACACCGCCCATCAGTGTGCTGACCTACAATGTCTGGTAGGTCCCCTTTGATGCACATTGCCACGAGACTCTAATCTAACTTAGTAAAGAGCCCCCTGACATTGATTTCCTCCTCTGTAGTTCATTTCCCAGTCTGCTGAGAATTTTCAACGAGCGAACAGGTTTGAAGAGGAGGTGGCACTGGAGGAGCGGATGGCATCTGTTGGGGATGTCATAGTTGAGACCGGCTTTCCCACTGTCATATGCTTGCAGGTCCGCTCAAGCGCCAGTCTCTGCCCAGCAGACCTCCCGCATATTTGAGCAAAGAGCAGGATCCAGCCTCTTTCATGCGCAATTGCATGTGTGACATGTCCTTGGCACACGTCTGAGCAGAGCATGCTGGATGTGCAGGAGGTGACTGACAGCATCTTTGCGCTGCTGAGGTCAGCGCCGTGGATGAGGCAGTATGAGGCCATCCCTGCCGGGGGCCAGGCATACTACACGGCCCTGCTCTATAAGAAGAGTGCTGTCACTGGCGCGCAACCCTGCCGCCTGCATCGCTTCCCAGGCAGCATGATGGGTGCGAGCCTTGGTCAATTGCTGCCTAGAGCATTGATGAAGCAGCAGTGCTCCAAAAAAAACAGAACTGTTCTAGCTACTGTGTCGATGCCTCTCTTACCACTTGAGACGCTTGAATGATGCATCATCGTGAAAGGCAATGCCTCAAATTTACAGGTCGTGGACGGCAGGAAGTGACTCTGTCCTTTGGGGACAAGTCTTGTCGCTTTGTGACCAGCCACCTGGAGAGCCCCTGTGGCTGGAAGCAGCCCATGACAGAGCAGCGCTCGCGGCAGTGCCAGACGGTGGGCTCTTATAACCCCTTCAACCCACCTTGAACTGCCACGTGTTCCTCAGCTGTAGCGCTGCTCAGCATGGATTGGCAAAATATTTGTAGTGAAGCGCTGGTGCTGCAGGCAATAGCAGAGCTGGATGAATGTGGGGAAGAGAATGTGATCTTTGCCGGCGACCTCAACTGGATCCCTGCCAACGGTCCCCTGCCGCTCACTGATGGCTGGTACGCACTTACATGCTTTAAGTCCTTGGCTTCAAGCTGAGACATTACTGCACCTGTCAAATCTCCGTAAAAAAATAGTTGTGGCCTGGTTTTATTGCTCCTGTGCGCGATGTTGCTTGATTGCTCCCCTCAAATCGTAGTTCCCAGTCGATGAAATACGTAGAGGAGGTTGACCCTGCCTGTTGCAGGGTGGATGCATGGGCAGAACTGCGTCCAGATGATGCGGGGTACACCTATGATGGGACCAAGAACCCCATGCTGACCACCAAGCACCGGACGCGCCTGGACCGAGTCCTAGCAAAGCTGAAGGACTGGAAGCCGGGCAGCATAGAGATGGTTGGCCTGGAGGCAATCCCAGGCGTGACCCGGGCAGTCAAGGTCAGGGGCGTGCCCAAGAAGTTGCCTGTGCTGCCCAGCGACCATTTTGGCCTCTTCTTCAAGATGATGCCCTGCTGATGGGTGAGCGATTGCCGGGCACGAGTGATTCTTGACCGGCCCTTTGCTGCTTGTACCGTAAGTTGAACCAATTGTTGAATGTTGGATTTTAGACCTCACCAGCAAATGAGAGATGTGGCCTGTCTAGCTGATGTCAGATGCAAGGGGTCTTTGAATGGATGCCTTATATCGGCTTTGATGGTGCATGTCACAGTTGGTGCAATTCCTTGAAATTGTAATATAGCCAGTCTTGCATGCACAAAGACACCTTCTGCTGGACTCGAATTGCAACTCACACTGAAAGATGTTCAATGCACCAACAGAAAGGTATATTGATGGCATTTGCATCAAGATCAGCTTTGTACCTGCTCTGTTGTCCTTCAACAATTGCAATGGTTTTCAATCATGTTCCTGGACATTCAGCACACATTCCCAAAATGCCTAGAGGACATGCGCATTCTGAAAATTATGTACTGGTACTCAGATCTGTTCTTGAGTACTGCACAACATTATCCTACATGCACATTTTGTGCTTTTCTGAACCAGCTCACGAGAAGCTCTTCAGGGCCTCCTTCACATAAGTATCTCCAGTGGCGTCCACAAACTTGGCTTTGGCGTGCTGCTCCACGAATGCAGAAGTCTGGTAGCGCAGGTGCGGGTGGGGGTCCTCGATGACCTTCTTGAGCACATCTGCAATATCCTCAGAGGTCTGCTGGACGCCCGGGGTGTCTGTAAACCCCTTGACCATGGTTGCAAAAAAGCTCTCCGACATGGCCCTGCACGAGCAGTCCTGCAGGCTTAGTGATGAGTCTCTTGACACTTGCAAGCGACATATTGGAATGGCAACTGTTTGTGTCAGATCCGGGTCTGTCAGGGCCGTGTCAGCTTCTCAAAACTGCCCTCACTGCGCCGCGGAGGAGCCACCGGTGCCAGGCACTTGCTTTACGTGGGCGATGCTTGCGTTGCAGAATGCAGCTCGAGGCACCAGAGGCCATGAATCTCGCTAGCGATGGTTGAGGGGAAAGACAATCGTGGGCAGTATCAGGGCACGGAAGCAGTGCTCACGTGTAGGCATCATCCTTGCGTTTGCCTGTGGCTGCCATGTCCTGCTGCACCCGGGCAGAGAAGTTGGTCGCCACTGGGCCGGGCTCCACTATGGACACTGAGATGCCAAACTTTGACAGGGTTGGCGCCATCGCCTCTGACAGACCCTCCACCTGCCATAATACACACTCGGTGACTCAGCACAGGCTTCACAAGAGGACCACATGACATAGGCATGCTGGAAAGGCAGCTCTTGTCTGATACACTGGTGAAGGGCTGAGGGGTGAGTTTACCGCAAACTTGGAGGCTGAGTAGGCGTCCGAGAAAGGTATAGGGGAGAAGCCGACAAGCGATGTGATGTTGATGATCTGGCCGCTCTTCGCTGCGCGCATGTGGGGCAGCACTGCCTGGATCATGCGCACCTGCATCCACGGCGAGACACTAAATATCCCATTGAGTACTCTTGCTCTGCAGGAAAGGATCCCATCAAATGCAGCACAGCAGTGATCCCTGTGGGATCGACTTACCATGCCAAAGTAATTCGTGTCGAACAACGCTTGATGCGATGCGAGGTCTTGCTGCTCAACAGTAAGACGGGTCCCGAAACCTGCGTTATTTATCAGGACGTCCAACTTTCCGTGTTCTTTGATGACAGATTCGATGACGTCCTTGACCAATGCATCGTCCGTGACGTCCAGTTTCTTCACGTCAAACTTGCTCCCTGTACAATGACGTGCTCGATGGTTCAGCTCCGGAAGAAACTAGAGCATGAAGACTGAAATCCCCAAAAAGCCCCGATTTTCACCTGAAGCGACCTCTTGAATTGCGGAAGGCTTCCGAGCTGTAGCAATAACTTTATACTTGTCAGGATGCTGGGCGAGCAGCACTGCTGTGGCAAGTCCTATACCACCCGAAGCTCCTGTGACAAGAACGATTTTCGGTGCAGTCGGTGCCATCGTTGTCAGTTCTTGGTCTATAGTCACAAATGCAATCTCGAAACGAAAAGTAGTTGTGCATAGACAGAGTGCAAGAACTGCTTTGTGGACTGACCGAAACTTTATCCCCACGTCTGAGCGTAAGATTTTCAGCTTCAGTACGTATGACTAATTAAAACTCTCGTTCGTTGTTTCTAGTTCGTCTCCTGTGAGTGATCACTGGCAGTGATACACGCATGCATTCACTCACAGCAGCTGCTATAGCTACTCAGTGAGGTTCAAGCAATATAGTGCATGTAATGTTGACTGTTGTGTCGCAAGTCATATCGGACACAATCGTTGAAGTGAGCTTCAAGTTTCTCACACGTCATGCATGATGCTGCATTCGGGTACCCGGTAGTCACTGACATGGCATGGAATCATATCTCCCGGCATTGCACTGAGTGGCAGGCTGTTCAGGCAGTCAAGATTAAATGCCTTCGATTGCACAGCAATGCTGCTAGAACGCTGTCAGTTGATTGCATGCGTATGCAGCAGTTTCGTAGCACAACTTGTGCATCGCGTCTGCATCATGATCTGTTCTCACTGGTAAGTTCCCTCCACATTTCCATCCTACCGTTTTTCGCAGTGAAAAAAAAATCTGCACAGCAAGGGGGGCCCAAAACTGCACAGTACATTCATTAATCAAGGTGATCAAGTCCTTGAAGGGTCCACCAATTTTCCTAGTGTACAATGGCCTGCCATTTGGGCTCCTGGGTAATTCACGCATTATCTGAATCTAACAGGGGCTGAGCACCAATTCCTTTGGCCGTGATGAGCTCGGCACTGCCATCAGGCGCACGCAGGCATTCAGCGGACATTGCCAGTCTTGTTGCCACCAGGGACTGACACAGGACACAAAAGAATTTCACGTGCCATGGAGTCTGATCCAAAGCTTGCCCTGAAGGGGCAGCCTCTTGGCTAATCTACACAGACGTCTGCACTATGCATCGTTGTGCACACTGCAGCTCCTGGTCTCCTTCCAGACAAACCTCACGATGCATCATATCTCATGTTCTGGTCCACATCGCGCTGTATGCATGCGGCCAGCAGGTCCAACCCCTGCGCGTTGGGGTGGATTCCATCGTACAGCAGCGCCGAATTTATGCCATAACCAAATGCGTACGGCTGCCCGCAGTACAGGTACTCAATCTTCGAGTCTGACCTTGCCAATTTCTGCACGGAGAACCAGGCACCCCATCAAAATTGAATTGCCTTCGTGCATCTTGAGCTCACCGCACACAGTAGCAGCTGCATGTGGACACCCAAGTGGATGTTCGAGACACTTGGCAGGCCGGAGGTGCAGGGAGAAGTACATGAGAGCAAGTGTCAGCCTCAAAACAATTTTCAAACTGAATCACACACTGAATATGTTTGTTGCATCAACAAGCTGTGCAGCAGGGGGTGCCTCACGTAGTATCCCTCGTTGACGGCTGCAATGGCAGCCTGGTATCTGTTGGGCCAGATGTAGGCCTGCTCCGGGTCCCAGTACTGGGCACCCCTCGGCAACAGCCCCAGCAGCACAATCCTTGTGTTGGGGGAGTTGGTGCGGATGTACTGTGTGATCTGCGACACCCTGCGCATGCAAATACTCCATCTTGAACTCTGCTCACATACACCCCATGACCTTTTATCATTGACCCCTGACCTGTCCTAGACACATGCGCCAGCCGGAAATGAATGCACCAAGCCTGCAGCAACAATGCACTACACAAAGAGGCACAGAAGACTGGCAGTCTCAACAAGAGTGACATCAGGTGCCCTACACACCTGTCAATGATGCCAGGGGCAGCATTGAGGATCTCCTGCTGGTCCTCATGGCAGTCCGAGTAAGTGAGGTCATTTGTGCCGATCAATATGACTACCGTCTTGGGCATGTGGATGGTGGGGAACTCCCCTCCAGTCATGATGCGCCACATCAGATTGGCCGACTGGTCACCTGCAGATCAGCCACCCACATTTGCTGCATTGATCAGATAGTGCACTGCAAAGTTCTTTCAGCCCTTTGATCCTCTGCCCCTCTGGCCCACTATACTGCCCAACTGCATCCGTGGGACAGTTGTCTGCCTGAGATTGGGCTTCCGTTGTAAGCTTTAGAACAACTTGAGGGCATGGAGGTGCCCACACCTGGGATGGCCATGATCTTTGACCGGAAGCGGCCGAAGTGGCGCTGAAATACAGCAGAGCGCTCCCTGTCCTGGGCAGTCACCACGCCAGAGGGGTTCTCCCCAGTGAAGCACCATGTGATGGAGTCCCCATAAAATATTAGCTCGGCCCCCTGCACGCCATCCCCTCGCTTTGTCAACAACCCATGCAGTGCCAGCAGCCTCTCAGAACTCTTCGGCATCAGTGGTGGTGGTTTGCATCATAGTAAAGGCAGACACATCAGATGTGAAGATGGGCAGTGAAAGACTGCCTGCAAGACCAATGAGCCTCAGGTGGCGCCCAATAGGTGCCTGAGTTGTAATAACAATAACAATGTAACAAGGACGACTGGTCACCCTGGCTTGGTCCATGTCATGCAGCTCATTGGCGAGCCTGGTCTGGTTGGCCGGCCAGTTGAGGTCAGAGCGGGGGACAGGTGCTTGCGCGGCGCCGTTGCACATCGCCGGCATGGGCATCCCTGGCAGCTGGGCCAACGCAGAATGAGCCACGCATGCAGTCAGCAGCACAGCCAGGAGCATGTGCACCATCTTGTCCCCTCAGCTGCGGTGCCCTGGGCATAGCAGGAGCAAGATATGGGTCACAGTGTGTGGATTGCATAATTGCACGATGTTTGAGCTTGCGATAATTAATATCCTCGATCTTAATACGTCGTGGGCTTGTGCTTGTCGTAGTTAAAGATGGGGTGCCCACTGGTGGAAACAGTACATGACAAACACCTTCCTGGCTCTCAGTCGCCAAGTTGGAATTCAATACGCGATCTGGTCGGTGCAAAAGAGCGATGAATTACTTTGTGGTAGACTGGATGAGAGAAAGACGATGATACCGCATAGATAACAAGGGAAAGACAGAGACTCAGAATGATGAACCTACTACCCACTCTGCCCTTTCCCTTGGCTTGCAAACATTCGATGGTAGCAAACTCTCATGAGATGTACATTACTCTCACTTTTCAACATTCATACTGAAAATGGTGAGTTCTGTACCGTTCGACAGTGGATTTGTCGGCTGGCGATGGGGATGACGCCCCAGTTCAATCGAGCCTCCCCAGGGAGTCCCGGCCAATTGGGTTCGGCGTGATGTGATCGGATGGTCAAAGCATACCCGTTCAATCTGATAATGTTTGGCAAGTAAACTCTGGGGATCTGGTACTATGTCCGAGCCTGTGTACCGGGCATGCACAGACACGCGTTACAAAATGCAAACTCGAAAATTGTCGAATCTATGGACTGCAGTTAGAGTACTCGACCAGTGAACACCTTAAAGCGTTCGTGTTAGCCTGCGTTTCTGGTCTTCGAGTTAGTTATTGGTTCGAAACCCAGAACCGCAGGCACTGTCATCTCGGAGCGGGGGGCCGAAAAGTCTGCGGTCCTCCCCATGCCATCGTCACGTGCTCTAATTCGGTGCTTTGTCAAGGAAATCGTTGCGTGCGACACAGGAACAGCGATTAAATTTGATTTGATGGAGATCACGATGTTGCTGAGGTGTACAGTACTGGCTGTGTTGGCTAGCTGTGCTTTGGGACTGAATTTAGAGTTGCCGATCACCGTGCGCACGAGGTCACCTGCTCCACCTGCTTGGGCCGCGCAATACAAGGTGTGTAAACGGTAGCTCGATTGTTTGACTAGAATTTTTGTGACATGCACCCGTCGAGTTCTGCGTAATCCATGGACGACCAGCGTCTGTGACAACCCGCTTCCAAGATGCGCTAGTTCTGGCTTACCAGAAGGTTTAACATTGATTCGGCACTGTTCCTCTCTGCAGAGATAACTATTTATATGGTCTACTCCGCTACCATGAGGATCACATCAAGAGCCTGTCTCTCATATACTTCGTAAACGCTGCAGGTTTCCTGGGAGCTGGCCGTCCCATACGTCTCAGAATTGCAGTCAACACCCCTGAAGTGAGTCTACTTTTGCCTTACTGACAAACAGTTCTGGCCCTAATGATTCGACGGAGCATTTTACAGACGCCTAAAGCAAGTTTCTTTCAGTCAGAGCACACCAGAACAGGCTGAGCTCTGGTGCAGGTACCGCTATGATGCATGGCAGGACACAGAGAACGGCCGGCAGAAATTTACCAGGGATGGTGTTGAGACAACCATTGAGAAGCTCGGACAGAAGGGGGTGAGAAAACTGCCTGAATAGGTCAAATTCCTTACAGTCTGCCCTAGCGTTCCCTAGCCATGGCGCACCAGCTACTTCATGCTGCATCAGTGATGCATGTGGGAGTTTCGCGCAGGAGGACAGCCTGCAGTACCAGATCTACCCTCGCATTGACAAGCTGGACTGCCGCACTGATGACATCGGCGGAGGCGCCGGCCCCACGGCCCAGGCACAGCGCCGCCTGCTGCAGGCGCCCTCCTCAAATGCTGCAAAGCTGGGCCTGGTGCGCTTGCACCCAATCCCCAGTGGTGCAACTGACACTTGGTTTACATTGCTTCTTTAGTGCTGTGCCATCAAATGATGCAGGGGGTTTCTTCTGTATCAAGCGTTCAAGTCCCCCTGAAGGGCTTGTGAACAAAATTCTATGAGGATTGCACTCGTGAGGAACAGAGTTCTTAATGTCTCCCTTTTCAAGTTGCCAGAATGCACAATGTGCTCGCTGGGATGCTTGCTGGTGTCAAATTCGATGTCAGCTGGTCACCCCACAGCAGTGGGTGCCTGATTCATTTCCTATGCTTTGCCTTGAGTGCGTTTGAAGGGGTTTGACTGACATGCATGACTCTGATGCTGTTTGTGGGGTTGCATGCAGATCATGCCGGACCTGACGGAGTCCAGGTGGCTGTACAATGGCAGCACACTGCTGCAGGAGGGTCGCCACGCAAACAAGGTGGCCGACTCCTGGGTCTGGCGTGTCACCAACGATGAGGGATATGGGGAGTACCACAACACATACACCTTCTACGTGGACAAGGTCCGCCTTTGGTCGTTATGACCTTATTTTTGCTCCACTCTCAGCTGAGGAAATCGCTTCTCAAATCCTCAAGTCTCGGCGTCATGGTATAGTCCCACATTGTGTCCTTAAGGGAAAAACTTCACTCAGACCATTTGATGCTGCGGTTGAAGCCTCCTGCTGTGTCCAGGATGGGGCACCGCTGCGGCTGAACATGTGGGGCGTGAACCTGTACACTGGCGGCCACTTTGACCTGTATGTTGCTGACTACTTTGACTACCAGGTGAGCTGCTCATTTGCTTGATTGGCCATCCGGCCATTTCTGCTGTCAATACTATGAACGAAGCAAAAGCAAGCAATTGAAGGTGTTTGCATGGCTGCCTGCAGCCAGGAGAGATTGAGGAGCAGGAGTTTGATGTGCCCAGCTTCTGCCCGGAGAAGCCCGAGCCGGACAGCAGCAACAAAGGCCGCTTCCACAAGAACATGGGCGGCCTCGCTCGCATGCGCTCCCTGCTCCCAAACGCCCACTACGGTGCGCTGCAACCCCCTGTCAATTCCCCACCCCGAGCAATGCCTGGCATGCTTGCATGCTTTGTCCCATCTGGACATCACGATTTACCTACCCCTGCTTTGGCCTGAGCATGCACATGTTGAAGGAAGGATTGAAGGGGAAAAGGATGAACTCGTTGGAGTTGCTGCACTGAATGTCCCCTGACTTGAGAGATGCTGTAGCGCCTGTATGACCTAAAAGGAAGTGGCAGGGAGGCAACGGCAATAAATCTTGATTTATGGCGCAGGTGATGAGGAGTATGATGTGTTTGTGCTGCGCCACGGGCGGCGGCACCGCAGCGCGGAGGAGTACGAGGGCCGGCGGCAGGTCTACCAGGAAAACAAAGCCAAGGTGGCCCAGTGGAACGACCGCAGCGATGCCCACAAGTGCGCTCATCTTCTCAACCCCAATCACTATCGTTCCCCCTTGCACAGCCTTAATTGTGCTTGCCTGCTGCTCATGGTTTGGCTGATTTATGCACAATCTAATTCTGACATTTGATGGCTTTTGAGGCTATTGAGAGGGCTGCAATTGGCATCCTGCCACCATAAAGGAGGTAAAAGGATTGTTGCAGGTAGTATGTCAGTTTTCTCTGTTGCGAGCTAAGGTTTGACTGAGGTGTGCACGTGTGGCTGCCAGGCTGGACGTCAACCACTTTGCGGACTGGACCCAGGAGGAGTTTGAGGCGGTCATGCTGCCCACCAAGGGCAGAAAGGAGCGGCCCAGCCTGGGCAACATGCCGTTTGACAACGCGCGCGTGAAGCTGCACAAGCCCACGTTCGCCAAGCACCTCCTGCCCTCCACCGTGGACTGGAGAGGAACGCCTGCTGACAGCCCTGTCAAGGACCAGGCCGCCTGCGGCTCCTGCTGGGTAGGTTACTCCCCATTGTTTCACTTTGCTTGTATGATAGACACGGTATTTTCCCGGTAAGATGGATGATCTTACTTGATTGGAATGGGATTCTGCAGCATACGTTTGGCTCCAGCCTGCCAGGAGGGACCCTGCCGCAGTGCCCTGCGAAGCCATAACGACATGCAGCATGATGATGACACTTCCAGGCAGATGGTTGAAGACCTCTTTCAGCGCTTGCACCGTCCCTTTGCCACTGGTGCCTAGCATAGTGCTGAACACTGTGTAGTGCTCATTGCTGGTGAATGTTTCCCTGCGCAGGCGTTTGGGTCGGTGGCGTCGGTGGAGGCGGCGTACTACAGGGAAACGGGGAACCAGCTTCTGCTGTCGGAGCAGCACTTCATCGACTGCGCATGGGACGCCGGAAACACCGGCTGCCTTGGCGGGTTCCAGCCCCTCGCCTTCAATTGGATGGCTGACGTCCTCGAGCTGGCCACTGAAGAGGTGCGCGCATTTGTTGCCATGTCTTCCAATTGATTGACTGCTACACTCCAGACTCGAAGATACACAGCATTATTATCCAGGTCATGTAAGGGTGCTGGTTGAGAGCTGTCCCAGTTTGATGCAGGTTTGATGCAGTTGTACATTTGCTTGATGACGTTAGGGATGCTGAGGGGTGGTGCTGTGTGCATGCAGGCATACCCGTACGAGGGGGTGACCAACTTCTGCAAGAAGACCATCACCGACAAGGTCACCTTCAAGAAGGTGGGCAGCACTGCCACGTCCCTTTCTGTTTTGCCCCCCACTCATCCACTGTCCCTCCATATGCAAAGCACCAGCGCAACATGTCTGCCCCAAGCTTTTCTGCTCTGGACCTTACTCATGCGCTGTCTCTCCTTGCGCAAACCACCACTGTGATATCAAGATCTTGTGGGGCGAGCATGAATGAAGGGCAAGCACTGACCAGGTTGCTGTGTGCTGCGCTGCAGTTTTCGCAGGTGTGGGTCAATGCAACGGATGAGCTGAGCCAGGAGGAGGCGGTAATGGAGGCAATCTACACCAAGGGACCCATGACGGTGTCAGTGAATGCCGAGGGGGAGGACTGGCGCTTCTACAAGTCCGGCGTGTACAACAACACCCGGTGCTCCCCCAAGCTCAAAGCACTCGACCACGCCGTCGTCGTGAGCGGGTGGGTGCAATTCCCTCAAGCGCATGTCTCTCCTGCAAGAGGGCTTCTGACTTCCTCCCCTGTCTTCTTGACTCCTAAATATCTGCCTTTACGTTTTCTTGTAAGAAGTTCTCTCGGTGTTCTGGACTTCTGCCCTCGAGCAGTCTTGCAAGGTCTTCTTGCCTGGTGCATGCTACTTTCTCTATTCCTACCCTTCGGGAGTATGGAAGGAATTAAATCACAGGTGTGAATGCTACCTTGTTTTTGGCTCTTTATGGGAGTGCCAATGCTGTGTCATGAGGTGGTGAGTATGGCCTGTTCCGGCATGCAGGTATGGGGAGACAGAGGGAGGGGAGAAGTACTGGATAGTGAAGAACACGTGGTCAGCTAATTGGGGGGAGAAGGGATACATCCGCATCTCCAGGGACCCGGCCTTTGACTGCGGCATTGCCACGCAGGCCATCTACAATGAGATCGAGCTTGCAGAGTGATGTCCTGTTCTAAAATTCTGCGCACGCCTGTTCAGCACAGCACTCCGTGGGATTTCTTCGTTGAATGAATGCTGACTTGGGAGAGCCGCTGTGAGATTGGACACAAAAAGTTATGATATGGTTTATGCATTTTTGGCGAGCCCCAATATTTTTCGATAGCGCCAGTATTCTTTTGACGCGGACTTGTTCATTGCTTATGCTGTTTGCGCTGGTTTGATTGCAATTCATTGCAAGACTGTTTGCAGCAGGCCTAGGCGGCGTGCACTGCTGTCATGGCTTCAAGCTTGAATGACGCGTATGAGTCTGACATCAAACTATTGTTGGAATGCTGGAATGATGTTAACCAGGAATTTGGTGTCAACTCTGATGGGATTACAGGGCAACCACCGTCACCTGGATAAACATGCATTCGATCGTCTTGGAACATCACATTATTGAGAGTCAAGTCATAATGCTTGCATTCGTGCTAAGAAACATTGATATTGCAGTCTCTGCAAAAGCAAGCACTCGTCAACCCTCCAGAAAAGCAAAGCATCTTGAGAACCCTCTGAAACGCTCCTTAGTCAATCTAAAAAGCACGGCTGATCACTCCAAGGCAGGACACATGAAAACATTGCAGCAATATCAGGACTGCAGTCAGCTGACAGCCAAAAGTATCATTGTCGCAATATGTCCGCAGCCACAGCTGCAGCTACAGTCGTTCTCTGTCATGTGAATCAATCCGATTGCTAGTGAAGCCCTTGTGATTGTATGCATGGTTGCCAAGCACAAACTCTGAAGGGGCATTGAAAGGACAGCCCACCACTTCGGCCCAGGTAAATCGCCTTCTGAGCTGGACAGAGCTAGCCACCGGCACAGCGCCGCCGCCAACAAAATATTCAGGCTTTCCCAAATGATAAAATTGTGATGCACTTCACCTCTGTTCGCAGCCTAGAAACAACATCTGGGCGCCAAAAAGACTGCCAAAATTCCCTCTTGCGCATCCGTGAGAAACGTGCTCACTGCTTAAGAAATCCCTCTTGCGCATCTGTAAGAAAGCATGCTCCTTGTCCCTAAATATGTCTCTTGCGCATCTGTGAGAAAGCGTGCTCGGTGCCCCTAGACCCCTCTTGCGCACCCTTCAAAAAGCTGCTCTCCACATGAGTCGAGTGTCTTCAGGTGTCTACCAGCCAGCAACGTGCTGCTGAGTGATGCAGTGGATGTTGCCGGCGTTGAGCAGCACCTCGCGAGACTTCACTCCCACCACCTTGTAGTCAGGGCCGTATGCCTGCACACACACACAAATTACTCATCCCTTTAGAGACAACGCGCAGCTCTGAATGGCCCCTAGCTGTCACCGCCACTGGATACACAAGGTTACGATTGGTCCACACACAGCAGACGAGCTTGAGCAGAGATCTGCCAAGCAAATAAAGATGACAAGCAGGCAAAGAACTAGTCCTGCCCGCATGTATGTGACACTAGAACAGCATCGAGCTAGTCAGAACCAATGAAAGCTTTTCTTTGTGCTGCTTACACATAGAGTGGGTTAAAGCGGTACCTTCTGCAGGGTCTCGATGGCGAGGCGGTCGGTCTCTGCGGCGGTGCCGCCGAACTGGGGCACAACGACGCCTCCGTTGGCAGCGTAGTGGTTGATGTAGGTGGCCGGCATCCTCACGCCCGGCAGGCGCGGGCAGTAGCCCTTGGTGATGTGCTCGGGCTGCGGCACGATAGCACAGCAGGAGTCAGGACATGCTCAGCATCCCAGATAATTCTAAAGGAAGCAGCACAGCAAAGTCAGGATATGCTGCCCGTCAGAGACAGGCAGAAATCAAGCAGGACTGCCAAAATATGGCATGGTGAGCCTCACACTGCTTAAGAAGGAAGCCTTGGCTGCAGCTCGGCTGACATGCAAGCAATGTCTGCACACTGCTGGAGCTTCTATATGCACAGAGGAACAGGACAACTAGAAGGCCAGACTGGATACAAGGTTTACATGGGGCAGGAGAGAGGGATCAGGGCCTCACGTCGACGCTGGCAGCTTCCTTATAGGTGCGGAACAGCGGCGGCGGGCAGTGCACCTTGACAACCTCCAGCTTGCGGCCGCGCGCGTCAGTCGAGGAGTTCAGGATCTCCAGGTTCCTCACGCCCACCTCGTGCTGCATACACCACACCACAGCCTCAGCGCTCTGAACTTTCATCAGCACTTTGCACCACGCCTTCTTCTGGGTAATTTGCATCATGCGCCACAACCCCACGAGACCCACCATTGTGAGCACAGGAGAGCGCAACCAGGACAGAAGGCACATATCTCTCAACGAAACATGCCCAAAAACAGGAGGTGCCTTGAATCCTTCCATGCATGCCTGTCTCTTTGAGAGCTAGCCGATCTACAAAGCAGTGCAGAAGCACGCGGAGATGCCTGGACATGAGAAAAGAAATGTCAATTGAACGAAGTAGCTGGTGCACACCTGGGGGTCGTCCACGTTGTCGCTCCAGGCGAGGGCCACGACGCCCGGGCGGATGAAGCAGCACATGTTGTCCACGTGGCCGTTGACGACCTCGGTGTCACCCTCCATGCCCCTCCACAGCCAGATGATCTTCTCCAAGCCCAGGTACTCCTTCAGGATCTGCATGTCCCACAGAGTATTGGTCAGCCCCATTTGCACCGTACAACATACCCAGCATGAGAAGCAGCACCGATCAAAGAAAGGTAGCAGCAGACTCACTTCACTCTGCTCCAAATGCAGTGAGCTGCTTGTCAGAACTTCCCGGCAAGTGGCCACTTCTGGGGGAGAACAGCATCTGAATCTCAGCAACAGTGCAGCAATGAGCAATCTTGCAGCTGCAGCAGTACAGGGTGCACGTTGAAAAATAATTGCAGAGATACGCTGAGGGATGTTGAATAACATACAAAGAACCGTATCAGCAGGGAAATGAAAACAGCGGCGCACATTCTCGATGCCGGCCTTGTCGAGGTGGGGGTTGCGGCTGGGGTCCAGCAGGCACTCCTCGGTCACCACCATCGTGCCCTGCCCGTCGCTGTGGATGGAGCCGCCCTCCAGGTGCAGCGGAGCCTCGAACACCGGCAGCCCGTTGGTCGTCAGGAGCGCGCGGCCGGCGGCGACGTCCTTGTCCCAATTGGGCATCATGGCGGGGCGGCCCTGCGCGATCTTGCCGGGGGCGCCGTAGCAGTCGTAGTCCCAGTGCACGCCCGCCACCTCACGCTTGCCATCCACGTCGCGCGCGATGCACTGCGCAGCATTGCACCATGTCAGTCAGTGAATTCCTAGTTCTGACTCAAAGCGCGAGAGCGGGCAGCGATGAGTGCAGCTCAGGAAGTCACAGTTTACATCATGTGTGCGACTAGTAAGAGCATAAGAAGGACCGGCTCTGGAGTCTGTGCTGTGATCAAGCAACTACGTTTGGACAGGGCACACTTTTTTGCAATGCCAGGGTCCGCTGGGGTCCATGAATAGTGAAGCATGGCTTGTTACAAGCCTAATCATGTGAAGTGGTTGAAGCAGGGATGGCACTGACCGAGGGGCCCCAGTCGCGGGTCCAGCCGTCGTTGATGGGGATCTCCACCACGGTCACGTTGGGGCTTTCCGCAAAGACCTTGCGCGCATTGGCGGCCGGCTCGCCCGGGTTGGCGATCATGAACAGCGGCTCAAACTGCGAGATGGCCTTGGCCACATTGGCGTATGCCTGGCGAGCTGGCTCTCCGCCCTCCCGCCAGAGGTACTTGGAGTCGTCGCTCTCGGGCCAACCCATCCAGCAGCCCACATGCGGCTCAAACTCGCCTGCAGCGCACACCAGCAGATTCTTGGATCAGAGCGCCCTCTCAGAAAGCTACTTGATTGGGTACAGAGGCAAGGGAAAAGACAGCACCTGCCTTCAGTCACGGTGGCTTGAGACTAGATGTGGGGCTGGAGGGTTGACACAGAAAGGCGGTGCATGGAGAGGGCAACAAAATGGCACAGCAAGGCATGGCAAAGCAAAGAAATGTGATCTCAAGAAGAAGGGATGGAGACGTGCCTGGCATGGTGAAGCCGAGCTGCTTGGGGGTCTTTGTGGTGTCAATGGCGGCTGGGTTTGCGGTGGTAGGGCGCTCTGCCACCGCCGCTGCATTCACCGAGGTCGACAGTGACGCGCAGATGGCCTTGCCTGCAGTGCAATCATGCACACGGGGCAGATGAGCCACTTGTGGAGAACTAGCATTATGGGCAAAGCATGCACTGGGTCTTGGCTGCTGGGTGTTGATGCCGAGCAGGCAAAAAGATTGAAATGACAGTCCTTGGAGGGATTCAGGCTTTTGCTGTGCCTGAGCAGTTGGGGTTGCCCAAGACGGGGCGGATTCTCACCTTCAAACCGAGCAGGCTGCACAGGGCGGGCGCTCTTCAGCAGAGGGTTGGATGGCTTCCGAAGGATCGCGCCTGCAAGCAGCACGAGAGTACGTATACGTATTGTGCAGAAAGGAGGAGGTGAGAAGTCTCTCGGCAAGCAAGCGCTGCAAGCCGTCCCGGCCAAGCAAGTAAGTGCTGCTAAGAAGTTCCCATTAACTGCCTGTGCCATTCGATTAAGTTGGGAAAGCAGGACTGGCTCTCACCTGCGGGAGCGGCCAGGTTTGCTGCAAGGTTGTGACGGGCGATGGTCGTCTCCATTTTTGTGCGTTCGCCGGATAAGATCGCAAAGTGCTGTCCTGTGCATCGTAGAGTGGCCATCAGATCCAAACTCTGCCACGCGCAGCGCATCAACGCAGGCGCTAGGTCATCGAAACGCATCGTTGCAAACCACGCAGGGACGCAGACAGAGTCGTTGCAAGCACCAACTCACGCTTTAAGATGTCTAAATGGAACAGGAAAACACCTGAAAACAAGAGATGGGAGAGGCAGACCAGGGAAGACGAGGTTGACACAGTCGCACAGCTGTCAGAAGAGCCGGTGGTGTCGCTGATCAGGTATTCGGCAGGGAGAGGTTGCAAATTTGGCGGAATGTGTGGGCTTCGAGGCTTTAAGTATCTGCAGAGACCAAATCTTTGGTTGTGCCGTAACGTTATGCTTGATATAGATGGCCAATTGGCCAGCGGCCGAACAAGCTGCCTGGCCGCAAAAAAGTTGGCCGAAACAAGCAATGATTTGAAGCTGTTCTCGATAAATGTCGACCCTTCAGGGCTTGAAGTCTCGAGGTTTCGGAGCGATATGCAAACTTACGATCCAGCCGAGATCCTACCTCTGTATCTAGTGGTCAGTATTGATTCATCATCGCTTGACCGTTCTGAGTGGTTGCAACTCTTTAACGCGCTATTTGCTTCAGAGATCAATATTGATCTGTGATCTCAAGTGCAACTCCTCTTAGTCCCAAGGTTGATGACAGTGTTTGTGGGATGAGGTCAAATGCAAACTTAAAGATCACAGGAAGATCGGTCGCTCTTGTGCCATACAGAGAGGAGCACGTCCAGAAATACCATGCATGGATGGTGAGCCCCAGCTTCCCTGATACTACCGAAGGTCCAATGCACCAGGGATGATGAGGCCAGCATTAGCTTATCAATCACTCTGTGACTCAAGCCTCTGCCCTGCACAGGAAGATCCTGCATTGCAGGAAGCTACCGCCTCGGAGCGTTTGAGCCTTGAGGTTCGCCCCGGGCTTAGGACTGTGAACCTTTCTGAGGAGTCTTGCTTAATTTCTATGCATCATGACCAGTGGTTACCCTTTGTGTGCAGGAAGAGTACGAAATGCAGAGGAGCTGGGCTGAAGATGATAACAGTACGGCCCCTGCATGGTTCCTTGAACATGAGCAGCAATTCTCTGACGGAGTCCCTGTGTGCACACATTGAATCCGGGTATTGTTGCTGCAGAGTGCACATTTATACTGCTCGACAGGCAGAAGGATGGGCAACAAGGTACTGAATATGCGCCCCCTCCTCGCAGCAATCTGGTGTCGTGGCTGCCGTGAACTGCAGAATTATACGCCTGTGCCTATTGAGCAGGCATGTGCGGCGATGTGAACCTGTATAAAAATGATCTGGATGATCACAGCGCAGCAGAAGTAGAGGTGAGGAGTCTGTTGAGGCTCATCTGGCCTGCTCTCATTCCATGGGCACGATCTCTGTCAGCAACATCTCAGAGGCAGAATTGTTTGCTGACAATATTAATAGCGGTGGTGAGCAGATCATGGTGGCAGAAGCAGGCAGCCGCAGAAAGGGCATTGCCAAAGAAGCTTTGATGATAATGCTGCTCTATGGAATGGAGCAGCTGGTGAGTCATCTTACCATTTGGGGAGATTTTGAGAATTTTTGCTTTTCTTTCCTTTGATGCAGGATTATGAGGGCTAATTATGACGGTGGCTTTGCCCTGCGGCAGGGATTGCGCAAGTTTGTAGCCAAGATAGGTGACAAAAATGAGGCTTCACAAGAGCTGTTCAAACAGCTGGGCTTTAAGGAACTTGGGCGGAGCACAGTTTTCAGGGAAATAACTTTCAGTGTGCATGTCAGCAGTTTACAACAGGAGCTTCTCGCGCTCAAAGAAAAGCTCATATACAGTGAGTATGTCACAACCTGTAAGTAATTGCTTGGAAGCTGGCAAAGAATTGTGGCTCGTTCGGAACGCACTGACACCTACTCAGGTCCCTCCGACAAAGTTGTAGAGCCAAGGATTTGATTGCAATGTGCAACTTCAGCAAAATGGGAACTCTATGCCTGAAAATAATGCTAAGTCAGTGCTGTCCTGTGTTTCCGCAACTGATCACAACCTCACTGTGACAACTTCGTGTCCGCTCGCCAGCCACTCACTCACAATCCCCCGCGCAGTTATCGGCTTGCTGCTCTCAGCGAGGAGCCTCTCAATGCCATCACATCCTAACCTAGACGGCGGCAGAGGATGGCTGTGGCCATTTGATGCCGGCTGCACAGATGCACTCTGGAGCCCACCCCTTCCTAGCGTGCCCATGCTTGCTGCCTGCTCTGGCAAGCTGCTGACAGCGCTCAACTTCAATGCATCTGCTGTGCTGACACTCATCAGGCGGGCATCACCACTGCTTCCAGGCTCTGGAGGCTGGGCCATGCCATTGATGCGCTCCTGTGCTGCACTTTGCAGCTGCTGGTTGTGCTCTGAACACTGCTCTAGTGCTGTGTGACCAATTTTGGGCGCTGCAGAGCTCTCTGCCTGTCCACCTCTGTCCGGCCACTGTGCCTCATCATCCGAGGGACCCTGTGATACAATAAGCCTATCCTCCCCTGGCCCCTCCCTGTACACCCCCAACAACTCGCCCCCAGCTGTTTCCAGGCCAACTGCCTGGGACTGCGGTTCGACAGCGGATGCACGCAGGGCCAGTGCGGCTGCCTCCTCGGCAGATGCCTCTGCAAGGACTGCAAATCCATTGCCAGATGCATCTATTAGCCTCACAACCACGCCGGCATCGGGCATCAAGATCAGGGCATCATCCGCTGCCCTGCTTTCCAAGCCATCCAGGGGCGGAGGTGGCATCTCTGCTGCATCTGCAAGGGGCACTGCAGTAGCTGCTGGTGGGCGAGTTGGAGTGCCGGCAAGTCCCCAGCCCAGAGGTAGGGGGTTGCTGGGCCAGGTGGCGCGCTGACTCAGCCGGCCCCACTGCATGCTCGTGTGCAGCTCCTGTGCAATGTCAAAGTAGACAACATCAGTTCAAAGTAATTGGGCCCAGCATTGATCGAAGAATCTACACCTCACGGGACACCGCACACACACACATGCCGAGCATCTCAGAAGGGGTTGTGCTCACCTTTATGTGGGAGGTAAGATGGACGACCACTGCCGCGTTTTGGAAACAAGGCAGCTGGCTCAGCAGCACCCGATCCGCATGCAAGACTGTGTCTAGAACCTGCAATGCCCACAAAAATGGGTCAGTCTCAACGCTGGGGTTTGTGATCATCACGATAGACCAAGGCAATTTATTCCACGCATGATGGCTTGCAATCTCTGTTCAGCTGGAAGAGGAGCTCACCAGAGGCATTTCGCGCTGGAATATGTAGTTCCGCAGCGCCGGAGGGGCCAGCCACCGCTCCTCGCCGCTCACATGGCAGTGCACGTGCAGACTCGCCTGGCCCTCCCCATCAAAGATCCACTCTGCCAGTACCTCATCCCTGTTGCCAGTGCACACTGCCAGATCAGCAACATTGCAATCCTGCTCAATCCCATAGCATGCACAGCCATGCATAGCGCCGTGCAGAGGGAAAAATGTCTGTACCTGATGAGCCGAGTGTACCAGCCGGAGACTTGTGCCCGATTGTAGGCACTCCCAATGGACAGGCGCAGCTGCCCTGTCAGGTCGTTGTGGGTCAGGGTGTAGCGGCGTGGCGCCGGGGGCAGGGGCCCTGACTCTGTGGAGCCTGGAAGAAAAGTGGTGGACAGCTTCCTAGGGTCGAACACTGGTGGCCCCAACAGCTGCGCTGTCACCTGTGGGAAACAGGCAACCTCTTCGATTCGAGGCAATCCAAGAAAGGCCTATAAGGACGACATTCAACACGTCACTCAAGAAATAGAGATCTCTTATGATGCCTCCTCCAGAGGTTTCTGGAGATGAGATAGACGGTACCTGGAGGCGGGCACAGCTTGTTTTACAAGCATTTAAAATTCGTCCAGACGGACCAGAGTGCGCATGGCTGGCAATTCGCTCGTCAAGAGGCTGTGCAATACAGTGTCTCTTGAAGCCAGGCCTACATCCCCTCGGAGGGGTGCCAATATGCCCACCGATACTTCCATGACATCTTTGCAGAGGCATATCACACCGCTCTCCTTAGCAATGCGGCAACAACGCAAGCAGAAGGGTGGATCCCATCCACCACCCTTCAGCTGTGTGGTGTCACAAGTGAGTGTGCCTGGAAAGATCTACATCAGATCCTGCGAAAATGATGTTAAAACAAGCATTCCCAGCTACCCTGTGGAGCACCAGTCTGCCTGAAAGAAGAAAGGTTTATGATCGGATGATGTCGCCACGTCACTGCCAAATCTTCTACCTGGACAACCCGCGCAAATCATGCAGAAGGCAATCCAGATATAGCAGCCATTTCCAACTTGATTACACAATAATAATCTACAGTGATTAGATTTTCCGCGCAGAGCATTCAAATACTGTTTATCGGCTGATCTGAACTTCAGTGAAGTAAACACCCAATATAAGTGCTAATTCTGTGAATGGGATACGTCTTGATTTACATAGTAAATCGCGCTTAAAAAATCTCAATTCATCGCACCTACGTGATTTGGCCATCTACTTTACAAGCGGAAGTCTGCATGGGGCAGCATGCTTCCCCTCATGCAGTTGCTGAGCAAGATCTGAGAGGCATCGGACTGTATTTGTCATCTCTACAAGTATGCAAACACCGGCGGCTTGTGTTCCTGTGAACGCTGGTATCCTCCCTGCGCCGCTGAGGCCTCAGATCCTGCTTGGTCACAACTTCAGCTCCAGGGCCACTAGTAACAAACAGAGAGCCCTCGAGGATCCTGATCATGCGGTCCCAAAGCCTGCACCTCTCAGAGCTGGTCAGGACGAGGCAGTGTCCAGGCGCTCAGCGCTGCTCGCGGTGGCCGCGGCGACAGCCATGTGCCCGGAGCTCGTGCCTGCTGCACATGCATCAGAGCAGCAGCAGAGCACACAGGGCGGAGTGCTGGCGAGCAGCGTTGTGGACTACAGTGAGCCGGGGCCCCTGACTGCGGCGATGCTGCCAGAGCTTGAGCACACATGCACCCGATGCTTCCCCGCCTGCCTAGGGAACCGCTGCATGCTCAGCCTGAATGTTGTCTATCCGAAGGACGGCAAGGCGCACGGTGAATTTCCCTGCACCCAAGGTTTCTGCCAGACAATAAGAGACAATATTAACTGGATGAGGCTCCACTCAAAGCAATACGTTGTGTCGCTTCATCTGGACAGCATTGATCACATACAAACGCTGTGATGTGCAGGACTGCAACCGCCGTATCCTCTCGCGGTCATCAGCAGTGGCTTCCTAACATCAGCCTCTAGTTACCTCTCGTATGCTCGGCGGCTTGCCTCCTGGGGGTACACAGTAGTGATGTACGACAAAGGTGGGTTCCTGCTCTGTTCACTTTCATTGTGATTGTCGCTGTTGTCTGTGATCCTCATGCTCAAAGCGCACGTAGTCCAACACAGCTGTGTGGGTGCCTGTAGTTGAGAGTGCGACGGAGCCGTTGGACGACAGGTTGTGCGTGGAGCTGATACGGGAGATCATAGACTGGGCCAGAATTGACCCCATTGTGTCGCAACTCGCGGACACTGACACCACGTACCTCTGTGGCCATTCCAGGGTGCGTGCATGCCAGCAAGCCCCTTCCTCAATCTCATAGTACTCACCGTAGCCTGCTGCATGCTGCTGCTCTGGTCTACCCTTTTCATACCTTGCTGGAATCCGGCAAGTCATGCCGTGCATCACAAAAAAGGACCGTCTGACCCAGCAGTGCTCATATTATCAGTGCTGTGGTACCAGGGCGGGAAGGTGAGTGCGCTGGCGGCTGTTGTGGATCCGCGCGTGAAGGCTGTGTGCCTGCTGGACCCAGTGGATGTCACGGTATACGCGCCTCAGGGGCCGGACTTCCCCTCTGCGGTGGCGGCCGTCAGGCACATGTCCCGAGGCGTTCCTCTTGCCGTCATCGGCAGCGGCCGCGCTGGTGACTGCGTGCCCAAGGACTCCAACTATAGGTGACTAACTCCCCGCACTTGTGGCCACTGCCGCCAAGCTGATCAATATTGAATGCAAGCTGTTGCTCAGTATACTCAATGATACAATTCCTGAGATGGGTCTTTTCCATTATTACAATGGGAAGTTTAACAACTGACAAAATTTTGCATGGGCGTGATTGGGCAGGCGCTACTTCAATGCGTGCCAAGGACCTGCTTGGGAGGTCGTGCTGGCGTCTGCCGGTCATTTCCAGTTTCTGGACGAGCAGTCCATGCTGCAGCGGGCGGTGTGCGCAGTCGGGCCAGTAGACGATCAGTCTGTGCGCAGAGTGGCGCAGGTGAGACGGCATCCTGACAGCAACAAGATGATAATGCTGCATAGGGAGCGTAAGCATGGCAAGGCACCTTCCATGACACGACCCTGACCTATCCTGATCACTTTCTGACTAAGAAATAATGCTGTGCCCAACAAATGACAATGCAAGGGTTGGGTCTGGTGTGCAGACGGTGATGGTGGCCTGGGGAGAGATAATGGTGAAAGGGAGGCCCCCAAGCGGCTGGCTACCAGCCTCATCAAATTTACTGACAGCTGGAGACCTTGTAGCCAGTGTGCCCGAAGAGAGTGCAGCTACGCGCCAGGCTGTGCTGGCCGCGCAAGAAACAATTGAGAGGGTTGGGAGCAGAGTGGCACTCACAACAAGAATCAAAAACGTCTGAACTCGCCGTGCTGATTTTTTAAATAGAGATTCGTTGTGGTTGGTGCTATGCTTTGCCACACCTCATAGCAGCATTGCAGAGCTGGCATGCTTGCACCCATATTTCAATAAACCAAGAGGTAAAGTGATTTGCAGGTCAGATTCCATGCCACCAGTACTGGGCTGTTGACCATTCCAGTGGAGTCGCGTGCAGTTGATTTTTGTTGTCACAGACTAGTGTGATAGGCCTTCACAAGCTCTTTACCTGATATTGTGAGCCAGTCAGGGCCCTACGAGACCCTGTCATCATGCCTTGTTATATTGACAGGCAAGTAAAATCTTTGGAGAATTGCAGTGCATTTGCCACCATGCACGGCGCCGGTGTGGCCGGCCATATCAGCAATTCACCTGTCCCATGCGTGGCATGTGCCCTGCTTACACGATGACGTTGAGAGCTAAAATATGCGGAATCGCGTTTAGAAATTTGATGCTTGAAAGGGTCCAGGATTCATGGAAGGTTCAGGAGAATCTGCACACATGCCCACACCTGGCCATCATGCCAGATTTGGACTCGAGGAGTTGGCGGGGCGTCTGGGAAGTTGCTCCCAACGATGCGTGCATAATCTGGCGTAATTGTGCATTAAAAAGCATCCGATTGTAGGAAGAGAGGGGGCACAATAATTCGTTTAGCCACCAGCCGTTGAAGCTTGCCGGATTTACGAGATGGAAAGTGTCCTCGAACCTCTCAAGGAGTTTTCAAAGAACAGTGTGCGTCTTGTCAAGCGGTGTACGAAGCCTGACAGGAAAGGTGAGCTGCATGACTTTCACGATGAATACGGCACGGTGCTCTTTGGGTCTTACTGACACATTGGAACACAAACAATCAACAAACAATCTTCACCATCACACACTTTGCTTCAAGTGATATGACTGGAATCTGTGGTCGCAGAATTCAACAAAATTTGCCTACAGACCGCATTGGGATTCATCGTCATGGGCTTCATTGGCTTCTTTGTGAAGCTGGTGTTCATTGTAAGTACCTCCAACACACTTTTCATCTGTTGTTTTTGGAGCATATAATCTGGTATTTGTCAGCTTCAGCAAATCAGTGCAGAAAATGTTCATTCAGTTATCTATATTGAGAGACATGTGGCGACACTAGCTGATGGCTCCTTTCCTGCTATGCAGCCCATAAACCAGATCATTGTGGGCGGCAGCGCGGCCTCATAGACTACCACTGACTGCAGATCCGGAGGTGACCTTCTGGGACAGTTAAATGAGGGCTCCTGATCTGCATCACAGCACACTGAGAGATGATGCCTGTTTGACTTTGAAAATGCCATACTGCATCTCAAAGAGCTCATCAGACCTTTTTGTTTTCGCTGCGCAGATTTGATAACTCGCATGTGTTCATGTAGGATCGTGGGGCGGACTGAGCAAAGTGCTGTAAATTCTGCGGCGCTCCCACAGCAGCGTTCAGACTTTTGAAGGTGTACCGGACGCCAAAGGCCTGTGCTGCTTTTTATGAAGCACGTGGTTCCTCAAGAAAGAGTTGTGTGCCGTGCTGGGTGAGCTGGGCGCAGACATATTTGTGGTCTGCACATCTTGGTTATGCCGGCCTGCGCATCTCAGAAGTTTGCTGCTGTGGTTGCTTCTACAACTTCAGCACAAATTGTTCCGGGCTGATTGGTTGCTGTCATTTGTGACATACTGTCATATATCCAGGAATACTGGAGACAAAGCAGTTGGTCAAGGGAGTCCCCCTGGGCAAGGGTTCCTTTTTTTGAGGTCCGCAAATCAACATAAGAAGACATCTGTAGAGTTGCTATAGGGCATGTTGAGAGAGTGCAAAGAAGCTGCATCCATGCTGCGCAAAGCCCAATCCCGTTCTTATTTTCTTATCGAAAGCAGAGTCGGACTTGTGGATGCGCAAATACTCTTGGGGGCCATCATGGGCTGAAAGACTGCAGTTGCCAATCAATGACAGTATTCATCGTGGCACTGTGAAAGCAGGGGTTGCAGACAATCGTAAAGCACTCCAAAACAGTGCACTTGGGTTTGCAACCAGGAGCTGGCATGGGCTGTTGCTACTCCCTGGATTCGCAGCCCTGGATGCCCAGCAGCTCTGAGGTGTCAATTCAAGCTGCATGTATTCAGCTACCTCTCCCAAATTTAAACTGTACGAATGACAACTTGCAATTGCACAGGCGCCTCTGCCCGCAAAGCACTCAATCAGCGCACTAATAGAGGTAGCTGTATCAAGCCCAGCTGATACATGGGGTATACCGAAAATGTTCAGATGAGGCATTCCGATCAAGAATTCATCAAATGAGAAGCTAGTCAGCGAGCCCCAACGATACCCCATAGATCAAGATGTTCTTTAGCGGTGCGCCTGAGTCCAATGCTGTCTGAAGGAGGCCAAGGTAAAATTCGTGCCTTTTCAACTTCTGCTTTTCATTTCTTATGTGCTCTTGACGGGGCTTGCTCCTGTACTCGGGAGAGGGTTAGTCCAGATCTCCAGGATCAGGCTGGTTTCTGGCGTTTATCCATATTTTTTGAAATGGCAGTGAACCGGAGGCGCCGTCAACATAACCTGAACATCTAGATCGCAAGCAAGCGGCACAATTGAACTCCATATTAGCCTGGCTCGCTGCTTGGACGTCCAAATTATATGGGGTGGGAGGCGGGTTAATCGCTAGGGTCTTCAGCGACTAGACTTTGAGGCTTGCCCATCGAGCTGTCGAAAGCGAATCGACGAGCGCAGCGCTGCACGGGAGTGATGGAGGAGGAGAGCCTATCTCCAGAGCTGCCGAGGCTTAGGATTAATAAGCATATCCAGGTTGCCAAGGTAGATTGCCCACATGGCCACTGTTTCGGACTTAGGATCTACGTTGTCTTGTTGGGCAAGCAGCCAGATGCGGTCTTGTAGCCGTTGTATGATTAACAGCAATAGCACCAATCCATCGGACGACTCGAAGGTCCCCAGATGGTGCCGCAGTCCACGACCAGGGAACATGTAGGGGCAGCCTCGGGGTTTGCTAGGATATTGCACACTCTGAGGAGTCACACCATCGGCATGCAATGTTCTTACATTTTAGCTATTGCAGGAGACGGAGTTTGCAGTATCTCCATCCACTCCACTCCTATCAACTGCTATCGACGAAAATGGCTGGGTTTGTGGTAAGTCCCATCTGGACTGTACTAATTTACTATACGAGAGCCCACCTCCCAACCTATCAGCTTTATTGCACATGAATCGTATGGATTTAAAGCTACAATCGTTGTGCTTCATCGAAGAAGGCCTTTGGTGTGCACCAGCGCTTAGTAAGCAGCAGCCTGCAGCGCCCAGACTCTCAAATTTATGCAAAGGCAGCCAGTGATTAGCGTAGCAAGGGCTTGATGCATGGAGTGCACATCTTGGAGGGGCCACTTGTTGTCATGGGAAAGTGAGCACAATCACAGTCCCCTGAATCAGGACAGACAGGGAGTCCTGGAGCCCTCGCCGCAGCAGCCACATCAGGGCAGGATGATACAAAAGGGAGATTCTTCGGGTCTTTACGAGACACCGAACTTGCATGCAATACTCAGGCATCTGTGTGGCATGCGCAGGCCGCAACCATAATGGGCAGCTGGGCGTCGGCGGCACTGCAGACGTCCAGGAGCCCCAAGTCATGCAGGTGACTCACCAGATTCAGCCATTGCCAGTGTGCTGCACATGTGGCAATGCACAAAACACGTCCTCACCAGAACTCTTATGTGCTATCCCTGCCACCCCTCCTGGTTGCACAGCCACTTTGACGGCGCTCCACCGCGTATGCGTCGGGCAAAGGGCCTGTGATGCTCAAATGGTCCCCATTAGCGGTGCCACCCACGAAACTCCGCTGCTTTGGAAGTCCTTGGGTGGAAGTTCTTGAGAGAACATGAGAACACGAGGGCCCAAGTCATGGAGGATGCGCTGCTGTGCAGGTGGTGCGGCGGTGGGCAGCGCTGAGCATCGGGGAGACGCATGCAGCGGGGGTGAGCGGGGACAACCAGACCTACACCTGGGGCTGCAACGAGCACGGCCAGCTGGGCGTGGCAGCAGGGGAGCCCAGCGATGTGCCCCGGAAAATGAACATTCTGCGCGGCTGGGACGTGCGCGCCATTGCATGCGGGTGATGTACCGCCCCACTTGTCGGCTGGCAAAGTGCACTGCTCGTGGACTCTGCTCTGTGCAAGCTTCTCCATGGCAATATCAAGATCTGCTGTTCTTGCACATCTGGCATGACAGTAATCAGACAAGGAGCAAGGGATGTTGATCTGCTCCAGCTCGCGTGATGAGTGATGAGTGACGTATGTTGACAGCTGCCGGTGACGTGTAGGGCGGAGCACACGGTGGCGATAACGCCGGACGATGTGATAACGTGGGGCAGCAACAGCATGGGGCAGTGCGGCCAGGGGGACCGCGCAGAGACGGACTGGGTCAAGCCGCGCTCCATCAAGCCGCTGCAGTCCATGTTTGTCTGCCAGATCGTGTGCGGCCGCCACCACACCCTCTGCGTCACAGCCACCTCCCAGGCGCGCACCTGCCCTCTTTGCTGTCACTGCGGCCATCAGTCAGTCGTTGGGGGCATGTGCCCTGCCTCTTGCATCGTTTTTTGCAACTATGCATCAGTGCCAAGAGGGCGATGTGTCTCTTTCGGTTTGTGTTGCTTACTCGCTGCCCATTGCAAGTTGTTGAAGCAAGAGTCATGCTCATTTGTATAGATTCGTTCATGTCTGCATGCTCCTGCCCGCTGCATGCTGTGAATGCGAGCGACAAATCTATGCAATTCCCTGTGTGATGGCCCGCTCACTGAGACAGCGCTGCATGGGCCGCAGGTGTTTGCGTTCGGCAGCAATTCGTCCGGGCAGCTGGGACTGGGGGACTTTCAGGACCGGCGGGCCCCCTGCGAGGTGGCCGGCCTGTGGGCGCTGCCGGTGGTGTCGCTGTCGGCAGGGGACGAGCACAGCACCGCGCTCACGGCCAACGGCTTCCTCTTCGCCTGGGGCGCCAACGACCGCGGCCAGCTCGGCCTGCCCAAGAACGCCGATGCCGCCGAACGGGTGCGCCCCTCGGCAGTTCTTTGCCAGTGCTTGTCACTCCTGCAATGAAGGAAGGGGGTCCATCGCTGCGCACAGTTATTGTTGCTGGCGGTAATTCAGATTGTGGGAACCTGACGAAGCAGAATGCAAGGCCATACATGTGGTCAAACATAGTGCCCTGGCTGTACTAGTGCATGTGGATCAACGCTTTGTCCCACCAAGGAATGCAAGCACGGCAGATGGGTTGCTGTTGGATACTACTGGATTAGCAGAGGATTAGGATCAACCTAGGCCGGTGCGGCTGCCCAGGTGCAGCGGACGGCGAGCGAGCGGCGGCGGGCGCGGAGAAAGGTGAATCAGCGCTTCCTCAGCGCCATGCTGGACATGGGCATCCCCTCCGACAAGGCCGAGCTCGCCCTGTCAGAGACCGGCAACGTTGGCGTCGAGGCGCGTTCCCTCCCTTGTCCCCCACTTGCACCAGGCCCCCCCCGAGACACTCCAAACAGCATGAAGTCCTCACAAACCTTTGTGATGGGAGCTCGGGATTCCTGCATACAGTGAAGCAGCTGTACAATCATGTTAGTAATGTTGATTGTAGAGTATCTACCAATCTCCTTGACCCTTGAGAATCCTGCACACAAAGAATTAGCTACTTATTGTCACAAACAGGATGGACAGGAATGGTGTCATGCCCTCTTGGGCTTTTAGAATATTTGAGGTGGACCAGAATCATCAATATTGGATCAGATACCTGAAGTAAAAGAAAGGGTGGTGGGTGCTGCAGGTGGCGACGGAGTGGCTGTTCAGCGTTCCGGAGCACGTGCTGGAGAAGCACCTGGCGTCGGACCCCAGCACGCCCACTGGGGAAACAGACGCCGCTGGAGACCACCGCGTCTCCCTGCCCCGCAGAGTACCACTCCAGGTCTGGCCTTGAATCCTTATTTTTGGACCCACTTTTAAAATTATTGGAGATTGAAAAATTTGGCAAGTTGGGCAGAACCTGTCCTGGCAGTGCAATCTGCATCAAGACCACCTGCTCGGAGATGCGTCGTTATATGTCTACAAGCAAGCGCTGGCATCCAAAGGGCTGATGTCTGGAAAGGGAGGTGAAGTCGTGCGGTACCGTGCATGCTTTTTGTGATCAGCAGTCTGATCAAGGCCGGTTGCGAGGGACTTGGCAGGGGAATTTCCCAAAAGCGTGCGGCTGACATGTGCGGGCACATGCGCACAGGGCGTGAGGGCGGTGGCGGCGGGCGGGCAGCACACGGTGGCGGTGACAGGGACGAGCGTCTACTCCTGGGGCTGCAACAGCGCCGGCCAGCTGGGCACGCGCACCTTCCGAGACAAGGCGACGCCCACGCTCGTGCGCGACCTGGAATCCGCGGGAGTGTGCCAGGTCGCCTGCGGCCGCCAGCACACCCTCTTCCTCTGCAGGTACGGGGAATGCTGTGCTTCAGTTCTTGTGGACTGGGAGCAGATAAAGAAGGCATGCTTGGACAAGGATCTGATGCACCTCCCCTGTTGCGTAATGCAAGAATGCCAGCTTTGTGCGCTTAGAGCAGATAAGGAAAGGCTTGGCTGGACGAGCATCTAATGCATCCCTCCAGACAACTGTCGTGCCAATGCTGTGATGCAAGGATTAATCCGTCGCATGTGCGTCTAGAGTGGCACAAGCTCTTTCCAATTGGGTTTTGATTGGTGAGGTGGTGTATTTCCTCCCGCACAAAGCGGAGTGGTTTGATCAAGCAAGGAATCTTGCGGGTATGCAGGGACGGGACTGTGTATGGGTGCGGATCCACCGAGCACGGGCAGCTGCCCTACCTGAAGTTTGCGGGCGGCCAGGAGGGCAGCGCCAGCGAGGACGAGGGTGATGTCAGCGCGGATGTGGGCGCTGAGGTGAACGCGCTGCAGCCGCGCAACGAGGTCACCATTCCCACGCAGCTGCGCCTGCCCTTCCTGCAGGTGTGCCCATGTGCCGCCACATGCCCCCACCTGCCTTTTATCGTTTCATGCCCAACAGAACCACTGATGCTAGGACCCTCCTCAGCGCATCCTTGCAAGCTGCCTTCAGCTTCTCTACACTGGCTGCCGCTGCCTTGTACAAACATTAAATATACACTTGCGAGGCTGTCCTTGAAGGTAAGAAGGGTGAGGGAATAGTATGGAAGGAAATGGAGTCTGATGTGTGGGTGTGTCGGCTGGGTGCAGGCTCGAGGGGGCAGGGCACCGGTGGTGAGCGGGGTTGTGGCGGGCGGCTTCAGCAGCGCCTTCCTCACCAGCGCCCCCGATGAATTCCCCGAGCAGCAGCAACCACAACTGCTCGACAGGTGCGTTCCTTCACCCATTAGCCCTCCACACTGCACCTTTGCATGTCCAGTGCGCTCTTCTGTACCTCTATGCAGGGCAGAGCAGTCAGGCCTGTGCTGCACTGCAATGCCCAGCATCCAACCAGTCCATGTGTCAGGCACCCAGCACTGAATTGCGGCACTGTACTGCAAACTATACCGGAAAGTCACTTGAAGATACTGCTCCTCAGGGCCTGACTCGGTGTAGGTGCATGCCGGCTGCTGAAAGCCACGGAGATGAGATTGTGCGTCAGTGTGGATGTGTGCATGCATGCAGGCTGCTGAGCGCCATAGAGGCGGCGGCTGTGCCGCAGGCTGAGGACATGGTTGCGCAGCTGGACGTGAGCGACAGGCAGCACCCAGAAGTCATGCCCCATCTCAAACCGCTCTGCACCGCCATCGACATGGTCTTTGGATCCGCCGCCGCCCTCAGCGCCACCTTTGGCTTCAAGGTGCCGGATACTCCTGCTCCGTCGTTTCTAGACAGCCTGGGCAGGATAGTATCAAAGATTGTTAATCAGGGCCAATGGTGTAGAAAAGCCTAGGCAGGATAGTGTCAATTGGCACTGTTTGGTCGGGGTTTCTAGTGCAGAGCACAGATCAGGAGTAGTCACGATGCAATCCAAGGGTTTGAATTGGACAGTGCAAACGGCGCTGGACTTAGCACATTGTGCCCGACAGAAATGCTGTCAAAAGTGCTCATATCCAAGCAAGCCAGAGGGAAGGTGCACAGGTATGGCCACATGCATGCACTGCAAGCCGAATCAGAGCTTGGCAATGAGATCGGGCCTGATCAAAAGATGCGTCCCTGGTGTGCACAGGACGCTGTGGGCATGGACATGCGGCTGCTGGACGCTGTGCAGTCCAAGATAGTGTCGCTGTATGCCCCGGTGGCGGAGGCATCGCCCCCGCACCCGGGCGCGCAGCGTCCCCTGGCGGAGGTGTTTGCGCGCTGCGTGGAGAGCTGCATGTACAAGGCCACCAACGAGCTCCTGGACGACCTCCACCGCAACTACCGGCTTCTGGGCACCCCCGAACGGTGCTCCCTCCTCCCTTCACTTTTTTGTGGAGATGACATGTGGGCATTGTTTTCTGGCAACCATGTTAGACCTCTGGGTGGGGAAGCATTGCAGGCTGAATGAAAGGTAGACAATAGGGGTCAATAGGCCGATGCCCAAATGGGTGCCCATGTTGATGTGCAGGCATGTCATTGGGCTGGGTATACACATGGAGAATTTGAATTGCTAGGCCTGGCCGTGAGCAGGTTACGGCATCAATGCGCGGGCTGAGTAATGTGTCGTCTGGGTGCGCAGGGCTCAGGTGGTGCTGGCGGCGTGCCAGAGCCCGCTGCTGTGCGAACGGCGCAGCGCGAGCGTGCTCATCCCCCGCCTCTGCAGCTCCATCCTGCAGGCACCGTCCTCCTGCAGACACGTGCGCCCACACACAGCCCCTCAACTCATATTAATCACTATATTGCAGTCAGACACATCACCATCTGCACACTTGATCCTGCACTGCTCCTCCGTCAGATATGGTCTTTGTTGAGTTCATACACTACCATCCTCCCTAGAAAGTCTACATGCAATTGTGCAGCCTCATGATTGAACAAGTTGTCAGACACCGTGCGAGTTCGAGTTGCACACCCAGTAAGCGAGGGGGGAAATGCTGAATACTCATGGGGTGGATGGCTGCGCAGATGCTCGTGAAGTGGTGGGCGGAGTACCCAGAGGAGCTGTTGGAGCAGCGAGTGGTGCGGCCGCTGCAGGACTACCTGACCAGCGAGCTGATGGTGACTAAGAAGCTGACGGTGTCGGTCATGAACGTGATCAAGGTGCTGGCCAAGGTGGAGGAGGCCAACCAGCTCGGCCGCAAGCTGCCCCCAGATGCCTTCTACAACGAGCTCATCAGGTGCTGTCTTGTTCTGCTCTCGCTCTGCTCTTGTCTGTGCATGTCTGGTTGTCATTTGACCATCCCTGCATGCGCTGGCCGAATTTGGTGTTGGTAGGTCCTTCTTGTGGGGCCTATCTTAGCTGTTACCTCCACTGTCACCCGTTCACAGAGCTTGATCTATGCAAAACACTAGCATTCAATGGAGACAGAGCTGGTCTTGCTCTGCTTTTATCTGGAGAATGCTGCACATGAGTGCATGTGACAGTCCATCCGTGCATGCTGTTATGCAATGCAACAAGTGGAAAGGGGTGCTCCTAAGTTTGTTGAGAACCATGTGGACTGAATGTGCTGAGTACCTTCTCGCTGCAGTAGCTAGGAGATTCCCTCATCTAGTCCAACAAGCTTGCATTGTTTCTTTTGCATCTCGAGGCATGTGAGCATGCAATGTTACCTTGTGTCTGATTGCTGTGTGGGTGTGTGCAGTGAGAAGCTTGACGTGGAGGACCACTATGTGGCCTGGCGGCAGACGCACGATTCGCCGCAGCATGCGATGGGAGTTGACGGGCCCTTCTCATTCTGCTCCTACCCCTTCCTGCTCAACCCCCGTGCCAAGTCCAAGCTTCTCCAGACCGAGGCCCGCTTCCTCATGAGCCAGGTGAGCGCCCTTTGCCATGCCATTTTGTTCCTTTTGCTTTCAATCCTGTCCTTGCATGAAAAATGCCAAGCCCAGTGACACTTTGCTATCCTGACGGGATGCGCATGACCATTGTTATGTCGCAATCATGATGACTCTGCAGCTGCGGGGAGGCATGTGCTGATGGAAATTGCCGTTTTGAGCCGAACCTTCCCAGGGAATGCTTGTGGAAGAAGGCAGGATGGCTAAAGGCTTAGAAATGCGCGTGTCTGACGTGGTGAGCGGTGCTGGTGCAGACGGTGCACCAGGCGAGGTATGAGCACGCGCACGGATCGCGGCTGGGCAAGCCGGCGGAGGACCGCGTGCTGCTGGACACCAAGGCGGCCAAGCGCAGCGCAGCGGGGGAAGCTTCCACCTCCGGCAGGGACACCCCTGCAGACAAGGCACGCCCCCTGCGTGTGTGACTAATGGGGTCAATGAAACTGCTGTAAGATACATGCTGTGCTGGTGAGGACGTCTCCCCTCTAGGGCGCGAGAGTCTTCAGAGCGTAGTTAATGGGGCTCTGCATCAATGTGCAAGTGCCGGAATGTTGGCCTGCTCCCCTGCAAAAAATGCAGCCTTCTTGTTTCTGCGCAAGGGGGGTCCTTCACTGCAAAGGAGTGAGCGCTGGTTTGCGCACAATCCAACATGAATTGCAAGGCTTAAACCGTTGACACGTTGTACTTTCGATGACCAGGACCGGAGGGACCGCCGTCGGAGGGACAGGCAGCACGGCCTGCGAGGCCTGTGGCAGCACATGTGGCGCGCAGGAAACGAGGGAGCCGCAAATGGCATCAGTAACAACGCCGGAGCAGCACCCCACGCCATGTCTGCTGCAGTGCCCGTCCCTGCCGCCGCAGCCAATCTTGACACCTACCAGGTACCTTGCCTCACCAGCCTTAATATGGCTACCCTGAAACATGCATTCCCCCCTTTCTGAGTGAGTTGATGCCTAGCCAAGTTAGCGAATGCAGGAAAATGAATTGCATTGCCAGGATGTCTGGTTTATCATCGCATTCTTTTGTTTGATCTGAAGGCCTTTGTTGAGACAGATGGACCACACTGAGACAGCTCAGTGAACACTTGTCTACACCTTCAGTGGCTGGGCCATCCAGTCCTGACACAATAGTGGCATGCCTTCTCAATGTGCCTTCCCTTACCTGCAGCAACACGTTGCCTCTGCACTCCCCCAAAGTGTCCCCATCACCAGATGCATGTTGGGAGATCTTGGGTTACGCACATCTCAACAACCTGTAAATATTCCTTGTATACATCTTAATAACAGGATTTTGGTGGCGTAAAAGGTGGACGAGCGGGCGATGGCGGCTCGGGAGGTGACGGCGCTGCGCTCGGCGGGATCGCCGTCGAATAGCGGCCACAACAGCCCCACCGCCGCCGGCTTGCTGGCGTCGGGTGGCAGCCGCGAATTTGCCGAGATGCTCTTAGCGGGGGGCTCCGGCGGCGGGGGCCTGGTGCGGCAGGACAGCATGAACCTGCCCAAACCTGAGGACAGCAACGCGCCCGCCACCCACCCTGACATGTGCATCGTGCGCATCCGCCGCCAGCACCTGCTTGAGGTGCTTCTCTTCTCCTCTCCTTTTCTTTTATCCTGTCGTGAAATCTGCATGCCCCAGGTAATTACTTTGTTAGAGACAAGTGGTATCACACGCTGACCCACAGACCAAGACTTGACAACTTCTCTGTTTGTTCCATTGATGGGTGGCCCCCCGGGACTGCAGCCTTTCTGATCTCCACGGAAGCTGCAACTTGGCTGCCCCGTTGACATTAAGAAGAGCGCCCAGGTCCCACAGTCGGCCATCTCCGCGGTCAAGTGTGGTTTAAAAGTTCAAGCCATGCACAAGGCCGAACCTGAGGGTGTAGCCACCGCTGCAGGACGCGCTGAACGAGGTGGCGCGGCAGCGGCCAAAGGATTTGTTCAAGCCGCTGCGCGTGCACTTCATCGGCGAGGACGGCATCGACGCGGGCGGCGTCAAGAAGGAGTTCTTTCAACTGCTCGTCACCGAACTGCTGTGCCCGGATTACGGCATGCTCGTCTTCCAGCCGGTGCGCGCCCCCTGATGGGTTTCAGGTGCTGAGGGACAGCGAGGATTAAGGGCGGCTTGCTCTTTCATGAGACATGTGTCCTGGTGTATCTATTTTTGGTGCAATGGCATGCCATTACATGCTTCAGCCCATGTGACATCCTCAGCAAGGGCTGAACCTCCTGTGTGCCAGTCAACAGCGCTAGATTCTTCTCAATGTTCATATGGGCATTGGCAGTCAAAGTCTGTCATCGCAGGGCAGGGCTTGCCGTGCGACTTGTGTATGCATGCACAGACACATCTATCTGAGAGAGACGCTGCTACAATGTATGCAGGAATCGCGCACGTACTGGTTCAACCCCAGCACGTTGGAGGCGGAGGACGAGTTCATGCTGATAGGCCTGGTGCTGGGCCTCGCGATATACAATGGGGTGTTGCTAGATTTTCCACTGCCGCTGGCGCTGTACCGGAAGCTGCTGGGGCAGCCGGCGGGCATGCGCGACCTGGCCGACATGGACCCCACCCTTGGCAAATCCCTCGCGCAGCTTCTGGAGGTCGAGGGTGCGCGCACTATCTATTGCATGTCTTGCGCAGAACATAAAGGGCACTCTGTGAAGCGTGCTTTAGCTGACGCTCCAGCTGCGGCTGTCTCTGTGTGAGCTCTGCCAAGACCAGCATAGCAATATATGCGCCTTTGTTGTCCCTCGTTGCTCATGGGGAGCAGTGCTGTTGATTTTTCAGCCTGGTTGCACGCCAAACGGGGAGCGGAATGAGGTGGCCTGTGCGGGATTGTGTGATGCAAGCCATGTTGACAGAGGAGGGAATTTCAGCTATGCGAAGAATTTGCCAGTTATGGCCCCTTGTGCTGCCATTCAGATACAGATTCACCCTCAGGGAAGTCTATTCTGACTACCCATCCTTCTGACATGGTGGATGTGTGGGGCGGCAGACGCGGGCGGCGTGATAGAGAGCTTCTGCCTGACTTTCACGGCGGGGCTGCCGGGCATCGGCGAGCCGGTGTCGGCGCCGCTGTGCAATGACGGCGATGATGTGGCGGTGACGGCCGACAATCGGCGCGAGTACGTGGACGCCTACGTGGACTGCATCCTCAACACATCCATCGAGAAGCAGGTGCGCATGCTCTGCCTGTTGCAGTGCTGCGTCAGGGGCGCAGAACTTCTACTGTTTCTCTGCTGTCCCTAGCTGCGTGCATGGCAGAAGCTGCATGCTCTGACGTTGGTGTGGGATGCCTCTTGTGCGAAGCGTGTGCATGGCAAAGTCAGAAAGGACCAAAGGTGCAGAGTGTTGAGCAGCTAGGTAGCTGCTTGGGACTGTAGCTGGGAACTTCTACAAAAATGGCTTGAAGCCCCTTGCAATGGCAAAAGCGGGTTGGGAACGAGATGCCCCTTTGAGCGCCTTTAGGGAGGTTGCTGAGAGGGGGGTCATGCGCGCAGTTTGAGGCGTTCGCGCGGGGCTTCATGATGCTGTGCGGCGGCCCGGCCATCCACCTGTTCAGCGCGACAGAGCTGGAGCGCCTCGTCTGCGGCAACCCCCTGCTCGACTTTGCGGCGCTGCAGGCAAACTCTCGCTATGACGGCGGCTACTCTGCAGAGCACCGGGTGAGGCTTTATCGGATGCTGAGGATACCTGACCTGAGTGCGGTTGTCAAGGATCTGCTGCACTCATTAAGGGGCACATGCACAGTGTACATACAAGGCCAGATGCATGCAGGGCGTCTTTTCCTGCGACAGCTCATCGTAGTTGGCCGAGGTTGGAAGGCTGCAGACTTGTTGAATGAGGTTGGGATCTCTGAAACCACACCCGCATTCAATTTGGTACAGGCTCTTATCAGGTGCTTAGTCTGTGCTGGGTGCGCAGGCCGTGAAGTGGCTGTGGGAGATAGTGGGCGAGTTGGACGACGAGGAGAAGCGCCGCTTCCTCAAATTCTTCACCGGCTCCGACCGGGCGCCCATTGGCGGCCTCGGCAACCTCAGGCAAGCTCCCCTCATGCCATTAGTGCCTGCGCCTCTGGCTGCAGTGCAGTGCTGACCCCACCACACATCCAAGTGAATTTCCCCGGTTGAGGTGTGCCCCAGCTCAGTGCATCGCAGCAGCTGAGGTGCAAGGGGACAGCGGTGTGCACTTTCTCAGGCCAGCCTTTGACGCTGGTGGTGAATGGGAGATGCAATCATGTCACCATGTGTCACAACAGCCTTGCAGAGCAAGTGTCGTGGGCGTGCAGGTGCATCATCCAGAGGGACGGCACGGATTCGCAGAAGCTGCCGACGGCGCACACGTGCTTCAACACACTGCTGCTGCCCTCCTACCGCTCGCGCGAAGTCATGAGCGAGCGACTGCGCCTGGCCATCATGAACTCTGAGGGCTTCGGCCTGGAGTGAGTTTTTCGCAGCGCTCTTGTGCCAACACCCTGAAACGCAAGAGGATGTTGCAGCAGCACTCTGAAACGCTAGAGGAATCTGCAAGACAACGCCCCAGGCCTGCAGCTAGGGCTCAGTCTTATGCAGGCATCCCTGTTGAGGCGAGCCCTGCCTCTACCAGAGCGCGAACACGTTGTAGAATTGAGACATCCGGTTGAAATGTAGACGCCTGTGACACAGCCAGCAAGCGGACCACCAGCTCGTCAGGTGCTTCCTCGGGAGGTGGTGTGGGCACAGAGAACCCATAGCATCCCAGGAACTTCTGGCAGCAACATTGCCCAGTAACCTGAAGGGCTGCTAATGCTACAGAAGCATTGGTGCTGCACGAATTTTGCCAGGACAGATCTGCATTGAAGTGGCTTTAACCACTGCAGTGCAGGCAAGCTCGCCAGGCATCTTGTTGCTGGAACCTATCCATGAGGAATCAAAACTTTGAAACAACATTTTCTTGTTGCAGTTGGTGAATGCCTGCAGAACCCAACCGATCAGCAAAATGAGCTGAATCAGTTGCCCCGGGAACCCTATGAACAGACATGGAAGATATAAGTGCAGCACTGCACCGACTTGGTAAATAAATGCAATTACAGTTGGAGGAATTCGAATTGTAGAGCGCATTATGCTCTAGCAGGGAATGTCTTGCTGTAAATTTTTTTTGTATAACTAGACTTGAGCTTTGGGGAGTGAGCTTCTCAATGCAATGCACTGAAAATGTAATATGATGGACCGTAACAGAAGTATTGTTCTCTTATGCTAAATACTGTGGGCACTGCGATATGCCACATATCACATTCCTGGCCAAATGCAGAACTCATACAATGGCAGGCCTCGTGCATATGCATTGGCCGAATCAAGCAGTGGCCGCCACACCCGGCCTTAGGCAGACACAGCCATCACTGCCGCAGCATCACACGCAGGAAACACGAGTTTCATAGCTTAGTTTATGCCTAGCCATTATTGGCCGACTTTCAGAGAAGCCGGCAGTTCAAGTGCGCACAAAGCTCAGTTTTTATACCGCCCCCTGCCAGCCGGGGCCAAGTATTGGGTCAGCATATAGCTCAGTGTATGTATTCTAAATATGCCTTGAAACACGGGCAGGTGGCACATCAACCGCTTAATCTCTCCTGCTGCGCCTTGACCTTGGCCATCATGTCATCAATGAGCTTGATATAGGCCTTGCAGTCGAATTTGCGCTGGCACCCCTTGGCGTTCATGTAGCGGATCTTGCCAAACACCGGCCTCTCTCCCCAGCCCTGCATGCCCATCTCCTCTCAGATTCTACTGTAAAGGATCGCAAATGTCTATCGGGAAGCACTGGCCAACTGGCACGTTATATCTACATGCTAGCCTAAATAAGGCAAAACTTAGCTCAAATATGCTTCCTTGGAAAATTTTTCCACAATTCCAGCCTGGGGCAATCTCATCCACTGCAGGCAGCACAAAAGCACGTGCAATGCGCAAAGGAAGACCATGAAAGAGCCGCTTTGTGATGCTTGCCTGATCATGGATGCCTCCGATGCTCCACATGCAGCCCACATAGCCGTTTGGGTCGCGCCCGTCGATCTCATACTTGTCATTCAGCACAATAGCAATCTCAAGCGCCTCCTCGGGGCTGTTGGTCCATTCCAAGATCTGCACCCAATCAGCAGGTGTCCTTATCACCCCTCTCACCACCTGTTCATATGTCCAATAGATGCTTCCTGCAGCACCTGGCACTTTACTGCCACGTTTTTACTTTTGTCTACCTTCTTACAAACTGGGGAAGCCTGTCATTACAGGGAGCACTCAGATGCATGCGGACTGACTGACTGTGGCCAGTGCGCAAGATGCAGTCAGGCAGGAGGTGGGTGCTGGCACCTTCTTGGCCCAGTACATGCGCATGAAGCCGTGCATTTTGCCGTGATGCACCATCTCCAGCTGCGCCGCATTCCACAGCAGGTCATGCGTTTTGCCCTCCTCTAATTCCTCCCTGCATGCGCACACAGCCCCAGGTCAGTCATAAATCGCCTCATCTGTGCCCCCTCATGAGGCTGTCCTGGCCGGCACGTGAAAAGTCACACATCTCAAAACCCTGGGCAAATTTTGAAATGCAGACAACAAGGAGCGCCCTCAGCATTGGCAGTGCAATCTGGGGACCTTTCCCCGGCCCAGTCGCAGTCACCCAGCAGTCACAAATTTGGTGGAGGAGCGGTCACCATACACAGGTTGGTGTAATCGTGGTCTGGGTGCTTTTGCCTTGTACAGAATGTGATGGGTTCCCAGACATTCTGGCAGGCACCATGCTCACCGGGTGTAGATGAATTCTCGCTTGTCTGCGGTGTGCTTCTGCAGAGTCTCCCTGGCCCAGGGGTAGCAGGCGTCCAGGGTGTCATAGTTGGGCGTGTAGAAGCAGTAGTTGTCAGACAGCTCCCGCCGCACCACGCACTCCTCATTGAACGCCTCCACACACTCCTGCAGCAAGACTAACTTTTCATTGATTGGATCTCTTTTTACTGAACGGCTGCCAACGATCAAGCACTCTTCACAGTGAGGCAGTTGTTCATCCGTTCAATTTCTGGGATAATCTTCATGGACTGTGTCCAGTCAGCAATGCAGCTGGGAGGGGCATCTTGACTTCAAGGCAGTAGAGTGGCTGTCCTGATCTGCTATTGCACAATCAAAAGGAGGGGCCAGAAGAAATATGGAAGGGTAGGCACTGGCGCACCTTGAACTTGCTGCGGAGCTTGGAAGCTTCCAGTGCAGCGCGCTGGGCGGACAGGTGGCCAAAGTGCAGGAATGGGGACAGCTGAGACAGTGCTTTGGGGAAGTTGGGATTATTGCGCTTGGTGTTGTAGATGGACAGCCGCTCCTTTGACAAGAACCCCTTCTCCCCAAGAAGCGCCTACGGCCAGCATAGCAAACAGCTGAGATAATGGACATGAGCAATTGCACTCTCCCAGCGCTCGGCACCTATCCCGCCGGTGGGCACTGATGCTGTAAAGGGGTGCACCAAGCGAAGCATGGAATGTGAGAAGTGAAAATGGGCCACAGCTTTGGGCCATTATAGGTGATGAAATCACCTCCATGGCAGCATCTTCGCCGGGTTTGACCCAGTCAACCTCTGGGACATCTTTTCCCCTCTCCACCACAGCTGCGATCTCTGCATCCCAGTCCACTGCATCCGGCTTCACGTCCAGCTCCCACTCGGGCTGCTTGCCCACGTCTGGGTACGGCTGCACACACAAAATAATAAATTTATCACCCAAGCGCTTTTGACTCATTGCCACAGCAGCCGCCGCGCGCTTCCCCACTACCCCATGACATGCGAGCCTACAAAGGACTTTCGCGGGATGTACAAAGACTGGAATTTTGTGTAGCATTGGGTTTTGTTTGATGGCATGCCTTGCATGGTCCCAGAGAGAACAGTAAGGCGTGTAGCACCTGCAGGAATTCTGGCAGCTGCCTGTGGATTTTGGGGCGGATTGTGCGCGCCCCATACTCCCGCTTGTCGCTGGCTTCCCAGCAGGGCACCACGTTGTGTGCGTCCACCTCGTGGAAGGGAACGCTCAATTTCTCCGCCACCTGCGCGACAGGCCACCTGCTTGACGCAGCGCTGATGTGGCGTTCCAGTAGTCTTCCAATGCCGCCATCCACAGAAAGAACGTGATGGAGTCCTTGAGTAGTGCTGTACTTTTTACAGGGCGCAGGACAAGGCAGCATGTTGCGAATCCAGGAATCTGCAGCAACAGGAGCAGTGGTGCAGCCCGTTGTTAAAAGCCACAGACGCTTGCCTGGTCGCGCCACTGCCTGCCAAGGCGGAGGGGAGCAAAGTCGGTGACAAGCAGGCTGGCACCGGTCCTCTGTACGAGCTCTGGCACCGTCTGCACAGGGTTCCCCTTGAGGAGGAAGAAGGGGATGTTGAGGGCCTCCAGCTTGGGCTGCATCAGCTTCAGGCCCCGCAGCATGAAGCCGAACTGGCGGGCACCGGCGTTCAGGTACGATGGGACCTGCAGAGATTGGCGCAAGCTATGCTCAGCAGTTTTGTGCACAAACACCGTGCAGGGCATTCTATGCTGTTTCTCATCGTCGTTAGCAAGTGGAAAGCTCTTATGAAAGAAGGAGGAAGGGGCTCACAAGGTTGAAGACCACAGCGACCGGGGCATGACTCTTGGCAGCAACTTCTGCTGCATGCAGGAGTGCCCAGTTGTCCTGCACACGTTGATCACGCGACATCCTGCAAGTCGATATTGATTATTTCAATTTACGTCTGCTTTATACGACAGCAGGTGGTGCTCAAAGCGGTTGTTGATGGCTTGCAACCACGTTGCATTGGTCACACAGGCACCTACCAGTATAGCACAGGTCCAGCGCCGACATCTCCGTCCTTTAATGTGCGTACACGCTTTGCATTTACAAGGGCACCTAAATCTGATGCCACTGCAGCTTTCTTGGACGTGCCAGCGCTGCTTTGACCTGTATCCGCCTTGCGTTTTGGAGCCATCACTGTGGTTGTTCTTGTCCGCTTCGATATCAGTTGGGAATCAGGACGTTGCACGTAGGATAGAAGGACTCTGCAGAGACGATGGTGCTCGGATGATCTGAACAAAAGGCTGTGAGTTGGGGTTACAATCCTCCCCGAGCACCAAAGCATGCGACCCGAAAAGACACAGTTTTTGCAAGCGCATGTTGGACTTGCAACCCAGATGCATCTCTCAAGGTGAAAGGGATGAGTTCTGAAGGTGCCACGGGGCCACGGGGTCTGACCTGGCAGCATGGAGGACTGCAATGCACTGCAGAATACAAGTCAGGCATAAAAAATCGACATAACTGTGAGATCACAGCAGTCATGCAGGCTTCGATGCGTTCATTGTCATGCCTCAAACGCTTGATGCCGTTTCAGGGAATGGCAGGAGTGCATTTTGATGCCATCCTGACGTCTCCACCCAGGATCCCTGATATTGCATCTTGCAGAGCCATCTCAGCAATTAGTTTCGAAGGTGTTGTGACTCCTGACCAAGAAAATCGAGCGTTCCGGGAATCAAGGCTGGGCTTTAGTACAGACACAGGAATTCCCCAAGACAGCTCGTCCTCAGGGGGTGACACTCACTTTCAAAGGATTCTGCAGCATCCAAGCACGGAATTTGGATCAGAGGCTAGCGCGAGCAGCATTCCAGAGGAAGACCCAGAGGATGCAGAGGGTGATGCCGAGGGCGACGACGCTCAAGAATTGAGAGAGCGCCTGCTGAAAGCAGCTTTGGCACACGTGGTACAGAGATTTTTTATTCACATGATTGCTTGGCGTTTTTTCTGTGATGAAGCAGCACATTTTGATTTACAAGAATAAGGCATTGTGTGTATTGTGTACCCCTTGCAGAAGAACAAGGGCTGGTCTGTTGCTGCACTGCAGAGCGGTGCAGAGGATCTGCAGTTGTCCAGATCAGTATCAGGTATTGTTTCAAATGGTGCTGCTGGGCTGGTTGAGGTGGGTCCATGCGCCGTCACCCCCCTGGCTCACCTCAGGACTCGCATCTGCCTCATCCCCTCACACTGTGAGCATTCACGGTCGTGGAACTTCTTCAGACACAGTCTTTGACTGTTTTCTCTGTGCTCTTCCACAGTACTTTGTGGACGACTGCAATCAGCGCCTTGCAGCTGAGCTGGACAGCCGGGAGAAAGAACTGGCGGGGACGAGAGTGCCTGAACGCGTCCGCATGGCAGTGCGCATGCGCTTGGAGATGCTCATACCATACATTGGTGCGCCCCTGTCGTGCCCATGCTTTCTTGCTGTTCCAGCTTCTCAGAAGCTTTCAAATAGTCATGTTGTGTTCACGCTCGATGCAGCTCTCTTGCAGCCTCTGCTTGCGAGTTCTGACATGCTCTTTGTGACTGGCGTGGCTGTGCAGACACCTGGCCGCAGGCCTTGGGCATCCAGGCACACCCTGGCCATGTGGCGACAGCTGTGCGGCAGCGCGCTGAGCTGGCGGACGACATATGGCACGCCTGCGGAGACACATCCACAGACTACAACTGGTACACCAAGCGCGGCCTGCTGGCGGCAGTCTACGCGGCCACGGAGCTGTATATGCTCACCGATTACTCACCCGGCTACGCCGACACGTGGCGTTCCCTCGACCGCCGGCTTGCCGATGTGAAGCGGCTGGGGGGCGCCGCCGCGGAGGTGAGTCATAAATCACCAAACGGGGCAGTCACCAAATGCAGACGATCAGGCGATGCAAGCGCCAGAAATTAAAACACTGGATGGCTTGTGGGATACCCAGGATGGAACATTATGTCAAGCTTTGCAGCGCGGTGCTGAGTGTCTAATGACTCAAATGCAGGGGAGCAGGACGGAGAGACTGACAGCGTGTCAAGATCGTGTATTTGAAGCTCTAGCTGACATTTTTGGAGTGTTTGTGGCAGGCTCGGCAGGCCATGAGCAGCGTTTTAGCAAGTGTTGGGTCGATGGCGGAGTGGGCTCAGGAGGCTGTCATCCAGGCTCAGAGGCGCCGCCAGCAACAATAATGCAAAGGAATGAAGCCTGCACGTAACGATGAGCCCTGAATCAGCCTGACTCAGGGGCCTCTGAGTCGGAGGGCTTGGATGAAGTTCAACAGTTGATGATAATTAGATACTGCAGACCTTGTTGTAAGCAGCTGCTGCATCACTAAGGAGTCCTTTCGACAACTCTTCATGCACTTGGCCAAAAGGCTTCATCATGATGCCGACTTAGAGTTCCTGAAGGGCCTAGGCCTTCATCTTGATCAAGCTCCAAATTTACATGCATGCGCGTAAGCATATAGGCAGCAATGCTACAGCAGCATGAAATTGTAGATCTTCCTGCTGCTGTAAAATTTTGCAACCCACATACACACCCATTTTCGGAGAGTTTCTGACGAGGCAAGCCAAGAAAAATAGGAGGCCGCTGTAGACCGTGGCTCCATTCTAGCGCCCAATTTCCTGGTCTCCACCAAGGCACAAACACTGGACGCCAAAGACATCAACGGAGGTTTTGGTGTATACTCTGTATTTTTTGAGACGCTTCTCTTCTTTTGACGTGCCCTGAAGCAGGGACTTGGAGATTGCAGTGCATCTTGGCAGGTGTTTCAGCCTCAGACAGTATGGCTCCACAGAGGCAGCATGATCCCACCCTTCCCAGGCCTTGGGAGGCTCTCTTTGATCCAGCAAGCGGTCTTCGTTACTACTGGAACCCCGACACAAATGTCACACAGTATGAACGACCCGTCGGCGGCCCCCCACCATCACTTCCTCCACCAGCAGGATATGTGAGATATCTTTCCTGTGACATGGTTTAGGCACCAGTTATTCTCTGGATCTCACCCTGCACAATTTCGACTTGGATGCTAAATTTGTTTGCCGGCAGTAAAAGTTTGTGATGAATGTTGCAGGTTCCCAGCAGCAACGGGCACAGCAATGGTGTTGCTGCGCCTGCCAATGGGCATGCAAAGCACGTGATACCTGCTGCCGGACAGAATTTTACCATGAGCATGGAGCAGTATCGAGCAGAGCATGGGTTAGTGGTGCAAGGAGACAGAGTGCCAGATCCCCTGCAGACCTTTGAGTCTGTCGGTTTCACCAGCAACATCATGGATGAGGTATTGTATCACCGCCTGCCATATGCACGGCCGGCAGCCGTTGCGTGACCACACTCCACGCAGCGGCGAAGGTCGTCCTTTTTGTCGGGCTCGAAGCGAAGGCGCGATTCCCTCTGTGACGGGGGCGATCGCTCTTGCTCTCTGGTCGGGAGCGCATCCAAGCCCGTCACACTGGAAAGATGCGCTGGAGTGGAGAGCCTCTGTTGTTGTGCCTGCCTATCAACGGCTCCCGAGGGTTGCTGCTGCTGCCACCTGGCTGCAGCACCAGGAGCTTGTTCTTTGGCGCAAAGCTGTGCGAGCCCAGTCCTCGCTCGCTCGAGCGGCCCGTCCTCTCCTTTTTTGGAGCGTTGGGGCTGAGGCAGCACAGCTGGCGCGCACTGCAAGTTGTGGGCAGCTGACATCCTGCCGCTGCCAACCAACTGATCCCCTTCTCGCGCTCGCTTGGAACAGATCAGACGCGCTGGCTACAAGGCGCCCACGCCCATTCAGGCGCAGGCCTGGCCCGTAGCGTTGCAGGGCAGGGATTTGGTGGCCATTGCCAAGACTGGCAGTGGCAAGACCTGCGGTTTCCTGCTGCCTGGCTTCCTGCACGTCAATGCCGTCCGCCCCGACCCGCGCCAGGGGCCGAGCATGCTGGTCCTGGCGCCCACGCGCGAGCTGGCCGTCCAGATCAAGGAGGAAGCCGACAAGTTTGGCCGCTCTGCTGGCATCAGGAACACGTGAGCTCGTGCCCCAACATGCTACGTGGACACCAAACTGCTTGCTGGAATGGCTTCTGCTGTGTCATGAATCTTGGCCCACGATTTTGGTCCTTGTTTCTGGGCACACAACAAGGGCTGCCATGTGTTAATGGACCGCGCAGGCCGTATTTCTGTGCAGTTCTTATACTTGGTGATTTTGCAGGTGCACATATGGAGGAGCTCCCAAGGGGCCCCAGCTGCGTGACATCCAGTATGGTGTCCACCTGATCATTGCCACCCCTGGGCGCCTGAACGACTTTTTGGAAGGCGGCCAAGTCAGGCTCGGTCAGGTAAATCTGACCTTTTATAGCTGGCTCCCTTTGATTTTGTTGGCTGGGACGCGAAGCATGTCACATTCTGTGCTGTGTTCCTGACTGGGAGGGTGTGACCTGTCCAGGTTTCCTACCTTGTGCTGGATGAGGCTGACAGGATGCTGGACATGGGATTCGAGCCCCAGATCCAGCGGATTGTGCGCTCAATCCCCACCAACCGCCAGACGCTATTCTTCTCAGCCACATGGCCTCGGGAAGTGAAGGCCATTGCCTCGCAGTTTGTGACCAACAAGACGGTGAGCCTTGGTGTAATCCAAAATTTTAAATTTCCATCCTGTTGATCTGCTCCTGCGGGTCAAAATCGTGCTTGAAAGGTATTACAGATAGCAGTGGTTCAAGCCTGTTGGTATTGTAGCTTCTGCATGAGCTGCCTCTGCTTTTCCCCTTGCAGACTTCTAATGCTAAGCATTGGCATGTCTTTGCAGGTGCATGTGTTTGTGGGCGGAGTGGAGGAGAACCTGGTGGCCAACAAGGCCATCACGCAGTTTGTGCATGTAATGAAGCCCTACGACAACAAGCAGCAGAAGCTGCGCGAGATCCTGCACTCCAAGCCGACCGGCACGCGCATCATCATCTTCTGCTCCACCAAGCGCATGTGCGACCAGCTGTCGCGCGACCTCAGCCGCGAATTCCGCGCGGCCGCCATCCACGGAGACAAGAAGCAGCAGGAGCGCGACTGGGTCATCAGCTCCTTCAAGCAGGGCACCACCCCCGTCATGGTCGCCACCGACGTGGCCGCCCGCGGACTGGATGTGCGCTCCTGTTCCTCGTCTGCCTTCATCAAACGTTTGCTCGGACAGCGCGCTTGCAGCTGTGATCCCATGCTGATAATGTAACCATGATAAGCTTTCTCAAGTCATCCCTGCGGTCCGCAGTCTGCCTCCAGCAGGTGTTGGGGTCCGCAGTGTCACTTGCGGGCACCATCTGTGAATGTCCAGAATGCATGGAAGCTGCCACACATAAAGAGGGTGGTTCTTGATCTGTTGTTGATCGCTGCCGTGCAGGTGCCGAACGTCGGTGCAGTCGTCAACTACGACTTCCCCAACGGAGTGGAGGACTACATTCACCGCATCGGACGCACTGGCCGCGCCGGCGCCTCGGGCGAGGCGTATACCTTCTTCACGCCGCAGGACTCCAAGTATGCGCGCGAGCTGTCGCGCGTGCTGCGGGAGGCGAACCAGGTCGTGCCGCCCGAGCTGGAGAGCATGCAGAGCTTTGGTGCGCGCCCCTTCTGCCCCTGTTTTGTTTGACGCCATTGGCTCAGCGAGGTGGTGCTGCAGATCAGCTGCATGCAGATGCGCGTGTTATTCTCCCAAGTGCTACCACATTGTTTTGAGCGCGTCTTGCGCCATTCAAAATTTATACAGTCTTACAGTCTTGGAGATTATATCGGAGAGGGCATGGTCCTGTACAGTGGCTTTCGTCAATTTGTACCTGAAATTGCTGTTGGTGATTTGTTTGAAGGTGGTGGAGGCCGCGGTTACTCCAGCTCCCGTTACGGTGCGCCGGGCGGCGGCGGCGGCGGCTTTGGCGGCAGCCGCGGCGGAGGCTTTGGGGGCGGCGGCGGTGGTTTTGGCGGCGGTGGCGGCGGCGGATATGGTGGCGGCGGCAGCAGCTATGGTGGCGCATCTGGCGGCAGCTACGGCGGCGGCGGTGGTGGCGGCGCTGGTTATGGCGGTGGAGCCGCTGCCGCCGCTCCCCAGTACCCGCCCGGCATGGGTGCATCTGCGTCCTTCTATGGCGTCGACAGGTGCCGCTCCTCTGCTCCTTCAGATAGCCCCAATTCGTTGTCAAGGGGATAGTAGTTGCATTTGGCTTGTCCAATGTCGTTTTTGCTTGCAAGGTGCTGGAGGTTCGCAGATTTATCACAGCTTATTGATACGGTGCGCGAGACTGATTGCCTGTTTGCTGCAGGTCTCCGGTGCGCGCTCGCTCCCCGGCTCGCAGGCGGTCGAAGTCTCCGCGCCGCGAGCGCGACCGCAGCGACAGGCGCGACCGGTCCCCTCGCAGTTCCCACCGCTCCTCGCGCCGCGATCGCAGCCGCTCCCGCTCGCGCACCGGCCGCCGCTCCACCCGCGACAGCCCCGACTACTCCTGAGCGCCTGATGAACCCCGCGCTCTCTGAGCGCTCTTGGGTGGCAGCAGAAGACCAGTTGTTTTCTGAGAGAGGGGCAGGCTTGGGTTGCGTTTGGGTGTGTGAGATGGTGAGGGGCTGATCAGGAAAGCAGCTGAAGACGCTGTATGATGCAGCTGCCTGCTCACCAGATTGGCACAGGAGGCCACCAAAAGCCACAAATTAGTCACCATTGTTTGGCTAGCTGAGAAATGCAGGCGTCTTGGAGAGGGACTGCTCTTGTTTGTGAGGCATGATTGCGGCATTCTGACCTGGAAGTCCCTTTGGAGCAAGACTGTAGCTCTGGAGCATCTGAAACAGGTGCCTGTTGTGTCTCTTGTTGCACCATGCATTGTGACAGCTGTTACTTTGTACCTGAGCTAGCTACGCATGAAGAGTCAGAATTGGAGGCACATTGTCTCCCAGTCCTTACCACACATAGGTAAAATATTTGGAGAAGCTATTCTACACCTTTAAAAAGAGTTGCTTCATAGCTGTGTTTGGGGTTTGGTCTGTGCTTGCAACCTATTATAGCTGTCTTGCTTACTATCTGATAGATGTCGTATGGCGAGTGTTCCTTGGCTGACGCTGAATGCATGTGTGATCCGGAAGCCTGAATGGGGCAGCCCTGGATCTAGGTCTAGACTCTAGGGACCTTGGAGGGTGCCCAATAGGGCGCATCGATGCTGGCACTGCTCGACTTGAATCTGTAATTTGTTGCTTGATTTACTTGATTGTACATGAGTCATAAACACACATTGTGGAGTGTCCGATAGGTTGGCGCTTAAATGCTGGCCTAGTCAAGTCCATGCCCAGGTTCAATCCCCTTTTCCATCAACCCTACACGAGGGTCATCTCATAATATGATAACATTGGACAAGATGATCAAGGACTCTTCGCGGAAGTTGAGACCGTATTTGAGACCTTGTGTGCAAGCAGACTTCGTGTAATGTGCAGAAGTCAAGATCAGCGAAGGCTTCGACTGAGAAGGAAATTGACGAGTGGCATGAAGTCACAATATGCAAAATTGAACCTTGGCACCGTGGACAACACTACTTTGGCATGATTCAGGATGGGAACTAGGATAGTTGGTGAAGAGTACGATGGAAATCGTCTAGTGCGATCTTGGTTTTTAGATCAGAAAGCGGGGGCTGTAGAATCCCTTGGAGAGGACGCATCAAACGAGTCCTCCGTTCTTTTGTGGTTTAAGAAAGGCTTTCTGCCGGATGGATATCCCGATGCTGTCACTTCGGACTATGTTGGTGCGTTTTCACAAGCAAATAAACCGCCCTGAGCAAGCAGGTATCGCAGCTGTGTCAGATGCATGACTGTGAAATCCACCCTGGTCATGCTGCAGGTTTCCAGATCTGGGACTCGATACAGGCGCTGTGCTCATATGTAAGAGGCATGATATGCAGCAATGCAATTCTGACTGGGATTGGCGTTGGAAAACAGGCAAGTAGAGTGCAAGGAGCTCACCTCTGATCCTGCCTTGATGGATGCCGATCGTGAGATCACTGGTTGCTCGCAGGCAGCCAGCCCTCTTGTTGCGGTGTTCCATTTCTTTGTGCGCGATCTTGCTGGAATGTGTGGTGGTGTCCTTTTTGCCTTCACCCAAGTAAGGACGATTTTCCACATCTGCTCAGTGTTCTACGCTTGTGATACCGGGCCCTTCTGATCTGTGTATCAATGACTGCAAACACTGAATCCTTTTCTGCTCTGCAGGGCTCGCAGCTCGATGCCTATGCCAAACAGTGGAGGCTATTTGCAGACATCTTCAACAATGTAGGTGTGCTTCTTCTCAACCACAAGCCATGAAACCCACGTGTGCACATTGCCATCTGTCCACCGCCCTGAGTGCTTTTGAATCCCTTTTCTTTTAGAGATCATATTTCCGGCCGGCCTTGTTGCAGGATACGCGTTGGACCTGGCAAGCCCACTCTTTCCCGGCCAATTCCTTCTCCTCGCATGTCTGGGATCCCTTGCTCGAGCAGTCACAGGTGTGCAGTTCCATGTGCACTCTTGATGCATTTTTACTGTAAAGGCTCCCCTTGTTTGAACGGATGCAATGAGGCGGGAAGTGCAGCTGTGCAATTCTCACCAGGTTTTGCTGTGATCTGCAATAACGATGCAGGTGTTGCGGGTGGTGCCACGAGAGCAGCTCTCACTCAGCACTTTTCCAGAGCAGACAATGCCGGTGACATCTCTGCCAAAGAAGGTTCACAGGTGTTTATTCTCCTTCACTTGTGTGCTCAATTTGCATTGTTTCCACACTGTTGTTACTTGCCAATGTTGATGAGCCTTTGCTGTGGCCATGTGCAGGAAACTGCGACGACCCTGATTGGAATGATCCTTGGAATGGCATTTCTGCAGGCTGCATCAGGTGAATTGCTAATCTTGCTGTGGTCACATGTATTCTGGTGTCATCCGCTGCACAGGGCATTAGCTGCAACTTAAAGAGTTCCATGCCAATGCAGACTCTTCTGTGGCAGTGTGGGCTGTCTTTCTTCTCCTCACATTCCTGCACATCTATGCAAATGTCAGGGCGGTGCGCGCCTTGCAGCTTACATCGCTCAATTGCTCACGATTGGACATTCTGTTGAAGCACTCCTCAGCCAGCAAGGTGACTCCTGACCCATCTTCACAGATTTGCTTCTGACCAGGCTGTGACACTGTCAGTCGACCATATTCCATCAAAGCACTGTGGCCTGCGAATGCAAGAATAATGTGTCTGGGTTTCCTGTTTTTCAACATCTGCTATTTGATAGAACACAAATGGAACACAACTGGTGATCTTGTCTCTGCATTGCGCATGTGCAGAATGGCAATGGGACAGCACTGACTCCACGAGAAGTTGCCAGGATAGAACCTCTGCTACCTCCAGCTGTGTTGGAGTTGCTCAAGTGGCTTCTCTGCATACACCTGTGGAAACCTACCAAACGCCTGATCATGGGAGCCAAGTTGTCTGCCTTGGTGCGTATTCTTTTTGTGTTCTTCTATACTTATGCTCTTGCCGGTAATGCATGTCGTTGCACCTTGCAACACTGTGACAGAGCTACAAGAGCTGATCTGTACAATGCGGATGCAGCCATTGGAGGGGCCCCTGGCCAGAATGGACAGCGATGCAGATGTGAAGCTGATCATTGCGATGGATAAGGGCGGCTGCGAAGCAAATGTGGTGCTTCGGCGGGATGCGCAGCAGGAGGACATCCTGAAGGCATACGTGCAGGGATACATGCTCCTACATTCCAATGCACCGATGGTTTGTACCTGTCTTAGAACTTGAAAGTGCCAGAAATTTGCTTCAAAGAAGGAGAAGATACTGTATGCAAAATCTCATGCATGCTGCAGAGAGGCCTCAATCTGCTCCAATGTGTGCAGGAGCAGAGGCACAGACAAGTAGAGAGCTGGATGGAAGAGGATTGGCCGGCCTTCCGAGGGATGCTGGAGAGAAGCGGATGGTCCCTGAACAAAACAGCATTGTGCTCAAGTTCCTGGAGGGGGGCATGGGGTGACGCACTGCATGCCCATACCAACTGAATCAAAGCACTGCTGGCAGCCTGCACTGAGTACAAACAAACAATTACCTGCCAAGAACATGTGCAGCAAATGGGGATCAGCAGAATGCCCACCAGCTGTGCGAGCTGGCACTTGTCAGGCAGACATGCAGCAAAAATGCAGATGAGGAACTAATGACCTTGCAAGTGGAAACTGATTCATTGCTGGTGGCTAGCAGCAAGTTGAGGAACTTATGCTGCACGTTGTATCGGTATAATCATGCCTTTTGTGTGCACGTGTGTACAGCAGCATGCCGGATGGCATTCTCACCACCATGACAGGGCCAGCAGCCGCAGCGGCTCCCTTCTGGCACTGCAAAGCTGGTGCATTGCTCCCGAGCTTGCACGCTCGCTCGCTCCCAGTCAGTAATTTACTGAAGTAGAACTAAAACTGTACTTCAACATGCAGTAACATATGTTGCACACAGGATTAATTGAGCCTGCATGCACTTGTACTTGTCAGATTGCAAATTGCCTGCTGCAGCAAAGACTGCGCATTCCTGAGCAGAGCGCAAATTTCCTAACGTAAGTAAATCTCTGAATGAGAAGCTCACTCCTAGGTTGAGGCCAATTGCCAATGCAATCGCCCGACATTTCTGCAGATTCGCCAATCTGGCAAATCAGAATCCTTCCATCAACCGCAGATCCCTGGCAGGGACACAGAAAACTGATGGCATGAGATCCTGCTCCCTTGAGAGGACCTGTGACCTTGATCGTCATACATGTGAATTATTGTAGGCTTGTGAGCTTGTCTGTTTCTTTCGCCCCTCACCTGCCAATTGAATGTATCGTACACGGCTGACCTGACTTCAGTACATGGGGCAGGGGTGGCCCCAGGAACCTCTGCCTCTGGCATTCGGTTAGGACATCTGTGAGTTTGCTGGATAATGCTTTGAAATGATGGAGTAATCACGGCGGCGCATCGACGATAGGTCAGAAGAGTTGGGTGTGCATTAGCTTAAAAGTGTATTTTTCTGAGGTGCAGCGGGGGTTCCCCTAATAAATAGCAACCACGGATCTTACTATGGAACCCGCCGGGCAGCCTGCCCAGAGCCTTAGCCCGGACAATCCGAGGTTTCCCCAAAAAGTCAGGCACATCCTTCACAAGGCTCAGAGCGCATGGCTTAAGAACACGGAGGTTTGCGATCTACTCCTGCACTACGCGGAGTACAACCTTCCAGTGGCACGCGATCCCCCAAATCTGCCACCAGGTGAGCGCGCCTGCCCTGTCTGACACTCGCCCTTGCCTCCCTGTACTACAAAACCTGTGAGAAAGGTCCTGTCAGAAATCTTCGGATGCTGCTCCTGCTAAACGTCTGGCTATCATACAGGGGGCTCGTTGTTCCTGTTTGATCGCCGAGCTGTGCGCTTCTTCCGCAAGGATGGGCACAACTGGCGCAAGAAGGCGGACGGCAAGACTGTCAGGGAGACGCATGAGAAGCTCAAGGTGCGCATGCATCCTGCAACTGCATTCCTGTCCTTGACGCTCTCACCATGACTGATCATGCATGTGACTGCGACTGCATGCGCGCAGGTCGGAAATGTGGAGATGCTGAACTGCTACTATGCTCATGCAGACACTGAGGAAGGCGCGCAGGTGAAGCCCTTCTCTCATTCAGAGGGGTATCTGCCTCTCAGGCAAGGGCTGTGCTGGCTTGTTGATGTCAAGAGACGTTTGCAGCAGTGATGGACTCCCACCATGCATGCAAGGCAGGCTGCTGACTCATCGCCCCTGTCTGTGTGCCTGCAGCAAGCCACGCGCTTGCAGCGGCGGTGCTACTGGCTGCTGGAGTCGGAGGACGACATCGTGCTGGTGCACTACCTGAACATCGACAAGGCCAAGGGCAAGACTGAGGACTCGTGGGCCCCGTCTGACCCAGAGATGGGCCGCCGGCCGGGCTTCACCGTCACATCCGGCGGCGTGCACGGCATGCCGGTGAGGCACCCGCCACTTTCCTATGAGTACCAGCAGCATTTGTCAGGACCATGTTGCTAATCAATGATGAACTGCAGATACCTCATGGACTTGGCCTTCGTTTTGTTTCAACTGTTGCGTAAAGAAAGAGCACAATTCTGTCCTTCCTTTTACACTTGCTGCTGCTAACGATTAAGTCTCTGAAGTCTGTCAGCTTGTCGTTTGGCTTTGTCGTGTAGCACGGATGTGATGATCGCTATATTGGCTGTGCAGGGGCTGGGCATTCAGGGGCTGGCTGGGCACCCGGCGCACCAGCTGCTGCATCAGCACCACCACCAGCAGCACCCGGTGGACCCCTACATCCCCCTCATGCCCTCCCTGTCCCTGGACTCCTTCTTTGGTGCCTACGACGATCGCGATGCCGCCCAGAGGGCGCAGGCGCCGCCCCCCATGATGGAGAACGTGCTGCCGGCCTGGGAGGACCTCAGCAACGGCCCCTCCAACTCCTTGCAAGCAGCTGCCGACTGGCGGGTGCGCCCCCAATCAACCCCTGACCATCTGCCAATTCCCCGGGTCCTTGTGCTTCTGGGTCTTAGGAGCACATGCTTGTCCAATGTCTGGTCACATTTTGACTGTGATGCGAGAGGAGTCGATGAGGTAAAGCATATTATTACCCCACCTGTGTTGTTGGATCTGGCATGCATAAGGAGTTGGGTTCCGCCCTTGAGTCTACATAAGTGAGGCCTGAGTTGATGGGAAGTTGGGGTTCGGCAGTCGATGCTGCGGGGCGATTCGCTGAGCATGGGGCTGAGCGAGGGGCCGACGGCCGCGCTGGTGGAACATGGCGCCAACATGATGATGATTGAGCAGGGCGCTCAGCAACCAGAGACCTGGGCCCAGGACATCCCCGTCGCCATGCGCACACCCTCGCTAGAAGCCCGCCAGGTGGGCCAACCCCGCGTTACTTACTCATTCATCACTGCTGGCCATTCCTCAACATCTGGTAGTAGATGCACACATTGTGCGCGAGCGAACGTTGACTGGACATGCATGCGCAGCTGGCAGGGGCAATCCTTTCAGCAAGCGGCGGCTGGCATTATTGGCGCCTTGCTCATGTCCAAGCTGACCTTTCGCATCAATATGCCAGCCTCCTTTGCAGTCCACTGACATTCAATGATTGTACTCATTACATCCGTTTGTTGACATGTGTGCCTGCCGGCGCAGGCGCGGGCAGCGGCGGTGATGCGGCAGAACGCGGAGCTTCAACAGCGGCAGTCCTCCCTGGAGCGCAGGGCCGCCTACCAGAAGTCGCTGCTCGCCGCCAACCGCGACCAAATGCAGGCGCGGCCCCGGTCCCCACTCCTTTTTCGTCAGCATGTCTGCTGAGGCCAAAGCCATGCAAGATCGTGACCTGATGTACAGTCTGTATGAAGACAATGGATGCGGAATTTCGCGTTGTACTGCATGTTCCTTTCATACAAGGTCGAGCTTTTACTGGGCTCGCTGAGAGATGTGTGCTCTGTTTTTGAGCAGCAGGCGGCAGCTGCCGCAATGCTTCAGCAGGCGCAGCAGGGAGGCCAGGCCAATGGCATGCCCTACAATCTCAACGCCTTCCAACAGAGGCTCTTGGCGGCTGCGCGGCAGGGCCCGCCCGGCGCCGGTGGCGGCCCCATGCATGGTCAGATGCCAGGCATAGGCTTCCGGCCGCAGGAGCCGCAGGCCGCCGCGCAGGCGGTCGCGCTTGCCGGGCTGGCCGGGCAGATGCAGCCCCCGCACTACAACCAACAGGTGCTCCCTATTACTCTTCATGTCAACACGTAATTCATGCAATACTGACTGCACTGCTGGAGGGCTTTGTTTGCATGCCCTCCGTGAGAGATGGTTACTTGAAGCGGCACAGGATGCCTGATGATAGCTTGAGGCATCCATTGGTTGTTGTGCTGTGGCTACCATGCCTAGCACTCTTGTGACACCACATTGTTTGGTTGCAGATGCCTCCGCCGCCACCGCCGCAGAGGCCCTTCATGGCAGCCAACACATCGGGCGCGTCTGCTGCGCCGGGAGTTGGGATGCCTCAGGCGCGGCTGCCACCGCTGCAGCAGGGCGCCGGGTACCAGGGCGGCCCCGCCGCGGGGCCGGTGCCAGCAGACTGGGCGCGCGCCTACCGAGAGCAGCAGCACAAGGCCGCTCAGGTGCGCCATAGTTTCACTCGGGGGTGTGGTATTCCCACCATGCCATTAGGAAACGGTCAATGCTGACGGGTTCTGGGGGGTAAATCATACTTGCAGTCTCCCAGAGAAGGCTAGCTTATGACGCTAGGAGCACGAGACTGCGCTTAGTGGTGCAAGGTACTGCATACCTTCTATGCATACAAGTCATGTTGCCTGTGACCACCCTGGAAGGTTTGGTCTAAATATTGTTGTGCCTCCACTTAATCATCATTTGCACCCTGTGCTGATGTCAATTATCTGGCCCATGCAGGCTGCAATTGCGCGCAGTGCCAAGTGGGGCACGACGGATCCGCCGCTGCGGCCGGTGCCTCTGCGGCAGGGCTCTGCCCCCGGGCCCCTGGACATCAGCCCGAGCGGCTCTGCAGGCCCCTCGCCCGGCAAGCCTCCGCTGGCCGCCACAGAGGGCTTCCCCAAGATGAGCAAGCTGGACGCCCTGCTCATGCAGCAGCAGCAACAGCAGCAGCAGCACAGCGGCTCATCCAGCGGTGAAGGGAAGCAGACGATGTCGTCCCCAGGAGCTCTCGGCGCCCATGCCAGCGCCAGCGGCGACCAGATCCTGCACCATGCCAGCTCAGCCGGCCAGCTTGGCGCCATCGGGACACAGGTCTGCCGCCGTCTGCCTTTCGTGTGTTTGTCTGCATGTGGAGGTGCTCTCCTGTTGAGCAGTCCCTTACCCCCTGCAATACCAGCACGGGGGTGAAGGGGAAGTGGGAGAAGGAGGTCATCTTTACGGCAGACAAATAAGCTGATGCCACAAGGCTCTACCTACATGCAGAAAATAGAGAACGTAAGTTATGACGATCAAATTTTGCCCTGGGCACAGGTGAAGATGGATGAGACAGCGAGCGAGGGGACCGTGACGGGAACGCCCCTGGGCCGCGCGGAGAGGCCGGCGTCCAAGGTGGCAAAGGCGCTGGCGCTGGAGGCGCAGCTGCGCAGCGTGGACGGCGCAGTCATGGAGCAGCTGCAGACCGCGCGCGCCGAGTCCGGCTGCTCTGCCTCCCTCGACAGCAAGGTGCCTCCATCTTTCGCACGCTTCACTCCACAAGTCCTTCTGGCGTTCAGGGCTCCTGACTTGTGTGAGTTTCTGGTGGCCGAGTTGGGTGGCCAACTTTTTCATTAGTATTGATTTTCTGCTCTGTGGGCTGGGGCTTAAAAGGGCGTGTTGCGCAACAGGTACAGAAATTGGAGGAGGATTTGGATCACCTGGAAGCCAGCTCTCGTCAGCTGCTGCAGGACAGCGTGCAGGGGCCGGTAAGTCTGCATGCTTGAATGTACTCAGGGGCCAAAACTGTGCGTGATTTTATAGTTTGGTATAGATCATCGCAGATGACCTTCCTACTGGGCAGAAAAAACGTTCATTTGGGAATGTACTCGAGAGTTGGACTCTTTGTCGATACTGAGGGTTACCAATGTGCTCCTGCAGGGAATGGAAGCGGCAGGCGTTGCTATGCAGGAACCTGCCACATCAGGTGATCGCGGAGTGTCCATTCACCAACTTTCCCAAAGATACCCTTTTCTGCTTGAGCTTCCACAGATGTGCATTGCCCTGAACTTGTGAAGACGGCTTTATTTTGGCACTGCAGGCACGCACACTTCATCGCTTAGCCATGCCCCCAGCGCCAGCCTGGAGCTGCTGGACTTCTCACCCGAGTGGGACTTCACTCTGGGCGGCACAAAGGTCATCGTCACCTGCCGAGAGGTGGACGGCGACATCACATCAAACTGCCCCGTCTGCGTCATGTTTGACAAGGAGCAGGTGAGCTTCACATTCTCCAACACACCTTGCCCTGTCTGCATTTGGTTCCTCACGGCCCTATGCCAACTCATTTGGGAAGAAATCCCACTGAAGAGCGTGTGGTCAGCATGTGGGGGCGTGGTGCGAGCAGGTGCCGGCGGCGCGGCTGCAGGCGGGAGTGTACCGCTGCCACGCGCCACCGCACGAGGCCGGCACGGTCGGCCTGTGCGTCACCTACGGGGACGGCCGCCCGCGCAGCAACGTGCAGCCCTTCACCTACCGCGGCACACCCCTCACTGCCCGCGCCCAGGATGACCTGTGCGTGGCTCTTGTCGTACTCCCTGTTCTAATTGTGTCTCCCTCAACGAAACAGAACTTCTGCTACAGCCTAGCTGCAGGCCTGGCGCTATCTGGGGACGTCTGTCCTATCACTCCTGTTTTACTGCCAGTAAACTTGCTGCATGAATTATAATCATACAAGCGCATGCAGAGAGAATGATGGATTAATCTGGGTCGTTAAAACTTGCATGCAGGGCGCGGGCGGCGATCCCGGACAGGGACCTGCAGCTTCGGCTGATCCACATGCTGATGAGCAGCAGCAAGGGCGCCACCTCCAGCAGCACGGTGTCCCCAGCCTCGCCCTCCAACTCCTCCGACTCCAACACCCACAAGCAGCACGCTAGCCCGTCCCGCACAGCCGCCCCCACGGCAGGCTCTGCCACCGTAGAAGTGGTGCGCAGGACTCCCAAGGCTTAAAGCTATTGTACTTGGCGTGCAGGCACTCGGCGGTACAGCTGTCCTGCTTGCTCATTGTGTATACCCTGGAACGAAGGTATTGCAGGGTCACAGCGGCTTGCATTCAACAGAAACATGAACTGTTAGAAATTGTTGCCAGGGATTGTTGCCTTCACAGCAGACACAATGTTAAAGGCCGACATTGTTTGAATGAGCATAGTGCAGTTAAAATGATTGAGAGCAATGGCGGCTGAGGTGGTCAAGGCAATGCGTGTTCAGGCACTGGAGGACAATCCTAATGCGCTGCAATATCTGTCGGATGATCTGCGGGAGAAGCTGCTGCAGACGCTGCTGGAGCGCCGCCTAAAGCAGTTCACCTCAGACGTGCGCACCCTCTGTCTTATAGATTTCCTCCCCGTTCCCATGGGGAAACAACATTGGCTTTGCCGTTCTGTGGCTATGTAGTGGCTGGTTGCCTGAAAGCAGCTGGGTGCCTGGCACTGGCCAACATACTAGAGAATTGCTGTGTCTCTACATGCTGTGTGACGGCACACAGGCTTATGTTGCTCCTTGAGCACTTCCAAACTGTGAAATTTCCCCTGGCACTGACATGTCGGATGTGCGCGTGAGTGCAGGTGAGGGAGGGCAAGGCACAGCAGGGCTCCGGGTGGTCGCCCAGTTTCGCGGTGAACCGGCGGGCGCAGTCGGGGCTGGCTCTCGTCCACATCCTGGCAGCGCTCGGCTACGACTGGGGCCTGCAGCTGCTGATTCCCCTGGGCGCGCTGCTTGACCTGCAGGTACCCATTTGCACCTTCCATCCAGGCTTGGTCTGGAGTTTTGGCCGGGAAGGCAGACCCAGGGGATTTGGTGTTATGGTCGCAACGGCTGGACATCTGTATGATAGAAAGGGAGGCGCAACGTTTCCAGTGGACATTGACATCTGCATCCGCTGCAGGACGCGTGGGGCCGCACAGCACTGCACTGGGCGGCAACATACGCGTGCGAGGCCACAGTGGTACTCCTGTTGGTGCGTTGCGCGCACCCGGCCCCTCTGTCGCACGGCGGAGAGGCGCAGCCGCGCGCGACGCCCGCCGACATGGCTGCCGGCAACGGCCATGCCGGCATCGCGGCGTTCCTGTCCGAGCAGGCCCTGCTGCGCCTCGCCAAGGACAACAACGTGTCCCTGGACGAACCTGCCGACTCTCGTGCGCGCCTCCTTACATCAATTTGATAGCGCATGTGGGGCTTGTTGGAACCGCCCACCACACTTCTTCCTTCTTGAGCACGTGCAACGAAGCCGAGGCAGCGGCACACAGATGGGGTTGGTGCAGTGGAAATTACATTATTCAAGTTGTTTACTGGTGAAGGGACTGGCGCAGGCACGGGAGACCAGAGCATGTCTGCCCTGCGCAAGAGGGCGCGCAGCCTGCGGCGGGCCGACTCCGCCTCGGAGCTGCCGCTGCTGCGGGAAGCCATGGCCGCGCCCGATGGGGCCTCCAAATTCCCAGAGGAAGAAGGCGACGAGGGTGAGCATGTTCCTCAGGCTTGCAATTTCGTCGTAATGAGCAAGTTCTTGTCCATGGGAACCCTACAGTCAGCTCGGTCGGGGCGCTATGCATGTAGACTCACCCAAACTTTGTATGATGTGTAGCAAAGCGTGCTTGTATTTGGAGGTGCTTCATTGCATTGATGAAGCTGGTTAAACTCATTTGTTGTGCTGCTTGGGCTGCTTGGGCGCTCTGACATGGCATGTGCGGTGGCAGGAACGAGCCCCAAGGAGGTGCTTGCGCGCGTCAAGAAGCTGGCCGAGCGCGTGCGGCAGGCGCTCACCCGCGCAGCCTGTCGCCGGGCAGCCATGGAGCAGCAGAGCCTCCGCCGCCATAAGAAGTGCGCCCACTGCTTCTTCCTCTGACATCTGTCCCCTGGATGGACTTGCTGCAGTTTCTGTTCTCCTGGACAACAGCTGAAGCAACATTCCATAGAGGAATCAGTGTCACGCACGCCTGGTTTCTCTGCATGTGTGAAAAAGCGCATTTGGATGGAAGAGGCTGAGGGGTGGCGTGTGGGTGCAGGGAGGGGGACGCAGTGGCGCGCATAGAGAGCAGCCTGCAGGCGTGGCAGGCGGTGCAGCAGGCGGTGCAACGCGGCATTGCGCAGAGCGACTCGGACGCGGCCGCCCGCCGCCTCGTGCGCCTCGGCGAGCGCATCTCCTGCATCAACGCCTGCCTCAGGTCAGCACCAGCTGTCACTTGGCCGCTTCCACTTCTTCCTTCTGTGGTGGTTGTTGCACGGTGCCTGTCAATGCAGGGTGACGCTCCCCTGCAGCATCTGTGGCAAGAATCTGGCAGCAAGGGATCGTTGTTTAGGGCCGCGGTACGAGGTGCATTTGCAAGATATCTAGGTCTGCACAGCGCCAGAGGAAACACTTTGGCCGAGCTTTGCAGGACATTGAGCTGACGTGACTGCTTCTTGCTGTGCAGGGACGCCATCAAACGCAGCTTGGGCTGCGGCGGAGCCTCTTCGGCGTTGGCGCCTGTTGACGAGGCTGCGGCGCTGCCGATCACGGGGAATTCCATGGTGTTGGATTACGGGTCAGACTCGGACGCGCATGCGATGGCGGGCGACTCGCTCCTCCGACGGCGTTCCCTGATCCGCCTCCGCGAGTCGCGCCGCCGCGACAGCATCACCAAAATGTGCGCTGCTGCATTGTGCTTTCATTGGGTGCTTTGGTATCTTATTCATAGTGTGTCTACAAAAGCTTCCATGAATATTGAGTGTGTGAAGCTCCTCTGCCATGCATGATGAAGTTAATGTCCCAGTGTGCACTTTCCGGGGGCCATGCTCCTTAATGAATACTTCCAGCCAGATGTTCTTTTATTACCTTTGAATGAGAACAGAGGTTGTATGATGTGAGGACTGTGTATATACGGTGGGAGCATTCGAGACATGGATGAATCTTGCATATGTAATTGCAGCAAGGGGTTTGAGAGCGACACAAGCATCCGGCAGTTTCTAGCGCGCGGGCGTGAGGGCAGCAAGGCGGACGAGGGCGGCCCCAGCCAGCTGGACATCCGTGACCTGCGTTCCCTCTCCCTCTCATTCCCCTCCTTCTCCGTGGTGGGGCCCCCCATCGGCGTCTCCCTGCCGGACTGCGACCTCCGCGAGCTGCGCAACTTCATCGCCGGGGCCTCTGCCAAGGTGAGAGAGCTTCCACGTGTTGCATAGGAGTGGCCAGAGTAACGTGCATCAAAAGGACGCCTGGTGCTCTGTAAGTCATTATCAGCATTGCCATGCTGCACATGCAGCCAATATCCTCTCCTGTGGTGCAATCTGGTACTTTCCTTCCAGGCAGGTGTTCAGATTTGTTGGGCACAGTCCTCCCCAATTCCTGTAAAAGGATTTGGGAATGCATCTTGGCTGTTGTCTGAGAAGAAGCGATCTGAGTGATCGGTTGGTTCGCGGAAGGTCCATCGGTCGGCGTTCGGCACCTTGGCATCTGCGAGCAATGCGAAAGCTGCCGCTGCGCCCGCGCGCGCTGGGGCGGCGCCAGAAGCCTCCGCTGAGATGGCCCTCGTACAGAAAGTGAGTGCTCCCCTCTTCCGCACAAATTGCATTCTCACCCTGCAAATTGTGCAATTTGTCCTGCTCTGGGTGCACTGTACAAATACCTGATGTGAATATTGGATAAATGTTTCTTTGCTTTGAATACCTGGGCATTTGTGCGCCTTGCGCCAGATGAAAGTTGCATACAGATGTCAACGTCGCCGGCTGTGATTGCAGGCTGTGGCGCACATAGAGGCTCTGCAAGAGGAGGGGCCAGGGCATGCTCAGTACTTGCGCCTCTGCCAGGCATACACCCAACTGACCACCACTCAGCCCTGGGGCACCTTCAAGCAGGCCCGCCGTGGCAGCCTCAGCAACGCCGTCTGATGCAGTTCCCGCTCAGCGTGCGGGAGTGTTAGGCAGGGAGCGCAAAGGCCGGATGCAAGCCAGGCAGGCTGAAGTTTGACTCCCCGCGCATAATGGAGGGGGCCTGCATCCTGGGCGATGCTGGAATCTGGTGTGGCATGAGCGCAGGCATGGTTTCTCTAGCAGGACTGCGGAGGCAGTAACGGCACCAGATCTTAAGGGTGCGCTGAATGGGGGCAAGCAGGGGTTCTGTTGGGCCTCTGACCTTCCCTGTACCCCTCATGCGGCCCTGTTATTATGCACCATCCTTTCCATTGCATTCCTGCTGTTGAGCTGCTCGGATGTGCAGAGATTGAAAATGGGATTGCTGTACACTTTTTTAACACACACTGCGCGCACCGCCGCAGTGAGTTGGATGATGGGTTCTATGCCAGCAGTTGCCATGTGGAGCGCGCCTGTGCCTGTGGCATGCATGACATGACAGCCAGCTTGGCTTGATGATGATCTGTGTTGCTTGCTACCCATGGGGTGTCCACTCCCTGTGGCTTGCCCCAATCCCTGTGCATGCTGTTGCATAGGGCTGTGCCAGGACCTGCAGTACTTTTTCTTTTTTGTGTGATGCGTGACCACCTGGAGTTTGCAGCGCCATGTTGCCTTTTGTTGCAAATGCCTGGACACCCTATTGCATGGGTGCCTGTTGCACACTCCTGGAGGACAGCTCGCCCATTTTGTTGTGGAAGTAATGTTGTCAGGTGACTGTAAAGAGTCTTGATTCTGTTGGTGGATCAACGTGTGGGGTACATATATGTGGATAGTACACTAGCTCTGTTGGACGTGCCACAAAATGATCGCATTCAATCGGAACAGATGCTACCAATCTATTGTGATGATCGCTAACATAGCAAGCCAGAAGCACTTCGAAAACGAAACAAAATGTGCATTCTTCAGATGCCACCAGTTGCCCAGTGCTCAGTGCCCGATGAGCAATGCTACATGTCTAACGAACTTGCATACCTACAAGAAGTCCCCATGGTAATCTCGTGGTCTGTCCAGAGCCAACGTTGCCGGAGTTTGCAGCCTGTCCCCCGCAAAGTTTGAGGGGACCCGCAGAGTCTGCCCCCTAGGAGGCCTCCTAGTGTGCCTGTCGCGTCACAGCCTCTAACATTCAATTATGCTTCAAACGGAGGAAAGATTTCGCCAGTTGAGGGCGACGGAGCAGTCTTGGATCAGATCTTAGCAGTACCACGGAAGAGCACGGCGAGGGGCAGCGTGGCAAAGGTGGGAAGCGAGATGCGCCCGTCAGTGTTTTGTGTCTGGCAACTCTTGTAGGCCATCGATATGCAGTAGATCATTTAGAATTCATCGGTGCATAGCAATCAATTTTTTAGATCATTTCTACTGGCAAATGATCTCCTTTGACCAAGCCAAGGCTTTTCCGAGGCCACCAATACACCTAGTACTGCGGATGGCCGCGGACCCACCTCCTCGCCGGGTGATGCCGACGGAATTCTGTCGCTGCAACAATTCGTGAGGTGGCTGAATTCGTTTGAGATCAGTCATGAGGGGGGATGAAAATCCAGCTCGGGGGCGGTCTTTTGTTCCAGCTTGACAGGTGGAGAGATCTGAGGGTGATGGTAGCGCCAATTTTGCCCAGAAATTTTTGGAATGCATGGGCTGATTGCATCTCTGTGTACCATTCAAAAGTGGATCACGGTTTCGTCGCCTCTTCACATCGATGATCTCTCTTCTGGTCCTGCCAAGACGGTTTGGTGGACCCTACTCATGTAGAGAATCTTAGGCAGGCAGCAGTGCCACTAAAGGAATGCCTGCTGATCATGTGGCCATCTGGCATGCTTTATCTTGAGGACAAAGCCCCACAACGTGCGGCACATGGCAGAAAGAGTGGTTTCCCTTGCCTGCAGGACCTGCACGCACACTGGACTCTGCCGCACAGCCTGAGTGTCTGGCCAGGTTGACAGGCCGGTAGAGGAGGCAGGTGCCAGCAGCAGCAATGCTGCCTGTCAAAATTTCGCCCTCCAAGGAGACCAGGAGACGCAACGGCGCCAACGGGTCAGATGCAGGGGACATCGAGTATGCCAACCCCCACCACTCCAACGAGGGCTCGCCCCAGAAGGCCCTCCTCTCGCACTCACACTACCCCTCCTCCGACAAACCCATGGTGAGCTGCGCTGCCTCTCTGTCTCTTTCTTATAATTGGCCTCATGCCTGGGCTCATGAACGTCTGTTGCGGTGGCATTTGAACAGCGCCTGTGCTACTGTCACCTCACACCCAACCGCCAGCACCTGCAAATTGTAGACCTAATGGCGGCGCGTGCGGCCCATTCGTACAGCAGCCATGGTTGGGGCAAGTGACGAGCACACCACGGCGATGATAGCTAAAGCGCGCGCACGATAACCCAGGTCAACACCCCTGGAGAGGCAAACCCTGAGGGGCGCTGTGGTGCGCAGGACTTCTACACGCAGTCGGACTCGGTGAAGGCGGCCAAGGCGCATCTGGCTGGGCCCCCCGCGGAGCTCCCCCCCAGCCTGGCAGCGGCGGTGCGCAGCGGCAAGCGCTCCCTGGCCCTGGCGGGCGGCCTGCTGCTGGGCTGCCTGGTGCTGTACGTGATGTGGCCACGCAGTGGGTACGGCTACGGCTACGATGGCGTCGAGGAGACTGAGCACTTTGTGTCCGTGAGCGGCACACAGGTGGGTTCCTACGTGACTGACGGCTGTGAGATTTAATTGAGGCTGCAGTGCTGTGCATGGGCAATTTTTGGGTTCAAAGCACAGTTTATGCTTTCTGCATTTCATGCGGGAGACATCTAAATTGCTGAGGATTGGAGGGATGCAGGGTATAAGGCAGCCAAGCTTGGTCTCGAGTGGTGTGTGTGGGCGCTGGTTATTGCATGCAATGGGGGGTGTCGATTGGAATGTGGATTGCTGATAGGATCGCGGTTCTGTTGTGGCAGTTTGTGCTGGAGTGCCGGCCGTTCTATGTGGCGGGCTTCAACGCGCATGACCTTGTACCCAAGTCTCTGGCCAACCCAGCAGAGCACAAAACTGAAGGTGCGATTCCATGAGCATGTCGCTTGCCTTGCCATATACATTGTTGCATGGCACCGAGCAGCACCAATGTCATCCATGTCTCCTTCTGCAAGGAATCCTTGACACAGTGCTCATATTTATCTCATGTCCAAGATGCGCAAGGGCCTGACAGGGGCATGCTTGTGCTGGGGAACAGGCAACAAGATGGGGATTGACTTGGTGCGCGACATGTTTGCCAACGCGACCAAGTGGAAGCTGAACACTGTGCGCCTCTACGCGCACACCACCGACCCAGACCACCCCTTCATGGTGCCTCCCCCCTCCCACTCTCATCCATTGAATACCTGCTTTCATTGTGAATCCCAGGCTCATGCCAAAGCAACTGCTCTGAAGGCCGTGATACAGCAGCCGTAGCAAGCCATTTTGCCGGTAGCACCGTGGGCTCATGATACCCTGGTGTGCATTTTTGCAATGTGTTCTTGGTGTGCATTTTCACTCTGTTGAAGCCTGGGGCCCTAAGCTACTGTAGAACAGAGAGCAGATCCAGGAACTTCAGCCGGCAGTCTCTCCACTTTGCCATTAAAGGAACAGTGAGCCTGAAACGAGCGTTTCAAACGAAAGAGGTGTTTGTGTTGGGAGCAGGACGGCCCTGGCAAGTACAACGAGGAGGCGTGGGAGGCGCTGGACCGCGTTCTGGACGAGGCACGCCGCGCTGGGCTCAAGGTCATGCTGTCCTTCCTGGACAACTGGAAGTACGCAGGTGGGCTTCTCTGTACACTCCCCCCTCCTTGGTCTGCTGTATTGTTGTCCTTAGTTGTCTGGCCGTGCCAAGCCACCTGTATGCCCCGCAGTCTCTGAGGTGAGGGATGGGCAAGGCATCTGGAGGACTGCAATGCCTTCAGCTGCCTGATCACAACTGGCCATGCGAGCTTTACAGCAGAGCAGGCATGAAGCACCATCTGGCGATGTGCAAAGTAGGCCTTTAGAGGATGTGTGCTATGAATACTTCCAGTGCGGTAAGATGTGTTCATGAGAGGTGAGCGCATCGCATGCGCAGGCGGCGTGGATGAGATTGTGGACTGGAGCAAGACTGCCCCCAAGCGCAAGCAGAAGCGCCCAGCCGACAGCGCCGGCGACTTCGATGACAAGGTTGGTGCTGCCCATCTGCATGATCTCTAGTAAAGGACTAATTGCCCTTGCATCACTCAGTACAGCACCAGACAAAGGTTTGAATTTAGTGCTATAGAAAGGGCTCTCACCCGCAAAGCAAGCAAAATCAATGAAGTACCACAATGAACTGAGAAGGAATGTGTTTTGGCGCCTGTAGAATGTGGCGAACAAGGTGAAGGAGTACGAGGTGGAGAGGCACGCGCTGTTCTTCACGGACGCGGACTCCAAGCGCATATACAAGGAGAACGTCAAGTTTGTCGTCACGCGCAAGAACTCGGTCAACGGCCGTGCCTACAAGGACGACCCCACCATCTTTGCCTGGGGGCTCCTCAACGAGCCCCGCTGCGAAACCTGGAAGGTGTGCTTGGTTCTCCTTCTTGCATGGACCAAAGCATAGGAATGCCCATGATTTGTCGTTTGGGCGATCTCAAGCTCGGCGCAGATCTGAGTTGTGAGCAGGTGGCGCAGCCTTCTGGGTGCATGCAATTGCATGCGACTATTGTAGAGCATGATGATAAGCCCGCCTGGTGTGGTGACACAGGTGAAGGAGTGCCCCGGGAACTTCCGTGCGTGGGTGGATGAGATGGCTGCGTATGTGAAGCACCTGGACCCCAGCCACCTGGTGACCATCGGCGAGGAGGGCTTCTTCGGCGAGGACCGGCCTGAGGCGGTGCACAACCCGCAGGGCTGGGGCGGCCAGATCGGGCAGGACTTTGTGCTCGACCACGCCTCCCCCTCCATCGACTTCGCCACCACCCACGTCTGGCCCGACAACTGGCAGCGGTGCGCTTGAAAGTATAAATTTAAGTGTGAAAGGACTTCTTAATCATCCGTACCTCCCGGAAGATGCTTCCTTGTTCCATTGCATACGCGAGGCTTGCTCTTCTGCGAAGTGGAAGCTACTCCTACAACCAAAGGGACCGTCAACTCTGCAGGCATCAGGTGAGCCTCTAGCTGCCTTTCAAAAAAGCTGTATTTTGCTTGCCTCTGCGAAGGGTACTGATTCAAGGTTTCGCCTGCATCAGGACTGAGGCGGCGTACCAGAAGGAGTGGCTGGAGGCGCACATGGTGGACGCGGAGGCTGCTCTGGGCAAGCCGGTGCTACTGGAGGAGTTTGGCAAGCGCCTGATCAAGGGCAGCGACGTGCAGCTCTTCGCGGACGCCATCGACCACCTGCGCAACCCAGTCTTCGAAACCACCTACTCCCTCGTCACAGCCGCCATCCAGTCGTGCGCCCCCTGTCTTCTCCTTTGCTGTCCCAGCCTTGGACAGACCTGCTACTTCTATGCGTGCTTGATATGCAGTCATAATCTGGCAAGCCATTGGCAAGGAGGGATTGTTTGCATAGACTTGACGGGGCACCCGGCCCCTACCCGACCGTTACCCGGCCAGGATTTTCTATGAGGCATCCTCCTTGTATTGTTGCAGCCTTGTGCAAGGCATGCGCCAAAAATGCGGCAGATTTCGTCGATGCACCTGCATTGAGCTGTTGCGGGGTGTGCGCGCACAGGGGTCGGCCGCTGCGTGGGGTGCTGTTCTGGCGGTGGGACCTGCAGGTGTACGCAGGCATGGCGCCGGCCGACTACGGCGTGCAGGTGGCCGACACCACATTCGACCTCATCCGCGACAACGCCTCCAAGGTGAAGATGCTGGCCGCGCAGCAGCCGCCCGACTCCTCCTGCAAGGTCGGCTGCTGGGTGCCCGATGTCCACTCCGGCACCTTCTCCACCGTCAACCGGTGCGCAGCCACTCTGCCTCACAGGATATGCTGCCTGATGCCCTGAAGCCTTTTTTTGCACAGCTGCTGCAAATCATTTCCTAAGGGTCTTGATGTCATGGGATTCTCGAAAGGTCCTGTGATGAAACGATCCGTGAGGGCTGGCCAGTGATGCTGCGGATTGACGTCTCACATGCAGCGGTGGTTGAAGCCATCCTATGAATCTCTTGCGCACCCCAAATATGACGCGATCAAATAAGGAAGAATGGGATCCATGTATGTCTGGATGCGGTCCTGATTGCGATGTATGTGATTGGGCGCAGGTGCGTGAACAAGCCGGCGGTGTGCCAGAGCGCGGCCAAGGCGCTGCAGAAGTCGCCCCTGCTGTCCCTGGCCGCCACCAACAACGCCCCTGTGGAGGTCTACTCCAGCCAGGCCTCCTGCTGCCGCCCCGGCCTCGGCGCGTTCGACAACGGCTGCTCCTTCGACGCCTGAAAACATAAAAATCACAACTGAAACAAAACACAACGTTGCAAGAACCGAGCTCGAACTCGGGACCCTGTCACTGGCCCTGGACGTGCCCAGTGCATACAGGATCTACTTCTCACTACAGCCTCACTTGAGCTCTAAGCAGTGCATGCAGCCGACCTCAGCTGTCCTGCACTGGGCTCTACAATACGCTGCCTCTTAAGCCAAGCTGGATGGCCGTGGGGGATCGGAGAGGACTTAGAAGGGATTCTTGGCAGACGCGCGCCCTGTGTTTCAGGGTTGCGCCGACCATTTTGCAATGCTGGTGCAGTGCTTGTTTTGGTCGATAGGCAATGGAATGGCACATGGCTTGTGACTGTTGGATCTTGCCTTGGGGCACAGGTTGTCTGCATGCCTGGTCCTGTTGACTGCGTAGGTGCCCCTGTTCCTGTTGTGCATATGCTGTTGCAGTGCGGTGGATAGCTTGCCCTGCCTGACACATGTCCTTTCTAAGGACATGGCGCCACGAGGCATTAGACAGGTCCGATATTTTTCCCGTGTTGGAGGTCACACTGTGTGTGCCGGAAGCAATTGCTTCTGTGCAGGCCCACAATAACAACCTTGTTAGCAGAGCAGGGAGAACAGAAGTACGCTTGGAAAGTGTTGATGCTGGTGTGGAGCAGGGCAGAGCGTTCCGCTGTCCCTCTCTGAGGTTCTGAGAGTGACTTTGCTGTGGCTGATGAACACACCCTTGCAGAACTTGAATTGCAGCACTGATGACTGTAGGGCAGATTTTCTTGATGGCTGGTGATGTAAGGGACACCATGTCTGTGAACTGAAGGGTGTGCATGCAGTGTTTGCCTGCTTGATATATTCGTGAGCGTTGCATTGCGTGAGTGCTGCTTTTTGACTGCAACCTGGCATTCCTTGTAAGACTGACATGACCCAAGTTCTCCCATTACAACTCTCTATTTTGTCCCATTACTACTCTATTTTCTCTTACTTTAAACACATGCAATGTGCGAAGCTTCATCAGGAGCAGAAAGAAAATTGTATCCAGAAAGGAATTTTAAAATGTCAAATGCTTTGTAATGTACACTCGTGCAGCATTGCCACATGAAATTATGCGATCCGCAGACTTCTAGACCATCATCAAAAGATTGTTCATGCACTCAACACTATAGTAGCTACACTTGAACCAACAAACAAGACCAGGTCACATCTGCGCTGCGAAGCCGGCCACAACACAAATTACATGGATGGCGCCCAGGACAGGAACGGTCGCTGCAGGTCGTGCACCACGGTGGCCAATTGCTGCATTTTCAGCGCCGACGCCTTTTTCTGCCGCTCCATTGCGTTTAACAATGTCCGCATCTCTTTCTCGACTTCGGCCACACGCTTGGTGGCCTGCGCCGCCTCCTCTCTGTGCTGCGCTGCTGAATCCTCTGCCGCCCTCGCCTGCGCCTGCGCTGCCTGCAAGTCCGGTGGGGTTTGGGTCACAAGCCAAACAAGAAGCTGAACAAGCACGACAAGAACAAGTTTGAAGGGAAACATAAGCTGCTTTTGGCATGCCCACAAAGGCGCCAGGGGATTTTTGGAAAAGTGCAGCCCTTGTTCCTGATCCTCCTACACATTCAAACATTCTCACGTGTTGGCAGGCTTGCACCGTTGACAAACATCTTGGTGAAGGGCCGTTGTCACCGCAGCCTGGATCAAGTGCTTTCGAAAAAATGGCCGCCAACGGTCGCGCACAGAGAGGGAACAGCGCACCTCGAGCTGCTGGGGTTGTGTGCCCAGGCGAGCCTCCAAATCGGCAGCCCTGGCAACGGCTGCCAAAGCCTCGCCCTGCAGCACTGCTGCGCGCGCGGCCGCGTCCCTTTGGGTCTGCAGCGCCTCGTCGCGCTGGCTGGTCAGGCGGCGTTCCTTGTCCTCAAACATTGTCTTCACCCTGTCCACCTCCTCCGCCACATACTTGAGCATCTCATCCTTCTCCTGCACACATTTCCAGACACAGCATGTCACTGGTGGTCCCAGGACCTTGATTATAGCGCTCCAATTCTCGGAACCCAGTGCATTGGTTTAGCACCGGCACGTGTGATTGCTAGGACACTGGGTGTGTAATCATGGGTAGACCATCCATGAAGAGGTGTCCTTTGCTTTAATTGAGGTTTGGTGCCCTCTGGCCTTGTTCTTGTGGCCAAAAGGGTATCCGCAGCTCCCCATTGACAATAGAATGGGATGGCATCAGAGGTGTCGTTGTCAGTATGCCTTACCTTCAACTCCTTGCTGGCAACGGTGGCCCTCTGCTCAGCGGTGTGCGCGTGCGACAGTGCCTCCTCAAGCGCCCCTTCCAAGGCCTCCAGCTCCTGCCTGCACCATGCATGCACCGTGGTAAGCCTCCAGTTCGGTGTATGTGGCTCACAGCTGCACCAAAAAAATGTGCGAACAAAAGTTCCTCAACAAGCCAGGCAACCCGAAAGGAGCATAATCGAGTAGTGCCTCAATATTTTCAGGGGTCTTCCAGCACAGGAAGATGGTTCCGGGACGTTAGCTGAGGAGGTAGCAACTTCTACAATGTGCACAAACCAGAAAGATTTTAGATGGAGGCAAGGCCGGGCGATGGAAACGCACACACTTACTAAAAAGGTCACACAGCCCCACGCACCTGAGGGCGCGCTGGCGGGAGGCGGCCTCGGACTGGCGTGCGGCCGCGTCCTTGTCAGTGCGCGCGGCGGCGGCGGCCGCGTTGCAGGCATCCCTCTGCGCATCCTCCAGCGCGGCCGTCAGCTGAACCATGCTCTCGTTCGCACTCCTCAGCATTGCCTCCTTCACCTGCCATTTGACATTTTGAGTTGCTCACAGCTTAAGCTGCATCATTTCATCTTCTAGTATACTGTATATGTGCGGCATGCCCACCAATAGGGCATGGGGCGGGAAGGATGCTTTCTGCAAGATCTCTTGCTCATGCAATCCATGCTTGTGGCATGTAAGGTCTCAAGACATGAAGCCAACATCTTCTTGGGATTCTGAGATTGCAATGATGCGGTCTGTCTGGAATCTGGCTGTCTGCCGACAGATGGATTGCAGAGCAAGGCAGCACCTTTGTGGCGCTGCGAGCGTCGTCCACGTCCTTGGACAGCGCCGCCGCCTTCTCCTCAGCTGCCTGCAGGGCCCTGCGCGCGTCGGCCAGACTGGCCTCGGCCTCCGCCGCCTGCTGCTCTGCCCTTGCCTTGTGCTGCTGCAGCTCCCCTTGCACCCGCCTCAGCTCCGCCTCAACACCCTCCCTCAGCTTCTGCTCCTCGGCAGCGCGATTCTGCATTTGCGGCAGAACTCAATGCCTTCAGCATTGTGCACATTATTTCAAGCTTCCACGATGACACTCCCTTGCATTGCATGTCCAATACAAGGATGTTGTCGGCTTCCAGTAGGACTCCCAATAAGCTTGTTGCTGTAAGCGGTACGCGCCGTGCTGTATGCCAGATGTATGCCGAAGGTTCATAGTGTGACACATTATCGGTGAGTCACCGGCGACTCACCTTGAGGGTGGTGAAGCTGCGCAGGCGCTCGTGAAGCTGGGCAGCCTCGGAGCGGAGGGCCGCCACCTGTGCGGGATCCGCTGACCTGGCTGCCAGCTCAGCGCGCTCCTTGTTCAAGGCCATGATGCATGACTTCTGCCCCTGCGCCATCTCAGTCACCTCTGACAGCGCAGCCTCCTGCTCCTGCACCATCCATGCTGCTAATTACCAAAACCACGAAGCGGTCTAATTCATGGCGGAGAGGTCCACACACATGAGTATGAACCAGGAAGCATATCGAGCGTTTGCTAAGGAAAAAACTGCATGAAGCTCGGACAATATGGAAGGGACGCTCAAAAGATGCTAACGTGAGGGGGGCATTCATGGGATCTAACCTTGAGCCTGGCGGTTGATGTGTGCAGGGCATGGCGCAGGTTCACTGCCTCTGCAGCAGCGGCTTGAGCCTTTTCGCGCAGCGCTTCGGCTTCCTTATTGCCCTCCTGCACAGTGGCCCATCTTCCATTCTCAGCCCGTATGCAGCTGCTGCTCCATCGCCGTAATGCACGGCTACAGCTTCAAAGGTCAGACGTGACACAGTGTCTCTGTCAACATAAGGGGAAAGGGCTGTTCAAGCCATATTTTCATGGGTCAGGTGAGTTGTCCAGCGGCCATATGATTTCCAATACCCCTTGTTAGGTCACATCAATGTTCCACAGTGCCAGGGTATCCAATTCAACTTGTCAGGCACCATCACCTGCAAGGCAATGCGGAAGTCGGCCTCGGTGGCGGCGAGCGCCTTCTGCGCGGCAGCCTGCGCCTCGGAAGCCGCCCGCAGCTGCGCTGCGCTGTCGGCCAGGCACCGGTCGCGTTCTCTCTTGCACTCCTCCAGCTGCGCCTGCGCGCTCCTGCAAGCCTCCTCCACACCCTGCATGCCATATTATGCTTGAGGGTTGTGATGCGCACTGGATATAACACTGATGCCCACCACAAGCATTGTTAATGCCAGTTGTAATAACTCTGCTCCTTCAAGTTGCATGCAAGGGCACACCCGCAGTCAATGTCACTGCTCTCACAGTCATACGCCAATGAGAGCCACTTGTCCACACTCTGCTCCTCTATCATGCACGCAACTGTGGCCTCTGGCAGTCAATGCCACTGCTGTCACAGTGTAACAAGACGGTGAGGAACCAGAGCGGATGTAATGCACCTTTATCTTGGCCTGGGATTCAAGCAGTGAGTCAGAGAGTTCCTGGGCTCTATGCAAGGCTTGCCGCTCTGATCTCCGCAGCTCCTCCCTCTCCACCGCAGCCGCCTCCAGCTTCTCGCAGACCTCAGAGTACCGTTGCTCCGCCTGCGCCACCTGTCATGCCACAGGGCATCAGTGATGTCCAGGTGTTCGTAGTGGCCCTTGTATGCCTTGTAGAACTTGGAACAGTGGCTCAAGATTTCCGTTCTTCCCTAAGGCTGCGCTTGGGCTTGTGTTATTGCCAAAGATCATAGGCTGCTGCGTTGCCAGTCGTTTCTCTGCAGTGAATGTTGGCGATGCTTGGTGAGCGCACCTGCTGGCGAGCCCGCTCCATAGCTGCATCCATCTTGGAGGCTGCTTGAGCCGAACTGCTGCCGCGATCTTCTTCCATGCGCTCCACCTGCTGCTTCGCCACGTGCAGAGCTTCCTGCACAGCACATTTGCCAACTCGCATATCCTTGCTGAATATACTATTTCCATTTGGTCGCTGTCTTGCGTCGTATTTACAGAGCACCAAGGGTAATTTGTCGGCACAGGATAGACAAGCACCTTGCTTCTGCCCAGCTCGTCATTGAGCTGCTGCCTTTCCCGGAGCCATGCCAGCTCAGCTTCCTGCAGCCGCCGCTGAACGCCTGCAGCCCCTGCAGTGGCCGCATCTGCGGAGTCGCTCCTGGCCCGCAGCAACTCTGCCTCCAGCACAGCCACCCTGCCCTGCAACCCCTCTGCCCGCTGCATCGCCAACTCTTCTCTATCCAATGAACCTCTGGCCTGCAATGCCAGATCCAGAATGATTCGCGCTTCTGTAAATATAAATATACACTGTCATCTCAACCGTTTATCTGTCCAGGTAATAAATTCAAATATGTGCATGCAACGCCGTGCGCATAATGCAATTGTGAAGCAATGAGAGACATGCTTACCTGTGCTTGCAGCTCAGCTTTGCATTGCCTTGCATCAAATATCTCATGCTGCATCTGCTTCAGTGCCTTATTTGCATGCTGCTTGATGTCCGCAACCTGCCACAGGTCCTGGCCATGAAATCTCCAGCTGATAAAAAAGGGAGCGTGATGCTATCTTGAGCAAACCCCTAGCATTGTGCTAAATCAGCAAGTCGTCCTCACCTTTGCCTTGCACTCTGCTTGCGCAGCTTGCAACTCCTTCTCAGCAGATTTCCGCTGCTCTTTGATCTCGTTGGTCTTCTGCTGCAATTCTGCCAGCGTCCTCTCCGAGTCTCTTCGTAATCTGTCCATTTCTTTCTGCACAGTACAGTGCTACACATTAAACGCTGTGCAAAGAATCTCTTCGCCATGTGGATTGATGTGCGGAGGGCAGCTACGGTTCACCTTCAAACACCGTACCTGTAGCTTCTCAGTCCCCGGAAGCTCCTCCACAGTCTGTGCGCCAGACTCCCGGGCAGGCACGATCCCTGACCTCTCCGCCGCGGCGCGCTTCCTTCTGGGGCCCTCCTGCTCGCCGTTCGCGCGGCCCCTGACATCGATCGGCTCCAACGGCGGCCGCAGCCGCTCGTCGAGCAGCGCTGCCAGGCGCGACTCCAGGGAAGCCATGCGGCCCTCCCGGGCAGCCGCGCCCTGCCCGCCGGCGGGCAGCTGGTCCCCCCACAGGTTCTGCAGCGCACCCGACTGCGCCAGCCGCTGCACCAGCCGGTCCGCTATGCTCTCCGCCGGATCCTGCCCTGCCGCCATGTGGTGCACAATGATGGGCATGTGCAGCACGCCGTGCTCCGGCACGGCCTCGGGGATCTGAGGAGTCGGCATCGGAATCGCGGCCTGGGCCGGCTGCGCCGGCGGCGGCTGGAAGGCTTGCAGCTGGAGGGAGGCCATGTGCTGCGCGGCGGCTGCCGACTGCATGCCGGGCTGCTGGAGGCGCTCTGCTTCCAGCGGCTGGCCGTCCAGGAGCTCCAGTGCTGGCAGCGCGGCTGCGACGGCGGCTCTGTAGCTGGGTATCGCGCAGACGCTGTTGCCTGGGCTGCCCCCGGCCAGCGCCAGCTCGCGCAGGCTGGGCAGACCTGCCAGCACGGCCAGCTCTTGCAGCGAGCCGATCAGATTGTCCCGCAGGTCCAGTCTGGTCAGCTGGCCGCCCTGCGCAAGCCCAATGCATTGTTTCTCGCCTGTCTGATGGTCTGACACATGAATTGCACATGCAGTGGCTGCGGCAGGCGTGGCACAGCATAAGAGAAGGTGGCGAGGGAGAGGGAGGCACCTGGAGGGCAGTCAGGCCTGACAAGGAACAGATGAAGTTGTGGGCCAAGTTGAGGGACTGCAACCTGTCCAGTCCTTGCAAGCCTTGGATGGTTTGGATGCGATTGCTCGCAAGGTTCAAAATTCTCAGATTGCGCAGGTTCTGAAGCCCCTCCATCACCACCACTGCATTGGCTGACAGGTTCAGGTCCCTTAGAGCCTCAAGCTGGTTGAGGCGTTCGATCCTGGAGATATCATTGCCGTGCAGGCATAATGAGTGCACATTTTCTGGCACGAGAGAAGGGATGAGCTCCTGCAACGTCTGCAAGCCTGCTCCCACTTGAGAGATGTGTCCTTCCTCCATGACCTAGAACCTCTTTATTGATCAATCTCACAACCACAGAGGGTACGAAAATCAGATCGCTACATTATGTATTACTCTTGAGGACATCAGTCCCACTGCGTGCTGCAAGCATATATTGCAAGATGTTCACATCCAGCGCTGTGCAAACTCCTCTTCAAGCATCAAGCCTCTGCTGGATGCACTTTTGTAAATTAACTAGCAACATTGGCTGCATTTTATTGTCCGGTCTGCAGAGACATAGAGTTTGTTGCGACCGTTGATGGTTCTGGCAGAAAAAGTGGGCAGGCCACAACATGAACAATGGTGCAGCGATCTTCATGCAGGCGTATCTTTTTCTTGCTCTCTTTGCGAGAGCTGAGGGTGAGCAGCCAGATGCATGATACCTGTAAAAGGTGGTCATTTTGAAAAGATGAAGTGATTGAGGTGGTCGTTCAGAATTGTATTTTTATATGGTACTTGCAATACATCAATAATTCTGAAGCAACCTGAATTCCTAATCATGTTTGAGCCCTGTACTGCCAGTGCTACCCAGCAATAATGGCAGCCATCATGACACCCATATTTTCTCATTCTCTACCCCTTGACAAGGGCATAAAGGGAAGCCCGTCCCACGCACATAACTTTCTATTTTTTGGCTTCCTAGCAACGCATTTCCGTACACCCATCAAAAATGTATCTATACAAGCGACAAACCCATCAATTTGAACACAACTGCTGGTTTGTCAAATGCTGGAACGGACAACACTCCAATCTGAATAAACATGTGAAAGTACTCTCAGACGTCCCACAATGCCCAAGACACACAAGATCTCGGACCTTAAGAAGAACCCATAACCTGACCTAAGACAATCCACACGCTGATCTCGAAGAGGCCATCCCCTGCCGTCACAGGCAAGATTACTTACTGTCACAATCTCGACTCCTGATACATCTGGCTCAGGAAGGCTGACACAGAGGCTGCAAGGGATCCGAGGCCCAAGCTGCGCTCAAGTGGACTGGATGCACCCATGACAGAGCTCTGCCCCATGCCAGGCAGCTGCGTGCCCGACAACCCCTCTGCTCTGGCATGTGCATCCGTCCGCTGCAGGATCTCTGCTGTGGACATCATCTGGGGCGGCGGGAGGTCAGCAGTGGAGACATAGCTCCTGCTGACATCTGGCAGCGGGTCTGTCACAGCAGGCGCAGACAGCGCCCCAGCATGGTACGACTCATCGGACCTGTGAGCTTCGGGTCCCGGCAGTGCTGCCTTCGACAAGGCATCTGGCAGCCCAGCCAGATCCTGCTGAGCTGACCTGGCTGGGGACTGCAGCCAGCGCACAACCATGTACGCTGCGAATGCTCCAGCGCCGACGCACCCAACCTGCAGTGTGCAAAATATCTACCTCAACAGGTGGAAAAGGGTAGGGTGACAGAATCAGATTTCATGCTAGCACAGGGGAAAAACGGCTACCATCTGGCATCCAAGCCATGTTTGTCAAAGCACCACCCAAGGCAGCAGCTCATGAGACAAGGTGTCGCAATGGGCGACACAGCATTCATGGAGAGGGACTGCACACAAGAGGGGGTGTAGTGCGCACCGCCAGAGCGCCGCGCAGCAGCCGTCGCTGCAGGGTCTCCCTGGCCGCGCGCTCGCGCTGGCACTGCCGCTCGATGGCCTCCTCCATGCGCCCCATGCGCGCCATCCTCCTCTGCAGCAGCTCCACCTCGCCCTGCCACTGCCTGTCCACTGTACATGCCCCCACAACCTCCTTCAGGCCTCCAGTCCTTTGCTAGACGAAATGTGCAGGCTGGGACCGGCACTCACAAGGATGGCCAGTGCGAAGGGCCCACCTTTGTCAGCAGCGATCACACGTGCAAAGATGGATGCGACGGTTCTGGCAACGGTGACTTCCTCGGCCCTGTCCAGGGTAGCATCAGGTGGAGGCACCTCCTTCGCTTTGGCTTCCGCTCGCGCCTGCCGTGAGAGCAGCCATGCTCATGAATGTGCATCATGCAAAGCCCAGCATTTTTATTTGATCATGAAGTCCACAAAGCAGGCTGTAGGAGCATGCCGATTATTCAGAAGTGCTGGAAAGATCACCTGCTGTTTCATGAGCTGCAGCTCAAGCTCCAGCTGCGCGTGCTCCTGGCGCAACTTTGCAGCAGCTCTTTCGGCCGCCTTCCTCTTCTCCTGTTCTTCTTCGAGTTTCTGCGCCCTGTACACCAGGTGGTGCGCACATCAGAAGGCAGGCAAAGCTTCAAAGAGACTGAAACATGCATCATGATATGCTGATGGATTTGTAAAATGCACTACCATGAAATCGTCCTGCAAAATTAGACCATTTCAGAGGCCGGCACTGGCACTTACCATGGGCTTGCACTCGACTTCAGGCTTGCAAGGGCACTGAGTTTCTTGAGGCCCTCCTCCATCTCATCTTCTTGGCTCGATGTCAGGCTGTTAACTGCACCAGAACACACCGGGTCAAAACCTGCAAATATCACGGCAGAACATTGGCTGGAGGTAAGCTTTGCAACGTAAATAACCAGGTGCACACCACCAGGTCGCACCTTCGCTGTCACAATCAGCAAAGTCGGATGTGTCGGATGAGTATGATGGAGAGGCGAAGCTGCTGCTGCTGGCTGGATCCTGGTAGTCCTCAAGGTCACTGACCTCACCAGAGAAGGTGCTTTCATCTCCAGCTCCGGTCTGAGAAGGGCGCAGATCCAGATCTAAAGGTCTTCTGCCGCCTGTGTTTCCATCGATGCCTTGTTTCGCGGTCCTGCTTTCCCTAAGTGACGTTGTTAAACTGGAAGAACCTGGCTGCGCTGCCACGACCCTGTCCTTGCTCTCTCGCATCCTCCAAGCACTTGTAGGAGCATCTCGAGGCTGGGATTGATAATGCGAGGTTTGCTGTGCATCCTGGTTCCTCGTGGTATCAAGACGGCCAGAGGAAAAGGAGCTGAAGGGTTGCGAGAGGTTTTCTGCAGGCAAATAAAACGTGGTGTGCTCATGAGCCCTGTCAAACGACGGGCGCGACATATCAACCGACGCCATGACACCGTGCGATTTTCAAGCCAGCCGTCTCTTGAAGAGTGGCAGCCCTGACATGGCAGGAGCAAAGAACCTAATATAGTTCAGGCGAGGTTTCTCGCTCCTTCGGAGTACTGTAAAGCAAACAGCGATCTTTTAAAGCAATTCCAAGAACTTTTCTTCACACACGAAATGAGTTCTTCCCACAGGTCGGGGGAAAACCACGCCGAGAAAGGCAGGTGGAGGCAGGTGCCCACACCACGTGATTGCCAGGTCACTTCACACTTTGGCAAGTGGAACTCTGCTGGTGCCAGGTGCTACACTGTTGGACACAACATGAGAGCCTCAAATCCATACTCCATTTATATTACAGTCTAGACTCACATGTGTTACCGCGCCGCGCCGTGGCGGTCACATGCACCGGCAGCATCATCATGACTCATCGGATGCCATCGGATGCCACCGGATGCCATGCAGTGCATGATAACTCATATTGAATATCATCGATGTGCGCGCGGCCGGCATGCCGCACTACTGTACTCTTTTATTTTCCGGGGTGCATCCACTCGACATTCTCGGAGTCTCCCACTGGCAACCTACTGAGTAGCAGTGTCCATGATTATGAACTTCTCGACTTAACTGGCTCGCTGCCCAAGTCCTAACACAACACCATGGTATATGCCTAGGCAGCTGCATTACAACAGGATGTCATGCTGCTTTGATGTCTCCATTCCACCTCTAGTTGGATCTCAACGAATCTACCGTGTCACTGCTCTCTGCACACCACCCAAGCACTGTGCAAAAGCTCCGAACGCCATCTTCATCACAAACTTCACTCCATTTGTTCCGCCTGGGAAGTAGGAAATTGTGTAGTACAGCAGTGCCACAACCTGCATTCATAATCAATTGACTATTCAGCCATGGTGTTGGCATGCAAGCATCAGTGGCTCTCATTACAGAACAAGCTGTCACCACAGCAGGAATGTATCAACTCAGATGGCAGTATGCCCTCAGGGATGATGGTGGTGATCCGACCTGCAGGCAGCAGCAAACCAGCGACAAGATGTAGCTGTGCAGCGCCAGTGCTGCATACAAAGTCCCCGCCATGCTACCAACATATCCTGAGCAGACAGCACAAAAACATTTATGACAGATGCCCAAAGAAGGACAACCTTCAAGCCATTGTGCCATTGTCTGCCTGGCACAGAAAGGCACAAGTGGCACAAGTATCAATGGATAAAGCCGTACCAATTGTGAAAGGCAGCCGTTCTGCTGAGAACATGTGCAGGAGCTGGCTCTTCCAGCCGCGCAGAGACACAAAGGCGCCCATGATCAGTGCAGAGCCAAACGTGAAGCAGATGGCAAATTTTGATGGCGCCAGGATGATGACGGGTAAAAAGAGGGAGAACGCCAAAATCAGGAACACGATTCCAGAAGCCAGGAATGCCAGGAACCATGTGAAATGGCTTGTGGAGGGCAGTGTGGACTGAGCGCTGCAGTGCACAGCATGCACTCATTGCACACACGCACAATCAGAGTTGGTTGGAGAAACCACGGCAAATCACGCTGGGGGATATGTACAAGGAGATTTGATGATCTGGAACCATGATGCACCTTTGGATCCCAGATCCCACAGACTGGCCCACACCCTGCACCCCAGTGCTGACACGGGAGAAGGTATTGACCAGGAAATGTTGCACATTAGCACTGCCCTCCTCCATTTTACTGGCAAGAGTGTCTGAAGAGGAAGCGCCTGCAACAGCATGACAGCCTTCTTAAGCTGGGTTCACTGATACAGCATCAAGGCTGAAACAAGGAACAATATGCATGTTGAGGTCTGCATTCTACACCATGGAGGAGCTTTAGCCACATTCTATAGTGCAGCCAACGATGGCAGAACTGACCTTGATCATCACCGGCGTACTTATTCCATTCTGCAAGAACTGATGCAGGTGGCTCGTCAGACCCAGCTCGCTGACCAAAGACGCTGCTGAAAAAGTTGCTTGCCATTCTTGTTCTATAGATGGTCACAGGAGCCCGCTTGGGACAAGGCAAAATCAGTTGCTTATTTAGTCAATTACAAATTCAACTAATCACTTATCTGCAAGCAGTCCAAGGAAGCGTGCCAAGCCCAGGGCAATCCATCATCTTGTAGAGTGATTCAATAATGGATTCCGAGATAGATTGTTTGCCTTGTCAACATGCCTCAGAGTGATACAGACAATCGTAAATAATCAATTGACGAACACGAAAATGTCGCATTGACTTTCAATTGCTCAAGATCCTGCTCTGAACTTCCATCGAGGCATGCATGCTGCCCAGTCATCAATTGATGCAACCTCCGAAAGCTCGTTCCGGAAAGTTTGGCCACTGCTCAGCCTTCCCGCAAGGTGCTCTTTAATACTTTAATTGTCCGTCTCACGATCAATAACGTATGCTTTAAGTTACACAGATGATCCTGCTGGAAATGGCCAGCTTTGCTTGGAAGAGATCTTCCCATGATGTGAGCCAGTGACGGCCATAGGTGCACAGTTCTGTCACGCGGCGCCAAGGACAGCAAAGCTTCTCAGATAAGCGATCTGAAGAGTTTCGAGCTGTAATGAGGAGCAAGCGAGAGCGAAAGCAGAAGGGAAACGCAACTAAGACCCTCAAGCGCAAAGCCACAGCTGTGGAAGGATCGCAATCCTTGGATGTTGACAACACCGATGCAGAACAGGATGCGAGGTAAGCTTTGACTTAACACCCCCTCCACCATATTCCTCAGCAGATCTCGTCAGAGGCCTGGTGCGGTGCTGCTGGTCTTCAGTACTGTGGTGTTTGTTGCAGGTTGGGCAGCACACCAGACGACAGCAATGCTGTTTTTTTTATGCCAAAGCCAAAGAAGGAGGACACTGGAGCCGCAGAAGATGCAGCCGTTGCGCGCGAGCTGAGCAAAGCTCAAAAGCGCAAATTGAAGAAGGTCCAGGAGGAGAAGGAAAAGCGGGTAGAGCGCAGGAAGGTGAGCAACAGAGATTCTGGATCTGTTGGCCTGACCATAGATCATTATGCACCGGTCACATGGGCAGTGGAAGGCGTGCCTGGCTTGAAGTATGACTGCTGCAGGTTTTGGCGTCCCTTGCGGAACATGAGCTGCCCAGCGAGCACCTAGCACTCATGCAGTCGACAGCACGGCGTGGACAGGTATGGCGTGCATGCAAAATGACTTGCGATGCTTGTTATTTCCAGTATGTGAAGCTACAGAATTCTTGTGAACAACATGCAGGGCCTGTCCCTAGATGGCCCCTGTCTGGTCAGCTGAATGTATGACGGTGGTATGTGCAGAGGGTAACCAAGCGGCAGAAGCTGAAGAATGCACTGGCGTATCAGCGGCTCGGCCTGGAGGCACCCTCAGACTCCCTGCTCCTTGTGGAGCGCCCAGAAGCTGATGGTGGGCCATCTTCCCATCCCATATTTGCAGTGGCCATGCTGTCTTCAGAAAGCTCAGCTGGATTTGCTGCTTTCCCGCCTGATCATCACTGCATCCGCAGATGCTGAAACGAGCGATGAGGATGGCGATGATGCACCACGTGCGCGGACAATGACAGTGCCTAATGCAAAGACAAAGGCATGGGGTGCCGAAGGCCTCAGGCGTCCTCTTAGTCCCTCTGATGAGGACAGCGAAGAGGTGACCTCCCAGAATAATATAGTCCTGTTCACTAACCTGGAATTCAATGAAATTTTTGTCAGACGCTCACAGATCTGATCGGCCTGAGGGAGCTTTGAGATCATCTCGGGTGGGGCCATGTGCAGGCGGTTGAAGATGGGGAAACTGATGCTGGAGCTGCACCGGCAGGCATGTCTCTTGAGGAGCAGCGCAGTGCAGCCCAGGCCATTCGGCAGGAGCTGGGCCTGGCAGAGGACGCCGCTGCAACGGAGGTACAATCTGACAAGCACTAGCACAATTTTGATAATTTCTGATCTAGTCCCCGGTCAGACACACTGGAGGATGGTGCTCTGTGATGACACTCAAAGAGAGAGTATTCTGGAGGCGCCCGTAGATGGTGGCGACCATAATTTGTGGTGTGTCTCTGCAGGAGCGGCAGGGTTCGCATGCGCATGCCGGGCCGGCGCCGTTTGTGCGCGTGGTGCGGTCTCAGGCAATGCAGGACGCGCGCAGCGGCCTGCCCATCCTGGGCATGGAGCAGGAGATCATGGAGGCCGTGGCTGAGAACGATGTCATCCTGCTCTGCGGAGAGACAGGCTCCGGCAAAACAACGCAGGTGGGTGCTCCTTACATCCATGCTCGTGGCTATTCAAGACAATGGCGAGGAGCATCCTTTCTCAGAAGATGTCTGAAGCAACAATGAACAGAGGGTTGATTGATGTCTGAAGCAAGAATGAACAGAGGGTTGATTCTCATAGCATGCAGGTCCAGTGTCAAGGGTAGTTTTTGTGCTATGCTGCAGGTTCCGCAGTTTTTGTACGAGGCGGGCTATGGCAGCAGTCAGTTCCTGGACAGGGCTGGGCGCATTGGCGTGACCCAGCCGCGCAGAGTAGCGGCCATTGCTGCTGCACAGCGCGTGGCGCAGGAGCTGAGCACTCCCATCGGCGCCACTGTTGGCTACCAGGTGCGTTTTACCATCTTCACTCCTGCTGAGAGTGCCATGCAAGCTGCTGTGATGTCTGTGGGGTGCCTATATGAAGACCATTGAAGTACAGGTAGGGTTCCTCCTTGTGGTTTGTATGTTTGTTGTGGTCATGTTGAGGGCACTGTGCCTGTGGTGCCATGCAGGTGAGGTATGACAAGAAGGTGGGCCCGGGGACAGCCGTGAAGTTCATGACGGATGGTATCCTGATGCGGGAGCTGCAGGCTGACTTCCTGCTGCGCGACTACAGCGTCCTCATTCTTGATGAAGCCCACGAGCGCAGCCTAAACACCGACCTGCTCCTTGGTAGGCTGCTGCTCTCTATGTGCGCTTGATGCTCTGTATAGCACTGCTATCCAGATTCCTTCCATGGCTTAGGCAGAAGTTTTCACTCTGTTGTGCTCATCAGATAAGTTGCAATATGCGTTGGGTCTGGGAAACATCATCAGAGCGGGCTTGCATGCAGGGTTGTTGTCGCGCATGTTGCCACTGCGCAACAAGCTTGCCGCCGAGAAGCCAGACATTCTGCCGCTCAAGCTGATCATCATGAGTGCCACGCTGTGCGTGGAGGACTTTGCCGCCAACTCTGACCTGTTCAAAGCCCCGCCCCCTATCGTGCGGGTGCCAGCGCGACAGTACCCGGTCACAATCCACTTTGCGCGCCGGACAGAGCTGCATGATTATGTCGGAATCGCCTTTGGCAAGGTGAAGGCTGCCACGGCTGGAACCTCCTGGAAAGAGTGCTTTGCCTCAAGGGGTGATAAGGGTGGGTTGAGGTGGTGCTCAGATGTAAAGAGTGAGGTCTTGATGCAGGTGTGTCAGATCCATGAGCGCTTGCCGCCAGGAGGGATCCTGGTGTTCCTTACTGGGCAGAGGGAGGTGGAATACCTCTGCCGCAGGCTGCGGTCGAAATATGATCCGAAGCACAGTGCGGCTCAGCCAGCAGGTGACCCTCAAGCTTTGCTTCATGTTGTTCACCTACATGTGCAAATTCCTCTGCCATGCCGTCCTCGATTGCCCTCGAAGAGAAAGGAAATCTCCTGCCATGAGCTGATGTAGATGGTCCTTGCAGGGCGCCATAATGCTGGATCAGGGACAGATGCCAGGCAGGCTGCAGATGCCTTTGGTGCTGACGAAGCAGAGGAGCAAGGTGCTTCACACATACCTCCTTGGAAAGGCATTGTTTTGCATGCACACGCGTGCTCGTATCCCCCTTAAGGGATACGAGGGACCAAGCAATGCAAGAATGCTAAACATGCTTTAATTGATTTGCCCTTGACATGCCAGGAGATGTTGACTTTGAGGGGAGGGATGCGGTGCATGACGATTTTGAGATGGAGGAAGCGCTGGAAGATGAGGAGGATGTGGTGATAATGGGTGGGGACGGCTTCACTCCCGAGCAGATTGCAGCCGCGGAAGCGCGCTTGAATGCTCAGCTGGTCTGTCCTCCAACCCATTGCTTTGCTGGGAAAGATACGCTGCACACCAAACGCATTTTTGAGTACAGAAAAGGCATCCCGCAGAATCAGTGTAGTCAAAGTTGCAATGGAGAGTGTGCTAAATGCAGGGGACCAAACTGGGGGCGTTGAAAGGAGCGGAGAAGTCAGATGGTCCCGGGAAGGTGCATGTGCTGCCGCTATATGCCATGCTGCCTCGGTCGGCCCAGGCTGCGGTCTTTGGGGCAGTGCCGGAGGGTGCACGCTTGATAGTCGTCGCCACCAATGTGGCTGAGACATCGCTCACCATCCCAGGTCTGTCTGATGGCCATCCTGATACATTGCAATGGAGCCTAGCACACAACTGATGCACCTTGGATAGACTCTGCAATATTTCCGCTCGGCTCACCTGACATTTGAGGGTTTATTCTCGGTCGCTAATTGAAAGTGCTACCCATTGCGCAGGTGTGCGGTATGTGGTGGATGCCGGTAGGGCCAAGGAGAAGGTGATGGACTCACATGGGGCAGCATCAAAGTATGAGGTTAGCTGGATCAGCAAGGCATCCGCAGAGCAGCGGACCGGCCGCGCTGGCCGCACTGGGCCCGGCCACTCCTACAGGTTTACCCCTTTATCTTGCCATTTAGTTCTTGTCAGGTTTCTCGTTCCATGATTGCTAGTTTTGTCTCCTTTTCTCATGCAAAGCTAGCATGCAAGTGCAGGATTTGGTGCAGCCACTCCTCACTTTTTGTGATGTTTTGTTGGTCAGGCTGTACTCGTCAGCGCACTTCAACGACAGTTTCCCACAGCATGGAGACCCTGAGGTGCTGAGGACGCCGCTTGAGGGAGTCGCCCTGGTCATGAAGGCCATGGGCATCGACAAGGTCTGCCAATTTCTCGCCCCCATCACTCCAGCCTGATCATGTCCACAAAAACTGCTCCACCCTGATGACCTGATACCGAGGTACATGCAACAAAGAGGCTCTGCTAATCTTTAGAGGGCTGGTCTGTGGCTGCAATGAGAGTGCAGACTGGTGTGGCTGTGATGAGACTGTGCATGCACGCGCGCAGGTCACGAACTTCCCCTTTCCCACGCCGCCAGACAGGGCTGCCCTGGCTGCCGCGCAGACTTGCCTGCAGGCTCTGGGAGCCTTGGACTCGCAGGGAGCGCTCACAGACCTGGGCAAGGCCATGGCTGTGCTGCCCCTCAACCCCCGCCCATCTCGCATGATCCTGCAGGCAAGCACCTCACCTGTCCTAGCCTGCACTTGCTAACTTCTCAATCACAGTCTTGATAAGGCTCAACATGATGAGTTCCATGATCAAGTGAAAATCTTAATCTGGTTGTGAATGACTTCAACAAACATATCAGAACAGACTTGTTTCTGCTGCAGGTGGCAAAGGAAACATCAGCTTCCAAGAAGCGCTCTGGGGGTGCACTTACCTACGCTGTGGCTCTGGCAGCTATCATCAGCGTTGAGAGCCCTTTTGTCCACATTGATGGCATTGCGGTGAGGGCTCCACTTGTTTTTGTTTATAATACTCAAATCAAGGTGACTTTGGCTTGGCTGAGAAATTTGCAAAAAAAGGTGTGTGGCCTTGACTGCTCTGTATTCGCCTGCAGGCGCGGGAGGGAGAGAGTGAAGACAGCATGAAAAGCAGACGGCAATCAGCAAAGTCTGCTCACAATCGCCTGCGCGTGGCGCGGAGCGATGTTTTGAGTGCGCTGGCAGCCTTCTGTGCATATGTGAATGCGCCCGACAGGGAGGCCTTCTGCAGGTGAGTGAACAACGTTCCACCCATATATTCTTCGGAGTCTTCGTTCTTACGTTCTTATACGAATTATCTAATAAGTCTGCCACTAGCATTTAGCAGAATTGCACGAGGCAGTGAATGAGCTGGGTTGCTGCCGTTCATGACAAGCATGCAAACTTGTGGTATGCATGCAGGGATACATACCTGCACTCGCGCAACCTGCGCGAAGCCAGCGCCCTGCACAGGCAGCTGGTCCACTTGCTGCAGCAGATGGGCGACAAGATTGGCGCCTTCTGTGCCGGTACGGCGATGCAGGACCTTCTCAGGAGTGCGGACACCCTCGACAAGCCGTCCCCCACAGTCCTCATGCAGCTGCAGCGCGCCATCGCGGCAGGCTGGGCCGACCAGGTATCCTGCTCCCCTTCAATTCTTGAGTAGGGCGCTGAACAGGGCATGGATATCAGGCCTGACAGAGATGAGGGAGTGTGCATGCCATCGAAGAGTGGCAGTGTCTTAAGTTTGACAGCAAGTGGGATTAGATTCCAGTCTGCACGTCTTGAATTGTGTCGCTGCTGCTGGGCGCCAGTACGGAGATCAGAGTACCATGTTTTCGGCAGGAGTGACCTGAAAATGTGCTGTGTGCAGATTTCCCGCCGCGTGCACTCCATTGAGTATGTGCAGGAGCACTCGACCAGCAACAAGGGCCGCGGCCGTGCCGTGCGGTACACCCCAAATGCACTGGACGAGCAAGTGTTCATGCACCCACAGTCAGCAATGGCCAAGGCTGCTCCCGAATTTGTGGCCTACACACAGATCGTGCGGACGGAGAAGCGCCCCTACATGACTGGTGAGACAAGCGCAACCCCATCCTCATAGTGAGAATTATATTGGCAACATTATGGCCTGCGATTTGCTGCAGAGACACATTTGCCGGGAAAGCGGCTTACTTTCTGTTTCATGACTGCGCAGGAGTAACCGAGGTGGAGGCTGGCTGGCTATCAACCGTTGCAGAGCCATTGGTTCAGCTGTCTGCGCCACAAGATGATCCAGCACCTCACTACAGCCGGGCAGCAGACGCTGTGGTTGCCACGCATGCAATCACCTTTGGGCGCCATGGCTGGCCGCTGCCTTCTGTAGAGAAGCTGCTGTTGGACAAGACACTGCAGGCCAGATTCTTTGCTGCTGCCCTGCTGGCTGGGAGGGTGCTGACCGCTCTTGAAGGTTGGTCCACATTCCAAAAATTTAGCTGCAGTATCTTCCTTTCACCACAGGTCGTCCGCATCTGTGAAGCAAGAAGTGCGTCTGTCACCTGCTGCGCTGTCTCGGCACTGCTTGAAGCAGTCCAAATAAAATCTACTCCCAGTGACTCTGCTGACGCTGCGTTGGCTCTTGAGCTGTGCAGAGCTGCGGGATGTGCTGGCGGCGTCTCCGGCCAAGGTGGCGGCAGCTGAAAGCCAGGGTGAGCGGCGGGTGGGTGAATTGGTCGGAGCACTGGCGAGGCGGCAGGTTTGTAGCAGACGGCAGCTGGCATTGCAGTGGAGCGAAGACGCTGACTTCCTGCGGCCTGAACTGGGGGCCTGGCTGCGAAAGGTGTGGTCCCATGAGCTGCACACTACTATTGTGGTGTGAGGCATATTTGCTGTGCTGAGTGGTGTTGAAAGCACTCTTGTAAGGTCGGTATCATACAGAGAAGGTTTGTGACTGATATCTGTGTGTTCCGCCAGGGGCAGACGGGCCGCTTGGACAACATTTGGGCGCGCCTGCATGAAGAGGTTCTGCAGGAAAGGAATAAGTGACCAATTCTGCATTGTACTTTGTATGTGTGTGTTGCGCGCGGCCTGTATGCCACCTGAGAGGGGCACACCGGTGGCAAGGTGGCACATGAGGGCCCAGCAGCGATGCCTGCACTTGTAGTGCTCTTCCCTGGCATCAAATTTACTACAGTGACTGTGTGGACTCCAACTTGGAATGTGATTGATCTGAAGAAGGCAGCGCGCTGGCCATGGCTGGAAGTCAGCCAAGCTCAAGCAGTGTTGCAAGTTGCACACTGCATCTGGCCTGTAATAAGAGAATATTGTCATTTTTGATGGAAACTGCTTGCATCAATCAATGTTGTCTTGCTAATGTTGCCTGGCATCAATGGATTTCGACCGCGAATATCAAGAATTTCCAAGATTAACTTCATATGCCTGCACCTGACTAGGCACTCAGCAAGGGGCGCTCAAGAATGGCAGCAAATGGCAGGCTCAGAAGGTGCTGGAGGGCATTTCCCTCTTTCTGGCAGCGTATGGTAGGAAGCGACGGTTTCTAGGACGTTCAGGCCCGTGATCCTTCGATAAATCCTGTAGGGCTTCAGCATCGATTGGTTCTTATCCATGTCGGAAGGGCAGGAAGAAATTATTATGCTCGATAGGATGTTCTTGTAGATACCTTGACCCAATCAATTTGGCTTTCCCCGTCGTGTTGAAATGCGTTGCGCCTACTGACGCCCACGGAAGGAATCCATTCGACACGATCCTTGGGGTTGTGCAGTCTCGTATGTAGAAATCACTGGTGTGGTAGGTTGAGAAAAAACATCAGTATATTCGGCTGCTTCGCATTGCTCCATAGCTTTGATGTTCTTCGACCTCACTTAGCCTGACCAAAACCAATCAGCTAGATCGTACTTGCTACGGCTTTAACAGCAGTGACGGACCGCGACCTATGGCTGAGGTTTTCAGCGTTATCAAGTATTTATGCGCAGCTGCTGCTGGCGCTATAACAGCGTTCAGCACTGTGTACGTCTACTCATCTGTATACAGTGCTCAGCCTTCACCTCTTCGGACTCCCCTTCGCATTCTCATCACAGGAGCTGCAGGTAATCTGCAATATCAACGTATGCAGGGGAAACAAAGACCTTCGCGCTTGTCAAAGATGTACTTGTCAAGCTGGAGAGGTGCAGGAAAAGCTCCCATGTGCTGCAGCACCTTGTCACTCGTATATAAGCTGTCTCTTGTTTCCTCAGGTCAAATCGGATATGCTTTGGCGCCACTTATTGCAAGAGGGCTCATGTGCGGCTTTGAGAGGCCTGTGTTCTTGCACATGCATGACTCAGAGGCAGCTCAGCAGAACCTTCATGCAGTGCAGATGGAACTTATGGATGCAGCATCTAGCCTTCTGAGAGGTGACTTTCCTGCTGTGATGCTACCTTTTCTTGCATGCTGGCCACAATGATGGTGTCGCTGTCATCACACCGCTGCTTGGGTGTAGCTATATGTTATGGTGAGCATTCTCATCGCATCTCCAGGAGTAGACATCTTTGAGGATCTGGAGGAGGCCTGCAAAGGCGTGGATGTGGCTATCTTGCTGAGTGGAGTGCGGCCGGGTGGTGGCCGTGAACAGGTCATGGCTCGCACTGTTGACCTGTATCGCTCGATAGGCGCAGCGCTTGAGCAGCATGCCAACAGGGATGTGAAGGTGAGTAGTCCTGTAGGCAAATTGGCAAACTGCAGATGTGGAATCGACTCGATACCTGAATCTGCTTGTCTTCCCGACGTTTTGTGCACGACAGCTGAATGCCACTTGAGCACGAGATGAATATGCGCATTGAATCTGCAGGTGGTCATTGTTCCCTCGCCAGCACACACCAGTGCAGCAATCCTGCGGAGAGAGGCTCCAAGCATTGACCCAAAGAACATCACAGCACTTTCCAGGCTGGCTCACAACAGGACGCTCGCACAAGTGCGCTGTCCTGCATTCCTGCCACCTTACAGGACGTGATTGGATATCCTGATACTCTTACTGATGGTGGCATGCATGCATGTTACAGGTGGCCGAGCAGCTGGCCATACCCGTGAGCGAGGTGAAGAATGTGGTTGTGTGGGGCAATGCCAGCTCGCTGCAAGTGCCTGATGCGCAGCATGGGACTGTGAGGAGTGTGCCCATGGACAAAGTGCTGGATCCTGAGTTCATGGATGAGCTGGCAGCCTCTGTGCAGCAGCGCGGCAATGCCATCTTGCTGGTACTGAGAGCAAATCGTTCTGTTTCAAGTTGAAATTTTCAACCATCGACTTGCTTAAGGATATTGGCACGAGGAAGGTTATAAATCATGAGCTCAAGCCAGCGTATGTGTGGCTGACGCAGGCAAGGAACCTGACGCCTGCGCTGTCAGCCTCAGCAGCAATTTGTGACCATATGCACAACTGGCTGCTGGGCACACCACATGGGGAGTGGGTGTCGATGGGCGTGTCATCCGATGGCTCCTACGACATTCCTGAGGGCCTCACTTTCTCCTTCCCTGTCACATGCCAGGACGGCGAGTGGCACATCGTGCAGGTACACAACAGCTGTGAACCTCTTCACTACCCTATTTTCTGAGCACAACTTTTTGCACCTTCCCATTCTCTTGGCATGCTTTGATTGCCAGCTATCAGCTTTCCTGAAGAGCAGGGCTGCCATTTACAAATTGGGATGCGCGCACAGCTAAAATTGCTCTTGAAATTGCAGGGCTTGGACATTGACGAGCACCTGCAGCACGAGCTGCAGAGGTGTGTGATCGAGCTGCAGGAGGAGTGTGAGCTGGCGGAGCAGTTCTTCTAATGAGGCCCTGGATCATGGACTATATTTGAGACAAAAATGTTCACATGTATGTGTTAGCCACACAGTTATCATGTACAAGAGGATCACAGCTATTGATATCATATGATGGACCCTGGGTCGTGGGCAATCATAGATGATCTCGCTTCTTCCAGCGCGGGCGCCGCGCCATGGGCACAGCTGTGATCAATGATGAAGGATATAATTCTGTGTGCTATGTTCCAAGTGTACCTGTGAAGTACACTGAGTGTCCGTGATTGCTTACGCTTCCAGTCAGATTCAAAATGTCAAGGTTCTGCACAACTTCAAGTTTTGTAAGCTTACTAAGTATGCTTATTGGCTAAAGCCTAAGAGGCCAGGCAGCCTGTGCAGCGGCTATCATAAGGATAATCCTGGTGAATAGGGCATGGTCCATCGTGTGGCGTGCATTAACATGCCTGCCAGAAGTATTCTTCGAAGTTTCATCTGCATGTAGGAGTGTTTGGTACAGAAAGGTGCATTCTGGGCAATTTTTGGGCAGCTTGGGCAGGGCCGCGTCAGACTGTGTTCACGTGGGTTCCAACCAGAGTCCAAGTCTTGGTTGACGCTCCAGCAACGTCTGGTTACACAGATAGGGTCGATGGACATCGTAATTGGCAACAGAGTGCACCTCGGGGCCACATCTCGGCGCCTGTAGTATTGCAAAGCCAGACATCATGAAGGACCGCAGTGGTTCGACTGCGCTGACAATTGTGCGCCCATTCTCTTATCATGGTAGTCCTGGATGCCTAAAGTGCACAATCTCCACACTGCGAAGGGTAGATGAGGAGTGAGCTTACATGGCCACTGCAGTTCGGAACCCAACCACTCGATGGCTACTGTGGTATCCTTGGATTAATGCGCTTTGAAGCCGCGTACAACGATCTCGTAGACTTCAGTAAACTGTAGCACAAGGCTGTGCATTCCCATATATTGGTTGTATCACTTGGGTTCAGGCTGGCAGCCGCAAAATCCATTTGGGCTTCTTGGGCTGCAGGTGATCAAAGTGGGCACCTCTAGCCTGGTGCGCCCGGAGCAGAACACCCTCAACCTCAGCAATCTCGCACGCCTTTGCGAGGTGGTACGCGACCTGCATGCAGACGGCCACAAAGTGGTCATCGTCAGCAGCGGTGCTGTGGGGGTGGGCGCACAGCGCCTGGGCCTCTCTGCCCGCCCCAAGGAGCTGTCGCAGAAGCAGGCTCTCGCCGCCGTGGGCCAAGTCCACCTCATGCGCTTCTATGATGACTTCTTCTCTGCGCTGGGCCTGGTGAGAGCGACCTGCCAGATGTCCGGTTGGCTATGAATGCTCCCGTGCATTTGGCTGCTGCATCTGATTTGACGCTGCAGTGTAGGCAGTTCCACTGTGCTTATGTTGAATCGGTGTGAAGAATGAAGGTGGCAAGAGGTCATGGCTGACATCTTGTGTGGGTGTGGGGCAGACATGTGCACAGGTGCTGCTGTCGCTGGGCAACCTGGCCAACCGGGGGCAGTATCTGAATGCCAGCAACACCTTCACGGAGCTCTTCAACTATGGCACTGTGCCCGTTGTCAATGAGAATGACACAGTGGCTGTTGAGGAACTGCGAATTGGCGACAATGACACACTCTCTGCCCAGGTAAACAATTGCGTGCCTGCATATTTATTGCAGGGAGTTTGCGTGCAGGGAGTCTCAGTGGTCTGCAGAGAACCCTACATATTGTGTTTGTGGGCTCATGTGTTTGTGTTTTGTGCCAGGTTGCAACGTTGGTGCGGGCGGACTGGCTGTTCCTCCTGACAGACGTGCCCAGCCTGTTCACGGCCAACCCATCCACAGACCCCTCCGCGAAACCCATCCATGAAGTGCATGACATCGCCGCCCTACAGGTCAGCACACACCTCCCCGCTTGCTGTATCCCCACTCTTTCTGGAACCCTGCACCCCAAGCCATACCTGTCTTTCATCATGCCACAAGCGCCTGCTCTTCTCTGGCAAGCTGCTGCAATCTGTAGAGTCACATCCGTCAGTTGCACACCAGTGGGAATGGCATGTCCCGAGGCTGTGGCACCAGCAGATGCGTGGGATGTGTAGGTGGACACGAGCGTGCCAGGGACACAATGGGGCACAGGGGGAATGGCGACTAAGCTGACGGCGGCGCGGCTGGCCACTGCGGCCGGCTGCCACATGGTCATCTGCCAGGGGTCGCTCCCCGAGCACATCCCTGCCATCCTGCGCGGCGAAAAGTCCGGCACCGTCTTCTACCCACACCTCCAAGCCCTCAAGTGCGCAGCCCTGCACTACGTCCTGAACTTTCCCGAGGAAGCTTCCCACACCAAGTGGTCTCTTGGATCTCGCATTTCCTTTCAGACCGCCTGACAGCTGTGCATGTACCTCACACTGTGCATGAGTCAAGGGCCGGAACAGTCAAAACCCCACCGCACTGCTGCTCTCATTGAGTAGAAGCATGTTGTGATTTGCATCCAAATTCATCACCCGACAGAACACCTTGTGGCTATTTGCGCAGGGGCCGCAAGCGCTGGATACTGAGCGTGCCGGTGAAGGGCGCGGTGCGGCTGGACGCCGGTGCGGTGCGGGCGGTGTGCGAGCGCTCCAAGTCCCTGTTCTCGGCCGGCATCGTGGCCGTAGCGGGCGACTTCAACGCGCAGGACGCCGTGCAGCTGTGCGACGCCGACGGCCGCGAGCTCGGCCGCGGCCTCTGCAACTACTCCGCCGCTGAGGTTGATCAAATCAAGGTGCTTGTTGAGACCCTGTTCCCTATATGGCTCTCCCAGCTCTGTGTCCTCTGAATGCTTTTGGAATTGTTCTTGGCATGCTCAGATTTCCCAGCTGCACGACTTGCCTTTCAGGATTGACATTTCCGTGTGGCATGACATTTGCTAAAACAATATAGGTATTGTGGGGGTGGTGCAGGGCAAGTCGTCCAAGGAATTTGTCAGCGAGCTGGGCTATCTGGGAGAGGAGGAGATTGTGCACAGGGACAACATCTGCCTGCTGTCCCAGCGCCGCTTCCAGGCCAACTTCTCGGAGGCCACCCTGCCAGAGCAAGGGGGAGCGGGGGAGGAGGAACAAGGTACCTTGTCCACAACTCTGCATGCTCCTGTTTTGCATAGTGCTGCATTATACCTGAGACTCCAACATTCAGCATGCGGCGTTGAGGATGTGAGATGGCACTTGTATAATGGATCAGCAAGGTATGTATACCACACTGGGCATGTTTCGGCACCTTTTGGGTCTGAATAAGTAGCATTGGTGCTGATCTGCGATGATATGTGCAGAGGATGATGAGGAAGGAAGCGAGGAGGCGGACCTTCAGGAGAGGCAGGCCTCCATAGACAATTCTACAGGCATCGCGGCAGCCGACGCCGAGGGCAGCAGGGCCAGCATCGACGACAGCTTTGGGCGGGACCCCGAGCAGGAGGAGGGCAGCAGCCACTTTAGCTTCATACCCCGGCCGCTGCCCCTGCACGGCAGGCCAGGATCCGACGATCTTGGCGCCAGGCTAGCCATCCTGCGGTGCGCGCCAGTGCTTCCACTTGGTTTCTTGAAAGTTTCTTGAAGGAAACCCCGCAAGCTTCCTGTGCGTGGACTATTATGATGCTGTCTGTGGAATGTATTGGCTGCCCATTGTTACTTTTGAAGGTTACATATGTTCTTCAGTGTCATATGACTGAGGGGTTGGGGTCTGATGACAGGGACAGGGAGCGCAAGGCTGACGGTGGCAGCGGTGCGCTGTGGTCTGGCGAGAGTGCCTCTGTGCCGAGCCGCGTGCATGTGCTGCCAAGGATTGATGACAACGTCGTCTTTGACGCTGGTGAGATCCACACTCCCTCCGGTGTCACACGCCCATGCTCCACTGTGCTGAGACCCTGGTGTTGGTTCAGTGCTGATTTTGCCAGGAGTTTAGGCATTGTCAAGGAGCCATGATTACTAGTGCACGGGCCTCAAAAGTGTGCCGTTGTGCTGCCTGTCAGGGCCATTCAGCCCTGGAAAACTGATCCCAGGGAGTTGGCAGGGCAACAACACACTGGGAGGCGAGGGGGATGTGCTGCAGCGGCTGAGGGAATTGCAGGAGCGTGACGCCAAGGCGGCAGGTGCGCACACGCGTAGGCACATGCATGCAATCAAGCTTTGAAGCCACATGTCCTACCTTGCAGATTCTTCTGTGCATTTTATTGTTGCCAGTTGAGAAGGCAAATAAGCGGCACCTGTCAGAGGCATCCACGCGTTGTGGAAGCCACTTCAGCAGATGTTTCGTACTACAGTAATATCTATTGCGGTGCAACTGCATTTTAAGATGTGTGGAATGTGGTGCAGCAGGGCCGGGGGATGAGGAGTTCCAGGATTGGAAGGCGCAGCTTTCCAAAGCTGCTGCCCTGGAGCGTGACGGTGAACCAGCCGGTGTGAACATTCCCTTCAGCAACAGGTACAACGCGTCCGCTCCTGCAGTCCCCCTTCCATGCTGGTCACACCTCGAGTGCCCCTTTTAGTCGTGGCCAGCATGCCTACTGTTCCAGAGGTGCAGGGCGTGTACAATACATGCACATCTCACGCCGAAAACTAAAAATGGTTGTGCATGTCAGGCGGGATAGCAGCAGCAGCGCAGGGAGCCTGGCCATGAGTGGATCGTGGAGGCCCTCGATGGGGCGAGACATCCCCGTCAAGGTTGTCCGGGGCCGCCAGCACGGATCCAGCAATGCCCTCAACCTGATGCATGCGCTCAGTCCAGCCTCATGTGACATAAGTGATGGCGGCTGGCTGCCCAGATGAGCTTCTGAGCACTATGGCTCCCAGCATGTTTGGCAGGGAGTTGGGTGCAGGGCAAGAGGTGCATGCCATTCCTCAATATGCCTTGAAGCAGTATGCTTGTCTGAGAAGGCAAACAAAAAAAAGGGCGCTGTTAATGGGAGCAGGCAGAGTATGCCTTGAACGATTCCTTGCTCAGATCATTGCTTTGTTTTCCTGAAGTACAAGATTCATTCGTGCTGTTGAGGCCCATGTTATTGAGCGTGATTGTGTTCTGTGCGAGACTGTAGAATAATCAGAGGGTCCTGTGCTTATCCTGGTAATAGTACTTCACGTTCAGGATCGGATTTTGAGGTAGGTATTCTGGATGGGCAAGCTTAAAATGTAGGACACGTTCATTACAGAAAATTGTTGCAGTCTTAGCATCGTCAATTGCGCTTGAACAAGCTGCGGAAAACTTGTCCGCTTTCCTGCAATGTGTGAATCTCCCGCTCGGTAGGAACACCCTGCATGCAGACTGTGACTTAGTGGGAGAGGGATAAGCTTCTCTTTAGCTTTGTGTGTTTACATGCAGGCTTTGAGCGTCAGAGTGTCAGAGTTGCTGTCAAATGATTTGTAACGCAACCAGAAACACATGTAGGTGGGCGCACCAAGGAATTTACAGGTTGCCACTCAATGGGTTCCATCGTCATCTGCTCGGAATCTGCTTCCTCGTGGAGTTCCATATCTGTCGCTGAAATGCTGGCAGATGCATGAGCTTCACTGCTTCTATGATGCTGAGGATCAGCATCGGACTGTGCATCTGCGGGTTGATGATCTAATGACTGGGTTATGCTAGACGTCCCTGTCGGCTCAGCACCTTCTTGCGAGCTGTAGTCAGATGTATTGCCTGCAGAGGAGGCACAATCAAGCCCACTGTTGCTGATCTCTGTTGCTGATGCGCATGAGGCGCAGGTGCTGATGTCAATTTCTTGCAGCAGGCTCTCCTCACTGATCACAGAACCGCTCAAATCCACATCAAACTCTGCCCTCCCATGCTGCCTGAACATGTGGTGCATGGCTGCAACCGCCTCCTCCACATCTGACTGCAGAAACACACGCCCTGCACACAAGACACCTCTTCAACTGGCTGCATCCTCACAAATTTGTAAATATTGATAGCAAGGAGACAGCAATGTTGCCAGTTGAGCTCATTGCAGGGCAGATTGGATAGGTACAGGGCGCGCACCTCCCGTGGGCATCATGCGTGCAATGGCGCGCACCAACTGCGGCTGCACCACTCGTCGCTTCTTGTGTCGCGTCTTGAAATGAGGATCCGGAAACTGCAGCGACGAGGTGACATCATTAGGAAAGACTGGGTGGATGCAGAGCAGATGGCACTTCCAAGATAAAAGATGAGTGCGTAATGACACGTGTGAATCTGCAGCTGCTGGCTCAGTGTCAAAAAGGGTCCCTCACCTGTATACTGACAAGGCTGAGGGGCCCTGGATACGTGGCCAGCATGCTCTCCAGGGACACTGTGGCGTTGGCCATCATGAAATGCACGCTGTTTTGCAGCTCCAAAATCCTGGCCCATTCATTCGCCCTCTCCATCAGCTGGACGCAGGCCTTTGCTCCTCAACAGATCATTACAGCTCTATGAGTACTTGCACAGAGAGAGTTTTTCCCGAGCCGGTAGCACACAGGCCTTGTCAACGAAAAGTGATCATCACAAAGCACATGTACTGCGCGGACCTTGGCTCTGATGTCCAGGCCCAGCAGATTGTGACGCTGGAATCTGCGAGAGAGCGCCAGGACAAAGCGCCCGCTGCCGCACCCCACATCCACGATGAGGGGCCGGGCTGTGTCCGGGTAGATGGCACCCCAGTCCGGAGGTGCAAGCGGCACTTGCAGCTCCTTCTTGAGTGGGTTGACATGCTGGCGGCAGCGCACTCCCTCTGTCTGGTAAACACACCAGAAGAAGTCAGGTCCATTTGACTGATACACCTCTTGATCAACTGGTGATTGATTCAACCGGTTTTGAGTAAGTGAATGAGAGGCAACAGCCAACAGTGCACTCTCGGCCAAGTACCTTCCCGTAGACTGCCTCGTGCAGTGGAAGTTCTGGCCACGCCTCTGCTTCCTGCAGAAGCTTGCTGCCTTGCAGCGACGCTGAGGCAGATAAATTTCTAGTGTGCCCCTGGTGGAAGCGAAGCGGGTGAATCAGAAAAGAGGGATCTGAAGGTACATGCAATTTTTTGTTGAAGTGTTAGAAACGGATCGAAATTTGTTCAGATTGAATAGCTGATGGCAAGCACAATTCCTTTCTCACCTGAGGATATCGAATGCGATGTGGCAATCTTGAGCTAAAACACACTGTATTGTTGCAGGCTGAACGCCACATTACTTCTCTGCTTTCTGTCAATCAATAAGAGATTTACACTTCCTCTAACAAACCCATCTTCTACTTCTCTGTAGTTTAGAAATATATTGAAGTTGGTGGGCGCAGCTTCCGCCGCTGGCGGTGCAGCTTCCGCAGCCGGTCGTCTGCTCCAAAGGTGAATCCTCGTTTCATCGAATTCCTTTCCAAGTTTGCAAAGCCATGAAGTGAGTTTTGGAAAGGAAGCTTCATTGTGTTCGCCTCGACAAATAGCACATTCTGCTAGCATCAAACAAGGTGGCGAGGTTTCCTCCAATAGGAAGCCATGTCGAGGGTGTTGGTTGCCGCAACTTTCTTCGCGCTCGCTTGTGCAACGGTTTCCAATGGACAATCAACATTTCTAGATGCCACTTCAGGAAGCAATGACATCCTTAAAGTCATAATGGACGGTGCACTCCTCGTTTCCTTTCCGAACGACATGGATTCAACTGCTGCACGCACACTCCACAAGCTACTGTCGAGCCTTGAACGAGCCACAATGGTGTTTGGGCAGGGTTGTCTGGAGCTAGCCCCAATGTGGAAAAGATTGCCTCGGGCCTCATGGACAACTACCAGAAGACACTGCAGGTTCGCTCTCCTCACGACCAAGTCCTTTTGGTGGTCCAGCATTCGACGCCTTCTGTTGTAACACTACCATGTGACTAACTGTTTGTCTGCACAGGACGTCCTCTCGACCTTCACAGACACCGTCAACTCTGCAGGAGCCTTGAAAGCAAAGGCCAACACTGATATCACATCGACCACAGCAGAGGTTGTGGGCAGCACAGAGAGCACAATCAAGGCGGCTTTGGATGCAGCCAACACCGTGTACGCCAAGATCACAGACTCCTCAATGCCGGTCATCGGCCAGGTCGCAAACGGTGCCAAATATATCCAGCAGTCGGCACAGGACGCAGTGGCTCAGGTGAAGTCACTGTATGGAACATACGAGGACGCATACTGCACCCCAGCCGAGTACACACCCCCTGCCAAGGTCCCTGCAAATCTCACAGGTGCTATAACATTCCTCTAACAACAATATGCATTTTAAAACAAATGCGCTGGAAAGCACTCTGTACAGCAAGTCACATTGCCATGCGTTCTTACAGGGCTAAGGGCAGCTCAGCCCTCAAGAGTTGCAACCTGATCTATTGCACTGCAGGTCCTGGCTTCACACTAACATTTGAGCTGGGAAACTGCACCTTTGATGGCAAGGAGCTGCTGAGCAAGGACGGGGCCATCCACTGCGTCGGCCCATCCGTGATCCTGGACAGGACACCAGCCACTTTCACATCTGCATACATCTCAGCCGCCAAATTTGTCGGCCAGGTGAGCATCCACTGCATTCCCTGAATCTCTATATTCCTTCCTGCTCAACAGTTTGCTCACCATTATGCACTACTGACAGCAATGCAGGGCACGCTGAGTGCAACATTTGCGTGTCGAGAGGCTCAGAACCTGATGTACAAATGCTTCATGTGGGGTGTGCGCGCAGGAGTGCGAGATCAGCAAGAGTTTTGGCGAGACCAAGACGGAGGTCCTGTACGTGTTCGACCCCAAGGAGCTGGCCAAGGAAAAGACCCCCCTTTCCGACATCGCGCACTACCTCGAACAAGAACTGTCCGATGTCCTCAGCCGCATCGGCATCAGCCCCCTCACTGCCGGACCGACCACCACCCCTGAAGCGCCCCTCACCCCGGTCGTAGTCGCCAAGCCGCCCGAGACGCTCATCGCCGACGCTCTCGCCAGAGCCCCCCAGATTCTCAGGGATGTTGTGGTGGCGAAAGCCCCTGAGACCCCTGTGGCAGAGGCTGTCGCAGCCGCCAGCCCAGCTGCTGGGCCTGTCAGTGTGGTCGCAGCGTCTCCTTCTACTGATGTGGTGTCCCCGGCTGCTGGAGAAGTCGCCACAGTGCCTGCCTCGCCCACAACAGCGGTTGCCGCCCCCCCCCCCAGGCACGGAAGTCATCACTGTGCCGGCCTCGTCAGGCTCTGGATCCGCTCCGCCTCCGGATGTGAGGGTCATCCGGGTGCCTGCCTCTGGCGGCCGCTGACCACGTATATGCATGGTAGCATGATGTATCGACCGGCACACTTCAGCTCAGCACTGTGCTCAGCTGCCTGCAGGGGCTCGTTGTCCAGTTGTGATGGATTGTGCCGACTCTTGTCAAGCGGGAAAATTGGTGGTTTGCATGCAAGGCATTGAGAGAGTTGGGATCTTAGGATTCTTCTGGATTTTATGAAGTAGTGCCCATAAAATGTCACGAGCATTCTGTAGATTGTGCCATGAACTCTCATTGCAAATGTGAGGGTCAACTGATACAGATCTAGAAGAACTCAGTAACGAGAATCGATGTATTCTGCTATATCTTTGCTGATGCGGAAAGTTGCGCAACTTGCAACTTATCAACAAGATAACTTCAATTGGAAATTGTCAGATACTTATAGCACTGATGCTCGCTAATCAAGCAATCTGTAAGCTATCTGCACATGCCACCACCAACTAGTACTATACTATATAGTTGTCAAGCAGACCACGATGGGAGATCAAGACTCTAACAGACTCTCTTTCTCAGCAATCTTTTGCATCCTCAGCAATCAGTTGGCCTTCATGACTGTGCCTCCACGTCCAGAGTCTACTGTGCTATCAATTGGAAGGAATGCGCACGGCGTGGCACACTCATCTCTGCTAAGGTGTAGTCGAGGGAACCAACCCTCCACAGGGGCGTATGGTCAGTGCAGCTATTGACACCAGGCGGTGAGGGCGATGCGTTGGGACAGGTTGGGCAGCACAGCGTGTTCCACAGCCCCGCTCAGGAACAAGACCAGGCGCCCGGCCAGGGGCGCCACATCCACCACCGGCTCCGTGCCCACCTCTGTGCTCTTGGCACCCGGCTCCTCTGCTTCCCTGTTTGCAGACGCAGACCCACTGGTCACAAAGCGCTCACAGTAGACAGCAACCAACCACGAATTGGCTCCTCACTCAAAAAGACGATATGTGTTCCAAAGAAATGCGCTTCCACCCTCAAACCAGATAGCAGGTTTGTAAGCAAACTCAGCCCCCTTCACAGTCCCGCATGCCTGCTTTGCTGAATGATCCTTTATTTTCTTTAAAGCCCACACCTCGTCAGATCAGCAGCCCGCAATGGAAGCTGCGGCTTTTCTGGGGCATAGAGATGCGCTTAGCACAACAAGTGCGCACCTGATTTCCCGTATCCCGTCTGCGAACGAGCCTTCGTCCACGCTGCTTGCGCCGTCGGCCAGACTGTCGAGCGCGCTGGCGTCAGTGGCCTCTGCAAGCATGCTGCTGGCGATGCTGCCCGGCGGCCGCGGCGGGTGCGGCGGCGTCCGCAGGCTCCGGGGCTCCGACTGCAGCGAGGCTGTGTCTGAGCCCGCGTCGCTGTACGCTGCTCGCCCATTCTCAGCTGCATGTCCGTGGTAGCCTGCACAGTACTGCAAGCGTCAGCAGGTGCAGATGCTTGCACCACTGGGAGGTCCACTGACACACACAGAGCCGTCACAGGTCCCTCAACATGTGGTAGCCAGTTGCCCTTGATTTGGCACCGCCGAAAAAGAGAGTCAAGCAAGATAGTATATCTAGGACGAGGGAGCTACCATTTCTATTTGCCAGGCCCCCATGGTGGTGTCCGTTGAGCATAGGTGGCGGCTGATCCAGCGGGTTTCCACTCGCTGTGGGCTTGCCATCTGGCGACAGGCCATTTTGCGTGAGCCCGTTCTGCATCAGCCTGCCGCTGCCAGACGGGCTGCCAACACCCTGTGTAGTGCCATTGGCCAGGTCGCCGGTATTGCTGCGGGGAGAGGCGCTCAGGTGCAGGCTCGCACGCGGAGAAAGGCCTGCCATCGCCACACACAGAAGTGCATTAAGATTCATGTCATATGTCCATAAATAATTGCTTCCTTTGCCATGCATGCCATTGCATGCCATTGCCCCGCCATCTCACTGCTTACCAGCATGAGTCTGCAGGTCGAGCTTCCAGAGATATAGTCCAGTACAAGCAACTGTGGGGTCTGCACCTGCGGGAGCGCCGGCCCTGGCAGAGGACTGGGATGGCGAGGGCTCCAGGGCCCGGGGCGGCCACAGGCGCAGCTTGCCCCCATCGGCCGGGCACCAGGTTGGGTTGGCGTACAAGATAGCTGTCACCTGCGCGGCCACCCAAGCAATCGAATGGCGAATGGTGGCCCGTGACGGCGGAGATTGCGAACTTCTACAGCTCTCTGCACTGGTCAAAGTGCAGCCTCGGCAGATCATGTTGGGCAGGGCGCATACCCGTCGCTGTTGCTCTTCGCTGCCATCATCGGGAAAAGCGTCGCGGTGGCGCACATACTGTGCACCGTTGGGCGCGTAGTGCGACAGCTGGTATTCTGCACTGCGCTGCCTCAGGTGCATGACCCGCCGCAGGTCCGCCTGCAGCTCCTGTAGTGGACCACAGGTCCAGGTCAGGTGAGCTGCAAGGGCCTTTGGGCGTAAATGTTAGGTGCAGGGTATGTGGTTCAGGCCGGTTGAGAGGGTGCAGTGCATGCCTGCAATGCGTTGATGTAGGCTGTGAGGGCTGGGGATGTGGCGGGGGCCTTTCCAGGGTGCAGCCACATGATGTGATCGCCGCGCGCTGTCCGATCTGCATCAAGGGCATCAAAATATATCACATGCGTCCCTCACAAAGCATAGCTGGCGGCAAAAGGTATTTGAGTGCGAAAGTGAGAAAGGGAGTCTGCACCTGTAAATTCTCTGCCGTGGCCTACTCCGATTCGCGATGCCTCCTGGAAGCGGCCTGCGTTGTGCAAGGGCCAACATCGTTGTCTGTTTCTTACCGGCAGGTCCCCTCCTTTGAGATTCTAGGTGCACCAGACAGCAGTAGGAGGCACATGATCGGCCGCACCTTGTCGGAGGAGGGAGAGAGCTTCGCTGTGAGCTCTAGCTGCAACGTCCCTCCCAATGAAGTTGTCAAGGATGATGTACCTGCAGCACTGATCACCTCAAAATCTGCATGCCTGAAGAACAGCTCATGCAGTCTGAAGTATGCAGAGGGTGGTTCCTCGCTTGTGTGGGAAGGCAAACGCATGAATCACACCCTTTCTGTTGGAACTCATCTACTTCGCTCCACGTCAACCGCTTCAAGGCTGGTGTCTCCCCTCCCAGGTCTCGGAAAAGTCTTGAGCAGACCTGCATCAATATCACGTGAGTAACTAAGCACAACCTATATCATGTGAGTATTTTGAACACTGACAGTACACACAGCTTAAGGATACTGGGTTTGCCAAGGAAGCACCTGGAGGGAGGGTTCCATGCTGTCAAGCTCTTGCATCAGCTGGTCTTCAGTGATTTCAATGGCTTCCTCCTCGCTCTCAGTGCCTTCCTCTCCCTCAGAGACGGGAGGAAAGTCTGCAGGATCATGGTGCGCATGGCGGAACTTGTCCTCGAAGTCTAGCGCTAGACATGCAATCCTTGACGATAGAGAAGTGGTCGATGCAATAGTAGAACATACAGATCCTCTATCAACCTCTGAACCCTCCTCTGAGACATTACTTCTGGGCATGCTGCTCGTACGGATGAACTATAACACCTTGGAGATCAAAATCGTCGTTGAGATGTGTCAGGCGTACTTATAATTTCCTTCGAAATGCACTCTTTTTCTCGTTGTTGCACCTTGCAACGCTATGGTTTTCACAGCCTACACAACCTGTCTTCAGCTACTTGGGTTTCTTATGTAGGAGTCCACCTCAGGATATCTATTCCTGACGAACGGTACTGTGTTCTATGGATTCAACTATCTCTTTCTTCTCGAGTTCTAAGCCAATGTTCTAGGGAGTGAAGATGTTACCCTTGCCTATCTTGGATGCAGTATCCTTGACTGCCATCAAGCTGCCATCATGCATGCCACTAAAATGCTGAGGATTGAGCCCATGCACGCATCCCATTTTAAAGGGAGATGCTTATCAGGTGCCATGGAGGAACCTATTCAGCGACGTGTCATCGGGCTATATATCCGCAGCTAGGCCACTTGCCACACCACTGGGTCGTGCACCATTGGCGCACTAGCAATGCTGATCAGCGGATTCAGTCAGACTTCCGCAGCCTGCCGCAGGCCAAATGGCAAATGGCAGTGTTGGAGGAGTGACCGGCTCACATGCATACACATGCAACCAAAAAGCATGTTGATCAACACTTAAACGCCTACGGGTCAGTGCTGAACAGTTGGCTGGTGTTGCAAACAGATACCGGTATGCCTACCCTCATAAGCTACAGTGCAGAGTAAGCAACGACAGCTCAGCTGCTGGCCTCTTCACAGATCCTACGTCTACAACGTAGCAGGTACTTTCGTTAAGCAGATTCCTTTCAAACGCTTCAACAGAGATACAGAGACATCATGTTGATTGCAGAATTTCCTCGTCGCCAGTCTTTCCATGAGCTACGTTTCCATGGGAACCCTAATGGCGGCCCACGACTCTCTACATGTACTGGTCCATAGCGCAATCTCCAGGTTATTGTGAAGGAACTGGCCGCTCTGAAGGTCAAGTGGACCCGCGCCAAGACAGGAAAACAACGCACTATATTACTACAGCTTCATGGGCGCCACATCAACGGTGGCAGCCCTTGCAACAAAAATAGACAGACAGATACAAGTGTGCACTGATGTGCATGCCGCCAGGGCAGGTATTGTTCAAGCCCTGTTCTGGAGGTATCAGCCGAACGATGCGGACGCTGCCTGCATCATCTGCAGAGCCTCGGAGGTGCCCAGTCCCAGCATGGCTCCCACCTCTTCCGCGCGCTCCGCCTCCTCTGTCAGCACTGCAAATCGCGTCAGTGCGCGCCCCTCCGCATCTACCGCCTTTCGCACAACAATGTGGTGCTCCGCCTGCGCTGCCACCTGCCAACACAACCGCGCACACATCAGCTTGCACCACTGCAGTATACGGTATGTCAAGATGTCAGTGATGGCTCAGGGCAATGATCAGATCTACCCCGTCTCTGTAATCAGCACCAACGGTGAATGAGGTGGTACCTGGGGTAGATGGGAGACACATATGATCTGGGATGCGGCGCTCGCGCCGCTAGAGTCCGACATGCGCCGCAGCATCTGCCCGACCGGGCCGCCCAGCCGGCTTCCTACGCCCGAGTCCAACTCATCCAAGATCATCACAGACGCCCCGTCTGTCCCAAAATCACCTGCAGACATCAACAACTCACATGTTTTAGGAAGAAATCAGTTTGCAGATTGATGTCCAACCCTTAGCAGCAGCAAGCTAGGAGCAGGACTGACCCACTACTAGAAGCAAGAACTTCACCCAAAGAGAGCTCTGCACTCAGCTGGAAAACATCAGTGCGGACCTTCTGATTGAAGCCCTGCGCCTGCACCCCGCTCCTGTGCAGGACTGCTATCGTCGCTTTCGGAAGCAGCCGCAATGGCGGGCGCGGCTTTGAGCGCCAACATGACTCGCGCACTCTCTCCGCCGGACGCCACTGCGCCCAGCGGCCTCAGCGGCTCGGCCGGCCCGGCAGCCAGCAGGAACTCGACCGCGTCCAGGCCGCTGCGCCGCACCCTGTACCCCTGGTTGCCCGCCTCGTACACCTCCCCTGCCAGCTCCACGGGCACGTGCAAGCCCTGCGCCGAGCACATGCACGCGCCAATTTCAGACACTTCCAAGATTGGTTCTCCAACAGCAGGATATTCACATGCCGCAATGCAAACATGACTGAAACCCATGATGAGAGACACAGCTCTTGACGAAGGTATCGCAGACACTCAGGGGCCTGGTGGCGCACCTTGGCGTAAGGCTCCCAGCCGATGCGCACATCAAAGCGCGATCCGGCCATGGCCAGGTCTGCTAGGCAGCTCTCCACGGCGACGCGCAGCTGCCCGGCGGCTGCCCGGCGCCGTTTGCTGAGCACCGTGCCCTCTGCAGCCAGCTCCTGCTTCATCCGTCGTAGTGTTCTCTCAATCTCCTCCCGCTTCCCTGCGCATGGGAACAGTTGCTCTTAAAAAGGGCCAGGGTGTGCCCAAGTGAATAAAAGCATGAACTCTTTTATCCCAGATGATGTCACTGTGAGTAATTACTTGTATAGAATTTCAAAGAACAATAGAACTGAGAGGAGTCCTCCAGTGACAGGCTTGGTAAAGATGCTTGTAGGGCAGTGTTGAGATGGCACCTTCCATCTGGAACCAGCGGTCCAGGTCGGCCTCTGCTTTGGCGGCAACTTCCAACAGCGCATCAGAGGAGGAGCAATCATGTTGCTTGAACAGGCGGTCCAGCACTGCCAGACGCTGGCTCACCTCGTCGTGCTCCAGCTGCAGGAAGCGGAAGCGCTTCGCATAGTCGCCCACCTACCAGGACCTCACAAAATCCCTTCATTAAGAGTGCCTTTTTGCCCGAGCCAGGCCTGTCTTTCACACATCCCTGCTATGCATGCTGTGTAAGGGTGCCCCATCCAGGGATCATCTGGTTCCCGCTGACCAGAGGAACACAAAAAGAGTATTAATCATGGCGACAGCGCTCGTTAGGATCAATCACAGCCTTGACCAGAACTGGAGGCAAGCGCCCCACCATCTGTTTGTGTCTACTCAGGGGTGGCAAACAGAATGTTCATTTGCTGGGCGCTCATAGCTTCCCAGAATGTCAGATCAATTGCAGCAGCTTTGCAATCGCGCACCTTCTGCTCCATGGAGGCCAGCAGGTCGCGGGCCTGCTCCAGCTCTTCCAGAGCGCCCTCCATCAGCGCCACCCCCTCCCTCGCATCCTCCTCCTCGTCAATAGACCCGCTCCCCTCATCCTTGCTGTCTGCACCATACATACGCTACTCGTGACAACTCTTGATGCAGAGTGAAGAAAGAACGAATCTGACCATTACAGTGAAACTTGACAAGGGAGTGGTACCGGCGCGGACGGCGGCGTAGGCTTCCTCGTCGGCCAGGACGGCATTGAGCTGCGTCTGCACGGAGCGCAGCCCCTCCTGCACGCCCCCGGAGCCGTCGTCGCCCAGGAGGCCCGTGCGCACGATGCCGCAGCGCTGCACGCTCGCCTGCCGCGCCTCCATCTGTCGCAGCCGCTGCCGCAACACCGCCTCCTCTCCCGCCTCCACCTCAGCCTCCCTCACCTGCGCGCAGGCAGCTCCTCACTTTCTTTGAACGCAACGGCTTTTCCAGGCGCACGCAAACACATGCAGCGGCCTGCAGGACTTGGCAAGAGCCCTGCCAGATGCTAGCAGAGTGTACTACAACGTGGTGGGCCTGCAGGGGGTGCTGGGGATGTGTACCTGGTCCACAAGGTCCTGCAGCTGCTCGCGCTGCTCCTCAGTGCCCAGCGCATCAATGGCCGTCACCTGCTGCGCGAGGCCCCGTAGCTCCTCCAGCTTCTGCCCGTACCGCGCCACGGCCGCACCCGTGCTTGCAATGCGGTCCAGCAGCGCTAGCTGCGTGTCAGGATCCCTGCAAAATGCACATCATTACCAATTGACACTTGCTGATAAGAACGGGGATGTCCTGCTCATGCGGCACATCCAAGGAAGACAGCTTCTGTGCCAGTGGCGCCTTTTATGCTGCTCACACTGTTCTCAAACATTTGTTGGTGTCAGGTAGGTTAGGAGGGTGGGTGTACCGCAGCGTCTGGGCAGCATGCTGGCCATTGACATCCACCAAGGCCGCACCCAACTCCCTAAGCACGCGCAGTGAAGTGGACACGCCATTCACAGAACACCTGCAGCAAAACAAGTAACACGGCTGCCTTCAGCCCCAGTGGCTGTCTAGTGGAACTCAGCAGCACAGTGTGGCGCATGTCACAGGAGAGCACCAGATGATGGATATGAAGTCAGCACACCTGCTTCGCACTCCTTTGTCCGCATGGACAACCTCACGTTTCAATATCAGCTCCTGAGCGCTGTCCCCTCCACTGTCCAGAATGCGCGAGGGAAGACCCATCCTAGTGAGCAACGACTGTACAGACCTCTGCGCAAACGCAAGCCCATGTGCATTAGCAATCTGTGCCCTCACAATTATGCAATCTTGTAACCTGCAGCCTGGTATCCTGGAAAATTTTCTAATATGTGCAGTACAAAGGCTGTGCAAAGCACAGAATACATGTTGATATACCAGCCTCGGTGCGCACCACGGAAGAAGCAGGGAGGTGCACGCTGCCCTCCACTGAGGCACAGGACGCAGGCGGCCGGATGCAGTTGTCAACGGCAGGGAAACCCAGCAGCTGCCCCAGCGCTGTCACCAGGACCGACTTGCCTGCTCCACTCTCCCCAGTCACCACATTCAGGCCCGGCCTCAGCTCCACTGTCTCCTCCGCCACCAGCGCAAAATCCCTGCAAAACGAGAGGCCACACTTTGGCAGGTATACTAATATGACAGTACATATTGGACACGCGTACACCTGTGTAATTTGGCAGTGTGAAGACAGTGACTTGCTTTGCGGAGGTCACCTGATTTTGAGCCTTGTGATGTAAGGTCTTGCCGAGGTGGGACGGCCAGAAATGGATGCAGTGGGTTCCCTTCCTGGAGTACCATCAGTTGCTGGCCTTTCAGCATTCAAAGACTCTGGTGAGCTTTTCACGCGAGGTGAAGGTGATAAGCTTCCCTCTGCTTCTCTCGGTATTATCCCTCTGTACGCCCATGTGCAGGTAGCGTGCCACCTTGCTTTTACCTGCAAGTTAGGCAACGGTCTGTCAGGCTTTCATGACTGGCTAATCAAGCATGCCTGAGAGTTGCGCAACATTGCAGAGTTCAACTTACTCGTTCTTGAGGAAGGGCAAAGACTTTGCTCCCTGGCGAAAGAGCCGGGAGGGACGCATATCTGCAGACGTGCTGTGTACAAGCGTGGTTTTTCTGTCTCACTGCCGAAGCAGGAGATGCATGGACGCGCGGAAGCATAATTGCTTTCTTGTGCACCCTAAAGAGATCCTGGCCCACTACAGCAGAAGTGCGCAGCAGTGCTGCGCGCATCTACTCCTCCCTGAACATGACAGAGAAGCTGAAGTCAGTAAGCAGCAAGGAAAAATAAAATAGTAACAATACCAGTGTTGACTATACTTCCTGTTACAATATTGCTAGATGTCAGGACTCAAGAGATGCCAAGAACGCCAAGAAGTACAAGGCCTGATGTCACATGTAGAGTGGATGTTTTCCGCTCGTTCCTGTCAAGGTATGATTTCTGTACCACATGTTGGCACAGAAGTAAAGTTTCGAAACAACGCATTTTAATCTGACTTTGGTTCCAACCTTTAGAGTTTTCGTCTGCAGTGGGGACTGCAAGGGTTGGGCAGCTTCGTATCGAAGAAGGACTAGACAGCCTGCATGAAAACACTGCACCTTGCGGATAGGGCTCCGGAAGAGAGTGTACAATCTACACACAGTTCGTGTCTATTTCGAATACTTTTTGACCCAGATCGGCAGTGTTTGCCTAAACTCAGCTGATCTGGCATGCATGGCCAAAAGAGGACCTTGTCCAAGAAGCAAGCTTAGGGACGATTATCGGCGGATGTCCGCGATACAACTGCACTCTATACCAATATGTGTGGCATTGGAGCTACTGTGCTCCCTTGCAATCCTTTATGTGATGGCAGATAGACTGTGAGGGAAAGTGGCATGTCTCCACCCTTTTTCAATCTCTGAGTTTGCTGGCAGGAATCCTGCAAGCTCGATGATAATGCTTTTGCATGGTAAAGCAAATTATTGTCTGCCACAATCTAGAATATGCGGATCTGCGAGTTTTCGTAGGTTTGTGCCTCTCATACGGCACTCGAAGGTGTCAAGCCACCGATATCAGCACTGCAAAGCTTCCACCGATGACTCAGATAAGAGTCAGAATTCGGATGAGGGTGATGGAAAGGTGTTTGGTGATTGGAAGGCGTTCAGAGCGTCTCTCATCAGTGCAGAGCAGGGTGAGCCTCGATGCTGATATGACAAGAGTTCATTGATGGGGTGCAGGATCGATGCAGACAAGAATGTAGCGAGGACATCTGTTTGACTTCAATTCAAATGACTGGCCTTTCTGACACAATCTGGTTCCTCATGCAGCCGGTGAAGGACAAGACATCTGGTCAACTCGATGGGTGCAAGAAAATTTGCACCTTCTGCAGGAGCAGGTGCTGCAGCTTATTACTTTCATGAATACTGAGCTAGAGTGCACCTTATTTTGCATTGCCTATCGAAGCAGGTGGTCTGATTTGCACTAATGGCCCATGCACAGTAAAGCGCACCTGTGTGCCTCATGTAGGACCGGAAGCTAGCTCAAGAGAGCATATGGGCACATGAGACCGAGCTACCAGAGATTGGGGGCCTTTTGATTGCTCAACCTCACATACCGGAAAAGACCGGAGACGGCCGACTGTGGCAGCTAGTAATTTTCCTGGTGGAGCACGGCCCCTCTGGCAGTGTAGGGCTGATCCTCAACAGACCGGCATCTGCCACAGTGGGCGATCTGCTCTCCTGGGGCTACTCTTCCGTGCAGGCATGCACTCAGTTTCTTGCGAATCTCCTGCGCAGCCAGTGCGCCATGCCAACTGTGGTTGTTCAGTATGGACTCTACATTATCGACTACAAGGTAGTCAAATAGACGGCGTTGGTGAGGTTCCTGTGCATGCCCGCAGATGGATGGCAGCAGTGCAAAGCTAATACAAGGGGCATTTGCTGACTGCCAAGTGTATCTGGGAGCCTTCTATCCTCCAAATCGAATTGCGCGGCAACCGGTCACCCTAATCCATGGCCAGGGCCATCTGGAAGGGAGCAAAGAGATCACTCCTGGCATCTACACTGGTGGTGCGTGGCAGTTCTTGTCAACATCTCGCGCAAGTATCTACGCAATTGTCGAAGAAATCCATACAAACTGCCTGTCTCTTTCTCTCTCACAGAAGAGGTTCTCCGATTTGATGTTCAGTTTATTCTAATCAGGTCTGCAACAGGCCAGCCGGGAAATCCTGGAAGGCAGCTTGGACAAGGGCAAGTTCCGCTTCTTCTCTGGCCAGATGCAGTGGAAGCCAGGGCAGCTAGCGCAAGAGATCGAGCAAGGTTACTGGTGAGATTTTGCTGCTCCTGCAGCACTGCATTCAGAGCAGACCCCCTGCCATGCCATAACAAACATTGTATGCACCTCCTGACAGTAAACGCGAAGCACCAGTGATGGACTTGCTGCGCAGGTACACTGCTGCATGCTCAAGGTCCCTTGTGCTCAAGCAGTGTCTGAAGCTGCCAGTGCCCCTTTGGAAGGAGATTCTGCTCTTGATGGGTGGGGAGTACGCACAGATTGCAAGCAAGAGGTATCGGTGATCTAAAGCTTGCAAGCTCAAGCATTTGCAGCCGCAGCTGTATGATGCAGGTGCACAGTTGAAGTTGGTGCTGTGGCGGCCCAAATGATTTGTTTCCATAAAGACGTGTTATGTGAAGATTAATTGCAATTCTTTGAGAGGCGCACGGTGACGTCATGGGATTGATCATGCTGATATTAACAGCTGTGATGCTTACATGGCATCAGGCTGGAACTCAGCCAGAAAAAGGGTGCCTAATCAGCTAGCATGAACATGGGCGCATGACATAACTGCATAAAATGTAAGAAAACTCAATGGTTCACAGCATCCTAGGATCCTCACATAGTGCCCTCATGTAAATTACAGTTGCAGTAAGAAGCTAGCATATTTCACAATATTTTTCACATGATCAAAATTGCTGTGCACCCCATCAAACATCGGCAAATGTCCCTATTGTTCAAGAAAGTCAGTAGTGGCTGGCCGCCTGTCCCACTGGCCAGTTCTCAACATCTCTATTGACCTCCTCACCAGGAAGACCTGCTGACACCATTGCAATTTGCCTCGCTATATACACCTCTCCTCATTCCTTCGCACGTCTCCTCGTTAACAGACATCCAGGTAATATACAACATAAGAGCACTTGTCACAGGGTTTTCTTCCCGATGTATTCATCTGTGAAATACCACAACTTGTGACGACCACATCCCTTGAAGGACAGTCAGCGGCTAGGCACGGCAGGCAGATTGTTTGTGTCTGATATTGTAGAAGCTGTGAGTCAGTGATGCCAGAGCGCCAACTTGGGCAGCTTCGCCGGACTTGGAGCCTGTTGCTATGTAATGTACAGCCTGCGCACAAACCCCAAACAATGTGGATTGTCCTGTAAACCCACTACTCCAATGCCTGGCCATTGACTGTCCCGGTTACAGTATGTAATCAGGCCAGGGACTGACTTTCCTGATGTGCAACACAGAAAGTGGGCGAGGCAATGCAAGGGGGTGAGCACACCTGCAGGAAGCTACAGAAGCACAGTGCTTGCCACAACCACACGGACTCAAACAGGTGCCTGCCATGCTGGTCTTCGCCATCGTCCCAGTCCCCGCCCCCTGAGTCCCCCCCAAAACCCCCGTTCCCATCATTGCTGCCACCATCACCGTAGTCGTCATCCTGCTCATCGTTATCCCCAGAGCCGGGTCGCCTGCGGCCGCGCCGCGCCTTTGACAGGCAGTGCGTGGGAGCAAGTACGCGCCGCGTGCTCACAAACGTCCTGCACGCCAGCATAAGGCTCCTTGGTAAGGTTGTGCAAGATGCAAGCAATAGCTGTGCCCACCGAAGGCGCTGGCAATCTGGGGAGGGAGGAGGGGTTTACCTGGGTGGGCTGCTAGCCAGTCCAGTGACAGGCCCAGCAATGGCCTCTACGGGTCCCAAGCATCCAACCTCTAGAGCGCCCGTGTTCAAGGATCCCACCACTGGCCCTGACGTCCTGCGCACTCTTTCCTGCTGTGGCCTGCACAAATAGCAGGCAAATTGGTGAGAGGTGAAAAGGTCTCGGCAATGGCATTCGCATCAAACAGGTGAATGCTGGATAGAAAAAGCAACATGTCAGTGGTCCAGCCAAACCTGGTGGTGAGCAGGCTTGCGCTCGTCATAAATGCTCCTTGGCTTGGCAGGAGAGAGCCCAGGCCTACAAGCGCTGTGCCAAGCGTCGCGTTCAGCACCGTGGATGCCATGGTTGTCTGGTGCAGCACTTGCGTGACAAGAATTATCACACGAACAGCACTTCTGGGCACCTGGATGTACACAACATGATATGTGACCGAGCGCCAATATAAGCCAGCAAAGGGCGCTGGCTTACAGCAAGTTCACACGCCCTATAACGGCTCTTCTTATGCGCAAGCGTGCAGAAGCTGCAAAGTTGCATAAACACTGCAACCTCTGGGTTATAATTTGGGACAGAGAGTTTCCGGGAGTTTCTTGGAGCTCACATTGCAGTGACACCATGAAGAACGTTAAGACTGCTGATAATGGAGGTCTATGAAGAAACTTGAACAGCAAAAGAGGTAATGTGCATACCTGCAGACCAGAAGAAGGCTCAGAGCGAAGCGCACAGCAGGAGCTCAGCAGGTTTCAATCTGTGACACCCTGCTGCCCTTGAGGGACGATAAACGGCGCAGGAGCACACGCCACTGCAAGCTTTGAAGGACAGAATACCTTTCTTTCCCGCTTTACAGCTCTTTCATGCCAATCGTGAAATATTACAAGCGTGGCAGGCCCTAATCAGAGCAGATGACTGGACATCTTCTTCAGGGCCTCTCCCCGATTATATTTCGTTCTTCTTCTCATGTTTCAATCCTAATATTCGCGTACGATCTCAGATCTTGTCACAGTGCTGATATTAGGTGCCAGTGGTGACTTCTTGAAGCACCATTCTGGGGAACAGGTGTAACGCAAGGCATGCATCGGTTGCAGACATGCTGTCGCATTTGAGATGCGGATTTTACATTTGCATAGATTTTTGATCGATTGAGACAGGATGTTCTCGAAGGGATGTGTAGCGAGGGTCGTCCGCCAGCTCAATCAACGTGATTCCCACCTGCTGCCAAACATTGGACAGCGCTTCAATTCTACCCGGCCAATTCAGTGGAGACCTCCAAGCAAGTGAGTCCGATGCTGACCCCGTACATTTAAATTGGATCGCAAATCTGCTGTCAAGATCTGCATTAAAACGTTTCCTTCCTCACAGGATATGTGGAGGAAGCAGGGTGAACTTCTGGGGGCCCCTGATCACCTGCACAGGAACATCTGCTGGAATATTCACAGCATTTGCGCTGCTCGACCTCAAGCAGAGAAAGGAAGCTCGAAGGCCGAGGACCAGGAAGCGTGGAGCGCCATCCTGGGTACCGGATAGCTTGGTGCCCACATATCTCGAAATGAGGCAGCGCTGGGAATCTCTGCCAGACACCAAAAGGGTGCTGTACTCAATCATTGCCACAAATGTGGGCGTGTCGCTCTTGTGGAGAATACCCTCCCTGCAGGTGCGCTGTGCCATAATCTGAAGCTCACCTGAGCTCAGCTGATAATGTCTGCTGCAGTCCTACACCGCGCAAATGCTAATGGCAGGGATGTGGTGTGTGGCTTGCAGGGATTCATGCTCAGGAATGCCGTTCTGCAGCTGCCCCCCCTAAGAACCCGTCCGTGGACATTCCTGACATCCAATTTCAGCCATGCTGGCACGCTGCACTTGGCCGTCAATATGCTGGCGCTCTCCAGCTTTGGCTCTGTTGTTGCAGAGGTATGATGATGTCAGCATGCGCCTGAACAACTAAGCCCTGACAGGAAACGTACAGACTAAGCAGAACAATTTTACTGCGGGCAATGGGTTGACGTGGAGTGCCTAAGCATTCCATGCACATGCAGGATTTTGGCGCATACCAGTTTGCGGCATTCTACCTGTCGGCCGGCTTGGCCTCTTCAATGACGGCGTACTTGGCACGCCTGAGGCGTGGCTCCGGTGGACGCAGCCTGGGGGCCTCCGGAGCGGTCTATGCCTGCTTTGCTGCCACAGCCCTCATGCATCCAGGTCCCAACTTCCTTCGTCTTCGTCGACTTGATCAGCTCTGCATTACGCTCTGAAGCTCTCGTAGGATTGCTTGTCAGCTGAGATGCTGTTTGCTGCTGCAGATGCCCAAGGGGCCTTCATCTTTCTGCCAGGCATCCCCATCCGGCTGGGGGACCTGCTCCCACTGCTCATGTGCTTTGATGCGGCTGGAGTGTTGCTGGGTTGGAGATACCTGGATCACTTTGGCCACCTTGGTGGCGCTCTGTTTGGCATCTTGTACACAAAGTATGGCCACCGTCTCTGGGAGAAACGGGATGTTATCTTGACAAGAACAGGCCTCGCAAAGCTGGTAGCATAATTGGCAACGTGGTCACGCCTGGGCTTGATACTCATGCATGCATTTGCTGCGTACTTTGATATTGTTCTTGTTTCCAATTGCTGTGTTTGTCATACTTTTTCAGTCTCGAGTTGATCTGCACGTGCACTTCACCCTAGTGCCTGTATATACCTTGATCACAATGTGACTTACTGCCTGAACTTGGTTGAACCTGGTTGAACCTGCCAGAATGCAACACGTTAATTGCATCCTCCTGCGCAGTGCCATCTTTTATGACCACGGTAATCAATGGCATGGCTTCTGGCACATGCCAACTGCCAAACCTGCAGGAGACAGGCAACAGCGCTGACATGTCTGTAGACTGCGCGAGCGCCAGTCGGCCAGCTGCAGCTGGCCTGCAGGCTCATTAGGGGGCCCTAATGATCCTGAGGCTTGGGGTGCCAGAGTCAAGCTTTACTACACAGTAGGTCACCTTCATCATTCACAGAACGTGTAAGTTTAATCGGAACCCCGCCTCATTTACTAAATGGCCCCCCCATGCAAAATTTTGGGCAGTCCATAACAGGCCTAGGCATGGAAGATCAGCTCCTGCACATTGTAGCTTTCTATTTCATACTGCCACTCCTTGCAATGCTGCTGCAATTATTCTGAGACGGGCTATGACTGTTGCATGCAAGTCTCTTAGGGTTTTAGAAGCCCTGCATTTCCCCTGCACCTGTCTGCTGCGTTCCCTCCAATCTTCCTGCCTGCTGCTTTATCCTTTGTCTGCTTTCAGAGAGTTCCAGTTTAACGTGAAAGAGAGACTCCCAGATTTGATCGCAGACATAAGACAGCTTACGACAGCAAAGTGCAGCTGCATTCACGCATAACATTCCTGCTGTGTGCATCTTGTGTGTGACAGGTGGCAAACAGAGATCTCAAAGGCGTGGGGGGTGCTGCTCTGCAGGTGAGGTGCCAAAGTGTGCCTCTTGTGCTTCCACTACCTGTCATACCTGCCGTGCACATCTTGCTTCAGCAGATCAGCCGTCAGCATACAGCTACAGCAGCCTGTCAGCCTAGCTGCATTGCAGCTGCCACAGTTTAGGGATACAATCCCTTTGCTGCTGTTGCTTCTCTGGGAGTACAGGTCCAGAGTAAGAATTTTATTTCTGTGCTTTGTAATAGTATTTGCTACTAGCCCACCACTTCCAAGTCTCTTTACATTCATTCCTGTGCTTTTGATCACCTTGTATCTTCAACTTACCACTCACTAAATTCACACCACGTGCACATACCATATAAGTGACTAATCTTGTAAACAGGGTGTGAGGGCACGCCGCTGCCTAACACATCCTTCACCGCGATGGAAGATCAGCTGCTGCACCTGTCTCACTGCCGGTCTTTATTTTTTTTGATGTAGTCTCTAACTTTCCCCTATTCCTGAATACGTAATATCTTTGAGAAGTGGCTAATCCTGATTGGTAAAACAGCTAGGATGATGGCTCTCAACAGCGCAGCAGCTCGACAGGGAGCTTGCAGCATATCTGGGCGGCTTGCCTTCGGGCCCGCTGGTGCTTTTCCTAGTCAGATAATTCCAGCAATACAAAGATTGCAGAAAGGTACGTAATTTACAAAGTTGATCAGTTCTGCTTTTGTTAAGAAAGGAATGAAGCGCATCTCTTTTGAGCAAGGTTGTCGAATTCCTTCACCTGCCTTCCTATATTTCTACACTCCAAAACGTTCTTTGAAAACTTGTCATAACGTATCCAGATCTGTCCCTGCAGGTCTTCAGCTGTGCAGGGTCACAAACGTGGGGAAGGAGATGGCCGATGAAGAACTAGACAAATTTAATAAGGAGTTCATCAATCTGGGGCCTCAATGGCAGATACCAGACCCAGAGTTAGGTCCTCTAGAGCAACGAGTGCAGACCACGTTTGTTGAAGGACTGCTGTCAGGAGAAATTAGTCCTGAGGATAGCTTGTATTGGTTCACAGAGCCAGAGGGTAGGCACTGACCCCTTCTGAGAGCAAAGCTTTGCAAGCGCTGCTCCTTATGCTCTGCACATATTCACTTGTTGCGATGCGTGTGTGTCTGTCCACTGTTGGCACAGCGTGTAGCAGTCCTCAATGAGTGTGACACTGTGCAGGTGGGTGGAATCAAGCTGACAAGATACTGAGGAAGGCTAGGGAGGTGGCACCAACGTATGCATTTGCAAATCATGAGGGTCCTCGCAGGGTGTGATTCTTCATCCTTCTTTCACCGCACTACCTTCTGAGAGGGGGCCTGTCTTGACTTTGATAAGGTCAGTGGTAATCTGTCTGACTCCCATGCTGTGCCTTGCAGCGTCCCTTGAATGACTATCGCGTGGGCATGGAATTTTCGGGGACCGTCTGTGCTCTCTACTTCAATCATGGAATCAAAGTGGACCTTGGGGGCCAGTATGACGGGTGAGGCCACCTGGGAACTTGAATCATCAAGTGATTTCAGACAGGCGGCGCCAATTGTGCAACAGACTGCCAGGAGACTGAAAGCCATCAATACCTTGCCACGCCTTCTTAGAATGTGTCTGGCATCCTGCAGGATGTTGCCTGTCATCAACACAGATGATGCTTGGGCAGCCCTGAGAGGACATTTCGAGCTAGATTCACCTGTGAAAGTGCGGGTCCATAAGGTGATGCATACACCTCCCCCTGAATCTAGAGCGCCTGGACGACAAACATGTATGTGAGCAGTGGTGCATGGTGTGAGGTGGTCTACTACTGCAATGTGTGCCGCAGATATTCTATGGGCCGCGTTGCCGATTTCCCATTCAGCTGGAGCTTATGGAGCCTGCCGAACTCATTGACCAAATGTGCGCAATGCCAGTTGCTTGTGCCAGTCTTGACGTTGTCATGCGCCAGTCTCAAACAAGTCAGTGACTGTTGGACTAGAAACTCTGCTCCGAGTACAACCAGGGGCCACGAAGCAATTGTTCTCTTTGTGCAGGATGCCAAGCGATGATTACTTCCCCTCGTTTGACCTGCGCGATCTGTCGACTGTGGAGGAATTGGAGTGGGCCACTGGGGGCCTGGACGTGACTGCCGGCAAAGTGGTGGAGCTCAATGTGTTCAGCCGCGACAGGCTTGAAGACCTCAAGGTGAGCTCAAGTGGTCTCTTTTTCTGAAGTCTATCATACCATTGCGCTGCAAGGACAATTAGGAGGTTGCCTGACAGGTCAATGGAAGCAGAGGCGGCTGGCAGACAGTGCCACGTAACCATTGTGCCGCAGAGTAAACCATCGGAGGTCAATCATTGCGTACTGCAGTTTTTATGGCAGCCCACGGAAAGTTCATGTGATTGCTGTCGCTATATGCATATCATAAACTCCGCAAAGGTGGCCAGTCCTATCTGAAGCCTCTGCTTTGCACTTGGTGCAGGCGCAAGTGGCCAGCGTTTCAGCAGTGGAGAGTTGGCCTGAGCGGCTGCAGAAAGGCAATCCGCCCCCTCCCCTGCCCCAGTACATGCCGCCATCCGCCATGGAAGAGTACATGGCATCGTCATTCTTGTGAGGGCCTTTTGCGAGGGCTTGTGTATCATACCTCGGCGCAAGCTGCCAGCTTTCGCAAGCAGGTGCCCTGAGGTTGGCTGGAGATTCATCTGCCTCCCCAGTGCCTGGCATTGTGTCCAAGGGCATGATTGGCTCCATATGCGGCATTGCTTGGCAGCTTGTTCCAGAAGGACCCAGGACGTGTGGGGTATGCAGAAAGTGGTCTGCCAGCAGTCTTGCCCAAGACTGCTGGCAGTGATCAGTGATCACTGCGGCAGCTGGCAGCTCCTGATAATGACCTTGCAACTCTGAACTGTTCAACCGTAGATTGCCGCGTGTGGTCTGTGGGTATTGTTTTTGTGGGGTGCTCCGGAGGATTCTGCAATGTCATTCCTGCATCAACACAATACCTGCTAATAAGCTTGAGGTTTGATCTGGACCAGAGCATACATATTCTATATTCTGAGCTCAACTAGTTACAATACTGTTACAGACGGTCTGCGCTTGAAATACTGCAAGTAGATGTTGGACTTCTGCAGTTTCCAGGAGGCCTCAATTGTGAAGTGACTTCACTGAAGTCAACAACGATCGTCGCAAGCGGGCCCCGTTTGGGCTTTCAAAGTTAGTTCTAGCGCTACAGCTGTTGGGCTGCGGGACTCCCGCAGATTACTGGAACCTGAAAATTTAGCGCAAGCGCAATTGCATCGTCCATGACATCAAGATCTGAATACTGTACAAGCTGACATTCCCCCTTCTGTGCATGCCAACGAGGACAGATAGAACTGCTCGGATTTTAAAACGACAGCTGGCAATGGAGGCCGCATGTCACAGCTTCGCAGCAGCTTGCAGTGATACCGTCAACCGTTCCCCCAACTCGATAACCCAATTTGCTCCCCAATCAATCCTTAAGTCACGTAGAGCTTCAACTTATTGCACTAAGGAAATTTGCAAACGGGTTGGTGTCCACTGAGCGAAGTGTATTCGTCCTGAAAAGGTGCGGCATCGAACACTCAAGCGTCCGGTTTCCCTATCTTCACGATTTCCATCCTTTCATTCTCCCTTTTAGCATCCTTTGGCATTTGGGTGCCTGAGGCTGTGCTGCACGAATGTGCGGCGATATCACACAAGCCCTGAAATTTCTGCCTTTAAACTTAATCCCTGGATCTCCTGTGGCCTTGCAGGCAGAGCGGGAAAGCGCGCCGTTTCACAAGGGAGCACGATTATTTTAGAAAATTTACAGGTACTTGTTGCCTTGGTAATTTCACTGTCGAGAGCAAGGTCGCTTCTTGGCTGGTATACACGAGTGGCACCACTTTTCGCAAGGTGTCGATGTGTACCGGATATAGTCTTGGCTCAGCTGGAGCAGTATTGTCCAATACACTGACCTGTGGTTCCGTCGATCATCGAATCATCGTATCTTTACCTATTCGGAATGTCTGGCTTGGAAGCTCCTGTCGAGATCCAGTGACATTAATGGAGTCCCAAGCATGAGCGCACCAGAGAATCCTCCTCCGATTCAAATCAAGCTTTCTTGAACAACCTTGTACATCGATGCAGCAGTACGTATCCAGGTGCTATTTGCAGTCTCTGAGATCTGGGCTTATGCAGATGGCCAGCTACGGGCGTCTCCTGGTGATTGTAGGCCTGCTCACATTGGTTGTGAGCAATGGAGTTGCTGTTGAGGGAGTGTCCATGGCGCAAACACGAAAGCTGCAGCAGCTGCTGGCTCCGGTTACAAACGCAGTTGTAGGTGAGGGGTTGTAATGCCACTCTGCTTACGGAGTAAAAGTTGGATCAGCGCTATAGGCTGATGTCATAACACATACTAGCATGCACCAATGCTGGTGCCATACATGCCTGTGTTCAGTCGCCGCATTGCTAGAAATGCACAGAAGTCAGTGCATGTCTAGCACAGAAGTCCCAAGGCACCTTCAGTGCAAACGCTGTTCCGTTTGACGAATGATGTCATGTCCCGTGCAGGTGGGAGCTTGGCAAACACCCAAAACAACAACAATAACAATAACAACAACAACAATGGTGGCAACGGATATGGCTCAAACAACAGCAACAACAACAACAATAACAACAACAATGGCGGTGGCTGCGGCGGTTTGCTGTCTCCTGTCACCGGCTGCGGCCTGTTGGTGAACAGTCAAAACACCAACAACAATAACAACAACAACGGCCGCAAGCTACTTGCCTAGAGTGGCGCCTTTATGAACTCAGTCTGACTAACAGAGTTATTTTGCCCTGCTGCACTGATGATGTCTGGTGTGGCGGCTTGTCCCAATGTGGCTCACGCATCCCTAAGCACTGCAGGCGTGGTGCATAATGAGCACCCACGCAGTCGCAAGGATGCTGCGAGCATTTGGAGATCTTGCTGCTGTGCTCAGTTCTGTCTTAACATTGCAGCAGGTGTTCATGGGCGAAACAAGTCATTCTTCTTGGTTGCTGCACTTCCTTATAAGATCAGAAATATGATCGTTCCGGATTCTGAGTCAGTCAAGACGTTCAACAGTAACCTACTGATTAGGTTGAGCAGAAATGATGACCCGCACTGTCTCTGCAAGGAGACACATTTCATTGATGCTTTAAAATTCATTCAGAGGCAGATTACCTCAGGCAGTGCATTAGTGGCCCATTTTGGGGGGCATATGCATGGACGGCGTCTGACTTGCACTCATGAGATCTAGAGATCGTCACCAACATGCAAGCTTTTCAATGTAATTGCAATTGAAGGTTGTTAATCATGGGATGAATGGCGGCGCCACCAATTGACATTCCTGACTACTGATGTGGGGGATTTCAAGTTCCAGGACTAGATAGCGAGCGCTGCCGATATGATTCTGGGCGCTGGTAAATTGTTTGCTTTTAAACGGCGTGTCACAACCCAGTCAGTCCTGAACAATGTACATGTAAAGAGTCACAATTCTGTTCATTTTTTTGAACAAACACACTGGACCCTGAGCATGGCTAATCCAAGTTTCATCTTTAGAGGAACATTGTATGATATGCCAAAGTGATCCAGAGGTGGCGCCTGCGGGGCACAGCTCTTGAGGGATGTTCCAAACCACAAGCCTTTCTTTCGTCTTGCTGCCAATCAAACACAATGTACACAGCACGACAGGTGACCCCAATCTGCTCTATGCAACGGCAACTGCCCGCCAAACACACAGCATTGCCCGGTACACCGTCAGCAGCAACTCCCAACTCCATCAACAGGAGTGGAGCTCCAACAGTGCGCCAGGCTTGCAAGCACTGCTCAACTAAGAGCACGCGCCTACTCGTCTCCGCCAGGGGGCGGAGTGGGTGTGGCGGCCGCAGAGCCGCCCCCGGCAGCCGAGCGTTTCTTGGTGGCGGGGCCTCCGGCGGCGCCTGAGGCGCGGCGCTTCCGCACGGGGGCGCTGCCGGAGACGTCGGTGGCAGCGCGCGACGCAGCGCTCTTGCGGCCGGGGCCGCCTGTCTTCTTGCGCTCCTCGCGCTCGGCCGCCTCGTTCTCCTCATTCTCCTTTTCCACCAGACGGATCAGCGTGTCGCACCGCCGCGCCAGCTCCTGCAAGACACCCGATACACATGATGTTGAGCTGCTTGAACTTTTTTGTGCTAGCCTCTGCTGGCATCTTACAGCAGCACTCTGGGATTCAGCAAAAGTACTGTGGTAAAGTATTATCTGAGCCAGACAAGGTTTCCGGCAGGAAGCTTCACGCGTCATTGATCAGGAGGAAAATTCTGCCAGGCTGAGATCGGAACCTGGGGCATGCGGGACTTGAAGAACCAGTCGAAGCGGAATCGCCAGGAGCGCCTGATCTCAGCCTTGAGCTCGTCCCAGGCGCCATAGCCCAGCTTGTGCACCATGCACAGGATGAAGCGGTCCTCCTCCTCTGCACAGCGCGCACCACTCAGATCAGTCCAAATTGTGACCAAGAAGAGCCCTAGTATTAGAACACCTGCAATGTGGGCAGTTGTAGCACATGGCTGCTGGAACCCACGTCAAGACGCCTGTGCCGCACCTGTGTAGGCCTTGCCCTTGTTGGCGCCGTACTGCAGCTTGAGCTCCTGCCAGGGGTTCTTGTAGCGCTCCATCTTGGCCGCGATGGCCGTCATGATGTCCTGCTGCCTCTGGATGCGCTGCTCTCCACGCTCTGCCAGTGCAACATGTGTGCTTCAGCTCACTCCTCCCCACTCAGAGACTGGCAAACAGTGTGTAAGTAAAGCATGACTGGCTGCAAAGGCACAAGCACAGTGAGCTGCAACACGCACCGATGTTCTTGATGACGCGCTCCCAGTCGGACAGCTCCTTGTAGCGCTTCCAGAAGGTCTTGCTGTAGGTGCTGACCTCCTCCTCGGTCTTGCCGTCCACCTCCCGCGTGATCTCCGCCAGCGAGTTGCGCCCGTACTGCAGCAACATACACATTCGTATTCAGAGCCATGCAATCATGCAAGCCTCCACAGAAGGCAGAGATACTCACTTTCACCATCACAAAGCCTTCAAGCAGTGTGCTCCTCATCTCACAAGTGATGAAGGCCAGGGCAGCACAGAGGAGCACCTTCTCGCAGGCGCGCACAAAGGCGTTGAAGTCGCGGCGGTTCCAGTTGGAGAAGCCCTCGGACAGCAGCTGCTCCTTCTCCTCGATCTCCTCCTCGCCCAGCGGCTGCGGATCGTCCGGCGCGGGCGCTATCTGCGCCTGCACCACATCCTCCGACGCTCCCTGCACCAGTGCATGACAATGCGTTTCACAACTATGCACGCCCAATGGCGTTGCAACAAGCTGTCCATTCAAGCTAGACTGCTCAGAAAGACCCCAGCAGACACACCTGCGCTCGAGCAGCGGTCTCCTTCTGGGACTGCGTGTGCTTGAACAGCTCGTACGCCTGCTCCTTGTCAAAGATCTCCGTCAGACGCGGCACGTTGAAGAACTGGAAGTCCTGCAGCAGTGCAAACTGGTGTCAGCAGACCCACCTGCTCGAAGCACGATTTGCATGTGCAAGTGAGGGCATGGCATGCAGTGAAGGCGCGCAGACACATGTCAGGACCGCGCCTGCAGCTGGGGCATCTTCGGCAGGCGCAGGCCTGATGCGCGCGGCCCGGTGCCGGATTTCATGGCCTGCCGGAAGTACTCATTCTCCGCGTAGTTGACCACGCGCTTGCGCTCGCGCTTGGGCGGGTCGATCCAGTTGGAGCCTGCCCGCCGAGCAACAACAGATCTTAGCTCCCAATCCCGCAATGCACGACGAAGATCTGCCAGAATTGGTGACTGTCCAGCACTATGCTAGGTGGCATTATGAGAATCAAAAAAGGAGCGCGCGGAGATACCGGCGAGCTGCTTGAAGTTGGGGAGCTCTTCAGGGACGTCATCCTCGTCCTTGTACTCGTAGGCGTTGAAGCCGCCGTCCAGCGTGAAGGCCTTTGCGTTTTCCGTGTACTGCTTCATCTTCTCGTTCAGCTCATTCGTAGCGCGCATACCCTTCTGGATAATGGCGTCGATGTCCTGGTCCGTGATGTTGGCCGCCTGTGCGCGCACATGCACCCTGGTGTCAGATGCTGACAAATCCCATCACCGCAGTGCAATGTCAAAAGCGCCCCTTTACTGAGTCAGCATGCCCATGAAGTCCTGACGCACAACGCTGCATGTTGTGGGCAAGCCGGACAGACACATCCACTACAGGGACATCTGCGCATGAGGAATGGGGAGCGGTTGCAGGGAGGCTAAAATGTTGTTGGGAAGCAGCAGCACACCTCGGAGGAGAAGACCATTTCAGCGCCGTAGCGGACCATGGAGAGGAGGTCATCCTTGTTGACAGTCTTGGTGTTCTCGGTGAGGCGCCCCTGCTGGATGACCAGCGCGTCCAGGCGCAGCTTCTTGTAGGCCTTCTCGATCACCTTCTCCTCGATGCTGTTCTCCACGCAGAACCGGAACACCTGCACCTCCTTCTTCTGCCCGATGCGATGCGCGCGGTCCATGGCCTGCAGATCCATCTGCGGGTTCCAGTCCGAGTCAAACAGCACCTGCGCAGCAGTCCCCGTGTCTCACCCAGGCGTCTTTCAGCAGGACCCTGCGTGTGATAGGACGCGCTCGACAAGACATCAATCGATGACATGACAACTGAACTTGGAAATCAAAGTCAGGTCAACTGCGCACCACAATGTCTGCGGTGTAGAGGTTGATGCCGAGGCCTCCGGCACGCGTGGACAGCAGGAAGATGAACTTCTCGCTGCCCTCTGCGTTGAAGCCATCGATCTGCGACTCGCGGTCCTCTCCGGAGGTGTTACCTGTGCATGCATGCATCCTCAGTGCGCTTGCAGAGGCTTTGGAAGACAGCTGGCCTGATGGGCAACCACAAAACATGACAGGTGGTTGCCCTGAGATGTGTTCTGCACAGAATATCTGGCTTCAGCACAGGAGGAGTGACAAGCAGGGGTAATGTACCATCGATGCGGCAGTACTTGTAGCCGCGGTAGAGGCAGTAGTCCTCCAGGATGTCCAGCAGACGCGTCATCTGGCTGAAGATCAGCACACGCGAGTCGCGCGACTGCAGCTTCGGCAGCAGCTTGTCCAGCAGCACCAGCTTCCCTGCTCGCGCACAAGCGATATGTTATACCAGGACAACCCTCCAGCCTACAGTAAATAGAAAGGCAGAAGTGGCTGCTGGCATTGCAACACACTCAGAAGAGAGTCTGTTGATATGCAGCACCCACAGTGGAAAGGAGTAGATATCTGCACCTGAGTTTTCGACAAGGTGCTCGCCCGTTGTGTAGGGCGGCCCTGGTTCGGCGCCCTGGAACAGGTAGGGGTGATTGCAGCACTTGCGCAGCTGCATCACGATGTTGAGCAGCCGAGACCTGTCCGCGCCTCCGTTGATGGCGTCAATGTCCTGCGGTGATACGAATTGCTAGTGAACACACGCCATTGCTCACATGCAGGATCCATGAGAGAGGAAGAAATTACTCCATTTTTTTATTTTCATACATTGTAGATTACATCATGCATGGTGCAATAGAAGAGCAGCACGGAAGCAGACCTTCTGCAGGAGTGCAGCGTAGAACTTCTTCTGCATCTCGCTCATGCCAATCTTGAGGATGGTCTCCTTCTTAGGCGGCAGGCCCTTCTCCACATCACTCTTCAGCCGCCGCAGCAGGAAGGGCCGCAGCACCTGTCATTGAACACCACGCAGTCTGCTCATCCACCCAACACCTAAGTTTTCCAAAAGCTTCTTCATGCGCGGTCGAACACTCATGCAGATGTTCTTGATGGAGTACTGCTGCTCACCTTGTGCAGCTGGCTGACCACCTCGGCCTCGGAGTCCTTGTCCTGAACGTTGAACCACTCGTCGAACTTCTCAGCGCTGGAGAACACCTCCGGCAGCAGGAAGTTGAGCAGCGCCCATAGCTCGTGCAGGTTGTTCTGCAGAGGCGTCCCTGCGCAAAGCCTTGCTCTCAGCATCCTTCGGACATAGCGTAAGCACGGAGAAAGTGCATCCGGCCTTTGTTCTCATTTAAAATTTGAAACTGTTATTTACCTGTGATGAGCAGCCTGTAGTTCGTCTTGAACGTCCTCACCACCTGCAGAGGTGGCCACATGCAATGAGTACACGAGATGCGGGTGGCAAAGGTACCGGAGCAATAGGAAAGCAAAGATCCTGTCACCATGCCAGGATTGCGCTCACCCGGGATAGGATTGAGTTCTCGTTCTTGATGCGGTGGGCCTCATCAATGATGATGTAGCGCCAGTGGAACTTCTTGAAGTGGTTCTTCTCCTTGATCACCATCTCGTAGCTGGTCACCACCACATCAAACTTGCCCACTGCAACAGTCTGCTCCCTCTGGTACGCCTGGCAGGGGTCATCAACAGCGTCAGCAGGGAGGGCAGGGAAAGCCTGCAGCCGGTGTCCTACTGACACAGGAATCTCATTTACAGTAGTCAAATATCTGGTACCAGCAAAATCAGTGCAGGAAGAGTGGTCGCACCCTCTCCTCCTGGTTGCCATGGAACTTGACGGCGCGGATGGAGGGGCACCACTTGCGGAACTCGTTGATCCAGTTGTGCAGCGTGGACTTGGGCACGATCACCATGTGAGGCCCGTGGATGCCGCGGTACTCTTGCAGGTATCCCAGCAGCGAGATGGTCTGCAGCGTCTTGCCCAGCCCCTGCAGCCATGAAAGCAGTCTCACCCACAGCACCATGCAGTCTGATGAAACTTGCGCAAGCTGTGAAGGATGTTTCAAGGGGTCATGTTAGGTTCCTACTAGAGCAGACTTACACCAAGCACAGATGGGCGCCTACCATTTCGTCGGCCAGGATGCCGTTGATGCCGTTGTCGTACAGGTGGATGAGCCAGTTGAGGCCCTGCATCTGGTACTCGCGCATGATGCCGTGCTTGATGACGCTGGGCTGCTGCATGAGGCGGTGGGCCACATGTTCGCTGCCACCCACCTCATCCTTGAGCAGATCTGCATCCTCCATCTCCTCTGTGTACTTGGCGCCATGCCTGCCCCTCCCCTTCCTGCAGGAGGGGAAGGATTTGTCAAGCAGTCAACGCATTCTTACCATACAGACACAGATAGGAAGTGCAACAATAAAGAAAGCAGCGCAGGTCTTCGGAGAGCTGGAGGGCCACACTTCTTCTCTTTCTCGCTGGCAGCTGGTGCAAAATGCTGGAAGACCTCTGCCTGTTTCAGGAGGAATTGAAGCCGCTTTCTGCCCCTTTCTTCCTGTTCAAGCATGGCAACAGGCAGGGCGTTAGGAGAGGCGATCAAAACAACTGATTTACAGGAACATAACGTCGTTATAAAAGTGCGGGAAAAAGAAAAGCGTGGCAAAACACCCGTTGAGAGAAAAGCAGCTTGCCTCTCCGATGGCTGTGTCCTGATTCTGCAGATCCCTGACCTTCTCGAGCTGATCCTTCTTATGCTTCGCTTGCGAGCGCAGGCGCTCACGTTCTTTGCGTGCTATCTCTGCTTTCTCGGCATCCGTCTCACCCAGCTGCAATAGATCAACCCAAGCACTTAGGTTGCTGTATACAGTGATGGGCCCTGCTCCAGAACCCGCATAAGCGCTGACATGCACTGCGCAACACTTGTGGATGGCGCCATTGATTGAACAAATAATCAAGGAGGCCATCAGGTCTATGGCCCACAAAGGTTACTTCTGGCGCTAAAGAATTTTCCAGAAGACTCACATCATCATCTGGAAGAGGATCCTCGTCTTCGGTGTCATAACTCTCGAGATCCCCATCATCTTCTTCCGTTCCTGTCGCTCCATCCGCATTTGCTGCATCCCAGTCCTCTTCGGGAATATCGTCGCCCAGAGGTGGCACACTGCCCTCGAACTCCTCAGAGCCAGACATCCCGTGTTCAAACAGGAGTCCTCCTGATATATCCTTTTCTACCTTTCGTCACAATCTTCCAGTCCTTCAGCATGCTCTCTTGCGCCAAGCACTCTCCAAATGTTCTAGAAATCCTTCAAGAAAGTAGCGGTTTGAAGACAACGAGGGAACGATGCATTGCAGTGTGCAACGGTTATAGCCGCCCAAAAAAGGCTGGTGGGTACCGTCGGGTCCTGATGGTGTGGCTCGTGTAACTCAGTGGATAGAGTGTCTGTTTCCTAAGCAGAACGTCAGAGGTTCGAACCCTCTCTCGAGCGATTTTTTTGTATATTTTTTGATCTCAATTGTCTTTACCAGCCCATCAAAGCTTGCATTTGGTGACAAACTTCGGTCGACAGAGAGCTTTGTTCAGTCCTGGCCCCAGGGCCCTGCAGCTCCTGCAGGAGAGTTCATGCACCATACATGCAAGCTGAAGCCAGTATAGGTGGCAGATGCAAAGATTCATCCTAAATTCGAGATTTCTGTTGAGACCTCCTCTGGCTGTCAGATTGTGTGACGTTCACGTCAAAGAAAATGATTTGTTCTTCACAAAATTGATATGTAAATCTACAGTGTGTGAAAGCAAAGCTAGCACCATCCGCTGTGCCAGGTTTTTCTGCAAGTGACAAGAACGTGTTGAAGAGTTCCCCTTCTTGGTGCTTTACTTGATCATTGGAGTGAGAGTATGGACAGGCTCCCTGTGAGTCAAGTTAGCAATTCTCTTTTCACTCTTGGGGATGAGGATGACGAATTGCAAGCAGAGGACATCGGCATTCCTCCTGCTGGCATTGGCCTTAAAGATGCACGTGAACGAAAGGGACAGGAGGGGAAAGGAGTTGATTCGACAAATGGTTCTCTTCATGGAGATTTTGCGAGGAACGCCACAGCTGATGCCTTGAAGACAGAGACAATGAAGCAGCCCAAGGCAGACACACTGTCCTCAACACGTCCTGTACAGCAGCACAGCAACGGCAATGGCAAGCTGCATTCTGGTCTGGCAAGTCCTGAGGAAGCAGCACCACACCACAATGGTCACCTTGATGATTGGCACTCTTCAGAAAGCACATCAGCGGCAGTGCGTGAATCTCCGGCCGACAGAAAGGCAGAGGAGGACAGCATGCAGGCAGCCATACCACCCACAGCATCGCAGCATGACGAGGCAACCGATGCAACAGTTGAAGGGGCCACTCCCCTGCCAAGCAGTCTTCTGTCAGCTGAACATGGGCACGATGCAGCAGGCTTGCCTGAGCAAGCACAACCATCAGAAATACAGACTGTGTCAGCACATGCTGAAGTGCAGCGCATTGCAGACGTAAGCAAGTGCCCATTGATTGAGAGGCACCAATAAAGAAGACTGGTGTTGCTCACAATCCTGGTTGTAGGTAAGCTGTGATACAAAGGATGCTGGTGGCATGCAGGAGCTTGCAGCACTGGAGGCGGAAGCAGAGGCGCTGGCTTTGCAGGAACAGAATCAGTCAGGCAGCCGCAATGCAGACGCTGGAGTGGATCTCAGCCGCTACTCGGTGTCCTTGGCGGATGATTCACGCTCTGCAGATAGGGCCATGGTACTTACCTATCTCCTTTATATGCCGTATGGATCGTAATCCTTGCAAGCTGGGTGCAATGCGCAAAGTCGGATGAAGATGTCAAGCGAGATTGGATGCCTCCAACAGGCAGAGGCGCACCAGTGGGCGGAGCAGGTCTCTTCGGGGGCTTCGGCGATGCAGAGTGCGCTGGACAGCTATGAGCCCGGCGCTCGGCCGTTCTCACCCCCGCCCGGCTCGGCGCCTCTCCAGCGCTTCTCGCCCATCGGGGTGCTCCACTTGCCTCCTGCACTTCCTCGCCCCTGTGACCCGCCCTGTTGCCCCATACCAGCGTGCTTGGGAGCCTGCCTGGTGACCTTTGGTGCTGTGTCAGGAGTTTGTGGAGCCGCCAGAGTTTCAGGGGCTGCTGTACTATGACGGCCTGGATTCGCTGGGCCGCCCAGTGGTGGTCATAAACGCGGATGCTGTGGCTGAGGAGAAGCCTGCGCGCAAGGCTGCCTTTAACTACCTGCTGCACCAGCTGGAGCCTGTTGTCAGCCAGGTAGCTCCCTGGCTTCCTGATATTTGCATGCATGGCCGACCCAAATCTGACAGTGTCTACGAGGACGCGAAGGGGCTGAGGATTTGCAGATATGCCCAGCGGTGAGGCATGGCATCATTCTTTGAGGGCTGTGGGACTGACCACGCTCTGGCTGTGCTACAGGGGCCGTACGTGCTGGTCATGGTGAACACGGGGCGCAGCCACAAGAGCAACCGCCTGCAGGCCAGCTGGCTTGTGTCGGCCTACCGCGGCCTGTCGAGGCCCTTCCGCAAGAATGTCAAGTTCATCATCCTCGTGAGGCCCAGCAAGCCGCTCAAGGCCTTTCTGACAATGCTGCGCCCCTTCCTCTCGCGAAAAGCTCACCGCAAGGTCATCAAGGTGTGCTCTTCTTTTTGCGCTTGAAGCGCCAAACGACACCTGCGTGCCATGCCTGTTCTATCCCTCAGTGTATGCGCTGGCTGGGGTGGCCATTTGCATGCTTGAAGCTGGATGGTGGAAGTGTGGTGTGCCTGCATGCGCAGGTGGAAAGCCTGTCAGGCATTGCAGAAGCCACAGGCAACGAGGTGGCGCTGCAGCATCTGGGCGCCCGGTTCGCTGCTGCCGCCGGCCGCTCAGTCTCAGACGATCTGTCACTGACTTCGCCCACACTGCGGGGCGGGTCAAGTCCAATGTTCTCTGCTTCGCCACACTGACTCCCCTCCATGGTTCAGTGCACATGAAGCAAGCTTGCGTTGGTAGGGGGATCTTATAGCTTGATGCGCAAGCAGTATGATGTTGAGGTGGGACCCTCATCCAGCCCTTTTTTGTGTTTTTGAGCTGATTTGTATCAAAAAGATTAATCCCGTCCTTCCTTAGAGATGAGTGCCTCTTGGCCGACCCACTGATTGGTGCAATCCGCGCAGCTGTGGCACTCGGCAACCTGATCCAGGATCTGACAGCTACACCAATTTATAGAACTGTACTACAGGTTCTTCAAAGGGAGCTGCTTTCGAAATCGATTTCCTGTGATGAGAAGATGATTTTGGTCATGGTCATGAAGGTCACAGGTCGCCCATATTAGAGTCCTTGTGTCCACGCTTGTTCATAGCTGGGTCCTCAATTTTGTTGCCAATACAGGGTCAGATGCATCCCATATGGGGATTTGATAACAAGGAAATGGCAGGTACCAATAGGATGGGTGTGGTCATGTCCTTGTGCAAAGGAAGTCCAGAAGGGAAGAGTTTTCTGCTGAATTGTATACCTGCAGGATTGCTCAAGAGTCTTATATGGATGTCCTTTAATATGTTGATATGCATTGCAGCTGCCATTGCAACGAGTACTGCATACTATACTATGCATGGCACCAGAGATTCTTGCCCGAGCTCGGCTTTGTATGTAAATTTACATGCAATACATGCAACATGTGTTCAATGGCACCATGCAGTGACATTGATGCCATGATGGTTGTGCATGGGTGGAGGGGGTAGAGGGCTCTTAGTGCACTTCAAATCCCAAAGTTCTGCCAGAGTCACGTGATCACGAGTGCACTCGCCACGGTACTACGTAGTATACCGGTAGTAGCTGTGGTGTATTTATATGGCTGATCCTGTTTATTTGTTCCAGCCATTCCAGAGCTTTGAGTTTGGTCAGGCAACTTCCAGCATGACTCACTCTCAGCTTCAGTCTGCCCCAGGACCTTGCCAAAATTGGCTGCATCTGAGTCTTTCAGAGCAGGATGCAGAGGCACAGTCGGAAAGTCAGGAAAGCAATGCAAGAGATGCAGAATTTCAAGTGATAGTCTGATTATAGATCAGGATGGCAACTCCTGCTCGTCAAGCAAAGGGGCCCAAGCTGGACCCCAAACCAGACTTGATTGAGGAGGCGCCATCAGTGAAGAAAAATGGCGATGGACCGCTCTCTGCATATGCCCAGATTGCCAGTGGGGCATCTTTGATGGCAATATGTGTAATGGCATTCAGCCTGCGCCTCTTCTCTGTCGTCAAGTATGAGAGTGTGATCCACGAGTTCGATCCTTACTTCAACTTCAGAGTGACAATATACTTGACGAAGGAGGGGTTCTACAATCTGTGGAATTGGTTCGATGACAGAACATGGTACCCTCTGGGTAGAGTCGTGGGCGGCACTGTGTACCCGGTGCGCTCTCACGTAGCCAATCTGATCGTCAATGAAGCGAAAGGTTATATTGTGATGTCGACGTGACTAAAGTGTGTTGTGCTGGCACAGGGTCTGATATGGACTGCAGGAGTGATGTTCAAAGTCCTGCATGCACTGAATATTCCCATCAATGTGCAAGAGGTCGGTTGCTTCTGCTTTGCTGTGATCAATCACAAAGCTGCAACATGTCCCCTTCCTGTCTTCTTCACTGAGTATGTTGTCTGCTTTTTATCCTTCCTTTGAGAGTTTGAATTAATGAGCCTTACAATTAACGCACCTGAGGGCCCATTTCTGCTGGTCTGCAGGTCTGCGTGTTCACAGCCCCTTTGTTCTCAGCGTTCTGCTCCTTGGCGGCATATCTGCTCGTCAAGGAGATCCGCGGGCAAGGAGCAGGCCTGACAGCTGCAGCATTCATGGCCATGGTGCCATCATACATTTCACGCTCAGTGGCTGGATCTTTTGACAACGAAGGAGTGGCTATCTTTGCACTCGTATTTGTCTTCTTCCTGTACGTGAAGGTGGGTGTCTGGACCAATGTCAATTACAAGTATCACCTTAGGGAAATATCATACATGTCAGGTCTATGATTGTGCTACCGTGTGACAGGCACTCAACACGGGCTCACTCGCGTGGTCATCGGCAGCTGCTCTGGCCTACCTGTACATGGTGAGCAAGTATTCCTATAGTAGTCCTTGTGATGTATGGACTGAATTTAGCGTGAGTGCGAGAAAGCTTACAAGCCTGACAGTTTTGCATTGTGATCAGGTTGCTTCATGGGGAGGCTATTCCTTCATCATCAACCTTCTGCCCATTCACTGCCTTGCTTCCATCTTCACGGGGCGCCTCACTGCAAAGCTGTACATTGCATATGCCCCGCTGATTGTCTTGGGCACGCTGGAAGCTGGTGCGTATTCCTTTCAATGAAGGCACTGTCTGATGCATGCAAAGTATCACTGGGTTCATTGTACGCCCTGCCGAAATTGATATCAAGAGACTGACTGGCATGCCGCTTTGTGTCACAGCCAGCATCCCTGTTGTGGGCTTCAATGCTGTGCTGATGTCGGAGCACTTCGGGGCTTTCTTTGCTTTTGGCATCCTTCACGCTGCCTTGGCCATCCGTTACATCAAGGTGATCTGTCCCACCTGCGATACCTGCAGTCTCTGCTATGGCTCTTGAACCTTTCAGGCAGCAGCATCACGGTAGTTTGACAAAACAAAGTGATGACTTGCAGGACATACTCCCAGTGAAGGCCTACAACGCTGCAAAGACTTTGGTCCTGACGTGTGGAGTGTTACTGATGAGCGGAATCCTCCTTCTTGTCCTTTTCTATGTGATGAGCTCGCCGACATTTGGATGGACAGGTGAGGCTCAGACCAGGGGATCTACCCCAGGTGTCCTGCTAATTACTTTTAAATATTTATAGTGCTTTGAGCGGGATCCAAACGCTCCGAATGTACCCAGGCCGGAGTCTCAGCCTCCTGGATCCAACATACGCCTCCAAGTACATCCCCATCATCGCGTCAGTCAGTGAGCATCAGCCCCCGGCATGGCCTTCCTACTTCACTGACCTGCAAGCCGCCAGCATCTTGATGCCTGCTGGCCTCATCGCCCTCTTCTGGCCCCTGACTCCGGCATCCCTGTTCCTCATCCTGTATGCCTGCACTGCAGTCTACTTTTCAGGAGTCATGGTGCGCCCCATCTTCACGGAATAGTAAAATATCCACATATTGCCGATGAAGCGCAACAAGTCATGTCTCACCAACTTCGGGGTTGCTTGAAGTCAAGGCTAGTACACGATGGATTGCCGGCTGCCCTGCAGGTGCGTCTCATGCTAGTTCTGGCCCCAGCAGCTTGCTGCTTGGCGGGAGTCGCACTGCATGAGGCTCTGGCCGCTCTCTTCAAGGGCGTGCATGCCTCTCCAAAAGAGCAGGAGAGCAAGCCGCCAAAAGAGGATGCCAAGGCAAAGAAGCCCTCGAAGCCCACAAAGGTGCGCAATCATCGCTGCATTTATGGAACAATGCATGCAGTGGTAACAAGGGCTGTTATCCTTACAAACCCAGATGAGATTGTCACAGAGTTGCCCGCTCGTGCAGGCAAGCTTCTGGTCCATCGTGCCTGGGTTCTCGGAGACTGGCCGGCCCATCCCGAGGGACGCAGCCTGGGTGGGACTGGCTGGCCTGGCGTTTGTGGCGGTCTTCTACACATGGCACAGCATCTGGGTCAGCGCAGAAATGTATTCTGCCCCCTCCATTGTGATGCAGACCCGTGGGGGCGACGGCAGCATCCACATCTTTGACGACTTCAGGGAGGGGTACTCGTGGCTGCGCTACAACACCCCCGAGGACGCCATCGTTGCCAGCTGGTGAGAGCAGACACACCTTCATGCAGGCACACACCCAGTGTCATCTGTGTGCAAGCTGGCGATGCTTTCGAGGGTGCGGATTAGCAGAGGTCTGATTTAAATATGGAAATTTTGTTGCATTCAATATCCTGAGCCCATGCTGGCATGTGCAGGTGGGACTATGGGTATCAGACAACAGCCATGGCAAACCGCACTGTTCTGGTGGACAACAACACTTGGAACAACACCCACATTGCCACAGTTGGCAGGGCAATGGCGTCGCCGGAGAAGCAGGCTTGGGAGATCTATCGGGCGCTGGATGTGACGCATGTGCTGGTCATCTTTGGAGGCTTCATTGGGTGGGCACCCATGTACAGTTGAATGTCGCACATTCATGGATTCATTGGCTTACAAGAGCTCTGCAGCTTATGGTGTGCATCAATGACCCAGGTTGGAAATGGAAATATGATGTTCTCAAAAATTCACTGTTGCCGGACAGGTATCCGAGTGATGACATCAACAAGTTTCTTTGGATGGTCCGCATTGGCGGTGGTGTGTTCCCTGACATCAAGGAGAAGGACTTTCTGGGAGAGGGTGGCTACCGTGTGGATTCAAAGGCAGGAAAGGTGAATATTATCTCCCCTCCCTAGTGGCAGAATCCCTGTCCATTTGCGTTTGTGCAAATTCATGCCGGCCACAAACTTGCAGATGAGTGCGCAGGTCCTAGAAATTGAGGGAGAACACAATTTTGCAACGTGAGCAGGATGTTCTGCACGTGGTGAAGAAGATTGGCTCAAATGAATTGCTTGGTGTGAATTGTAGGCGTTGTTGGACTGCCTCATGTACAAGCTGTCTTACTACCGGTATGCAGAGGCTTCACTCATGACCACCGGTCAGCTGGGCTTTGACCGCGTGCGGAATGTTCAGATTGGCAAGATGGACGTCTCTTTGGAGTACTTTGAGGAGGTGTGCCGCTGGGCTGAGGACTTGCGCAGGGCTGTGCATGGGCTGTGCCATGACATGCGATTGCCCAAGCTCAAATGCACCTATTGTGATAAGTCTATCCAGTTGCAGGGTCTTAAGAACGCATTTGTCCGGCTGGTGAAACAACCCTGTTGTGCGTGCAGGTGTTCACATCTGAGCACTGGATGGTCCGCATCTACAAAGTCCTTGACAAGTGAGCGGCATTGCTCCTATGTCTAGATAACATTATCTGTTCTGTTGCCATGCATGCAAATCAGAAAACATTGCTTTCATTTTCAGCCAGATTGTACAGGTTATGACCTCCATAAATGCCTTGCACGCAGGCCCGCCAGGGATGGCAAGCTGCCCAACCCTCGAAGCACACGAGGCAAGACACGGAAAAGCAGTCCTTCATGAGTTTTGATTTGGTATATTGTCTTGACAGTATCACTGTGGTTCTTTGCATTGACCGTCAATGTCGGACATAGGGGGCTGGCAGTCATGTGACCTGGTCTCTTCTGGTAGGCACTCTGGCAAGGGCGTTCCCTGCAGATACACGGCAGGAGGACAAGCACACTACCTGCTTATAAATTGCATCTGGCAGAATGCAAGCCATCATCACTGGGCAGTGAGATCAGCAAATAAATTCGCAGGAAACTCTGAGTACGTCAGAACAGTTCTACTGGATAATGGTACCATCACTCACTGTGCATGCTGTCTTTGAATGCTTCTTTGGAAGAGATGCATATGACTGGATGTGGTCACGATGATGTCCACAGCAACAATCAACTGCTTTCGTGGAATACTGATGCTCCTGTACAAGAATAAAATTGTGGCTTGGCCACTGACTCTGTTCCATTGCAGTCGTCATTACATGTGTAGCTCCATATGCTGAAGCACGTGCCATCAGGATCGAATATTTGGGAACCTTGAACGGTGCTCATGTGTGCACGGAATTGTGGGGCTGCTGCAACGTTGTTTGCCTCAATCGCTGCACAAGCAGGTCCACTGCGCTGCAGCTCAAAATGAGGTTGTCACGCTGCAGGATGCTGTACACATTGGCCCCAGCCTGGGGCAGTACATCTGTCCACGGCAAGTTTGATGCAGCTTTCCGCAGCTTCTCCCTAATGACAAACAAGTCCCCAATCAAAGCATATTAAATACAGTCAATGACTGATCGCCTGTTATAGAAGACAGAACCCAGTCACAGTCATCCTCAACCAGCGAGCAGGGAGAAGAGTCGCACCCGCCATCTGCGCCATCTTTGGCGCAGTCTATCATCAGAATTGAACGCCGGGGGACATCTGGAAGAAGAGCGCTCAGCTGCTCATCCAGGTATTTCTGCGCAGAGCATCAGACCGGCACATCACGCCAAAGTTCCAAAAGCAAAACTTTGATCAGGGCAGCTCGCAACTGAGCAAAACCCTACCGTCTTTGGCGGGTCAATGGCCAGAGAGTCCAGCACCATCAGACGGCCTTCAGAAGCTTTGGCCTGCAGGGTTACGGCAACAGCATTCAACCACGGACTTGTGAAGGCATCAATGCAGAGTATTCAGAGGTGTGTCCACTGTATCGAGCTGCATCCTCCACGCAACACAGCCATCCCATAGATTGTCTGGGGCACCAACAGAGGGTATGAATCTCACCGAAAGTGCACACTTCAATCCAAGCTTCCGAACCTTTTTCTGCAGTCCATGCTCATGGGATCGCACAACTGGCCCAAAGATAATACCACCCCCGCGTCGCTGCAGGTCAGACAATTCAAGCTCTCAACGCCAACAATTGACTTGCTCGCTACATTGATATGGTCTTTAAGGCTCTCCTCCTTGAATTGCGAATGGGCCTCAGCTTTTGATGCACAGTTGATGTGCACAAGCAGAAATAGCTGTATTCAAACCTGCGCAGCCCTGATGCTACCAAAGCGTGCGCGTCCACTGCCTTTTTGACTGTGCGGCTTGCGCCCTCCGCCTCTGACTTCACTGCGCGTCTTGGTTTTGTGTGTTCCCTGCACACATGGCAAAAAGTAAAATTCAGAAAGATGCACAATTTCTGAAAGGGCATGAATATGTAGAGATGGGGATCCTGTCTCTCTCCTTGGATAGGGAGCTAAACACCCGTGTCATAGAAGGAAATTCCAGGACCCGGGCAAATCAACTAACCTGCTGTCGCTTTGCCAGTTGCCACCGCACCACGCGGTGGAGGACGTCCTTTCTGATGGGCACATTGAACACATCCCCAGGCAAAGTGTACTCTCCCACCACCTCCCGCCTCCAGTTGAAGAGTGGAACGCGCAGGTTAGAACCTACTGTGCCAAGAAAAGGGGCTGAACTTGGTGCCAAGAGTCTGGTCTTACCTACAGACACTGTTTGTGATGCTACAGATTGATGATATAAAAGGTGGAACGTACTCTGTGAACTACTAGCACTCCCTGCCGAATCAGCTGCAGAAGTGGTGTGGATTCCCACAGCAACCAGTCTCCGATAGCCGAGATGCCAGTCCTGAAAAAAGGCAAATTCCAATCATCAAAGGATCACGCACCGACCAATATATTACCGGCTTTGCTACACAGCACAGACTTCCGAGATTGAACTTTGTAGGAACGAGTCGCTCAGAAATTTGCCTCACCTGAGGATAATTTGGCCTGCTCTGAGTGCAAAGAAATGCTCTACTCAATAGCGATCGCGCCTGGCCTCTAAGCGAGTTCATGCGACTATCCTTCCCACTGATGGTGGGCAGAATTCAGTTTGCGTAACAAAACAGACTCGAGATATGTTGATGCAAACTTATTATACAGCTCAAACTACAATACTTCCATGATCAAAATATTGTTTAGTCCAACTTCTGCTGGATCGAGCCAACTTGGGAGGCTCGACATGAGTCATCGGTGACTACTCACCACCTCAGCAAGTCCTGTTCAGGCGTCGGCGAGCCTGAACACCACAGAGCCGCCTTCCTTTGAAGGAACATAGGCTTCTTGACTCGATCGCCATCATGGGTGAGCGTTCTCCTCCATATCTGGACTTGCAATTGTGCTGGCTTGCCGGAGCGACTGCCCAGGCTTCTTCGAGTTAGCTGGCAATCAAGCCCTGAAGCAATTCTTAGATTTCTGATTGTACCGCACGATTGCGTAGTGGAGGACGCATGCACTTTATAACCTTGGCTTTTATTCTTCTGCAGGTAAGGTGCACGGGTCTTTGGCACGCGCTGGAAAGGTGCGTGGACAAACACCAAAGGTGCAGAAGCAGGACAAGAAGAAGCAGCCCAAGGGTCGCGCTATGAAGCGCATCAAGTACAACCGGAGATTCGTCAACGTTGGTACGTGACCCAGAGCTGAGTCGCTTGGGCAGCCTTCACTTTCTGCGCACCTTTGTGCACCTAGGTGTATCAGGAATAGTGCTTCTGTTGAGGAGAACAGTTGGTGTGTTGCCGTGATGAAAGCAATGAGTGGATTGCCTTGCCAAAAACGGATCGGTATCAGGATCTTGGCAGTGCAGTGCATGTTTTGCTGATTCTCTCCTCAAGCGCAAACTCTCCCGCTTTTGCCAAAAACCTTGCGTGTCATGTTTTGGTGGCTGACGTAGTCTTTTTGAACATCGCAGTTGTCGGCTTTGGAAAGAAGAAGGGACCAAACTCTCAATAAGTGATAGGAGGAGGAAGGAGACCGCAAGGGTGAGTGATCAGTGGGAATGTCGCTTTTGTGTTGGCTTTGTATCTTTCCTGCAATCACCACTTCTTTAATTTGGCCCACCAATTTGAACTTGAAATTCAATGTGATAGATAAGAGGAGATATGAATGACGCGATTATGCACAGGTGGACAGCTGTGGTGCTGCTTTGGTCTCCTCAGCTCCCCTGAAGCCTGGCGTGGGTTGGCTTCAGCAGTGTACCTTCATCGTCCTCAAGATGGGTTTCCAGGCTTGCAATCTGGGCATGTAGGATTTGCAGCACAGAGAAGGCAGATCAGCCCAATCCTTGCAGATGAATGTGTGCGGACTGAACTGATGTGGTCTAGACCAGTTCCCGGATGTCCAAGGAATGCCTATCTCTTGATGTCCGTGATGGCCGGACGAAGCCATGGCCGCCAGTAATAGAGCACTTGGACTGCCCAGGGTCTGATGCATAATGCAGCTGGTGGTTGCTGCTATGTAAGAGAGAGCTTTGCATCTGCCTACTCATCACAGTCTGGGATCTTACAAAAAGACTGTGGGCTGGTGAGTATGCCACTGTCAGCTGGACATCTGCCACAGGTCACTCCTTGATCACCTTATTGAAGGTGTGGAAACTGTTGTATGACTCGTGCTGTCGCACGTGGGTAAGGCTGAGACTGCAGTGGGACTGCCGCAGCCATCGCAAGTGCCATGGTGGCAGTCTGTGAGTCTGAGTCCAAGGGACTCAATCAGTGCGCTGAAGATCTAGCAGTGGGTCAAATCGTCTGGTATCTCTGATGTTCATGGTGCAGCTCTGGCCAGGGGACCTGACACTGCTTGCAGCGGCTACGGCGTCCGTCGATACGGTATTAAAAATCATACGTTAAATTCAGTTGGCTGTTGTCACCAGATTGTCAGGCACTTCGTCCACATGGTCATATGCAATAAATGGAAGACTATAAGGTCTGTCCGCATGCATTGATGAAATTTACTAAAGAAAGTTTCCCTACCCATGCGCCCGGCAACCTGAGGTAGTAGCCGGAATGGGCCACTGGCATCAAATGATATGGCCAACATGTGTACACGCATGCGTACGCTTCAAAGCCTTACAAGGCCCTACAGGGTAGCTACTTGGGTGCATGCTGTGCACACAGCAGAATTGTGCTTGATATTTCACAGTAAGTAGTCGCCACGATCGTCCAGCCTTTTAATAGGTGTAGCTCGGCATAAATGCAGGTCGAGAGCATCCCAATTGAGCTGCATCTTGGCTGCATCAAGCATGATGCCCAGAGGCGCGCGCCTAATTAAGAAACCGCTGTTTGCTGCTTCAGTGATTCCTAGGACAACCTCCCTCCGAAATCTCAGCAAAGGGGCATATTCGTGCCTTGTTTGAGGTATCTTGTAAGATGGCGGGTCCAAATTCGGTCGTAGGTAATTCTTTGTGTCATAAGGTTGTTCAGAGCTGTGCCTTCCATGTGACTGTGGACACCTGGCTCAGGTTTTGGTCACCCTGTCTGCATTCTGAAAACCTATATGTGCATCTTCGCAGTGCCGCGGAATTTCAGGCTCCTGGAAGAGCTTGAGAAGGGCGAGAAGGGCATAGGGGATGGCACAGTAAGCTATGGAATGGAAGACGGTGACGACGTGTACATGAGGAACTGGACAGGCACCATCATTGGCCCAAGCAATGTACGCCTCCTGTGTGATCGCAGTAGTCTAAAAGCTCCTGCTCACCCTGGTGCTTGGGCCTTGATGAACTTTGCAGCTGTTCCTAGGATTTAGATTTCTCTTCGTGTCTTTGAGATGCCCATGCTGAGACTTCAGAAATCATTAATTCCACCGATACATCACGGGAGAGGAAGTTTTGTACATTGGTTGCACATCGCCCCTTTCATGAGGGGCCCTTCCTAACTCAGATGGTGACTGACCCGTGCTGTCTCAGACTGTTCACGATGGAAGGATCTACAATCTCAAACTTACATGCGGTCCAGATTACCCTGAGAAGGTGATCCCCCCTTCTGAAAAGACTCAAGGTGCTGCAGTTCTGCAACATTTGCCTGACGATCCAGACTTGGCATCGGTGCAAATGAGCATGTTCTTAGCATTGCAGGCACCAAAGGTGAGATTTTCCACTAGGATCAACATGAGCTGCGTCGCATCAGATGGATCGGTGAGTGCTTCTGCCACCTCCAGTGCTTCTGCTAAACATGAAGAGATTGCTGCAGCTACAAGTAAGGAGATGACTTGACACCGAGTCTGTCAGAGATTGGCACTGTGCTTTACTTGGAGCACTCATCAGCATGTTCACATGTGCATGCAGATTGATCCCAGGCACTTCCCCGCCTTGGGGCACTGGAACCGATCGCACACAATGGAGACCGTCCTCACAGAGCTGCGAAGAGAGATGACGGCGCCGCACAATAGGAAGCTGCACCAGCCACCAGAGGGGAGCCATTACTAATAGTATTACTAGTTAAGAATGCGGGTGGGATGGTGTCTCTCTGTAAAGGTATTCCCCAAAGCAGTATCGGAACCTGGAATCTGCCAGAGTTACGCTGAAATTTTCACCTGTACATGTACAGGAACAAGAGGACCATCTGGATCCTGCTGGTATGAGGTCATATTAGGTATGATTTACTGAGATGTTCGATTGGAGCAGCAATGCGTCCTGGCGGAACTTGAAATGTTTGCACGGTGTGCCAAGGTGGATGTGTGTACTATCTGCACGGAAGCAAGTATGAACAGTGCAATGAAGGAGGTCAGAGGACAGTTGGACTAGCATTGACACAGCTCAAGAACCTTTGCCGCAGACATAGCTGCCGTAGACCGGCAGATGATTGGTTTGTGCCCAAGACACGATCGGCATGCAAAAGCTCAAGCAGAACTTAAGCAGCAGAGCGCAGCCCTCCTCTGATGCATCTGCATATGCGCAGTTGATGGATATACATCTCTGTTGTTCGAAGTCCAAGCGCCTGAGGAGCCTCCAGGACCTGTACAATTCGTTGGCGACCTTTGCATTCAAGGCTTCTACCTGTACATTGACATCATGATGCACGTTACTATAAGAGCCAGCTAGGCACTCACTTGGCATATTCACAAATACAGTCTTTGTGCAGTCACAACCTCAATCACCAACACAATTACATGGTCCACTGCGGCACAGAGGCAGCTAGATGGCAACTAACTGTTTAGAGTTGATGACTTCTTGGAGTGCTGCTGGCACAAAATTTACAATACAAGCTTTTCAGCCAGCGAGTTTCAGCCAGCCAGCCAGCCAGAGAGTCAGAGAAAACGTCTTTCTGACCAAATCTCTAAGATCATGATGACGGGCCATGAAGTGCACACAAGTCCAATTGTGTGAACACAGTAAATTCAGAGAAGGTGCATTGTCCCCTGCATAAAGTGTGAGACGTGCAAGAAGTCCTCCTGACCGGATGTGGACATGCGGAAAAATATGATGAATTGCCTCAGCTCACAAGATCCCAAGTTGCAAACCTATTCTGCTTTAACAGCTGGACTCTGTGCTCTTCTCAGCAGCAGCATCCAGCCCAACCTTGATCCATCGCTCGAACTCCACGCTGTTCTCAAGCAGATTTGCTGAAGCCGCGCCATCTGCTTGCAGGACCTTCTAATCATACCCATACACACTCACTCAATTTGAATCTTGCAGGAGCGGGATTCGAGAGAGCGCTGCACAAGCATTTTCAAGGATGACCTGAAGGATTAAAGGGCATCTGCTCAAGGCCGACTCATCAGATATGAGATTAAGAGTAAAATACAGGAGGGCGTCCAATCAGAAGCCAAACCTGTTGCATCTTGTGGTAGTCAGCAAGATCGCTGCGGTAGTCAGAAAGCGCAAAATTGGTAGCAGCTGCTGTTCCGCGGAGGCGGACTAGAGCACGGTCGTATGCCTGCGTGACAAGGTCTCATCGACACCAGCACCAGTTGTAGCAGCTCAGGTGACATCAATGGCGCTAGTCATGAGTGTGAACCGACGCTAGCCTGATTCTTTAGGATGACACACCTTTGCAGCCTCGCGTTCGCCAGTGAAAAGGCCTAGGTAGATGTGCTTGCTGCCAGGCACCCCAATTCGAGCCTCCCATCGACCTGAGGTCAGAGCCCAGCCACTGTCAGAAGGCCAGCTATGCTGCCATGATGCATACGCAGATCACAGAAGCACGCGAGCGCGGAATGCCAAATACCTGAAGGGTGATGTGTGACGCCTCGGAATGCAGAGGTCCCGCGCGAGAAGCCTTGGCTCTGCCTTCGCACTGCCATGATGAGCTCCTCCACAGAGATGCCACCCATGCACTCCGTCAGGTCTGAGTACCTGCAACAGAAGGCAAGTATCTGCTGAAGCCCAGTCTTGCTGAGCCCTGAGGAGAGTCTGCTTCTGGCAGGTCTTTTGTCCTTCATGAGACCAAACACAAGTGTTGCCAGATGACTGAAACCCACCGTGAGAGTGGGAAGTTGGTGCGAACGCGAGGCCCTTTGCATTTGAGGGCGGCCACATCATACGCTTCAGCCGCATGCTCTTCATTCTCATATCCACCCAGATACACCTGCCGGCCCAGCTCTTTCACCCACAGATGCGCCTCCCACCTGCACAACACCCGTGAAGGAAGACATGGCATTGTATGTTTGCTGCTCACCATTCTCACGCATACTTCTTTTCTGCAAAGGTAACTGCAGATCCAGTTGGGCTAGCAGATCTCACCTCCCACTCCGACGATGCTTGGTGACGCCCCTGAACTGAGAGGATCTGTCCTTCACGACTTTTGCGCTCTTGCCTGATCGCCCTCGGGCTGTGGACTTTCCAGGACCACTGTCAGCTCCAGCATTGACAGATGTGCCGCTCTTTGGGCTCTCCTTGCTGGAGCCCTGGTACACAATGATACAGCATCAACCATTTATGCGATGCAAAATACTGAAAAGAGTCATTCACCGCTGTGCATGCTGTAGCAAGAACGCAGTGATGTACACATCAAGGATGGCGTCACCTCCTGCAGCGCGGTCTGTGCTGATCTCGCAGTAGGTCTCACTGCACTCTCGCTTGGTGTCTCTTTAGGAGACTGTGCTCTTGGCGAGGGTTGAGTGTTGAGTTTGCTCCTTTTCCTCGCATCGCCAGGGCTGCCGCTGTCGACCTGCGCGGCATGATGCGCTATGCATATGTGCAGGTATTGTAGAGGAGCAAAGGTGCATCTTGATCTCTATAAAAAAACCCCTTGAAACTTTTGTGCTTGAGGCTCCTGCCGCCTCCAGCATGCTGTTCCCCTACTTGCTTGATAAACTGCGCAGTACCAGGGTTGACTTGCATCCAGCAGGTGTGCAACTGGTTTTGTACCTTGGAGTTCACACCAGCGCGCGGATGCACCTGCAAGAATCACACAAGGTAATCACTGCCATGCTCTCTGCTCCTGAAATTAGCGCTGGGCATTCGACTTGAAGCGCTACAGCTCATCAGAAGCTGATTGCTTTCATGGGCAATGATTTTCCACGAGGGTTGTCCTCTGGAAAAGCTCGCACCCTGGCGCCGCCACTGGGCAGGCTTGGCAGGGCGATGACTGTAGATATCAGTGGCATTGAGCTGAACGCGTCCTGATTTGCCGGTTGACGAATCTCGGCGGGCAAAACGCTCTGTTGTGATTGTCCAAATTTCAGCAGAAAAGGCGTGGTACTACTGGGCATTGATCCCGCAGCGGCTGTCATTTGGGGGAGGTGCCTCAGTGCCAGCGGCCATTGTGCATGACGCCCTGCAGGTGCATTCAAAGCTTTTGATCAGGCCATAGTTGCAGTGACAATAGTGCAGAAGCACAGCCACCCTGCCCAGCACTCTTGACTGGCGCACCTTCCCCCATGGCCGTCATCTCCTCCTCAGTGATGCCAAAGTCTGCCATGATGGACTGCATCAGCAGCTCACTCGTCTTTTCCATCCTGGAATTCTAGTTGCGTCGAATTATTGGGCTTCTGCACAGCCAAGCTCTGATGCCACAGGAACGTATGTGCAGCGTTGGATACAGTCCTTTGAAGCAGTCCAAACTTGCTTCACGATGAGACTCGCCTCGACATCAGTCGAGCAGGCCCACACCGTCGCTAAGAGACCTGCGCAGCCGACGTGCACGTAATATTCATACCCAGGTGCTCAATCAATCAGTTTAGCATGAGAAGCTGCTAGTCTTATTCTTCACGCTAGTAAAGGAGCGGAGGTCCCACCGCCTTGTTCTCGGAGCTCAGAAACACTAGTACACGTTGAAGCTTAAGTGTCCCTCGCAGCCGTTCCCTCGGACGGACATCCCTTATTGCAAGCACTAAAAGCCTGCAACACTCCTCCAATCGACGACGATTGAAGCTGTTGCCGTCATGTGCAAGGACGCCGAGGATTTGGGGACAGGGCAAGTGCCGTCATGAGGTAAAGGCTGAGGTTCGACTTGCATGAAGATGAGTCAGCAGCATTGCCACCATGCCAAATGCATATGCATATGCCTGCAAGCTCTTTTTACATCATGCATACCATGATGGCTGGAGCAACAATGGCAGACTCATGTCGCGCTGCATTGGGAGTGCCGCAATATGTATGCAAGAAGATATCTTTCATTTCTCGCATCGATGCAATCATATGGTATTTCTCAAGCCCACTCAGCTTCCAGAGCTGCATGTCAGCCGCTCTCAAGATGCGCAGCATCATGCAGCATGCATACTTTAAAAGGCATGGCAAGAGAGGGTGCGCGACACCAGCATCGCACACATGCGGCATGATGCTAGGAGCTAGCTCGCTCTGCTGCTGCAGCGATTGCTCATCGCCGTTTGTGGTGTGAATGCTCCCGATCTATCTGCAAGGGCTTCGTACGTTACATTTGGGGCTGACAAATGTCATCGATGATCTCCGAGGCGTCTCTGCTTTGGGAGCCCGCGAATTTCCGAGGACTACACGATGACATCTCAACGCAATTGCAAGGGTACGGTTCTTATAGTCCAGTAACTTAGCTGTACACTGGCAGCAGGACATGTCAATGACCAACAGAGCTCCATACTTGCCGCCACCCCATCTATTGAAGTAGCTCGGTCGCATCATGTCTGAAAATAACTGTTGTATATCTGCGTGAATTGGAACTCGGCTACGACTTGTCGCCCAGCAAACCAGCGTCCATGGAGGGCCTTCTGAGCTGCAGCTGACCCTTCAACAGTTACGAACTTCAGGTACACAAAGCCCTGCACAGCAATATTAGTCCTTGAGGGAGAGAACCAAAAGCATTAAAGTTTCAGCTCTGCAGAATGTTCGCCATCCACTCAGCCATCTTACAAGATTAAATTATATCGGAGCTCAGAACAAGCGCAAGCAAATTCAGAGTCTGCAGACACATTCCAACACATACTGAGGGATGTTTTGCTGACCTTGCTATTCTTGTCCACATGTGTGTGGGACACTGGTCCATACTTGCTGCATTCCTCTGTCACATCCGTTGCTATCTCCTGGTCCCAGTCCGGCTCCGTCTCCCTGCATTGAAAATTTGCAAGATGTTATCAGCAACAACTTCAAGCTCCCAATGCAGCACTGTGACCCATTTATAGGACTTTGCAGGCCAACAGATGGAGCAAGCAGGACTCACTCTTTCGGGTCGAACATGTTCTTTAGCAAGAGGCACTGAGTGGGGATGGGCGAGGAAGGCCCCAAGATGCCCTGCTCCATTGCCAGCGCCTGAGCACCTGCTGACATGACCACTGTGCCTGCTGGAACCATCGCTGGAGGCCCAGGCAGCGGACCCAAAGCATCTGCAATGAGCACACCTAAATCAGTCGGCTCAATGGGGTGAAGATGAAGGGCGTGGATCAATGGTAAGAGCGGCTGAATGCACATTTCTGCACTGGAAGCGCACTGACCTGGCATGCCCAGGGCCGGAGCACCCAGTGGAGTGGTGTTGGCGCCCGATCCTGCAACACCTGACAACCTCTGCATGAGCGCTGCTCGAGCATTTGCTGTCAGCTTCAGCCCACCATGTTCACCTGCATGAAAGCCCAACCCTTTCAGCGCCCCCTCTGTGCACTGAAGTCCAGGCCGCTGCGCACTTGCTTGTGATAAAAACTGCATGAACTCGTCAGCAGGCATGAGAAGGATCAACATTGCTGGCCATGAGATGCACACCCTCAGCGTCATCTAGGTCCAGGCCGGCAGCAGCAGCGGCCGCGGCGGCCGTCTCTGCTGGTGTCAGGGGGGCAATCTTCACAGAGATCTGGCTCCCGGCAATGTCCAGCCCATCAAGCTGCTGCATTGCCTTTGTGGCGTCTGGTGTGGTCTGATACCTGCATGACAGGGACATCCATCAGTGGTGCAGCAATAGAAGCCTCTTCAGGATCTGCGAAGGAAAACTGGACGACACGGCAGTAGCTGCATGGCCATTCAAGAGCAGTCATTCCTTTCAAAGCAAAATCCTGCAGCGACCAGCTTTCAGACTTGCATCATGCAAAGGAAATGGCACATACTGCACAAAGCCATATCCCTGCGAACGTCCAGTAGGGTCCTTCTGCAGAGTGATGTAGTCCACAGCTCCAAAGGCCTCAAACACCTGCTTCAGGTCTTGCTCCTGCATATGCATAGTGAAACCCACTTGACGCAGTTCTCAACAAAGCAACGCAGTTGTTGTTGTTGTTGTTGTTGTTGTTGTTGTTGTTGTTGTTGTTGTTGTTGTTGACATGCACTAAAGATATTCATATGACTGCTCAGAGGCGTCAACTCGTCACCGTCCAGTGTTGCCCTCACATCTATTTACCTGAATGTTGGGGTGCAAGTTCCCAATATACAATTTGCACGGTCCTGTGCCAGCATTGCCAATGGTGCTCATCTGCAGCATGGAAGCGTTTTGGGCTTGGGCGGCCTCCCATGCCAAATTCTTCTCCGCCTGCGAGTACAGCAGATGAGCGTTTGCACACCTCTGCAAGGGGTAGGATTGTTCTTACTACAGCATGGCGGGGTCTCGTCTTGAGGGTGCTGCCCAGATGGATATAGCACATCAAGCCAAACGGAAAAGGTACATACCTCTGAGCTTTTCACCATCACGGCCTGACCCATGAGTATTTGGCCAGTCAGCGCCATAGCAGTCACAATGTCCGCCTGCAATGCATGCACAAGCTTAGTCAGGAAAGACCCTGGGAACTGCTAAAAAGATGTCGCCGCTCTTTAACCTCTTGGCCATCCCTGATCCCTGGGACAATGAGAGCGAACAGAAGATGTGACATGGTTGCGGGAACACAGCTTGATGGGCCCTCACCTTGTTCGTGTACTCAATGTATGCAAACCCCTTGGACTTTCTTGTGTTGCGGTCCATGATTATTTTCACATCTTCAATCGGGCCTGCCTTTGAGAAGAACTCGAACAAGTCTCGCTCCTCTGCCTTGAGTGGCAGGTTGTAAGCAAAGACTGTGCGGATGTCACGATCAAGCTCCTTGAGCTCGCGCTCCTTTTCCCGCTGCTCTCTCACCTCTGGGGGAGTGCGTTCCCTCCTGCACAGCACATTTCTTCCGATTCATGCCGCTCACACCACATACGCACGCACCTCAGTGCGACATCTCTCAAGAATGACCTGCGCATGTAGGAATGCCCTGTGCAAGTGGAGCAACAGCAGCAATATCAGAGGAAGATTGCACGCAATGCATTATGCCTAGGACCAATAAGCTCCCACGTCCACTGGTCCCAATTGAAAGAGTGCTCAGTTGCTCAGGCAATGCAGAATATATTCCAGAGGATACCAGATGGTGGTGCGGAAGTTGGAAGATGCGCTGTGTGAAAGGCTCCTCCCAAAGCTTTGTACTGTGAGAAGGTGCCTCACTCATCTCCCTCTCGGACACCGGCAATTTCTCTTTCACTATGGCGCCAACAGACTTGGTGGAGGTATGACTTGTGGGGTTTGACAGGCTCAAGTGGCATGATGCTCATCTGGCACACAAGTGGTGCGCACCTCTTCTCCAAACTGCGCGGCCGACTGCTGTGCTTCCTGTCGCGCTCAGATCGATGGTGATCATGTGAGGAATGGTGACGTTTGCGCTCCCTGTCGGGTGACTTGTCCCTGTGCTCGCGCTTTGAAGATTTCCTGTCCCGGTCTTGGTCCCTGGTTCTCTCCCTTTCGCTGTCCCTGTCTCTAGTCCTGTCCTTCTTCTCCCTCTTCTCACGTTTGTGAGTTCCGTCATCCTTGTGGCCATTTGCGTCCTTTGCTTCTAATTGCTTCTCCAAGTATGCATACCTGCATTCCACAATCATCCCTCGAGACAAGATCACTGATAAAGGTGTTAAGAACATTGAAGAACAAAACAAGCAGAGAACAGTTTCATATATGGCACATCCTCTGGTTGTGAGGTTCTGTTGCTGCAGGACCCAAGAAGGAATGGCAACCACAAGAAGCTAGGCCTGAGTGTATTGCCACTGTAGAAAACACGCAGGACTACCACAGCACAGCAAGTATAACTTGCAGGCAGACACACACGACGAGAAAAATGTGCACTGATCTAAGTCGACAGGGGCTGCCAGAGAGCTGGCAGAAGGCACGGTGGTCCACATACACACATGTGTCGTATATTCAAGTCATGGCACATAACAATAGGGCACAGGTAAGGCTAGATAGAAGAGTACTCACTCATCAAACTCTGCCATGAAGGAAAACGACCTCCACAATCAATTTGATGGGTAATTGTCCACACTGACAATGGAGAATTACATGCAAACTGATCAATATTTGATGCAATGAGGAATTTTGTAAGGAACAGGAATGAAAAATCAGGAGGCGGTCAGGGCTTGGGGCTGGGCTTGGGATTATGGTCTGCCATGTTGGCCTTCATCTTTCTCCTTGGCTGCCTGGGGTGTTGCGATAGAGTACAGGACATAGAGTTGCCATCATCATCAACCTCGAGAATTTGAGCATCATGGCGGTGAGTCTCTCTGTGGAGTCGCTAGCAGGAGCTCCTGGGAATCTCGCCTTCATCTTCTGCATCTCGTAAAGGAAAAGTGCTCCATGTGTACAGTTCATGATTCTATATACATATTATACCCGTGCTTACCCTGTAAATGTCACAGGAGGAGGACGGTGACGCGGCTGTCGCAGACAAGCTCTCGGACTTGCAAGGTGGATACTTCACCTTGCCTGATAATCTGAGGATTCTATGCTCATGTTCAGTAACATATTCCTGCCGTTCTTCACACTGATGGCTTGTACATACGATTTGCAAGGAATGTGACGCTCTTTTGAGGTTCAGTTGTTGCTCAGTGAGCGGTGATGGAGACCTGGGCGAGCTCAACCTGGACAAGAAGAAGAAGAAGAAGAAGAAAGCAGCAGTAGTTGACATGGTGTGCCTCCTCGTCAGGTGCCTTGCGTTGACATGTGGTTCATTTGGAAAGTGCTGACTGTCAGGGATGCCTCATAGGAGGCTGTGAACGGAGAGGACGAGGGAGCAGAGGAGGATGCTGATGCAGCAGCAGGCCTGGATTTGTCACTTGGCAAAAAGAAAAAGAAAAGAAAGCCTAAGGCTCGCACGGATGAGGAGTTTGGTGCGCTTGTGGAGGACACAGAAGCTGCACCAGATGGTGAGAAGGAGAACGACGACGATGGATTGCCAGGCCAGCCCAAGCTGCCCTGGGATGGCACAGATCGCGATTATACTTACCAAGAGCTTTTGGGTAGGTCCTCTCGTTTGCTTGTACATTCTCTTCATGTTTATTGCCCCCAAATAATCGAGAGGCCTATGCTAAATTGGGTCACGACATGCATGCAGATCGTGTGTTTGGCATCCTGCGGGAGAACAACCCAGAGCTCACAGGAGAAAAGCGCCGGACCATCATGAAGCCACCACAGGTTCTCCTCCATTCATGGCGTTTGATGGCCAGTGTGTTCTGTATGCAGTTTAAAGTGCAGCTCCTTTTTGAAAGAGTGCTGCTTTGAATTATCAGCTGCGCATGCTGCAACAGGTGGCGCGTGAAGGCACCAAGAAGACTGTGTTCACCAATTTCCTGGAGTTGTGCAAGGCCATGAACAGGCAGCTAGAGCACGTGCAGGCCTTCCTGCTGGCCGAGCTAGGAACGAGTGGCAATCTGGATGGCCAGTCACGGCTGGTTGTCAAAGGCCGCTTCCTGCCAAAGGCATTCGAGGGAGTGTTGCGACGATATGTCAATGAGTGCGCACTGACCCTCTGGGAAATTTCTTCAAAGGCATTGGGAATTTTCTGTCCGTTGCCACAATTGCCTGGATTTACTGCGGCTCATGTCTTGTATGCTGCGCAGATATGTCTTGTGCAACAGCTGCAAGAGCCCTGACACCCTCCTGGATCGTGACTCTGCCACCCGCATCATGTTCTTACGCTGCCAGCAGGTTTGCCCTAGTTCTCTGGATTTCGTGTTTGTGACCGGACACCATTGCATGGTGGACGTTGCGTGCTTTGCCATGGCCCTCACATGTGTTATGTAGCGCTGACTTTACGCTTGCCTTTCTCTCACCAGTGCGGAGCTTCAAGAACCGTGGCACCAATCAAGGCTGGATTTGTGGCGCGGACATCTCGCAGAATCAAGACTTAAGTTGAGCTTAGCAGGATTCAATTAGCAAGTTACTGGGATCGGGAACATTGTGCTTGCTAGGAATGCCTGCCATCTGGCTGCACTTTCCCTGCAGTGGATAAAGGCAATCTTGTCATGTCTCTGAAAGAACGCAGCTGAAGCATGCATGGCTGTTAAAGGTGTAGACATTTCCATTGAAATGACAAGGGAAGACATCTCTCAATCTAAGACCTCGGAAGGTTTCCTCCAGTCATGATGCACCCTTTGAAACACCTCCCAAGTGCATAATAAACCTGCAATTGAGTGTGTGGCATGAGTGCCGATAAAACAAAATTCATCGCTGAGCGCTTTGCTAGCTCTCTTGACATGTGCTGCCCATCTGAGCTGCAAGGATCGTATTCTGAAGGAGGCATTGTTGAAGTTCAACGCATCGCGTCCAAGCATCATGATTTTCTTTCGCAAGATGAGGCTTCATGAATCATCCAGTAATTACAAAATTAGTGCAGATTACCACTTGCAATGATTGCCACTGGCCGCAAATATATTCCTATCCTGTTGGACCCAGTAATTCTCAGACCTTCTAAAATTCCTTGAAAAGCATGCTAGCAGAAGCATTTCTTGAAATCACGACTGAAACATTCGCACAAGCCCAGTGTTACAATGAAGGTTGTCCACTTCAACCCTCAACCGCTTGGGTCACCTATTCAACTCCACCTGCTGATGTCACTATCACATCCGGTGATCATGTGGTGCTTGCTGCTCTATTACGTGCTGCTCACCTTTGCAAGAATTCTTGTGCCGCAGAAAATGTCTAGGTGCTGCCTCATGCGGATGCAATCCTCAACACTCATCGCAGAACTCTCTGCAGCCTGATGATTCTCCACCGGCTGTAATGACAGAGCAGACAATGCGGTACGCATTGAGATCGATCTCTGTGTCCTACAGGCCTGCTCAAGCAGCCTTCAGCTCCGCCTTTGCCATCCTCTGGGAGTAACTCTCCAGCCGCGTCATGGGTGCCATCAGCAGCAGGACAATGCCGCATGCACCTATCATGGACATGAAGTAGGCGTTCCAGCCATACGTCTGCACGATCTTGGCCAGTGGCACACCAGCGTTGGCGGCACCTGCAGAACCAGGATCCCATTTGGACATGCACATACTCAAGCACAGGGGCTGCATGCATCTAGTCCACCCAATGCAACAGCAACGCAGAGTCCTGAGTGGGTGACCTGTACGCAAAAGAAGTCAGAGCAAGAAGAAAGGGAGATCACAGCCATCAAGTGAACATAGTGAGAAGCGCACCAAGGTAGGAAATCCAGCCGAGGAATCCCTGAGCAGCGGAGACAGCGGGCTTGCGCACAACCTCAGCGCCACACAGGCCGATCAGCATCTGAGGCCCGTACAGAGCAAAGCCGACGGCAGCAACAATGATCCACTGGATCCATGCCACGTTGGGCGACACCCAGAACACGCCTAGCAGTGCGGCAGTGGCAAATGCATACGCCATGACAACCTGCACCAAATGTTGGCCCCTCTGAACGTCCGCACTTTCCATGAGCACTCAAAACTTGAAGGCAGCCACAATGAGCAGTCACACACTTCACACCATTGCTCCTACTCTTGACAGGCGCAGCAAGTGCCAAGGGGCCCAGCACCTGGACGCGCAGGCCGACGTTTCCCTTGGTGCCATCGTTGTTGCGCACGAGGTAGTCGGAGATGGCGCCTGAGGATAGGCTGCCCAGCAGACCGCCCAGCTCAAGCCCAGACACCTGGACTGCAGCGTTCTGCACGCCCTTGTCCTGCACGCACCCAGCAAGCATCATCTCAGCAGGCTCCACATTGAGCACAGTTGAGAGTTTGTTTCTCATGTGGCACAGCTGCTTATCGTTTAAATACAGAAGAGTGCACAAATATGGCTGTCACCTTGAGGTAGAAGATGAACCAGGAAGTGACGCCCTGCCGGACGACATACACGAAGAAGTAGGAGATGGCAAACAGCCACACGTACGGGTTCTTCAGGCAGTCCTCCACCAGCAGCGTCAGCAGGCCTGGCTTGTCCTCCTTGTCTGCAAACCCCACACCATGAGTATTATTCTTTGCAAGCAATCTATACTCTTGGCCGGAGGCACCTTTGCAAAATTTGCGAGCATGTCAAATAGTCTTTGGCAAACTTCATGGTGATGTCCCAGTCCAGGCTCAATATGATCACACAACAGATGCCAACCTGCTGGGGGCTTCTCCTCCGCGACCTTCTTCTTGGGGGCACCCTCGTCAATGGGCGGGAAGCCCTCCTTCTCGGGCGAGTCCTTCATGAAGAGCAGAACCAGCACTGACACGGCCAGAGCCACGGCGCCGGGGGCAAACATGCCATACCTGAGGCACACACCCACTCGTTGCAATCCCTGCAGGCATGCCTCCCGTCTGCGCTGTGGGCAGGAGCAAGCCAACTGTGCAAGTGACCGGCCTTGTGGTACTCACCGCCAGCCGTACATGGTGGCAGCTGTGCCCGCCAGGATGGGCGCTGCAAAGCCGCCAATGTTGTTGGAGGCCGTCCAGAAGCCCCAGAAGGTGCCGCGCTCCTTGTCCGGGTACCAGAGGGTCAAGATGCGCGCGCATGCTGGAGCTCCCAAGCCCTGCAGGGAGACATGTGTAGGTGTGGGGCCGCAACATGTGACATTCACCGGCGAAATAGGGAGAGAAGGCATCGTCTTCAGGGTGATGCACGTAGGCGGCAATGATTCTCGCCTGCAGCAGGCCGTTGAGTCCCCACAGCGCCAGCAGAACGGGGTACGAGCTTGACATTCCAAACGCAATGTTCACCAAGGCGGTTGCTGCAAGGCCCCCTGTCCAGCCACAAAGCAACACCTGTGAGCACTGCTGGCAACCAAATACTTGTAAGCTGAAGACGCATGGCACTATTGCCATGTTATGTCTGCTAGCAAGTGAATTGCATGTCAGGAAATGCACGCTGTCAGTGGAGGAGCGGAGGCGGGAACCACACCGGACAGGAGGATGGTGGGTGATGTGCGCGCGCCCAGCACGCCGCTCAGGAACTTGGAGAAGCCGTAGGCGACCGGCAGCATGGAGGTGAGGCCCCCCACTGAGGTCATGTCCAGGCCCAGACTTGGGTCTTCAATCATGGTGGGCGCTGTGAATGCCAGGCTGTTGCGGGTGAGGTAGAAGCTGGCGTAACTGCACCGACCAAAGCTCTTGCCAGGCCAGTGATTGCTAGCTGCTGATGACATGTCACTCTGTGTTGGGTCTTCACTTATCGGCAATCAAGCGTCTGTCCTTGCACAAGCGGGAAAACTGCTTACCCTGTGAACATGGCCATGAAAGTGATCCACCGGGTGCGTGTGAACTTGGCAGAACTGTGAGCCGAGGCCTGGTCAAAATGCAGGCCGTCAGTCCATTACTCGGGTCACTAATGGCAGCTAATTAGATTACATTGTATCTACTGTGTAACAGGCCTTCCTAAACACCCATTTTCGATAGTGCATACAGCCTTACCGCAGGAGAGGCATCATCAGCATCACTGCCACCTGCTGCTGCACTAGCCGCAGCACAAGTGACATCAGCGCGTCCCCGCTTGGGTGCTCCTCCTCTAGCATCAGCTGAACTAGGGCTTGAAGGCAGAGAACACCGCGTACGCGGTGGATTGACACGCCTGCACAATGAGAATATGATTTATATCGATAAAAGAAAGCGAGGGCAAAGAATGAAGGCCGGGGGTATCATTTTGCAACCACGCACTCACGTCATGCGTCAGCTCCCAGGTCAATTCTCCAAACAATGTAACAGCGAAACTGACGCAACAGCCCTTGATGCGAATTTTCCAGGGATGCGAGTACTTCACAAAATCTCCAAAGCTAAGGACATACACCTCCGTTCCCAGATCAACAACCAGCATGTGTCAACATCATAAGCTTGCAAACTCCAAAGTACCTTGATGTCCAGAGGCCCGGAAGCCTAGAGATGTATAGTGCGCTTACCCACCTGATGAAAATCTGGAAACTGTGACCTGCTCATGTGAGCAGTTGATCTCTGCAATGCCGCAAATTTCCCTTGTTTTCTGTTGACCTTGTAGCTGCGACAAAATGGGGCACGCACCTAGCGCGCAAGCTTTTCAATGGAACTGTGGCCACCCTTAGCGCTGCCACGCCCCTTTGCCTGTCGCGGAGCAAGGCGCTGGCAACCCCAAGATGGGGGCCGCAGACAAGAGGTTGGCCGCCTTTTATCATTGCAGGTGCCCCCATCGCTCAACCGATCCTCTGCGGCCGCAAGGAACCGCGAAAGCGCGATGTGATGCTCTCCACGGTTTGGCGGTGCAATTGTGGATCATGATTTCCGCAGTACACAGTACATCGCTAATGAGGCGTATCCTCGCATAGCGCCTCGCCTAAAACAGGGGTATATAGGAAAATATAGCTATACTTCAGAGATCAAGTCGCACCAGATCTTCATGGCATCCTCAATCGCATGGACAAGAACTGTTTCATTGTAGCGGAGAATTTAGAGAAAGTGGTGATTGCTGCTCTATTCTTACACACAGTATTCGTGCTGTTACCTCATTTACTAGGAGACCAAAGTCGCAAAGTACACGCACATTGGTTTCGAATGCTTCCCAAGATCGACCTAGCGCATCATAATCCTCTTTTGCGCGTTGGTCACCAGGTCACCTGTCACAGTTGCATCGTCTATCGTTCCAGAAGCCAACAACTTCACAGGCTTGGCAGAGTACAGCAACGAGATAGGAGGTGCATAGACTGGAGTGTAACAGCAATACAAGTTCAAGAACGCAGGAGCAACACCAACTCAGAAGCAGCCCCAAAGCATGAAACAGAAGCAGACCTCCCAAGCACCAGCGCTTCACGGCGAGTTGCAGTACTCAAAGCTCAGAAATCAGCAGCGCTAGCACTCAGAGAAGGCCCAAGACCACTGGGTAATGCTTCAAAGCCGCTGTCTGCAATGATTCTAATTGTCACCAAATCTGCTGTCGATGTGATCCTCTCAGCCACACGCCTTTCCTTCACTTGACTCTGGGTCGTTCTCGTTTGCCTGCAGCTGAATACATGGCACTGCCAGCCTCACAGTACTCCGTCTTGGATGCCAAGCGGATTGAGCGCATTGACGATGCCACATTTCGCTGCTACGTGGGTGGATTGAAGCTCTTCAATTTTTCAATAGATCCAGTCCTTACTGTCTCAGTTACTGTCACGGAGAGAGGGCCGACAGTCAAGCTCTTATCCACCAAGGTGAGCATCGTGGCCAATGCACGCTTTTCCAGTCTGTCTGGGAGAAAGTGCTCCAAAAGCAGACGTCATTATTCTTTCTTACGGTGCCATATGTTCCTCCAGCTTGATGGCTCCCCGGCAGTTGTGGCAGCAAATGACAAATTCACTGCCACAATGACAAATGACGTGCGGTGGAGTTCTGGGCCTGCTCCAGACCTGCTAGAGCTGGGAAGCGACACTTCCATTCAGGTATGCTGGAGAATTGGTCTTCCATCATGGCCCAGCTGTGCAGTGTGACACACAACTGTGCTCGAATGGCAACAAAGCACTGTGCGTCCCTGAAGGCAATACCTGGTGGGCATGTTTGACAGGTGGCCTTGGAGGTGCCAGGCTGGTTTCGGATGGTGCCAGTGAGTGCCATTGAGCGCACAGGCTGCAGCGTGATGCAAAGAGTGCTCGATAAGATGGTGCCGAGATTTCTGAATCAGCTGCAGGCAGATTATGAGCTGTGGGCATCTGGAGATGGCTCTCGCAAGCCGATAGGGACTGGGCAGCTCTAGGTCATTCCAGTTGGTTATTCCGCAAGCCGGAGGAAAGTCAATTATAACATTCTATTCATGTTACATGGCTTTGTGCAACTCCAAGGCGATGTGGCCAATCAGCGGTTTCGCAAAACCGCTGGACCTCTTGGTGCTGAAACACACCTGACCTTGCAAGGTACCTTAATTTGAGGTTTGGTGCCATCAGGAATTGCTGATTGCCTTGGTGTCAGCTGAGGGTGCATCGCATGGCATGCTGCACTTTGCATGATAACCTCACGTACTTTACACCCCAAGCAGCCTTGTACCCACTCAGGCTTACACGAATTGCACCTCACTCATTTATGTCTGAGCTGCTGACAATGCAACCTGCAAGTTACAATTGCAGATTCACCATGCTTACTTTGTCTTTTGTAGCCCATCTGAGAAGCAGTGGATGAGAAGGGAATGGGCACATTCAAGCTGTCAATTGCAATTAATTGCTTGATTGCAAGCTGTAGCTTGCCACCCACCCCAAAATGAATCTGGCTTAGACTTACAACACTGTACAATTATTCGATTCAGCACATGGGAGTAAAAAGACATCGTCTTCAACTGTCACCAGTTAGTCTTTGATTGGCAACAGCAAATCCTGCAAACGAATGAATCGTGGAGCAAAGGGCGGGTAGTATTGTGCGAGCTTGGGGCTGGCATCCTCCACTTCTATGCCAGCCTCCTTGAGCGCTGACAGCAGCTCCTGGTTCTTGGACTCCACAATGCGCTCCGTTGGCCGCGCACCACCCCTACAGAAAACATGTGCAGAGCTCCTTAATAGCAGGTCAGCCAGTTTGCAAAGCAACGCTCTCTTTTTTCGGCAAGGTCAGCATAAAGTCAGGACACAAATACTTTTTTTTGTACAACCTTGGAGCCCTCTTACCTCCATGATATGGCAGCCATCTTGCTGGCTGGAACTTCCCGCAGGCGCAGGTTGGGATTTTTGGGCTTGGGCAGATCCTCTTTGGTCCTATACTTGGTAGGCATCAGAAAAGACACCACATACCTGCAAGAGACACCGCACAGCTGTCATGTGTGTCAGGTCAACTAGTTGGAGAGTCTTCATGCCATTTCTTCTACAGGGCATTCCTTCTACAGCTTTTGCAATGCACGCAAGAGCAGGCATTCAAGTCAGGCTTTGCCCCAGCGATCCAGCCAGTTGATCGCACTTGGTTCCATCCATGTCTGTTGCGACAGGTGATGTCATGGCGATCTTCTCTCCTGACCCTCCTTTCATACTCCGGAAGTCCTCTTCGGCAGACACTGGCGATGTCATGGCAATCTTCTCGCTTGTTTCCTCAGATCCGCTGGCTGTATTGTTGCCAAAGATGTAATTGGCCACCTGCGCAGGATCTTAGCCAGCTCTCGAGTTGAACTAAGGACAGCCCTTTCTTTGCAAGAGGTAGTTGCTCAGGGCAGACTAGGGTGGGCAGCTGCGCGCGCCTGGCGGAAGCCATCTGAAATAGCCTCTCGCATGTCCTTTCCCTCAGCAGTGACCTCTGCAACAAGGTAGGGGGCATACTGCCGGACAGTGATGGCTGGCTCACGGTCATAGAAGGACCTGAAGCTACGTCTGGGAGTCAGAAAAATCCAGTACTATTCCTAGATTACGATAAAACTGGTTTGGACAGCCCGTTACTTGTTGCCATTTGCTCAATACGCTGTGAATAAGTCACCTTTTTTCCTGCCCAAGTGCCTTCAGGACAACGTACTTTGGCTTTTCAAGAGTCGCAACAGCCCTCCTGTTGGAATATATCTGTTAGTTTACACATAAATCCTCTCCTTGAGGAAGATCGACATGGCTACACCGGAATATCACCAAACTCACCAGGAGACGAATGGCCAAGCAATACCAACGACACCAATCGCTATCCCACCTACGGTAGCTGCAATTGCCGCTGACATGACCATACTTACTCTCAAAGACAATAGTACTCTCTAGTTCGGCTCAATTCTGTGTCGAGAAGCAAATTTGGGACCACGTGGTGGACCACGTGCTCCAAGAATTCGCAAGATTGGAGGCGAGCGCCCCTGCATACACCTTCAAATAGGCAATTTAAATGGGCCTTTAGTTGGGGTTGACAAGGTGTTGCCTGATGATGGCATCGACGGGGAGAAAAATTTGCTCTTACCACTCGATGCTTCTGAAACTGTGCCTGCTTTTCACGTGGATGGCTTCTGGAGCTGAAGTGGCGTTGGAAGACTTGAGTGCTGCTCTTGTGGCCGAAATCACCGGAGAGAAACTGATCTCGCAGGTGCGCTGTACTGTACCTAAGCAGGGGTTACTAGCCCTAGGCATACTGAGTACTGGGAGCAGCAGACATCCGATCACGCACTATCATATGCTCTCGAGATGTGAAAGTTTACATTGTTCCCGTTCTTTACCTTAAACCCTGGACGACTTGAAACGGGTGCTTGGTTCCTCCAGTTCGATCACCTGGCGACACACAGCGATTGTTCACGACCTGGTGTGACGCGACTCGTCTTTTCAGAGCGAGATATGGAGGCAAGGGATGTTCTTAAGAAGTGGATGAGAGAGGCAGGCTTGTCTGTGAGGGAAGATGTGATGGGAAACACATTTGGTCGTTGGGAGGGTTCTGACAGCACTGCTGGTGGGCCATTATCATCCTGCTGCTGGTGCTTTTCGTGACCCTCAAGGTGTCAAACTGGCTCTCAAACACACATAACACCTGGTGATGTTATGTGCAGGAATTGTTATGACGGGATCGCACAGTGACACTGTTGTCCTGGGAGGTCCATATGATGGTGCATTGGGGACCCTTGGCGCAATTGCTGCTGTCAGCGCTCTGCAGAAGCTTGGTTTCAAGCCTGTTAAGTCTATAGAAGCCATTATGTTCACCACTGAGGAGGCTTCGCGGTTCAGCATTCCCTGCCTTGGCAGGTAGTGGTTGGCAGCTAGCTCCGCTTGTCTGACTCTATTTTGCACACCTGCTGTAAAGGTTGAGCAAGGTTAACCTGCCTGTGTGCTGCAGTCAGGGGATGACTGGTTTCCTGGAGCCAGAAGTGCTGGACACCTTCAAGGATGAGAATGGGACCAGCTTTGTGGAGGCTGCCAACGCAGTGGGCTATTCTGCAAAGACTGCTCAGGTTTCGCACCCCATTCAAAAGTCAGCTGTATATTTACCTTTTCTGTGAGCCTGATGTGACTATTGTTCATGGCTCTCTGGCACAGGAATATGCGGACAAGGCCCTGCTTAAGAATCCGGGTGACATAGCTGCCTTTGTGGAGCTGCACATTGAGCAGGGCCCCGCACTAGAGGCCGAAGGCAAAGATATTGGGATTGTGGAGGCCATCATGGCGCCGTCTCTTGTCCGCATCAAGTTCACCGGGAAGGGCGGCCATGGTGGCGGCATGCCCATGTCTTACAGGTACCAATATCAGATTTATTGCAATCTGTCGGGCTCGCATCACTGGTAATACACTGGCTAGAGCTGCTTTAAAGGCTGTGTCAATTGCCAATCACAGGAACGACCCAAGCTTGGCGGCTTCAGAGTTGGCTCTGCGGATTGAGGAGGCAGCACTGGCGACAGGTTTTAAGCTTCACAGCATCCTGCTTGATGTGTCGTGCATGCAAAATGGCCGCACAGCTGTCGTGACAGTACCCACTCAAGACACTGAATGTAATTTCATGCCGTAGGTGCTGCAGAAACCGTTGCAACAGTTGGGCTGTGGGACCAACAGCCGAACATCTATAATGCAGTCCCCAGAAGTGTGCTCCTTGACATCGATATCCGAGACTCTGACAAGGCAAGGAGAGATGGGGTCATCAAGAAGACTCTTGACGCAGCAGAGGAGATAGCTGAGAAGCGCAAGTGTGGCCACACGAAGGAGCTCAAGTTTGAGTACCCTGTCGCAACATGTGATGAAAAGGTGAGGCTCAAGCTACACCAAACATCATTTGCTTTGATCTTGTTAGTTTCCCTTTCAGTAAAAATTTACGAGATGGCTTTCTCAAATTCTCTGTGCGCAGGTCCTCAATGCGATCCGAACTGCGGCCGACTTGGTGGGCGCAAAGAGCAAGCGCATGATCAGCCGCGCATACCATGATGCTGCATTCATGGCTCAGATTGCACCCACGGCTATGATTTTTGTTCCCAGCAAGAATGGCCTGAGTCACCACCCCGACGAGCACACTGCTCCAGAGGATTTGGCTCGCGGTGTTCAAGTGTTGGCTCTGACGATTGCGCAATTGTCAGGCCCCAGCAGCGCTGCAGTGTCTAACAAATCTGAGCTTTGACTGTTGAGGTGTGCGTACTGTTCTGATTGTGTAGAAAATGCAAGGCAAATTTGACCCCCGTATGGAGCTTTCCTTGGCCAAGGCGCGTCACATTGAAGATCCCAGTTACAGATCATCATGATGAAACGAGAAGGATCTGGCCAGAGAGCAAAGGAGCGGCATCATCTGTTCCAGGCTCTACATGCATGCTTTGTGGACATAATACGATGTGTGCTGGGAACTATGATGTCGTATTCAGCACTATGCTAGCAAACATTGCGTCTTTTAAACATGCAGACCACATGTGCACATGCCAAAAATGCCCACTGACAGTACTCCATGAGCATCCTTAAAATTCGCAGTACAGTGCCGTAGTCTCAAGCTCCTCTGGAGATAACACGCCACCAACGGTGCAAGGATGTGTTGTCTTTCGGTTTATCATTTAAGCAAAGTACACATCTCACCGAAGCTCTACCATTCCTGATGCAGTCTTGATACCGACAGCTTTGATGCCTGGGGTACCCTCCACCCATCGGAGCGGTAGCTTGTCTGTGCCAATCCACTCTTCTGTTGCCTTCTTGTCCCCAGCAAGCTCAATGTACTCGATCCCTTGTGGCTGCACTTTGTGTGGCGCCGAAAGCTGTGGTTCACATGCAGGTAAAGTTAGGGTCAGCACAACAATTTTGCAGGACTCAGCAGGGGAGGAGAAGACAATTCCCCTCGTTCAATCAAACACCACCAAGTAATTGCGCCAGCCAACACTGTGCCAGCAGCTTCAGTAGGCAATGTCTTCTCACTGCATTTGACTCATGAATGAAATCTTGGCAATGTTCCTCCATTGAACTGCAGCTCGCACCTTGTCTGGTCGGACTGATGGGTCATCCCAGGTGATGAAGAAGGGTTTGGACGCCCTTCCCTCCTCTTTGAAGCGGGACATGGCCGCCACACGCCAGGTGAGCTCACATCCATCTGGCCGCACCCGCAGCATGGGTTTGGTCATTGCTCCCAGCCTGTGTGAAGTTGCTAAGGCCCCCTCTTCAGTCTCAACGCAGTAGGTGAGGAGTGCCCAGGATTTGTCCGTCAGTGGAGTCTCCAGTACAAGCCTGTGACGTAGACCTCTCCAGTCAATTCATGGGTTGCCCGACATATGTGCCAGTGTGTGTCAGACATCGGCATCGCTGGAGTGCCCTCGAGCATTGTGCATCGCTAGCATCAAAGACATGAAGCAGAGTTCCTACTGGCCCCAGTCGATCTGCTCCGCCAGTTCATCGTCGAAAACGGCCGCAATTTCTAGGTACCCTTCTCCAAGAGGCACTATAATGTTTTCGGTTCCCCAGCCCTGGTGCTTTCCACCCACGTATGACGCCAGCCCATACGTCTCATAGAAATAATCAGCTGCCGCTTTCAGATCCTTTGCACCAATGATGATATGATCGATGCGCGGTAGCGACGGCATCTGTTAACGTGATCCAGATCAGGGCTAGCGACTTTGGGGGCGAGAGGCAACAACGGACGCGGCAGATTTACTTTCTGCAGAGACACGGTCTTAGAGATTGGTGTGGTCGTTTGATGTCGACGCCCTGAAGAGGCAATTTGTCTCTCCCCGCGTAGTCAAGTGGGGCACGTGGTCTCGAAAAGGAAGGATATTTGTGGTGTATAATGACGAGGACTTCCACACAATGCACATTGATCTGTAAAGTCCATTACCTTGACAGTTTATTTGCAAGAGATACCTGATGCTCTCAGCTCCTTCCTTGCTTTCCTCGGGTGGATACCGACCAGATTACTTTTCCTTGGACTTCAGAACTAAGGGCAATTCGCAGCAGAAGTCCTCATGCAGAGAATGTAGGACTTCAAAAATAGCCACCGCAGCAGTATCCCTCAGGTCTCAGGTCCTTGCGAGGGTGAGCTTTATTCGCTGCAGGCTTGGCAATGCAATGACCCATAGTCCCATAGTCTCCAGTCATTGTATGACCAGCTGTGTGTGATGCGCAGAAAAGAAGTCCCGAGGACGCAAGGAATATTATTATTGGTTGTCTAAGTGGCGTCCAGGTATCACATGCAAGCTGAGGCAAGCTCCCTTGTACTCTGTACTCTGCAGACCCAGCGCCAGCATGATGTGCATGGAAAAGATGCTTTGCAGGGCAGAGGTAAAAGTGGGCTCGATGCAACACAGCTGGAAGCGCTTGATGCAGCGGTGGACGAGCTCGAAACAAGTGGTGGCGTCAGAGTAGGCCCCCCCTACACTTGTGAAAAGGGTTGATGAGTCTCGCACATTGGGATGCTATTCATATGAACAGGGGCAGAGATGCTTGTGTTGTGTCCAGGCTCCAACAACATCTCCACTTCTGGAAGGTCGCTGGAAACTCCTCTACACATCCCGGCCAGGCACCGCATCACCGATCCAGCAGACATTTGTCGGTGTCCAGGCATTCTCAGTATATCAAGAAGTACTGGTTGGAGACAGCGGTGTGCGCGTGAACAATATTGTCAGCTTTGGCAACAATATTGGCCAGCTCAAGGTGTATCGTTGGTTCTTCAACCTTGTATGCAGCAGTTGTCTTGCCCCTCCAGTTTGAGAGGCTCCAGTCGATCATTTGCCTTGTTTTGTGTCACTTGCGGCCACTCTGTCTCCACTCAATCACTGCATGACTGCAGGTGGAAGCAGAAGCCAACACCGATTCCCGGCCGTTGCCAGGTTTCACACCCCGCAAGGGCAAGGGTCTTCCAATATTTGGAAAGAGCAAGACAGAGCCGCCTGCCAAGAAGGTAGGTAGGATCTTGCAACAAGGTGTACAGTTGTGCGCATTCCCCAGCTTAGACTTTTGATGTGGATATCATTGCAAGTTTGACTAATACCCAAAAGTGCATGTCTGCAGGACATACGAATTGACTTCCAATTTGACAGAGCAGCCTTCGACTTAAAAGTGCTGCCATTCAAAGTGCCCTACCCTGTTCCATTCAAGCTCTTGGGCGACGAGACAAAGGCATGCATTGTTAACAGCCAGCTCATGCTAGACCAAAGACATGAGGCAATTGATTGATCTGATGTTGGAACAATACACGCATTTTCCATCTGCACTTGCCCAGATTAGCTTTTCCTGACCGCAGGGCTGGATAGACATCACGTATCTTTCACCTGATGGTGATTTCAGGTTGTCAAGAGGGAACAAAGGGACATTATTCATCCTGATAAAAGACACACCAGCAAAGGATCGCCTTCTTGCAGCTGTGCAGAATGGCAATAGTGATTCGGAGGTGAGCAAAGACACCACGATGTGCTTGGGACACCTAGGTGCCTCTCATAACTTGGGACAATTTTCTCATTCCAGTCTGTGGACATAGGTGCTTCCATCATTTTCTCAATGCACCTCAACTGTAGAGTCTGCTGGGTTAGGTGATGCGACTCATCGATGAGGTGATTAGCTCGGGAGACGGCGAGCAAATGCCAGCCCTATCGCCGCGTGCCCCTGGTCGATGGCGCTTGCGATGGTCTGCCCAGGTGCCCTTACATCTTCACCCATGCTCGCACATGTAGAAACCCCCGGGCACAACAGGCACCACACCAAGTGCCGTAACCAGGGCTAAATTTGCAGCAGTTATGTTGGGCATCTTGCAGGCCTCCAGCTCTTTGAACATCGCTGTGTTTATTGGGTGCAGGCCAAGGATGCGAATCCGCTGCAGAAGCTACTGGCTAACAAAGTGGGCAACTACCAGCTGCTGGAGGATGAGGCAGGGCCTGGGGCGCTGCAGAACGTCGTGGAGCTGGCCCCCTTCTTGAAAGTACGCGCCGGTGCAACCTGTGAGGCAGACCAGACAGCTTCTGGCCGGGACCGCACCACCGTGACCATCAACTATGCCAGAGTGGAGATTTTCAACGCCAGGCAAGCAGTGCATCCCCTGCTCCAGGGAATGTGTACATATTCACTGCGGTGTTATTGACTGTGCAGATTCAGCCATGATAGTCAAACAGGTTCCCCAAATGAGCAGAACGGAGCCTTCCATCTGCAGGATACCATTGCCCTTCAACAATGTACAGCCTGGATACATAGAGTGGCTTTACCTAGACGAGAACCTGCGCATAACGCGAGGCAACAAGGTGAGCGGCTCCAGGGTAAAACAAGTGTTCAGCCTTGCCAGTATTGCCTCATGTTGAGAATGCAGCTGCAAGTTCCATCTGTGACATGTACAAGGCGGCTTCCCTATTGCTGACATTTGAGGATGTGCAGGGGAGTTACTTCATCCACACCCGGACCTGATGGCGTTTGTATCCAGAGGCAGCCATTGCACCCTCTCTGAGGAGGCTGCGAGTTGTGAAGTCGGGCTGGCGAGTTGCTAGATCTCGATTCTAGAATTGACCATGGTTGTCCCATATGGATCAGATGCATCAGAACAGGTACCGTACCTGTTCAGGTGACCTTGTGGCTAGTTACACCTGTCAATTTCATGCACCATGACGCGCACAGATCCTGCCCCCAATTTGAAGGTACTACCAGATAGCATTTGGCAGATAGACTCGTAGCCTACAACATGAGGTCTAGACGCATCCGATACGAGAGTACTGTGTAATACATGTGGTGTCAACTGGAAAAGTACTGGCGCACTGGCAGTCAATGGTATGGCATATTCACTGGGTTTTGTTCTGTTGTCTGATCACCTATCACAGTGTGGCACGCAAACTTGAAGCTCGGCAACTTCTTAAACTTTGAATCCAAGAGTCTCAGCTGACCTGCAGGTGACCTTGTCAACTAGAGGCGCTTTGGCCTGCCCTGTGCGCGCCCAGGTTGTCCAAAGGCACGCGTGCACTCTCTGCATTTGTACAAGTCAAGAAGTCTCCTACCACTGCATGAACCCAATTTCTAAGTTATAATTTCACCAATCAGGCTTCTTCTGGGCAGCCCAACTGCCCTTTTGGGCCAGTTCCGGAACAGAGCTGCCCTTTCGGAACTCTTGGTGATGGAGTTGGCCGACTTCAGAATGCTCTTCTTCTGGTCAATGTTAAGAGCTGAGTATGAGTATCTCCTAGCAGTATGATGTCGATGCATTGATGCGATTGCTAGGCTCCCTTGGCTCGCACTTCAGGGTGCAATCAAGACAGGCGATCTTGCGTCCCTTGAGCACTGTCACCCGGGTTGTCTCCCCAACTAATGCAGATCAGAAACCCAGCATGTCGATAGCCCGAGTAGATCAAGCACGCTATGGAGAACAGTTGTGTGCTAAAGTTGAGCGTGTCAAAGCCAGATTTGCAGACTTCAGCATGCCTGAGGTGGAGGTGTTGGAGTCTCAGAGTGAGCACTATAGAATGAGGTAAGCACCTTGAGTATAATTGCGCGCAGTAACAAGCGCATATTTGGTGAATGGGAAGCATAGAATTCATGCTGTGCTGTTCTTTGCAGGGCTGAATTCAGAGTCTGGCATGATGGAACCGATGCATACTACATCATGTTTCAAAAGGTGATCAACGTTACTCTGCGTCGCTTTCCTGCTCTGCAAGGCGACTGCTGAGCTTCACCAAAGTTGTCATGTCTGTTGCAGCCTGCCGATGACGCCGAGAAGCGGCATGAGAGAGTGCGCATTGATCAATTCCCAGTGGGGTCTTTGCTTATCAATGAACTTATGACAAAGCTCATGGAGGAAGTCCTGGAACAGCCCATCTTGAAGACAAAGCTGTACCAGGTGCGCAGCCACCGGGGTTTCCTTCTGGATGTCATCTGGATGACTTCCTTTGAGATGGCACCTGCACCGCTGCTCTTTGGCTCTTGCAGGTGAACTTCCATACGACTTTGACTGGCCATGCAATGGTCACCATGATCTACCATAAGAAGCTGGGGCCAGACTGGCAGGAAGCGGCAAAGAAGCTGCGGCCCATCCTGGGCAGCTGCCCGTCCAGCACACGGCCACATGTGGACATCATTGGGCGCAGCCACAAGCAGAAAATAGAGCTGGATGCGGGATATGTCTGCGAAAGTTTGGCGGTTGATGGGCAGTCCCTCACCTACAAGCAGGTGAGATAATTTATATTTAATTGCTGCAGCTTGACAAGCAAGTGTGGGACTGATGCAAGTGCAAGAGACTCTGCAGCGCTGATCTATGCGCCATGTGGTTGCAGGTGGAAGGTGCCTTCAGCCAGCCCAATGGCAGGATGTGCGAGAAGATGCTGACCTGGGCAAAGGATGTGACCAGAGGCAGCAATGATCATGACCTCCTGGAGCTTTACTGCGGCAATGGCAACTTCACAGTAGCTTTAGCATCCAACTTCAGGTGTAGTCACTTTTCTCCTGCAGGCTTCATGGGCAACACAGCAATGATTACTTGAGAGTCAAGTTGAGACCAGTGCCAGTGGGCCAATCGACATGAACATAACGGTGTTGCCATCCTGCAGGAGAGTGGTGGCCACCGAGATGTCCAAGGCATCTGTGGCAGCTGCAGAATTCAATATGCAGGAAAATGGCATTTCCAACACAAGCATTGCACGTTTGACAGCTGAAGAGTTTACGGCTGCTTGGAAGGGCGTCAGGGAATTTGAGCGAGCAAAGAGCCTGGACCTGAAAGCACACGACCTGCAGACCATCCTTGTAGATCCTCCAAGAGCAGGTGACTATCAACAAAGTCTAACCTGCATTGACTCTTCAACTCCAAACTCTCCCAGTAACTCTCCATTGATATTTGAAAGCTGCTCTCTTTGTCTGTTCGCAGGCTGTGACGCAGACACTGCTACATTGCTGAAGGAGATCCAAAATGTGCTGTACATCTCCTGCAACCCGGAGACCCTGCACAACAATCTGTTGGAGCTGAAAGGCTCCCACAAAGTTCTACGTTTTGCAATTTTTGATCAATTTCCATACACTGATCACATAGAGTGTGGAGTGTATCTTAGGCGTAAGGAGTAGGTCGCCAGCTTCTTGTAAATATACTTTAACTTTCAAGATCAGCGCTTTGCATGCAATGTTCAGTTATATGCATTTTAACTCGTTTCTTCACTCCTTGAGGACTACCACATCACGCAACACTTGGATTTTTGCTTTCCAGTCTTCCTGATTTTTGCACTTACTCCACCAGTCATAGGCATGCATAACAGCATCAAGGTCATCCCAAGGCGATCACATGCATGGTCATTCCAATCTTCATTGGTCTGCCTCTAGCCCGGGGCCCAGTGCCGGACATTGTGCTGAACATTATCTGCAACGGCATCCTGACAGGATCCATTCTAGCCACATGTCCCAATCACTGGAGGCGTCTGTCCAGGTGGTGTGCCCACTGCATGTCCAGAACACAAGAAGTGCTGGTGTCAAGGAGCTCTGCTAGAAAGGCAATCTGCAAGGAAAAAGTTGAGGAGCTCGAGCACATCATAGGAAAACAATATGAGCAGGCTCCGCACATGTGGCTGCAGACGCCCTCCGTGCATGCCATGTGGCATATACTGATAATAACAAGCGTTTGCTTTAAAATCCTGCAAGTGGCAACGGTGAGGGAGTTGAGCGGAGCCGACAGCTGCATCAGTCAGCAGTGGAGCAGGCCAATCGCCAGCTCCTGCAGCGGCAGCATAGCCCCATATCCTGGATGCACAGGTGCTCACGGCTGGTCACACACAGGCAGCTCCACTTGGAGGGAGAAGTCGCCCGAATGCAGGCAAGTTCCGCCTGCATTTCGGTAGCCAGGCACGTCAACACGGCCTGTCTGGGCACAGCTCTGTGTGAATTGAACAAGGAGCGACGAGTGCATATGCTCTAACAATATCCCAGGCAGGCTGGGACATGCGTACGCAGCAGGCCCCTCAGCTTATTCCTGACAGCAATTGTCTTGCAGCCCCTCTGCAGAACAATCTCTTGGAATAGCTCGAGGCGCGGGGGCCAAGTCTGACTCATTCCTGTGTCCCTGCCAGGAAGCCCAGGCACCAGGCTGATTCAGCCAGGTCCTGCCAGATGGTTTCCAGATAACAGTGAGAGCACGGACAGACAGCTACAGGGCGCACACCTGCAGCAAGGCGTGTTCACAGGTGTCCGTCTAGATCTGCTGGCTCGACCTGTTGAAGTGCCAGCCTCTTACAGGCTAGCAGCTGTCCGTCACATCGCTCCGACGTACCTACAGCAGGGAAAGATGACTTTTCGTGGCGGGAACAGCGCGAAATCATTTCGATCATGGCACTTTTGGGGTCAGGACAGGACATCGCTCTGGCGATGCTTGAGAACAGCAGCCACGATTAAAATGGATCGCCACAGAAAGCAATCCAGGAATTGTTCAGAAACGTGATGTTTAACATTTGCGGAGGTGAGAGGAGCGCGGCCGAGCTCCTGGGCTCCAGTGGGAATAGCCATGCGCCTCGCTGGATGCCCAGAGTCCGGCGCTGGGCGGCGGACTTGCGTACTAAAGGCCCACAATCTAAGGGAAAGCAACACATTGAATTCTCTTGACAAGGCACAGCAGTCCGGATTCCTTCAGAAAGCGTTGTTTCAAGGGCAGCAGAATCGGCGCACGATAATGCACGGCACTGCCGGCACGCCGGCAGCCTGCAGAATTTTGCTCCAGGGGCACTCCGGCAATGCCGGCATGCCGGCAGAATCTGCTCCAGGGGCATTCCGGCACTGCCGGCAGGCCAGCAGCCTGCAGAATCCTGCTCCAGGGGCAGTCCGGCACTGCCGGCATGCCGGCAG
>JADEYI010000047.1_pt1 | contig 232879 bp, 334 predicted proteins | sample 8542331 | NCBI WGS metagenome assembly JADEYI01 (sample SAMN16510988, study PRJNA670497) | mine drainage metagenome | isolation source: biofilm near Copperflume 1 | place: Germany: Marsberg coppermine Kilianstollen | collected 2018-02
TCATCCAATCAGCCCTAGGCGGCTGGAGTGATGTAATCTTCCTTCCTTCCTTCCTCGAGTGCCAGAATGAACACTGTGATGTGAAACACGATCTGTTTGATGTTACAAGATCGGCGTACTTCCAAATATATACAGAATCATTACCAAATGAGTTTCAACAGCAGCGTGCACAGTCAAATCTACCAAGACGGGCCCAGCCTGAGGTCCTGATCAAGACCTCGTGAGCCCACACCCCACGCATTGTGATTGTAAAGCCCAGGCGAAGAGCCAGGCTGCATCAATGGCATCCACCAGCCACGTGCTGCGCATAACGAGCCTGTGGCTCATTATTACTTCCGCAGCCCACCAGGAACAAATGTAGTGCTCATGAGCAAGCACTTGATCAAGGTTACGCTCATTTGTGTTTGAACATGATGTGTGTGGGTGAGGTGCACCCTTCAACCACATGAGCCTCATCCATTTATGCTGCTCAAAATGAAAATTCACAAAAGAAGATGCAGTTCCAAAGTGCCGTACAGAAATCTCAGACATCCTCCAACGTCACCGAAACAACCCATGCCTCGTTGTCACTGCCACGCAAGCAGCCCCCCTTCTGCACTCAAGCAGCCCTGGCCTTCTTGCGCGGCTTGAAGAAGCTCTCTATCGACGGCTGCGTGCCACCGCCACCGGCGCCGCCAGCAGCAGCCGGCCCGGCGACCGCGGCAGCGCCGCCGCCGCTTTGCGCCGCGGTCGCCGCGCCGAAAGCGGCGACGGGGAGGGCCCGGTACGCGTTCCAGTTGAGCCGATTCGCAATGGAGGACGTGGTCATGCGCCGGACCTGACCAAAGATCGGCGTTGACTCGGCGCCCATGGGCTTGTCAAAGAGGCCGAAGCACCAGAGGATGCCGCCGTAGGAGCACGGGTCGCAGCCATCCAGCGCGTAGCGGTGGTTCACGTGGCACGCCGCCGCGATGGCCGCGTCCGGCGTCGGCAGCCAGGGCAGGAACGCCTTGCCCCATTTCATGCGCAGGTTGTTGTGCAGCTCGCCTGCAACCACCACCGCCTTCAGGGCTCCATGCAGTGTTCTCATGCCCGCATTTATGAAACGCATGGCAACAAAACCCAAATTGGCACTTTTAGAGTGTGAATTGATCCACCTGGTAAGGAAGGGAAGATGCGCATTTATGAAGTGTGTAGTTGATCACCATGTTGAGCATGTTGCACATGTGGACAGCCCACTTCACAAGGCATGTAAATGACAAAAGCAGGACCCTGGCAGGAGATGGCGAAGATGGCAAGGGGGGGTGCACCGGTGGTTTTGAGCTGGTGCTGCATGGAGTCCCAGATGTGGTCCCCTGTGGTCCCCTCCTCCAGCTGCCGCATGCTCTTGCACTCGCGCGCGTCGCCGCTGTGCCTGCCCAGCGTCTGCTGCGCCCACTGCGGCAGCGCCTGCAGGGCACCGTCCCAGCTGTCTCATCATCATTGCCACGTAAGTTGCGCGACTGGGCACCGCAAAGCTTGCATCTTTGGTCTCCTTGTCCCCAATTTGTTGTGACAGCACGTTGCCAGTCCCCAATTCCTCTCTGATACCTCTCACCAGTCCCAATCACACTTAGCTGCAGTTGTACGACTCAACAAGGGGCCGCCATTCGCAGCCGTGGATGTGGCATGCCACCACTTTTGGTGATGGGTTCACATGCAAGCTGCATGCTGTACCAATCTCTATGCAGCTGCAAAATCGGCCCCGATCCCTGCAAAGTAAGCGGCGCACCTGCACGTTCTCAAGGACGGGCCAGGAGCGGAGGCAGAAGGCGTGCGCGACCTCTCGCCAGGTGAAGAACTCGTCCACATACTTGGTGGCCCCATTGCTGCGCGCCAGCAGCGCGTCGCGTGCCACCTTGAAGGGGCTCACCATGCCATAGTGATGGTAAGCCGACAATCGGCTCACACCGTCCCTGCACCAGTCGGGCCGCCCAGTCAGCGGATGAATCAGCAGAGGGACACTCACCCCTATGACACCACCACTCAGTGCTCCAAAACAGACACCAGAAAGACAGCCCTACTTGATCTCCCGCACATTTTTACGATGAAAATAATAAAAAGGTGCTGTGCCCTCGATGAAGCTGCCATGCACCTGCATCAGGCAGCCAAAGCAGCTGCTGCAGCAGCTGTACAGTGCCTGCTGTCCCTTACTGTAGGGCACACAAAATGGAGCCCATGCCTCTCAGCTGGCGGCACTAGCTTTCATGGTACAACAAAAGGGGGAGCGCACCTTTTGAGGGCGTTGTTGCGATGGGCGGCATACAGGTCGAGGCCCTTGGTGCGGAAGGCCTCCCACCGCGCGTACCCCTCCCCGGAACCCCCGTGCATGTGGCTGACCGCTGGCACGCGGCGGTCAATCCAGTCGCACTGGGCCAGCAGCGCTGCGATGTCGGCCCCCGGCGCCGACAAATTCAGGGGGTCCCACCCCAGTCCCTCTGGTATGGGACCCCTCGCCGGGGGATCCTCCCTCAGCTCCTCCATTCCCTGCGCCCCACGCCGATACAACTCGTCATCTCAAGTGCAAATACCGGGCACAAGAATAAACACAATAAAAATTGAGAAAATAGCATCATCATCATCATCATTACACGCTTTTCCCTCCAGCTGGCAAGGTTTGCCTGCAGACAAGCTGCAGGTAAAAGGCTGCCACATATCCTACCTCTTAGTGGATTCGCCAGATCCATGCAAGACCCAATCAACCGTGGGCATGGTCCTCAGCATTTGCACCGGCCCTCGCCAGCCAGAGCCATATAAAATACTAAAGTAAGACTATTCACCTTGGCGACAGCAGCGGCGCCGCCGAGCAGCCGGGCCCAGTCAGTGGCGCCGTCGGTGTAGGGCATGCGCTGCAGCCGCTCGCGACGCGGCCGGTCCGTGGACGAGCGGAATATGTAGGCCTTGGCCGGTGCGCGCGCCGTCAGCCGCATGGGGTACAGGCACGCCGTGTCCACCGCCCACACCGCCACGTCCGGTGGCAGAGCAGCCGCCAGATCCTGAGGGGCAGGCCAGGCTCATGCCTTGGTCACAAATTACAAGGGGGAGCTCTTCGCTCGGCAAATGTATCGAGCTGTGTAGGAAAGTCATATTTTAATGTCACAAGATTAAAATCCTTTCAGAAGCCCTGTTGTATTGAAGTGAATTCAAGAAAAGGAAAAAAGTCCTCCAGGGGTAGAGCAGTAGCCATGAAAGCTACATTGACTATGGTCATAGAGCTGAAGCGATGCTGCTCTGGGGTGCCCATGCTAGGGGGAAAAACTGCAAAGGAATGTGGAACTCTGCATTACAGATTCCACATGATGCCACTGACGCACCTGCTCGCAGTGCCAGTCCAAGTGCATGAACGGGGTCAGATGCTAGATGTGTGGTCATTTACCTTTGTCCATTGTGCGTAAGGAGACACGGGCATCTCCTCGGTGATCACCAGCGAGGAGGCGGCCGCCAATGCCGTCAGTGCGGCCCAGCCTTCCGACTGGGGCCCACTCATGCCGTCCAGGTACACCAGCAGCTCCACTCCCTGTTTGGGTCATGATAGACCCTTGTCAGCGTCATAATCCCCTCATTGTGTCTTATCGTATTCCTCTGGTCACTAAAAAGATAGTCTGCATGAAGCACCCTGTTACAGCATGCATAGCAGGCATGTGTAAAGACAGGCCTGGCTCAGGCAAAGCAGTAGAATGTCTTACGAGAATCTGACTAGGTAAATTGGAGTCCAGGTGCAACTCCACACTCATCAACCGGCACATGAAGAGCATGACCTCTCCCAGATGGAGAGGGAATCATAAAACAGCCCATATAACCTGAAATTGATGCCTACCTGCTGGCGCAGCTCCAGCTGGGTGTCGCGCAGGCCCTGCATCCAGAAGGAGTAGCGCCGTTCTGTGGGGTGTGTGTGGCTCCTCAGCAGGAACGCCGCAATATGCAGGGGCACCCCCCGCCGCTCGGCCACAGCCCGGGCCACATCCAACGCCGGATTCTCGTGACCGCGGAGCGCAGTCCGCATCCAGTACAGCACAGGCCTGCCATCGCCCCTCCTGCCTGCTGCTCCTCGCCAGTCCTGTCAATAGGCTAAGAAGCTCGTCACTGCTGCAGAAAGCATACCTGCCTGAGCGATCGTCATAGCCCAGGTGATGCAGATTCGAGTGGCCCAAGACCCTTCCGGCGTTGGGAGAGTAATGCCAAGGAAAGATCTCGCGCCCAGCTTGGATCGCAGAGTGTGGCAGCCATGAAGCCTGCGAAGTAGCAAGGCGAGGAGGGAAAGGTGGTGCTCACAGCAGTGTTGCCGCTGCGGAAGTCTCTGATTCGCTCGGTGATGAACTCTGGCAGCTCTCTCAGCCGCTGCTGGGCTCTGGGTGCGGCTGTTGAGCTGGCACCAGCATCGCCTCTGCGATCCACCAGGCAGTCTGCTGTTGGCAGGCCTCCCTCTGGCGTGCTCTGCTGCGAGGCGCTCTGTTGCGAGGCGGAAGTTCCTGCGCATCCAATATATGTCACAGGGCCCTCTCTCAATGGATGCAACTCAGTCTCCACAAATGACATCGTCAATGGCTTGGCCTCTTGTCTGGTGCCCAGGTAGGGGCAACAGCAGCGTAAGGAGCGCGTTAGATACAAGCTCATACTGCCACGGATGCGTACTTCCTGCCACAATGGCTGGGGACTGCATGCCTTCCACACCCGCTGACGGTGTGGAAAGTTATGCAGGTGCCAGCGGACTTGCAATACCTGCTTTGGCCTGGGCGCGCTCCAGCCTCTTGGCAAGCCTGCGAGCCCGCTCCTTGTCAAGCCCATCCTGGCCGCCCCACTTCTGCAGTGCCAAGGCCTCCACCTGGATCACCAATCATACCACTCTTGCATCCATATAGGTCAGCCTGTCAGCCAGAGCCGCCGTGTGCGTCGCATGCTTGTCTCGTTGGTACAGCTACACGCCGGAACAAGGGTCCGATTACCATGGCAATGTACCTCTGTTTGCAGGTAGAGGGACATGGGTGCCCCTGACCGAGGTGAGCGGGGGTTGGGCTTCTGCACTACCACCAAAGCTTCCAGCTGCATTGCGGGAGTCACATTAAAAGATTTGATGAAGATCTTTTTGTGCTCAACGGTGTTACTGAATTGATGCATTCAAGCACAGCTGTTTGAGTGGGCACCAGGAGTAGGCAAGACTGCCTGCAGCTGGTCTTCAACGAGCACTCACGTCTTTGTCTGATAAACAAAAGCCCTCCTTTGCGCTAGTTTTCGTCTGCAAGCACACCACAGATGAATGTAAGTAATTCCTTCATCTAATTTCGAGCTGACCATCAGTCCGATCAAAAGACCAGACCTCCAAATTTGCATACAAACAATGAATGTAGCTGTCGTGAAAACAACAAATTATGCATGGAATAGGAAAGTCACGGACGATCGAATTTTCTCGCGTCCTGGGGACGTCAGGAGTCGACATCCCGCCTGTCAGAAGGGCCGAAAATTGGGACTCTGCTTTTTTAGACTGCCAAATCCCGTTGCAACAGTTCTTTCGTCAATTACACATCCCTTGTATAGGTCGCTTTGCCCACATGAAACGTGCTGAAAATACTTCCAATTATAAGACAGCGCCACGACCTGATGACGGAAGCCTGTCTCGGAGATGAACCTGCCCAATCGGGCAAATCATTTTGGCCCAAAACTTGTCAGGCACACACATGAAATTTTGTCCTGCAGGTTTCCCTCATCCAATGCTACACTTTATCTTTATCCTCTTTATTAAGTGGGGCATCAAATTGTACATCACACAAGCACGAACAACAAATCCCTGCCCATCATGAAGTAAACACCGGTAACGTAGTTCACTATAGTAGCTACCTTGAAGTTCGCCAGCAACTTGCAGCCTGCATCACAGCTCTGGAGCACTCTTGTCCACAAGGCACGCAGCCTCGTGGCCTCGCCAGCAAGTTTATTGGCCCAAATTTAATATCAATCAAGCTATTCTAGATAATAAAAGTACAAGTCTGAGCAGCGCTCATGAGCTCCGAGCTCATCAGTCATGAGAGCTGCTTTTTGCACAGCACGCCACAGAGAAGCAGTCACAGGCTCCGCGCTGAAGCCATCAGTGTGCTTCCATTGCAAGATCCTCCTCTACCCCAAAAAGTGAGAAAAAAAACCACTCTTGTTCCTATCTGCGCCTTCGCAAAGTGACAACCGCGGTCACTGCGACTCCAGAGATGCCCAGGAGGGCCATCCGTCTCCAAGGCCAGTTGCTGCTCTTCTGTGGCGCTGCGGGCATGCGACTGATCTCCTCAAAGTCTATCTCTGCATTCCATCTCTCCCGCATCCCAGGCAAATGCCCCGCGCCAACCACCGCCACCACCTTCGATGCCCTGTCATGTGCAAAAGTTTCACTGTTCAATGCTACGCCTTGCAAAATTCACCAGGCTCATGAAAGGTTGGTGTCCCTCCACCAGGATTAAATAAGGCAATGAGTCAACCATTGGATAAGGTGATAAGAGTTGCAGGGCAATACTGCAGCATCACCTGGAGGCCAGTGCTCGTAAAAGGAACACCATGTACTCGTCCCGCTCTTGAATCAAGGGCCGCATGAGCTCTGGAAACTCCTCAGCCAGATCCTTCATGGCTTGGGTGAGCACATCCGCCTCCTGCAATGAAGGATTCTCCACGTGACAACTAGATATCTCATCATGATACCGACATTCCACACCTCCCATGGGAGGGAGCATGAAGTACAACCTAGAGAGCGAGGTGTGGACATGGCCCACTGCGTTTCTGGCGCATCGGTCAAGATTGCGAGCTCCTTACCTTCATCTTTTCCACCTCCGCTTTGAGGTCGTCCGAGACACAGAAGCCCGTCGTGAGCAGGCCCCAGATGAACCTGACCTTGCTCCATCGTGACAACGCACTCCATGTTCTCGCCAAAGTGACACGCACTGGTCGGTCACCCAGCACCACCTTGGCCCCAACCTGGACGCCCACATGAGCAATGCTGCTTCAGGCGTCGAGGTACAACACTGGAAAATGGGCAGTCCCACCCTCCATGTTACCGTTTGTCAGCAACCTAATTGAATGGGAAAAAAGGTGCACACGACAGGTACTGAGGCCAGGCAGCAGGGACCAGACACCTGCTGTGCTTCGAGGAGGGCGGCCCGGAATTCCTCTCCAGGCAGTACTCCAAGCGCATCCGCCACTTGGCTGAGCATCCAGGAGTAAGCCACAAAAAGCAGGGGAACCTTGCCAGCCCGCCAAAGCTTGAAGAGCTCCCCCGGCGCTAGCACCTGCCACAGGGCAGTATGCAAACTGTAAGTTGCGAGGGAATCCGATCTAGTCCAAGGAAACCAAAACTTTTTGAGCAGTCCCTCACCTCTTCCTTGGTCATGGTGAGCGTGCTTCTACGCTCTACACACAACTCCAGAAACACCACCTGCACAGAGAGTCATCTATCTGTAAGATGCAAACAAACTGTCCAAGACCACATGCAACAAAAGCAACTCAGAAGGGCAAACAAGGGCCAGAACGTTGCCCTGTTCAGGAAGGCAGCATGCCAATGCACACACCTCAGGCTTCACAAGACGAATCACTCGCCTCACATCTTCACATGATTGCGTGCTGACATGCGCTGTGCCGACTAGGTAAAATGTCTGCTCCCTTCCAAAGTCCTGAGGATCACTGCAGGTCAGCACAGTGCAGCAGCTGGGCAGGCTGTCCATCGGATCCAGCTCACTGGGCCGTTGGACAATATCCTGAGGTTCACCAAAGACATCTACATCCGCAGACTCTTCACTCGGGTCGTTTTGTGTCCCCATCAGTGCACAAGAGTGGTGTGATCAGGCTCAGCAGTGGTACAAGGATGCAATTCGATTTGCAACAGCAACCACCTCTCGTAAGAGCAGCTTCGCCAACTGAACAGAACCAGGCAGCGCAATTAATAGTAATTTCCATGACACAAGGACAGGTGGGATGTTGACAATTTGGAACGCCATCGGTCCGCTGCGCCCTTGGACTCGGGCTAGCTTCCTTCGTCTTCAGAACGCCTCGTTTCCCTCAAGAGCTGGAATTACTGGTCTATGTTTCCCTTCAACAACGCGAATTGATGTTACATTGTTCCACGGCGTGCTCGCTGAACGACATAGCACGTCTGCGGTTGTGCAGGTGAGGCGTTTCTGATGGCTAGGTTGCTTGATCTGTGCCATCTGATTCCTATTACTGCCTCTCTCGCTGGAGAGTCTGGAGTACTCTTATTTCTCGTTCATCTGTGTGCTTAGAGCACAAACACTGCGAGAAGCATAGTCAGTCTTCCCCTATCTTGAGGAGTGTGGGAACGGTGTTTTCTTAGCTTCCTGCAAGCCGTCAAGATGATCTTACTACGGATACATTATTATGCGGGATTCAATGCCTTTACCTGCCCGAACAGAACAAATTCTACGCATATTTCCATGAGATACTGGGCCTGGATGCCTGGTATGTTCTGAGCATCATCGAATTGCCTCCAGATCGCCTCGGTTCTCAATCAGTCGCTAAAATTCTCACTCAGGCACTCGCATGCTTTTTCTGCTGCAGGCTCAGACGTGGTTGCAGCCAATAAGTCAAGGAGTGCCACCTTGGAGGTTCACCCTAATTGCAGGCATTGTTCCTGGCAGCAGGCACAGCAGCAAAGTGACAGCATAGAGCAAAAATAGCACAGTGGAGAAACGGGGATGTAGTAATGTCTTTGAGATCTGCGCTGGCGCAAACTGCCTATTCGACCGCATGCAGCAGCAACAGCCGCAGCTGAGGGCAGCAGACAGCTCCTCAGCTCCAGCTGGCCGATGTCGAGCCCTGCTGCCAGCCTTGCGGTGAGGCCTTGTTCCTCTCAAATGAAGCACAGCTGTGTCTAAGATTGCATACCCAAGCAGCTGCTTTCTGATGAGGTAGCAGAGGGGGGCAAGGGAGCAGATGCACTCCATGATTGTTGCCTCTACAGGTCCTTGTATTCACATATGCATATCTTGCGCTGACTGGCGTATATGATGAGGCATAGCTGGTCACGTCCTCCATCGATGTTCTGCCGTGGCATGCAGGCGCATGCTGCCAGCATGTGCTGCACGACAACGGCGCGTGTGCCTGGTTGCCGGGGCCTGTCTTTGCCTGCTGCTGTTCTCTGTTCTGGCTCTGACTGCGCCCTGGTGGGGCACCTGGCTCCTGTGGCAGCCCAGCAGGACCTCCTACGTGACTGACAGCCTAGGTCCGCCCTTACTCCTCCTGAGATGATGCAACCTGTTGCATCAGTCGACAAGCAAGCATCAACTGTCTTGCTCTCTCATACTGCAAGATGAGCAGCAGCTTCTTTGTCGTGCTCATCTTTGCTCCGCTGTCCCCAAGAATGTCCTCGCTTAATGGCAGGCCGGGGCCCAGGGTGCCTTGCTAAACGGGTGCATGAGCGGCAGAGGAATGGACAAGGTACAAAGGACAAGAGCATAGAAGGGTCATTTGTGCTGATGCTGTGCAGATCCAGATCGAGGTTGGCAGGGGAACAGCACAGCCGAAAGGGAACTGGTCGTGCCGCGCATAATCCATCAGACATGGAAGACGGAGGTCATTCCAGAGAAGTGGGTGGCCGCGCGGCAGTCCTGCATGGACATGCACCCGGGCTATGAGTTCCGGCTGTGGACAGATGACAGCGCGCGTGAGGTGCTGGCCAAGGAGATGCCGCAGCTGCTGCCCACCTATGACTCTTACATCTACAGCATCGAGCGTGCAGATGCCATACGGTGCGCCCCTGCCCTGCCTTGCAAATTTTTGAAAGTTCAGGGTTTCCATCGCCTAGCTGTACATTCTCTTGGTGATCCTAGCCCCAGAGTCCGAGCCAGGCTTATCTCTGTTCCTTGTCAATTCTTAGCTTTTAGATCCATGTGGTACTGCCTTTCAGAGGTATACACACATTGTGTGATTAATTATTTTCTGGCGGCCTCTGCTATCACTATTGCTTTGTCCACGAATTCTTTCTTGATGGGGCTTCAACATGATTGTCAATTGCATTGTGGCGGCAGGTACGCTCTTCTGTATCTGTACGGCGGATTCTACATGGACCTGGACATTGAGTGCCGGCGGCCGCTGGACTTCCTGCGCGCATACCCATTCGTCATGCCGCAGACGCGGCCCGTCGGCTTCTCCAACGACTTCCTCGCAGCCGCCCCCGGCCACCCCTTTGTGGCCCAGCTGCTCGCGGCTCTGCCCCGCTGGAACCTCTGGCTGCTGTCCAAGTACCCCACCGTCATGTTCTCAACGGGGCCCATGTTTGTCACGCTGCAAGCGTCCTTGTACCGGTCGCGGCGCTCGCTCTGGGTGCTGCCGGACCGGCTATATGGGAAGTACGTCCCGGCCGGGGAGTCGCTATTCGTGCACCTGTTCGGCAGCAGCTGGCATGGGGATGATGCCAAGAGCGCGTTGTGGCTGGTGCATCACCCTCTTTTGCTGCTGGGGGCCGGTGTGCTGTCTGCTGTGGCGTGCGCGCTCTACCTCTGGCGAAGGTCCTGCACGCCGCTGGGTGCCGGGCAGGCCCAGAGTGACTTGGAGAGCGCAGCGCTGAAGATGTGCTGAATAGGGCCCTTCAATAAGAGGCTCGCTTGGATTTGATGCGGGGGCGCAAGAATAGAGGAACAATGTGGGTGAACCCTTTGAATCAGAGAATGTATAGATTACCTGGAGTCTCTTTGAATGGGTGAATGCTGTCTGTCTATCAGGCAACTTGTTTTAGATGTTGCTATTTGTGGCTGCATGAAACCCTCATTTTGACATCCTATGTGTATTAATATACTCAGCTGCATTGACGATGTCTTTTGCTGGGATCAACTTGATTCTGTCTTGCTGAAAACTGGAATTTGACATGTGCTGACAACATTTAGATTGTTCAATCTATCTTGATAGGCATGATAGCATCCTGAAAGGATAGATTCGGAGTCATTGATCATCCAATGATGATCAAGTTAGCCTTTCTTGGAACTTGGCCATGATGCCAGTGCTAGTGCCAGTGGCCCAGCCGGGCGATACACCGTGAGTGCCAACTGCAGTCACTGCAGTCACAGTGACTGTTGGCAACAGACCGCCCGTACGGACGCGTCTGTCAGTGACCCCTATGTTAGATTTGCTGCAAATCCAACATGTACATGGAGCAGGCAATTTTGGAGAGCCATGTGTTGTAAGAGTGTGGAGTTCATGATAGGGGATCATTGTGCCTGTGCCAGGAAGCAATGCATGCAAATCACATGCAACCTTCACATTGCCCTCACCAACTCAATCCCCTCCCTTGAAGACCCTAGCAGCGTGAAAAACATATACAAGCATGTGTCAGCATGGCGTGGGGCCTTAAATCTCCCTCGAAGTTTATTATGCTGAATCAGTTTGGCACACATCTCATCCGTCTGGTAAGACGGTTGGGGATTCTCGGATGCACAAAATCCAGTCCAATCTTCCTAGCATGAGAGATTCAGACTGGTGACATATCTGGTGCAATGCAGAAGATGGAAGGGGACGGAAGCGCAGGTGGCCAAATCCTGATTGGGGATTGGATCTTGGGGAGCAAGATCGGTGCTGGATCTTTCGCCGTGGTTTGGAAGGCAAAGCATGCGGTGACAGGCCAGATTGTGGCTATAAAGGAGATTTCGACCGACAAGCTCAACAAGAAGCTGAAACAGAGCCTAGAGTCCGAAATCTCCATCCTCAAACAGATAACGCACAAGAATATTGTGCAGCTGTTGGAGGTCATGGAGGTGCGCACCTGGCGTTTCAAGTCGTCAAGCTGTGGTCCTCACACTTTGGCATTATTTGCATTCTTGGTTCGATGCATATAGCAGTTGTGCGTACTTGCATAACATACAATGCATTAGCTGGTCCGGTTTGAAGTGATCTGGCGAGTATCCCTGCAGGATTCTGTGGCACTTGGCCAGTTGTTGTTACTTCTGTTGAGATTTTGCATGGCGACTTGCATTTGCACCACGTTTTAATTTTCTGGCAGATATCATGCATGCCGCATTTTTGCCAATTTTCTTGCCTGTCAATATTTCTAAATTGTCCCTTAATCTTCCTTGCCTGCAGGTGCGGGATCGCATGTACCTTGTGATGGAGTACTGCTCAGGAGGTGACCTGTCCAAGTACATCAGGAGGCACAAGCGCATCCCCGAGGCGTCTGCACGCGCCCTGCTCCGCCAGCTTGCTGCCGGCCTGCGCGAACTTTGGTCACGCAACCTGGTCCATGTATGTTCCTGCTGCCCTCTAAAAGCTCACTTGTGCTCACCAATGCTTCACGCATGATGCTGCTCATGCTTCATGCTTACAAATCTGACAAGCAGGTCCAGGAGCTCATGCTCCATTCATTCATCTAGTTTTGTTGGAAAAAGGATTGTATGTCACCCCGCATAAGCTGCTGTCTTTCTGTCAGGCATCCCGTTCTGCGTCACGATTGCCCACTCGATATGCCCCTATTCTGGCTGGTGCAGAGGGACCTGAAGCCGCAGAACCTGCTCCTGTCCACGACCAAGACCGGTGCGCTGCTCAAGATTGCGGACTTTGGCTTTGCGCGCAGCCTGCAGCCTCAGGGGTTGGCAGAGACCCTGTGCGGGTCCCCCCTGTACATGGCGCCCGAAATCCTGCAGTTCCACAAGTACAACGCCAAGGCCGACCTGTGGAGCGTGGGCACCATCCTCTTTGAGCTCGTCGTTGGTGAGCACCCCATTGATTCCCTGGCTTTTACTGGCAAAGTGGGACACAGACCCTGCAACTGACTCCTTCCACCGCATGCTTGCATGCTATTGGTGTCACACTGTCCTGCAAGTGACGAGTCTGAGTCACCACCATATGCATTCTAATTCGCTTGGCTCTATTTGCACGGTGCAAAAGTGCTAAAAGGCATCCTATCATGTCCTGGGTATTTCTGCTTTCCCTGCATGTCTTGTTCCTGCTGCTGTAGTGTTCATTCGTCCTGGATACTTGCCTACCTGAAAGAATGTATGCATGGCTCTGCAGGCAAGCCGCCCTTCAACGGGGCGAACCATGTGGCGCTGCTGCGCAACATAGAGCGGCAGGATGCGGTGATCCCGGCAGCGCTCGCGAAGAGCCTGTCGACGTCGTGTGTGTCGCTGCTGCACGGGCTCCTGCGGCGCAACCCGGTGGAGCGCATGACGTTTGAGGAGTTTTTCATGCATGCGTTCCTGCGCTCCAGCTCAGCGTCCAGCTGCGACTCGCGCGGCAGTTCCAGCAGCTCCTCCCTCGTCTCCTCTGCCGAGCCCTCCCCTGTGAAGGACCCAGCTCGGTGCGCCTTGCTGGCTGCATGATTGCTGCCTATTCGCGCTGCAAATGACAGTTGTCCTCGCCCATGCAACCATTCACATCTGGCCTTGCTCTTTGGAATGTTTCAGAGCTGGCTTTGCTTGAAGGGAATGCCAGTTGCCAAGGATGCGACCCCGGCCTCAGTGAATGAAATTGGAGGCCTGTTCTATCATGATTGGTGAGGTGTCATGTCCAACAGGACCGTTGTCACATGCAGGGAGGATGCAGTACCAGCTGCGGCGCCCAAGGAGGCTCAGGGACCCCAGTCAGCGCCGGACGACAGCCTGCCCTTCCTGCTGGACGATGACGCCAGCAAGGCGGGGGAGCAGCAGAGGACGGAGCTCACCTTTGCGCAGGTGCCTGCGCCGCCGCCGCTGAGCATCGAGCCGTCCAATCACCCGGTCCAGTGGTTCCAGTACCAGGCGCCGCCAATCTCAGTGCCTCTCAGAAGCGACTCCGGTAGGTTCCTGGCCATACAGCTCTCTAACGGTGTGACCCATAAGTCTGGCCTGTATGTCCTTCGGTTGACTTGCCCTGATCAGGCAGGGCTGTAGATTGCCGGCAAATGCAGCTCACCGGCACGGCGAGCACCCATGGCTCTGTTCTGCATGCGGTTTTGTTCGAGGGCGTCTGGTATTGCTTTAGTGGGTCTGAGGAACATGTGTATATCAATCTACTGACCGCTCTCTTATGTGGCGCAGGCTCGCGGCAGAGTGCGAATTTCAGTGGGCCGCGCTCGGGGCCGCCGATGCTGATGCCGGCCACGCCGCAGCCGCAGCCGCAGCTGCACAATGCGCTGGGGAACCTGCTGGATGACGAGGACGATTACGTCATCATCGACGGCCCTTCCCCCTTCAACTCCACGCATGGCTCCCTGTACGCCACTCACACCCCTCGCTGCAAGCTTCAGACATATGTCAACTTTGTCTCGCCCATGCCTTGCAAAACTTTCATGTTGCTGGTATCCCCAGTACCGAGGCATGCTTCTATCTCGCATCTCTGTCTTGATGACATGCTGCAGGATGTAGGGATCATCTCTACTTTGGGTTCTAGACGGAGATATTGATATATACATGCACCCTTACCTTGGCTGTTCCATTAAAACATGCATGCATGCATTGCCATGACATGTGAATCTGTGTGCAGGCCGCGGCGCGGCTCGGTGAGTTCAGGGCAGGGGTCGCTTGCGCAAGGCCCCAACACGCCCGGCACCACTCCGCCAGTGCACAGGGGCTCCCTCATGCGCATGCAGGCCATCAATAACCACCCGCTGCAGGCGTCCCGCCCGCCGCCGGACCAGCCTTCCGTTGCCCCGCAGGTGTTACACAGCCCTGCATGGTTGCCATCATATGCATGCAGTAGCAGGAACCCCAATCTGTGCTGACAATGATGATCCCTCTGCAGATGTGACATAATCTTGGGATACTATTAGGGGTGCCCTGCCCGTTGGAGCTTCCAGAAGGTCCTGGAAAACGACTATGTCGAGTGACCTATACGCATCTCTGAAGATGGGCTGTGTGCGGGTGTGCAGGCGGCTACAGTTGGCAGCAGCATGCTGTTCTCGGCGGGCATGAGCCGGCCGGAGTCGCTGGTGCGCTCTGCGCGCATTCTGGAGGGCTTGGCCGCCACAAAGCAGGACGGCGGCGCCCCCCAGGACGCCCTCTCCATCCGCCTGCTCACCATCCAGGTGCCCACACATCTCATTGCCAACCCTGCCCTTGCACCCCTAGCTCTTCACTTCACGTGCCTTTCATAACCTTGATCCCTTTGTCTAATCATGATCCCGCCAGTTGTGGAAAGTGGCCCCAAACGGGGGCAAGGCTGTCTCATCGTTTTTGACATCCTCATTGACCTTCCTTGCTGGCCCCATGGAGCAGGTCAATGACGCTGCCGCTGGGGCTCGATATTGTGGTACTTGCAGTTGTCCTGAGAATGCTTTGTCCCTAGCAGGTGTTGGAGGCGGCGCTGGATGCAATGGCAGACAGGCCGCTGCAGGACGTGCGCGGCAGCGGGATGCAGCAGAGCCGGGACGGCGGCGGCCGTGGCTGCAGCCTGTCGCAGGAGCGCGTGTGCGCGGAGCTGAGGTCGGTGGTGGCGCGCGCAGAGGAGTCGGCCACGGCGACGGCGGAAGCCATGGAAACCGACGAGCAGCTGCCGGACGTGTGGGAGCTGACGTACCGCGCTGCGCTGGCGCTGGCCAGGGGCGCCGCTGTAGACGAGCTCCTCGGCAACTCCGCTGCAAGCATGCGCTCCTATGTTAAGGTGGGCCCATTCCCAGCTTCTGTGTCTTCTGGGTTCTTTGAGCCGCACAATGCACTCAAGTATCTACCTTGTGTTTTATTTGAAAAGTCCAGCATGTCGTTTCCTCAAAGGATGCATCGTCATGTTAACTTACTCCAGAAATTGGAGCCATCACTTTGCCTTGCCTGTAATAATGCCTTGCAGCATCACTTGCTCAACTTCTCCTCTTCCGATCCTCTGTAGTGTCGGGCTGCTTACATGGCCGCACTGCACAGTTGATGAAAAAATTTGTTCTTTATGTGCTGGAAGCTGGAGCCGGTCTCACGGCCGTCGTGATGCCTTCAGGCTGGGACATTGCTGCACTTCATCTTTGGGGAGGCGCCGACTTTGAGCCTGGAGCCGAAGGCGGATGTGACTCGCAGCGAGCGGATCCGGCTGCAACGCTACACAGCGGCGATTGCAGCACGCTACACCGCTGTTGCATCTTTGAGTGCCGGCAGCCACAGCAGCGGAGTGGACCTGAAGCACAACCGCCACATGGCTGTTGTACATGGATAGACAAGGTGTCATCTACCCATGTCGCATGTGGCCGTCTTTCCTGCGCCTCTCCTGCAGCAGCAGCACTCCCTTAACAGTGCCTTGCAGGGCAACACTATGTTGTACTTGCATCAGAACTGGATGGATGCAGCATGTACCTTCAAGACCAATCGTGTACACCAGAAATACTTCCGGGGGTTGTTTTGAGGGTGGTGCCTTTGCCAGCACATGCAGACATCTGCAAGATAACAGCTGGTGGCTTGTAGGGGGGATCATGTAGAATAAGCTGGACATTTGATGTGCTCAATCTTGTTTCCTAATCAGCTTCAACGTATGACAAGATACCCCAGTCTGCATTGTTTATTCTTGCTTCAAGTTGAGGGATACTTTAGCACTCTTAACCGGAGCCCTGTGGGTTAGCGGTCTGTACATAAACATTTTGAATGCTTGTGAGGGGGCCTTCACTGGGCTAGGAACCTCGAAAGCTTGTATATGCTGTAGCTCCATCTGTGGTCAGTTGCAACCGCAAGCTGCTTCTCGATCGCCAGAAATGAGGATAGAAAGAGGTCCTGTATTTTAATGCGCCAGTCGCCAGAAGGCAGCTCAACATGGCTGTCTATCGCTGCGCAGTCTATTGTAGTGCAGCATATAAGGGATTGCTCGTAGATGCCTGAATGGTCAATGTACAGTATGTTGGATAGCCTGTGGTCGTGACACTCCTAAAAATGGTTACTAATAGTGTCGTAATTCCTGTATTGGCTGAATGACGCTGTGTTGCAGCCCTGTAATCAAAACAGTCACGATGACCTTCATGTTAGACCTCATGAGGCATTCTTGAATGCAAATTTATATGGTTGCACATGAGTTCACCCTGGAAGGATGAGTGCTAAAGCACAACGGCATGCCATGAATGCCCTTGTGCATATGCATGGTCAGTATCATCTGTGCGTGATGCTGCTAACGATCAGAATAGGACATGAGCATATGCATGGGCCACCACATTGGTGATCAGATGTTAAGTCTTGGGGTTTTTGCCTTTGCTGTGGCCTGAACTTCAGGCTGAAGGGTGGTGGGTGACAGGGGGCACACAAATTTCACCTTTGATCTCAACAACGCATGTGATACGCCACACTTTGATGGTTAATTCTGCATTGCTTGAGCAACCACTTCAAAGGCTGCCGCAGCGGCTGTCGCATGCGAAATCCTTGAATTTGGCTCAAATCCAGAGAGAGATCTCAACTGCAGAATTCTAAAGCATAGCAGAGAACATTTGGATTGACTCTGAGAGTGCATCCTTGATATCAGGTTAAAGTCACATCTTGCTTCGATGAAAACGAATCATGTCTCTCGGGCTGTGCAGGGTCACGATCAGAACGGCAGCCAGTGGAGTTTCATGGCCAGATACTCCTCATAGCCAGCTGGCAACACCAGCGCATTCATTGTCCAACAGCCAAGATTGTGGGTGTGGACCACGCGAGGCCTTGGGCAACAGAATGCGCAAAAAGTTCTGCAGCCACCTAGTGATTCCATCTGCAGGGCAGAAAACACTTAGAACGAGCACCCTTGTGCCCTTTAGTTTCACTAGACTCTACACTAGATTCGGAATTGAATAGGGTGTCACTGCTTCTGAACCCACAACAAGCCTTTCCATACAGAGTTGCAAGGGTGAGCACACCTTGCTGCTGGAATCTATACTCTCTTCAAGAGCCCTTAGTTATGCGGCGTTTACACTGTGCAAATTTGGTAGTTTTAATCCCTGACATCTTGTGGCATTTTCTGGACTTCAAGGACCCTTAAGCTTCTGCATGATATTCTTGTCATATCTGTACGAAACAGCACATCTCCTCACGACCATGCCTCGCCAGAGAATGGACGCTTGAGGTCCATCAACTGCTGCTTGTTCCATTCTGAAAATGAAAGGCATACACACGCACCGACGCCTAGAACTTCTGCCCAGCCTCTAAGATTCAGGTTTTCGTGCCAAATATGTAGTAACCAATCGAAGTCTTCGGCAGTCTGTTGTTTCAGCCCAGAAAGTTTTTCCAAGTCATTTTGAAGAGCTTCCTCGCTGCCATTATCGAACCAACCTGCGACACAGAATTGACACACCTGTCGCATGTTTACTCGGTGAGCGAGCAAGATGAAAGCATATGAGCGCATGGATCAGAGGACTTGTGTCTGCGCTTATGCTCTTAGTCAGATCCATCCTGCAACAAAAGAGTCACTGGATCCAAGCCTCGAATCTAAGTACGAAATATCTTTACAGTTTGGGGCTTGTCATTTTCTTCATGAACGCAGGTTTGGGTGATATGGCGCAACGGATATACGTAGTTCTAAGTGCTGAAGTCCAGAATCCACCATCACTGCGAGATAACACGATTTTTTCCTGAAGTATTCTCAGACCTTTGAAGTGCTTTAGCGCTCAATGGTTGAGATGGTCCGCACTTGTGCATCTAAGGAAGGCAAGGCCCACAGTCCTGCACAGAGATGATCATGGCACAACAAATCCAGATGTTGTTCAAACTTCGCCAGGGCTTGCTCTTACTGTTGCATATCATCATAGCCCTTGAGGGTGGTATCGAAGGGAGAACATTTCGACAGAGCTCGAGCGTATCCATTACCTTGGATTTCATGCATGCATGCAGATTTGTGATGTCCTCACCTATTAGTGCTTCATGCGAGACTCTCGGAGAGAGGGCAAGATGCTATCCATTGACAGGCTGGTCTTGCATGAAAAGTTTGAATCCTCCACCCGAAAAGTCGCCTGCGCAGAGAGTAGGAAAAGGACAAATGCCATGACTAGAGTACGTTTACTAGGTATAGTGCGCGATAAGCTCAGGTACCAAAGTATTTAACCCCATGTTAAAATTCTTCAGAGATGGTGGATGGGCCGTGCCCCTGGGTTCTAGGCTTGGAGGCACGAACTACACAAGCCTGAATTGCAACAACCCCAACTTGACAGCATGGTTGAAGCAGCTGGAGAACGTTCGCCAGGCAATCTGCTCCTTGATCGGTGTAAGATGCAACCCACATTTTGATGTCCGCGAAAAATGCGAGGAGGTACAGATGAGAAGCTGCCCTTGCCCCAGTGCTTTCACAGTGTTACCGCAACTGGACGAGTCATGAAAGTTCAAGGAAGCGCTCCATGCTGAAAAGAATTTGAAGATTCTGACATAAAACATTTTTATGCAGTGGACGCCACTTGCCATTGCGGCTACCACAGCTGCGTTCGGGATGTTGGCCCTGGTGCTCTTGGCTGTGGCAATCTCCTCAATTGCCGAGTATCTCCTCATGTAAGTCACTTATTACCTCACCACATGAGCTCACAGAAGGTTCTGAAGTAAGGAAGAGTGAGAGGCACCTTGCACACCCACTGAAGGGGTAGTGCTCAACTGTCAGGTGGAGGAAGAGCATGCGCAACAGCATCACTGATACTGTGAAGGCCGCTACTTCAGCTGCTGCAGAGTTGCGCAAGAAAGAGCCGCTCAAGTACCCACTCACGCCGCACTCCTGGTATCAGCTCAAAGGCCAAGAAGACGAGCTCAATGCACCCGTGCTGTGCATCTCCTGTTTCCTGCGCATTGACCCAGAGGGCGAGGTGAGGGGCTTCATACATTGCTGTCAGCCTGGCTGTGCCTAGCTAAGCTGACCAGTCATGCTCAGGTTAGCATTGCAGCAGCTGAGGAAGTCTCCCTGTGCCTTGTGCAGCGGGTGCAATGCTGCGAGGTGTGCGGAGTGGTGGCGCATGATGGAGCATGTGCCAGGAAGGCTGCGCAGGACTGCAGGCCAGTCACAGGGGCCACCGAGTCCATGGTGCACCTGTGGCAGCCTGCAGGCACCGTCTACTATGACAGCGAGGTGGGCCAACCTACCAGAATGTGCCTGTGGGATTGTCAGAGACTACAGTGCTCATGCATGTTGCTCTCTTCCTGCTGTCCACCAGGTCCTGGTGACTTGCACGTGTGAGCAACGCTAGGGTAGCAGCGTGACTGTCACTAGTGCTGCATTAAAGGACCTCTCATGAGTGCTGCTGAGAGCAGTGGCTGGCCTGCGCCAGGATGACACGGACGACGTGGCAGTGCAAGTCTGTGTGTACTGCCGTCAGCCCTGTGACGCGGATGTGTTCGGGCCCCAAGCAGTGTGGACTTGTGCCTGGTGCCGCGCAAATGCGCATGTCAGCTGCTACCAGAGCTTCCATAAGGATGCGCCCTCAACGTCAGGCTCTCAAGACTTGCCTGGAGCAGATGGGACAGCCAGCGGTTCAGATGGCAGCATCCGCAGGTTCCTGCTGCGCTCAGCCGCTCTTCTTGACTACAACATGTCTGCCTGCATGATCAAAGCTCGGCGATCATCATTCTGACCCTTATTCATGCCTTCATATGGGTGGCAGGAGGCGAGAGGAGAGGGTCTCCCAAAAGCCCAGCTTGGAGCAAGTTCCAGAAGGTAAGCTCTTGCACCATGAGCACATGCGTCTTCGACGTCACATTCTGTAATGGCCAGTGGTGCTTCAAGCTTAAATACGCATAAAGTGACTCTGGGATATTTAAGCAATGTCATTACTATCACCAGGGAGAAATATACACCGCCCTAGGCGCAGCTCCAGCATTCAGGCGCTGCTGGATCTGTTCAGAGGCGCGGCTGCGCATGAGAAGCCGGACCCAATGGCCTTCGGGCCCCACCCGCAGAAGGCCGCCCACGTGGATGTTGCGCGCTTGGATGCCTGCCACTGTGGACCCCACGGGTGCGCACTTGCTTTCTTATCCTGTCCATGCGCAATGTCACTTTCCTGAGAACTGTGCATTCAGGTTCTACTGTGTTCCATGCCGCTATTGTCCCAACAATTTTTGAGTCAGACTCATAGATGCAGTGTGAAATTGTGCCCAACACAAAAATTGGTTGTTTGCAAATGCTGGCCAAGGCTCTTGAAAGATTTAGGTGATCCAGGTAATTTAGATAGCCAAAAGGGTGTGGCGCACATCAATCACTGTGTGTCACATGCAGGAGGCTGGTCCTCCCTCCCACAGCTGTGACACTGCTGCCAGATGAGGACTCCTGGTCATCACGCGCCAAGCAGTTCCTGCGGAGGGACTCCTTCCTCAGGCGGGCCCGGGCCAAGAAGGCAGCTTCACCCGCAAAGGGAAGCCAGTCCGACGCAAAGGACGGCCCTTCGAGCACCTCGGAGCAACCGGCGCTACTGTCTGAGGGGCGCCTGGACTCTGCAGGGACGGATGACACTCTTGCGGGGGCCTCTCCCCGCTCCCTAGACGGCAGGGAGTTCAGCATTGAGCCTGAGGATGCCGCCTTCCATCGACAGGAGAGCAGTGCAGAAGCAGAGCAGCACGGCCGGCGGCCAAACGGCCATGCTGCGGGAGAGGACAGCGCAGATGAGCAGGTCGGTCACAGCAACGGGGGGCCGTCTGAGAGTGATAGCGCGGGAGAGCCAGCAAAGAACGGACAGCCCAGTGCGCAGAAGGAGCCAGACGGCACAGCGGCGCCGAGGCGGCCGCGGCTGCCGCCGCTGCTGCGAGGGCCGCCGTCGGACCAGCCGAGCGGCCAGCCGCCGACGCCGGTGTCTCCCGGGCGCGGGATGTCGCCGCGGTCGGACGCGCGCGGCTTCATGGCGAGCGTGAGCGGGTTTGTGTCGAGCATGGAGGGCGCCGGCGGCGCCAAGATGCGGCGTCCCGGCTGGTGGCGCGGGCCGGCCGTCACCTCCTGGACGCAGTACCGCCTGGAGCGCAGCCGCCTACCCCCGGGCTGCTCCCCCCTCCTGGTGAGCGCTTTCTTCCCTCCTGACGCCAACCTCTCATTGGCCCGCCGCCATAAGGTGAATGCTGTTGAGATATGTAATGCAGGAAAAGGTTGGGAAATTGGATGGCGAGGTTCTGAGAATTTTGGGTGAATGCAACAGGTGTTCCTGAACACGAAGAGCGGGCCGCAGGTCGGCACGCAGCTGCGCAGGCGCTTCCTGCGCTTCCTCAACCCCCTGCAGGCGCGTCCTCACAAACGATTCCTCCTGAATGTTGGTCACCACAGAGCATTGCTGTTTCCTGCCTCAACTGTCCTCAGATGTACAAATTGGCCAACATTGGACCGGGGCGCTGTGGGTGTTGGGTGCCGGGTGCCGAGAGGTCTTTGTAGCAATCTAGAAGTCAATGTTCCTCGATCGCCAGGGGTACTGTGCCTGTAGCTAGAGAATGGGTTCAGGCTTGGGGTTCAGGGTCTTCAATCTTGGTGGCCGGGATGACATATGGTGCGCAACGCCCACAGGTGGTGGAGCTGCCGAGGGAAGAGCCGGAGGCGCCGCTGCGGCTGTTTGCAGAGGTGCCGGGCCTGCGCGTGCTGGTGCTGGGCGGCGACGGCACGGTCGGCTGGATCCTGGCCTGCCTCGACTCCCTGGCCGCCCAATTTGCCGCCGAGCCCACGCCGCGGCACTGGGCCCCGCCACCCGTTTCCATTCTTCCCCTTGGGACGGGCACGCCCCCTGCTTTCTGCCTGACTCTGTCACCCGTGTCGTGCCTGCACCACTCGTGTGCACCATCATGCATTATCCATGTGAGTAACAAGTTGCCACTGAAGTTCTCTTTCTTGCCAGCCCGCCGCTCTGTCGGGACCCTTTGTTCCATTTTCTACGACCCGATGTTTGACGGAACGGACACAGAGGGCCGCCAATACACCTTTCAGCAGTCCACAAAACCTAGCATGGAACCATTAGGGGGTTCCTTAATCTTACGAAACTCTTCTGAAACTACGACAGTAACCCCTACAACCATTGAAGCTAGAATGATCGACAACCGTGAAGAGGGCTAGAGTGATCAGAGTGAAGAGGGATGGTGGTGCGCGCAGGCAATGACCTGGCGCGGTGCCTGAATTGGGGCGCGGGCCTGGGGGCGCTGCGAGAGAGGGGCCTGCCGGCGGTGCTGGCGGACATAGAGCACGCGACGGTGGCGCTGCTGGACCGCTGGGAGGTGGCCATCACGCGCACGCCCTCCGACAGCCGCCCCGGCCTGGCCGCCAACCAGCTGCAGCGCATGAGCCACCTCGTCGCGCGCGACCGCCCCGACACCGAGCAGGTGCCGCGCCTTGCTTCTGGCATGCACTCTTCACGCTGCTTGAATTTTGTTGAGGCTTGAGGAGGAGCCCAGAGAGGCTTGTAGCCGTATGGGCCGCCAGCTTAGGAAATAAAGCACACTCTGCTGACTGCTGAAGGTAAAATGCTTTGAGGCATGATGGCCGCCTGCTCAGGAGCAGAGCACACTGCATCCGTGTCCCTCAGCCGCGCTCAGCTGTGGGAGCGCCTGAGCAAGTACTGCAAGTCTTGCATGTGACTGGCATGTCAGGCAGGGCAGCAAAATTGCCACTCTTTGCAACATTGTCCTAGCAGGTTCAGAGAGTAGCAATGCATTAAATGGCCGGATGAGACCGTGAGCCGGTACATCACAGGTGCAGCGGCGGGTGATGAACAACTACGTGGGCATCGGCGTAGACGCCAAGGTGAGCCTGGAGTTCCATCGGCTGCGCGACCAGTTCCCGCACTGGTTCCGCTCCCAGATGGGCAACAAGGTCTGGTACACCACCGTCGGCGCCAAGGACATCCTGGGCCACGCCATCGGCGCATCCTCCGGCTCCCTCCCCTCCAAACTCAAGGCGCGCCGCTGTCGCTGTTTGTACCCGACAGTCGGCGGCCCCGACATCAGTTTGACTGCAGCTATCTGGCTCACTTGAGCCTGTCGCAAGCTGCATTCATTGCTGTGAGAGATGAGCTGGTCAGAACTGGTAGCAGCTGAGACACGCTTGCCCTTGCATGCTCATGACCCCTTTGGCATGCCTGCATGGCAGCTTGTCTATGAGAGTTCCCAATTTCTACTCACAATGTCACAAAATTGAGTAGGTCTGTTTGGATCTGGCAAGTCCAACAATCAGAATATGCAGCAACATTTACCTGCAGCTGTCTGCAGTCCTGCGATGCCTCAAGAGCATTGCCTCGACAGTCACTTTCCATATGTCCACACACACAAAATTCTGAGGTCTGGCATTTGTGCGCAGGTGGAGGTTGACGGGCGTCCGCTGGAGCTGCCGGAGGACATAGAGGGTGTGCTGCTGCTCAACATCGCCTCCTACATGGGCGGCGTCAACCTCTGGGCGTCAGGCGCCGCCTCGACCGCTGCCACCCCGCTCGACGCCCCGCAGAGCTTCTGCGATGGAGTGCTCGAGGTGCGCACGGGAGCTACCATATCTGGCGCCGGTAAAGGAATCATGAAAGGAAAAGCAACCTGCCCCAATTTGGCGCACAATCTCCATTTTTGCGATGCAAAGGGTGCCTGCAGAGTTTGGTGTGGTACTTGTTGACCTTTAATAACACCTTTCTGTAGAGCCAGTGGGGCAACTGCAGCTTGTCTGCAAATGCACCCTTCCCTCTTGGCAGGAATAGAGTGTAATAGAAATAATTAATATTGGGGAAAGCCTGGCAGGCACGATGGTGACCATGTGAGGCTTGCAGCAGCCCAAAAAATAAAAAGTGGCAATACACTAAGGCTCCGAGTGGCTGTGACAAGTGAAAAAAGGCGTCGCAAGGCTTTGCATGCATGCTTTTGGTTTTTAGAGGCTCACGTGGAGCATGCATGCGCAGGTGTGCGGCGTGTATGGCAGCTGGCACCTGGGGCAGCTGCAGGTGGGGCTTTCGCGTGCGATCCGGCTGGCGCAGTGCCGCAGGGCTCGCATCACCGCTCTCGAGGCGCTGCCCATGCAGATCGATGGCGAGCCCTGGCGCCAGCCGCCCGCCACCCTCGACATCTCCCTCAAGGGCCAGGTGCACTCCCCAAATCACCCTGTTGGTATTCGTAGCTTAATGCACCGTAAGGCATCGGTTCGACCAGCTCAAGCTTGTGAAGCCGGGGATGTGGTTGCAAATCTTATTACTGCTCTCAACGTGAATACTTTCCCTCATCTTTTTACAGATGTGCACTAATTGCTGCACTGCCTTACACCTTCCTTTACGATGTGCAAGCAGCTGCCACGGTCCAAATGCTGGGCCGCATGGCAGCTGCTGCCGGTTGTCCTTTGCAATAACACCGGATTCCGGCGAGCTAAGATCCATCATGCTGCATGCAGGCGTTCATGCTGAGGCGCATTGAGAGCGGCCCGGTGGCGGCCGTTGCGCGCGCAGTGTCGGACGTGCTGGAATCCTGCGAACAGAAGGGGGTCATCAGCGCTGGGCAGCGGCACACTCTCACTGCCGAGATCGCTGCCAAGCTGCACCCTGTCCTCTAGGCCCCCAAATGTGCCATATGTATACAACAGCAACTTGCTTGTAGATCACTGCTGCATACGGCCATGGGAATCAGTGGCCGTGTACTGTACTTCCCTGAGCCAGGCTCCGGATCTGAGCCAATAGGCTTGGGCAGCTCAAGTTGAGCTAAAGACACAAGACCCGTGCAAAGTATGACCCTGTAGCGCAATTTGTAGAGGCTATTTGTGAGCAGAAGGTCTTGGCATTTGTAACGGCTCATCATTGACGAGCACCTAGCTTGAATGAGCTCTGAGAGTCACCATCTTCGAACGACCTCTCCAAGGAAATCTCCTGCAGTCATGAGGATGTATCCCCCCGGCTCCCCCGCCCCTTCTGCGCCGTTATCCGGCAGACGGGCGGTCCTTTCAAAGTACTTACTTTCAAATCTCCTGGCAAAAACAGGTGCACTACCCTCACCGTGTTTAAGGGGAAGATTGAGATTCTGACAGCATTACAGACGTGCAGCGTCGTTTTGGAAAGTGCGAGGGGTTTTCCAGGCATCTGAAACCGGGCACCTCTCGGAAAATCGAGGGAGGAAAACACCAGCTTGACCAGCATGGCGAGACCTGCTCTGGATAAGAAAACAGGGAAGAAGCAGCAGCAGGTGGGAAAGAAGAGAGGCAGACCGCCGAAGGCAAAACCTCTCCAAGCTGTTACAAAGCCGCAGAAGAAGGAGTCGGCGCGGACAGTCTCAAGGAAAGCTAACAAAGAGAAGAAGGAAGGAAAGAAAAATATCAAGATGATGAGCTTGTCGCCCAAAAAACAGGTACCAACTCATTCCCGTCACATGCGATTGTAACATCCGCAACTCAGATCCGGCTGGTATGACACTTTTTTTCCACTTCGCGCAGGCTGCGCGCGGGAAAGACAAGAAGAAAGATCAGGTCGCAGCAGGGGAAGCGATTGCACAGGAGCTTGTCGTCAGCCAAGCTGCTGATCCAGCAGAGGTAAAAACACTCCTCTGCCAGAAAGTAGGGCCTTAAGAGGGTGTTTTGCTAGACTATACTTTTTGGAAATTTTAGATCAGCATCAGAAGTGGACTTGAGCCCCTTGGCGAACTACCTCTGTAAAATCCACCTTTCCCCAAGCTGAACTTGTTGAAAGCTCCAGGCAGAACTGAAAGTATCTTGAACGACTGCAGACAAGCCCACGTTTCTGTTTACCCTGATGATATTGTTTCTCCATGTTTGCAGCCAAAAGACACTTCGTCTGTGGGCGGCTACATTTCTGGGTCATGGACCTATCTGTCCGAGCTTGTGCGCAAAGTCCGGTTTGGGGCCCGCCAGTGAGGTCACTGGGACACAACAGCTGGAGCAGCAGCAGCAGCAGCAGTGGTGTGTGGTAGCAGCAGCGTGACACCCGCTAAAGAAGATACCAGTGTGTGCTCCAGAGAAGCCAGCTGCGAGCAGACACAGGCAGAGTAAGGAACCCTTGCATGGCATGCATGCCTGGCGATCAGGTTGTAAGAATGGACTGCTTCTCAGCGCTCGCCCACGGCTTTGGGAATTGCGCAGCGAGAGGTGTGCAAGCTGACAGGCACTACTTTGCAGGCGCCAGAATTTCTTGCACCAAAGGGCGTGGACTGTTGAGATTTTTGCTTGGAGTTCCAGTGGTCGGCTTTATTCCTGCAGCCGCACGCATCTGTTGACATCAGTACTGTCAGTACAGGCTCATGATACAGCCATTTGATTGCAACCTACAAGTTGTGAAGGTGGACCAGGTATTTTGGTTGGAACACAGTGATGACAAAGAAGAGCGGACATTGACTGTCATTTAAGTTTGTTACTTTAAATGAAATTGTTCTGTTGTCCTGTGTACTTGTCACCTCCAATCACTTGTTCTTGGGACGACGCGCCTGCAAATGCATTTGCCCCTGTACAGCCTGGAGATTTTGCTGGCGTTTGTGGAGGTCAGTTGTGGCTAGCAGATTGGAAGCACATTTGAACCAGAGCAGAATGTTTGTAACAATGCATGTTGTGTGCAACAGAGTCTTGTATGTGCCCAGTCAGATATTATGCATGCATGCACAATAAACTTGAATCAAACTAAACGGCATGCTAGCTAGCAGCCTGCGCTGCGCAGCGGTTGCGGCTGCATATGCTGTACACTGTGGGGATTGTAGTGAGCCTGTTCTTACATTGAGCGGAACTTTGACACGGCCATGTTTTGCCAGCTGGGAACACCAAATACAAGGTCAGCTCAGGACCAATTTGATTGCTAAGCCCAATTCTGGCCAGAACAACCAATAAATCTTGCTTGATGGTCATAGTATGCTGTTGCCACGTATATATACGGCAAATGGGGAGACACATTTCTCACCGAATGGCCTATCAGCAATCAATCTCAAGTCAGAGCTGCTAGCATCATCAATCAGCACAACAGTTCAGTCTCAAACCACACATAGTGGTTGCAGTGGCGGTGAGAATGTCTGCTCAAACTCAATCATAATCTCATTAGAAATACTAATCTAGAGTGGATCCTGCTAGGTAACCATTGCAGATGATGTTCAGCACAATGTTAGGCACTAAGGCTAGAGGCAGACCATTGAAGAGCTGGAATGACTATGTGAGACCTTGATGCCATCTAGATCTGGCATGCCTATGCCTGGTGGAAAAAGTGCAAGGATCGAGAAGTTCGGAGAGCTATTCAATTAGGTGTTGCTTGTACCTAGTCCTTAATCACTGGAAAACGTGTAACACTACTAATAATAATAAAAAATCAGTTGCATGCAACCCTTCGCAGCATGAGAAGTCCTCCACAGATCTGGGCCTGTGAGGTGCCTCAGGCAGGCAATAAAGAGCCCATGCTTCTGCATGTAAATGTCAGAAACATGCTTGACTCTGCAGTGATTGCTGCATCTCACTCAAGCTTGGCCACCCACTTAGTGTAAGTGTTGCTATCTCAATATTACGCTATACTCTATACCATGAGTGGCTGCCCGACGCTCTGAGCTTCACGTGTGCGCTTCATTTCAGCAGAAAGTGCCGGCCGAGGCGTCTGCAAGTTCTGCCCGAGGCGATGAGCGCTCCAAAAGTGCCGCCCAGGCGTCTGCATAGCTATAGCCTATAGCCTACTGATTATGCTGTACAGCTTTGACAGCTTCAAATATTTTGCCTCTCTACCACCCACAGGCATGGTATAACTTTGGAAAAGGTGCTTCATGCATGGCACATGGCCTTGTCTCAGTCATTGCTGACATCATCACTTGACTTGTGAAAGGCTCCGGCCAAGACCTCCAAAAGTCACCCCGATCAGTTGGATCGCATCATGGGGGAGTAAGATGTGCTCTGGGAGATAGTTTGACCAATGGGAGTCTTTCCAAGACGTCCTTTCAGGGGCAGATGTAATGAGGAGTGCTTGGGGGTCAGGCAAATGTAGCGGCACATACAGAAGACAGTTTTCCAGGTCTAATATTATCAAACTAAGATTTAAGGATTATGCTCAGCGCCCTGAATCTCAACGAAGGCACGTGCATGCCGATGCCCTGGGAAGATGCGATCTGGGACCAGGCGGCCCCTCAGTGTCTCGCATTTGTTTTGGTATGATCCAGGCTCTAAAAAGTTTCTAAACGATTGATATCGCAGGTCGACAAACACTCTTGTAGATAATAACGGCCAAGTGCAAGTGCTTTGGAGTAATTCCTGATCTGCTTTTCTTACCAGGTTTAATGCTGTTTGGGGAGAGCACCAGTGGTTCAGCCGTCACATTGCTCAATCAGGCTGCAGAAAATGGCGTCAACTTCTTTGACACTGCAGAGATGTATCCAGTGCCCCAGCGTCCTGAGACGCAGGGCAAGTCTGAGGAAATTCTGGGGAGCTGGATGCGCACCAAACGCAGGTGAATTCCATGTTGAAGTCAGACAATATAAGAGGATGGATCAAACGGTCCTGGGTGTCCTGTACATCTTCATTCCTGCTATGCCAGCTGTTGTCTTTGGAATGCGCTCTGTCATCGTCCGAAGAGTGTAACGAAGGTGTTTTGCTAGCAGGGAGGAACTCATCATTGCCACAAAGGTGACGGGCCCATCGGGGCAAATGACTTGGATCCGCAATGGGCCTACTGCTCTGGACGCCCCAGCCATCACAGCAGCCATTGACGGCAGCCTGCAAAGACTCAACACTGATTACATCGACCTCTACCAGCTGCACTGGCCAGACAGGTATAGATATTTCACTCCTCACCCTCATTTGGTGGTTTCAGATCAGGCGACTGCCATAGGCTTTCCCCCCTCGGCCGGCTTTCCTCAGGATGATTACGATGCCCCAATGTCTGCAATTCTTGGCTCTTGTGTCGCTGTGGTCATCGTGGTCACGGCAATCATCGGTACGTCTGGAGACCATGCACATTCAAATGATATAGACGCATGCTAATGTCCAATAATTGGCCAGACTGGCAGCAGCCAGCCAATTTGTCAGAATTTAAGCTATGAGTGACTTCACAGAAAGGAGAGACATCCGTCATTCTTTGTGCATAATGAGAAGGCTGTTGCAGGTACGTGCCAATGTTTGGGGAGACGCGGTACCATCCAGAGAATGCATACAGCTCGGTACCACTGGAAGAGCAGCTAGAGGCGCTGGCTGCAGCGCAGAGGGCCGGCAAGATTCGCCACATTGGGCTAAGCAACGAGACCCCTTGGGGGCTCATGGAATTCTGCAGGTTAGGTGAGAGACGGACGAAGCTCCAGAATTTTATGTTTATCTGCACTCTGAGAATTTTGCACTGTCTATCTTGACAGCATGGCGTAAGCAGGCAACATTTCTCAGTGACGCATGTGTTGGTTGCAGCAAAGGCCCGAGATGACTTGCCGAGAGTAGCATCCCTGCAGAATGCGTACAGGTGGGTCCAGGCAACGCTCATATTCACACATATGTATCTTCCAAGACCATCAGATTGATCACCTGTGTGCCCCAGCACGGTGCGATCTGCCGGTGCTTCTATCGGTGAGCTTCATAGTGATGTCCCTTGGAAGAGCATCAAGGCCATGCTTCTGTGGCTTCGCAGCTTGCTGTGCCGGACATTTGAGGGCGCGCTTGCCGAGTGCTGCCATCAAGAGCGGGTGCCTCTGCTGGCTTACAGCCCCTTGGCTATGGGGTTGCTCACAGTGCGTCCAATGCAGCTTAACTCCTTGCAGCAGAAGATTAAATGTTCCTGCTATCATGCTTAGGCCACAGCTGAATCGTCATGTTCAGGTGATTCTGCTAACGAAATTTGCTGCGCATGACGGACATTGTGTGCTGTCTGTTGCCAGGGCAAGTACATCGGCGGCGGCTCCAAGGGTGCGCGATTGAACAAGTACAAGGGGCGTTATGCGGAGGCTGAGTCCCGCTATGGTCCCAAGCCCAACACTGCCGCAGCGGTGGAGGCATATGTGGCCTTGGCACATGCTGCCGCCATCTCTCCCACTGAGTTGGCCATCCGGTGGGCACAGCAAAACTACACACCATCTTTCTCAGGTTGAAGCAAGGACAGCAGGACTCATTGGTGTCAAAGTGCATTGCTATAGATCACTCTGAAGCATGTGCATAGTTTTTTGCACTTTGCTGTGAGACTACCCTGACTATACGGTGGGTATGATGCAGGTTTGTACTGTCGAACATCCTGGTCGCGAGCGCCATAGTGGGAGCAACCAGCTCGCAACAGCTGCAGGAGATTTTGGACGCAGCTGAGAAGGGGCCGTTGAGCGAAGACCTCCTGGCTGCTGTCGATGACATTCACCAGCGTTTCCCAAATCCAAATCCCTGAGTGTGCAGGCTTGCTAAAAAAAATTGACAGCACGTCAGTTGAAGAAGCAGCGGTTTGACTGTATTCATGAGTTTTATCTGCTTCAATGTTAGGTCCGAGCTTTGGTCAGATGCAGATCAGTGGATCTCCTGCACTTTATGCAAAGAAGGCTTTCTGGTAACACTGATTAGATTTGCACTAGTACCGATACTATTCACTAGCTGTGGCTAATCACATAGCCTTAATCAAGCCTTGGCAATGGTGGACTGTGAGAGCACCTTCTGCACTCAGTTCTGGACTGAAACTATTGTGGGATGATTCAGGGAGATATCATATTCGAACTAACCTATCTGTTGTCATCAATCCCATTGTGCTCCCCACAGTGTAATTTTTTGCAGATCCACAATGTCTCGCAGCTGTCTACAAAAGTGCACGTGCCAGTACCTATAACTACGCTAGCAATATTGCTTGAGTGCTGATCAAATGAGATGCGGCTGGTCTAGTGTCCAATAAAACTTTGTTATACTGCCAAGTTCTGGAAGCTCAGATCTGAATTCATCATTGAGGAGACAAAAGCCCTGTAAAGAATTCCCCAACGTCTACATGGTGCCACCTATCTTAAAAAATTGCAGTTGCCAGCTGAATCTGGCGTGCAACTGCACACCCGAATGCAGCCTCTTAACGCAAATATGTTCACCTTCGCCGTTGGCAGGAGACTTAACAAATGTCTGAATTGACCAGACTCACACAGCTGAGCCACTGCCGCCAAGATCAATGCATCTTGACAGAGTGCTGAACGGGGAGATGTGAAAGAGGACGCCTGTAATTTGATCTCAAACGCGGGCGTTCTGCTGCTCACTGCTGATGTGCTGTGCCCGCAGTCTTCATCCCTTGATGGCTGAGCTGAGGTCAGAAAGTGCATGCGGCAGCTGCAGCGGCTGGCTGATGACATCTCTGGTCAGATTGGTGAGTGCGCCTGCCACCAGCTCATGCTTGGTTGGAGGCGTCGGGCTTGTCTCGTTGTTCTTCACCTGCATTCAATGCACAACCATTGAGGCAAATTCAATCAGGCCTTTTAAAGTATACTAATATGGGAGATGACAATCCTGCAGTAGTGCACTGGAATGACATTCCTTGTGATGCTATGTGCATGGATCCCTAGGTGCACAAATTATTAGGGTGGAAAAAATTCTCACAATGGTGACGGTGTCAAAGACGATTCCAGATGGAGCCTCCACAGCCTGCACCCACACCCACTCACATTATGCCAGCAACACTTACCAGGTTTGGCATCCTCAGCTTGAACTTGCTGAATTTTATGTTGGCACTCTCTGCCAACATATATTGAGCTGGCCACTGTCCTGGCCAAAGAACCAATGCTATCATGGACATAAAATTGTCAAAGGCCCCTCAAATGTATTCGGTGATATGCATGTAAGGATCTTGGAAAGCATGAGAAGTAGCTGCAGCCCACCTCGGTGATGAGGGCGGTGGCATTGGCGCGCAGGCGCAGGTAGCCGTACTTGAGGTTGATGTTGGCAAAGATAGCCGGCTGCGGGTCCTCCAGGAAGTCTGCCGTGCTCAGCAGGCGGCCTGCATTGCAGTGCCACGCGTGTCAGATCCATTCATCAAAAGTCCACTCATCCAGCATGCGATTGAGTATAACTGTTCCCTGCATGCATGTTCCGGAAAGCCCCTAGCCACATAAGAATGTCAGCATTCTTGGGCATCGCTTGCAAAGAAACGTCTGCTCCTTTCACCCGTTTAAGCAATGGCTTGCAGGTTTGACACCACTCTGGCTCGGCAAATTGCCGGACACATATTTGGCATTGGCTTTGGATTTGGCACAACATCACCTGCATTGCCGATGAGGTAGTAGATGGGAGCAGAAGGCTCGTAGTAGAGAGTGGATGAGTTGGCATTGAGGGAATTGAGGGTGCCCGTGCTCTCCTCGCCCTTGCTGGCCTGGCATGCGTTCTTGTAGGTGGGGCATGTGCGCGCGTACCTGTGCAATTTTGAGAATTACTAAGCACTCATCATGACATGTGCATGACGCAATGCTTCACAGAGGCCAATCCAGATGATCTGAAGCAGATGAGTTTGAGTACAACGATACAGCAATGCATGCCCCCGGCAATGCAGCCACCAGACTGCACTGTGGAACATAGGGTGACACTTCCGATGCAGACAGGATCAAGATACAAGGCACTTCCATCTTGCACTAGAGCAATGCCGGGCAGGGAGCTTACGCGTGCTGGTGCCCGAAGAACATTGCATCAACCTGCACGAACAAAACGCATTTCAGAAAGAGCCACCCGTTCAAGGCAGCAACAAACTTTCCGGCACAAACTGACAATCACAATCGGCGCAGACTGTGCACCTAAGAGCACCAGACAATTCTGCTACCCAGCAAGGATACCTAACACTGAGCCAGCTTGGTCCTTGGCATCCCCGTCTTGATGGCATGGAACAGGATATCAGGCTCATCTGGAACCCGGGGTCCAATGGTATTGATGTTCAGCGGCTTGCACCTTGGCGTCGCGGAAGAGGTCTTCGAGGGAGGAGCGCATGCGCGCGGCCACTGTCTGGTCGGCGTCGTCGTTGGAGCGGTAGTCGCTGGAGTCCGCGTAGAACATGCGGTGTACGCCCACCACCAGCCACGGCGTCTTAATACGGTCCACGGCTGCCAGGTCCCGCTCTATCCACCTGCGAAGCCATGCGTGCGCCAGCTCAGCCAAGTGAGTCACCAACAAAGCAGTGCGCATGCAGTTGAATGAAATAAAAGAGATGTATTTATGTGAAGTGCGAGCCCCAGGGCAGGGCAGAAGGGCTGCCTGGCAGGTCGCAAAGCTTGAAAATTCGTCTTTGGTATTGCAATGTGGTTCCATGCTCAATCGGATGCACTTGCAGAGGATGAACAGGAGGCCAGACAGGTGCACATGATCAAAGAGGAACCGCCCATCACCCTCTTCTTGTGGATCGACTCCTTCTGCACTGCATTGGCAGGAAGTGTGTTGAGATGATGACGAGCATTTCAATAAGATATGGCAGCACAGGACGTTTGAGGAGTGCTAGGTGTCTGGGCTCACAAGCGCTGCAGGGAGCCCGGCTGGTAGGGGGTCTCGCTGTCGTACTGCAGGAAGTGGATGGGGCCGTAGTCGAAGGAGTAGTAAGAGCGCACTCCGAGGGCCAGCGGCGCGCTGTTCATCACCGACTTGTCCTGCCCCGGCTGCTGCGGCATCGACTGCCGCCGCGCATACACCACCCCGCACTCGCCGCCTGCACAACGCACTGTGCTGTTCAGGATTGCGCGATTGGGTCAACCCTGAAGCTTGTGTGCCCAGCAGGAATGGACTGAAGAAAACGAGTAAATGAGTTTGCACAGCTCGATCATGATCTTGCAGGTTGCAGGAGCAACAAGATCTAGGAGGAGGTGTTTGATGGCGGGAGGGGGGAGGTGCATACGTGCATCGTTGGAGCCCGGGTTCATGAAAGCATCGCCGGTCAGAACGCCTGCAGAGAACCATCATGTTGTTAATAATCACCCAGCACAGCCATCTCCGCACCCATCAGGGGGATCTTCATCTAAATAAATGACTACGTAACTCCTTAGATATAGATCCCCATGCAGCCATCTTTTCAAGGAGAAACAGTGGTCCACACCAATGCATGTGTCAGTGTGCAAATTGTGAGCGGTGGGAGCGGGTGCTGGGGGCTAGGAGTGTACCGTCGCGCTCGTGGTTGCCAGGGACAGTCATGAAGGGCAAGTAGCGGGTGTAGACGGAGATCTGCTCATAGTAGTTGTCCCAGTCCGCCAGGAAACCGCTGCACAGCAAACGCACAAAACTCAACACATGCATAGTTAATTCATGTTGTGCTGAGCTAGTCAGACTGGTGTCATGTGCGTGGTGGCAAGGTTGCATGCATGTATGGAAGAGTAGGAAGGCAGGTGGAGGTGGTTGCAGAGGGGGGCTCACTCGGCGTATGACAGGTCCCCATTGTGGATGTTGAGAGTGTATCCGTTGGCAATCTCAGAGGCAATGCCGTTGGTGACGGCAATCGAGGGCTTCTCATCGCGGCCTGGCTCGTTGGAACCATCTGCCTGGGCCTGTAGAGGCCATCCGCATGTTTCATGTCTTTTCGAAGTACTTATATTGGCATGCAAAACAAAGATGGGTACAAAAGAGACCCTTCAAAAGCCCGTGTGCTGTGCAGCAATGCAAAGGAGAGGAACTAAGGTTTGGCCGTCAGGGCTGTTTGGGGGTAAAGAGAGAAGGACCTGTCCCATATCCGCCGACATGACGATCTGCAGAAACACCAATAACTTCTCTCAGGAGCCCAGAGAACAGAAGCAGCATCACTCACGAGTGAATCTGCAACAAAGTTTAAGCGCTGTGCCCACTGCCACTTCGGAGATAGAGGATCATTGCCAGACCTTGACAAGGCTGGTGTCCCCAAGAGCGGGTGCACTGACGAAGAATGCCTCCTGGCTGTAGCCATCAGCCTGCGCCCAGCCACCACAGCGAATCAGCCCAACCCTGTCACTGACTTTCCCGACTTTCACCACACGGCTTCTGTGTGTCAAGCATCCGATAGAATCGACAGCATCTCTGTCTGGAAGTTGCCTCATGTGTGCATCAAGCAAGCATGCTGGCCGGACCCAAGCCAAGACTCCTGTGTACACCAGCATTTCTGCCAACACCTTATGGAGAATGCATGACATTTGAATATATCATCTGGAAGGTTTGTTTGTGTCAGCAGCGCACGTCTGAGCCATAGATGTAGTAGTATTTGGTGGAGGGCTGCAGTCCGGTCATGGCGGCCGTGTGGAGGCTGCCCGGGTCAAAGAAGCCGGTGCCCGTGGCCGGCGCAGCGCACAGATCAGCCTTGGTGTACGTCTTGGTCGTGCCTGCGCAAGACAGATACACGCACAGCCAGTGAGGCTGGGAGCCAGGAGCCCGCGGCACGCATTGTCATGGCAAGGATGCCAACAGAGCGGTCAAGCAACATGACCACCATCGCGCTTCTGACTTTAGCTGAGGATGGGTATCTGGAGGATCAGACTCTTGCAGGAAATTGTTGATACAAAACAAAGACAGCCTTTAGGGTACTTTATAAGTGCGTGCCTGCATTGCTGCCGGTGTATTGCCCAGGCGCCAGGCCCCACTTGACTGTAGGCGCTGCAGAGTTCTTGGTTGTCCAGGAGATCAGCATAGTTGCCGGGTCGCGCGTCGCTGCCAGGTGTCCCTACACATGCACAGTCCCGGAAGAGTCACTGACTGTTATGCTGCATGGCCCATTGCAATCCGGCAACAACCGTGCCCAAATGCGCAATCACCTCTGCACTTTTATTGATATTGGCCTCCCCACTAGGATCTCAAGAGCGTAATTTCCGCCCCTTTCATGAAATGGTTACCAGCTGCCCTCATGACTGATCTGGCACCTGGATGAGGCCACTGCCGCTTCAGAGGCATCAAGCCATCTTTGCCAAACCTGAGCATTCATTTCATTTGAGTCCAAGAGGGCAGCCAGCAGGCATTGCAACTCACCTGGGTGGGCTCATTGACATTCTTGTTGGTGATGACGGGGCTCTGCGCTACGATGGTGAAGTTTGGCGCCTGCAGGTTGGAGCCCAGTCCACCGGTGATGAGCGAAAACTTGGAGTCCGCTCGCAAGTTCAGCAGTATGAACCTGAATCCACACATGCACGCTTTCAGGAAGGATCCCTTTCTAGAAAGACAGCAGTCACCCCATGTGACACGAGGATCTGTCAGATCTGTTAAAATCCCTTCGGGTGTGTCGAAAGGTAGACTGCTAAGTGGCAAAAGCAGGGGCATGCTTAGTCAGGACCTGCATTCCCATTCCTCATGCAGGACAATTTTTTAATTAGCAACTATGCATGCACCAGGTTTGGCTGAACGGCAGAAAGATAGGAGCCACACGTGTATGTGCCCGCTCCAGTGCCAATGTAGCCTGGGATCTGGGAGCCAAGGATGTACTTGACGAACAGCACTGTGGCCGGGTCTGCATTGGCTGGTGCGTACAGAGCCACAACATCTGTGGCCTTGCCCGGGCCGCCTGTTTCCAGGATACACACATGCCATCAACGCATGCAACTATCTAAGCTTATTGGGTAGCATCGAGCACTCAGATGAGCTAAGTATGGCCTGGTGTACTGTTGGGGGTCACCAGTGATGGTGAGCTTGAAGTTCTGGCTGCTGGTGGTCTGCACCGTGCTGTTGAGCGTCAGTGTGACCTTGGGGTCGATCACCACGGCGAAAGACTCGTATAGAAAGCGATCCATAGGATGTGGTGGATTGTGCAGGCCGCCCAGCGCCACCGCACACAGGCAGCACAGACATGCCAGGAGGATCGCGGCCTTCATCCTGACGTCTGCTTTGGCGTCAGGGGCCCAAGAATATCAATAAAACCTTCAATTTACCCAAAGAAGTACCGCAGAGAGGTTTGCGCGGTAGCACGTTGTCTGCTAACCTGCACAATTGGGACGATTGAGTACTCATGCCCTAGCCGGCGTCTGGACTTTCTTGCGAACAACAGCATGTGAAGGTCATGTGAACGGACAAGTGGCTCTTTTCTGCGGTGAGATTGCTGGCCAACAAGAGAGCCACACGCCCTTCCAAGCGTTTACGCTAGACATGGTCCTTTCTTACCTGTCGTCACCCTCCTTCCACTTCTTATAGGAAGGCGATGCCTACCCCAGAATATGTATTTTCTTGTGTGTTACTTCGCCTGATGATAGCACGTCGAATCGCAGGGGCAGAGCTGGCTCCTTTCAGCTGGAGATTCGCGGTTTGAACAAATTATTCCTTGTGTCCAGATTAAGCCCCCAGAGAGGAGAGTGTCATGGGCACAGCATGTTGCATATGTGTATGGGCAAAATGTGTCTTTGTCTTGAAGAAGACGATTGCATCTGCAAGGTTCATGTGCAAGGTGGCAAGCAGACTAGTTGAGACGGGCAGTACAGTCAGGCACTATATATGGCCATGGGCATACTATGCCTGACGCCCGGTGTAGTATGGGCCATACTACCATAGTATGGTAGTATACTATTTGCTGTTTCTTATAAGGGGCGACTTTACTTAAAGGATCGACTCATGATCATGAGGCCGATTGAGCCAGTCCAGAGCGCATGTGTTGTAGAAGTGACTCACTCAAGAGTACCTCCGAGGTTGAGTCAACGTAAGCACTATACATAATTCTACCTGCTGGCTTAATGCCTAGTAAATTACAAGAGCACATAGCTGTTGGAGCACATCAGTGATCGGCTGATGAACATTCACCCTGATATGATTCGATGAAAGGACTACTTAGCAAGAGAAGACATGAGCAAAGCATGGCAACTCCTTATACAAAATGTGCTCCCCCGCCCAATTCATCCCATGGCGTCATTCCTATATATAGCTAGCTAGCGCGTGCATGAATTACTGAGCGCACGACATTCGGCCAAATTTTTCCCCCATGCTCCCCACCCATGATCAGATCATGATAAATCAATGTTCCGCTGAGGCCAGGGGCACTAGGGAACCCCTGAACCGCCTTCAGAGTATGCAGCACCTCGTGGTAGTGCCCGGGATTTATACATTGAGCCTCTCTGTTGCTGCGCCGCTGACAGAGGTGTCAGCAGCAGGACATGCTGTGCGGCCGTTGGAGCCCCCCACATTCAGGCTCTCTGTTGCTGCGCCCCTGACAGAGCTATCAGCAGCAGGAGGACGTTGTGCGGCTGTTGGAGCCCCCCACATTGAGGCGGGAGCTGTTGGATGCAGTGAGCAGGCTGGGTGTGTCCAGGATCTTCATCACCAGCTCCTCAAAGGCCTGCCCCACTGCCATATTTGCCTTGGCGCTCGTCTCCACAAACAGGCAGCCGTGCTTCCGCGCGAACGCCGCCCCCTCCGCTCTGCTCACCTCCCTCTCTGCTTCCTGCAAGGTGAGCACAGATGCCGATGTCAATGCACACGGCATATGAACTTACGGCTCGTGAGGCTGCCCCCCACATTATTGCCGCCCAAAGCTGCATTTTCACTGCCAGGCCTCGTGTCTTATAATGCACCAGGACTGACTTAGGTGTGTTGAGGAGTACAGAGGGTGAGCGCCACAGCAAGCCTCAGTGCATGCAGTATGGAGAGATGCACACCTTGTCCACTTTATTGGCGACTATCATCTTGACTGCGTTGTCCACGGTTGAGTACATGTCCACCTCCCGCATCCAGATGTCCTCTATGCTCTCGAACGTTTCCCTCCTCGTGACATCATAGGCTGCACACACAGGAATCTGATAAGGGGCTGCAGCACACGAACATTAATCTTGCACTTGAGAGACAACGTCATCAAAGACAATCATGCCCAGAAGGTGCAGGGCCAGAAGGTGCGCGGGGTTACCTACCAAAGACAATGCCCTGTGCACCCCTGTAGTAACTGCTTGTGAGTGTGCGGAAGCGCTCTTGTCCAGCTGTATCCCAGATGGTCAACTTCAAGCGCTTCGCATTCACGGTCAAGAATTTCAGCCGAAAGTCGACACCTGCACAATATTGAAGCCACTCAGCTTCTCCTCGTGATACAACATTGTGAGGACGAGTGTAAACCCACTCGGCGTACACAGAGGTACGACAGGGAAGATCTCACCGATCGTGGGTGCAACGCTGTCCTCGAATGTGTCGGCGGTGAAACGCAGAAGCAAGGAGGACTTGCCCACATTGGAATCGCCCACCAGCAGAACCTGTGATGATAGAATTTCTTTTAATTTCGTTGTGCAACAACAACACCATTATAATTTGTGATGATCACTCTCAGGATCACAAAAAGAGCCTCCTCCCGGAATGCACAACACAGCTTCCTTAAAGCTGCACTTACTTTCAGCAAGTAGTCGAAGGGCTCATTCATGTCCCAAATGGGCACGATCTCTCCTCGGTGGTACTTTCACAAAAGAAAACACAAACAGATCAGGATCGAAAGACGGCAACAGGAGACAAGACTTAAAACAGATTTCGGTAACAATATTTCAGATTACAAGTGCACACGATCCAGGTCGAACTTTGCCACTGCAAGTCTCTTGTCTTGCATCAACAGACTTCGATTCACGGTATTGTACTGATGCATAACGATGAATTTGTTTGGAATTGCAAAATGTGCACACGGGCTAGTGAGTCAGCAGCATGCAAAAAGGAACGCCATCGTCCGACCAGCATGTTTCTATTAAAAGAACACCAGAAATGAAAAGATGGAGGCATCAAGTGATGGTTGGTGGCAGGAAATATCTTAAATGTCTCGTCAATGACAATAGAAATATATACAAAATGTGCATATTGTATAAGCGGGCAAGGAGCAATATGGCATCGAGATGGAATACCCATCGTAAGTTGACTTGTAAAAGACAGGCTCGGCGTGCATAGATCTAGACTTGGCTAATCAAAAAGAACTTGCAACTTTCAATGAACTCAACAAGAGATGATGACGTGGAGTCTTATGAGGTTCATCCCACCCCCTCTTCTTGGATTGAGATGTTCTGCGTTCATAACTGCAATCATCAATGGAAAGCTTTCTCTCATCGATTTGGCTTTCCTCCTCTCGCAGAGTGACTTTGAAGGCGATGAGGAGATCTATACAGACAGCGACGGAGAGGTGCAGTGCCTGGCCTGAGATTCCTCTAAAAGCAGGACATTTCTTTACTTGCAAAGCTGCATCTCAAGAAACTGACTCAGCAGCTGTATGATAGGAGTATCCTACAAAAGAAAATGAAGCCCAAACAGCGGGCATGCATCCTCACCACCAAGAGGAAAGCAGCATTCCTGAGCAGCTGGACAGCGGAGCTTCCACAGCGCAGTGGTCAGTCTTGCAATCAAGTCAGCTGTACCAACAGCTGTCAGTGCAAGAGCAGCAGGCTGTAGCCGTTAGCCACATGATGCAGATGACTGCACTTACTCAGAACCTGATGGAAGGCAGCACCCATGCACTGGACATCCCAGCGCAGCCAGACACAGGGGGCAGCAGCACCAGTGAACCCAAAGATTCACCCAGCACAAACATGCAGGACCCTGCCAGTGACGAGAACTACCAGCCCGAGCAGACCAACGGAGTCCATCATGGTCAACAGGGTAAGCAGCCGAGGTTGAACTCATGCTTGGCGTTGATAACTTTCTTGGCTGGCCTGGCAGAGTATGCAGATTGCTGTCATTCAGCTGGGGCCCCAAAGGGACCGCGTTCTCATTGAGCTCAGTGTGTGCACAATGCAGACGCAGGTGCTGTTGAAGAAAGTCCTGCAAATTTGGGAAAAGGGCACACCAGAGAAGATGAGAGCACAAAAGCTGATCACAATTATGCTGGTGGTCCTACTGATCAAGATTCATCAAAAGCGGACTCACAATCAACATCTGCTTCTCCATCCTGGCATTTGCCAGCGCTGCAGATCCCTAATGGCAGACCAACGTCAGCATCAAAACGACAGGTGACTCTCATTGCTTTGCTGGCCATTCATGAGAAAATCTTGAAGCTGTGATATTCAACACGTGATAAATTAAATGACGTCACAGTTCTTCTGCAAAACGTCAAGACTGTCACGCTTCAGTAATGCCGCACAAACGCATTTATGATCTCAGGTCGCTGCGTACAAGGACCGTTTGGATCAAGCTGTGAGGCAGCAGATGCAAGCGCCGGTGGAGAGCTGGGGTGTGAAGGAAGTGTGTGACTGGGTGGAACACCTGGGGCTTGGGCAGTATCGAAAAAGATTCCTGCACCATTCCATTGCCGGTCCCCTGCTTCTGCAGCTCACAGAAACCCACCTCAAGGTTGAATACTGCATCAAGTATCCTTTTAGAGATTTGACCTGTCATGCTTCGGTTTTTCGTTTCTGCCGAACAATATAAGTAACATATAAGTGTCCAGAAAATGTAATTCTCGTTCCTGCTTTGCTGAGAAAGGATGTTCTGTTCGCATCAACTTGAATCATTTGAAGACCCTGTGTTTGTGTGCCAGGTGGACCTGGCTATTCCCTCTCTTGGCCACAGGAGGGGCCTTCTGATGGCAATCCAGGACCTGAGAGCGCACCCTCCAGCCAGCAGGCCCCTGGGGCACTGGAATAGCGGGATTAGCGACACAGGCAGCCCCTTATCCTCACAGCCCTCTCCTGTGAGTAGCCCTACGCACCAGCCCGACAATAGATCTTCACATCAATTGCATTTGTTTGGCTTTGAATTTAGAGAAGCCGCTGTCCCACGGCACGCTGCTTGCTTAGTGCCAGTGAAAACAGACCACTAAACAAACATGTTGTGCATCTGTGAGGAGGCTGTGTGAAGACAGATTAAAATTGTTGCATTGTGAGCAGGCTGCTACAAGCGGCAGGGGGGACGGCAAAAATCTTGGCAACCCGTTTGCAGTGGAGCACCAGCGTGGCCTGCTGCTGCGCCACCTGGACAAGGCCCGGGCACGCGCTGCTCTGCGCCAAGCGTGCGTTCCCTCCCTCATGCCCTTTTCGCTTTTTCCTTCCCCTGCGAAATTGTGCATGGGGTGTCTGGCTGCTTTTGATGTCCGCTGGCCCAATCCTGTCTCTGTCACCCTTCTGTTCCTGTTCTTGTCATCCCTCTGCTCTATGTTCTGAGAACCCATGGGCACATGAGTATAGCGCCAAGCATGCGTTGACACTGTCCCTTCCGGCCTCCCTTGTAATTTCTTAGATGACCCTCCCCTGCAAAACGGTGCTTTGGTGGTTTGGTTGCGTTTGGATTGGAGTGCTGCTGTTTGAGGCAACCTGCTAAGGATGTAGCGTGCTTGTTCAAAACACAGAGCTGATGCACCAGATGCATGCAATCAAGGTGAAGGCAAGTTGATCTCGTTTAGATTGCTTATCAGTTGCATACATGTCTGCGTGCAGGGCTGCGGGGCAGGCAGAGCGGACCGTGGCGCTGGCGAGGGAGGAGGTTCAGAGGCTGAAGGGGCAGCTGACTGCCCTGGAGCGCAGCCGCAGCAGCGCTGCCAGCCAGAGTGGCGGCGACAGCCACGCCCATGGCATTGACAGGCACGCTTGCCTTGCCTGCCGCTTTGACAAGTCACTGCATGTGCGCCTCTGGGCTGCTTTCCGCATGATGCTGCCCGACCTGCTCTCTGGCACATGCTGTTCTGTATGTAGTATTGTGATGTTGTGCGGGGCCTGCAGGCAAGGGACTGTGCCGTGGCAGCCGACAGGAGTCCGCAGGCAGTCTCTGTCCAGCGGTGGACTTGGATCAGCCACCATGCAGGTGAGAGCTTTACAAAATTGCTTTGCACAATCTACATCCCGTCAGATCACAAATGTTATAAAGACAGGATCATGCAAAGGCACGCGAGGTTGGCAGTGAAGCAATTGTTATGCTGGCTTGCAGGGCATTGATGTACTGTCAAGGCCACAAAGTGCCAAGCAATCAGCTGCATTGTATACGGCAGACATGACACCCTTCCTCCAACGTCTGGAGGCTGACATGCAGTACCGGAAGCACAAATTGCAGGTCTGCCTTCATTCTTAATGCGGACCTACCACCAACCTCGTGCATGTTGCCTTTGCTCTTATGCGGCCACCTTGCGTGCTGAAGCAGCATTACTGATACACATGGCATTTGGTATTGCAATAGGCGGTCAAAAGGTGCTGCACTGTGCTGCGCAGGAAGAGAAGCAGCGCATCCACAGCAGGGAGAGCGGGGGGCAGAACTCAGCTAGGAACACAGAGGCCCAGGACATCAAGTTTCTGCAGGAATTTGCCGCCTCCCGCACGGAAATGGCCGACATAGCAACCGCGCTCTCATCCTCCAACAAGTCTCTGCCTGAGGCTCCTTCAGCCAGGTCTGCCGATGTTCCCTCCTCGGCAGCGGAGCCCACAGCCGAGGAAGCTGAAAATGGCGGTGGGGAGGAGGTACCCGCCCCGCTGACCAGGGAGGCTGCCTTGGAGGTGCTTGCAGAGCGCTGCAAACAGGCGCTCGGCTTCAGTAGTACCCAGGTGTGCATGCCATGCCACGTCCTGGCAGCCCCTGTAAGTGCTTAAAGCAATATGACTGGCATGGCCAGATAATACTTTCAAGCAGCTGTGGCATGATGCGCTCACCACAGCGGCTAGCCATAACAATTCTATTTGAGTACAATAGCCGTCTATTGCTCAGGCCCAACATGGACAATTGATTTGTAGCCTACTAAAATTGTTACGAGTCATCCTCGAGGAAGCGATGACTCGTCGAGGAAGCTTCCTGGCTACTGACAAATAATCCAAGCGCATGCTTTCACTCTTCGCGTGGATTTGTGCATGACGCAGGTCGAGGCGGTTCGGAAGGGGTCCGGGGCCGGCAGGGGTCGCAAGTTGGCAGCATTAATCCGGTCAGCCACATTCATGCAGCGCTACAGGAGCGACCTAGAGACCAGGGACGCCCGTCTGCAGGAGCTTGCCGAGAACTGGTAAGACCAAGATATTTATCCAAATTCACATGCTAACCACCGCCGAATCGTACAATAAGATAAGCTTGCTAGTGATTCACCTGAGCTGCTGTAACAAGATTGCATCCTGTGTTTCCACATGTTTGATTCAGCAGTAATGGATCTCGCATGCTCATCATTCCCAGAATGAAGCCTGCACAAAGGCGGTGACCAAAAGTACAAGAGAGAAAGGGCTCGGTGCGCAGGTTCAAGCGGACGCAGTACAGCGACAAGGCGCCGGAGGGCCGGCAGGCGCGCTTCCACAAGCCGGCACTCACCGCGGAGCAGCGCGAGGCGGCCGATGTTGATTCTGCGCGCCGATACTTCACCTCCCTCGGCTGGGAGCCCGCTGAGGTGGCGGCTGCTGACGTGGACGCCTCGCTGGACGCCCTGCTGGCGCGCGTGCGGTCGCTGCAGGAGTTTGCAAAGCGCTGCCGGACACTCGCGCCGTCGGCCAGGGCCGCCGAGCAGCCGCCGGCCTTCGGGTGAGTTCTAGAGTTATTCACCTTTAATTGCTGTTCCTACCAGAGGTAAGGTGCAAGCCGCAATGGACGCTGCCATGGATCTTACCCCTTGATGGAGTCGCCAGATCCAAGCAGGACCCAGTCAACCGTGGGTGTGGCATGACAAGTCAAATCTTCTGAGCAAGAGGATCAGGCAGTCAACATCAGTAAGGGTCATCTAGAGTGCTTGACCTCCTCCTCCAGTTGATCTGACTGTGCATGCTTGCGCCAGGCATTGCGACTCACGCAATAAAACACCCACCAGCAGGTTGCTTCCGGACATAGCAACACAAATTACCGAAGAAATTAGCATGCCTGAAACATTAGCAGCAAGATTGATGGCTGCAGGGGGGACGGGCTGGACAGCCTGCAGCACTGGTACATAGAGAGGCATCCCAAGGCCGACAAGGGCGCAGCGGAGCAGCAGCAGAGCCCGCTGCAGGAGAGCGTGGATCTGCTGAAGGAGTGCCGGGAAGACCAGCTTGCCAACCTGGAGCACCTCAAGGGCGCCCGCAAACTGCTCGCCGTCTACAGGTGCCTCAGCCTCCACCCCTGTGTCATGCACTGAGAAATGGTGGACAAACTGTGCCGTTAGTCATGGCACACTGCTAATTAACATTGAAATGAGCGATTTATGGAGTGACAGCCTGTGCAACATATGAACGCACTGTTGATGCAAGCAAAATGTGCTGAAAGGAGGCATCAGTGCTTTGAGCCTGACGACCTGGGAGAAGCGAAATCAGATGAACAAATGAAAGACGCCTGTCCAGCTAGGTGGCTAGGTACTTTGGACGCATGAGCCTCACCTCCTCTATACTTGTCACTATAGATGCCACTGCTCTTCTCGAATGCTCAATGGCAGGCACGACATGATTCCATCATGGGTTAAAATTTTGTGCATGTGGCTTGCAGGGCGGTGCGTTCGCAGCGGTTTGTGCGGGATACGGAGGCGGATGTGCGCGCGCGGGAGCAGCGATCGGCTGCGGCGCTGGCCGCGCTTGAGCCGCTGCGCAAGCAGCTGTCGCCCGCTGAGGCCGACGCCTTCTACAGCCGCCTCGTCGAAGACAGCGAGCGCCGCGTGCGCAACAGGTAAGATGCCTATATTACATGCCTTTTGCAGGAATGCGATCATTCAGGACACGTCCTGATCACTGCTCTACATGCGAGATTCACCTTGTCACCATAGAGTGGAGACAGGAAGATCTTGAGAATAGAGTTCTCAAGAAAATTTACAATATAGTTCTCAAGTTCCCAAGTTCTCAATACAGCTCTTCAGATCAAAGGCCGCAAGAGCGGTCCCAAGTTTCTTGCATGTGAAAAAATGGGCAGAGAAGACACACTGTTAACCTTTGCCACAAGGCTTCCGCGTGTGCTTGACAGATTTTGGACTGGGTGCTGCCCTCTAGCATATGCATGCATGCCGCGGTATAGATGCGAAGCCAATGCAGTGATTATGAGAGCGGGGAGGGTTACAGGTCCAGTTGCACGCTCATGATGTCATGGTGAATCAGTGGTGAGTTGGATGTGCGAGCAGGGAGGAGCTGCGGCAGAAGGCGTTCGAGGCAGAGGCCAAGAAACAGAAGGATGCGCAAGAGGAGCTCAAGCTGATGCACCGGAAGTCGCGCGCGCATGCGCACGCAGCCAAGTCACGGCCGCAGTCCGCTCCCGGCGCCTGACCAACTGTCCAAAGGCCCCCTGAGGCTCTTTTCGTCTAAGGGATCGGTTGTGCTGTCCTTCGCTCCGGTCCGACATGTGCACCGCAACAGTTTACAGTGGGTCCCGGACCGTAATATGCTTACGGCCACTGGGAACGTTCCCCAGCTTTAAAATTGATCATGGCCCAGCCATCAATATTGCGTCCACAGCAAGGTGGCAGCTTACTTCTCTATGATCTATTAGTCGATCTCGGGCCAGCATGCTTATGCCCTCATGTGAGCCTGTTGTCGTTGTCATGCCACAGTGTGCATGCAAAGCCCAAGCTGCAGCTGGCGCCAGTTGGCAGCTAATGACGTGTGCCTAGTCCGAGGTCAATCATTTGAAAATGGACAATGATGTCATGTCTGGTAACATTATAGTATCCATTAAATATCTGTACAGTGAAATGGAGGAGTAGTGTCCTCGGTTCAAGGCATCAGCACATGGCCACAAGAACGCAGGTGCCGGCAGCTGTCCCAGCACGTTTTTGGATTTACAATCACGTGCGACATCATCCCCGAGGAATGGCATCGCATGGACTTTGATGCCGCAGATGTGTTTCTGGTTTCTTCGGATGCTAACAGGGAACTGCTAAACATTCTGAAGGAGCGACGCAAACACCATTGAAGTCCGCAGCAGGCACCAAGCCCTGCGTCATGAGATGATGAGTCCTTGCTGCAGTCAAATAGTGCAGTTATGAAACCCCCATTACCCTCGTTCGAGTTTGTTTTCCCATCTTCAAGGAAAAGGAGTGATCAGCCCAATCGCAGGAATGTGCGCTGGTGAGTGACCTGCTGCCTTAACCACTTCCTACGCACAGTGTTTTCCAGCAATCCTTTCAATGCATAGAGCAGAAAATCTGCAGAGAATACTGCAAATCTTTCAATTCACACAAGTATGGCCGGCTGCTTTGTAAATCATGGCATTGCCTTTGAGTGGAACCTGACAGACACCTGCATGTCTGCATGTCTAGAAGCAGGTGCAATGTTGAGTTGGGAATCGCAATCTCTTTCATTGCATGCCATGACAATCCTCACCAATAAAGGCAAACGCTTTGCGCATCGAACAGTCTTGTGCAATCCTTTGCAGAGTAGTCATCACCACACCAGCGCTGTTGACAGGCGTGACACTGCGTGCAGGTCTTTGCCGGGGTTTGCAGGAATCTCTGCCAGCAACCCTTTTGGCATAGGCGCCAGCAAGGGATCGGATGCAGCTGACAAGCAGCGTTCAGGTGAAGAGCAGAAGGGCAAGGGTGACAAGGGAGGGAAGGATGGTGATGCCCAGGCCAAGTCCAAGGCACTGGCAGAGGGTCAGAAGGAGGAACGGCACAGGAAGGACGATGCTGCAGGCAGGTCGAACAGCAAAGAGCAGCACAGCAACAGCGAGAGAGACAAGGGTCAGGAGAGCAGAGCAAAGCAGCAGAAGGAGCGAGAGGCCAAGGAGAGAGCAGCAGAGAGTCAGAAAGGGGAACCAGAGCAGAAGAATACAATGCAAGCAAACGTAGCAAGGGGTTTGGTGGGCATCTGGAGGGAGTTCAACGAAGAAGATGACAAGAAGGCCAGCGGCAGGAGCAGCGACGATGACACAAAGCAGGCGTCAGAGGCCTCAGGGAAAGAAGGGGAGGGCATAGTGCCAGATGACTCAGGGCCGGTGGCGCGAATTGTGGCATACAGTGACAGTGACAGCGATGAGCCGCTGCCCCTGCCCTTCCAGAAGCAGCGGGACAAGGCGTCCGCCACTGCATCGGACGCCGAAGCCGATGACGCGAGCGTTTCCGAGCCGGAGGGCGGCAAGAAGCGCAGATGGCCCTGGCGCAGCCTTGCAAACCGCCTGCCGGAAGAGGTCCCGCCGGTGTGCAATCCTCTGGATTCATTGGCACCCCGCACCTGACTTCCATTGCTGCGTAGTGAGGGGCCCTGCACAAGGTTTCGATGGAGTGGGTGTTGAGCAGGCTGCCATATGTAACTTAACCCTGCTGCTGTTGATTCTCAGCACATTGCCGTTGATTTTATTTTTGTGGGTGCTTGCAGAGCTGAATCTGCATGTGTTGCATGCTTAAACAATGGAAGCGATGGTCAGATCAGACATAGTGCAAGACCGCTGAATAATTGGCGCCATCTTGATCAAGATGCATGCTTGCACAGGCCAACCCTGCTTCCTTCCTATGGCGTCTCATGGGGCTGGTGTGCTGCGCAGGATGTGAGGCAGAGGGGCCTGGCGCGCGCGACGGCTGCGGCGCGGCGGCTGGGCCGGCGTCAGGTGGCGTCGGTGAAGGACGGGACGGCGCTGGCGCTGCTGCTCAAGGTGCTGCTGGTGGCGCTGCTGCGGCGCTTCCAGCCCAAGGCCGTGGCTTCCTTTGAGCTGCTCTCCCTCGCCGTGCCCCTGCCGGACCTGCTCGCGCACTGGATGGTGGGTCCCAGGCTATTGTTCAGGCAGCTTCTCCACAGGTCCCTCTTTTCTGTCAGCAGCGCCAGTGTGCGCTTGTACACGCCGTTGATCATGTTCTGCACCTCCTTTGTCGATGAGGTGCACGGTCTCAGTTGAGTAGGGCTTGCTGACCTTGCCATCCTCGGCTGGGAAGGGCACCAGGCCCACCTTCTTGTTCATGCCTTGAACTGCCACTTGGCTGTAGGCATCGGTATCCCTGCCTGTGTCCCAGCGGCTTTACGGCTGTGTCATTGATCAGAAGTTTCCAGGTGTAAAGGTGACTCTTTGGCATGTCAAGGATGGCCCTGCAATTTTCACCTTTGCTTGAGTGTCCTTTGTGCAAGGTTCTGAGAAGAGCCTGCCTTTGTCTGCTGCAGAGACGGCCGCCGGTATTAGACAGCTTCCCGCTGGCCCTGAGGAAGACGGCGCAGGATGTCGCGGCCTTTTCTGCGCCGCTGCTCCTGTCCCGAGTGTGTGGCGCGATTGCAGCTCTGCTCGTCCCCCGCCGGCCGCCCAGGCCCGTAAGGCGAAGCATCAGCGAGAGCGGTGACCCTTCTTTGGTCCCACCCCCTGCACATGTCAAACCTTCATGGTTGTGACAGCAGCAAGCAAAGTCTCACAGAGCCTTCACATCCTGCCCCAGTGGTAAAAACACTGAGGCGTGGGGCATCATACATACTTGAATTTTGCCGGTAGTATGCTCTATATGATCGATTGTGGGTTCTCTACTGCAAGAATCATGAATGGTAGTATAATTGCTGTCAATGCCCAACAAGGGCTTCTCTACTGTGCGACCTATTGCTTGTTGGGTGCCTCATGTTCACGGCTTTGTGTGGAGTCTGTATTGCAAGACTCATTGCTTGTCGGGCAATGCATATTATTTGATAGATGGAATTTTTTTCTTCTCACTCTTATCTTTTGGGGGCCACAGTGCTGGTGCTGCGGGAGATGGCAGCGGAGGCAAGAGAGGACGAGCAGCTGCCGGGGCGGCCGCTGTTGGGCGCGCCGGAATTCGCATCGCACCTGGCGGCGCACCGGGCGGCGGAGCACGCGGATGAGCTGGCGGAGATGGCGCGCGTTCTGGACGCCAAGGGAGTGCAGCTGCCGCCGGAACGCTTCGACGGCAGCAAGGCTGAGCTTCTGCGCTACGCCGCTAGCTGCGGCCTGCTTGAGGTGCGCGCTGCGTTCTCCTGTGCAGGGGTAGGAGCAGCAGACATTATCTATCAGTAGCATGCAAACGGTATGCAGCTGCAGCTGGCAGCAAAGCACCTAGGATGAGTGCAGGGCGAGCGAGCTCAGGCCTGCGGGGATGATTGTTAATATTTGGGAAATGGTCATGCAATGGTCATACAAATAGTCATGCAGATGTCTGGGCAGACCAAGCGTGGGGACTGAGAAGGGTTTTTTGTTTGCAATGCATGAGCAGTGCAAGCTATGGATTGCGAGAGAGCTTGTGATTGGAAGATTTACGTCTAGCAGATCATGCGTGGGCGCCTGTGCAGCCAGGAGGCAAGGTGGCAAATATCTGATCTTAGAGGCAACACTATCCCTGCCCTGGCTTCTGCTTAATGGAATGACTGATCGCTTTGTGCAGGCATCGAGTCCGGAGGAGCGTGCGGTGGCTATTGAGGCGGCGGCACAGGGCATTTTGGAAACGTTGCAGTGGCGGCAGAAGAGGAAATTCATGACGCCCCAGCAGCTGCACCCCTGGGACCAGCTCGTGAGCCCTTCATCCCCTCCTGTCTGCAAGCGCCGTGCGACGAGCAAACCCTCACCCCCATTCGTATGCGTCATACTTTCTCTGCTCTTAAGAGAGAGTCGTGTGAAGGGGAAGCATTGCAATGCTTGATGTGTGGTTCAGTGAGGAAACTCATGTCGGATGTTCTGCATGCACAGATCCAGTGGCATGGGAGCGACGAGGAGGGCCACCCAATTCTGCTGCTGCACCTGGCCAGGATGTGCAACGACTGCCAGAGCACAGAGCATGCCCAGCAGGCCGCTGAAGCCGTCATCTCACAGGCAAGCTTGCTCTTTGCTACCTCTTAACATCTTTCTGAAACCTTTCCCACTACCTGCTGCTGTGATTGGGCTCACAGCCACCGTCATGTGATCTTATCTGCACTGCTGCACAAAATGCATTGCTTCAGGACTCTGAACCTTTGATAGCCATGGAGTGGCAGCAGAATTTGTTGTGCTCTCAATACATGGTCATCAATGCGCAACTTGCTATGGTGGCACACCGTGCTATAAACTGCTGTCAAGCCCGGCTATGGGCAGGCTGTCTAGCATGTTTCCGGCCGGGCTGGTCCTGGAGTTTTAGATGTCAGATATGATAGTCTAATTTCCGCTGGCGGCCTTAGGTGGAGTTGGCGGTGCGGCGGCGGCTGGACAACGAGGTGGGCCCGGATCAGCTGGTGGCCGTCATCGATGCGCGCGGCGCATCAGCGCTACAGGTCACACGCAAGGTCACGCTCATCAAGGAGACCGCCCTCGCCCTCAACCAGGTCCGATCTCCCTGCAGCATGCCATGCAGATACTGTAGCATCGGAATACCACTTGGAATGTCTGCTGCTAAAGGCACCCTGTTGTTGGCGTCTGTCTGTGCCACAGCAGACTGCCTTTCTGCTGTTTTTTATCGGTCATCAGCCACATCAACATCGACCAGGCTGTTCTTTCGTCTTGGAGACTGATGTGGGCAGAGAAATGCAGCCAGAAAATTTCACGCTGATGTGTGTTGTGTGATATGCTGTGCAGCACTACCCGGGCCGCCTGCATCGGCTGTATGTGGTGGGCCTGCCGGCCAGCCTGGCATGGGTGGTGGACACCATCCGCCCAGTGCTGCACCCGGCCACGGCCGCCGCCGTGCGCACCTGCGAGGCCGATGAGGCCTGCCTGCCGCTGCCGCCCCACGTGCTCAACCCCGCCCCCGACTCGCCCTGCACCCCCGTCGACCACGCCCCCAACGGCACGGTGCGCACAATCACTGCCTTTCCTGGGGCCACTTTTTCCCTTGCGGTGAGCTCCTAGTAGTTTTGCCTTCTTCCCTTGCAAGGGGCTTCTACGTGATGCAAGGTGATGCATGGTCTGCCGAAGGTAGTCTGAAAGAGCGCATCGCTACCACGGGACTATGCTGCCCACCGGCATCGTAAATGCATGGTTACCACAAATAATTTCTAAGAAGACGTATGATATTTCTAAGGCAGCAGAACAGGCGCAAAGAGCAGGATAGCTGGTTCACCTAAGGCAGGACTGCTCAGCCTAACGATGCTGTCCAGCTGTGAGGCATTGTGAGGCGGGTCCAGAACTGCCTCCAGTGAGCCAGCTTGCTCCCTTCCTATGATGCCAAGATGCGGTGAAACAACAGGCGATAGGTACCCATACGAAAGTGAGGACTTTGGAAATGCCAGCAAGTCATCTCTCATGCATGCACCAGGAGACTGTCAGCAGCTTTCCAAAGAGACGTGTTGTCATGGCGCAGGACACGGAGTCGGATTACTGCACGCCACGGAGCACACTGGCGCTGCCGGACGTGCCGGAGCTGAGTGAGATGTCACTGCCGGCACCCTCCATCATCCGAACCACCCCCTCCTTCGCCGACGCAGCCGCAGCCTCCTGCTCTGTCGGCAATACCAGCGCCCGCAAGCGCGTGTTCATCCCCGATTCCCCCGTCACGCCCGTCACTGAGCAGAGGCGCGTCCTGCTGTTGCTGCCGCTCTCTGTCTTCCTCAGAGTTTCGTGACTGACTTCCCCATAGACAACAATCTTAAGTTGCATGACTTCATCTGTAAAATTCATTGAGAGCACTGCATGCCAAAACCTACAGAGGGCCGATGGCGGAGAACATTACGAGCATGTCTGGCAGTAGAGACAAGAGGCAGCGGCTGCAGCTGCAGCATGAGTAAATAAAAATCTACTGGCGGCTGACGGCCGAAATGCATGGCAACGCCCAAAAACGAGAAAAAGCCTCAATCCTGAACAATTGGCGCTCGCATGTCTGCCTCATAGATCTCAGTCGCGCTGATGGTAGATCCCCTGCGCATATATCACTGCAGCACGTGCTCTAGGCGACTATCACTTGTTTCTGTGCTGACTCACAAGACCGATGCAGGACGCCGCGGCCGCTGCGCCGCTGCGCCAGCTGGCGAAGCACGGGCAGCGCAGAGCCCAGCCCGCGGCTGCGCCCGTCCCTCAAGCGCTCCTCCTACAGCGGCGGCACTAGCAGCACTGCCGGCCCCGGCGGCGGCGTCTCGGAGGCCGGCCGCGCGCCGAGCACGCTGCGGCGGTCGTCGTCGTTTCCGCGGTCGCACTCTCTGGCGCGCACGCTGTCCCTGGGGGACATCCTGGCGGATAAGGAGGCGCTGGATGTGGCCGAAATCGAGGCCTCCTGCGAGGGCAAGGTGTGTCCTGCCCCTGTCTCGGCTCGTATCAGATCTCTTTTGAGTCACTACAGAGAGGGAGATAGGGGTGCGTTGCAAAGCTGTTGCTTTGTGGCGTGCTGCTGTACGGTGTGGAGATCCTGCAGTAGGACAGGGGGTTTGCGAATTAGTCTGTGGCTCCAGGTTGCCCGGCTTGGGCTCCCATGCATGGTTTTTTTCAGTGCATGAAGGCTGCTAAGGCTGAGAAGTATCTGACAGCTGATGTCAACAAGGCCCGGATCAGAATGGCAGGTCCAAGTTTACAAGGTGCATGTCTCATCGGCGGTGCCATGCCTGCACTGCCGCTGAGAGGCTGTGCCTCAGTATTGCTGGATCCTTATGAACATGATGTTTCATTTTCTCCTGGACGTGTGCTTGAGCTGGGCTTTGTGCAAGGATGGGCTCAGTGTGCACATAAACATCAGCATGCTGCTGTGCCAGCTGGATGTCGATGTGGGTGCATGTCACATCACTGGCGGTTACGGCCATGCACCTCTCTGTGGACGCTGCTTACGCTTGTCTGCTGTTCATGTGCAGGCGCAACAATGACGCAATTGATACTTCGCTTCAGCATTGCAGACGGTACAGCAGCTACCAGCTTGCTCACGGAGCAATCTATCTGTGAGGGTTTGCAGCAGATTCGCTTATTGAATGGATGATCACGGCATGCTTCTGAAGCATGGGCTCCTTGGCATATGCATGCAACTTAGAGTAGGACCTTGGTTGCGATATCCCAGTTGGTGTGTTCAGGGTTTCGAACAAGTTGGCAACATGACTGCCCACGTGCACGGGTTCCCAAAGTGTGCAATTGCTCTGAAATGTAACATTCATTCGACAGATGTGTCGTTCAGGGACTCTCCAGCAAGATCGAATTGGTAAATTCACAGATTGAGTAATGCACGAAATTATTGAATGCAGCTCAAGCATGAGCACTGTGCGGCACCGCGATTGGAAATGTTAACAATGTCAACGTTGATGGAGCATGTGTATGTGCAAACCCCAATCGTCTTGAACATAATGGGGGGAAATTTCTTTCCCATGGCGAGTAATGCAACTGTGCGAATGCGTCTGTGAAGTACTGAGAAGCTTCCTCTGGAAAGGAAGCTTCACAGCTGCTCCCCTTTTTACGTAAGGGCAGCGACAAATTCTTGGACGAAGAGTGGAGTACAATAAAGATCCCCAATCATAGAAGCAAGAAATTCTCTGTGATCGACTGGATCACTATCTTGTCTCGATTGTGGCACTTTTGGACGTGTCCGTCAGGCACCTCTCTTAGAATGACAAGCAGAAAGTTGCCAGTTCGACCGCTGGGCAGCCAGGGCATGCTCTCAAGCGCGCAAGGATTGGTGCGATGCCGGGACCAGGCGCATCAAATACCTTTAGGTGCGCTTTTTTTCTAACTCAACCTCTCCATGCGTTTGTTACTGCCGTGGTTGCTATGATGCAGCAACAGAGTGGGGTGAAAAGTCATGGGGTACCTAAAGGTCAGACAGAACTTGATGGTATCGTGCAGGAAAATGCAGCGGCCTTCTATGTCCAGTTGACCGGTGATGAGAAAGCATACCTTGAGGAGATCTTCACTCCTGACAAGGTGGGCCCTCCCAGTGGGAGAAACTTCTCAATTATAATATTCATATCGCAGATGCATTCCAGCAGAGCCCATTTTAAGTCAGCAAATTTGGCTAGGAAGCATTGATACAAGACAATATATTTTTGCGTGCCCGAGTCTTCTCCTCATTCATGACATTTCCAAAATTGCTCAGTGTTCTGATTGCAATGCAGTCAGTGCATGTGCTCCTGCAATTGCGCAAGGTGTGGCTCTCATGTGATATCTGGTCATGATGCAGGTGGTGGGCATGAGAAATCACCCGATAACTGGGAGCATGTGTTATGACGCAGCCAAGGACTCTTGATATGCCCAAGTGGACATTGCTTGGCTAATGGCACAGGCTAATGACACAGGCCCTAGGGCCGGAGAGCCACTGGCAATTATAATTAGGCAACTTGCTTGAAACTGTTAAAACTTGGTTTTATTTGACCTGGAGGCGTGCTGCTTAGTACTAAAGCTCAAGGATTTCTTTGGAAAGTGGAGTGGTGCACATAAAGTGTGTGCCTGTGTGGCTATGACATGCAGCGTGGCATGCATGGAAGAATGCTGCCTTCTGCTTTGCCACGTCACTTGCTGGAAGGGGGCGTGCTTCTATTTTGGGATCGTCCCAATAATCACTTCATCTTGAGATGAAGACCTATCTAAACATTATATATGTGATCGTACCTTCCTCTTCATTCCATCATTATATATATATCGTGTGTTAATACTGTTTTACAAATACCCATTCTGGGAAATCGCCAAGCTTTGCCCCATGCGGATCTGTCTTCGTGGACCGTTCTGCAACGTATGTAATCCCTATTTAGAAATATAATTGTGAAATGTTATATTATCCTAGCAAGTATAAAGATAACCTGTTTATGGCATCTAGACATCGATGGGCCATTTCTCTTTGCACATGCATGTGCCTGTGCATGCCCATCTGTAGACACAGATGTTCACCGTATCCTGCGTCGCTCTTATTACGCCTCATCGCATTCAAATGATTTTCCATGCCCTAATCTTTACAGGTAGCTCTCAGGAAGGGGCACTATTTCCCAGGAATGGTGGACTCTGCAGTACTACGTGCTCCAGGTATTTTATGTGCTAAGATTTATCAACACTGTAGCGATCACATACCACTTCTTCTTGAAGATTGAGGGTCTGCAGCGCTCTCACACACTGCTGACTGATCCATTGGGTGTCACTGCCAGCTGGGATTTGGCGCAAGGTCGCTACGCGCCCCTCGCAAGAAAATGGCGCCGAATTTGATTTTGATCTTTTCACCATTGGCGGAGGCAGCGCTGGAGTACGAGCAGCCAGATACAGCGCTGGCCTTGGTGAGACACACTCTCAATTGCAATGCCTGGCATGTTCCTGGTGCCTACCAGCTCGATTGTAGAAATTGCCAGATTTGATGAGCCATTGAAGGGAGCTTCATCTTGGTCATTCAGGCGCAAAGGTGGGCTTGTGTGAGTTGCCGAGAGACCTGATCTCCAGCGATGAGAAGGGCGGCACTGGCGGCACTTGTGTGCTGCGCGGCTGCGTCCCCAAAAAGCTCATGGCCCTGGCTGGGCTCTTTGCTGAGGACGTGCAGGATGCGGCCAGCTTTGGGTACCGCAGCCCACCAGCCAAAGCATCATGCCAATTCACCTGCATGTCACCTGCATGCATTGCCTGGCACATTGTTGAGCCATACCCATCTGACTCACTTCTGCTAATTCCTGTGGTCGATGCGCATCATTGCGATGCCCTGATCTGCACGACAGAGTCTGAGCAAACGCATGCGGGCCCCGTAGAACGGGGCACAGCACCTTAGTAACGGCAATACTTACTGATGGGAATGGCATGGTCAGGTGGGAGGTGGAGGGGCCGCCTCAGCTGAGCTGGGAGAAGCTGCAGAACAATAAGCGGCGCGAGCTAGAGCGGCTGAGCGATCTGTACATGGACAACCTGAAGAAGGCCGACGTCGAGTTCATTGAGGGGCGTGCGCGAATCGTAGACCCCAACACTGTCGAGGTCAACGGAAAGCAGTACAGGGTGAGATTTAAACTCCAAACGCAAAGTTTATCTGGCTACTGCCGAGCACCACCTGTTGTGCCAAGCACCACCTATTGTTGAGAAGCTGTCGACATCTGAGTTGTGCTGTTGAGCTAGGTGTCCTTGACAAGGCCTCAAAAGTTCATGTCTCTGGTGAAAGGGTGCCTTTCAGGGGCCGTGCGTCGTCATCCCTGGCAGATTAGTTTCTGATATCTGATCTCTTTGGACATCTTGCAGGCAAAGAACATCCTGGTCGCGACGGGGGGTGCAGCCAGCATTCCACCCATTGATGGGGCGAGGGACTACGCCATCACCAGCGATCATGTCCTCAATCTGGATGAGCTCCCCAAAAAGTGCGATCCTCACCATTCTTGCCCAGAAAATTTTGCAGCACCGCTGCCCGCCTACAAGTTGTAGAAGAAAATATTTGCATGAAGCCTCTGCCTTGCTGATATCTTATTCCTGTTGTTAGTTATGTAAGTAACCAGCGCTGTATGATGCAACTGTCTCTGCAGGCTGGTGGTTGTGGGCGGCGGCTACATTGGCTGCGAGCAGGCGTCCATCTTCAACAACCTTGGCACAGAAGTCTACCTCCTTGTGCGCCAGGTGCTGCTCAGCCCAATTTTGTTGAGTTATGCAGAAGTGTAAGACTATGCATGCTTGTTGCACTCGAGGAGCATGACCATGATGTCCTCCTCACTGGCCCCTGCAAACAGTCAGAGACCCCATGAGATAATTCAATGGTGCCTTTTAGACAAGGACATCTCCCTAACGATGTGGCTCTGGTGGATTAATGACTGACAAGATACACCTGTGCTGCAGGACCTGCCCCTGGCTGGGTTTGACAGGGAGGCGTGCGCATTCGTCATGGAGCAGTACAAGCTGAGGGGCCTCCATGTTTACGGGCAGAGCTCGCCCACGAAGGTGTCCAGAGGGGCTGATGGGAAGCTGACTGTGCGCGTAGAGCCGTACAAGAGGGATGGAGATCCCTTTGACATTGAGGATGTCGACCAGGTTTGGCTCACAGCTTGCACCGCATGGCATGACATGCTGCTCCCAAATAGATACACGTCAGGGTGTCCGAAAATGTGCTGTGATTGGTGATATTGAATGCTTGATGGGGTCTTGGGATGAAGATTTGGATTGTGGCTGTTGTTGGCAGGTGCTGATGGCCACTGGGCGGAAGCCCAAGACACAGAACATTGGCTTGGAGGATGTTGGGGCAGAGATCGACGAAAAGGGCGGTCTAAAGGTGACGACCTGTATTGCAACCCAAACATGTGCAAACTTATTTCCTGCAAGTATCTCTTGCACCAGATCTATTGACTGTAAGTCGTGATGAAGCTTGGACTGTGGGAATGCAGGTGGATGAGTTCAGCAGGAGTGTGAGCGTGCCCAGCATCTGGGGCATTGGCGACGTGACTAATAGGATCCCCTTGACACCTGTCGCCCGCATGGAGGGCAGCGCGCTCGCCAAGCACCTGTTTGGGTGAGCCTGTTCAAGTCCCCCACGCATGCATGATGGTCCCTCTCTACGCAGAGGAGAACTGCCTCTGCTCTACACGATAGCCCTATTATCCCATGTGCCTTTGCCTACTGGTAAAGTATGCATGCAGAATATGTTGCAGCCCTTCCTTCAGCTTGTCTGCCTCCAGACCTTGTCCTTGGCAGGAGCAGCGTTTGGGCCTTGGATCAATTATAAGCATGCAAGGTGATACAAGTACCGTAGTGACAATTTACCGATGGTGGGTTGGCAGGGATGAGGGGGATGTGAAGCCTGACTACACAGCAGTTCCCAGCGTGGTGTTCTCCAGCCCACAGCTGGCGTATGTGGGAAAGAAGGAGGACGCTGCAGTTGAGGAGTATCAGGATGTGGACATCTACACTTCAAAATCCACGTGAGAAGCCCAGTGATTACATCCATATTTCTCCTGCAGGAACCGAGCACCCCTGGATCTCTGAAAAAGTAATTATTGCATTGCTGTGCATCGCACAACCTTAAATGTCATGCGGTGGCGTCTCGCATTGTGACTGCAGCTCAGGTCTTGTGCCTCAAGGGGTGCCAATGAATAGATCCTAAAAGCTGTTGGCAAACCCATCATTCTGCCGGATGAGTAGAATTCAAATTTGAAATTGTGTGCAGGCCCATGAAGAACACGCTGGGGCGCAAGGATGTGAAGGAATTTGTCAAGGTGGTGGTGTCCGCCAAGGACAAGAAAGTGGTCGGCTTTCACATGGTCGGCGCAGAAGCGGCAGAAATCTTGCAAGTGCGCCCCTGCAAACTTCAAAGACAACAGCTGTGCACTTGCACCAATGCGGCTGGAAAGCAATCTTCAAGACTGCAAGACTTGGTTGTTCAAGGCCGGTTCGCTGGAGCACGTCTCTCTGTAGCAGCAGAGTCATGTCAATGGAGGGCTGTGTTTCATGCATGCAGGGCTTCGCTGCAGCCTTGTATGCGGGCATCACAAAGCCGCAGCTGGATGCAACCGTGGGCATCCACCCGTCCAGTGCCGAGGAGTTTGTGACAATGACTCAAACCACTCGCAAGTACCGGGGCGGCAAGCTTGTGGAGGGAGAGCCTCTCAAATGCTGAAATCCTTATCTTTGAATCTAAACTACTGGAGTCATTCCAATTTGGCTGATTTTGGACGCAAATGGAGACATGAAATAATGGCGCTTACCAGCGGATAGGTAGCTGACTGTCAGAACTGGAATTCTTTGAGTCCCATCAATGTGGAAACTCTGTCATTGCATTCGTGATACTTGTGGCCACTGTAACTATCACTGCGCTGCTTCGGCGACCTTGAGATGGGGTGTTTCCTGCTATGGGCCAACCGGTACTGTTTTGGACTGTATCGATTGGACTGACTTCAGTCCTCATCAGTATAGAAGTTCAAGAAGCAAAAATAAAATTTTAGTGTAAGGGAGGCCGCATGCAGGTGGCAGGGCACAAAATGGGACTGCGTGGTTTGGCAATTGCCTCTTGGGTGTTTTTAATTCTGGCGCTCAGAGAGCGGCAGTTCTGTAATGTTGCAAGGTGACAGCATGATGCATGGGTGGGCTGTGCGATATGAACCCTCAGGCCTGAAAATATCGGAATCTCCTGCTATGTGTGGGAACTCAAAGGCTTCAGGCATGACCAGGAGATCAACATGGCACGTCTCAGTGGCAACCAATGGAATACTCCTGTAACCTCTCCACCCATTCGAAAGTTCATGATACAACACCCCCCCCAAAAAAGCAAAAACATGTAAAAGACGAATGAGCGTCCAGCGACTCGATCCCATGACCTTCTAAGTACAGTGGTGCGGGGACTGGGATCTTAACCCCCAGTTGGAATACCCCAGGAGAGTCGTTCCTGTACGACGCTCGTAAAGCTGCTGTTTTCGAAATTATAAGTAGCGAACCTCTGCAGCTTAACTAGGCTTCATCGATGCCCATCTTGGCATGCGGCAGAAGGAATCGCAAAACTTGTGATTATATCAATATCAATAGGTAGTGTAAAATAAAATTGGAGTGAGAAAGGGAGCAATCACGGGAGTATGAGGGGCCTGCAAATCCTTGCCAGATCGCCTGATTCGATCTGCTGGTAAGTGAGGAAACGATATTCCAGGAGCTGTCCCCTTTTCACACTATCTATGCACTAATCCTAAAGAATTCTTATGATAGTATCATCTGAGGTGAATGTTTTCAGGTCATCGCTGTATTCCTCAGGACAAACTTTCTGCTGCAGGACTGAGACTCTCGTCGATCTGAACTCGATCTGGTTCCAATGCACTAGAAAGATTCATGAACGGCCGAAAGCTTTACAGCAATTGCCAAGCCTCCTGGACTGGTACAGATGCGCTTTCATAGATCCAAGCATGCAAGATGGGTCCAGCCAAATCGAGAGACAGACCCATACTGCGATTGAGCAGAGCTTCAATACACAGCAACATCCCCCGCAGCAAGAGTACTTGTGTCGCGCGCACCAGTGCTCGAGGCGATCAGCAGCCAGACACCTGAAGGAGTCTTTGAGGCAATTTTCAGCTGGTGCTCCATCAGCTGCTGCACTCCGCCATTCCACTGCCTTGCCGCAGCCTTTCAGCTTTGCACGGCGGTCCTTCACCTCAGCCATCACTGCTGGAGCAAAGGAGCGGCTTGAGAGGCTCAAAGCCCGACATGAGGAGCTCTGCACACAGCTTTCAGGTGAGCACAAGCTGTCAGCTCAATCCCAGACACTTTGGCTCAAATGTATGTGCCAAGCCCCACTGTGCCTACAGGCCACATGATCACATGGCATGCATGGAGGGTGAAAGACAGCTCCACATGGTGGTTATGAAGGGCACGTGCTGCAGGAGAGCATATGAACAGCCTGCCTCAGCAGGAGTTGACAGCGCTGAATGTGGAGCTGGGAGAGCTGACACCTGCTGTGGAGGCCTACAATGCGCTGCAGAGGCTGCTAGACGAAGCCAAAGAGCTGGAAGGCCTGACCAGCGGCGAGGATGAGGATATGCGGAAGCTGGCCAGGGAGGAGCAGCAAGTGCTTCAGGAGCAGGTGGGCTCCTGAGTACCATGATGACGGCGCAGCACTAGACAGCATGACTGGCTTGATGCGCTCTGAGATGACTTGCCCTGAACTCGCATGGCGAGACTTTATGCCAGTCCACATACGTGCTTAGACCTGGCGGTTACCACAAGCTACGGCTAGCGAAGGCCTGCCACCTCCAACAACACACACATAAGCACGTGTTTAGTTCTGAAAGACCTTGGCACGTTCAAAAATCTCCACGCCAGGACTGTCACCCACGCATGGAGTTCCTGCACAGTCTGCCACTGTCAGCAGCATTTCACCCCCTTTCCTCATGCATGCCTCAGGTGCCGGCACTAGAGCAGGCGCTGCTAGACCAGCTGCTGCCCAGGGACGAGGCCGACGAGAGGGGCGCCGTGCTGGAGGTTCGCGCCGGCACGGGTGGCGATGAGGCCGCACTGTTTGCCGGCGACCTCTTCCGCATGTATCAGCGCTTTGCCGAGCTGCGCCGCTGGAAGTTCGAGGTGCAGTCCCCCCAACTGGCAGCATACTGCTCCCCTTTTTACTGCATCTGTCGATTAGAAGGGCGCGCCCAATCAGCTTGCCATCACTGCGCTGCAACTTGTTTTTCAGAGTTGTTGCAAATGAAATTGTTTGGGCATGCTTCCAAAATTGAAGCGTTTGGACACTTCGAACTGATGCGAGTGTAGCTCTTGCAATTTTGCTTGTGATACCTCTTTTGGGACATAGGTGCAGAGAACTCAAAGGGTCTCGCATGCGATGCCCACGGCACAAGCTTGACAGAAACCATATTGCTGAAACATACATCGCCATACAAAAATTGAAGATCTTTGAGTGTTTGTCTGCTGCGATGCAGGTGCTGGAGATGGCGGAGAGCGATGTGGGCGGCTTCAAGCTGGCGAGCGCGAACGTGGCGGGCCGAGGTGCATACGGGTCGCTCAAGTGGGAGAGCGGCATCCACCGCGTGCAGCGCGTGCCCGTAACCGAGAGCTCCGGCCGCGTGCACACCAGCGCCGCCTCCGTTGCTGTTATGCCGCAGGCCGATGAAGTGCGCGCCCTGACTGAAATGCTGCTCTGCTTGTGAAGAAGAAGATGATGTATCATCTTTGCCTTCACACCTCTGGCAAAGCGGCTGCTATACCCAACCCTGCCGCATGCTGAAGAGCTGGGGCCGAAGCTCGATCTATGGAAATTGCAGTGAGTGGTAGCGCAGTCAAAGGACATCACCCATGGTGCAGGTCAAACACTTGCCCCTGACTTTATCATTCCTCTGCTTGCCAATGAGACCGCCTCTTTCTGTCACACTCTGGTGGCTGCAAAGATAATTTCATCCGGCCAAGGATGTGCGCGACGTGCACTCTGCCTTACTTGTCTTGATTGACTGTATTTTGACGGCAGTGCGGATTACTGCACTTCACTGAAGAAATGTTCGTGAAGTCAAGTGCGGTGACCAGCGGTGCTGTCAAGTCGCAGTCAAGTATGATCACCCTTGCTGTGCTTGTCAATGAGGTGGCGAGGTCTCATAATCATCCTTTCACTTCGCTGGGAAGGGGCAGCGGCAGTGGCCAGTTCCCGCGTATCTGGGCAGGCGTGCAGAGAGTGGTGCTTACAAGGCTGGAAAAGGACAAAGGCGCTCTTTTGAGGCTGAGAGGGCCAGGGTACGTTGCTCTTGTGTCACTGACTTTCTGCTTGTTTGTCAGGTGGATGTGAGCGTGAGGGATGAGGACCTGCGCATAGACACGTACCGGGCGGGCGGCGCGGGCGGCCAGCACGTGAACACCACCAACTCGGCCGTGCGCATCACTCACATCCCCAGCGGCCTCGTCGTCGCCATCCAGGCACGCCACCCGTCACCTGACACCTTGTTGTCCTCTTGTCAGACATGCAAATTCTTGGATGGCAGTGGCAACAGCACATGCTAACCAAGACAGCAGAGACTGTGAGATGGTGCTCGATCTTGGAACTGCTTTGACAACATGCTCTCGGTGCGGGCTTGCTCTGCTTTCCCATGTGGCCCTAAATGGGTTTTCACCACTGCAAGGATCAAAGGCAGCTCCCTGAAGTGTTGACGCATGGTGGCAGGACGAGCGGTCGCAGCACAAGAACAAGGCGAAGGCGCTGAAGATTCTTCGTGCGCGGCTGTTTGACGCGCAGCGGCAGCGGCAACGCGCTGAGCAGTCTTCCGAGCGCAAGGGGCTCATCGGGTCGGGGGACCGCTCCGAGCGCATCCGCACCTACAACTTCCCCCAGGTGCGCCGCTGACTCATCGCATGCATGCGCAAAGACTTCGCTGCATGCAAGAAGGATGTTCATCCAGATCTAGATGTCTTCTCTCCCTCTCTCTTCTTCCTTCCACATGCCTGTGTCCTGGCTGATTTCGAACACATGACGTCCGAAATCATGCATGTCGTATGATTGGCAAGTTTATGTCATTGTGTTTTGAAGAAATGTTTCACCATTAATGCAGGGCAGCCACTGTTCACCTCTGCAATGGTACTGACAGCTGGACTGTGGTTTTGTGGAGCAGGGGAGAGTGACGGATCACAGAGTGGGCCTGACAGAACATGGCATCGAGGGGGTCTTGAGTGGAGCTAGCCTGGACACCTTCATAGATGCATTGAGCACCCACCACAAGCAACAGCTGCTTTCTGATCTGGGGCAGTAGTACTGAAGCTGTATGTGTGTTGACATCAGCGCTCAATGACCGGCCAGATTTTTAAAAGAAATCAGAGTCACAGGAGCGCAAGATATACTAAGCTCTCAGCTGACGATTCGGAAGTCTTCTGCACATCATCTTGTCAGAAAAAGTGCTGTTACAGACATTAAGGAAGACTACATCTCATCTATTTATGTCATCTGCCAATGGCTTGCATGAGCATCACCCTGAAAGTTTACACAGTCCAAAACAGCATATGCACAGGTGATGAGAATCTCCCTTAAAAACAAACCCAGTGAAAGTCTGAACAGTAAATGTTCAAGAACAACGTGCAAGACAATAGTTACAGGACACATACAGTGGGTCATCTGCCCTCCTAAGACTCCATGGCCACGCTATTAGCAGGCTCTGTGCTGTCATGCGCCCGGCCGCCACCAAACACAAACCCTCCCGGCTGCTGCTGCGCAAAGCCGATGCTCTGGATGGGAGATGGAACAAATGTTGCAGGCGGCGGCGCTGGCGCATCCCTGTATCAAAACAATGTCAATCTGGCGTTCACTGGCGCAAGCAGAGAGGGCAGGCTCGGCATACGAATGCAAAGCCTGATACTTTACACCAGGGAGCACAGACATACAAGGCAGTCAATATGAAGCGTGCAAGCATCAAGCCGGGCGCCAAAATGGGAGAGGAGGCTGCCTTCCAAGTGAACATTGCTGACATATCCCCTGCGAAACTTTGCTGATCTCTGCCGCGAGCATGGCAAGGCAAGCTCATAGAAGCAAAGAAGTCCCAGTAAGATGGGGGCTGAGAGCCAGACAGCGTCTATTTCATAGCTGTGGAGGAGGCAGGGCTCACCGCCAGGCCCACTGGAAATCTGCATGGGTGGACAGGCCAAAGGGAGCAGCGCTGTTGCTGCCACCGCCTGATGAAGCTGCGCTGCTGGGGGTGTATCCAGTGGAGGTCGAGCCCAGCAGCTGGATCTCCAAATTCTGCAGTCTTTCCACCTCGGCTGCGCATTAACATAGCTCTCAGCGTGCATTTCTCAACCACACATGCCACAGAATACAAGGACAACCGCTGGCACCTGTGTCATTTCACACCACCCATTTGCAACCATCAGGATTCAGGGACAACTGACATGTATGGCAAATGGGGTTGTATAATGATTTGGGCGTCGTGTTGAGCAGGGTTCATGGAGAAGACTGACCTGGCGTGAGCTGTGTGGCGGGCCTGTGCTCCTTGACCCATTTGTAGGAGTCGCACAGCCGCCACCTCCGGTGTTTCATGAGATATCCAATGACTATCGCAGGTGACCTGCAGCATTGCTACACTCTCAGACTTGACTGCAATTGTGGCCAGGCAGAAGCAAAATCAGGCAGAGCGATGGGATCTACGCACCGTGAGACCCCCTTCATGCAGTGCACAAGCACTCTCACATCCTTCCCATCCTTTTCTCTCTCAGCAAGCACTGAATCTGCATCACAAACGAGACATTATCAGTTCCTTGAATGAATGGCAACGCAAGCATGAACCTTGAAAAGATCCAACACATTGGCAGATGTCCTGGCAGATGCTTACCTAAGAACTCAAAACACTCCTCAAAGCTTGGTGGAGACGTGCTGACTGTGTGATATGTGAAGGAATTTTTGTAGAGTGGCTGACAGGAGGGCACTGTCTGCTCCTCCACATGACACAGCTCAGTTACGTAATATTACTTTGACACTATCGGCAGCAAAGAATTCTCATCAGGTGGCATGGCAGCACGCACATTGAGGATGTGGGTTATGCCCACAGTCTTGAGGAGCTCTGATCTTGACGCACTGTCATAGCTGCCAAGGTAGAGGAACTGTGGGAGGATGTTGCTCGGGTAGGCGCTGGCTTGCTGAGATGCTGCATCTGTTTGCGGCATTTGATGGCCACACACGCTGCATTGCTCCCCACCTTCATACTGCAATGCCGAATCTCGATTGTTCAATCCTGCTTGAGATCTCTTCTCAAAAGCCCTCAGGAGAGCTTTTGGTTTTCAGATGAGCTGCAACACAGCCGAGTGCTTCCTATGATGCATTATGACCAGAAATCGGGGCACCACATTTCCTTAACCCTTAATATTGCGTGACCATGGCGTTACTACAATCACGAGGAACCTCATTCCTCTGATAACTTTTGAGAAAGTTATACTGATGTGTGATGATAAGACATCGCTTTCGAGCCAACGCGGGGTCTTCCCATGATCACCCTCCAGACCCAGCTGTGTGGTGTGTGCTGATGTTCAGCAGCAACTTGCACACATTCTGCACCGTCCATTAAAGGATAACGTGCTGTGACAGGAAGGCGTACATCGTGATAGTGCTGGCAGATGTGGCATGGCTCTTCTCTCTCCCTTCTCTTCTTCATCCCTGTCACCACTGATACCGCCAAATCTTCACCCAACTGTCTCCTTTGCACACGGTAGATCGCAAGTGATGTCAGTACGATGGTAGATCTTCAGATAGTAGCAAGTAACCAGCATGCGCTTGTCAACCGCAAGAAATGGTTCTTACAAGTGCAGCAAACGAATCGTGCTGAGCCAAGTACGGGCACTCGCAGCGTCCCATCGCCCCCATCGGGCCTGCCCGCTTGAGATGACGATCTTGGATGGGGAACTGAAAGCAGGCAAAATTTTGCATGTGGTCAACAACAAAGCCATTGTAATTCTAATCAGCATTGAGTACAAGGCCAAGAAACTCGATTGATTGTGCCATCGTTGTCCAAGACAGAATATACATGGACACATCTCTAGTAGAGCTTTATTGACGACTGGGTCCAGTCGAGAATTACAGGTAAAGAAGTACGTTCATTGACTTAATGACAGATCCCCACATCTTACGTTCCTTGTCGGGAAGCTGGCTGCCTAGAAGAATGCCTTTCAGGTGGGTCTCCATCACAATCCTTTACAATTTGATATTGTGATCAAAGATCCTGAAACTTCAATATGCCCTTTTTCTGCACATTTAATACCTCTGCACATTAAATACTATTTGCAATGCATGTAATGCTCAGGGCTGGACCATGGGAGAGGGGAAAGGTTCAGCATATGTGCTTGGCAGCAGCTAAGGGCTTTGGCAAGACTTCCACCAAGGAGCAGCTCCCAGCTGACAAGCAAAAGCGCAACAAGAAGAACAGTGACTTGGCAGTGGATGGCTCATCCAGCAAGGTCAGCCTTCTCCACCTCTAATCCACCAGGACTTATCTTTGCAGTATCCTTGGCCGGTGGTCACCGCACAAGAGTTAATACAAATGAGATTGTCTGTGGTCACCAGGCTGTGGACAGGGCTGTGAGGGCGGTGGAAGGGAGGAAGTCTCGGCCAGTCGACCCCAGGGAAGCCTCAAAGGGGCGGCTGGATTATGCTCAGGTGAGCAGTCCTGTGCCTTCAGCGCCAGCCGGGATCATTGGATCAAGGCAAGGTCATGTCTTTTTGGGGGAATCTAAGCACAGGTCTGCAAACTGCAACCCCTGAGAAGGCAAGTCAGCAGGGCGGCAGCAAGACAGCAGAAGCACACAGTGAATCATCCAGGCTGAGCAAGAATTGAGAGCCTGTTGTGTGCTACATGCCAGGTGAGCGACTGGGGGAGCGGCGAGCCTGCGGATCTGGATGCGCTGCAGGTGACCTCCTTTGAGGCCGATGGCGGCCCGGAGCGGCCATTCTACGAGCAGCTAGCACGGCGCCTCGCCCAGCTGGAGGCAAGCCGCAGCCGTCCTGCCCACCTTGCTGCACATGGTAGCCTAGATCGTAGCTGTATGCAGCATAAGCAGAACCATAGTCTTCCCCTTGTAAGAACCAGAATCTGATGGACCCTCCCATGCAAGCTCTTCACGCTTCCCTTTTCAAGGTAGGGCCTGCTGCTGCAATGCAGATTCTCACCGCAAGGCTGCGGCTCTCATGAAATCTATGGGGTCGTCTTGTACATGCAATTTGTGGCTCTAAGAGCGATATCTGGTGCTTGAGCCTTGAGGACATTGTCAGGGCGTGCACAAGATCAGAAACCACAAAAGACATGTTTGCCAAAGAACCCAAACCCCATGTTGGCAGATGCATGACAAGCATTTGTCGTGGCGCGCGTGCAGAGGCAGGGGGCGTTGAAGGTGGCGCAGCCGAGGGGAGCGGGGCCGCTGCCGCCGTTCCACAAGTGGAGCTTCAGGGAGGAGCGCTACATCCAGTGGCTGGCCGACATGCACACCGTCCACTACGCCCTCGAAGCCGCCCTTGCAGACGCCGTCACCGTGGCCGCCACTGAGCACTACGGTGAGCCCGCTAGTGCCTATGGAACTCTGTGCCTGAGTGCTACAGGTGCCTAGATTTATCGGTGCTAGAGGCTGCTGCTGCCTGGCTTGCATGCAGCCCCTTGTGTCAAACCACCAAGCCCAGCAGGAATCATGCATACTTCCCAAGGCATGCCGTAGCTCTGAACAGATATGTTGCTTGGACTTCAATTCTTCAGCCAATCTTAGATAAGTCCGCTCAAGGGACTGGCTAAGTTGGCATGTGCGGCAAGCAACACACCATGAGTGAATGATAGAGTTCTGACGAGGGAGTGCCCTGCGCTATGGCAGGTGACAGCGAGTTGTTGGAGAGGGTGTTTACAGCGCTGGGCTGCTTCAGCGAGGAGCGGGGCCTGGACCGGTCGCTAGAGATCGCAGCGGACCTCAACAACATCGCCAAGGCCTCCACTTTGACGGAGCCAATCGAGCTGGCGCCCTCGCCCAATGCGCAGGCGTACGCAGACTACCTGTGCCGCCTGGGGCTGCTCTGCACCGAGGAGGACGAGGCGGCAGAGATCGAGGAGGCCGCGCTCAGGTTTGGGGGACCGCACTTTAAATCTGCCTTCACTTGAGGGCCCTAGTCATGAGAGCCTGTTTGCACTTGCTGCATAGAGCCCTCTTCAAAGAGGCTGTGTCCTCAGCTGCTCAGGGCTCAATTGGCCTTCTGAGGCTGCATCGCCTGAAGCTCCCTTTATATTTGGCCTCCTTGGTGGATGTCCAGGAGGGAAGCAACCCAGAAAAGGTGCTGCACTGTGATGCCTAGACCATGTTCTTCTGCCGCTCCCTTGCCATGGGTGCATCGCCCGGAAAGTGTCGGGTCGCAACAGGGGAGGGCGATGGGTAATTTCTGCGGGGTGCAGGCTGGTGGCAAACGCGTACCTGGTGCATGTGACGCACCTGACCACCGGCATGCGCATCGGCGCCGCAGCCGCCGAGAAACTGGACCTCTTCCCGGTGAGTCACCCTCGAGAGCCTCTCCCTGCCCCCATACTGTATCATTATGCATGCGCCGCGTGCGTTGTGGCACGGCGCTTGCATGGAGAAGACATGAGCTTGTCTGGCATATTGCTGCGTATTGGCAATCAGGGGTGTGCTGAGGGTGTGTGGGTGCTTCCAAAACAGGCGCAGGCGCTGAACTACTTTCAGACGTGGCCGGAGGGCGTGCTGCCGGACCCGCTGGCGCTGTGCATCGCGAATGTGAACGCCGCGGGAGACGCGCTCAGCCTGCAGCAGCGTGAGGCGGTCATGGCAGAGCTGCCCAAGGCCATGCCCAAGATCAGCCTGCTGCTCAGCCCGCTAGCCCACACCAAATGATTTAGAGGCGCTGCCCCGGGGTCTGATAGGGTGTCGAGGGTATTGTGGTCACTTTGGAACATGTGATTTGAATGAGATTTGCAAACATGCCCAGGATCAGCCTGCTGCTGCTCACGCCCCTGGCGCAAACGATGTCGAGGCGCTACCCCTTACAGCGCAGGGGTATCGGCAATATTATGGTCATATCAGAATTTGTTGTTTGAATAAGGTTGCCTCACATGCCCGCAGTGGAATCATGCTGGGCGTTCTTGCTTTGGCGCAGTGGACTGGCCCATGGGTGTAGTATCAGAACAGATGAATTTAGTCAGTTGTGATGCTTTTGACGGACACTTGCCGCTGTGGCACTGACCACGAGACGGTTGAGATGATCTCAAGAGTATGCGGCGCACGCAAGTATATTGAGCCAGCATCTGATTTCAATTTTCCTTGCTGCGACTATTACAATACACTGAGAAAGTGCTACGGACAAATAGAGTCCCTGCCAGCTCTCAAACTACTTCACGATCCACTCTCGCGAAACATGCAACCGTGTTGATACAAAGAAGCTAGCACAATGTCCCGCTGTCATGTCAACATGCAACCTCTGAGAAAACATGCTAGATGCGGATAATGAATTCATAGCGTTGAAGTCCAACTCTCACTGATGTCCTGCCTCTTTGATAGCTCAAATTGCCAGGGCAACAATCTCTCGTACAAATCTCCCTGCTGCTCAGCTAAAATTTACTCAGCTATCAATGAGCAGGCTAGACAAATTTGCCCAACATACCTTCATAATTCCCTGCCGAAAGATGAATCATTGGCAACCCGTGTGGCAGCTGCCAAAGAATACGATCCGTGCACAGCTCAGGGCATCCAATCAAATTTAGCTTGCCTACACTCATTTGTTTCTGCAAGTAGGCACCATTTCCCAGGATCCCCTGCAGCTGTTTTGCTGAATGTGTCAGCCCAATTCTAATGTCCCAAAGCCAGGGCAACCGACATAACTCTTGCTGCACTCTGCACATTGCTTCCTGCGACATGCCCACAGCATTGACTGCAGTACTCCTAACACAGCAAATGCTTCAATTCCAGCCAGGTCAACAGTGCATCAGCTCTCCCCCAATTCCCCTTGATCCTGGATTTCCAGTCAGACTAGTTTCCATCTATATTTTAACCCGTTCCTGCCACACCCCTCATGATCATTCCTCCTACAGTCTGCACCTATGGCTTCTGCCCATGTCGAAGACATTGCGGGTGCCATCCACAATAGCGCCACTCTGTGCCATGCAGCCCACCAGGTGCATGGAATTTACACCTGGTCGGCAAGAAAGATCTGTCTGCCGATCTCCAAAGCAGTCCACGCTGGCGCGGGGATGTGCGCAGTTGTGCGCATGCGCGTCTACATGGTGCTGGGGAGGACCTTGCGCTGGATCCAGTAAAAGGGCTCCTCCTTCTCGTAGTCGAAGGGCACGTAGTTCTGCTCCTCGTCGTAAACGTGCAGCTCCGTGAAGATGTACTTCATCATCCGCCAGTTCCACGACGCCTCCGTCATGTACTGCACCAAACGAACGCAACAGATAAGAGCCATGTAAATTGCTTTTCACAACACAACACAGAGTGCAGCAATTCCTGAGACACACTCCAGGACAAGCAAGGTAATATATTAGATCCATTCCCAATATCCCAATATTCCTAGCAAAACTGGAAAAGTTAGTTGGGCAATATAATATGAGCTTTCTCTCCGTGATGAGTGCGCGCTGTGCAGCAAAGGGCTTGGGTGCACACCTGGCCCCAGTTCTGGCGGAGGGAGTCGGTGGCCGCGCGCAGGTTGTACCAGGGGATCTTGCTGTTCACGTGGTGGGGCACATGCACGTTAATGTCGTGGCACAGGAACTCCACCCTGCACAAAACAACCTCGTCAGCCTCTGACAACGGAAGCACCAGATTATGCACCGCTCAGTGTCTGGGCACCATCGGTGCAATCTACACACCCCCAGGACATGGCCAATGTGCAAAACCCTCTCCTCCATGCTCCTTCCAGCGCGTTCCTCGACACTAATTTGAATCAGCGCTGTGCACGATTAGAAGGCATGCATATGGGCAACAGTGAGAGAGGAGCATGGCAAAAGCAGGAGCGCACCAGCGGGGGTAGTCGCAGTGCACTGTGCCGGAGAGCTGGGCCTTGGCGGCGTTCCACTCGCCGGCGGGCTTGAAGGGGATGTGGGGCGCGGTGTGGTGCACCACCGTGAAGGTGGACATCCAGAAGTGGTAGCCCAACCAGGGCATGAGCCAGTACTTGGCCACGCCCGCCAGCCCTGTGAAATATCCGATCGTGGGAATTCCAATGAATGCGAAAGCTGCAACGGCCGCCAGAGACACCAGCACCTGCACATTGCCACCGCGCATGTCAGAGATCTAAAAATTGCGGCTCAAAAGATAAAAACTTGGTCCACCCAAGACGCTGACGTGTCACAGGCTGAGGCAGACTCGAAGCAAGGTTGCAGACCGACCCCTCATATCAGCAGAGGCTTCGTGAGGCACACCAGATCAGCGGTACAGAGGCAAGAAGATCAAAGGCGCACCCGGGGCTTCTGCTTCTGGGTGTAGAGGTCAAGGTTGAAGTGCCAGAGCCACCAGTGGCCGACGGAGGCCCACAGCTTGAGGGGCGATCCCAGGAACACCTTGAACAGCGTCTTCTGCACTGTTCCCCACTTCTCCAGCTCCGCCTTGCCTGCAGGGTGCCATGCCGTGTCCTCCACCAGCCTGCACCATGACAATTACAATCAGCAAGGTGCTCTCTGCTTGTGGACCTCAAACTTGTGAATGCTGCAGATACAGCAACCAATCGGCTGTTCAGGGGTGTGTAAAGGTGCTGCTGCCATTAATTTGATTACCGTGTACGGATTTGTGTTCTGCATGCTGATCGATGCGCGCATGTGAGATCCTGAACATTGTTGCAGATTGAGCGGGGCAGTGGTGGCGCACTTGTTGGTGTGGGCGTGGTGGTGGTTGTGCTTGATGCGCCAGGGCTCAAAAGGGTAGATCAGCGGCATGAACATGAGCGTGCCCACAATGTCCTCCACCAGCTTGTTCTTGCTGAAGCTGCGGTGGCCGCAGTCGTGGCCCACCACAAACAGCTGCACAATCACCATCTCAGGTCAACATTCCTCTCTCATATTTGGGGATGAGACAGCACCAAGATTGAACACCAATCAACCGAAGCAAGCACAAAGGTACAGATCAAAGGAGCTTCCAGTTGGTTGTCGGGTCTGACAGTGCAAGGGGCCGTCAGCATTGATATACAGCGAATATGTGTTTTGAACGCCAGAAGGGAACAGTGGCTCACCCCGGTCCAAGCTGTGCCGGCAAAGGCCCATGCGAAAGGCAGCATGTACCAGGGAGAGATGGAGATGAGGTAGACACTGAGCGCCACGCTCACAACAGTAGTGGCCACAGCGCCCCATGCTCTCAAGGGGTTGATCTCAAACACCTGCGTTCCCAACCAATCTCACATCGTAACACAGCAACCAAGCCACTACGCAATTCTGCAATAATCTGCAGAGAAACAAACAGAAACGAGCAATAGCAGGTGATCTGAGGCAGCCAGCAGATACCAATTTATTTGTTGGGGATCCAGGTGCCACGCACCTCCTTTGGCAGCGATGAGATCACTTGTGTCAGTGTGACATCGTTGGGGAGGTCAGCCCCAATGGTTCTGTAGCCCAACTCCTGGGCGAGAGCTGTCCTGTCCTCTGCTGACAGCCTGCCGGCATCTGAGGGCACAGCCACAGCTGGTGCTGTTGCTGCTGCCTTGCATGTCAGCCTATTTGCTGACAGTAATCGTTGCCTCGCAGGCAGCTGCATGCAGATCACATGATCGTCAGAACCAGCCTCCACTGCTGCTCGAAAGGAGAAAGAAGCTCTCCTGATGATACTGATGATCGACCAGCACTGGCTGCCAAGTGACTAATCACGAGGTGTCAAGAGACCACGCATAACAAATCAGCGATGTGAATAATGACATTCACCTCCAGTGGCTTTGTTTTTGTCATCAGTAAAGTGCAGCAAAAAGTTTTACTGATGTTCAGCAGTGCTGCACTAGGGCCCACAGCAGTGCCACGATAAACTTCCCAAATACAATATGGATTTGTTAGAAATTACCTGAAGGCCTGCGACGGCGTTGGATCGAGCGCAAATACGCGGCGCTGTCCCTGTCCCCACGAAACACGTAGACATGTTCAAAATACACGCCCGGGTTTCACAGCTGATCGGCGAGAAACAGAGGGGTAGTGTCCTTACCTCTGATAGTCTGCCTGAATCGGATGGTCATGCCTGCATTGTGAGCCGCCTGCAAGGCCACAGAAGGGTCAGCAACCAGCCTCTGCGACAGCCTTACACGCGCTGTTGCGCCGACCGCACTGCAGACACTCACCGAGCTGCAGCTCACGTCCGCCCGGAAGCTCGTAGCTGCCTCCATGCTGGTTCAGCAGCTAGATCCCCGTTTATTTGGCGGGTGTTGTGCTAGGCTGCAGATTTTGTAGCGCCTGGGTTCTTGGCTGTGCTCAGCTTGCGCTGAGGCTCCAATAGCCATTCAGAGTGCCACCAAAGCGTGTCCTGTTTTGGCCATGGGAAAGATCGAGTGTCGATATATATGGGCCCTTTAACCTGGTGTCTATTAACAACAATCTCCATGAGCAAACCCTAAGTATGTAAGCTTGACGTGGTCTTGACCAAGCAATCGAAGTTCCCGAGCGCTGCTGCACTTGGCCAGGCGGAAAACAGATTGGTTTCATCGCACAGATGAGCACATGAACCTCTCACGAGCCATCTGAGTCCAACCCCCAGAGCCCTCAACGGCCGCGATGGCTGCGACAGGAAACGGTCGCAAGCGCGTTGCTGTGGTGGGCAGCGGCATCACGGGCCTCAGTGCTGCTTGGCTGCTGCACAGGTGCTTTATAATGAAGTATTCTTCTATTTGGAAACATGCTTGCTCAATCTTCCACGCGCGAGAGCGCACCAATTGCCTGGCTGCGGTCCTAGGGTTCTCCAGCAGTTTCGGCCCACCCTTGCTCAGGGAAGATGATCATTGGAAAATCTTACATTTCATGAAGGGAATCTACAACGCATACGTCTGTCTGTGGATGAACGGGACGTAGTCGGTAAATTTATACATTCAAAATGCCAAGATGTCACACTGATCACAGTGTCTTCATGGGGTCCATTCCCAGCAACGTTCCAAAAGCTTACACCCTTGATGAGGTGATCTGCCAATGATATCAAATGTAAAGAAAGTTGCGATCTTGTGCCGCAGGAGTGGAGCGAGTGTGACACTGTATGAGAGTGAGAGCCGCTGTGGGGGGCACACCCTGACAGATGATTCACCCGGCTACCCAGTGGATCTTGGATTCCAGGTGGCATTTCTGTATACCACTGCGACCACCTTCCACCACCCTCCTGCTGCCCCGAATTCTTCCCGGCTTGCAGAGTTCTGCTTGCCAGAGAGCAGGTCCCCTGTACTGCTTCAAGCCTGCATCCACAGGGCTCACGCGCAGCATGGCCCTGTGAACATCACGTAGTGCACGTACAGAGAGCGGCCAGACATGACCGAGGGGGGTGCTGCTCAGGTGTACAACCTCACAACGTACCCCAACCTGGTGGGTTTGCTGGAGGAACTAGGAGTGGACACAGAGCCATCAGACATGTCCTTCGGGCTGTCCATTGATGAGGGAGCCCTGGAGTGGGGCAGCCGGGGGCTGGGGGCCATCTTCGCGCAGCGCCGCAACCTGCTGTCTCCCGGCTTCCTGCGCATGATCTGGGACGTCATCCGCTTCGGCAGGGAGGCCCCCGAGGTGAGGAGGCCCAACGTATATGCATTGAGCAACTTGGATTGCTAAGTTGCATCCTCACCATTGAGGCAAGGCCTAGTCTAGTCTGCACTCTGATGTGTGAGATATGTTGGCAGACATGTTGAGGACTGTCGAGTTGACTGCTAAGAAGTACAATTTAGTATACATTAGAAATGCCCAAGCTCTTGTTGAATTTTGACAAGTTTTCACGCTCTTCCACCCTTAGGAGCATGCCTGCTGTTGCCCTCGTGGGGCCTTGCCAGAAGCGCAGCCGCTCGTCTCAGTGTCCTGGGGTCGCACGAGGGTCTTTACTTGACGCGCAAAGAGGGTCGCCCTGTGATGCAGGTGTTGAAGCCGGGGACGTCAGAGAAATACGCGCAGCACAGCCTAGGGCAGTACATCCGCGAGAAGGGGTACAGCCGCGTATTCGTCACGCAGTACCTGCTGCCGATGTGCGCCGCCGTCTGGAGCGTCCCCAACGCCCAGGTCAGAGCCCTCAAGGGCCCGCCAGAACTCACCAGCATCACACAGTCACCCCCTCCTAGCTGTCAGGACTGAGACGTGAGGAGTGAGGAGCTCCTGGATAGAGCCTTGCTGCGAGCGCAGGGAGCTGCTGGGCGCTGCAGCGCAGAGTCTGCACGGCTGTGTCATTGCTGCATCTTTGCTGCCCTCTCACGATGAGCGGGCAGAAGTGGCAGACGTGACGGCTGGAGGACTTCAAAGAGGGACAGAGAACAATGACTGAGACATAATGATGTCTCAGGTGATGGAGTTTCCGGTGGTGATGCTGGTGCGGTTCTGGGCGAACCATCATCTGCTGGATCTGCTGCAGCGACCGCTTTGGCGCGTCGTCAAGGACCGCTCCCGCTCCTACGTCAACAAAATCCTAGCCGGTACGCTCTTCACCAAGATTTCGCTTGCAGTAAATTGCATGCTTGATTGTGCAGGAGTGTAAGCAGGAAGGTCGCATCTCCGATCTGGCAGACATTGGGAGGCTGTGCACAGTAGATCCTGTGTCTAGACTGAAGCATTTAGACTGCAGGCATTCTGAAATGATCAAGAAGCTCAATCAAGCAAGGAGTTTTGTAACAGAGCGTCAGGGAAGTTCAAGCCCAGTGACATGCAGTGCACCTTGATTGATCTTGAGGAGTGTATCTTCTGCTACAGATCTGCCGGACGTGCGCACGAGCGCTCCAGTGACACGGGTGGAGCCGGCGTCCGGCGACGGCAGGGCGGTGGTGCACGCGGCGGGCTTTGTGGCGGAGGAATTTGACGCGGTCATCTTTGCCACGCACACCAACACCACGCTGGCCGCCCTCGGCAGCGCCGCACCTGAGGTACTTGCTTCCACTTCCTCCTTGATCTGAATTTGCTCATGCGGCCACTTGCCTTACTTCAGGCATCCTTGTCTTAATTAGGCTGAGAGACGATACTCTTGAAGTTTGGCATCTTTGGGGATCGCGCTTTTATATATTTTGATACGTCTTGAGGCAGAGCAGCTGTGCGCTCTGGGACGTTTTGCATGGTAGGATCATCTCTTGGTCAGGTTTGCTCTTGCTTGTGAAGATGGCAGGTCCAGATTGGAGTTCGTATTCAGATGCGTGCGAACATCGGCGCAGGGTGTGCGGCCGCTGCTGGAAGCGATCCCCTACGGCACCAATGACATCTACCTGCACACCGACGTCGACCTGATGCCCCGTGCGCACGCGACCTGGTCTTCCTGGAACTTCCTCGGCTCCTCGTCCCACGCGGCTGACCCGGCAGCCGACACAGCAGCCGTCTGCGTGACCTACTGGCTCAACAATCTGCAGCGGCTCCCGGCACATGCGCCGGACACATTCGTGACGCTGAATCCGCCGCGGCCGCCGGCGGCCGAGCGCACGATTCGGCACCTGCATCTGGCGCACCCGGTCTTCAGCTCCGCCTCGCACGAGGCGCAGCAGCGGCTGCCCTCCGTCCAGGCATGCCTGCCGTTCTCTTTTGTTTCTCTTGTGTTGCAGTCGGTCTGGCCTCTTGCACACTGCACAATTTGCGCCTGACACTCTGGTGTGAGAAAGGGTCTGTGTCATGACTGCTACTGATGTTGTGGTAGGGCTGCTCGCACAGAACAGTCCAATTGGATGAGCTTTCTGGCCGAGACTTTTTATGACTCATCTCCGAATGAGCTTTTAAGCATTGCTTGCTAAGAGTGCCTAATCAAAAGCACAGAGATACATGCATAGACTCAAAAGCGATAATTGCGTGCAGGGCAAGGGCGGCATCTACTATGCGGGTGCCTGGTGCGGCTACGGATTCCACGAGGACGGCCTCAAGGCGGGCATGGCGGCGGCGACAGCACTTGGTGCCACAATCCCCTGGACGCCGCACGCCACGTCCCCCAAGATGTCCCTGGCCGACATGTTCTTCATGTCGACCTTTGACAAGTTTGCGCGGCGCGCGATTTCGCTCGGCCGCCTGCGCTTCATCCTGCCCAACGGCGAGGAGCTTGTCTACGGGGACGATGCCTCTGCCGCACGCAGCCTGCCTAAAGGTGAATTTTCAACATAGCTGCATTGTCTGAAAATTGCCTTCAAATTTCACAGGGTGGGTGGTGGTTGTGCACTCCATTTCTGCACCACAAGACTTACCTGAACTGGACCTCCCTGCTGCGCTTATGATTGCTGGTTAGCTGCTTCGTGAGGATTGGAGTCATTGTTTCTGTGACAGCTTTGGTGCTCAACTGGGTGTTGGTGAGAGTTTTCGTAGTTGAGAAAACGTGTATGTGATAGAGAAGTGCACACTGGAATGGCCACCAATGCGTGCAGAGGATGAGTGGATGGGCAAGCCGGGGCTGTGCGCGACGGTGCGCGTGCTGCGAATGGCCTTCTTCCGCAAGGTCATCACCCGCCACGACACCGGCCTCGGGGAAGCCTACATGGACGGAGACTTCCTGGTGCGCCTACTCTGCTCTGATCAAAGCAGCCTGCTTGAACATGTGTTCAATCTTTCTAATACATAGCCATCAGCATGCTGGAAGCCCCCAGAAATGCTCAATCAGGCAATGGCTGCATGGCGGTTGTGGAGAGGAGTGAGTGTTTTTATGGTGCACATGCATGGGTGGTCACAAGCCAGCACATGGTCTCACGTGCCCGGACATTGGCTGATATGATTAGAGCAGCAATTTAGATTTCAAACCGAGATTAATCACCCCTTCTGCCTGATTTCCCAGGTGGATGACTTGGGTGCGCTGCTGGCGGCGGTGACTGCGAACGCGGGCAACATAGAGGGCAACCGCGGCGCGCTGGGAATCCTCAACCGCATCGGGGACTGGCTCCTGCTGCTCGCCCACCGCGCCCGCGCCAACACCGTGCGCCCCTTACATGTCCAACGTTGTCCTGGGCATTCCGTGCTTACTTGCGCGAAGCTTTGAATCAAACAATCTCATATGGCCCAGTGCGCATCACGCACAGCAGATCCAGTGCTCTGTGCATGTCAGCCTTGCATCTGTGCAGTCCAATCAGCAGGAAGACTTGTGCCCCTTGTCACCGAGCATAGCTTGAAAGCCATGCGTGAACACTGCCCAAGGTGCATGGCTGCAGATTGATGTCGGCTGCAAGCTGAAAGGCAATGTGCGCGCAGATTGAGGGCAGCAGGCGGAACATAGAGGAACACTATGACGCGGGCAACGCCATGTACAAACTCTTCCTGGACCCCTCCCTCACCTACTCATCCGGCATCCACCGCCCAGGTCCGCCCATATTTTCTTTACTTTAAAATCAAAACAAAAGGACAAAAAATTTGAAATAATCTTGAAATGAATTGATAACGAACGGAGTGGCTACTGAAATTATGTCACTCACCACACATAATTCTGAGGTGATGCATGCCCACCAGAAGCAACCTTGCTGCCATGTTCTCTTGCGTCCAGTACACTCATGCATGCCTCAAATCCTCCATTGATTTTCAGAGGCAACAGCATGATAGGATAACACATGCAGCCCCAACAGAGTCTAAGGCTGCAGGGGCAGATGCAGCACAGGTACTGCCTACAGTCATTGTTTCTATTATTGCACATTTACCAGTTCCTTGAGATCTAGAATCCGGGTACATGTTTACAGAGATGCTTTTCAAATCTCAAATAGAAGCCAGGTCGTGCAACATTAGTCAGCGTCCCCGCGCAGGCGACAGCTTGGAGCAAGCGCAGATGAACAAGCTGGATGCCCTCGTGTCCATGGCCGGCATTACTAAGGATGACCACGTGCTGGAGATTGGCTGCGGCTGGGGATCCATGGCCATCCGCGCCGTGCAGGTGGGACCCCCCGCATTGACTTCTCCCTTCTGCACTCGAAGCCTCCTCCACCATGCAATTACTGACCGATGACATCATTCGTTCTGAAGTGCAGGTTCCAGGTTGTCCTGCAATGCCAACTAGTTCATTCTTCTGCAGACTAGTTCAAGATTCATTCCAGAACCTTCTGCATGGGAAGCCTCCCTGGCAGCAGCAGCCAGCTGTTTGATGAATTGTCTCAAAGAAGAGTCGCAAGGGGTGTTTCAATCTCATAGAAATACCAGCCACAGCTTTGTAAAAGCATGTGCAGCGAAAGCAGATCTGCAGAATTCCTGCAGTCAGCGCCACATTAACATGTCAGGCAGACATGCAAGCAAGGATGCTGCCGACTAAAAAAGATTACCAGTGCAGACTACTGGCTAGGCATCTGGTCGCTGGCAAAGAAGTGAGACATGTGCTGATGTGCACATGAATAAAAGGGTGACATGCAAACCTTTGATGCACAGACGACTGGTTGCCGGTGGACGGGCCTGACGGTGAGCAAGCAGCAGCTGGAGGAGGGTGTGGCGCGAGTGAAGGCGGCCGACCTCTCCGACCGCATCACCCTCCTCTTCTGCGACTACCGCCAAGCCGCCCACCTCGGACCCTTCGACAAGGTGCCACCACTGCTCCTGCGTCTGTGCGATTGCATGTTGTCAAATTCCAACGTTCTAAAAACGTGCAAGTAAAAGAGCAGCTTGAGGTGTGCTTGCAACTTAAGGGCGGCGCGCTCTGCTTCCTTATTTTTTGCATCTGCACCACGGAGACTGCAGAGCAGTGATGCACTGCCCGTGCAGAACATGTGCCACATGTATCATAGCTGACTGAAATGTTGCTTCACATCGAGGAGATGCACAATCCTATAAGATGCACCAAATGGGCCCTTTGCCTGTCATCTGGAAGGCAATTGCCATGTATGACCCTCCTACGATTGTTTGTTCACAAGCATGGCCAGCAGGTAAGGGCTCAGCGCGGTGGGCAGGGCAGGACCATGTGGTAAAGTGCATTGCACGAGGCGGCGTGCATGCATGAGGGGTGTTGATTATGGGTGCAGGTGTTGAGCTGCGAGATGATAGAGGCGGTGGGGCACGAGAATCTGCCGGCCTACTTTGACGCCATCAGCGGGCTGCTCAAACCGGGCGGCCAGGCTGTCATCCAGGTCAGTACCCCACTTTGTATTTTTATGATACCACTTCCCTGCTGGGACCTTACCACTTTTTCTGTTGTCACTTCACACGAAGACAGCCATGGCAGCTTCTACTGAATTTGCTTAGCTGTATAGTGGCATGCAGCGTCAGCAGCTGGGTTTAGGGGTCCTAGGATTGCGCATCCCCTAAGGGAAAAATCCATGTCTGGTCACAACAGTCAATTCACCTTGTCAATACAGTGATCTGAATGGGTTCTACTCTCGGTAGGCGATATCGGAGCCGGACGAGAGGTACGAGGCTTACTGCGCTTCCAGCGACTTCATCCGCGAGCACATCTTCCCGGGCGGCCACCTGCCCTCCATGGGCGCCATGGTCGACTCCGCGCGTGGGACCGGCCTCCACGTCGAGGTCAGCGCCTACGCCTGTGACATCAGCGCTGATGTCACATCTCGTACCCCATTGCTGATCACACTACAGATTGCATGGGGGGAAGCAGGGAACACATTTTTCTGGCTTGCTTCTTCCCCGTTCATTCCCTCGCCTGTGTGCACTTCTGGGGTTGCATGGCATGTCCTGGGTGCTTCCAATCACAGGTTGCGAGGACATTTGCAACCTTCTTCTATCCTGTGCATGATGAAATGTCATTGAAAAGGGGGGGGTCATGTGTTCGACGGTGGATTGGGTGGTTGGTGCAGGAGTGCAGGGACATCGGCCCCCATTATGCGGTGACGCTGCGCGCGTGGCGGGAGGCTTGGGAGAGGGAACGCGCGGCCATCCTGAGCCTGGGCTACAGCGAACGCTACTGGCGCAAATTCAGGTGCCGCTCTGCTTTGTATGACTCGCTTCCCCTGGCTTACCATGGCTGATTGGTAATTCCTCAAAGAAATGTGCTTTTAAAGGCTTCTTGCTTCTGACATTCTGATGGTGCTCCCCACGGCAACACTTTCCCTGCGTACACAGAAAATCCTTTGCTTGTGCCTGCTTTGGGAGCATCTGCATGGAATTTGCAATGGATTGGGATCCTGCAGCAACTTTATGAGATTGGCGATCACCGAAGGGCGGTTTACATGTGTATTGAGCCAGAGACCGACGGTGTTGCTTACCGTGGTGCAGGTTTTATTTTGCATACTGCGAGGCGGCCTTCGACGCCAAGTACATCCACAACTTCCAGATCCGCTGGGCCAAGGCAACCGACCACCCGGCCGCCGACCCGCTGCGGCCGTCCTCCTCGCAGGAGCTGCCCAAGCACGTCGTTGCCAAGGCCGCGGCTCCCGCTGACCCCGTCACCCAGGCAAGCACATCTTCACATTGCCGTCACATGTCTGGCTTAGCATGACTTACTGGAATGAAAGAACGGCCTTGATTTACCCCAGAGAAGCACTTGAAGGGCTACTTTAAGGTGGGCTTGCAGCACCTTCAGGTCATTGGGAACTCCTCATCGTGACAAACAAGACCTTTCGAATGGCTTCAGACTCTGAAGCTGCGCAATTACAGTGTGGAATGCCATTGTCAAAGCCCATCTGCTCGTTGCCATGACTGCGTAAGAACTGGGAGTACGAGAGAGACATCTTACAGGAGGCAGATAGGATCGTGGCAAAGTCTTATGAGTACGCATGCATGTGTGCAGGTGCTGCTGGCGATATACTTCTTCCTGGCGGGGTGCGTGGTGAGCCAGAGCCGCATGCTGTGGGTAATGCCTGCCGCCTCCGCCGTCTTCGCCTGCATCCTCGCCTGCGTCTCCGCCGCCTCCACCCTCCTCTCCTCCTCCTACAGGTGCGCGATCTTGCTTGAACCATCTAGAATTCCCAGTCACACCTATGCTTGCAGTCCTTATGCATGCGTGTGCATGCTGCACAGCCAACACTGTGTAAGTGCACCTCCCTCTATATCCGAGCTTGCTGTACTGTTGCATTTAAGAAACCCCTGCTGCGCCTCTGCCCCGTTTCTAGATGAACTATATCAAGGGAAGCTGCCTACACTTTTGGTGGGATCGAAAGCATGTTCAGGGAAGCTGCTTACACTCTGGGATTGAGAATATATCATGGGAATCTGGTTCTATTGTTGGTGGCGTAAAACTGGTATCAAAATAATCTGCTGCAGGAGCCTGAGCGCGGAGGGGCAGGCTTGGTGGTGCACGGACGTGGTGCACCTGGTCTACTCAGCGCTCAGCTTCGCGGCGGCTGCCGCCTACGTGGCGCGGCACCCGGCGGCGCTGTCTGTCGGCTGGATGCCGTCTGCAGCGCAGGCCGGCCTTCTGCCAGACCTGCTCGTGTGCACCAGCGCCGGCTTCTTCGGCTTCCAGCTCTGGACCCTCGTGCGCAACAGGTGGCGCAGATTCCTCCCTCCTCGGCTGTCTCATGGACTGATAGTGCTCATCTAGCACATGCAAGCACAACAAGTGTGCATGAGCTGCAGCCTCTACCTGCCACCTTTGAGTGTAACGCTCTTTATAACATGAATGACTACGGTGGCTGTTCTGGATTTGAGGGGGCAGTGGCGTTCTGAAGGGAGAAATGGGTGTCAGGTGGAAGTGTGGGAATCTTGTTTTCCTGGTGCTTGCGGCTGGATCATCGTGCATGGGAATGATGCATCAAAGGAGCTGAGATGGAGGCATGTGGCTGCTGCAGGCTGTTCAAGCGGTCTTACCTGGGCATCATCCACTTCTCGCTGCTGCTGGTGCTGTTTGGCGCCGCCGCGTCCAAGGCGCAGCATACGCCGCTCCTCAGCGCCATGCTGCTGTCAGAGCTCCCCTCCGTCTTCTATATCACAGGCCGCCTACAGGTGTGTGCCAATCTCCTTTCTCTCCGATGTGACCATTGAAATGAGACAAAACACTGAATTTGGAATTGTGTCTAAAAGTTTGCAAAAGGACTGAGCACGTGGTTGTCTCACGAAACCATGCCCAAAATTGCTCCCCTGCTTGTATGAGTTGCATTCCAGTTCAAGGATGATATGCTCTGTACAGTTCACATAACTGAGCAGGGTCCATGAGGGACCTCTCGTGGATATCAGTTCCTTAGGGATGGTTTCTCACTGGATCTCTTGTTTTGTGCAATTCCTGCGCGGAGGAACATACCCATGCACAGGACACTAGACATGTGCATGAGCTGTACAGAAACATCCTGAGCCGGTGATGACTGTGCAGGACTTGATAGGAGTTCCCCCGGGCTCCTGGAACCGCAGGGCGGTGCGAAAGGCCGAGCTGGCCACCCTGCCCCTGTTCCAGCTCATCCCCCATTTATTGATAGCCTTAGACGTCGCGCAAAGCCCGGACGCCTTCTCAGCCAAGGTGCGCTGCCGCCTCTTCCTTTTTATTGTGCGCCCTGCAGTGTTCACGGGCATTCATGCCACAATAGATGGGTATGACAGGGGAATTGGGGCCTGTATTGAGAGGCACGCTGCATCATGCTGCCGTAGATGAGGATATCATTCTGTTGCACAGTGTTCGTCTTTTTGATGTGCCTAGCTTCGATTGTGACTTTTGATCCCTTTGGGTCTCTGCAATTGCGCATCCTTGGCCCTTTTGGTGCTTCATGCTCTTGATATATCAGGGACACTGATATCATGTGCCTGTGTGTTTGCAGTCCTACTATGGCATCGCGATGGCTGGCTGCCTGTACATCAATGCTGCCAACCTGCGCAAGGCGCTGCTCACCTACTTCCCTGCACAGAAAACCAAGCTTCACGCTGCATGAAGACCCTTGGTGCGATTTTCAGAATTCAAGTCTGTCCTGTGACAGCTGACCCTGTGCAAGGGACCTAAAGGGCCGCTTATTAGAACAGGCAGCAGCATGGCGTCAATCTTACTGCTTGAGGCAATGGGAAACTTGTAGATATTCCAGGGCCAGGAAGTTATACAGGACATCCTTAAGGTCTGTCAAGAAAGAATAATGGCGGTATTCAAGAGCACAGAGAGTCTGACATCCATTTATTGTCCTGCAAAGAACTTGTGAACATTTCACTGGGTTCCAGTTTTTGCTAAAGACTTGATCTTCAAATGACATGGCAGCAGGCTGTGCTGACATGTCTTTGCAATGTGTGGATTGTGCATTGGTGCTGAGCATTGTCGAATCGGAATGGTGACGGCCAGCACTTTTGGAGAAGGAGAATTCTTGAGGATGCATGGTTTCCATAGATGTGTGCAGTCTTGTGATGTGTTGTGATTCTTTGGCAGAGCACCCGGCGATGTGCTGCAAGCTCTGCCCGATGAGTTGTGGAGCTTTCCATGTCAGCATGGTTCTTCTTAAGACAAAACTTTGTTGCAGATTGTGCTTTGGTGAAGGTAGAGCAAATATGGGTCTTGTGTATTGTGCAGAGCCACTTGATTTCAAAGGCTGACACTGAGACCGGGTTTGTGCAAGGGCTGTAGATGGGGCGCAAATAATGCAAGATTTGTAGAGGCAGCTGTTTGTTCAATGACTTAAGAAAATTCTGATGCCACCTCTTGAGAACTGTTGTACTCGAGCTGATGGAGATTTCTGTGATGGAGATTCCTGTGATGTGCAAGCTTCAGAGATTTTTCAGCACACTGCAGTAATTGCAAGCTAGAATAAACCTCTATATCGGCGCCCGCCGTGTCCCACTGGAAATGACAGGCTAGCCTAGGTCTGAGACTTTTGCTTTAATGTAATGATTGATCAGCTTACCATCTGGTATCGCCAGGTCATTGTAAATCTATTAGACCCCCAAGGAAGGCAATGTTGTTGCAAAGCACAGGCAGCAGTGCGTGTTGTATTGTAAATGCCGCTCAAGTACTACTAGGTACTACCGTCAACATTAATTTGCAGTGCAAGCTTTGTGCTGCACGCGAGCTATCTTGACGCGCATCTTGGGGATCATGCATGCTATTGCTGGAGAGCGGAATATCGGGGCTACAATGCACTGATGCTGAAGCAGGCCGGACCAAAAAGAGTTATATTCAGAATGCATTAGCAATGTTGTCATCATGCATGCAAAGCGATGGTCAAATTTGGAGCCCATATCCAAAAGGGTGCCACGTCAAGGGCAGCCGCTGACACTTTTGCGAACATTACGTCTAGAAAGTTTGCACAATCGCTCTGTTCTTTAGCATAACCTTGAAACACAGTCTATTCGGTGAATATCTATGCTATTGTAAGAAAATTGTCACTGTTCTCTGTTGAACCTTACCTTGTACAAGTGAAGGACACGGAGGGTAGTCATGACCTGTAGCAGCGCCATTGCGGATCTCAGCAGAACAAGATGTTCCGATGCATTACCGCAATGTCACGTGAAGATCTTTCCCTCACTAAGATGGCTGCCGTCTCGGTCCAGAGCAGTACTAGATGTAGCTCGTCCCAGAAAAGGTGTGTGGGTTTCCTATGGGCTCAATTTCTCTTCTGCACTCCCAATTTGTTTTCAGGGAATTCAATTTTGCTGTCCAATGCCATACAGGTGCTCAAAATCCATATCGTCTCAGTGGTGAAAGACAGCATGGCACAGTATGTATGGTGAGCCAAGTGCCTGCTTGTTTACACCGCCGCCGCGAAATATTCTTCTCAGTGTGAATTGATGACATCGGTACGTGCTGGGTGTCAGGCACATCCCAGGAGGGTCGCTCGAGTGGCAAAGCAGATAGAACGGGAAGTGGGCACTCTCCTGCTCACAGACAGGGTGAGGAATGTAGCTTGTTTGAGCAGATCGCACCTGTCTGCTCTGTGAGTGCACACCCAATCGACAGCCCAATAATCTCTTCGGTGTTTGAGATGGGCAATAACAGCATTCTGGGCTGTGCAGGTGCTCCAGGGAGCAGTGAGCCCAGAGGTGAAGCTCGGGCTGGATTCTGCTGTGTCAGCCCTTGCCAGTGTGACAGACGTGGAGCTGTCAAACGATTTGCAAGTGGCGAAGGTGTATATCTCCATCTATAGCGATCCAGAGGGCAAAGACATTGCCATGCGGGGGCTGTCGAGGCTTGAAGGGTGAGCGGACTTTTTTTGCACCTGCATGACTCGAGATCGAAGACTTGTACACCCACGACTAAGCTTGCCCTGACTATAAGTGACACAATGGAGTGTCTGAGTCCTTTTGTCCTGTCATCAGGTATGTGAGGAAGCACATAGCGCAGACAGTCAATCTCCGGCTGTGCCCAGAGATCAGATTCATCAGGGACGACTCGATGCAGAGAGGAGAGGAGGTGAGGCTGCTCACAGGAAAAACTGCCACATTTGATTGCTAGGTTTGGCCTTTGGTCTGCTGAATAAATATAAAATAACCCAACCTTCACAGGTGCTGGCCCTGCTGGAGCGGATAAAGAGGCAAGATGCCGGAGAGATCGAGCCTCCGGCCATTGCGATTGGGGGATTCAGGGGTGCCAGCGCAGAAGATGACCTGGATGATGATCATGATGATGACGAGGTTGATATTGAGGACGACTTGGAGGTGCCAGACTCTGCTCTGACTATGCCTTATGTCATTGGACCCTCGCTTGCTTGGTTTGGAGAGTCCTCGGCTTGTGCATGTCTGCATAGCTACCATTTTTGCCCTTGCCATCTGTAGCCTCCTTGCAGGTGTGATTGACTTCTAGGTTCTGTGCAGGAGCGTGCGAGTTTCGTGTCGTTGTGTGAGTGGCACATCCAAGTGCTGATGCAGTTTTTTCTTCTGCAGGAAGAGGAGGGGTTCTTGGATGCTCTGGATGAGGATGAAGATGCAGCATCAGATGACGAAGGTGGGGAGGGAGACGAAGAGGAGGGGTTGCCCTTGATACCCGACAGAGAGCTGGATTTCATGCCTGACATTGATGGCAGCTTTGCGCCAACTGTGAGGGAGCCCTGGCGGTCTGAGAGGGAGCTGAAGCGAGTGAAGGGGCGCAGCAAAAAGGGCGGCAGGAAAACCAGCTCCAGGAGACGCTAGGTGCGGGAAGGGGGTGCAGTTGTGGATTACTCATGGCCCTGGGCAAATACCCCCTCTGTATGAACGCATGTTGAACTGCAGAACGGATGACAGAGTTCTTCCAGATGTGCATGCACGGATACAGTGATGGATGCCAGCTTCTGCTGCTAAGTCTGCTGTAGTCAGTCAGTCAGTCAGTTGAGGTGTATGCTGCACTGCCAACGTGTGGGTAAGAATGGAAGGATGGAACAGAAATTGATGGCCTCACTGTTGCGCTTGTTGGCAATTTTGTATATAAACAATTGCAAGCCAAAGAATGTAAGTATTCACTCCTCAGAGGCCAAAATGACATGATGATCAGCATACCTGCCTTGTAATTGGGGCTCTAACTCATGCCATGGCATGCTGATATGGCTGACAGGAGAAGAGATTGAAGTCAAGTGGAGCACAAGGGTTACACGTGCCCACGAATGACCACAGTCCACCCTATGTTTGCGTCCATGCACCATGTCACTCTTGTGAAAGCTGACTCTCAAAGATTGCACCTTGAAAGGTGCCACCTTCGTCCCTATGCATTACCGCACTCCAAGTCCAACACCATTAGGATCCAGAACTTGCTGCAGGTAATTGCCAGGGAAGGAGTAAAGCATGGTGCTTTGCTGCATGGCATGGTGTGCAAAATTGTTCATGTTGGACAGGTTCCAGCCATTAACATAGCCCAATTTGCATTCTGACAACAAAAAAATTGGAGAGCAGAAAGCAGGCAGATTTCATGCATCAGTCTTGGCTGCGAATGAGACATGGGCCGCACAGAATCCACTGATGATTCGCCATGTGGTATAGCAGCTGTTTTGACAGGGACTGGCTTAGACTGCCAGTGTGCCATTGTTGCCCTTGCCAACCTTGTCCTTGAACACCTTGCTCGCTGTGAAGGTGGGCACTGTGGTGGCCTCAACATCCAGCTCCTCCTGAGTTTTGGGATTGCGTGCCTTCCTGGCTGGCCTGAACCTGGGTGCGAATGCGCCAAACCTGCACAGCCAACAATGCAAAAATCGCAGAGAGCGCAAAGATGGTTGAGCTAGTGAGCCTGGCTGTCCCTGCGACTGCATGCTTACAGCTGGATCCTTGACATATTTACACCATTCAATACTTCTTAGAGGGCGAAGCAGAACAAGCTGTTGCATACCCGATGAAAGAGATTTTGTTGCCCTCGGTCACTTCATCAGTGATCAGGTCCAGCACCTGCATTGAAAGATGGCAGCGTCAATTTCGCGACAACAACCATATTATAATGCTTGTGAAATTCAGCTGACAATTGTGTATAAGTTCACACAGAAAAGAGTGCAAGACGTGGATCTGGAAGATGAAGTCAATCCATGACAGCTCTGCTGACTGGGTTGGTCCTCACCCCCTTGACCACCTTCTTGGCCGTCTTTTCATCCAAATCGGCCTTCTGCGCTAGCTTCTTCGTGAAGTCGCTCTGGCTGATGGTCGGCTCCTTGGTAGCTGCCATAACAACGAGAGCCCGCTGCGGCGCTCGAGGCACTAGGGAGCTCCTCGCCGTCAGGTTGCCCATCATGGGTGAGGAGCACAGCTTGAGAGCCATGGCTAACATGTATTGGCGTCTGCTTTCGATGCCAACAGGCCAGAATTGCTACAGGCAAATGTGCGAAACAGCACACAGATCTTCAAGATGGGCCATTGCCAGATACGCATTTCCTCCCTGTTTGGCCGAGGCACGGCTCTCAAGCAGGTTCCACCCACTTTCTCATCGAATGCTTCTTGTTGTCTCGGCGATTGTGCGACTATCAGACGGATACCACGTGAGTAACGCAGGTCCAAGATCCATCTCTGTTCAAATAAGCCGATGGGAATGTTGTCAAATTGCTGCAGACCGTAACAAGACCTGACGTTAACCTTGGAGACCCACAATTTTCTCGGAGTGTTTCAAGTACGAGACATTAGGAGTTGCAATTGTCTTTGTAAACGGAGAAAGTTCCCATGCAAAGATCTTGGACCATGGGATAGCATCCCATGGCTTTCCCCTCTTGGGGATCAAGGCCAGATAGCCTGGCCTCCCTGGAGGATGTTGACGTAGAGGATGTGAAGGAGGGTGTGTCCCAGAGGATCACCCCCGCAACAGAAGAGACGCTGCAGGAGATTTTCCGGGACATAGATCGTGATCACAATGGGAAGTTGGAGGTTGAGGAGCTGCAGGTTTGACACTTGCACACCTGTCTCCTGCTCATGTTCATCTCGTGCTCGACGTCCAAAGGCTGCCTTGAGTGTCTTTGATTACCAAAGAGGCCGCTGTGCAAGTGCAGGAGGCCCTCAGAAAGCTGGGTCTTCCAGGGGACTCCCGCGCCTACATTTCAGACCTGCTCAAGCAGTATGACAGGAACCATGACGGCAGCATCGACTGGGAGGAGTACAAGCGGTATGTGATTCGGAAGGAGCGCATTGTGCAGCGCACCTTCCAGAAGCTGGACGAGGATGGCAGCGGCTCCGTCTCAGCCGAGGAACTGGTGCACTCACCTCGCCCGACATCTTCCTCTGTCTGCCTCTGGGATCTGGTGCACTGCATGCAGCTGCATGACCCTGTGCTGACTGGCTGATGCAAAAATCCTTTGGCTCTAGGAACCCTGAGCCACACATGCCGAAGGTCCCTTGCTGCTGCACATACGTGGCTGAAACACAGCCCTTCATGAAGGTGCCTTGGCATGCAAGGAAGGAGGGTAACTGGACGGAGCGTTGAGGCCACTGAGTCGAAAATGGGGCCTTTGCAGCTGCAAGTAACCTTTGAAATAGGAGCTGTCGTGAAGGTGCATTGGCATGCTGGGAAGTACGGTGTGTGGGCGGAGCATTGATTGGGAGATTGGGCGCTGGTGCAGACGAAGTCGCTGCGCAAGCTGTGGATGTCGGTGAGCGGGGAGGACTCGGAGCGCATGGTGGGCCTGCTGGACGCCAATCACAACGGCCAGATCAGTCTCGACGAGTTCCGCCGCTTCGTCTACCTCCTGCCTGAGTCCCTGGTGCGCGCTCCCTCCTTGGATCGTCTGCACGTCTGTCCCTTCTTGGTTATGCATGTAATTAATGTTCACCTGTTCATTTATGAGGCAGACTCCGTCCTAAAATCCCCGGCGCACGTTCTACCTTGATGTCTGCTAGGCTAGCGTGTCCTTTTTTTGGCATGCAAGAGCTTGAAAGCAAAGCCAATTGGGAATTCTGTCAGCATGTCCTTCGTTCGCGCCCTGAGAGGCCATCGAACATCAGGACAGTCTGGGGAGGGGACCAAGAGGATGGGGTTTTGGGATCCAAGTTGATAAATGCTGAGGTGGCAGCGCAGGTGACGCCGACCAATATAGTGTATGCGCTGGTGGACTCCAGCGACTGGATTGAGGGCGTCGAGCTGCGCCTATGCATGACCCCGCCCAAGCAGCCCTTCCAACGGTGCCCCTCTTACCTCCTTTACCCATTCACAGCACCTCTACACAGCACTCTGAGTCGCTTGTTCACACTGCGCACTTTGCAGCACCCAAGCAGCCATGCCAATTGGCTCTTTGGTGGAAATATATTATCCCAAGCGAGAGGAATGAAGTCGAGGATTGGCTCCTGTGCAGGCTACTGGCGGGAGGGATCGCGGGCATGGCGTCCAGAGCGGCCGTGGCGCCATTTGAGCGCATGCGCACAATGTACATGGCCGACCGGACGCAGACTAGCATGGCAGGTCTGCATACAGACAGTCTTCCTTCCAGAGTCAGGCCTATGATATCATGTGCCCCTGCGACTTTAACAGGGCGCCCTCTCTGCATTGCATGCATATCCTCTCATGCCTCATCAGTTTTCTAGTGTGCTAGGAAGATGTCTTATGTGTTGTAAGGCAGAGGATTTGATCTTGATGGATTCTGAGCATCTTTGTGTGCATGCGTTCGCAGGTTGCGCGCACAACATGTGGAAGGACGGCGGCGTAACAGGCTTGTTCAAGGGCAATATGGCGACCATGATGAAGGTCGCTCCACAGACAGCCATCCAGTTCGCTGTGAGTGCTTTTGCACTGCATGACATGGCAAATATTCCAACTGCAGTATTATTATTGGAGTAGGTGGCAGTGGGAACTGAATAAGCACACAGCATGTGGGAAGCAATGCCAAGCACACTGATACAGTGAATTCTCGGGGCTGCAGGTGTATGATACAGTGACAGATGCCATGCTGAGGTCCATGGCCAGCGTGGAGAGCGCCAGTGGCCTGCCCGCCTCAAAGCAGCTCAGCAAGTGGCAGCACCTGCTTGCAGGTGCGCGCGAATTCCGCCAATTCCTGGCGTATCGACTTGGCAGACCTGCCTCTAGACAACCCAAATCCTTGCTCTTCGCATGAAACATCTCCCATAGAGGACAGTGACATTCCAGGTGGATATATTGTCAAGCCTGCAAAGAATTATCAGCGATCAGCAGTGCACGTTTTTTTCTATCAGGCCTGTAGAAGCAATGACCTTTCATACGCATAAACGCACATTCAAGAGCAGACTTTGCATGTTGGGGGTACATTGCAGGGTGCATGGCGGGGGCGGCTGGGACAGTGGTGACGTATCCGATGGAGACGCTGCGGACGCACATGGCGCTGGGCGGGCAGAGCTACCGCGAGTGCCTTGCCGATGTCCTGCGCACCCACGGCCGCCGTGGCCTCTACAAGGGCTTCACCTCCGGAGTGGTGCGCCTGGCTGATCAGTCATTCCAACGCCTGTCCTCCTCTCACAACCTTGCTGCTGCCATCAAGCCTGTAACCTGCACGCAGGCGTGGTGCGCCCGCCCATTCGATGCAAACAATGCCGCATGTCGCTTGCCGACACACTGCATGCAACGCTGCAACATGTCCTGCCTCATGCCTTTGTCCTTGCTACACTGCAGTGCACTGGGAACTGCGTAATCAAGAGATCTCGAGTGATCACAATGCCAGGGGGTGTGTCAGGATGAGCTCTGATGAGACCAGGCTGTCTCTCCTTGAACAACATCACAATGGTCTCTCTGCTCTGCATCACACCAGCTGCAGGCCTTGTATGTTCAAGTCATCCTGATTAGCTGTCTTTGGCGTGTCTGGCGCAGATGAGCAGCGCTGTGTCCAACGGCCTGGGCTTTGCCTCGTACGAGACGGGGCTGTCCTTCTACCGCCGCCTGAACGAGGGCGTGTCCCCCAGCCCAGCCGAGCGCGGCGTCATCGCAGGGGTTGCCGCCACGCTGGTCATGGCCGCCATCCAGCCCCTCGAAGTCATCATGCGCCGCATGCAGGTCCGTACAGTGCCCTGTGCTCATGCAATTCAGTATTTGTGTCACAAAGATTCAACCAAGAGAGGATGCAGACATTGAAGACAGAGCAATTACCCAGAGCAGGGAGAAAGTGCTAACATGAGTGTTTTGACAATGCGAACACCTTTCGGCCCATGAGCACAGCCCAAGATTGCGCCTTTGCACGTGCAAGAGCACAAGAGTGGAACAGTTGCCTGAGGCCGGCCCTGTTCCTGTGCTCAAGGACCATGTGGTGTGACGGATTAAGACTGAAATTTTGTGGTGGGCAGTGTGCGAGGCATGGGTCATAATTTGCTTGTTGCTCCGGTGCAGGTGCAGGGGCGTGAGGGATTTCCGGTGAAGTACACGAGTGTGGCGCAGTGCGGCATCCGCATTGTCACTGAGGAGGGGATGGGCTCCTTCTGGCGAGGCTCCATGTGCTCATTCATGAAGGTGCGGCAGCAACACACCCGAATTGCTCAGGGGGTATCACGTCATGAGTATTAGGTATAGGCTTCCATAGATGCCAGAGTCATGGTTTACAAGTATAAATATTGCCAGTGCTAAAAGAGGATGTTGTCAAAGCTGCACAGGATCCTCCCATGCTGCCCACACAGGATGGCTGTGGCCAATTGCCCTGACTTTCCAAGTCTTGAAGGGCGCGCTTTGGTTGTCCCCAGGAGTTATGGCATCAACTTGTCGGACAAGCTTAATGATTGAGAGATGCTGCTCTCAGGTTGCGCCCAGCATTGCAGCGGTTCGGTTTGTGTACGAGGCTCTGATACAGAGCTGGGGAGTGGGCGGCCTGCGCAAGTACCGAGTCAGGGAGAAGCCTTCGGACCTGCCCCCTTGGATCTGATGGCTGCAAATGCAGCTTCATGTTATTCATCTAGAACAGAAATGTATGTATAAATTTGATTTGGTAGGATTGCAGAGGTACTATAGGTGTGCGCATTTCAGAGGCTGTGCCTCCATTTTTTTAGGGCATTCCAATAGCAGTACTGGGCCCCATGTGAAGGTTTTACTAGGACACACATGTGTACAATGATATTGTGCTGCAGTTCTTTGTATTGGTCCGTCTAGCGGTCTTTTGATGTCTAGTTGCTCTGACCAGCAATACTATGAATTGAGGTCTGTCCATCGTGACAAGGCAACGCTGCAGATAGGTACTGATTTTGTCCCAAAGATTGATCTTGAGTGTAACTTGGTAACTTAGGATTGTGGAAAGCCCTAAGTCCTGTGTTGCTGCTCTGGCACATCATGTGACATGCCACCGGCAAGTTATCAATGACAAACTCAAATATAATATTTGGATTCATTTCATAAAGTTTATGCCTGGTCTCAGTGCATGTGTTTTCCTCGTTGGCCGGGCCTCACCAAGTATGCTTTACAGCATAAGCCTGCAACCTTTTACAGAACCATTTTGCAGATCCTGCTTCCTTGGGTAGCGTGGTACCTGGGGCCAGTTTCTGATTGCATTGCACTGTGCCCACTTACTGGTGCTGTAAGTTCAGGGGGGGCTATTATGTGGTATCCCTTGGTGAATTCAGAGAATTCTTCCGCCTGGTTTGGCTTTGGGTACGGCTCTCGGCTGTAATAGCTGTAATCGTACATTCAACCTTCATAACCTTGTGCCACATGCGACCCGACCACTGGCAGCATGCAAGGGCCACAGCCTCTCTGAATCTGCACACCTGCTGCCCTCCCATCTGGCAGGTGCACCTTGCTTGCTGCTGTTCTTTGCCTTGCAAGAACCCAAGGACACCCACTGGACAAGGAAGCTTGCTGGCTTGCCTGGTCTGCTACCCTCACATGTATAGGAGATGGGCTCATATAGAATGATCAAAACCCTCAGCGCAGCCCTTGCAGTGTATACAATTATACCAGTCTCCTCACACAGCGGCGAGGGCGAGGGAGCTGCGGCCGTAGCTGGTGGGCGCGCACGGGCGCCACCGGCCGGCCTCGACACAGAACGCCTCTGTAGACGTGTGGAAGCTGGCGTCCCCAGCGTTACCTCCCACAACATACAGCTTCCCATGCAGCGCCGCGATCCCGGCGCTCGACCGTGGCACCGACATCGGCGCGACGGATTCCCACCGGCCCTCGCGCGGATCGTATGCCGCCACGCTGTCCAGCCGCTGCCGCGCACTCGTCATGCCCCCGACCGCGTACAGCCGGCCTGCAGCCACCGCATATCCGTTTCATTTAGGTAGATACTTCGGAAAAATCACATATGTACTGTAGATGAATAGGGGGAAAGCTACATCTGTAGTGCAGCAGACCAGAATTTGCATGGACATGTCCATCATTCCTTGAGCAGCAAGCAAAGTTCCTGCAAAAAAAATGAACTGCCAAGGCTTCCTCCTGTCAGGGAGGGGAATATATGTGCAAGACGCTTGTTAGTATGCCACAGTACCTCCGAGCTCACAGACGGAGTGGTACTTGCGCTCGGACGGCAGCTGCGCACTCAGCAGCGCCCATGCGCCCCTCCCCAGGTCCAGGCACTCCACGCTCCTGTGGATGTGCTTGCCGTCCTGCACATAAGTACACTCACCGCTCACACCATGCAATGACGATGGCAAGAGCCTCTCCATGCTGCACACGCTCAATTCGCTGCTAAGCCAAATTTTGAATTTGAACCTTCTCCATCTGAACAAGAATCCCTAATGGGTCAGCCTGCAGATCAGAGGTGCCGGCGAAAGAGCTTGAGTATCCGCATTGAAACAGGAGCCATCAGAAGCGCCGGTCAATCCGACTCTCAAGCAAAAGATTGACTAGAGCAGCCAAACTGAGTGCATTATAGGCACACCTGGCCGCCAACAGCATAGATGCGGTCGGCCACGGCGGCAGCGCCAAGGGCGGTGCGGGGAGTGCACATGGCGGGCGCAGCCGTCCAGGGCTCTTCCTCGACGCGCGCTGCGTCGCCCCAGCCGATGCGCAGGGACTCCACGCTCTGCAGCTCCGTGTTCGACTGCCCCGTCCGCCCGCCCTGTGCAGCAGTGCGCCGTTAAGAGGTGAAAATGCATAACTTGCTCAGATACTGAAGTGTCCCCAGGACTGCATAGCTGCACAGTGGCCAGTATTCTCATCTATACATTTGTCAGGCAGCACTTGGACCACAGCAGGCCAACAGAGCATGTGCGAAGGGCCTTGCCCCTGCATGGAGCCCAAAATGGGATTTTGGGCCTGACAGGAAGGACAGTAATCAGCGAGTAAGGTTAGTAAGTGATGGCATATGGGAGGCTTGGAGACACTGGTGAGAGGGCGCACCATGACCCAGACTCGGCCGGCGGCGGAGGCCATCGCGGCGTGCAGGCGGGGGGTGAACAGCGGCCGGCATCGCAGCCAGTGCTTGTGCGAGCGCTGGTACAGCATCACGCTGCACAGGTGCGGCGACCCATTCACCACGCACAGGTTGCCCTGCACACCACACAGTCATCCTCACAGCAGGCATCAGCACGCTATGACGACACTGCAGTTTGTGATTGGTCAAGCGCACGTGGAATCGAGCCCTGGGCACCTCCGAATAATAAGACTGCATAGCCTCTGGTCCTCATCAGCTTGACAACGTCCAAAGGGTCATGCTTGTCCGCAGTAGGATGATAATGAGAGCCTCGTCCGTCTGCTCTGAAGGCACAGCAACAAGAATGGAGACATAATGCTGATCTCACCTGGAGGACAGAATAGGCGGCGAAGGAAACGCTTTCAGGCAGGGGAGGCCCCGTCGTCCACTCGTCCTTGGTGGCATCATAGTACTCTGACGTCCTGCACACCGGCCAAACCTTCACTCCTGATGTACTCTCCTGACCACTGTCTCATGTACTGTTTCAGAACACATTGCTATGACTTGGTCATGTGCACATACAGAAACTGAAGGTGCAGAGATATGCAGGCAGCTGCCTGGCAGGTGTCACAGCAGGTACAGGAAGCTACCTGAAGCTGCGCCAGCCGGCATCGTGGCCTCCGGCAGCCAGCAGGCCCATGGGCATGCACCGCCGCGGCGGAGGCTGCAGTGTGACACCGACACCGCTGGTGCTTGCATCGGCGCTGCTGCGCAGCCTTTCGTGCATGCGCACAAAGTCCTCCAGGCACTGAGATGCCTTGATCGCCGCTGTGTCCCCCAGCATAGATAGTAGGCCTGATGCCGCCACCTGTGTGCATGAGGCACCAATCCTGAAGAACAGACAATGCTGGAGCTGGGAAGAACTGCAAATACATGCCATGGCTCTTTGCTATCGAGGAGCAATGCAGCCTCACACAGCAATGAAGCTGGGATTGACTACGAGATCATATGACCGGGCAGTCACATGGAGGTTGCACCAAGGTAATGGTGTATTTGCACCTGCTGCTGCAGCTCAGTGGGTGACAGGCGGATGGTGGAGAGCAGGCTGGGAAGCTCTGTGCTCCTGGCATCAGGATCCGCTTCCCACCATATCAAGATTGCCTGTCACACCATCCCACAAAATGTTAGAGCATACCTTCACAAATGCAAGCAACATTTGACATCTGCATTGATATGCAGGCCTTGATCTTGCTGCAGACAACCCACTTGCAATATGTTAATCTACTCTGATCTCTCCCACATGTGAAGTTATTGGCTGCTCACCTCCAAAACCTGCATCTCGGATTGGGTCTCCAGCTCTTCGCTCTGCAGCAGGTCCCTCAGAACGTCCTCTGGCAGCTCCTGCAGCCCCGCCCTGCCCTCCCCACACATCACCTCCACAAAGTGCCCCTTCACAAATGTGACCTGCAAGCGCAACACTGTCTTCAGAGAACTCAAAATAGTGCCTGTTCATGAGTCCAGCCCCCACACTGAAAATGCTATGGTAAAGCCGGCATTGCATTCCACAATTATAAATTTCACGAGAAGCATCTGTACGCATATCTACGTACCGCATCAGATGAGAGATCCTGGCAGTCATACATCGCTGCCAGCGCAAGCGTGTGCAGGCAGGTTGCCGGCTTCAGGTTCGCCTTGAGAAACTGCAGCAGCATAGATTGCACACTTTTTTAGTGACTGGCCTGCGTGCTTGGGTGGGCTAACTTTCAATCCTCACATGAAATAACAGCGGACAAAGCTGGCCGGTGACTACCTGGCAGCAGGCGGCCTTGACTGCTGCCACATCCAGGTAGTTGCTGGCCAGCAGCAGGGCTTCCACATTACCCTCTCCCACATCAACAATCCCATGGTAGATCGAGGACAGGATGCAGGCCAAGCTTTCGGCGTCCACCGCCTCCAGCTGTATCTGCATATCATCCCCATCCACCCCTGGGCTGCTGGTCCCATGCAGGTGCTTGCCCGCTCCCAGGAACAGGGCCTCAAAGTAGCGGGAGGCTGAGGCCAGGATGATCTTGTGAGCCCTGAACCTCTGCCTGTCTGAGCTTATGACAGACACATCGCAAAGCTCCTGATTTCTATAGTGGTCCCACAGTCGAGGCGTCAGGGCTTGGATGGGCATGCTGTCGAGCTAGGCACCACGACCTTTTCTCAGCTAGAATGAAGCGTTGCTTTCGACATGCCTATGGCTCTAGTCCTGAGGCGCACTGTCGAAGAACCCCTCACGTCTGTGTGATGCTCTGGGACGTTTGGATCACCTTTGAGATACTTATACTGCCCGATCATATAGATCACGCTGATATCTGTGATATTCATTTGGTTTGTATTTACGTCGTAGGTCCTTTTTTCTCAGTAGACAGTACTTAACTCACCGAGACTTTTAGCAAACGCTTGTGACCACATCGTTGATTCAGAAATGAAAATTAAGAGTATGAGCAATTCACGATGTGATTCTACTTAGAAGGCGCGCTCAAATGTACAGTGGTGACAGATGGAAAACAAGCCTTCTATGTTCTGATACGCTGACCACGATAATAATTACCGCAACTATCACACGAACAGGATTGGATGTACTGTACAATTTGTAGTGCATGATCGTGTCCAAAAAACATGTCCAATCGGAACCATAAATGGCACGTGGCGCCGGCGTGTTGACACGTGCACCTTCTGGCTCAGGGCCGCTTCCTGGGCTTGAAGCTGCTCCGTGAACCAGATGCCGGCCTCACAGTGCAGCACACGAGTAAAAGCAGGTATGCTACCCATATCAAGCCTTGACTGAGTCTTCCAGGCCTCAAAGCACTGCGGCAGCAAGCCCACAACTGTTGTGGCACAACATGATGCATTGAATGCCTAAGGTGACAGGTTTTTTCTTCTTATTATTATTATTATTACATGGTCGGCAAACCCAAAGCCAGAGGCCGAGGGCATACACGCAGGGCGTCTGCAGCCACATCTGCGGGGCCCACTGTACTACGGTAGTCTGCAGCCTATCAGGTTTACTTTGTTATGTCTCAACAGACATAAATCATTGCCGCCTGAAGTTCTTGGCTTTGCGCACATTCCTCTTAGGCACAAAAGTCCCGGCCTTGCCCTGCTTCTTGGCCAGCTTCCTTGCCAGCTTCTCGCCTTCTTCCTGCGCAGCTTGCTCCATTTCTGTGAGTGGCTCCCCCACGTCACCTCCGCGCTTGGGGGCCCTCACAAATCCCCCCTTGAGCGGGTCCTTCCCCCGCTCCATCTTCCTCCTCTTCTTCTGGGGGAGCATTCCTGCATGACACCAAACCCGCCTTTGCCCCCAGATTCCGCCAGACCTTTCCAAGAATGACTCTGACAAGGTGCACCATGACAGAGGCGGCTTCCTCTCCAGCCTGCATTGACCCTTTTACTCATGCATACTGCAAACAGCCTCAATCCTCCAGCAACAGCACCTCAACAAACATCCTTGTCATGAACACAAGCAGAACATCCCACCAATGTCACCCAAATGGTGGTTTGAATGCGCACCCGGCCCAGCATTGCCGGAGGCTGATCGGCCGGACGCTGCAGCGGGGTCTTTGAGGTAGGCGGGGATGTGCTTGAGGTGGGAGGGCGCGGCGGCCTTGGCGAGCGGCTTGTCGTGCTTCAGCAGCGCAAGGTCGGCCGGGTGCTCCTCAAAGTGCGCCTGCAGTCGCCGCGAATTCAGCAGCTCCAGCCGCAGCTCCTTCGCGCGCGCCTGTGATCCACACACACCATGCACCGCCTCAGCACATTCTTCACATTGTCAGCTTTCAGGGCCCACTCAAACAGCAGATGACCAAGCAACCCAATAGCCAAATACAATGGAAGTCAATGGTCATCTCCTGTGGGTGTGCGGCTCGGGCAGGAGGACTGGCATGTGGCACTCTTGAGAAACGAACACAAATGGAAGGGGTGAACTAAGGGCCGGATGGCAAGTGGTCGGAGTATATGGTGTGCATTGAAGCAGAGGGGCGTGCCTCTTTGATGGAGGACTTGGTGAGCGAGCGTGCAATGTCCTCTGCCCTGTAGCGCAGACCCTCCACCGACGCCTTGGTCAGCCGCTCAAACCGCCTCAGGCCTGCCTGCTGCTCTTCCTCTGCACCTGCAGACACGCACCGATCAACTTTAGCACAAAATGCAGCAGACCGTGCCTGTCCCTTCCGGCAACTGCCGAAAGAGCACCTCCCAGCCGCAACGCTGGAAACATGCTGCCTGTGGCTTTTCAGTGCGGTGACATCAGAGAAAGAAGTCAATTCAGGGACATCATGAACCAATCACAAAGTGTACGGTCTGCAAGCATCCATGCTGTGACACAAGGATCCAAGGAGTTTCATTCTGTACAGGGTGATGTGGCCGCTGCACCAGTGCCAGAGGTGCTAGCAGGCTGTCCGCCCAGCTGTTGCTCCAACTGCTCCCTGACTTCGCTGTCTGCTGGCGTGAAGATTGAGATGGCCGTCCCTGCCTGCCCAGCTCTCCCTGTGCGGCCCACCCGGTGCACATACGTCTGCATGCATCACTGAGAGCTCAGTGCTTCGGTGCCTTATAGGGTCCATCCAGGGCAGCTTTCCTGCTTACCTGATTACCAGATAGATTCTTGGGGCTTCACAGAAGCGTCGTATGCAAGCACACCTCTAAATGAGTCAAACAAGGCTGCAAACTCTCACACAACAGGTCAAGCATCATCACATCAAGAGTGGCTTATTCAGCTCTCTGAGCTGCCGATGTAATACTCAGGGTGAGCAGGAGGATGCCCTCACTCAAAGGGCAGAACAGCTCACCTGCACGCTCTCTGGGACATCCACATTGATGACTGTCTTGACCCCCTGGAAGTCAATCCCCCGGATCACCCCAAACTCGTTGTCATTCTCAGTCTTGCGGCCACGCTTCCTGCTGTCTCTATCCCTCCCCTTCCCCCTCCCCTTGACCGCGGCTGGCTTCGGCAGTGGTGCCGGCTTTGCTGCATCTTCCTCCTGCTCCAGCCTCTTGGCCGGGTCGTCTGTGGCTATGAGGTAGTCAAATATGCCCTTATTGAACTCCTGCACATGCAAGCAGCCACCCTTTGCAATATGTTCATCAGACACTTCAAAATCCCGGCCCTGCAGCGTGGACTGTGCGTGATACCTCTGAGGAGCTCCCCCTGCATCTGCCGCTGTGCTCACCCCCTACCTGTCATCGCAAGAGCATTCTATCTCTTATGCCCTTTCGACGAGAACATAGAAGACGGTGACAGCAGACGACTGGATGACTGCAGAAGCAGTTTGAGAGAAGGACATCAGAGGTGCCACAACAAGCACATGTCTTGGACACCCTGACAGATTGCGCTGTTGCCTGCAGGACACCCTCATTAGACATCAGCAAATTTCACAATCCGTGATAAAGGTGAGCTTGCCTGCAGGATGTGGTGGCGCGAGTTGAGGGGCAGCTCTGCGTTGATGACGGCGCTGCGGATGCCAAAGGCTTCCAGGAAGAGCTTGAGGCGGAACCCGGCGTTGATGGAGTTGACAAACAGCAGCACCTTCTTGCGCACCAGGCCCAACTTGAGCAGCACCATCGTGTGCAGCAGCTTGTCGCTCCTGGCAGATCCCACATGTCATGGTTTGGTATCCCGTAACTTATTCGCAACTCGGACACTTCAAGTGCTAGGAAAGGTCACAGCAAGGAAGCCGCTCTTCACCGCCACAAGTGCTCTTCACACAGCTGCAACTGCACACTGAGGAGCTGCGCATGCAAAGTGGGAAAATTTGGTCGCGTTTGCCTCAATCCCTGTTGTCATACCCATGCAGCAGTCCACCTGATGTCTCATAATCTGCTCACAGGTAAAAGGAGTGTAAGGCAAGTGCAGGCGAGGAAGGATGATGAGACAGGCTTCCGAGCACCTGTCGCAGGCGATCTGAAAGTGCTCAATCTCAGCGGCGGAGCCGGGGCCGGGGCCGGCGGCGCCACTGCCGTCGGCGTCGCTGCCGAGGAGGTTGAGGGTGGTGGGGTTGTGCAGCACCAGCTTCTGCAGCCGTTCCACCTCCTCGCTGCTCGTCGCGCTCATCAGCATGCACTGGCAGCTGCGCGGAATCTGCGCACCAATTCTATTTGACAAGTCCCCAGAGGGTTGTCATTACTTCTCCCCGTACCCTTGCATATGCATGCCGGTGCCAGACATGCTTTATTCCCGAGCACGAGGCTAAGCACTTTGCCTTGTAACCATCAATCATAAGCAATGCTTGACTGACCTGCGCTGCTCAGTATGAACATGCCAACTTATACAAATTTCTTGCATGCACGTATCTTTTGCGGCCAAAAGGCTGGTGCCCAGGGGCGCACAGGCCACTGATTTGTCAGGTCTAGATCTTGTTGATGCATGCAGATGTATCACTGGGAGAACGTGGGAGAGGGTGCAGACCAGGGGTGCGATGGCGCGCAGGTCGTCCTCATAGCCGGGCATGGAGAGCATGAGGTCGGCCTCGTCCAGCACCAGCACCGACAGCCCCGGCCGCCGCATGCGCTCGTCCGGCTGGAAACTTGCCGCGCGCAACCGGCCCTCCTTCAGCGCCTGGTTTGCACGCGCTGTCTTCAGGACAATGATTGTATTGTTGTCAGGGATCATCAGCGTTGGCAACCTGGGTTGCTACTTGAATCAGATGGTGTGCTTTGGCGAGATATGCCGGCCAGTTGTTGACCCTAGCGCTGCTGCATCCACCGTGGCTCCAGGGCCAAAATTGCTGTGCCACTATCTGCTGGCGGGAGCAGTGATACTGTGTACTTCCCACACAGTGAATTCACGCTTATCCAATCCGCCGTGGATTCTACACGGAGCTGAAGTGCCTCGCAGCAGCTTTGAGGACAGCAGAACTCCCAAACACCAGGGGACCCACAGCACAGTCCTCTTAAGTACAGACTACCATTGTCTGGCCACCACCCGCAGGCAGGAATACCGTGCAGATTGCGCATGGGGCAATAAAGTACGCTATTCAGAGAGAGATTCAAGATTTGGCAGGGCAGCACCTGTGCCACCTGGCCGGGGGTGGACACCACGATCTGCCCGATGTGCAGGAAGATGTCACGCTGCACAGCCGCGGAGTCAACCGCCAGCGATGACACCCGAATGTCCGCCTTGCACCTCGTCGCCACTGCCTCCGCCTCCTCTCGCACCTGAACACACTCACTTATGAACATCTCCGTCTTCCCTTGTAAACGAGACGAGACGACACGTTTCCAGTCTTCCTACACGCATAATAGGAAGGAGTAGGAGAGAAAGGAAGGACCTGCTCGCAGAGCTCCCGGGTGGGCACGAAGATGAGGGCCTGCCAGCCAGCGCGCTGCTTGTCCTTGGGGACGGCCAGGATCTTGTGCAGCGCGGGGAGGAGGTACGCCAGCGTCTTGCCACTGCCCGTCCTGGCACGCGCCACTATGTCCTTGCCCTCCAGGGCCGCAGGTATGCAGGCTGCCTGCAACACACCGTCATTGTTATACCTGTCTCTCCTGCCTGGTAAATGGGTGCTTTGACGCTTGTTCTCACATGGAGGAATAAGCAAGAACGAGAAGACTTCTGTGTCACCTGCACAGTTGTTGGCTTCTCGTACTGGCGTTTCTCCAAGGCAAGAAGCAGCCTTGGGTCCAGTCCCAAGTCTGCAAAGGTACTCGCTGCAGGTGCCTTGGATTCAGGCTCTTCCATGCTTCGATCTAAGTAGTATATCCTAAGCTGATTGATGTCCTTTAAGGTACGTTCTCGCGGATCAGTGGGAGGCCACCGCAGAAGAGTATGCTGGCCCAAGTGCTAGTCGATGTAAACGCTGGCCTCGAAGTGTGCGATTAAGAATAACAATTGGAATAAAGTTATGGGAAGTTTGATGTCCAAAGCATTTCATTAGGTGGAAGAAACTCGCATCATAATATTCCGAGACCTGTTTCGGAACGGGGGGTCCGCCGGCACGCCTGGAATGGTATGAATTATGAAGGTCAAGATTTACATCTGTTCAATCAAAGATTGTCGCAGTGAAACAAATAAACCAGTTTGTGCATTGGTCACAATGTTGGCGTAGGTTTGCCTCAATATCTATGGCTTCAAGGGGCATGCTTCAAGCTGGCGAGAAGCTTTCGAACTCCTTGATCAATTGTACGTTACTACCAAGGCATCAAATTCCAGTCGGTTTGATCAAAGGGGCTTGTCCTAAGCCAGTTTGCCCCTTGTCATCCCCATTTGTAGAAGGCAGATCACTGTTGAGGAGTAGTGCTTTCCACAAGCCTTCAGCCCGTTCAGTAGCCAGGTATGATGATTCTGACAATTGCTTAATCTATTGTACACAAGCAGGTACTAGTTTGTCTCGCTTACACCAAAGTGCATGTTTGTTGTCCCAATAGGGCAGCGAGACAGATGAGCTCTGCACAGGCATCGACCTCAGGTGCGGCCCTGGTCATTGTGTCCAAAATAAGCATAAGCGATGATTGCTTCATCTGCAGAGGCGATCCGGCTGTATCGAACTAATAAGAAATTGTCCAATTCTCGCAGGAGCTCCCAAAAAGGCTTTAATTTCAGTCTCTGACAAGACAGGCCTGGTTGAGCTAGCCAAGGTGAATGATCCTGCCCTTTGCTGACATTAAGCTTGAGAAAGACGCTAGCAGTGCGGGCAAGTGTCTTCAGGACTGCCATTGAGCTTTTGAGTCTGTGCCAGGGGTTGTCGGAGCTTGGCTACGAGGTGGTGTCCACTGGCGGAAGTGCGAGCGCCATCGAGGCCGCTGGAGTCCCAGTGCAGAGGGTGGAGGAGCTCACTGGTTTCCCTGAGATGCTGGATGGTGCTGCACCCCAAAGCATGCAAGCGCTTGCCATCACTGATTATTTGCTTCACGTCGCTTGAACCCTGCATGCAATGTGTGAACATGTCAACATGATCTTGTGATAAACGAACAGTGCATGTGGGGAACAGGCAGAGTGAAGACGCTGCACCCAGGCGTGCATGGGGGCATCCTTGCCAGGAGAGACCTGCCCGAGCACCTTGATGCTGTGGGCAAGCACAACATCTCCCTCATTGATGTGGTACGTACACAAATCACATTAAAGCATCCTCTTCACATTGCATTTGCATTTTCAAGTTTTTGCAGTTCAAGTAAACCAGAGTCCAATGCTGGCACGCATACCCTGCCCCTGCAGCATCGTCTTCTGGGCTGTTTAATGCACCATTTCCGCAATACATCAGTGCAAAGAAATGCGAAACCAACAGATGACTTAGTTTGAGATGCTGCATGGCAGGTGGTTGTGAACCTGTACCCCTTCCGGCAGACAGTGACCGCAGCAGAGGCCCCTTCATATGAGACAGCAGTAGAAAATATCGATATTGGGGGTCCGGCCATGATCCGCGCAGCCGCCAAGAACCACGAGCATGTGACGGTGGTGGTGGACCCCAGTGATTACCAGGAGCTGCTGGAGGGGCTCAAGAGCAGCGGGGGGACCTCCCTGGAAGCCAGGAAGAAGCTGGCGTGGAAGGCGTACCAGCACACCGCCACCTACGACAGCACCGTCGCCGAATGGTTCTGGAGCCAGATTGGTGCGCTGTACTACAGAATGCATGCCAGCCAACTTACGCTTACCTGTTCTTCATGCATTCTGAAGAAGTGAACCATACTGGAATTGACATACCCCTGATATGCATCATATATCAGGGTCAGGAGGGCGTGTTGCCGTTGGATTTGGCTGCTGCATTTTCCTAGCAGCATATGCAACTTTGTGAACATCACCAGATTCAATGAAAATGCAAATTTGACAATGACAGGTGGCGAAGAGCCAGCGCCGGAGCTGAGCGTGCCGCTGCGGCGGGTGTCGGGGCTGCGCTATGGCGAGAACCCGCACCAGCCGGCCGCCTTCTACGCCGACCTCTCCCTGGCAGAGGCCGGCCGCGGCGGCATTGCCGGCGCCATCCAGCACCACGGCAAGGAGGTGCTGCGCTGACCCCTCTTTCCTCCCCAGGAAGCCTTCCCTTCAACCCTTGAACTTGCTTGCACGGCTGCACACAGGCAGCCTGCCCGTCTTTCTGACAGGGTGTACATATTGGCCTTTACTAGTTCTTCTAGGGCAGCTGTGCACATTTCTGCCTATTGGGCCATGCTTTGTGAAGATCATGATGAGATGGTGCACCTAAGAAGTCCCTTGGCAGGACAAGGCCTTGAGCTAGGGTGAAGTCTATGGCCTGCTGCCTCTGCAATAACGGCCTGCTGCCTCTGCAATTTTGAGGCGGCTGCTCCGTTGCACATGCAGATGTCATACAACAACTATCTGGACGGCGATGCGGCATACAGCGCGGTGAGCGACATTCCGGGGCCGGCGTGCGTGGTTGTCAAGCACACCAACCCCTGCGGCGCAGCCACGCGCGATGACCTGCTGGACGCGTACCGCCTGGCCGTGCGCGCCGACCCCATCTCAGCCTTCGGCGGCATCGTCGCCTTCAACAGGTGGCTACCTGAGTAACCTCAGCAGACTCCTCAGATTTAGCAAGAGCATCAGGGGCTGAGGCCTGATACTCAAAAGCCCTGGATGCAATCTGACTGCATGCTGCAGGCTGTGTATGCCTTCTGCTGATTGCCCCCAGGGCATACTAGCAATGCTACAGCAATTAGCTACCCTTGCGGGCGTTTTCTCAGTAGTAAATCCAGCTGAAAATACCAGAGTATCGTAGTGTAGAGATTGGCATGTTGAATTTCTGCAAACCTAGCAGACGGGTGTATCTGGTGTATGGGGCAGGCCGGTGGATGAGGCGTTGGCGGCGGAGATCCGGGAGTTCCGGAGCCCGACGGACGGCGAGACGCGCATGTTCTACGAGATCGTCATCGCGCCCGGCTACACGCCCGAGGGCCTGGCCAAGCTCAAGGGCAAGTCCAAGACGCTGCGCATCCTCGAGGCCCCCCTGAGGGCCCCCTCCGGCCGCTCCCTACGCCAGATCGCCGGTCAGTCAGTTTGCCATCCTTGCCGGCGCAAAATCTTATTCATCTGTGGTTTTATTCAAATTTTGCTCTCGCTTGATCCGATGTAGGGATCTTAGATTACGATGATTCTGTTTTGGGGAGTTGTACCAAGAGAGGCGCCCGGTCTTTCTTCTGCTGGCACAGTCTACAGGTGCAGCAGTTGCACTTTCTTCTTTGCATGATAAAGAAAGGTAATTGTGGTTTTTTCAGTTCTAATTTCATTTGAGAATCATATAGAAAGTGGGGCACGTTGCTGACGGCTGCAGTCAGCACTGCATGTGCCAGCTGCCTGGAAGATATGTAACATTTTCTGCGGCTGCGTTCTTGGTCAGATGTGATTCCGGATGGCATGCTCTGCGCAGGTGGCTGGCTGTACCAGGAGGCGGACTCACTAACGCCCGAGGAGATTGAGTTCACGTCCGTCTCTGAGACCAAGCCCACAGAGCAGCAGCTGGAGGACCTGAAGTTCGCCTGGCGCATTGTCAAGCATGTGAAGAGCAATGCCATCACAGTGGCCAAGGATGGTAGGCTGCTGGGCATGGGCAGCGGGCAGCCCAACAGGGTAAAGAGCACAGAAATCGCCCTGGAGAAGGCTGCCGAGGACGTCGAGGTGGGCATTTGTAATCAACAAGTCTCTTTCCGTCGAGATTACTCTGCAATATAATGGCGTATTTGTCATTTTCGATGGAACTTTCGATGGAAATTTGACGATATGAGAATTGGGTGTGCAGGGATCGGTGCTGGCCAGCGATGCCTTCTTTCCGTTTTCTTGGAACGACTCGGTCGAGAAGGCTTGCCAGGCTGGCGTGAAGGCCATCGCACACCCTGGTGGCAGCCTGCGGGACCAGGACGCCATAGATTGCTGTAACAAGTATGGTGTTGCCCTTGTGACGACTAGCGTTCGGCACTTCAGGCATTGAGTTCCAAAGCAAGAAATTATAGGCGACCTGGCTTTGCAACATGTTCAGATTTAGGATTTTGAATGGATTGCAGCAGGCTTCTCAGGTTGGAAACTTCTTGTAAGCAAAGCTGTCCCTTATGCATTTGAAAGCCGGGATTTCGGAACTTTTCCGGAAGGAACCTTGCGTCACGAGGAATCTTTCTGTCTTGGTTAGTATCAGCAGGAAAACTCTTTGTGTCCCAGATGTATTCAGGATGGATATCTTCAGGACGGTGGCGCTGATCGTACTGGTAAGCACTCCTGATTTAGTTACGGTGAAGATCGAATAGAGCGAGCTGGCACGAGATGTGCACAAGGAAGCGTTCTGGCATCGTTTGCTTGTGAAGATGGTGAAATATATGTGGAAAATCACTGATCGTGCCAACTATTACCTCACACTTCGCCTATGACGCGGATCCAAGATTGTATAAGGGCACGATGGTGCTGATCTTTCAACCTTGGCGTACGGCAGAGCCCTAGTAGATTGTTTCGACTCACATGTGTGCTTGCCCACACAAGCTCGGCTACTTCGGGTTTCCTTTCCTGATGATGAGATGTGTCCCGGGCAGGAGTAATTGTTACTCTAATGGCAATTACACAGTAATAACATGGCAAGTCCCTAGTCTCTCTAGAACATTCGAAGTACAGATCCAGGAATAGTATATTCGAAGCAATCTTTCATTTGTGCAGGGCTCCATATGCCTGGCCACAGGCCAGATACGGCCACTGTCTGCTGCTGTGACACCCGTCCAGTCTCCAGTGACTGTGGAGTTCAATCAGTTCCAGTTGGGCAGCAATGACCTGCCGCTCACAGAGGCTCCTCTGGCCAGGAACAGCGGCCCCAACGACCCAGAACAGATTCACATCACTCTGGGAGGTGACACACTGCATGCCACACTGCATGCCTCCTGCACCCGTACTCCTCTCACCGCCCTGTTGCTTCAATTATGTACCGTAATCTGAATTCTGAAGACGGATTTTGGTGCAGGTCCTGGCGAGATGTACATCACATGGGTCACAGGGAATGCCACAATGCACAAAAGCAGCCCTCAGCCTCTGGACTCTGTTGTCAAGTCTGAGGTGAGTTCCTCGCTCTACTGAGCACATGCATGCAAGGGATCTTGATTACATCGGCTTGGGGGCAGTTGGCAGGAGTTCCCCATGCACAGGAAGGGCGATGGTCATAGGCATTTGCAGGCCCAAGGCAGGTGTCAATGGGCTGAGTAGTGGTGACCAGGTGTTCTACGGAGCTGCACAAGGAGAGTTGAACTACAGCGAAATCGGCTCTTCTACCTATTATGTGCAGGTCTGGTCCCATGAGGTTGTCTCATGCTCACCTCAAGAAGGACTGTTTACTGCACTGCATGGGAACCAAGCAGTGATAGTAGAGCTTCTACTTTTCCGTCTGTTCATTTCCTGAGGAGCCTGTGTGTTCGTGGGTTGCGCAGAACAATACCGGCAAGACAGTCGATCCAAACAACAGCTTCTATGTCTCAGGGCTGATCCACACTGTGCTGCTCAAGAACCTCACTCCCAATACCACCTACTATTACAGGTTAATTTATCCTTTTCTGCCTCTCTATCTTTATTTCATTCAACACCAGAGCAGTGGCAGCTTATAGTGCAGGAGGAAATCGCTTCGCAGCATCCCCCAAAATTTTTGAAGGTGCCCTCCTTGTGCAGGGTGGGTGACAAGAATGCTGCGCAGAGCGCGGTGTACTCTTTCAAGACAGGGAAGCCCATTGGCCCATCATCCTTCCCGGCGCGAATTGGTCTCATCGCCGACCTGGGTATCACATCCAACTCATCAGTCAGCCTGCGACACCTTGCAGCCAACAATCCGGAGATAGCTCTGTTTGTTGGAGGTACGTCCTCTGCCATGTTCAGAACCACTGTAGCGCCTGCCTTTCTGTAAGGTGCAGGAGTCTTCTGTGTAGCTCTTTTGAGCCTCTGATGAGATGCCCAGCAATAAAGCCAAGGTATGTGGCTGCACTTTCAGTGGAGCTGCATTCCTCATCATGCTGATGTCTGTGTCTGTGCGCTTCCAGATTTAAATTATGCAGACACCTACACGGCGGATGGCCTGAGCTCCTACTACTACCCAGCCATTTTCCAGGCAGGCAACAAGCCGCCTCAGCTGCCCACCAGCACAAGCACCTACCAGCAGATCTGGGACGGCTTTGGGCGCTTCATGCAGAGTGTCGGCCTGTCCACTTCGGTGAGTAAACATTCTCCTTCATCAAATTGTAATTGTTTCTTAATTCCACTCCCAAAACATCTTATAGAGCACAACCTTCAGGAGGAGAAAGCACTACTCCCTGGCTGGTCAGGTTGCCCAGATTTGCTCACTCAATGTACTTACTTCCTGTAGATTATCTTAGTTGGAAGTCGCCTCTGCAGCCATGCTCGCAGCGCTGTTCAATAACCCTCCTGCGGATTGCTGCTTCTACTCTGTGCAGACTTATAGCTGTTTCAGCTGTTAATCAGAGCAGACTTGTATTGGTTGCTGTTCTGCAGGTCCCTTACATGACTGTGGCGGGCAACCACGAAATTGAGCGCGACTCGTCCGGCAAGGCATTCCAGTCCTGGAGTACGCGATACCCCAACCCACATCAGCAGTCCAACTCAAGCAGCAACCAGTACTACTCATTCGACTACGCTGGCGAGTATTCCATCACAACCAGTGACTCCTCTTGATGGTGCTGGTGCTCCTGTCGGCATTCTTTATCTTCCATGGCCACGCCATCGACTTGTGATAACATGGTTCATTCAAATGCGCACACATCAAAATCACACTTGCGTCAGGACAGACACTTTGGGAGGCATGCAAACATCTATATTAAGGCTGTCTCGGGCTGCAAATCTGCAGGTGCCCACTTTGTGAGCATTGGCGCGTACGACGGCCCTGGAAATGCCAGTGCCCAGTACAAATACCCCAACGGCAATTACCCCCACACCATCATCAGCAACACCCAGGTGACCCTGCAGCCCTTGCTCATCTCCATTTCCACTGTGGACAATGATGAAAACCTGTTGTGGCATGATGATGCTCTGTCACTTTATGTGTGCGAATTGCTTCCTGCTCATTGCTTCCTTCTCAGGATAGCACACCTGCAGCAGTCTTAAAAGCTTATAATATATAAGCTTATTCTAGTCTGTCATGGAAAGAGTGTGTGATGATTGGCCATCCAAGCAGCGCCTTGGAGGCACTCTGCATGTCATGTGATAACAGTCTTCGTCAATTCCCCGCCTGCCGGTGCAGTTGGCGTGGCTGGAGGATGATCTCGCAGCTGTGGACCGCTCCAAGACCCCCTGGATTATTGTCCAAACACATCCACCCTTGTGGGCCCCCAGTTCCCATAAAAACCCCCTTGTCTGCAAGCATCATAGGGCCGGCAGGCCCTCCGTCTTGTGTATACCTTATATGCTCAGACTGCGTTGAGCAGCAGGAGTGTCAGCTGAAATGCTATGATATGGTATGACCTTAAAGGATCAGATGACATGCAAATGACATGCAGCAAAAAGAGGTGTCCTGCGCAGCTACAACACATACAACAGCCACTACAAGGAGGTGGAGTGCTTCCAGCAGCAGATTGAGGACGTGCTGCACAAGTATGGAGTCAACTTCGCATTCTTCGGCCACGTGCATGCCTATGAGCGCACCAATCCCCTCCTCAGATACATGATTGACCCCTGTGGTACCGTCCACATCACCATTGGAGACGGCGGCAACATCGAGGGGGTGAGTCACTCTCCCTTACCTTGCAATCATCAACATGTTGCCAATGAGCACCTTTTCCAAGTCCATGTTGTTCATGACATCCAGAGCTGCACCCCGAACATTCATTCATGAGGAAGGCAGGTTGCTGCCATGGTGCTGCAAAATTTCTCAGGCTTATACAGGCTGAAAAGACATGGATGTGACGGTTCTTGATTTCTGTTGTAACGTAGACAGTGATTTGATCAGGCAGGTGCGTTCAGGGCATGAGGGCTTCACTAAAGCATGCACCTCTTGTCTGTGTTGTGCAGACATACAAGCAATTCATCGACACGCCTCCCTTCCCAACCAACTGCAGCGTTCCCCAGAACACCCTGAATGCCCCAGGCAATTTCGCCCCCCTCTGCGCCACATTTCAGGACTATAACACCTCAGAGGGGCCCCGGTATTGCCCCACCAGCCAGCCCTACTTCTCTGCTTACCGGTGCGCGCCTCCTTTGAAGCCGTTCTTCTAATTTTCCACGGTGTCTTGAAAGTCCATGCTGATCAGCCAGATCTGTGACCAATGGCATATGTCTCCTGCGCGCTGCCTAAAAAATATATATCTATTGTGTGACCTGAAAACGCCGAGAAGCAGTGGGGCAAATTCAATCGGTAAGGATTGTGTAAGGCTCTTTATCAAGCTCAAGGCCTTGACAGATGTGAGCGATGCAAGTTTTGAAGGTGGCTTGTGTGTGGGATGCATTTGTGGTGCCATGATGATGAGGTTTGATGCGATGGTGTGCAGGGAGCCGAGTTTTGGGCACGGTATCCTGGAGCTCAAATCGCCCTACGAGGCAACATTCCAGTGGTGAGTTCTTACTTTCTCAACTTTGCATGCATGGATTGGATAGCCTGCTGATGTGTGCTGGTAAGTCAAAGGGCAATTGCAGGGCACGACTGGCAGATAACATTGGACATGCATGCGCATGCATGCGGGGCTGCCTTCAGCTGCCTTCCTTGCGCATAAAATTGAACTGGTCATTTGTTAAGTGGCAAAAGGTGCATCAGACAAACAGGCATGCGCTGTTGCTGTGCAGGTTCCGCAACCAGGACAATCTGCCGGAGGTGGCAGACAATGTTACTGTTGTGCGCGATCTCAGGTGCCCCAATCAGGGCGCGCCAGTCAAGCAGCCCGGGGTCTGAGCTCCTCGCACATTTGCGGGTGCAGTGGCCAATGCACTGCTTGAATAGATCAAAAGATCATATGATGATCATGTATTCTGTCTGCTGGCCCTAAGCGGCAATCCTTACAGGAGTGTATGACCTTAGGGCGATATTTTTCCCTGTACCCCGCAACTTTTGCTTGTATGGACTGAAATTTTCGGACTCCACTGGACGCATTGGCAGTGCATACTTGGCAGTGCATACTGTGCTAGAAGTGAGAGCCTCTGAACGGCCCTCTTTTGCATGCGAGTTTGGTAGTATCAACTTGGATACTATTCTAGATCTAGATTCTAGAAGTCGTAATAGGAATATTGAATAGGAAACCTAGCCAGGCAGAATCATATAGAACATCCCTGACAGCATAACTTGACCTGAATGTCGAGCTTGAATAGCAGGCTTAATGATTTGCGAAGCTCACATTTAAATTTGAATATGGTCTCAGGTTCGATCCCCAGGAAAAACACTGGGACTTTTTTCGGATCGATTTTCGGGTACATTCGGCGATGCGGCCGCTCCTGAGACACCCGCATCGTCGCTGTCGAAATCCGTCCCGAAGTTTCGAGCGGTTTGCTAGGGACGGCCCCTCAGCATTCGTGTAAGAAGGGGGTGTAGACCTGTAGGCTGCAAGGGTGCATTTGCGAGTTGACAAGGCTGCAAGCCTGTGCATATCGGCCCCGGGTTCCGGCTGCAGACGGACCTGTGTATGCCCTATGGCCCTCTGGGCTCTGGGTTCGCCACTCATACAGAATATTATTATTATTATTATAATGAAGGAGCTGTCCCGCTGAATCGATTTGGGCAATCTACAAATCATAAATGGGGTGCACCGTCAGGGGGGTGGTTTCCCTCGGCTCCTCCACCTCATTCATGACGCCCCTCAGCTTCTTGTGAACTTTCCTCATTTCAAGCAGCTTTCATCCAATCCGAACAGTAAGTTTGTCTGATCAGTCCTTATCAAAGCTGTCTGTTGATATCGCAGACTATTTCGCTCTCAGCAGAACACCTTTAAGTTCGCATTAAGGCGCGCAGTTTGAGGGTGAAATATCCTTGCGATTTCTCCTTGGAGGTTCTCGATGAAGTCGTGTTGAGAATTTTTTGGATCCGCGTGCGCAGCTTGAAGTTGGTGTTCACACCAAGCACACCTCTGTAGGATGGAACAAAGTTGTTCTGTCTGCAGCAGAGAGACTGCCTGACCATCACAGGTGCTCGTGCTGCCCAGCACAGACGCTTTTACAGACTGGACAGAACACGCTCACCAAAGAGGGCAGCAAGGCCTTCGACAAATTTGCACACCACGGGGTCATCAAGCAGCACCCTCTTCGGTGGCAGTACAATGCTGCGCACTGAGGCAGGAACCCAGGGCAGAGTAGAAGGCAATGGCGTCGGTAGGGCTGACAGCGCGCCATCAAGGATGGACAGCAATCCTGAAGACCCACAGGACGCAGATCTCCTCCTTGATGCTGAGGAAGGACTCGACAGTCCAAAAGGAAGACCTGTAAGGCGTACATCAACTAGAGAGGTGCGGTGAAACCATCTTCAAGGCTCCTTGCAGGTCCATCATGGCTACTTTATTGGCACTGTTGTTCATACCTTCTTGATCAACTCCTGACAGAGGGCTGTGTTGTGTACCGCGCAGGCTCTGCACTCTGTACTCTCGAGCTGGGTGTCAAGGAGGTTCTTTGGGGGATGCGCGGTGCTGTTTCCCATGGTCATTACTGTGTACATCACCTGGTGGTTCCTCACCTTCTTTGACAACTTCTTCTCGGTACGAGCCCTTGCTTCGGTCCACATGCTGCAATGATTTGTATAAGGTATCTCATAACTCCCATCTTATCAGAGGCTTCATCTTGCTAATGAAGTGTTGTGGGGTATATTTAACAGCCTGTCTACGAGGCCCTCTTTGGCTTCCACGTTTTTGGCCTCGGCTTTGTGACATCCATGGGCTTCATCATCGGCACAGGTGAGTGCTGACAACTGCTGACCTACCAGATCGTTGGCACATTCCTGAAGAGCAGCTGGTCTGGTGGTTCAATAGCACAGAGAATGGTGATGCGTTCGTGCAATTATAAATGCCTAGATGTGCTGCGTAGGTGTGTTTGTGTCATCCTGGTTGGGAGGGCTGCTGCTGCAAGTGGCAGACTGGATTATCAAGAAGCTGCCCCTCATCAAGCACATCTACTCTGCAGCAAAGCAGGTGTGCCCCTGCCGTTTGCAAAGCCGCTTGTGCTTGCGCTTCTGCATCATAGCTACAGCCGTTGAAGGCCCCTGCATGTCATGAGAGCGTGCAAGTTGCTACGCCAGCTGTGTGATACAGGGTGGATTGTCGTCTGGCAGGTGAGCGGGGCTGTGAACCCTGCGAACGAAACCACGGCATCGTTCCGGGAGTGCGTGCTCATACGGCATCCCAGGCATGGCGAGTATGCCTTCGCCTTCATCACAGGCACGACTGTGCTGCAGGTGCGCGCAGCGCTGCCCCCTCTCTCTCCATCCCTCCACGCATCCTGCTGCCTTAAGCCAGCTTGTTCTGGGGCATCTCTGGATGCAATTTGGTCTTGCACATTGCCCTTTGTCCATGTCCAGGATCGGCTCAAATACACAAGAGGCATGGTCATGCTTTTGAGAGCTCTGATCAGTTCAGCAATGCATCCTCTAAGCGGATTTTCAGAATATTCCATGCATTTTTTTTTTCACCTTTGCGTCCTTCAGTCATGTGCTGCTTCTGTGCCGAGAACTGCTTGATCCAATGCCAGGTAGAGAGCGGGTGGGCTTGTAATGGCCCGTATTAAGTGCTTAAGATTGAGCGGCTGCTGGTGTGGTGCAGCAAGAGGATGGGTCGCCGGGGATGGAGCTGTACAGTGTGTATGTGCCCACCAATCACATCTACGTGGGGGACATCTTCCTGCTGGGCCGAGAGGACGTCATCCACACCAACCTCTCCGTGCGAGAGGGCCTAGGTGAGACTGCTCTTTTGCGCTGACCTGCTTTCCATTCTGCACACAGTTCTCACTGCTGTGCGGAATCTGGATCTGCAATGTGGTCGTTTAGTGCTCCTGTGCTGGGGGATCATTGTGCTGTTGCTGCACGATGTGCCCTGGCAAGGCTTCCCTTCCTCGTATCTCTTTGACATTGTTGCATGCATTTCTCTTTCTCTAGTTTAGGTGTGTGCCAGACTGCTGCCATGTGATGACACATTCGGGGATGCATGCTTGACGGATGGAGTGGTGTGGCTGCAGAGATCGTTGTTTCTGTGGGCATGGCGTTGCCGCGCAATCTGTCAGGCTACATCAAGACATAGGCTGTATCCTGCGGAGTCTTTTTGGGGTGTTCCCTGGTGGGGGTTGGGAGTTCATGGCCTGTGCACACAATTGAGGGTATGCCTGGAAATAAGTTGTAGAGTATTTTTGCCTCCTGTTTTAATGTTGGAACGATCAGGACGACTGCCTTATCCAGAACAGCAATGTGCATGTGCTGTGCTTGCCTTCATATTGCCAGAATTCAGACAGAGGCTCAAGATTGACCAATGGTGACTAAATCGAACAACACCGCGATATATACATGTACATGTGATGCTATCTGCTGTCTCATGAGTGATCACTGGGCTGCAGCTTTGCGTTTATCTGGCTTGCTGGAAATGTTTAGGTGCCGGTGTGATGGTGCAAGAGAGGCGTGCAAAAATTTTCGATCCTGTCCTTCCCTGGTGAAGGATTCCAGAGCACTAACAGAGGAACCTTTGATCATAACGACAGAAACGAATTGCCTCGGAAATCTTCATTCCAGGACCTCAAGTTTTACATGCCATTATGCTAGCACTCTCAACATATCACTTAGTCCTGACAAAGGTTACCAAGCGCTGGTCACTGCTTGCTGCATTGCACTGCACACAGAGGCAGCGCTGCAGAACACACGGTACACAATAGAAATTGCAATTATTAAAGGCCCAGCTTGTGGCAGGAACGCCCGCGCACGGGTGCCGGCCTACTTGGACTTCTTCTTCTGCAGCTTGCGCTGGTAGAACTCCAGCTCCTTGCCCTCCAGGATGTAGCCGTCAACACGGCCACACTGCCCCGGCCGCGAAGAGATGGCTGCCAGCAGCCGACCGCCAGCAAACTGGGCGTCCAACACCTGCAGTGCACAACAGCAATATGCTTTAAAACTCTCCTTCTCATGCACTCTACTGATCTGGGTCATACGCCCCTGATCCATCCCTTTGAATGGTGCATCATCATGTTGGACATCACAGATATCGGTTGCAATAAAACAGGCGTCAATTTGTATATCACATGATGATGTGATCATTGAGCGCTGCCATCAGTCGTCCCTGTAGGTCTAGACCACAGGCAAAGGCTGCCAGCATCCAATTTCCAAGGCTCTTTCAGGGTCCTGCCATGTCAAGTGCAAGGTGATGCAGGAGACAGGAGCTGCGCGCACCTCGTCGAGCTTGTGGTTCTGGTTGCGCAGCTTCAGCTTGCGGTCGACGTGGTTGGAGGTCTTCTTGGCCTCCTCACCCGCCTTCTTCTGCTCCTCAGCCGCGGCCGCAGCGCCGGACTTCTTCTTGAGGCCGGCTTCCACGCCGTAGTGCTGCGTGTAGAACTGCTTGAAGGGCGTCGCGTCAACCTGCACGATCGCGCTCTTCACCAGCGTCTGCGTCCGCACCTGCACACACATGCCAGCACCCACATCAGCCCTCATGGTATTCATTATTTAGGTTGGATCTGTCAGAAAACCGGCAAAGGAGAAAGGACTTGGGCACGGGGCCAATCGTATCTACAGGGCAGCACAAGGGCCTCCATTGGCACATTGCAGGCTGTTCATTATAACTGCTCTCGGTCAGCTCAGGGCACTCCTGAAGAGTATGGTGCTTTGGGGAACACGTAAAGCAAGCAGCAGCCAACTGGAAAGGAAGGTATGCGCACGATAGGCTGTGAAGGCTTACCAGCTCGTTGTTGGAGGCGTTGTACACGACGTCCAAGACACGAGTCTTCCTGGTCACAGCCTGCACCACACCATACACACTCTGTCAAGTAGGGGCCAAGAGCTATGGCAGATTTTGTCACCAGCACATGAAAACTATCCAAACCTCATTGCAACTGGCTCATTAGATTCACGTGTTGCAGCTTAAAACGGATGAGCAGCTGCAGGGCTCACCTCTGAGCCCCATGAGAAGTTGCCAGAGTCCAGGCGCAGAGCACGGAACTTGAAGTTTCCTCCACGAACTCGCACCCTCCTCACCGTCACATTAGATGACAGCTTTGTGTTTGCAGGCTGACGTCCCAATTCGAATCTGCACATCAGAAAAATAACTGAGCACCTTTCCCTCGATCGTTGTCACAAGAGCTGGTGTGGCCCCCAAACCAAATACGTGTGGCTGTCCGGAAGAAGGCTTACTTCCTCTTCTTGCGCCATGTCTTTTGCTTGCCGCCTGTCAGGCGCCTCTTATGGAGAGAGTCACGGGAAATACCTGCAGAGCAAAGCTTTCACATCAAGTGACTGCAGGCAGCATTTTCAAGCAGGAAATGACAAGCTTTCGATGAATGCTTGAGTATGTTTCTGTATTAGTCGTCTGAGATAAGAGACCGGACAGATCGTGCGACAGTGCATCAGTGCCTGCAACTAAGATGTAGCAAGGACTGCATCGATGCCACGCAGGTCCACATGCACAGCAGTCACAGGCGCATCAATGTAGAACGATTCTCACCCATGACGCCAAGCTTCTCCCCCACAAAAGTCCTGCTGAACAAATCTGTGATCTCGCAGTAGCAGAGAGGCGGCTCTTTCTCCTTGCAGTTTAGCGACCCTAACCTATAAGGCAGATATAGAAACCCCTTAGCTAGAGGGTGAACTCCCTGATAAACCCTATCGGGATTTGTCCAAGAACGGCCCAAAGGATCCGCTCAAATTTCCGTGGTTGGATATAGCTGTACAAGGATGTATGGTCGAGAAAACTTGAATGCGATGAGTTGCTCTGAGGTATGCTATAAATACGGGCTTACAACACCGTTCACTCCTTCTCAAGCCTACATGCCGGACAGACTCAAAATATCACCTCAACCCGTATCAATCACTGATGAATCTGCACCGATCAAGCGTTGCGACACTGCACCCAATGGCTCCTTCACTAAGCCATAAAAGACAAGGACTGTCAAACTTAAACCAACAGAACCCTTGGAAAAATTCAAGCCGAAGTACCTAATAAATATACAGGGACTCTCTCACTCCACCATCCACAGCCATAATCACGCTCAGCCCGGCCAATTTTAGTGCTATGTCCAGACTTCATGCGTTCTGGCAAATCACGGCCGCGGCATAACCGTACATGAGACATGCACACCACTCCTGCCCAGCATGCTGATATGCATGCATATGCACCAAACACGCTAGAATTCACATGGCAGGTCGTTGCTTCTGGGCCTCCCAAGAGCAGGCCACCAAACACTCAGGGTGTTCCCTTTGCGTTGATTAGCGATGCGCACTTATCCGGGTCCTTGTGCCATCGCTCACACATCTGAGATGTCCCTGCCAAAGATCTTGGCCTTGAGGAAATCCCTGGACACCAGCCACCTGCAATGCAGAGCAAGCTCAGCATGCTATTTGCGCTCTGCGTTTACATGCACCTATCTAAACATGCATATTTTTTCAAGCACCAAATTTAGACACCAATCAGCAGTGTCATGCGAGGCACTCGGGACTGACTGCAAATCAGGCTGCTAAGCTCGAATACATCTCCATATTCAAGCACACAATGCACAATTAGAAGCTGGCACCAACAAGGTTACTAGTTTAGCAGAAAATCGGCATGCTGCTGAGTAGCGGGAGGGGCGCGGGCGCACATGTTTTTGTAGGAGATCTGCATGAACACCTCGGCGGACTTCCAACCGAGGCCCATGAGCCAGCCACGAATGTAGCGCAGAAACGGCGCCGACGGTCCCGGGTCAAGCACCGCCTTGTCGTGGCCTATGTAGGCGATCGTCCCCAGCGGCTTGTACTCAAACTCCGGTGCATCCTCTGGCACCACTGTGCATGCACAAGATACCCTTCAACTCTTGCAGAAGGTAGCCTCATATTCTTGTTATCAATAAATGCTTTTCCTGCCAAAGGGAAGGTACCTTCTGCAGACAAGCTGCACGTAAGAGGCTACCAAAATTCTTCCCCTTGTTCGACTCGCCAGATCCAGGCAAGACCCTCATACCGTACACAGGTCCAAAAGTGTTGAGGCGGATGGTGTCAAGGAAGAACTTGGGGGCAAGAAGAACCGAGGCAGAGACGAGATAAGTTCTCACCTTCTTTGGTTGCAGGATCAATCTTGTACTTTCTGAAAAGCTTGCCCAGGTAGTGGCCTTCCTGGTGTGCAGCCTGCACACATCACATGAAAAAGGCAACACTGACTCCAGCCCTCCCCTGAAGTAGACCCACACTGATCTTTCCAGCACTGCTCTTGTCAACCTCCCACAGATGAGCAGCTGATCAGAGAGGCAGCTCAAGGTAGGATGAGGGCGACACACTGGCGGTTGAACAAATGGCGACATATTACTCAGCTGTGGCCTTAGGGGAGTAGCTTCAGTGATGAGGTCACCTGGGCAGTGGCGGGAACGGAGCGCAGGCTCTTGTCCAGCTCCTCCAGGTGTTTGAGGAAGGCCTCCTTGGAGAGCACCGTGTTCTTGGGCACGCGCGCCGCAATCTCCGCCAGCTGCGGGTACTTCTTCACGTTCTGTGCGAGAGCAAACACACCAGACCTGAAATTCCAGGTCTCATCACCTGAGCTGGGCGGCCCAGCCTGAGAAAAGCAGAGCTGCTGCATTGTGTGAGTGCACAGATGAATTATGCATTAGTGCATGCCTGAATGCCATCCCGTACTCATCAGCGGTCAGGTATGCAGCCCAAAGGGTTGGCACGCACGTAAGGGTGCAAGGAAGAGACGGGTCTGAGGAGGGGCAGAAAGCCCCACCAGAAGGAGCAGCTGCTGCAGTTCGTCCGAGGACAGCATGCCATCATGGTTTGCATCGCCCTGCTCAAACAGCTCCTCTGCATGCCGCAGCACCCTCTCCTGCTCATCACCATCCAGCAGACATCAACAACCACATCCTGCTTTCTGCCTATTTTAAGCATATCATCCCGAGGGCTCAGAATTGCTGGCAACCATGAAAAGGCAAAGCTGGGGATACTGCATGGGTATCATGGGCATTGCGCAAAGTTGATTGCAAATTGGACACATTGCGAGGAAAAGTGCGTTTATGCAGAAGATGCGGGCTCATGCCTGCTCAATGGTAGCGGCGTCGCCAAGTGCGAAAATGCTGTTAGAGCCCTTCACGCGCAGGTTGTTGTCCACCATCAACGAGCGCCAGTGCTCCTGCCCCTGCAATTGCTGCAGCGAGGCCGGAGCTCATCAGTCCGGACAGCCTCAGGGCATCTTCACACAGGATCAAAAGATTGCACAGCCAAAAGGTGCTGCGCATACCCACATAATCCCTTCTTTCATGCTTTTACAATAAAATGTGGTATGGGGAGTTGAGTACAAGAAAGGATGGTAAGGTTCGCACGTCTGCAAGGCGCTCTGCTAGGGGGTGCATGCGGATGCCTGTGGTCCAGATGCATGTGCCAAAAGGAATGCGGTTGATCTCCTTGCCCTTCTGCACCACTACCGCCCCTGGCTCCACTGCCTTCACCTAAGCAGCATGCAATGCCCTCCTTCACTAATATTATAATCCCCCCAGTCTCCTTCATCCTGAGACAAAGGCAGAGTGCAAGGCCAAGAAATTCTCCCGGTCACCAGCTGTTCATGGTGAGCCATGCGCTGCCAAATGTTAGGGCAAATCTCGCTGCGTGGGTAGTGACCGAGGCAATTCTCGGCTGGAGTGCGTCTGCAGGTTCCGGAAGCTTGTTCAAGCAATCAGGACTGAAGGAGCAGTATTACTGCATAGCTATTGACAGGACAAGGAGGATTCTGCGCACCCGGCAGGCGAGAACGAGGTCGATGCCAGAGCGGCGGAAGTGCTCGGTGGCATACTCAGCGATGGTGCGATCAAAAGCGCTGAGGATGTGGTCATGGCTGTCTATCTGTTTTATTGTCACCTGGCTCCTGTCTATGCGCGGGAAGTACCGCAGCATGTCCTCCAAAATCTGCACCCCCAGCCACCAGCTTAAGATTTCTTCAGAGTGGAGCAGCAATTGAGAGGCGCAGAAACATTCTCGGAGAGAACTACTCACAAAGAATCTGTACACGTATCTGCCAGAATATCAAAACAATGGCTGTGTTACTCCCTGTGTCTAGGGGAGACCTGCTATTGAAAGGCCACTTCCCACACAATATGAATTGGATCGGGCTATCACCAGATCGTTCATCTCTGCTGCCAGCTCTGTGCCTGTCGGGCCTCCACCCACCTGCCAGAAGCACTCACTTCAGTCAATAAAAGCCAAAAGGCCTTGAAAACTGCATGTCAAGTGTCAGCGCATGTCACAGCAAAATAAAAGGAATACACTCCTCTTGACTCCAACAAAGGGGTGCATTGGGTGCTCACGATGACAAAGCTGAGGAGGCGCTTGCGCTCCTCGTCGGTGGTGTCTGGCAGGTTGGCCAGCTCGAAGCATGCGTTTATGCGCTCTCGCAGCGCTTTGGCGTCCTCCGCGCTCTTCATGTAGAAGCAGTTCTCGTCCACCCCCGGCACGCCAAACGTGTTGGTCACTGCGCCGATCTGGGCATATGCATGCATGCACAGACAGTGCTCAATCCCGCGTGCATGCATCTCTCAGACTGTATTTCGCAAGGGATGCTGTGACGCCACAGATGGTCCTGAGCTGTTCACATTGCATTTTGTTGACAGAGAGGTAGATACTATGCCATCAGATCTGTGACAAACGGAAGTAATGAAGGATTTGCTTATCCAACATGATGACTCACCGCCACAATGAGGACATCATACTTCATCTGGAAGGTGTGGTCCTTTTTGCCCGCGTCTGATGCTTCCCTGAAGGGCTTCGTGTAGCCGCATGTCAGAATCTTCTCCTGAGGGCACCAAACTTACATGAGTCGCTCTGCCGAGAGCATTCCTGTTGCAAGAACCTGCGCCGATGTGTCGCAATTGATGCGGAACATTCTGCAGAATGGAGCAAACCAGCGGTACCTTTGCATCGATGTTTAAGCATTCTGCTTCGTAGTAGTTGCAGCGGGCGTCCAGGTGGCTGCGAATGGGGTCTACTATGGAGTGAGTGTCCACTGTGCCGGTGGCAGATGCAGGCAGGAGGGGCCTGCGCTCCATCACATCGTCAGCGCGTGAGTTTTTACACAGAAGTTTCAGTGCTTGCTGTCAAGCATCTTGGACCACATGTGTTTGCAAGGGAGAAGAAAGCTGGGGGCAGTTGCGACGTACGTGTACAAGAAGTAGTTGCGGGGGGACACGATCTGCACATTATACTGGTTACCTGCAAAGCAGAACAGGTGGTGTTAATGATTGGACCACCAAACCCAGCTCAAGCGTGTTCAGGCAAGTGTCACAGTGGATCAAGAAGGGACGAGACGCACTATGGAGGGGCTTGAGCGCTCTCAAGAAGCTAATTGCTCCCCAGCCAGTCCCAAGAATGACAATTGTGGGCTTATCTTTGCAGTGGAAAGGCTCTGAAGCGCTTGCTGCAGGCGCTGAGGCAATAGTGCCACCGACGGCAAGCCCTGATGACACCAGTAATTTTAATGCGAATGCTTCAGCAGGCAGCACCAGACTGCCGAGCAATAGACAGCAATTGCCGCTGACGCTGAAAATAGCATGGACCACTTTCGAGCCCCAAATTTGACATCCTGGCTCGATTGCTCAGAACCAATAGACATCATTGAACACGAATGTAACTGCTAGGGCCATATCTCAATCAAGAAAATCAGAAAGGGGATATGCTTCACCTGTAAGACCTAGCCAAAATGCCCACTTCCCCCAGGATCCTTCTCTATCTGAGGAGCTGCTCAAGCTAGATAGGGCTCGAATCTGGTAACTAAGATTGCATCTTGCATCTTGTTGAACGGACCCGAGGTGCCTGGACGATAGAACCTGAGTTGAAACTCTCACGACACGCCTCAGCATCTCGTTTCCTCTGCCAGGTTCACCTCACGAACTACATCCAGAAACGGTCATCTTGAAGTCAATGTGCATCACGTCTGGCGAAATCTGCCATCGCTATGGAAAGGGCCAAGGAAATTCGAAAACAACTGGCATGCTGCCGGCACGTGCAGCTGACTGTAAGAAGCAAGCCTGTTTTTGCCTTTGGGCCTGGATCTGAAGCTCAATTTCTGGATCAAGGGATGGTACGAGTGCTATGACTCATTACAAGAGGATCTGGCTTGCTTTAGGTCACCCAAGTGCTGCGTTTTGTCAATGTCATGGCTTCCTTCACAGGTTGCGTAGGACGGCAAAGGATGACTTGCTTTCATGAATGTACATTTAAATGTAATAAAGGGGTGCAATGCAGCTCTCAAGACCTCATACTTCTCCCGATACCAGGTGGGATGATAGCTGGTGAGCAGTGGCCTCTACGTTATGTGCACCCACAAGGTGCACCGTACCAAGTTTCTTATCATCTTTCTTCTCATTACCACGGACTGTCATTTTCAGGTGACCGGAAAATGCTCATTTCGTCCTGGATACCCGGCTCATGCCAGGATCGTTATAACCCCAAGTAAGGCGAAATTCAGCACAAGAGCGGCATTTTCCGTCCAAGAGAAAAATGTTCTTCCTGCAAAAGCCAGGGGCGAGACACCTCCAGTGCAGTGGCAAGCAGTGCAGCACTTCCGCAAACTTGCAGCTGCTGCCAAGAGAATCAAGAGAGACTCGGATCGGTTTGCCAAGGTGTGGGTTGATAGTTCCCCAGCAGAATCCCACACTTACTTTTTGGGATCAGCCTGTGGCAAAATTGGCTTCTGGACATGTGAAATTAACGGGTGGATATAAAGCACTGCCTTAATATTGGCGCTGTGCAGGCTCGACAGCCAACACCGAAGAAGCTGCTGGCAATGATTGGGCTTGCCACTGATGCCTCTGGTGCCGTGAAGCTCGCAGGTGACCTTCTGTCCTTGCAGATCATTATTGCAAAGGTCCCCGAGAGCGCAGAGGATACAGTAGCCGATTGGAATTGCCAAGAAGATTTGCCAAAGTTTGCCAAAAAAAATGCCAATTTTTATACGGCCCAGGTGACTCAGTGGATGCCCTGGGAGCGCAAGGCTTAGCTAATCTGCTCTGGGCATTGGCAGCGTTTGGTGGAAGGTCCTATTTCAAGGATGAGATGGAGGCAGTGTTGGAGGTACGCTGCACTCAACCTGGTCCCTAGGTACCTTTGACCTGCATTGGCTTTTTTTTATTGATCACCCATAATGTTCTGGACGTCTCTGAAGCATCGGCAGGTGGGTGATTGCTTGCAGATCGATTCACATGCAGCTGTTCGTCTTGTTGGAGGGATTCTGCAGTTGTCTGTTCATCTCAGCGCTATCGTTGGCTTTTCCAGCTTGCACTGCACTGCTTTGCACTGCCCTGAATGACATTTGGATGGGTATATGTCTTTTCACAGGTTTTGGATTTTCAGCAGCAAGATTTTACTATGATCGATCTGCTGGATGTGTCATGGGCACTTGCAACAGCCGCTCACTGGACGCCAAAACTGGCAGACCTCGCTGCAGCAGTACGCGAGCGCGGTGGGCTCAAGGAAATCAACAAATATTACCAGTTCACGGGACTGCTCTGGAGCTTCGCTCAGTTTGACCACAACCCAGGCCTGTTCTGCGAGGTGCTGCCACCCAAGAAAGGTAAGCAACGAATTTCATGTACATGTGATATCCTTGCTTTGCAGTCTTCCTGCAGTAGGTGACCTTGCTTTCTCTGGTGTCATCGTGGTTGCTGTGTCCTCCAGCACTTGCAGAGACATTGCTCCAGGAAGCCAAGATGCTTTATCACTTTCTTGTGGATCAGTCTGTATAATAGGTACTCATGAGATGGGGTATTGCGCAGTGGCCAAGTTTGAGACCCACCAGCTGATCACCGCTTGCTGGAGCCTGTGCGTGCTCCAAGAGACGCAGTCTGAAGTCTTTAAGTCCTTGTGGAGGGAGCTTGGCAGTAGGGAATTGCCTGCGACCCCCATGAAGGAGGCCATGGCATATCAGCTCTGTCAGGTGCGCTGATTTCACAACAGTCAGTCTGATGGCTATATTCAGCACATGGCGCCTCATCCCATGCTGTGACTGCAGATAAAGATGGAGTTCAGAGGGGAGGAGGATTTCCTCTTGGGCACGGATGTCCATGCACAGATACTTGAGGAGGCCGACAGGTGTTGGAAGCATGACCTGCGGACCACGGACTTCCATGTGCGCTACTGCCCTGGACTGGACTTCTTTCTGCCTGCAAATTCATGACTCAGCATGTAGGATTCCAGAGGGCGCGGTTTGCACATTATATTGCAAGGTTGTAATATTATCATTGGTAATATTATCACACGCGTGTTCCAGCCCTCACGGCTAGATGTGTTGCAGCAACCCCTCAATAAGTCCTCTCCAGCCTTCCCTGAATTGGCGCTTTCTCCACCAATGGCAATGTGAATCCAATGAAGTCCAGGTCCTTAAGGCAATCATTCCAGGATTTGACAGGCCTGCCTTCTCTCCCAGATCCTTCCATAATTCCAAACAGCAGCTGTTTTGGCAGCCTGTCTTCCTTTTGCCTTGCCACGTGACGAAGCCATCCCAGCTGTCTATACTTTTGCAGATCAGCAAATTTTGGGCATTCCTTTGCAAGATTGTAGCGAGGAAACCCCACCTTTGGGCAAGAGATGATGATATATATCTGAACAGACAGCAATGCATGCGCAGATGTCGGCGCAGCATGCAGAGACATGCAGGGCCTTGAAAGGCATGGGTGTGGAGCACATCTATGAAGATGTGTCCACCGGATATGCCGTGGACATAGCTATTCCCGAGCTGCGCATTGCTGTGGAGATAGACGGGCCCTCCCACTTTGCAAGGAATGCCAAGCGCAGGCTCGGCCCCAGCGTCATGAAGCACCGCCAACTCAACGACATGGGCTGGCATGTGTTCCCATTGACAGCCGAGGACTGGGAAACTGCAGAGTCCAGCGCTGAAGCGTTACAGAAGCTGCGCGATTTCATTCGCGTGAACAGTGTTCCATTGGAACCATTTACAAACTGTCGGGCGGTCTTCATTCCAGGGGATGTAGGCACTTGCGACGCATAGATTCCAGAGCCTGAAAGATGCCATCCATTATATATATTGATTGCTGACTATGACCAACAGCGCACATGCGGCTGATTGAAATAGGCGCTTCCAGGCATACTTTGCAGTTTTTTACCCCTTGTGACATTGCAAAAGCAAGTCTGCGACCCTGAACATGATCACATGATTACGAGCATGTGTGAGCTGGGCGTGTAGATACAAATACTGTATTGTTTACAAGCTGATATTTTGGGCTCACCATGACAAATTAGACATGCAAAACCACAATCTCATTTGCCTTGTTTCTGCAGCGCGGCCATGCAGCCTTGCTCTCAAAAGGGTATCATTTGAGAGGAGCTCCAACACAGTGCAGTGTCCAAAGAATAAAATGCATTGCAACTCATATTTCAACTCCAAACCGAGCGCAAGGGGCACCGTGTTATCTCTCCTTTTTGCTTTTCTTGTCTTTCTTATGTTTCTTTGACGATTTCTTCTTCTTATCCTTCTTCCCTGAGCTCTTGAACGGAAGGTCAATCCCGGCTGCCTTCAGATATGCCTCCGCTTGCTTCAGCTGCAGATGACAATGCCAGATTTATGCTTGTTGGCTGCAAAGTCAGCAAGCCTTATAAGCACTAAAGCAAAACAAGACAAGCCAGCACAGCAGATAATCACCTTTTTGCGCTTTCTGTGCTGCTCAGAGTCGCTGCTGTCACTGCTTTCTGCATCGAGCCCTGCATTGCATACCCCGCGTCGGAATTCTTCAGACATGCATTGAGGAGAGCTGACTGTGCCAATAAGCGCCAGCACACTCTGATACCAGTGATGCGCAAAATGACCGGTCAGAAGCATGTTTCTCTACCTGATGCACCTGGCACCATGATGTCCTCATCGGGCTCATCCACAAGGAGCTGCTGGTTAGAGGCTGTGATGTCAAACCCCCCTCTTGGCGGGCTGCGCTGGCCTCCTCCAGAGACATGCCTCACCTCATACCTGCACTCACACCCAGACAATCCTCAGCACCCCGGCAGGCACTGCTGAGGCTGTGAAGCAGCCACCGCCCCACATGCACATGTACTTCATCCAACAACCACAATGTTGCTTGCATGGCCATCAACGAGTAGCAATTCTGTGAGTGCAGAGGCTGCCTGCATGACCTTTGGTGACTATGACTCTTGGACTGCAGGAGTTGCCTGCATGGCCATCAGAATATACGATGTCTCCATCTGCGCATGGAGAAGATGGGATCTCACTTCTCATGCTGGTGGAGGGCGCTAATAGCGCCCAGCATGTTGGCGACATATTCCTTGGGCAGGCCAGCTTGGGGGCGTTCCCTGCGACCCTCCTGCTGGCTGGGAGCTTCCTGCTGAGGCGCCTCTGCAGCGGCCTCACTCTTCTCTGCTTCCGCATTCTGCGCTTCACCCCACCACCGGCTTATACGCGCTGCTTTTGTGACCACTAGAAGCTCGAGATATCATGGACCATGCAGGTGTTATGTAGCATCAAGAGGGCAGAATGCTAGTGGGTTGATGTGGCACCTGTTCAGCGGCTTTGCTCATGGCAGCGTCGTAGCCTGGCGGCTTCTGATACATGAAGGACACACCCTGCCGATCCCTGTACTTCTGCTGGTCCTCTGCGCTCAAGTAGCTGAGAGTTTTCAAATACTCTTGCTCAGCGTCAAATTCTGCCTGCAGCAGAGATCCAGGTGTGCATCATGCATAATTCATGTCATGCACGCTTATCCTGGGATACATGTGAGCGAACACATGCTCGTCCTTCGCACTGATGCGCAGCTGACACAGGGCATGTACCTTTCCAACCGCTTTTGCCTTGGCATCTGACTCGGCTTGTTGCTGCGCTTCGTACACCTTCAATTGATTCCTGTAATTGAGCGGATGCCACGGTTTCTGCAGCAAAACAGAACCTCAGCTATTCCCTGCTGCCAAGCATTCTTTGCCCTGGATGCATGCGCTCTGCACTGTAACATGGGCAACGCACTGAACGTACCTGATTCAGAAAGTTGTGAGACCACGCAGCACCAACTCCTGGAATCGCAGGGTTGTAGTCCTCTCCAAGGAGTGCAGCCTGCTTTGCTCTGTCAACGTCTGCCTTCATGCCTGCAACGCCCAGTTCGTTTCGCACATTTTGACGTGATGGATGTGTACAGCTTAAGCAACCTGATCACCAAGAAGCAAAACACCATCAAAGCCATCATCTGCGTACCTGCTAGGGCACCTCGCGCTGGTTCCTTGTGTTTGGGGGCCATGATTGCAGGGGGTAACAGAATCTCCACCGACTGACAGCTTCTATACTATAAAATTATAAATTTTCTTTGATAGACTCCATCAACATTCCAAGCACTCCCAAAGTGCAGGCACTCCATCATAAAATCTGCAGCAGAACACCTTTTCGATTTTTGTTCTTCCCATCTTTAAGGACCATAATATCTAAGTAATGTACTTCAGCAATCTGTTCTCTGGGATGATCCAACCGCGGCCCGTCCTTCCTCTGACCGTGGGATCTGCGCGGTAGCTGATCAGCAGCGGTGGGCAGTTTCCTCTGTTGCATTCATTGGACTGGAAGAGAAGTGATTCTCCAGCTTTACATCGTGAGTACTGGAATCCACACTCCTTAAAGTACTTGAATCTAATCCTAGGGGCTGCGATTTTGCTTTGGGAGTGGTCTTGAGAAGCGTTCATTGGGGAGAAGGTGTCCTTCTTGCGGAGAGAATGGGGTCAACAGAAGAGCAGAAGAAGGCAATCCTGCCTTTTCTGCAGGTAAGATCGCACCAGTGTATGAAGCATTCTCCTCTCTTTGATACGCTCCCAACTTAAGATGTCCTTCGTTGTCGGGTGCTTCGCAGAGGGCTGATGAGGTCGCAACCGTGGAGCCAAAGGTGGCGTACTACTGCAGGATGTATGCAGTTGAACAGGTAGGGTGCCTGTAAGCTCGATATGCAATGCAACAAGACGCTCGGTGCAGCTGCTTTCACAAGTTTGTGATCTGTGGCACCTCCCGATTAATACCTCCCATGCAGGGCCTTGTCCTGGAAAAGCGCAGCCCGCAGATAGATGGCGTGCTGGGAGCTCTGCTGGCGAAACTGGAGAAGGACAAGCCGGCCATCAGTGCCGGGCCGGACGACCAGCAGTACTGTGAGAACTTTGCAGTGAAGGTGTTCAATCGCGCAGACAAAGTGGACCGCGCCGGCCGGGCAGACAAGGGCACGGCCACCACCTACTATGCTGCCAGCGTCTTCATTGAGGTGTGCCCTCCACAGCTCTGCGGAGCTGCACACACTGCATCCATGCTCCTATCGAAACCAGCATCATGGGGCAATGCAATTGAGATCTTGATGCGGTCGATGGAGATGTCAGCGGAGCCATTACCTTGGGCAGCACGGTGCTTAGTGGCCTACCGCAGAGCCAGCGGGGCCACAAAAGTATGGTCCGAGTGGTGTTAGCTAAAGCGACGGCTACAGGTTTGGGTGCGACATGCAGATTCTGCGGCAGTGGGGCGAGCTGTCGCCGGACCTGGTGGACATGCAGCGCTACGCGGCCTGGAAGGCGGCCGACATCCGCAAGGCCCTGCGTGAGGGGCGCAATCCCGCCGCCGGACCCCCCGCCGACTCGGCTGACGCCAAAGCCGAAGCAGACCTCAAGGCGGAGGCCGACCTCCTGGACGACCTGGGCCTGCCGGCCGTCCCAGGCAGGACTCCTCCAAAGCCTTAAAAGCTTACGTGCCTTCCCTGCATGCCTTCCTGGGAGGTTTGTGCTGTACTTGCAATACCAACAGCCTGATCGTGGAGACCTTTATGTCTTTGGGCAAGCAGCACTGGGAGTATCCCCATGCGCTGCTCGTTCTTCATGCGACAAGCGCAACTGGCTGATATGCCTGGCATGGCATGATGCTGCAGGCAGCCTGTCGGTTCCGCACACAAACACAGCCCCGAGTGGAACCACCCCTGCACCGCCCACCCCGCCAGGCCCCCCGCCCATGCCACCGCCGGCTTTCACGGGACCCCCCAGCAGCCACAGTACAGCGCCCCGCTTCCAGCCGGGGAGCAAGGTCATCTACAGCGCGAGTGGCCAGGGAGGCGGCGTCAAGGGCACCGTCGCCAGAGTCACCCGAGAAGGTGCTGCTCTGTGACCCTCGTGCCTCAGCCATCATCAGGCCTGCGCGAGTCTCGTGTGCACGCAGCCCAGTTGCACCTGCTTGTCACAGCAGTATAGCATCAGAATTTTTAAGCTGCACATGCAGGGAGAGGTGTCTGTCTCGAAGCTTCTTCAAGGGAAAAGGCAAACGCTGCCCTCATCCACCTATGGGCATCCTAGGTGGAGAGCCACTCAGAAAACCCAGAACCTTGATGCCATGAAAGCTGAAGCACCGGCGAGCCCAAGTGTTGGTGAAGGTGTTGTTATTGGTGCAGGACCGGAGGGCTGCCAGTACATGGTGGCACTGAGTGCGGAGATAGTGGCAGCAGAAGAGGCGCAGCTTGCGCCCGAGTATGAGCCAGGGCAGCGTGTGGTGTACCACGCCCCCGACGGATCACTCATGGACGCCAGCGTCGGCGAACTCAATGCCTCCCACTGGTGCGGTCAGACGAGACTCTGCACCATTATACTTTGATGGGCGCGTCTGCATTTCTCAGCTCATCATGTTGTCAGCAGACAGGTAATTGTTGAGCTCAAATGTGACGGCTGCCACCCAAGTAGTTCTTCAGACAGCTTGACAGTTGGATGCCTTACAGCCGGACTGCAGAGCTCTTGCCTGGGCCTACATGCTGATAGCATGCCAAAGACAGTGTTGCGAACCACTCGCAGACTTCACTGGGCCTGACCTGTCATTCTCCTGTGCATGGCCGCAGGCGCCCGACGTACACAATTACCTGCGACGAGGACGGGGAGCAGCGGGAGGTGATGGACACGCATCTGGAGCGGCTGAAGGAGCCGCGCTCGCCGCTCATGCCGGCCTCGACGCCGCCCTCCATAGCGGCCGTGTCCCCTTCAGTCGACGGCAATGCATCTGTCAGCCCGGCCGCGCCGCCGTCCCCGCCGCCGCCGCCCGCCTCCGGCCTGCCGCCCGGGCCGCAGGCGCCTTTTGCGGCCTCCCGGCCTCCTCCTACGCCAGGTGGCGTTCCCCTCTGGTCCCTGCTCCATTACTGGAGACGCAGGGTAGATCTGCGGGCAGGCAGCCACAGTGCATCTCCGAAAAAGGTCGAGTCCGTGTATTTACTGAATAACTACGTGCGCACCTTCTTGGTCCTTGCTCAATTGAGGTCCGAAGGCTTGCAAGAGAACAGTGAAGATCCAGAGGAGAATGATCATGTGGGACGTCCTCTGCTGTCAAGCGCATCCCATTCCAAAGCTGATGGCCTTGGAAGAGGTCACATCAAATACTCACAGAGGTTGAAGACAGCTTGTACTGCTAATTTTGCTGCCGATGTGGAGCCTGTACATTCGCGCTCCTGTCTCGTCCAGGCCTGGCATTTCCATGCAGAAACACAGTGATGCTGACACGTGTGCATCCCCAAATGGAGTTCTGCCCAGAACAGGTGGCGGGGAGACTGTGCTAGTGCACGTTTTGATGCAGTTTTCGGGGCGAGATGAGATAGGCTTGCTTATTGAGGCAGACAAGGTAGCAGAGAACCTCCAGTGTGGCTGGAAATGCATGGCAGCAATGGTTCAAAGATTCTATGGTGGTGCAGGCCGTCCCCCGGTGCAGTCTCTCCCCTTCCCATCCCCGCCCCCAGTCAGCCATGGTGAATTCCACCCTGCAGCTGTATAGTTGAACCACTTCCGAGCCTGGAATGTTTCAAAATTCTCTGCCAATTGCATGATCGCTGGTGAGAAGTGTGTGCATTGCAGTTCCAGCAGCAACCGTCCCACAGCCCACGGCAGGATTCAATCCCAGCCTGGCAGCGATCACTGAGGCACACAAGTGCGATCCCTTTTGTGATACTCGCACATATCCTGTCTGCAACGGTGATACTTAATCTATGAGTGATTGCTTGTGATGTTGGATTGGCGTGCTCTTCAAGAAAGAGTACGTCTGATTTTTGATCGGTTCTGAAAGGTGTGTGAGCTGCATGCAGGCTGGCAAAGTATGGAGCAAGCTCACTGGGCTTTGAGGATGTCCCTAGTGCTGTTAAATACCTAAGCGATGCTCTGAAGCTGCTGACTCAGCCACAGTAGCGCTGCATTCTAGAATTCTGAGTCTGATCTTTGAGTTGTGGTGCACCGTTTGCACATGATGCAGTCTGGAGTTTGTCATCTGCTTAATAGCCATGTGATTATTAGATGGGTGAGCTTTAGGCAAGCAAGGAGAGCTCTTCTTAGCTCCAGTGCTTCTCGGTACGATTTTGCAAAGTTCTCACTGTTGGGACCGGTACTTGATTTGGATCGTCAATTAATAGCTAGTGAGTGTGGTGGCTAGTCAGTCTGGTGGCGTAATGAGTGCGGGGGCAGCGGTGTCAGGCTTAGCGCTCAGGGGGGATTTATAAGGTGTAGTAGAGCTTGGATTGGAGCCATCTGCGTTCAACTTTGTGATACAAACAGCTAGACAGTGAGGAAAATGTAATGCATGGTAGATTTGTATATACAGGTAATCCAGTATGGTACATCCTCGCAATGCTTAAGAATTCGCCGAAGAAATAGCCACTTCAGACTTGAAAACAAAGCCAAAGACACGTGAAGTTGCTGCCATCCTGGCATACATGCATGATCTGAGGCTGTTTGTGAGCTGGGGGCATTCAATCTCTTTAGTGAATCTCTGCACGCAAGAGGTATGTACCCAGCTCCAAAGCATTGCAAGTATAGAGGCTAACAATGTGACTGATCCATAATCGTCTGGAACAGAATGGGAGGGTCTTAACATGCTGGGACACCGTGAGTCATCACGACAACACCGAAGAGAAGAAAAAGGAAAAAATTAGGGAGAATAGTCGCGCGATTCGATCCGGGCCTTGCCGAGGTATGTGATTCGAACGGTTCACTTGTAACGTTACTTCTCGTTCGACAGATGTGGCTTTAGCGGTCACCAGGACTCGTTTCCGAGAAGATCGCTTCTCCCATGCACAGATCGCTATTTTGCAGACTAATATAGCAGTGGAAAGAAGGTTTTGTTGAGATCATTGCGAATCCTTAAACACCACGACACGACATCAGTAATACAGTATTACTGTCGATACTGAAGTATCTCCAGTGCCTTTCATATGCTGGCAGGAAAAAATGATGCATGATAAGTGATATTGGTAACGAAGTAATTTCAGCTTACAAGGCAGAACCTTTGCCAGCCATTTATGCTTCAGGAGTACAAAAACCATGCATGTGTCAGTGTGCAGTTCTGACATTAGCAGAGCACAACGCTATTGCAAGGGCTCTGCTGAAATTATCACACATTCGTGATGTCAACATCATTGTTGCTGACTGAGACCAAAGCAGCCTTGCCCAGCTTGCCACAATTAGAGAATCGGAAATATAAAGGCACACATGCCTTGAACATGCCTCTTCCTGGTGGCTCCGATGCTCAAGAACTCCAGACTTCAGAAGGTCGTGGCTCCCCTCATCTTCAGGAGGTCCACCAGTTGATCATGCGTGAGCGAGTTGAGGATGACAATGCTGGGCGCTGCATCCTCCTGAGCCTCTTCCCCAAAGTCCCTCTTGGGGACTCCCACGAAGGAGGGATGCTCCGAGCGCTTCACACTCTTGCTGAACATCCGCTGCAGTAGCCCTGGACCTTGCTGCTTGCGCCCCTGCACAACCCCAAGAACACCTCATGTCACTTGAACAGGAATTCCTCGCATGCAAAATTGACATTGATCTCACATTAGCACTAAAGTAGCAGCTTCAAAGATGTACCCCAAAACGGCTGCTCAAGAGCCCTGGACTTACCCAATTCTGTGCTGAGGAGAACGAGTCCCCAGAGGATGATCTGGGGGTCTTGAAAGCGGCGCGATCAGGCAGAATGGAATGGTTGTTTTGATTGTTGTGGGGGACCAATTCATCTTCCTGCACTGCGCCGATGGCCTCAAGCTGCCTCAGCCGCCGCTCTGCTGCCTCCAATTCGCGGACGCGCTCCCTCAACCTGACACAACATTGCAGCTCAGGGAAAATTGATGATGTGGGTGTTTTTCTCCCTTTTAGCGGAGCTCCCTGATATCAGTTGCATGGGCGCTTACACCATGCCATGTTGTCCCCTGTTGCCGGTGACACTTCTTTTTCGGGAGCCTCAGCAGACAGCGGGCACCGGGGGCGCACCGCTGCTTGTCATCATCGTCTGAGTCAGCGCCGCTGGCAGCTGCCGGGCAGCTGCTGGCGGAGCAGTGCGTGTCTGGCCGGCCGCTCGCGTCTTCAGCCGCTGACGGCCCCGAGTCGAGCATGGACGCCGTGCTGCTTGCGGGTGGGGATGTTATGCTTGAAGCGCTGCGTGGCGACGCCGGGCCCTCGGTGCTGAGGCCCCGGCTGCTGCATGGGCGCCTCTCCAACTCCTCGCAGCTCATCTGTCACAGGAATTGCCCATCAAGGCTCCCCAAAATTAAAGCTTACTCCGATCAAAAACTCCCTTGTGAACGAAATGAATAAAAGGACAGGCCTTTCAGTAACCAAGTTGAAGCCAAGGGCAGGCCTCTTGAAGAAATCGATACAGCCGTTTGAGAAATACACTCAATGCATGCAACCTGTCGTGAGAGCTGCATTGCACTCCTCACACACATACGACAGAAACAAGCTTTCTGAGGTGGGACATGAGATGAAGTGGGGAGACGAGGCTGTGCAGCACACCTGCTGCACCTGCTGCCGCAGGAACTTGAGCTCTGACAGCAGCCGCTCCGTCTCCGCAGCGCCCTGGGACCGGTAGTCGCCCTGCAGCTGCGTCACGGTCGCGCGCAGCTCCTCCAGCTCAACCGCTGACTCAGCATCTGCGCCCGCCCTGCCTATCTGCGCCTGGCTCTCCAGCTGTGCTTGCAGCGATTGCACCCTACACTCCCCAGCAGTAAGGCTTCAGCATAGCGAGCATTCAGAGTCTTAATGGTTCTCTGATATTCTTTTGGTACATCTCATCAGAATTCTTCTTGCAAAGATGTAACACCTCTTTCTTTCTCTCTCTGTGTCTTGATCTTCTTCTAGGTGCGGTTTGTGTGAAGACTGTTTAAGGCCTCTGGGCTGTCTTTCGAGGCACGTCATGGTAATGTTTTGAGCATGACAGCATGCGCTGCTTGTATAAGAGGGTCCGGTGACTTGCCTACTCTTGAGCAGTGCCAGCTCATCTTGATCGTTGGAGGCGGCCTGGCGCAGGAGGTTCTCTTTCACCTCGGCATACAGCTTTGCCCTCTCGCGCGTGACAGCCGCCTCGGTCATTTGCTGCATGCCCACATCATGCACACTGAGCTCCTCATCACAGCACACTATCATTGCAAAGAACACACATCTCTGGCTTGATGGTGATTTTAGATGCCAGGGATGCAGAGGAGTCACCGTGAGGTACTGCTGCAGGGCAGGGTCGAGCTTCATGAGGTTGCCGTGCACCGCGGAAATTCCCCCGCCATTCCTGTGAGCATCCACGGTCACCTGCAATAGCAAGACTGTGTGACTGCAACTGGCAACAATGTGACTGGACGGCCCTGGTCAGTTGCTCTGAATTGTGAAGCACTATTCCAAAAATAATTAGCTGGAGCTAAAGCTTCTGGAAAGTTCAAATAAATGACAGATCTGCCCTGCAGAGCAAGTGCACACCTGCATCATCCGCTGTGCAAAGCGGCATGTCGAGATGGTCTCGTTCAACTGGGCCGCCTGTGCAGTGCACACACTTTCATGATTGCAGGATCCAACACTCATGTATTTCTTTCGTAGGTGCCTTTCTTAGCAGCAAGCCATGTATAATGCCTGCAGCGCTTCAGAAAGGAACAGGTATGCAGTCCAGGCATGGGGTCAGAGGCGCACATCAGACCAGATGCATGCAATGAGGCGGGTGTGGCAGTTGCCTCCGATGGAGTCCTTCAGGAAGTGGGTGAGCTTCGATGACCTGTAGGGCACATGCTTGGTGCCCTTTTTTGACAGCGCCACTATCACCTGCATGCATGCACCGGCTGACTCAGCAGCCTTCTCCACAGCCTAACCCATCCAAGTTTCATTTTGAGAAACCAGACAATTGCAAAGAGAAGCAAGCATGGGGACCTGTACATCAAGATGCACTTGGCAGTCATTGCATAGGAGCTTCAAGTGAGGCAGCACCTGTTCGAGAAAGGACAGTGACTTGTTGATGTACAGGGCTTCTTTGGCGATGGCCCCTTCTGTGCCTGTCTTGGAACTGCGCTCTGATCCGGCCAGGTCCACCATGTTGAGCTTGCTCAGGAAAGTCTGCCCCTCTGTGGGCCACAGTAAAAGATCAAATATTGTTGCTGGGTTCTAAGCTTCAGCATGGCCATTGGGAACAAACCTTATAGACAAGCATTGGATGGGCTTGAATAAAGTGTTGGAGCCAAGATTTGTCTTGATGGCCCTAGAGGAGAGTTCTGCACAGACCTGACTTGATGGTCTCACACCAGAGGGTGAATATTGCGTGCGAGCGGGAGGACCTGGAGTTCAGGGCGTGGCCTGCCACCGCTCTGTTGCTCTGGCCCTGTCACATGCAGGCAGCGTACTATCTGTGACAGTTGGAAATGATCTGAGGGGCTCGGGCTTGACAGAAATTGGACTTCAACACAGCGGGGCTCAGAAGAGGTGCTCACCATTGCCAGAACTTGCAATGCTGCAGCCGCATTGCTGCACTTGATGCGGCGCACATTATTCAGGGCCACCACACCCCTGCGTGACAGCACCATGATTAGCATAATGTTGTTTAAGACACCTATCAAAACATCTCTGCTGATCTGTGCATGCATATTGTTTCCGGGAAATTGTGGACCAGCACACTCACTGCTCCTCAAAGATCGTGATGTCTGAAGCTTTGGTGGACGTCTCTGACAAGTCTCGGAAGGTCTCATTGTAGATGTCCACATAAGACGCTGACACGCTCCACTGCATGAACTCCGACCTTTGCAGGCGGTTGAACAACTGCAGTGCGCAGAGAGGAATCATTGCTCGCTATACCCCGTACTCAGCCTTGTTTCTGTAGCTAGCTAGTCCGACAAATTTGGCTGTAGGTATTCCAAACCTGTGCAATGGCTCGTGGCATGATGCCCTGGTCCTGATCTTGCAAGGGGCCTTGTGAAGGAGGGGGTCCTGCGCAAAGCAGAAGGCTGTCACGAATTGAGACTCACAAGGTGCTTGGCTGACGCACAAGTGGAGACAGAGAGGGAGAACCAGATTACCTGCCATTGTATACGTTTTGCCAGAGCCCGTCTGGCCGTACGCCATGAGCGTTGCGTTGAATCCATCCAGAACAGTGTTCACCACATCTTCACCACAAACCTGACAGGATATATATCTGCTCCTCAGGGAACTGGAACACCGATTTGGAATTCCTGAGGTTGTTCAAGTATTGTCTAACCCAGTATTGTTTATTTCACAAGGGGAAGGAGCAGCACCTTATATGCCTCCTCTTGCGTTGCATCAACAAGCGATTGCGAGAAGCCGAACTGTCGAGAACAAATGAAACCGTTCACCAAGAGCACAGCCATTGCAGACACCACTCAAGTGATTGGAAATCCAGTAAATTTGCACCGGTTCTCGAAGGCGAGCATCACCTGGAACAATTCATCATCATCGCTTCCCTTTCGTATGAAGATGGTGGACCCCTGTAGAAACGCCAACCATTGTCATCCCTGTAATCTTGAAGTCAGGCTTGCATGCGTACCTAACCTTGAGAGTATTACCTCTGAGCCATTTACTGTTTGGATCTGATCGCAGGCAACCTCTCTGGTCGGCCGCACACGGACAACCACACTGCACGTCTTCTGCATAGTCCTATCTTACAATTGCGTTTTTTGTTACAGGATCTAAATGAGTTGTTGATGCTATAAACTGGTCATTATAGAGATGTATCACGCCTTAGGCTTCGTCAAAGGAATTTGGGAGTCTATCCTTCGGTTACGTTTGAAACGTCTGCAGCGGCGGGGCAGCGGCGGACAGCTTTCAGATCATGCACTCGATCATTTACAAATGTTCTGATCAGATTGTCACTTCGCTATAAATGATATCACATTGTTGATTCGAAGGCAAAAGTCACAATCTCAGGCTCTTCTGCAGGCTTTGTTTGGGAGCATGGGCCCCCAATCCCTTTATACTAGCCCTGCGCATTCACAGCTGGCCAACCATTATCATGCTTGCTTGCATATTCCGCCCCTAATTGTTAAAAACAGAGCGACGTGCCACAAAAGGTTGAGATCGCTGGCATCGGCAGGCTCTCTAAACAACTCAGCCTCCTCTGTAGATTGCACGAACCTGGCTATAAATCCAGGAGTTTCTCAAAGGCTGGACGCAAATGTCAGACATATTGGCAATGGAAGCCACCCTGCTACTGCTACACCCCCACAGGCTGACAGCAATGGTGCTGAAAGCCATCTAGCCACACTGGTACGTTCACTCTGTGCAGTCAGCTCACATCACTTTGGGGCAGATTCTTCTGGTATAGGGACTCAACACTGGCTGCTAATGAAGTGGGGCTGCCCTGTATGCAGATGGTGAAGTGCCCAGATCGCAAAGGTGTCATTGCGGCACTGGCACAGCTGCTCTATGGCCTCGGCTGCAACATCCTGGCATCCGACCAATTCACAGCTGAGGTGAGCTCTTTTCTGCAGTACATCTCTTGCCAACACCCAATAATTAATTAATCAGCCATGCATGCGTGCCATGCATGCGTGCCTGCATGCCCCGACAACCAGCATTGAACGTATGCTGCTTCACGCTGCATTGCCGCAATGCAGCGTGCATGCGGCATGCACGCGTCACTGGGGCTCAATTTAAATTGTCAAGCAAGCTGCTTTGTCACGGAGTCCCAGTGAACAGTACGGATGAACGTGCTGACTGCACCTTACATAAACGTATGCAATGCAGAAAAACAGAAAGCATGCACATGCTGACAGCACATGGGGGCACATGTGTTTGCAGGAGGGGGTCTATTTCCAGCGGATACGCTTCGACCTGACGGACATGGTGGTGGGCACTGCCAACAAGGCGGTGCTGGAGCGCGCGATCGCTGAGGTGGCGGACAGGTTTGGGATGGAGTGGCGCCTGTTCTATGACGGCACTGTCAAACGCGTGGCCATCCTCGTCAGCCGCCTTGACCACTGCCTCTATGACATCCTCATCCGCCACAGAGCAGGTCCGCCCCAGCTCTCACATATTTTAGAGGCAAGTAGCGCAGGCGGCCAAAATGGCTCCCAAAGGAAAGCCACACCCAACCCTTAGGCAGTGCAGACAAGAAACATGCATGCATGCAGTCAAAACTTGGCCAGAGATGAGAAGGTCTGGGTCGACTGTAATCCCCAGTCAGCCCAGCTTTTTGCTGCATGGTCTCGGCTCCAGATTGTGGTCTGTCATGACTGATGAGAAGTGCACTGTGAGGTAGTGATTTGCAGCGTTGGGAACAGTCCTGCAGGTTTTGTGTTGGACTGATGGCATGATGCGGATGGAGGTGCAACAGGCAAGGCATGTGAAGTGTTGCATCAATATGAGGCGTCATTTATGTGCTGCAGGGGAGCTGAAGTGTGAGATTCCCATAATCATCAGCAATCACCCGGACCTGGAGGGCATTGCTACCTCCTTTGGCATCCCCTTCAAACACCTGCCGGTTGCCCCTGGCAGCGGTCCTGAGGGGAAGCGCTCACAGGTGATCTCATGATCTCTTTGTTGAATTTCAATTCCCAGGACTGACCACTACCATGCGCACACCTGATGTGAGGCGCTCCCTGAGCAATTTGATAGGAGCACTGCCTCATGATCGGTGGCAGGCTCCTTTGTCCTTAAGATGTGCCAAAGAGGCTTCACCCTTGCCCCAGGAATTGTGACTGAGCAGTAGTAATGAGTTCTCAGGATGTGGCGTTCATATTGTATTGCAGGAGGCACAGATAGAGGCGCTGCTGGAGGAGCTGGGCGTGGACCTTATAGTGCTGGCCAGGTACATGCAAATCTTCAGCGAGGAGTTCTGCTCGCGCAATGCCATGCGCACCATCAACATCCACCACTCCTTCCTGCCAGCCTTTGAAGGTGAGCCTGCCCATGCCCTCTCCATACACTGTTGTTTCCATGCTGTACCCTTCCCTTTGCAAGCAGAGCGAACTCAGAATTCCTTTTGATGTAGAGTCCTCTGGCAAGCCTTGCTCATGGTGTTCTGCCATCCTGTAACACATCACCGGCAGTCACGACAGTTCAGTCCCTGAAAGCGCATGTTCTAGTTTGTTCATGGGCTTGCCCTGCCAGGTGGAGCATCACAATGGTGTTGACCTGAGCACACCTTTTCTGGTGCAGGGGCCAAGCCATACCACAGAGCGTATGAGAGGGGTGTGAAGGTGATTGGAGCCACAGCCCACTATGCGACCAGTGAGCTTGACGCAGGCCCCATTATTGAGCAGGTGATCTTTCTATCAATATCCTTTCTCTGCTCCTTGCGCAAATGTTTAAAAGTCATGTTGGCATCCAACGAGCCCTGTATGCTCCAGTTTATCTGCAAGCACCATGTCAGGGATGCTGTGGTGGACAGCTATTGAGTGCCCATTGCTCCTTGGGAGCTTGACATAACAGGAGTTGGTGGTTCTGTTGTGCAGGACGTGACGAGGATATCCCACAGGGACAGTGTGCAGGACATGATCCGCAAGGGTAGGGATCTGGAGAGGCTGGTGCTGGCTAGGGCACTGAGGTCTGTGCTCAGTGACAGCGTCATGGTGAATGGCAACAGAACTGTAGTCTTTGAAATCTAGAGGCATTATAATGTCAGAGTTTTACAGCACTTGCTTTGGCATGATTCACATTCAGACCCGCGTGTCATGTTGCACTGTAGCTGACCTGAGCATTTTGTAATCATTTGCAACCTCCAGCAGATGGCTGCTTTCTAACATGTCAACAGGCGGTGCTGATACAATGCTGGCCTGAGTCTGGCAATTATCGTGCTGCATGCGTAAGGTGTATACAGTGATTACTGTAATCACTGTCGATAGATGCATGGATGCTAAGCTACCTAGCAGTACAAATAGATACTTGTTCAACTCTACAACTATTTAGCACCTCATTATTGCCCGCATGCTGTAACCAGCAACCCTGGTTTTCAACTCTCGCCAGCTCGTTTGTCACCAGTTAATGCTGCAGCACACAGTTCTGGACAGATGGGAGCGAAGTATGGAGCCATTGGATGCTCAATTGCCTCCAAGAGAACAACAATAAGATCTCTCCTCCAAGGCATCTTCCCATGCCGTCCTATCCACAAGTCTGGCGCCGCGCTTTCCACCACACAAGTCAAGTCACTGGCCCTTCAGGATGTGCGGGGTCAGCTGCTTGTTCAAGGTAAACATCGTAAGTGGATTCGTGAACAGGGTGCCCAGCTTGTCGTCGACTATGATGGTCCTCTTGTCGTCGGGGTCCTGTAGGTTGTTGGCCCGGATGTACTCCCACAGCTGCTTCACCACCTGCAGCACAGCCGCCCATCTCTGCTGAGCGTTCACAGCCTAATCAAGCAGGCCCCCAGCATTAGAAGTATTCATGCCACACCATATCTACATCCTCGATCGCAAGGAGCTGCAGACGTGTAAATACAGCGACATTATTGTCACACGGGACTTTTTTTGTGCAGCAGTTGGATCAGCAACACGTCTCACATATCATCCCGATGTTTTACTCAGCGTGCCATAAGTTCCAGATGGGATGTTCCTCTGACACATTTTCCAAAAAGAGTTTTAAAACATCCATGTGTGCTCTCACCTGTGGCCGGGCCATTCTCTCCACGCCCAGAAACTTCTGCATGGGTGCTGACAGCGCGCTGCCGCCGCCGCTGCCGTTGGAAGACGCCCGTCTCTTCTTGGGCTCCTTCGCGTCGCCGCTCTTCTGCGCCGCCCCTGTCTTGCGTTTGTTGGGTGCCTTTTTGGGCGTGGGTGCCTCATCATTGTCCTTGTCATCATCTTCCTCCTCCTCTTCCTCCTCCGCCTCATCATTCCCTATGGAATCTGCATGACACATGAAGAATCCCTCCGTCTCTGGCCGTCTAAACTCTTTCATTTCATGGATTCTGAAGATAGAGAGGTCTCCAGTCAACCAATCAGCTTCATATTGTTGCATCTAGACTTCAATGTTGATTGAGCATCGTGTGAGATTGGCCGGCGATGATTGCACTGCATGTGCTACCTTCTTCTCTCCAAAGCCAAAGGCCCCATATCCAAGGGCTGGTTATGTCCTGATTAAGCTTGCACAGAAGAGGACAGGCATGTTTAAAAGAAGTATGTGAGGCCGCACCGTCGACGTAGACATGCCGCGACAGCTGCTTATTCATTGAAAACATCGTAAGTGGTGATTTGAAGATGGTCTTCAGCTTGTCGTCCAGGATGATCTTCCGTTTGTCGTTGGGGTTCTGCAGATTGTGTTCCTTTATGTACTCCCACATCTTCTTCACCACCTGTGGCATTCACAACACGTTCTGCTCCAACCTCGCAATTTTCCTGTGCAAAGGCCCACAGCTTCTGATGCGGCTCCGCCCAAATTTGATGGTGAAGAACTTCAACTCTGCTGATGTGTCTGCGTCTTCAATCACCTCTGTGCGGGGCATGCTCTCCTGGCCCAAGAAGGCCTGCAGGTCTGCAGACAGCTTGCTGCCAAATGCCGACTTCCTTTTCCTCTTTGGCCTGTTTCGGGGCAGACAGGAAGGCTCAGTAAGAACTTTGCATCTATATCGCATTGTTCTGCGAGCATGCTGCTGACTCCAACCTTGGCAGGGAAAAGCAGGTGGCCCTGGACGCACTTCTTCACTTCCACCTCTTCGTCTCCATCGTCGTCGTGATCATCGTCCTCTGCATCACCTGGTGACTCTCCGTTTTCTTTGGCGTGGTCACCTTCCTCCACATCTTCATCCTCGGCCTCTTGTTGCTTCAAGAGGTACGTTTGCACCTGTGCTACATACAACTCGTTCAGCTAAAAAACTAAAACATGCGGATTTTGACCAGTAAAACAGTCCCCATCTTCAATGCTTCCACTTTCCAGCAATTCCTTTCATGCGAAACCCGCATTGGTCAATATGTTCATGCACCTCTTCACGGATGAGTGCTTTCCTCTCAGACAGATCCTCGTTCAACTCCGCCTCGATAGTTTCGCGAAGTTTCCTTTCTGCAAGGGAACATCGATGTAAGATGTCAATTCTCAATGCCACTGCCATATTCCACATTGGGGACATTGAAGTGCCAAAGCAGGAGCAGGCAGGTCGAACATCAGACTGCGTTAGCAAACCAGTGCCCAAAAAGGGACTCACCAGACGTTGTCTGTAGGTCTACCTCCTCAAGAAGGGCTCGTAATCTTACAACTATAGTTTCGTCTGAGACAGGCATGCTGCTTTTGTGACCCTGGGCACTTGATCTGACCCCTGTTGCGTCTTGCGAAATGGGGAATAGCAACGAAAAGGGATAAGGAGACCGGGCAGCAGCCTTCAGCAGACACCACCTCAGGAGTTTTTGGCAGATGTGGAGCACAGGTAGTCGAAAGGCAACAGCTTAATGGATTAAGATTGATCGCTCTTGCGACAGTGCCCGATGGGCAGCCGGCTCACGGACGTTCGGGCTGCCCGACATTGGGATGGCCTTCAGCTGCCGGCGCATTGGTCTATAAACAATGCAGATGATTCGTTCCTGAACCAGTCTTATATTTCTCTGGCGATTGAAGAACTGTCTAGGGCGTCCACAAACCGAAGATTGCTGTTCCAAGATCTCCGAGTTGACTGACGGCAGTTCAGATCTCCACCTTGAGCAGTCCCTCATCTTCGTGATGTCGGATTGCACCATTTTTGTTCAAAACCCGTACACAATGTGGCACCTGTAGTAGGTGTGCAAAAGACGATTGCGGAATGAGGCCTGTAGGGATGTGGTCTAAGCACAACGTGCAGGTGATTTTGTTGCTTATGCTCGGTGAAAATCCTCCAACCTTGCCTTTCATGAGCACATGGTATTTATGAAGTACGATTTGAGTGTCTGTGACACTTCAAATATAAAAGGGGCAACTGCTTGTTCTCAGGTGATCTGGCAGAGGAGGTGTCCCTGCCTGCACAGCATCCGATGTGCCAGCAGCTGGAATTCGTCCGCAAAGAGCGCAAATACACGGTCCTCAAATAGAGGATCTGAAGGCAGGTAGTCGCTCTGGATCTGCTCCTCCAAAGCAAACAGTTCGTTTGGCCATTCTGCCTGCCGCCTGTCAAACAGCCTGTTTCTTCCTGACCATGACTATCAATAGGTGGTTATGATGAGCGATGCGTGCACGACAGGTCATGGCAAAATGACAGACCAAGCAGCTCTGAGAGCGACAACCCACGAAACAGCAGCGGGTGGCGACCAGATCTCTCCGAGGGTAAGGAGGAGCAGAGCCCACCCAGGGATGCATGGGGGGACGGAGCATGGGACAGGGGCAGCAGCCGTGGCCAAGAGAGAGGCGGCAACAGGCAGGGATCATTGAATAACTGGGACAGAGAGGGAGCGCAGCGGTGGCCAAGCAGGGACCGCTCTTCCGCCAGCAGCCAGGGATCGGGCAGAGGGGGAGCACAGCGTTGGCAGCGCAGAGACGGCCCTCCGGCTAACGGTCAGGCATCCGGCAGAGAGGGAATGCAGCGTTGGCAGAGCAGGGATGGGCCTTCGGCCAACGGCCTGGAATCTAGCAGCGGGAGGGCTCTGAGGGATGGGCTGCAAGGGGAAGCGGTGTATGGGGTTAACCCTGTTCTGGGCGCTTTGCAGGCCATGCGCAGAGAGGTGCATGTTCTCTATGTGCAGGAAGGTGGGCCTCCTGAATCTCTACGTGCACAGTTACTTTGCCTTCCATGGCTAGTGTTCCTTCATTTGGATCTGCTACTTCAGGAGGTCTGTCACATTCTCTTTTGAAACTTCCAAAAGCTGTTCAGCAGATGGTTCGAGGGTGCCTTACCAATTTCCTGTCACAGATTATGACAGAAGATCAAATGGCGGTTACCCAAGATAGATGCAGCCCTTCGCACCGGCCCCTCTGCCTCCCAAAGCAGAGTGGGCCTTATCATATAAGCGGCTGCCACATGAATTCTTCCGATATTTTCGAAACAATTTGAGTTGAATTGCTAATGCACTGACAGTAAACCTGTGGTTTTCACAGCAACCGAGGGCACGAAGAAGAAGGAGGGCGTGCCTCAGGCGATAGCTGCCATGAAGGAGCGAGGGGGGATCATCAAGTATGTCAGCAAGCATGACCTCAACCTTGTCACCGATAACAAGCCCCATCAGGTGCATTCTGTTTCAAGAAGTATTTGACAAACCGGGCCGGACTGCACTCATGGGAGTGACCCTTATCTCAGGGACCCTGCTTGTTCCTGGGGACATCTATTGCACACAAGCCAACAAATGTTTTACAGTCCAGCTTTGCCTTCTTGTCAGCGTGGCGTTGCTTACCTTGGAGACTGTCTGGGTCTCTGCTCCCTAACTGAGGACTGAAGTCCCTGTCCTCTCGTTGGTGTGGCAGGGCTTGATGCTGGACTGCTCTGCGCTGGACTGGGAGGCTTTGGAGGAATTCCCTCCCGCGGACAGCGCAGCGCAGCCCGACAGTGGCCGACCGCCTGTGTGGCTCGCTCTGGACGAGATTGGCGACCCGGTGAGTCCACCCATCTGCATCATACCGGCAGAGGTTGAGCCATGGAGGTTGCTTTTCTTGCATCAACTTCCTCTCCCGTCAGGCAATCTGCTGGCGGTCATTTGCATGATTTGCATGATTTGCAAAAACATGTGACTTAGCCCATGTCTGTGCGTTGTTGCAGCAAAACCTTGGGGCGGCGGTGCGGGTGGCGTACTTTCTGGGCGTGGCGGGGGTGCTGTGCTGCGAGCGCAACTCGGCGCCTCTGTCTCCGGCGGTGAGCAAGGTGAGCGCGGGTGCGCTGGAGTGGCTGCCTCTGCACGCCTGCCGCTCAATGCCCCGAACCCTCACCCGCGCCGCTGAGTCCGGCTGGCATGTCGTCGGTGCGCGCCTTTTCTGTCCAGATTCACCCCTTTTTCAGGGGGCACATTGATGATGTGCAGCAAGTGACATGCTCCGATAAGAGCGAAAGGGTCAATACCTTAAGTCTCTTTTCTGAGGGGTTGTGCTATATGCTGGGTGCCTGCAAGCATGTTATGACACACCACAACCTGTGCTAGTGTGTGCACCTCTGTTTTGCCCCGCCGTACTTCTCTGCATGATCCAAAAGGCACAGACATTGTTGACGTGCCCCAGCACCATGCTGCTGTGCTGCAGGCTTGCGTGTTGACAAGAATATGCTGCTTTGCAGGCGCAGGGAGCGAGGCGGACGCGGAAAGTTGCAAGGGCTTCACGGTGTCTCGGCCAACGATCCTGGTAATGGGCAATGAGGGGCGCGGGCTGCGGCCGGTGGTGCGCCGCGCATGCGAGGGTATCCTGCGCATCGACTCGGCCGCGCCCGGCCCCGGCCGCCACCAGCCCATCGGCGTTGACTCCCTCAATGTCAGCGTTGCCACCGGCATTCTTCTGCACCAGCTGCTGGGGGCATGACAGTGATGTCCTGCCGCATTGTTAGGCTTTTTTTGTTTCTGTGGTCACCAACTCAGCAGACAACAATTATTTTTGTTTGAGGTTTCCTGCAGGCTGTGTTATTGGTGGATTCTGCAAGGAGTCCTGCTTGAGAAACTGACACGAGCCACTAGTCTGAAGCCCTAAATTCTGCGATCTTCAATGTTGGATGTGAAGGTTCAGTGTCAAGATTGTCATCTCTGAAGTGCTGTCAATGCGGAAGTGACACCCCAGCATGTGATTGTTTGGGTGCTCTCACAGTAACGGTGAGCACAGGAGTTCAATTAAATTGTTCGACTGCTTATGAGATTTACTGTACCAAATCAATGCATTGATTTAGCCATGTACCATCTAGAGATCTCCTTGCCCACGCGTTAGTCTGAGCATGCAGACATAATGATTATGCGCACTTCCAAAAGCCAAATGCAGACCTACAGCTGCAGTGCCGGATATGTGTATCACTGAGTTGGGAGCAGAAGGTCAGGATGATGCTTGGGTAGACTGCAAGATGGGTTGAGAGCGATTACCATGGCAAATCGCCACTAGGTACCTGGGAATCGAAGGAAGGCAAATTTCACGTGGCAGTGGTGAGCTTACAGCCGCATCGATCTTGCACATGATATACTTTGGGATATCATTCATGGGCAAGGATATCGTCTCTTGCGCTCCGGACGGGTGCGTCTGACGGAGTGTTCTGAACACTACCTTGCACCCCAAAGGACCCCGGTTCGACTTCCTTCCACTCACCTTTTGTCAACATGCTCCCTTTTTTTCCACATAAAGAGCACTCTGGATATTAGATTCACAAAGTAACAATCACTATCAGAAATTTTGGGAAACAAACTCCATATCACGGCGCTGAGGCAAAAATGCATTTTGAAAGTCTGCATGCACATGCCACATTCATTCACAGTTGTTACAGCTTGCAGGAGAAGCTCGAGTGTAATTAGGAGTTGACTTCACAATCTTACATCTCCAGGGCCGGGAGATATCTACATCGATGTTTGTTTTGTCCGATGCACTCTGTTTACACCGGGAGGCAGCCCTTTCTCCTACTTTGGCACTCGCAATGCCTTCTTGTCTTGCATTCAGTCTTCATCGCTTTATTTCTTAGGTGCAAGGAAATTTCTCAGGTGCTAGACCTACCCACGCATGCATGCAGGCCCTGGGGCATCTGCTGGGTTGTGCGCTGGCGCCGTTGACATCCGGACAGCACTTGGCTTCAGAAAATGCAAATGTACAGTGCTACATTGCCAATGACTGTACTTCTACTCCAAAGCCCCCACCACCGGCAACCACGCCTCTGCAATGTCGAGAACAAACCAGCCTGGCAGCGGCAGCAACAGAGGCTGCAAAGCAGAGCAAGAGCACATTGTCCGGACAAAGGGCTATCCATAATGCCCAGCTGAATGACGCTCAGCAGGCAGGCCCTCCAGCGAACTAAGGCAGAGGTTCAGACAATCTATGAGGTGAGTGTTGACGTGGTCCATATACAGGCGTGGGGAAAGGCCAAGACAGCCGTGTTGTGCATGCTACATTTGGCATTGAACACATATCCATGACACAGCAGCTTTCTCAAGTCGCCTGTTTTGCTAAAGGCAATCTGTAATTGCACCAGGTCATTTGCAATTGTACGCCGTCATAGAACAAGATGCGCTGGAGATGCACTACCCTCAACTTTCTCTTTCACTGAGTCATGCAAATTCACAATATACCCATCACAACCATATATAGAAGCCCCTGTGGCCTAACCCACTTCAATACATGCCTTATTGATTTTGTCTGCATGGCTACACTTGACTGTGTTCTTAGAAAAAATGAGAAAGAATGAAGGTGATACGTCCTGGGCCGGTCTGCTCGCGCAAATGGCTGCTCCTGTTAGTACATATCAATACACAAGGACGGGTATCCAGAAAAGCATCCTGTTTGACAGTTGTGCACCCTCGCGCTGCCATTTCTACCTAATTCTACCCTTGCCTAAGTTCCTTATCAATACTTGCCTTTGACTTGGTAGTGCTAAATAAATCCCCGAGCATCAGGCGTCGAGGCTTTTGTAGGGGGACACGTGCTGCAGCAGGGCGTCCATGGTGTAGTCGATCTGCTGCCGCTCCTGCGCGAGGTAGTTGCCAATGGCGCCGCGGAGCATGCGGTCGCGAATGTAGTGGCTGCTGTGCGTGAGGCTGGGCAGGTATCCGCGCTGCAGCTTGTGCTCCCCCTGCGCACCCGCCTCCACCCGCGGCAAGCCCCTCTCTATCGCAGCCTCCAGCGCCTGCGGGCAGGATAGCAAACTCAAAGCCCGAGGGTCAGCCCATACTGCAACGGTCATGCGGACTTGCACGAGTCAAACCCCTGCTGGGAATTGCTTTCTCTTTCAACAATAGCTTGTGCACCATGCATCATCTCTCCCAGGCAGCCGGTCCCTCCTGATGGTCCCACAAAAGAGGACCGGACTGTCGAGAGGTGCCCTTCACAGAACGGGCAAGAAATCCCTGTTGGACCTCCTAAAGTGAAAATGCTCCCCAGAAAGAGCCACCAGGGGGTCCTGCCAGCTTTGCGAGCCATGGCATCAACATCACTGGACAGATGTGCTCCAGACAGAAGAAAACACAGAGTAGGAGCTTTCGGGGTCCTGAACCTTGTACAGGACGCATGCGAGAGGCAACTTTCAGCGTAAGCTGAGTCAGGGCAGGCAGAAACGCGCCTGGTAGTAGCAGACTTCAAAGTGCAGGTGCTTGACGTCGGTGTCATAGGCGCAGCCCCAGTTGCGCCCGAACAGCGCATGCGAGCCGATGAGATTTAGCGCTCCGGCGATGGGACGGCTGCTGGCGTCCTCTGCCATCACTAGCAGCACCTGCTCTGGCATCGACTCCCCCAAGACCTGGAAGAACTCCCGTGTGAGGTACGCCTGGCCCCATTTCTTGTCTGCACATCCGCACAAGCATGCGCCAGTCAGTTGCTGAGTGTTGTGGAGCACTAATTGATACCTGCATGCAAGCATGCCTTGCGAGTACAGCTTCTTGGCACCCAACAAGTATCGAGACTACTCTGTCCCATATGATTACTCTTAATGGAGGTAAAAAGAGAGAAGACTCCTCTCGACAGGACTGCTGCAGATGACCATAGAATCATGAGGGCTACCAAGGGAGATCGTATGATCTGCAAAAGTGAAGGGGCTGGAGATCATGAGGGTCATGTCAGTACAACTGGAGTGTGGCATGGTGCCTCACCAGTGGTGTTGAGGTAGAACTTGTAGAAGGCGTCCCAATGTTTCGACTTGATGTCAGCTCCCGTCAAGCGCTGCAGGGACAGGCCCTCCTTGGCGACGCTCCTCCTCTCCTGCACAATTCGGGAACTTGGCTGACCTCAGTCACACCTTCACAAATGCAAAGGACAGTCCTTTGCCGACCATATGCCTGTTCCAGAGTTGTGGCCCATGGTGTTCACTGTACTGAGGCAAGCAGCTGGGCTACCTTGCGGATGTTGTTGCGCTTGCTCTGCTTCAGGTCCATGAGGAAGCCGTCAAATGTGCCATAGTCCTTGTTGACCCAGTGGTACTGGATGCCCGTCCTCCTGAGGTACCCAAGCTCGGCCAAGGCATCCCCCTCCTCCGGCATGTTGAATGTCAGGTGCGCCCCTGACACATTGTACTCGTCTGCACCCAGGTAAAAGCCTCAATAAATATGCGCTGCACATCGGTACATCACAGAAATTTGAAGTACCGGTCTGACAATTATCGGGGACTAGCTCCATTGATGGACTTGTAATCATTATATTCCAATCACAAGTGCCAGCCTCAATTGTCAGCAAAGGCCAGGATATGCCTGCACCAGGCTAGGCTCACCTGTAAGCTGCATGAGGGTCTTTGCAGCGGCCGTTGTCAGGACCTCCCTCATGTTGGCATCTCGCACTAGGATACGGGGCCCTGTCACTGGCGTGAAGGGGACTGCCGCCTGGAGCTTTGGCTGCATGAAGGCCAGGACAATGTGAATGAGTCATCTGGAGTGAAAGTCGTCAGCAAATTATATGCACAGTCTGGTACAGCAGCGTGTCACAATCTGAGAGACAACGGGGGCGCACGTAATATCTCTGGCCTAGTCGCGAAGCGAACACAGCCCAGGAGTTATCAAAGACATATTCGCCATATGAATGGCCCTTAAGGTACAGTGGGACGCATGCCAGGAGCTCCTTAGTAGCCGCTGACCGAAGGAGGATGTGTTGAGGCAACCAGCCCTCTTCTTTGACCTGTAGCCCTACATCCAGTCAATCTCTGCAAAAAGCCTTGCCAGTCACTGATGCTGGCATGAATGACACAGCAAGGGAGACAAGTAAGCTCACCGCTGATCCGCTCACTTCCAGAGCGTTAAGGAATGACCAAAGCAAGAAGGGATTCATCTCTTCAGAACCGGATGCACAGGCATCCCATTCGCACTGTGAAACCTGTCACAGACAAAGCTGACTTGGCTTGCTGGTGCTTTGGGTACAGACTTATCCTTGGTGCTTCCAACACATCAATGATAAGTGAAGAACAGCGGCGACTTAGAGGAAGAACCTGGCTTATTGACGAGATCACTTCTGCCTGCAGTTGAAGTTCCTCTTTTGGATGGGTATGCTGAGCCTGCCCAGGCGCAGCAACCTCTGAAGAAGCTCCCCCAACGGTGACCTGCGGTTACGAGATTGGCTGAGTGAATGCTGATTGCATAAGTACTTCCAAGGAACGCTTCTTTGAGCATGAAGCCAGTCCCACAAAAATACCTGTGCAAGAGTGATCCTTCGCCTGTACGGTCGTCTCGACGCAGAAAGTCTTTGCGACTCCTTTGCCTGCAAGTATTTGGATGGATTCAGTGATGATGGAGGTAATGGTTGATCGCGGAGAAACCCCATCGGCATGACCAGGCAAACGTCGTACCCCAGCGATCGACGTTCGACATGGCTCAGAACGATACACAGTATGAATTAATCCCACATGTTGGCTGATTTCTCCGCAGAAATGCGCTTTCATCATGTGCTCTGTGCTTTTTCTGAAGTCTCGCTGGTATGAGCACAGCCGATTTGGCCTCCTAGGATTAGGACTGGACAAAAATGTACACGACTGCCGCTCAACCTATCGTTTAAATTCTATGTATAAATCCTAGAGTCTCCATGAGGCAAAGTATGGACTTTGATAATGGGAGCATGTCTGTGTAGGGTTTTGACCCCCGACTCATCACTTGCTGGGGTGTTGAAAGCTCCAGCTGCAGCTGCTGTTGTTCTGGATTGTGCGTCCAGATAGGTACTGGATCGAGTGATCAGACACTTGCCATGTGTTCAGTGAAGTCAAAATAATTCCTAGGGTGCATCTTTCGCGTCTGCGTGTGCCTTCTTTCGCGAGCAAGCACTGTTGAAGGCTAGCTTGAGGAAGGTCAGGGAGGTTGGATATGCGTCCAGGTCTTGCTGCAAGCGAGACCGTTGGTCCGATATCAGTTTGTCATGTTCACAGTCGCACCTGTGCATGGAGGACTTACAGAAGTCCCTGGCCCTTGAGGATAAACTTTCTTGGACAGCAATTGCCTGCATTTCACAGCTTGCGAGGCTGTAATTCCAGACAGTTGTACAAAGCCACAGTTACCAGTCGAAGCAGCAACACCGAGACGCGGCAGAGTCCCCCCGCAACAACCAGACGAGTAAGCCAGCATCTGCTAGCCATACTTTCTGTACCTCTGCTTTGTACCATTAGTTTGCTCACCCACGACGATGAAAGCCATGGCATGAATCCTTTCTGTTGTGCTGTGCAGCGAGCAGCTGTGTCCCCTCCCAGAGAGCCTGTGAGGCAGCCCCCAGCAGTGCGAGAGAGAACCCTGTCCCGCAGTCAAGTGGTTGACAAGCAGGTGCGCTGTCCTTGCATGACACCCCATGCATCATCACAAAACGACCTGCCGCCCAGCTGGCATGCAGTCACTCATCCATATGGGTGTATGATCCTTTCTATTAGGATATATTTGTGTCCATTTCACTTGTAAGTTGTCTGCATACGCACCTTGCCTCTGGCAGGGAGACGCGGTTGGCATCATAGTCAGTAATGTTCCTGGCTGCAGGTCATCACACGGACGAGTGGGCTGCAGTTGGGGGTGATCTCCCATTTCCTGGTGGACCCGCGCACAGTGACGGTGGTGTTCCTGGACTTGCGAGCAAAGGGGCTGGGGGGACAGGAGGTTGGAGTGGTGGAGCTGAGTGCGCTGACGCAGATTGGGGATGTGGTGCTTGTGCACGATGAGAGTGCGCTGGAAGATGACCTGAGGAGCAGGGGGCTCGTGAAGCTCGTGGGCTACTCTGTGCAGGCGTATGACGGCACCCCGCTTGGCAAGGTATGCTTCTGGTGTCATCTTTACATTTGTCCTTCAATTTTATTCCTAAGACAAGAGCATCTGGCACAATTTTCCAATTGATAAGGGTGTCCACAGACACCAATTTTATCGTTGCGCTTCATCTGTCTCTTCCTCCACTGGGTCTTCTTTAAATAGCCACTCGATGACCGCATCCTGGAAGAATGAGTAACACCACAAGCCAGCACCTGCTCGATCCTCCTGCTGCGCCCTCTGCACCTGTCCTCACCGTCTGTGCCTGTTACCTCTGCTTGGCGTACGCCCTCTGCACCTGTCCATAATTGCACTCATGGTCCCTTCAGGAAGCAAGGCAGGCAAGCAGACAAAATACGATGACATATGGGTGCGCAGGTGCGCGACTTCACGTTCAGCCCGGACAGCGGCCGAATTACGCACCTGTCCTACGACACGTTCGGGCTGCCGACCATCCCAGAGGCGCTGCTGAACGTGTACGAGATTGACGCAGAGGCGGTGCTGGAGGTGCGCAGCGGCCTTGTGGTGCTCAAGCGCGGGGCCGAGCGCGCCGTCGTCCTCGTCAGCACCGGCCTCCTTGGCTACGCCCTCGAGAAGGCCAAGGTGCGGCCGCGCCGTCTCATGCTGCTCCGCGCTCTCTGCCCTGGCACAGTCAACATTTAGTCAAACATACAGCTATCATTATAGTGACAATTTGAGCAGGATCCTAGATTAAGAGTTTGAAGCGCCCTGAGAAACGCCAAAATGCGGCCGGGCTGCCGCCTCCTGGGAACATGTCCTCGTGCTCACTGCACTGGCATGACAAAGAGATGGCTGACATCTGGCGCATGGCACTGTTGAGAGCAAAGCCTGACCCTACTTCCTAGCTTCTTCAGTAGATCGGGCTATTGTCAAGCAGGACTACCCTGGGCACTTGTCACGAGGATGTCTTGGCACTACTTGCTCACAATATGTGTGCAATATGCGTTCTGATGGGTTCTTGTGCGCTGCTGGGCAGGACGTGTATGACATGGTGAAGGGGGAGGATGGCGAAGAGGGGCAGCTGTACATTGAGGGCATGGATGAGGCGTTCCTGGAGTGGAGGCGATCCCATGGGGCTGAGTGGGCGCGCTACTACGGCCTCCGGGTAAGCATCTAAATTTTCCAATCCGCATTGCTTCACATGGCCTCTGTTGAGCCTTCTTTCAGAGTCCATATGCACCATTTTCAATGCTCATGTAGCAGGCCGAACGGCAAAATGCTCTGCAGAGCACCTCAGCCATTTGACACCCAGGCTGTGCTACTGTGCAGGAGCTACCCTCTAGCAGGGCACAGGTTGACATGCTAACGCGCAGCATGCAGAACGCGCTGCCACCGCCACGGCAAACAGCAGAGCTGCTCAGGCGCGAGCCAGCTGCCCGCTCCAGCGCTGCTGGCACGAGGTGTAGCCAACCTCACTTCCCCCGCCTCACTCATTGTCATGATGCCTGTGCCGTTTTACACAGCTCCCTCGCACAGGCTGCCCTTACTCTGTCGCGTGCATTGTGTTGGTGCCACGCGCCAAGACCGTAGCGGCTGCTGTGCATAGTTGAAGGTCTGAAAGGTGACTCTGCATTCTGGCAGGGACCCGCGGACGCGCAGAACGCCCTACAGCTCTACAGAGCAGCGGCGGCCGGGCGCACGGCCAGCGCCGTCGCCGGTCGCGCCGCCGCGGCAGCAGGCGGCCAGCACGAGCGCGTCAGTGCCCATCATCGACATGCGGCCCCCGCCGCCCTTCCGCCGACGCGATGCCGACGGCCGCTTTGGGGAGACTCCCGCGGTTGTCCCTGCACAGCAGGTGCGCCTGCACTCCACGACTCTCTCTCATGACTGGCGTGGCAACGTTCTCGACGCTCAAGCTTTGCAATATTGACAGCTTCAACAGAAGTGCACATCATGTGGAGCTTTACTGGGCTAATGAAGGCTTTGAGAACTCTCCAGCACTGTACCTTTTGACTGCGGGAGTGTGGAGTTGAGGCTGGCTCGCTGTTGTCCTCCAGGTGAAGGAGGAGGTGTCCGGCTCCAGTGTACCCTTTGATGAGTTTGTCGTCCGGGAGCCTGCGGCAGCAAGAGTGCGTCAGATGGACGGCTATGGTGACTTGGAACAGCCAGCCTACACACCCAGGGCTGAGCAGCCCACCGCCTCTGCGCGGGAAATGTACCCTCAGGGGTATGCACAGGATCCAGCTGAGCCTCGCAGAGACAGCAGGCTACCAGTGCCAGAGGCAGATGAGCGGTCTGACAGGATGACAGCCATCCGGAGAGACCTCAATGACTGGCGGCTGCAGCGGGATGAGTCTGGAGAGATGTACCAATACCGGGATGCCAACATCCCACGCATGCGGCGGCACTAGGATGTGCTTTTGAACCTCACAGAACCGTGGAGTCTTCAAATGGACAATCAGTCCTTATAACACAGTGGGTTCAGGCCCCCAAGTCTTTGTGATTTGTTTTCAAAAGAGCCATGCTAGACTGGTAGTACACCAATTTCAAAAGTGTTCCCTCGCCTATTCTTCAGCCTTTATACAGTGGGCAGAACGTTGAAGATTCTTTTGGTGATCGGTATGTCCCAGATATGGGTCTATACACAGATATTATTGGATGTCAAACCCATCAAGCACCTATAAGTGCATGCTATTGGCCTATATTGAACATGATGCACCTGTACACTCTTGAGGATGAATGGTAGACAAAATCAAAATTGAAGCTCTACAGCGCTCAGCAATGTGATCAACCTGGCAACGAAATAGCTCCTTTGCCGTCTTCACAATCTGTGCATGTGTTCCACCGTTGGCGGTTTATTGGTAGACGCTCGTTGGCGGTCCGTTCGTAATTGTCGACAATGCTTGAGCAATCCCTTCACTATCAAGCTTGCTGAATCTTCCTTGTAGTCTGACACCGGGTCGCACACTCATCACTGAAAGCCGCCAGGCTGCCGAGCCACTTCACTACCTGCAAGCACACCATGCATTGTTTTCATGTACATGGATATATGACAAGAAGGCTACATGTGGCTACATGGCCACACAGTGAGCTAGCAATCTGCAGAGATCTGCCATCCTGCACATGCCAAGTGGCCCTTTGAAGTACATAGCAGGGGCTGGCATGCTTCATACCTGCGGCGTGGCCTCGCGGTCAACGTTTCTGGAGAGAGAGTCCAGCAGCCAGGCCAGGATGGAGACGCCTTCGCCAGGCTCCAGCTTGCGCAGCTTCTCCTTGACCTCCTTCCCCTTGTCTGACAGCGCGCCCCTCGCAACTACTGCCGCCCTTCTCTCCATGTCCGCCACGGCCCCCACAGACGCACCCCGCGCCCTCCGCACCAAGGGATCCTTCCCCTGAACAACCTGAGCAAGCCTCTGTGCTGCGTCCAGATGCCCATTGCCGTGGACGTCCTTTGTGGCTGTTCTGTATTCTGAAGGCTCCACCAGTGTCGGCGTGGCCCCCCCCAGCAGCCTCACACCCACCGCGGGGCTGAACCGCACTCGTTTGCTGGCATGCAAGTCATGCGGCGGGTCCTGATCTGCTGTCAGCGGCCGCTTGGCTGCCCTGCTGTGGCTGTGCGGCCGGGCCGCCTGCCCAAAGTCCTCATCATCATCGAATGCGCTGCCGATCTGCCCGAGCTGGCCATCCGCGTCGAACTCTGCCGTCAGAGAGCTCGCGGCAGAGGCGCCACCAGCGGCAGGCGCGCTAGCCGGCACCGGCGCAGCATGCTGCTGTGAAACGCGGCCGTTCGCTGATGCCAGCTGCCGCGGCAGCTGCGGCGCAGCCAGCGTGATGGGCGGCGCGTGAGGCTGCTGCTGCGGGGCGGCGCCGGCATAAGCCTGCATGTGGCTCAGCGGCATCGGGTGGCCGTGGCCGCTGTGCAGCGGCTGGTAGGGCCAGTTGTAGTAGCCCTGGGAGGGCATCTGCGCATAGGCCATTTGCGCATAGCCGGCCGGCATGGCGTGCGCCGTGGTGTGGGCCGTCCCATTGGCATACATCGGCGGTGGGGCCGCAGAGACGGGCGCGGTGTGGGGCCATGCATGGCCGGGGGTGTCCTGCGGCAGGGGCGGCGGAGGGGTGGCGTGGCCGTTGGGGAGGGCCGCCGGCGCGCGCTGCGCAGGGGCGGACGTGCAGGGCAGGCTGGCAATGCACTCGCGCAGCAGCTCGTAGTCCGGCTCGTCCGCGAAGCAGGTGGAGCGCAGGTAGGAGGAGATGGCGACCAGCGCATCTGCGGCAGCACGAGGAGGGTACATCAGAACACGACATCAAGCTTCTGTACGATTAAATCCGTCTGTTCCAGTCAAACCTGATGCCTTCTAAGCATGATACGTCATCCGAAGAAATCTTAGATCTGTTCGGTTTGTCATACGCTGCCACCATTGATACGTTGACCTCACAGAATTAGCATGTCTCGCAAAGGCGTTTCAAACGATGCTCATAACTCACGGCTCAAAGGGGCCTTACCGGGGAGTTTGCCAGAGGCGGAGAGGACATGGGGGTCGTCGAGGGCGTGCTGCTTCATGCGCATGGCGGTCTCCTTGGGGGAGTGCTCGCTTCCAGCGGAGGCATCGCCACTGGCCGCCCGCCAGGGCAGGTTGCCTTCATGCATCTCCACGACAATGTACAGCCAAGACCACAGGTCATCCCTCCGCCCTGCCACCACAAGCAGACACACGAAAGTTAGTCCCCAACTTGTACAAATAACCCAATTAGACAACCCCGCATCAGGTGCACCCTACTTTGCCAGCTGCTGTGGAGGTGCCAGCAATTGAGAAGCGGAAATTGGGATAAAGCAATCCACTCTTTGGGCAGACCCCATAAAAGATTGACCTGGCAGTTCCACATGTCCTGTAATCACGCTCGGGCACTCCCTGGCGATCAAGAACATGCCACAGGAAGTAGAAGAGAGATCACTTCGTTCCAGCCACACAGGGCCTGAAATATGTTCCACAGGGCCGCACCCAGGTCCTGCTTGAGGTGGGCGTGGATGGATGCGTAGGTGGTGGACCCCCGGAACTCGCCAAAGTCCTCCCGCTTCGGCAGCGGCTGCCCCGCGTCATCCACAAAGCGGCGGGCGATGCCAAAGTCGATGATGCGCCACTCGCCGCCCGCAGACTTCGCCCCCTGCTTGTGGGACTGCGCAAAGTTGGCCGGCTTGACGTCCCGGTGGATGTACCCTGCCCCATGCACAGCCTCCAGCGCTGCCAGCGTCTCCAAGGCTGGGCACCACAAGCACAGGCTCAGAAAATTATACCAACGACCATAAACATCCATGGGCAAACTGATTAAGATTGAGACAGAATCCTAGGTAGTCAATACTTCTCTGTTAAGCTCAAGAAAATGTCAGCTGCATGCCAATTTCAGCCCAGCCACAATGAAACGGGGCGCTGTTGCTTTCAGGCAAGGGGCGCTTGTGTCTGGCGCACCTATGCTCTTGACCATGTATGGCTGGAGGCGGCCATGTGGTCTGCTGTGCTGAAACTGCGCCAGATTGGCACCTAGGAGCTCCATGATCATGTAGAAGCGCCCCTCATGTGTGCCCTCACCCTCTGACGCCAAGCGGCAGACTGGCGGACAGCTCTGAAGCTGTCTGAGCACCTGCCCGGGTCAACAACGCATTCAAAGACTCATAAATGTTCAAATATTGCTTGTGCACACGTGTATGTGACCAGCTCCAACAAGAAGCTGTACGTCAAGCTAGCTGACATCAACAACGTTCCTTCAACATGGCGTTTTTCAAAGTACTGAGATCGAAGTTCACACCACTTACCTTGATCTCTGCCTTCACAGTGCCGCTTCTAGGGTCCTTGCGTTTGTCCGACTTGTCGATCTTGACGGCGAACTGTGGCGAATAACGCACATGGTCAGGCGACCAGAAGACAGCAGTATATCAAGAGCACAGCCCAAAAGATGAAGAGTCTTGCCTTCTCGTCGTCTTTGAAGGTGTCGGTGACTTCATAGACCTCCGCAAATCCGCCATCGCCAATTCTTTTCACAACTGCCCAACGCAGCAGGTTGACACCCTCCCCAAGCCTGAGGTCCCTTTTAAGCAGAGGTGGCATCTTTGTCAATGAAGCAGCATAAGAGCCTCCTTTAATCCTGAACTGCAGCCGAACACCCGTGCTTGAGGATGGACCCACGGATCTCTGTAACCATAGGTGACTGGTCACCTGCAGTAGCCAAGTATCAGAAAGTTGTCACCGCCAAAGCAGCTGTTCACGAACTATGTTAATATTAACAGCAATTACGTCGCAACTTTGAGCGAGATGTCGCCTGAATTACAGTAATTCAATTACTTGGTAATGTAAAATTTCTCTCTTGAAGGAGCTTGCAAATGCAAGGGTCGCGATATTGTCGTCATTTTGGGTTTTGCTGGAATGGACAGAACTCCCTCGATCGATGCACATTTGCTTGAGAGCTTCCGACAAATTGTTGGATCTGCAGAAGACTTATTAGATACGGTCCAACTCTGCAACAGATCTTCCTTCCTGTGGGTGTAATGAGTTACAAGTAGGAGGTGGACGTCCCCCTTGGACTGATATGTTCTGCTTTGGTGGAGTGTGCTTGCCATTGAACCTGCTTCTACCCTTCCTCGTTGGTGTTCTACATCGGTATGGGTTCTTCACGTGGGTAAACCCGCAATGGGTGACGCTCAGATACTGGCAACAAAGGTGATCAGTTCACACCCCTCATCCCATACGAAAGTGCTCAAGCAGATGATGTTTCTTCAGTGACTCCATGCAGATGCTGAACATTGGACAGGTGGAATGGATCTGGACGCCAGTCAGAACCTGTGCCAGCGCCCGGAGTGGAAGAGGCAGCAGTAGCAGGGGAGAAGGGCAAGCAGGATACGTCAACCCCAAACAATGTTGTTAAGCCACAGAAGAGCCAATAGATCAATACAAGGCCGATAATACAAGGCCGATAACATCATATGCGAGAGCAAAACAGACAACACCCGCCTCATGCTGTGCTGTAAATTGTTACAAATTTGCTGTGAGACTTTGGTAGAGCACAGGCATGTTGACGGCTGGCTAACGACTGGTGGTGCAACCATCTAGCGACTGTTTCAAAAGCAGTGAATTGCATAGTCAGTGTCCACTTTCAAAAGTCTTCTTCTGTATCCTGCTCACGCCATCTGCAATCCGGAAATTAATGCTGCATGTGGCATGCGTTCTTTGCATCCTGCTGCTCACATCAGTCCAGGAAGCTATACCAGACCACTTGATGCTGATAATCATTGCACCCACTGCCACCTTTCTAGACCTTCTGGCCCTCGCCATGGCGGCTACTGGCATTCAATGCTCAACGTTTGTCAAATACATCGACAATACCTCATCTAGATGATGAAGGTCATGTGCCGCAATACATTCTTCTTGTCTCCGACTACGGGTGTCGACAGCAGCTTCTGCACAGCCTGGGAAACTCTGCGCTGTGCGCCGTATGTGTAAAGAACATACACGCCATCCCAGTACCTGCAGAGAACACAATGAGAGATCTTAAAAATGTGCCACTTTTCTTGACCGATGATTTACCTGTACAGTCCATTCTTGGATTGCAAACAGTGCAAGTCAGCTGAGGAGCAGTCTCAGTCGAAGATGAAGTTGCATTGGCTCTGCTGACAACCCATCAGGAGCCTTAAATCGCACCCTTCGATGGGGTAGGCAAGATGTTGTGTGCCCCTGACAAGGGCGCTGATCTCCAGGCCCTCCTCTTTCTTGAGGAAAGCTTCAAACTTTGCCAGCTCCATATCCCTGCAGGCGCACGTAACGAGATTATGATCCAGCTATATCTTTGATACTTTCCTTGTCAAATGCTCTCCAGTCGCGCGCAAGCAGGGAGAAGGCTGTAAGGCGTCAGGAACGCATGCTTGATTGCTGCCCTGATCTAGGCTCACCTCTCTTCCTCGCTCAAGTCTGGCCGCAACACGAGCATTGTTTCATACCATACGTAGCCCTCTGGCAATGTCACATCCTGACTTGTGCTCTGTGCTAGTGCCTGCACACAGGTAAACAGCTCAACTGCCAAAGAAATTCTGCATTGTATTTCAAGAGCTGCTCTCGCTCTACACTGACATTTTATAATTTTGATAATATACGATTGTAATTCCCGATCAATTTGCCTCACTAAGCAACATAGCACTGGAAGCATAGCAAGAATTGACTTCTCAGTGCTATTATGAACCTCAGGCTGCAATAGCCACTCACTGCTGCTCTCCTCTGCAAGTTGCATCTGCTTGTTCCCGTCTGCTGGGGAGCGCTCTTTGCTCCACTGAACGATTTCCTAGGCACACGAAACAATGGAGTAGGAGTTGAGGCACCCGAGCACGTTCTGTTGGCTGTGCAGCTGACAGCACACCGGCTGTGCAGAGCAGAAATTGGGAGGCTCATCAGAGACATGACTACAATGTCAATGCAAAAGTTTTTGCGCTAGGTGTGCGGCCTGAATTGGGAGGAGGCGATAAGACGTGAGCCAGAATAGGCTCCTGCGCAGGGCAAGCAATTTGGCGGGAGGCTTCGAACGTTGGTTTGCATCGGAGCAATCTTTCCGCACCTGACCTATAGGGAACCTATAGATCGCCTATCTCTCCAAGTCAAAGCTGCTCTTGGCGCAGAAACAAACGTTTCTTGCGGCAATCCAGACCGTCAAAGCTTGTGTAGGAGCATTCCAAGCGATAAAGATGTCAAGACCGCCAAGAGGGCTCTGCGAAGAGACCTTGGCGCCGTACGAGATCGAGCGTGCAGAAAGGATACAGCGAAATCAGCGCATCTTGGGTGCGCATCGCTCTTTAAAAGGTCCTTTTCTCACAGTCGCAGCGCAACGGGTGTATTTGAGGCTGTTCCGACACGACTGTAGACAAGTAGCCTTGCATACATTCGGCAAGTATCATCGAAAGCACACATACTACTTCATGTTTGAACATATGCAATCAATGGGCATCACATTCGGACACTGAGAAAAAAACATCTCGCAGAGGAGATGGGCATCGTCAAGCAAGTTACCCTGCTTGAGGCGGGTCTGCGCTCGAGAAAGACGGGAAGGAGTTTCACCACCACAAAGACACGGAAGGAGGTGCGCCTAAGCACCAGCTGGAGATTGCTGTCTCCCCAATAGAATCTTGATGTATAGTTAGAAGGAGTGTCCCTAAAGACTCCCTGACCGCAGGTGAAAAGCTGCCCATCCACGCCTTTGACGCGCCGCTCGTCATCTCGCATTGCAAACCAGCCCCCTGAGAACAAAGGACTGACAGGGGATGAGCACGAGAGCCACGGTGGGAACGCTCACCAGGACAATAATGGAATTGCATCAAGTCCTGCTCATGCTAATAATGAACCCTCAAAGCGCTGCTCATGCAATCATGCGTGCATTGAGAAGCAGCTTGATCCCTTCGAAATTTTTTGAAGCACCCTTGTATCAGCAGGATGCTTGCTGTGTTGGCGCAGGGCGTTTGGTGATGGCAACAAGCATCATAGACCCCGAGCACGAGCAGCGCTGGTCAGAGTACGTGAGCAAGCACCGCTGCGACAGCCAGAGCCGCGGCTCTGTCTATGACAGCAAAGCTGGTGCGAGCATCCTGGCAGCCCTGACATGGAGCAATGAGATCGTATGACCTGGGCACATCTTGCTACAAAACCGTGCCGCCAAAGACAAGAACCACAGCAGTGTGGCGTTGCTGACATGCACGGTCTTGTGTGCGCGTTGCAGGGATCTGCTGCCACTTCTGCCGGCAGAAGAAGCTGTGTGGCGAGCCTGAATGCCGCCGCTGCACAGAGCGCAACCCGGAGCTCTCCTGTCTTGGTGAACATCTCGCTGCCGCTGCCTCTCTTGGATTCCTTGTGGCCCCTGCACCTCTGTCAGCTGCACCACCTTCTGCTGGATCTAATCTTGGCATGATTGAACATGATCCGACGTGATATAAGGACGGCGTGCTGGCCATAAGCTGGAGACTTGCTGATGGGGCGCAGGCAAGTCTGAGTGCACGAGGTGCGGATCTGCCACTGGCCGCTTCTGCCGCGCATGCCTGCTAGTCAGGTATGCTCTCCCAGACTGAGTATTGGCAGCCTGCTCCCATTTCTTTTTGCTTTAAAAACACATTCTGTCAGGAAATGAACAGGTCAGTATTGACTGGCAGGTATGGCATGACATTGGAGGCGGTCCACGAAGAGATGGAGGCCGGCAGCTGGCTCTGCCCCCACTGCTACGAGGATGACCACCCAGATGAGGTGCGCAGTGATGCATTCTCTTCCCACATTGTCCTTGCAATGTCTTCAGCCCCATGCTTACAGCTCAATTCCATCCTGTTGGCCTGTGAAATGGCAAAGTTCAAGCAGAGAGCTATGGGGAGGACTCATCGGCGTGGGCTGTGCAGGGGTGGATCTGCAACTCCTCCATCTGCATGACCAGGCGCGGCCTCAAGCCGACCGGCATCGCCATCTATGATGCGCAGGAGAAGGGCTTCGCATCAGTCGCGCACTACGTCCAGGTATTCACCTACTCCTCTTGTGCACACAGATGTCATTATGGTACCCTACTTAAACCATGCCCAGAATTCTCCTGAAGTTCCAGCTGCCGATCAAAGAGTTAAAGGGTACTGCGTCATGCCTCACTGCAGACTGTTCATCATGTGCTTATATTTATGCCCGTCTGACTTCTTTTGCTTGCAGGCACAGCAGCTGGCGCGCGCAGGCAAGAAGCTGACAGCAGCGCCCAAGGCAGCAGCAGCCAAGGCGCGCAGCACGGCGGCTGCGGTCGACACTGTGGAAGCCCAGCCAGTCCTGGGATCCGCAGGCAGGCCAGTCAGCGTTTCACCAGGCACGCCCATTAAGACCAATGCAGCTGCCCAGGAGGGCAAGGGGCAGGGCAGCTCGCAGGCATCCTCTGAGGAGACACAGCTGCTCGCTGAGCTGGCGGGTGACGACGACGCTGACAGTGCGGATGCATGCGCGGGCGCGGCCAGAGAGCAGGGCGCGCCAGGCAAGGAAGATCTGCCGGCCACAAACGCCGTGCCGCCGCACGCCGCTGGCCTGACGCCAGTCAAGCGGCCACTTCTCGCAAAGATGCCAGGTATCCTATTGCTCTTGAATGATGATGTCAACATGTGTCTTGTTCACGGGGTGAGAGTCACAATTAATGGAACACGATTAGGGCAGGATCACGGTTGGGCATTGTGGCATTCTAGCAGCATGCGTTCTATAGAGCAATTCACTACGGGATGTCCTGCAGTTGACCATGTGAAGATGCTGCAGTCAAGGGCAGCTTGCTCGGGTATTCAAACGATTCATTGTGTGTCATGCGCAGCTTCAGAGGGACGGATCACACGGAGGCAAGCCAGGGAGGCGCACAACGTCACGCCAGCCGAGCAGGGCAGCAGTAAGGCTGCCGCCCCGTGCGCACCTGCTGGCCGCTCATTGCGCCGGCGCTTGGTCACCTAGATGGAACCAACCCCGGATACTGATCAGAGACTATTTGCTCATGAGACTGCTTCAGCTGTTGGAAAAATAAAACACGCGGTACCTTACTTTAATCGAGCCTCACAAATATTACAACAATGCTTTGCGGGCATGCCTCTGCAACTTACAAAAGATCTTTGTAATATACAACTTAACGGTAATTACATGCTCAGTTCTTGGTTGCTAGATATATTCTGTGTCCTGCAAAGTTAGGTCAGTGAGGCTCAATATGTTCTGCTTATAACAGAAGCTAGACAGGCACCTCAGTCATAATTGAATAAGTCATGGACAGTAACATGCTTTATGAAGGGCTTACAACATGTTCGTCGAGCTACACCAATCCTTTGCATTACGCATGTCCTTTGCAATAAGCAGTTTGAGTCACAAATACGCAGCCTGATCAGAGAATCCTGGAGCACAGTACTGATTTCACTGATTGAGTTCTGAATTTCAGTCTGTATTTGAAGTCACAAGTCTGAGCAGTTCACTTGTTGCCCTTGGAGAAAGCCGATGAAACCCGCCGCCTCCCCGACACAGCTCTGACCAGCTCCCCTTGAGCATTCCTCACAAGCAGCGGCCCTGCAGATGCATCCCCATTCGCATTTGATGCCACTCCCCTCCTCAATTGCTGCCCTGACCCATTTCCAGACCCCTCCCTCACTAACGCGCTGCGTCCCTTCTGCATGCTCCCTGCTGGACCTGCACTGCTTTGTCTAGCCCTCACTGCAGAGCCTGCAGCCTTGCTGGGGCCCACTCCAGATGCTGACCTCACAGGGCCAGCGCTGTCAGAGAGGTGGCTAGAAGCCCCTGATGACCTGCGGCGCTGTTCCTGTGGGTTGCCACTGCCTCCGTCTCTGCCATCAGAGCTGTGGCTGTCAGCTGCTGGTGACATGCGGCCAGACGGAGGTCGGTGCGCGGCAAAGGGGGAGCTCCATGTGTCTCTGGTGGGAGGCGTTCCCGGGGAGGCAGGCTGGCTCTCCCCCCTGGCCAGGCCCTGGGACCTAGTGGACCTGCCTGACCCTGGCTCCGCCCTCTCCAAGGGTGCAGCCCCCAAGAGAATCTGCCCAATCACCTGTGCACCATGACCACAACTCTTGGAACACATGAAATACTTGAGATGCCCCCAAGTGTTACCACGGTGTCCAGTACATACTCAAAGCTCAGCCCATCCCAAAAGAGGTCAAGACCCCATCCAGGGGATCAGATCGGGATCCCCAGCTGGGAAATTCCATTGAGAAACAGGATGTGGTCATCAGACATCTGCAAGCTTCTGCTGTGGCAGGACAATTGTCTCCTAAGTCTAGCGCAAGTGACAGCAGCGAGGTGGCAGAGGCATCAGCGCACCTCCTCCACCTTTCTGCGCAGGCTGGCCCTGGGCACGCATTTGTCCAGCAGCGCAGCCCACTGATCCTCCTGCACGATGTGGCGCGCAAGGCTGCACAGGATGCCCTTGCCATGCGCCCTCGTCTCCGACATACCCTCTTCCAGATACCCTGCCGCTGCTGAGAGCAGCCTGCTCACTGTTGCCGGCACAGCTGTGCGCACACCACACAGCATGCATCAGAAAGCCGTTTTCCATTGATGGGAGCAGAGATCCTGGTCAATATATTAGGAGGACAATTCCTGCCAGAGTGCAGAAAAGGCTTTCACCTTTGATCTTGTGCGGATCCTGCTGCACGCAGGCATCGAGGTGCGCGGCAACCTTGGCCCGAACATTTGGATTCTTGTGCGCGGCACTGCCCAGCAATGCCGCAGCCACCTGCATTGTGGCAAATTACAAATGAACGGGGTTTCTGGTGTTGGCTGTGACTCGCGTCCCCAGTTTTAATTGACAGACCTGCCCTTGTCCCCAGAGTGACCTTGCCAGTCTCCCTAGCATTCAACACGGCATGCTGAGGATATCAATAGCATATCATACAAAGCCTTATGAAGGAGTCATGCGCGCCTTAGGCTCAGGGAGGCAGGCCACAATTGCAGCTAGAGTCCGATCAGCCTCCAGGGACAGCGGGCTGCCGCGGCCGGCCGTGCCGACCTCCCCGGCCCTCTTTGCAGCCGCCGCCACCATGGCATCCGCACCTGCATCTGCGGCACGCCCCAGCACCTGCACCGTTTCCTGCACACAGACAGTGTCCCTTCAATACTTCTATTTTGCCCTGGCACCCATCTCAGCCAAGAACCTGAGAGGAAACAAAAAATGTTCATATGATTTGTCGATGACTAGCAGTAATGTGCATGATCCAGGAGGGCAATAGCTGGTTTCAAGCCTGGCTTGCGCCATGAGATCGGACTTGGGATCTATTGCAGGCCAAACATGCACAGAAGTTGCTCAGAGAGCTGTCAGCTCACCTGCAGGAGCACCATGGCATTGAGGGCCGTCTGGCTGCGCAGCGCATCAACGCCCGGCGCCACAGCCGACACCAGCGGTAGCACTCGCTCGGCGGCAACATCTGGATGATGCCTTATCAGGCGCCTGGCATCAAAGAGAGCCTGCACAAGTGGAGGACACACCTTGCTGTTATTGGGACAGAGAATGGGGGAGTCTTCACATGGAGCAAGAATGTATGAGAAAGGTTCAGAAAGGTGCAAATGGGTTGGCTACTTGCCATATTCTGGGCTTGCCAGTCCAGCTCTGTGCGCTGTGCTGCGTTCGCCCGTGAAAGTGTCTGCAGGACTGCCGTCATTGCGGCATTAGGGTCGGCACAGGGGTGGAGCAGGCCTTCTGCCTCAGAAAAGGCTTCCTGCTTGAGACCTCCTGTTCAGCCCAATATCAACCATGAGACCCGGCCCAGAGTAGCCAAATGCGCCTGGATGGTATCAAATATAGGGCAGTAGTAGACACTTGCCTGGGACTTGGTGTGCTGGCAGGTGAGGGCTTGCGCTGTGGACCACATCGATACTGAGCCTGTCCAAGCCCTGCAGCACCGCTTCTCACATGACCCGAATATTCTAGGAGGAAGAGATCAGGTGCATGGCAAGATTGCTCTCATGCAAGCAGAGCTAATCAAGGCGCGCACCGGCAGTGCAGGCGGGGTTCCCCGGTCAGGGTCTTCCTGCAATTCGCTCCTGCCACGGCTGGCCGCACACACTGAGGATGTGGATGAAGCCTCACTAGAAATCTCGGAGTCTGTTGTAGCGCTTCGGGGCACCATTGACGCAGCAGAATAGGTGCTATCGACCCATGCTGCAGGCAGGCTAGCCTGCGTGTCTGGCCGGAGTGCTTGCTACCTTGGTACAAACGCACTCTGAGCCCGTCTTAGATCCTGCAGAGCGGCAGCGATGGAAGGTTGTCAGGCCAGCATTGATGGTAGAGGCTGATTAGCACTGGCAGCTTCATTGCCTTATCAATCACCTGCTGACGACGCTTCAGCAATTGCAACCTAGAACCGGTACTGTTAGGACGAATTCCATCGGATGCGCCCTTGCATTCCTCGGAGTCCCCTCCTGTCCCACTGTTGCTGAGCTTGGCTTGGGCTGGTTCGCGGCCCTTTGGGAACATGCTCAATGCTCTGGGAACTAGCGTGTGCTCTAGCGGATGCATAGTACTGCTCATGGACTGGGCACTGCCTGCAGGGTAGTGAGCTGCTATTTCCTGGGTCTCGAGCCAGCTGGCAATCCCATTCAGGTCTTGGTTTTGGTCGCTGACATATTGCCCAGGAGTTGAGCCTTTTTGGAGCAACATCATCTTCCTTTAATTAAAGATTCCTTCTATAGCCTCAGAGTATATAAGTTGCTGGACAATTGGGATCCTGAAGGTGCGCCACAACCACCTTCCCTGGAAACCCACACGGCACTGTTGCCGCTGTCGTTCAATAAATGTCCGCAAACTGACGTTGGAAATTGGGAATCTAGTGAATCTGGTGCAAAAGGGTTCCTTATGGTGCGGTCGTTACTTCTATGCAATGAAAGATGTTCTTGGACAAACCCGGCATCTACTACTTCTGCGATGAAAGTTGATGTTTGTGAATAGAATCTCACTGAGACGGCCACGAACATACTTCTTCACTCTCCTTGCCGTTTCTGTGAGCCCTTGATCCATTGCCAATGGAGCTACACAAGGTTTTGCGCGTTCTCGGCAATTTCGGTGTGGGCAGCCAAATCTGGAACTGGTGCATGCCGGCCATGCCAGCCGCAATGACTCATCAGAAATTGACTTCTCCCTGCTTCTGCTCGATCTGCGACGTTGTTTGTTCAATACATCCAGATCAAATACCATTGGTTGATCCACCTTCACTTGCAGAAGATACCCTGGAATAAGGACAAAGTGGTCAAACAACAGTCGGAATTGCAATCTGCAAACACCAAAGCTGCAAGTCGTTATCTTATAAGACAATTCAGCAAATACAAAATCTGATATTGAAGATCCTTGAAGGATGCAAAGTTGTAGCAATTGCTGGGGGTCAAGACCGCAGGCCACTTTACACGGTGGGTGTGCTCAATATGCCAACTGAGACTTGGCACGATATAAGCATTGCGATCGTTTGCTGATGTCTCCACCATGTGTCACAAAATATTGCTGACAGTGAACTCAAAAGGGTTCGCAAGGCATCAGAGTCTCTCAGAAACTTTGGTTGGCAATTGTTCTATTGTGGCTGTCAGATCTGCGGAGCTTTTCTGTGGCGATGCCCTCCCCTTTTGCAATCCAGAGGAATAGAAGGCAATCTCTTAAAAGCAGACGAGCACTGCAAAGGCCTGGAAGACGATGGGATCTAGAGGTAAGACACCGCTGGTGCTCTTATGCCTGTGTATAACAGTGCGAACATTTTGCCATCAACGTGCTGGCGTGTCAATGCAGGTATCTGCAGCGTCACTCAGTGCACCGACAGCTGCCAAAGATGCTTCGGTGAGCAGGCCACTCGTTTCAAGTGGGACATTACTCACAGGACAAAGCAGAACAGGCACATTTCTGTGGAGGTTTTGGTTGATTTCACGATGACGTCTGCAGGAGGAGAGCGAGGGGTATGATGTCTATGTCAACCATCCAGAGCCTCTGGACGAGGGCGAGGAGAAACATCTGATCTCAGCCTTTGTGGCCGATGAGTCTGGTATCATCAACAGGGTGGCCGGGGTCTTTGCCAGAAGAGGTGTGCAACAAAGAGATTGCTGACAAAACTCGACCTTTTACTTGAATGAGGGCAAGTTCTCTTTGTTCCTATCACATTCAAGTGGACAATAGCGCTTCACAATTGGCTCTGCCCTGCAGGTGCCAATATAGAGTCTTTGGCGGTGGGCCTGAACATTGACAAGGCCCTCTTCACTATCGTGGTGACTGGCACGCAGAGCACGGTGGTGAGTTGAGCACAGTCCCTTCTGTGAGAACTTTTCAGCCACTTTATGTACTGATGCCTGTGCCTTGTCGAGAGACACCCGCAAGCTGCTAGGTTGATATGTTGCGTGTGGACTGTGCAGGCCAATTTGGTGAAGCAGCTGGCGAAGCTGGTCAAAGTGCGCTATGTGGAAGACATCACTGAGTCTGACCGAGTGGGTGAGTCCTTGCATTCCACGGCACTCTGCTGATGTGCTGTAGAAAAGAGAACAGAACACATGTTGGGGGACTCACAAACCAAAGCAACTGACATAGGCTCATACCAGAACAACGGCAGGCATATGTGAGCACCAAGCATGTTTCTTAAGGGACCTGCGGTGCTGTGCAGAGCGGGAGATGGTGCTGCTGAAGATTCGGGCGCCCCCCGGGCCCGCCAGGACAGAGGTGATGCAGCTGATTGACATCTTCAGAGCGCGTGTCGTGGACGTGTCAGACCGCAGCATGTGCATCGCTGTCAGCGGCGACTCCGGCAAGGTGGCTCCTTGCACGTTGCACTTTCTTTGCTGTGATACAATGAAAGACATGTTTGCTTCATTGTTTGTCATTGTGGAGTAATGTTTGTTGATGTGTCACAGTAGCCCTTTGAAGCAGCACAGACCTCCTGTCCATGTCTGTAATTTTGCAAATGTCTCCCTCCAATAATGAAGCTGAAAGCTGACCCAAGTGGCTGTGTGCTGGTTTGCAGACAGCAGCGTTACAAGGCGTGCTGCAGAAGTTTGGCATCATGGAGATCGCACGTACGGGCAAGATCGCACTCAAGCGCGGCGAGCAGCTGCTGGAGATGGGCGGCTGGGGCGATGGCGCTGTCCAGCGCGCGCGCTCCAAGCAGACCACTATCACAACCGGCAACGGAGCGTCCGTTGCAACAGAGGGCATCGGCTTCCAGGGGGAGGACGGCTCAGAAGGGGATGTGTACACTGTGGGAGGCAATGGCCAGCCAGGTGTGCATGCATGAATGGCATGAGCATCGCACATTTGCCTCCTTACAGCCTCTGCCTTTTCGATGCATGTGTTCACATCCCTGCAGCCTCTGCAGACGCATCAGGGCCGCCATAATAAATAAGTGCTGAATTGCCTGCTCAACTGTATGCGCAGGTGTATGGGATGTGGAGAATGTGCTGGAGGCGACCTTCCAGACTGGGGAATTCGAGCCGCATACACTCTCCATCGAGGTGGAGGATGTCCCTGGTGTCCTCAATCAGGTATGATATCTCGGCTCTCGCACGTCGTTCACGCCTTGGTGAATATCATGCAGGCGCTCTTGCTTGCTGTACCTCACATTAAAATCCTTCACTATGATTCTGGCACTTATAGTGGGCGCTGCACATGAACAGCCAACCTACACTGCTTGCCAACACAGGTGACGGGGGTTTTTGCGCGGCGGGGCTACAACGTGCAGAGCTTGGCGGTGGGCAACAGCGAGGTGGAGGGCCAGTCGCGCATCATCATGGTCATCCCCGGCTCTGCGGAGGGCACCTCCAAGATCATCAAGCAGCTCAACAAGCTCGTGCATGTGCAACAGGTGCTGGCACGTAACCTTCCTGGCACCCTTGATGAACAATCCTGCAATCTAGCTCCATCCCATTCATTCGAAACAAGGGGGTTCATTGGCCATCCGTCGGACGGGTGGAGTGCCCGGCAGCTCTAACGTTCAATACTTCTTATGGACGCGCCGCATGCTTCTGTTTTACTGTTCCGGAAGGCCTTGTTGATCTCTGCTGAAGCAGCGAAGATCTGCTTGCACCTTGTGCAGTCATATCACAGGATATGAACAAAGGTGGTCGTGTGGCTGCGCCAGGTGAGGGATCTGTCGGCAAAGCCATACGTGGCACGAGAGCTGATGCTGATCAAGGTGCGCTGCCCGGCGGCGCAGCGGCGCGAGCTGAGTGACCTGGCCAACATCTTCCACGGCACCGTCTGCGACGTGTCCCTGGACACCATCACGCTGGAGATCCAGGGCAAGGAGGACAAGATGCACGCCCTCCAAGGCCTCCTGGAGCCCTATGGTGCGACCATTCTTCTTGCTGTCACGCCCCAAATAGTGATGCTGCAAAATTGAGTAATCAGAAGTCTGATCCCTACCCCTGGCTGCCGAGGTCGACAAAATAGAGGTGCATTCTGGCTTCTGTGTTTCCTGAAGTAGTAGGCTCCACTGCAGTGGTATGATGGCCAGCCGGGTGCTTTTCGAGGTAAGATGCAGTGTGTGCCTGCAGGTATCTTGGAAGTTGCGAGGACGGGGCGTGTGGCTCTGGCCAGGGATTCCGGCGTTGACAGCAGGTACCTTGGCCGCCACAAGAGCAGACGCATCATGCTTTGAGATTGGAGAATTAAAGTCTCGCATTCAGCCTGTGCCGTTCAAGTCAATCCCATGGATGCCAGCAATCTTGTGTAAGAGTGGGGTTCTCCATGGTTCTGGATGTCAGTGGACATTGAGATGCAAATGCATCTTGGTTGCTCAGGATAATATATGCCATACTTTATATACGAGTCTTTTATCTGGAACACGCTGTGCTCAATCAAACTGTATCGTAGGGTTAAGATCATCTTGTTGACGCTGATCACAAGAGATCACCTAGATCACCCGCAGCACAGCTGGAGGCAAAAACTTAGTCCCCCACTCACGAGCACTTACGATCTCTTGGCAAAATGTATCATGTACTGAAATTCACGCAATCACGCAATGTATTCGTCGCTGAGCCAGAAGAGTGCTGAGCATGCTGAGCGGGTGCCAGTTTAGAACACAGCAGGTTAAAGAACCTGCGTCTTGCCGAGATGCGAGACCATTGCACGCCAAAGGCAGGACATCAAGGAAAGATGGCATCAGCTGATCATCAAGAGCTCATACAGACGTTCAGTTCTGTGACTGGCGCCGATGCCGTCACCGCACAGCACGTCCTTGAGGCACACGCGTGGGACGTGAACAATGGCGTTGAATTCTTTCTGGAACAAGGCTCCAACCCCTGCCCACCATCGCTGCAAGGTCATCCTGTTTCCATCGATGAGGAGTTTGACCAGGACGAGGAGCTTCAAGGCTTGGCAGCTCAGCCTGTGCTCCCAACAAGGATAGCTCTCCCTGATTCACCACCAGTTCAGGGACGACCGCCAGTGGCAAGCCATTTCTTGAGGCGTGAAGACGATGAAGATGATGAAATGTTGCAGAGCGTCATCAACGAGAGCGCCCGATCTACTGGTGGGTCTTGCTGTTTTGTGTATTAGGATGGAGCCATAGGTTTCCCTTGCGTTGGGCCTGTTACTTTGTCGACATGTGCATGTAACTAGAATAGGACTGAAGGTCGTGTTGGCACATTAAGCGATGGGTTCCTTTTCCCGCCTCTGATCACAAATTTGTTATGTACCAATCCTGACAGGTGGAGCAGCTGCTGCTGCCAGTGGTGGAAACAGCCCGATCCCAGAGCTGGTAAGCAAAGTGCGCTTTATTTTCTCTTCTTGTTTTATTGGTACAGATTGTTTGACTAAAATCGCCATATTTGCTTATACAGTATCACACGGTCCTTGCAGGTTGACAGTGAGGACGATGATATTGAAATCATTGAGAACAGCAACAGGAGCACTCGCCAAGCCAACGGCACACAAGCGCATCGCAGGACCTCAGCTCAGAACGGCTTTGCTAGTGGTAGTGGAGGTGTGCACCGGCACCTTCTCACTCCTTCCGTCATAGACACTATTTTCTAGTATATTTTTAGAGCAGGATCCTTATTATCAGCCTTGCATTGCGCAGGTGCTTTCTTTGATGATAACATGGACGAGGGCCCGACTGTGCGTCAGAGGAGGTCCCGGCCGAGGGGGGCTGCCGCCGCTGCTGGCCGTGATCTGGACGCCCTGCATGTGAGACCCCAGTTGCTTTTCTGCTGTGTGTTTTGTAGTTCTGCAAGGACACCTTGACAATGACGTTCTTGTCCTTGTTACTAGCAGATCTTCATGGGCACTCTGATGTGCAGGAACTGGGACGGCGACTTGGTGTGCCAGATCTGGAACCAATGCAAATGCCAGCCGTGCGGCCGACTGGGCGGCGCCTGCCAGAATCTCTGGCAGCGCAGATCTCTGGTGCGGGTGGCAGAGGGCTGCCACACGATGATGAAGAGCTGCAGCTCCCTGATGGCATCAATGTGGAAGAAGCCAGGTGAGGCGATAGATCGAGGCAGTGCCTCAGCTGTTGGCAACTGATGTGGACTATGATGGCCCTCAAAGATGCTGGAAGACCTGAACCAAATTACTTGGAAAGATATCTGGTACTAATTCCTGACTGGCATAGGGCTCATGTGCCGATACAAAAGCTCAAAAGTGTAATCTACATTTACAACGAGATCTCCGCCTGATGTGCAAGCAGAGAGAATGGTTGTGGCGTCGCATGGTCTATATATTGCACGTGACTAATCCAAGGGTGCTGGATGCCAGGATGCTGGAGGCGGCCATGCTGGGGATTCCTTACGAGGGGCGCATGCCCCACATGGGCGAGCCCTGGCAGCCGTCAGCTCCACCTGCACCAGAAGTGGTCGCCCAGCGCCAGCTGCGTGAGGAGCAGGATGTCGCCTACCAGGCCTCTCTGCTGGTGAGCCCCTCCCGCTGCTCTGCTGTTTCTGTGCAGCCTCTCACAACTGCCGATGAGGTTCTGATTATGCTGGAGCAGTTTAGGCTGGCACTCTGAACAAGATAGGAGCATGGTCACTGGTAACGACACTGACTTTGCTGCAAATCCAGTATTTTTACTCGTGATCGAGCGCCAACTCTTGCTCTCTCGCCAGGCCAAACGGCTTTTGGGTGTGCTCCGCGGTGTTTAAAGACAAGGATGGAAATGAGCTTATGAAGCTCAACGAATGCAGGAACTGCATCTTGTATTCACATGAGCAATTGTGGAGGATGCAGTAGGTATGGGCAGAGAAAGAAGTCATTTGATGCGCTCAGGCCGACATGGAGAAGGCGAAGAGTGCGCAGCGAGCCGAGCAGGAGGCGGCAGCTGCGCGGCAGCGCGCGGAAGAGGAGACGGCTGCCGCGGAGGAGGCCGAGCGTATGGCGGAGCGGCTGATCAGCGACAAGCGCGCCGGTCTCCCCGCCGAGCCGCCCCTGGATGACACTGACGCCATCACTGTCCTCGTCCGCCTCCCCAATGGCGGCCGCCCCTCCCGCAGGTGCCCAGACATCTCACACCCCTTTCATGTCCTCCAATAAGTTTAGTCCGTCAGGGCTCAGATTCTTGCTGTTCATGTTAGCACAACTTGCCATTGAAACTAAGCATTTTCTGTCCAGGGAGTGCAATTGTGAGGAGGCAAGGAATGATTGCAAGGTGGTGTCTCTGCAGGTTCACAAAGGACACAAAGGTGGCGACGCTGTTTGACTGGGTGGACGTGAATGTGGCGCCTGACATCAAGCCGGGCACGTTCCGCCTGGTCACTCCCTTCCCGCGCCGCATGCTGCTAGCTGACACTCTCGGCTCGCTGCAGACATCCGGCCTCACACAGAAGCAGGAGGCTCTGTTCTTGGAGCCCATCTAGGCACGAGCTGTAGCATCTCATACGCATTTACTTGCCATGCATACAATAATACATTTTGCGGTCGTCGCATGCTATAGGATCCAGCATTTGCATAGAAACCTCATCACGGCAGTTTTATAAGTTATGGGAGGTCTTTTGGATGAAGGCATCTAATCAGCATAATCCTGCCAACATAAACGACCGAAGTGCGTAGCTAGCTTTGGTTGTGCGAGGCGAAACGCATGTGTGTGTACATTGTATTTGCATCAAACGGTACAGGCAAGCGCATCTTCCTTGTTCGGTGGCCATGCAGGCCACTCGCAGATGCCCTTTCTGTTGTATTGGACGTGGTACAGTCTGCTCAAGCAAAGGAACGATGGTGGCAAACATACAAACGTATGGCAGTTTGCACCTTTGTGAACTGGGCTGTTAGATTTTCATGTCAGACTCGACGTCAAGGCAGCAGGCGGAGCATTTGCAATTCAAATGGAATGTTGATCAAGGAGTCTGATGGCCTGTATGCGTTACAGCATGTAATCCTTTCAGAGATATCTTGCACGTGCACCTGTGCTGCTGCATTTGAATCTACCTAAAAGAAAGGAGGCCACGCTGCTGGCACTCACAGCTTCGTCGCAGCACTGCGCTGGGATACTTGTTTCATTATTAGTCATCACGCCAAGAAAACTCCTCCTGATCATGTGTATGCAGCATTGCCCTGAACAAATTACCAGCGCATCTGCAGTATATTTTCAAGCTTTGTATATACACATAATTCCTGATCAGTTATTTGTCTACAAACTGCACAACGTATCGGCCACCCATGCCAGAGCAACGAGTCCAAAAACTTAGCAGAACAATGTCTGCCTTGAGCAAATGATATGTACCATTGTCGCAAACTGGAAACTCACATAATCATTTGCAAACTGATGTGGGCGCCTATGGCTGATGCTAATCAAGAAATACTGGCTCATTTGCGCTCCCCTTCAAGAATTAAGTTTGTGCCCTTGTCCGTCAAGGAATATAGTACAACGCTGGTTGCAAGCCTGCCCTTGCTAGAGACAGCAAGCACAGCCGTGCACCAGCCCGCAAAGAAGAATAAACACGCCGACGAGAGCCAGCACCGGGACAGCCAGCGCTGCCCACCCCAACAGCAACCAGCAATGGGGGCAGCATGCTCCAGCCCACTCACTTTGCCCTCTCCATCCTTGCAAGGATCCCCACTGACAGTAGCCCAAAAGAATTGCCACACAGCATTGACCACTCTCATCCTTGAGGCGCGGGCAACCCCCTCCGCGTGCTGCCGGGCAGCTCGGCGCCGCCGCCGGAGCCGGCTGCGCTAGCGCGGAGCTCGGCTGCGCGCTTTTCGCGGGCCTCGCCGTTCTCGGCCGCGAGCCAGGCCTTGGCGAGGTCGTAGCAGAGGAAGGTGACGGCGTACTGGGGCGCCTGCTTCACCCAGGTCAGCCACACGCCTGCATAAAGCGCGCCCACTCCCTCCGTGCGCGCTATCGCCATCAGCGCCGCCAGCGTGCCTGCACCCGGGCACCAGCTCATTTCAAGTGGGGCTACCGGGGGCTTCACTCCACCACGTCAAGGTAGGCTACTTGCTGCCAGGTTCCCCTTGAGGCTGAATATTTTCTCTCCAACCCTTTTGGGCAAGCACCATTAAGCAGTCACTGAAATACATTCGTCGATTGCTGTTTGTCCGCCTGGAACAGCAAGAATTAGGAGAGCCCCCGGGAAGGGATGGAGAGGATGGAGAAGGCACCTGTGGTGGGCAGGGTGCCCATCATGGCGCGGCGGCGCACGATCTCCAGTGGGAAGCTGGCACTCGAGGAGGCTATGGCCGCAAACGCGCCAAACATCATCGTCACATGCGCCGGCACATTCTCCTGCTGCGTCGTCTGCAGCAACACCCAACGCAGTGTTTATTCAAGGCTCGACACCCCATGGGACAACAGACAGAAGCGATGGCAATGGTGCACTGAAAATCTGAGCACATACAGTATCCATCTGCACTTTCAGATCGAGTAAAAGTACCCAATAGTAGAGGTGTGGGAGGTGGCAAACAGCGTGGGATGCGCACCCTCTTGTAGGCCCATTTGAGACCGTCATAGGAGCCCAGCCTGATCGCCGAGTACGGAATGACACCCAGCACACTCGCGCCAAGTCCCTGCAGCCAGAGCACCACCTCACAGCATGCTCTCCCAGTGCGCCCCACCAAATTAGCCTTCGCATTATGCTAGAAAGCACGGACAGATCTGCATGGGAAGGAAAGGAAAGCAGCAGGTGTTAGATACCCACCCGGTAAAAAGCAGGGACGCCCTCCTGCCCAAAGATGATGCGGAACGCAGTGAAGACATTGCGGTACGTTTTGTGGTCCACCGCCAGCCGCGTTCGCACTGTCTCCAGAGGGAACATCGCCAGCGTAGACGTCACTCCTGAAATTGCAGGACCGTATGATCAAACGCCTTTCCCCTCTCTCCTCACCCTTTTGCCAAGCCCATTCCCTTTTATCCTTGTTTTGACCGCAATTCAGGAGAATGCCCTGGCAATGATGCTCTGTTCAAGTCGAGACCTCTGCTGCTGCCTGACAGCAGCACATCACAGCACATGTCATTCAGCTCCCTTCAAGAGGTGAGCGCACCTGCTAGGGCGCCAGCGACAGTGACGCCCAGGCCGCTGGGGTGTTGCTTTCCGTCAGCGCCCTTGGGCCTGAAATTGGCGAACGCCTTCTTGTACAGGTCAAAGGAGGCCAGCTCTATAGCCTTGGACGGCATGGTCCGCAGCACATCTGCACCACCGCGCAGCCATCAGGAAACACATATGCATGCAAGTATTGGCCATTGGGCCAGTCCACTCAGCTGCCGCAACAAGGAAGAGAAGCAGGCATTGAGCTGAGGCGGTTGTCACTCTGTTTCGCAGCTGAGAGTAAACAGTCCTCGAGGTCTAAAGGTTAATCTGGGCCCCACCTGCTTCATTGCCGCTGAAGAATGCCAGTAGCCCTCCGCGCTCATAGGTTCTCCCCACAATCTCCCACACGCTTCCCTACACAGGAGCCCCTTTGTTTGAGACACCATAATTACCATGAAGGAAAGGCTGCATTAGAGGGCCTTCAGCAGAGCTCCTAATGCGCACCTTGGTGCCTGTCATTATCTGCATGCGGACACTCTCGATGGGGGCTGTGGCTGTCTTGCTGATAGCACCTGGGGAATATGACTTCATAATCAGAATCGCATTCAAAGCTGCAATAGAAAGGAGGCCATTCTCTTGAATTCCTTTAGTAAACAGTGACCATAACTTTGCCTCATCCATGAGCCTGATTTAACAAGAGGACAAAGTACCAGCCAGGAAAAGGTATATTCAGAACAAATTCGTGAAGTTACTGCAAAAAAGTTACTGCAGAGGGCTGAAGCACACCTGCAAAAGCACCTGCCAAAAAGCGCCTCACATCTGCGGGCCAGCCCATCATCTGATTTCGCACACTCTTGCGGATTTGTGCTCCCAACACCGCAAAGCAGTCGTGCTGCAAAGCGTTCTGCTGGAGGGCTGCTGTTGCCGATGCGAGCTCCAACGTGCGCCACTTTCGCCGCCTCCTCTTTGGAGATCGAATTGATAGACTGCATCTCTTATATCCACTCCCATTTTCAACCTGTTCGTATGAGGTAGATGGTTCTAGTTCAAAGGATCCCAAGGAGACAGGCTCACGAGGACAAATGCCAGAAGGATGTTGTTGAAAACCGCTCAGTTGGACGCCTCTGAAGCCCACAGACATTGAACCAATGTTTTCAAGAACACAGGGATAACCACTAACAACTGAATGCTGAAATCGCCATCTCAATGTGCATGTAGGATGTCCCGCTGTCCAGGCTGAAGGTGCCCGGGAAATAATATAATAGGAGAGCGTTGCGGAGTAACCGCTCAAATGTTGACATCAGATAGACTTCTTCCGAAGATTGCTCGAGATGGATTCAGTAAATAGAAACGTCTATATGGCGGTATTTCTGCTGATATTCGGCTCGGTGATGCTCATATCCGGCATTGGCCTCTACTTCTCGGAGGACCCAGAAGCCAGCGGTGAGGCATTTTCAGAATGTAATTTGTCGCAGATCTAGGGTGTGCGGCAATTGGGTTCAATTTGGTTTATTTCTATCGCAGGAATTGCTCTCACGAGTCTGGGTTGCGTGGTGCTTCTACCCGGTCTTGTCTACTCCTGGAGTGCCTTCCGATCGTGGCACAAACACGAAGGTTACTCTGAAGACTTCAGAGCTATACACTGATGATCAAAGACACATGCTCTTACCGAGGGTTTGCCAGCACTGCTGGACGCAAATATTGCGGCATGCCAGACAATAGAGATCATTGTGCAGTTTTAGTGCTTGCCCGACCAGAGGAAGCAAGCTTAGCTGAGCAATAGACGTGAGTGCCAACGGAGTTCACTGCTGAATCTATCAAATTCATGAAAACTGCAGACATCACATGCTGTAACAGATGCGCTAATCTGCCCAAGCACCTGATCTGCCTCACCCCCCTGAATGCTTCCTGCAGTGCCTAGCTGCAATTGCAGCGCAGCAGAGTTCGATTGTGTCCAAGGTGCTGCTGTACAACTTGTATAGAGCAGCACTGCCAGTTAGGTTGGGCCACAAAAGTCATAACTCACGCTTGTGTCCTGGCTGACAAGGACCAGTGTACTACTTACTGAGCAATTTCCTCATGTATGGACTTGCTTGGTCTGAATGATTCACAAAGTGGGCACCCCAAGGATAAGATTTGCAGCAGCCTGCCACTTTGGTAAGCTTGAAAACATTGCAAAATTCTCACTGAGTAAGAAAGTGTGCGATTGGACAAATGCAAGCAGTGCTTGCATTGAGCCCGCCTCAGTCGGCTGCTATTTTGATCTAGTGGATTTCGCTGGCAATATTGGTTGGTTCTGTAAAGTGCTTTTGGAGTTAAAGTACAGGGGATTCAGGTCTTTCCTGCAGTGTGATACCTTGCAGTGCATCATCCCGCAGTCTTCCGAGCCTGCGCCGTGCATTATGGCCAGCCACAGGCTAGACCTGTCTGCTGCCGGCGTTGCAGCCGCTGCGGCGTTAATGGCACTCACATAAGAATGTCAATGCTATCAATCAAGACGCCCGGCGGCAGTGTCATCATGACACTGCCATGGGGAGTCAGCTAGGTGAACCAGCCACTGAGTGCTTGTGGGATTCCGAATCAATCCAAGTTGGGCCGGCCACTGGCAACGTGTTTGTGTACAGCCACTTGTACCTGGAGTCTCTTGTCGATGAATTTTAAAGTTCTCATGATGGAATACGGTCTGCAAATATGAGAATGCTGCAAAGTCGCCTGTGCCTTGAGCTCAACCTTTGCATCCATGGGCAATTATGCATGCAAACCCATGACTAGTCAGTACTGATCTTTACTACTTCAGTCTTGGTATTTCCGACCCTGTTCGCTTTGGAGACACAATTCGTATGGCTATACATCCAAGGACAGAGAAAATGAAAGAGCGCATGCGGAACCGTTTCAAGATATATCCAGCTCCGAAGGCAACAATAACACTGAAAGTCTTCAAGGAAGCGGTTGCCAGCCGCAAACAAGCTGAGGCTCTCGCTGAGGACGCAGAAACGTGCCCCGAAAATGATCAACGGGATGCTTTTGGCTCCGCTAATGGAACATTCGAGGGCCACACAGCAGAAGCCAATGATTTAAATGACAGGGGAGCCCACGATCTCGATGCTGAACAGCAGGTGACTTGTGCGTATTATCTTGATCAGACAAGTTGTCAATATCACATTGACACCAAAGATGCTTGGGGAGGTGCTGACTTGCATGTGACACAATAGGAAGAAGATTTCAGGGAGGACGACCCAACACCTTCAGCTGGAAGTCAAGAGCAGCAGTCACCTGTTGAAGAGCATTGCAGCCATAATTTAAAGTTGCAGGAAAAAGCAAAACGAAAGGTCCATCACTGAGGATCGAGTGTTCGGTCTACCTGCAACACTGGTCCTTCAATGCATCTTGCTTGGATGCTCTTTATAGCCAAGTGATCCTCTTGTGCACTGAGGTCAAGGATGAGATATTATCGTGCATCAAGGTGCATCTCAGACTCCACTTGGCCTGACAGGCGGAGCGGCAGGCTCAGGCAGAGGAGGCTTGGAGACAGCAGGAAGCTGAGAGGGTTCAAAAGCTGGAAGAGCAGCGAAAGGCAAGGGAAGAGGTGGAAGCGAGGAAGAAGAGGAGATCAGAGGAGCTGCAGGGGTTGTGGGCCAAGTTGGATGCTCTCAAGGTGGAGAAGCTTGACATGGTGGCGCAGCTGAAGCAGGTGATGTACTGCTTACCAGCAATACCATAATGTCGCACCCGAGTCAGACTCCAATGCTCGTCTTTGCACGACAAATGCTGCCTTCCAACCAGGCTGATCTGAGCTGCTTTTGAAGCTTGCACCACAGGCGCTCAGCTTGAGACCAGGCTGATCTGAGGTGCGTTTTGAAACTGATCGTCTGGGTACGGAGGGAAATGTGCGGCATGCTCGTACAGGTGTTGCTGACAGAGGACTCAGAGAAGGCCAGGGCAGCTGCTCTGGCCGCGCTGGAAGAGGGAGAGATGCTGGTGGAGCCACTCCCCCTACCGGCACCCCAGGGGATGCCGCACCTGGCACCCATGCCGAGCGTAGGCTCCAGCGCATTCCCATCCATCACCTCCCCGCAGCCAGCCACCCTCATGCCTGCATCCTTTCCCGCTCTGCAGACCCAAGGTGAGGGCTGCAGTCCATGCACTGCTTGCACTGAAAGACCATTGTCCTTGGGGCGGTTCAGGTTTGCCATGTTAAGCACTCACGATTGGAGGTTTATGCCTTTGATGCCACCTGTCTGCAGGGTCCTCAGCAGCAGGGTTGCCGCTGCACATGTCTCAGCCTCTGGCATCTGTAAACTCTGGAAGATTGCAGAGCGGGTTAGGCCGCCTCCCTCCCCATCTTGCAGGCGATCACCCTAGCAGGTGAGCTAATCGATGCGTGATGACCATGCGCTTGCAGGAGGCTCTCGTATCCAAGTCTCGACATGTGCAGCCCTGGATAAGTTACTAAGTTGCTTGTCTGGTGGCCAGGGCAACACCATCCACACTGTTTGGGGCGCCATCGCTGCCTCCGCATTTGCAGAAGTGATCATCCTCGGCATTATACATAAGCCGCTTATAAGCCGCTTGCAATTGTAATTACCCATTGTTAGGATGACAGTGGAATAGTGTAGACCAGTCTTGCACCTGAATAGCGCTGCGCCAATGATGTGTGGCAAAGCATGATGTACTACTTTCCATCACTGGCAGAGTATAATGTACCACCATTGGAACAGAAAGTGACCACATCAGGTCACGATGTGGATAATGGAGGGTTGCATGCCTGCTCCAGAAGGAACTCCTTGAATCTGGGTCGGCCTGATACATATTAAGTGCTTTGATTTCACATGAACAAACATGATGCATCTGAGGAAGCCTACACTGTGCATCAAGACTTGCACATGCCAATTGCGCACAGGCCTGAAGTCTCCGAGACCATACTTGCACCATACGGATTCGGCCATTCGGCATACGGTGAATATTCGGTCGTATATTCGGTGTTTTGGGCCAAAATAGGCCGTTTTTGACCGTATTCCGTATATTTTAATACCGTATGACCGTATATTCGGCCGTATATACAGTCCCCAAAAAGTGTTCTGACCGAATGGTGCAACTATGTCCGAGACGGATCGGTGCACAGTGCCACGTGGCCGCTTCAATGAAAGTAGCACATGCAAGTACAAACAGCCAGCTCAAGCACAATATTTTGGTCTCATTCTGTCACGTTTCTGCATCTCAAGCTTATTAAAACTCCCTCCCTTCTGAGGAAGATTTCAACAACACAGGGATGGACAAATATCCAGGGCTAACTATTATGCCTCATCGCCGCGTGCTGCGAGAGCGTGGTGATATAGGCGAAGCGGTCCGGGTTGTCTGCATTGCAGAAAGGCCACCTGCAGACAGGCCATTGCATCATTCTCAGCAGGCAGCACTGCTTTACACAAAGGCACAATTGGGGGAATTGGCTGGAAACAGAGAGAGTTGCACTGGGCATTGCCAGCAGAACATGCCATCCAATCTCATGCCGCCTTTCTGGGGCTCTCTGTCTTTGAACTGCCAGTACTGTTGTAATTTTAAACACAATAATGGTGGTCACTGTAAATCATATCCAAACAGAGTGGAGCACCAGATGGTTGGGCAGGCAAACAAAACGTCAGAATCTCACCCGCATCCTTCAAGGCGCCCTTCTTTGTGACGGGAGGAGTCAGCACGCCTGCGGCCCGATCGGGCGTGTAGCCTTCCAGGACAAGCTTGTTGTAAGTGGCAGCACCTATCTTTATGGTCTTCCCAGTACGCTCATTGAAGATAAGACCTCGCTGCACCAGTGGAGACTCCAGCCCATTTGCATCCTGTGTAGATCAGCATGTGTGCATTAAATGGGGTTTAATTGCAATATCGCTTGCCTCCAATGACAGGTAGACTGGAGGCTAGATGTTATAGCAGGATCACATGGCAAAATTACCTCATGCCTGGAGCTCAGCATCTGTGCCCTGGGCGTGTGTGAGACGGCCCCATTCTGCTGTGGCTTGAACTCTAGCTCTCCTGCAATATCAGCAACAGTCTATGTGTCAGCATCAAAAGTGACACAAGCTACATCGCATCCCCAAGCAATACCATGCTGCCGGCTGCAACATGCACATGTACACAGTAACCATGTCCAGCCACATAGTGCCGCCCACAGTGCTCTTTCCCTAGAACGGCTTGTGTCTCGCACATGGATTATGCATTCTGCGGTTACTGATCGCCTACCCGGCAACGGCATGCTGGCTGCTGCGTCCAGGTCCTGCGAGGAGCCGGTGGTGGAGGCCGGAGAGTCCGGCACAGCCGCTGGCGCAACGGGGCGCTGCTGCGTGCGAGGGGAGCCCAGCCCCAGACGCTGGCCCACCTTGTGCAGAGCTGCGTCCGCCAGCTGCCCCGCATCCCTGCCCGCGCCCATCACGCTCCCGCCAGTCCTTCTGCACCCATGCCCATACAAGCTCACACACTGGGCACAACACTCACCAATCTGCCTTGTGGCACGCGGTGATCTGACGAGGTGTTTTGCTTTGAGTCAGTCCTCATGTAGGCCGATGTAGGCACAAGAGATCTTGTATGCTGCATGATGATAATGCAGATGCAGTATACTTGCCCACATGGGCTGCAAGTGTGCAGGTTGCAAAGCGGCTGCCGGCAGCTGCTGAGGGAAGGAATGGCACACAGCATGAGGCATACCTGAAGCCGCGGGCATGGACGGCTATGTCCAGGGTGATGAGGCAGGAGGCAAGCGCGATGGAGGTCTCAGGCATGGATGTGCTAGTTGCGGTCAGCGCAAGGCCCAGCAGCTTGAGCCCGTACTTGAGGATGTTCTGCAGCTTTGTGTTGGCCTCGCTGTCATAGTAGTACGTCACCGCCAGGCCCACCAGCGAAGACACTCCCAAGTATGCCAGCGCCACCTGCACATGCCACAACCCAATTGCAGCTAATCTGCGCGCTCGTCCTCATGCAATGATATATGGCTTGACTTTGGCTTGTGCGCTCGAAGTACACTATTTTACCTTATTCTCTGGATTCAGTATCATGCTCGTTCCATGGACATTTTGCAGTCATCTGTTGAAGTGCAAAAGAAGGAGAATGCTTGGGTGTCTCCGTCATTGGAAAGGTGAAGGCTGACCTTGCTGTACATGAGCTGCTCAAAGGTGGGGATCCAGCGGCCAAAGCAGTAGCGCATGAGCCCCGTGAATGTGCTGCCCAGCACTGCAAACGCGGCGCCCATGCCTCGCTTGTTGGGCAGAGCCCTGCACACAAGGCAAGTATAAATCCTTGGATATTGCGGCTCACTTTGGCAGTGTACATGACAGATGTACAGTACAGAGATAAGCGTTGCTTGCACAAACATCAATCTCCGGGTGCAGGCAAGAATAGAGCACCAAGATGTGGGCGCACACCTCGAAAGCACGAAGATGAGGATGAGCACAGAGAGGAGCATGAAGCCGAGCGATCCGGCGCTGAGTCGGAAGAACATGGAGTGGCTGAGTGGCCCCGCCCACCAATACAGCGCTGCCCCCAGCACCCCCTGCGCCAGCTGCACAAATGACACCTTCTCCTCCACCGTCGCCGTGCAGACAAACCCTGCAAACACACCCACACCATTAACCTCCGTCCAAGCTTCGCCACATCATATGCCATCCTACAACTGAACACCTGGAGGTGATGCCATGACCGGATGCCCAATAGACAGCTGCTGTCATTGGTGTAGGAAGCGCAGGGCACCTGACTGGAGGCGCTGTGTGCCCTTGCTGTCCGCCACAGCCACCAGCATCTGCCCAAAGGGAGAGATGCGCGCGACGCACTCGGTGTCCGACGCGCCAAGGAAGCGGTCCCAGCCGCACCACACGCTCTCCCTGTTTTCTATGCGCCGCTGCAGCTGCTCCAAATCAGGCGCCACATACGTCCGGAGGTCCTGACGAGCCGAAACTAGCCATCAACACTGCCACCACTGTGCAGGCCTACCAAAGATAGTGATATGCCAGCAGAGCTCTGCTTTCAGCATTGCAAATTCTGTCATGTCCCACACTTAAAAGAAAACAGGCTTGCTTACTAATTTGGGGGAGGTTGGCAATTAACACCTTGCCTCTGTTCCAGCGAAGGCTGACTGCTTTGTCCACCCAGAGATATGGCAAGAGGCGCCATTTGGGCACTCCTTCCAAGACGGTGTAGACGGCGTATGTCCCATCATTGAGTCTGAGGTCTTTCACCAGCTTTGTATGCAGCGCTGCCTGTGCCGATCGATGGGGGAAACAAACACACAGCAGGGCTAATAGCATAAGCTTGAGCTCTTTCATTTGAAGGCACTTGGCGCCCTTCCGTGAGCTGCCTGGCTCCCAGGTAGAAGTCAGCATAATCGCACACTTCTTCCTAAAGGCATCGGACTCCTCCACCAAGAATTGGTTCACAGCTCTTTGATTGGACACCAAAATCCATCCTTTTATTACTGTTATTTTAGATCACCAAGATCACACTCTCACTTGATCGTAGACATCGCGAGGGATCTTGGCAACTCCCTGATGATGGATCAAAGTCAGGTGTTCAGCACGATATTTGACACACAAATGCCGTTGCAATCAATTGAGAAACTACATTAGGAGTCCAGATTAAGTTTTTGAGACTGACCATTTGTTGATGTGCCTTTCCACCAACGACGGTTTTCTTGGACTGGAATATTATTGTGGCCCCCAAGCGAGCAGGGTTAGTTTAGAGTCCCCTGGATGTTCACAGGGTATTCCATTTCCCGGGCAGTCGGAGCTCGCAACTCAGATTTGCAGATCATAACCCACATCCCCAACACGGTCTTCCACTATGGCAGTGCTTCAGTTGTCCCAACGATCAGGCAGTCCTCTGGTGCGTCCTTCTGTGGAGGGATGTCAGCGTGCCCTTGCCACAAGCAGAAAGTGTGTAAGGTGTGAGCCCTTTCTACGCTCGTCAGGGCCCGCCCTCCGTCGCTTTGTAGCAGTCAAGGCCGCCCGGAATGACAAGAGTGGACCAAGTTCTTCAAACGATTTCAACCTCGCGGAGTATGTTGAAGCCAAGGTCGAGATTGGTAAGAACACAGCATCAGTTGTTGTTTTCTTAGCCCGCGCTGCTTCTGTACCTGATAGCCCCGGGTGTGCGTGCAGTGCGTCATACCAAGGAGTTTGGCCACGTTATTTTTCTCAGGCTCATGGAGAGCAAGCATCAGTATCTTCCTGTCTACATCGGTAAGTCCCTCGCGTCGTTCCCATGCCCCCCTTCCCTTAGCACCGTGTAACCTGCCGAGAGCTAAGAATCTACTACTTTTTGCAGGGGACACCGAGTCAAATGCTTTGGAGATGCAGCTCAACCAGAAGCGCTCGGTGCGTTGACCAAAGAAGCCTGAGTGCTCGTCCTTTTTCCCCAAACAGCTTGAAGGGGCTACATATACAATATTCGTGTGCACTTCCTGCGCAGGCACGGCCTCTGACTCACGATTTCATGAAGGTGGCTCTGGACACGTTGGGATTCAGGGTAAGCACAGCTTATTGCAAGTCCCTGTCACGCTCGATTGTTCCCATGTCCACGTGTGAGTCGACGTGGAGAGGACTTCCAGAGCTCCGTGCCTTCGCTGTCATTTCGCGGAGCTATATATTTTCCATTATCGAAGATGCACGTCGGTTGGATTTCTGAGTAAAGGGGCTGGGGTTCGCTACACTTCAAATCTGCATTCTCTTATTGTCATGCTTCTGTCCTTCCCCACCTTCGTCTCCACGAAGCCAGTGTCAAGGCTTTTCACAGCACCTGAACCGGAATGGCCTTGCGCAGGTCACGAAAGTGTGCGTGACAGCGTTGGTAGGCAACACCTACCTGGCCCGCGTACACCTGTCACCTTCAGGTAGGGACGCCAGCGCCAAGGAGGTGGACATCGATGCCAGACCCTCGGATGCCATCAATCTGGCGATGCGCTTCAATGCACCGATGTACGTGAGCAAGCAGGTGACTCCCTATGACTGCGCTCTGTGCTGTATCATGCACCCGTGGGAAGGAAGGAGAGGAACAAGTGCATAATCGTGATACTCTGCCTCCATAGACTCTTGCTATACCGTAGATGTGAAGATGGTTGGCATTTTCTTGGAGGTTTTGTCTCTGTGCATGTGGCAGAATGGGGGTATATCCGCAGGGTCACAGAGTGGGGGTTGGCGACAATTGTGCAGGTGGCCAACAAGATGGGCAGCTCAGCGCATCAGTTTGTGGAGAGCCCGGAGAGCCACCAGGAGATTCAGCGCAGCTGCCGCAATGCCAAGCAGTCCTACCACGACCCCACCGTCATGCATCGCCTCAACCTGCAAGTGGCCATCGCTGAGGAGCGCTACGAGGACGCCTGCATGTGAGCCACTCAGGCCCCCTGTCTTCTCATAGAGTGGGAATAAGTTTTTTCAATAAATATGCTTTGGGTCAGGCGCCGCAGAACAGATAGTGTGACCGGGAGCCCTTTTGCAGGATTCGCGACCAGGTGGACAAGATGCTGGCCAGGGACAGGGCTCTGAGCCTCCTGGTTGCCATGGAGTCTGCACTGCATGACAACCGCTACGAGGTGCGCAACACACCTTCCTCAGCAGCATTGCTTTCTTGACAATGTTGAGCCAATTGTCAATAATTATAGGCGTTACAAGATCCAAGTTGAGAATGCAAGCTGCCACAAACGGTAACACTCTTGTTGTCTGCGCAGGAGGCTGCTCGCCTGCGAGACTTCTTCCTGGCGCTGACATCGCAGCATAAAGCGCATGCGGTTGAAGGCCTTAAAGAGGCCTGACACGTCGGCCATGGTCGCTCAAGCGCATGGATTGCGTTGGCGCAGTAGCACTCAACCAAGCAGCCAGAGTCGTGCACAGCGGCTTGCGCGTGTAGTGCACACTCCGGCTGTGGCCTCCACTTGGACTGTAAAACAGGCAGCACAGTGGATGCTGCCGTATCCATGCATCTTCTTTTTGATTCTCGCTGTACACTATGGTACTTTGGGTGAACTGGGTTGGTCTCAGTGTGACAACAACATAAGGCAGTACGTTGGCAGAGCACCGCTGGCACCTCTTTTTGACTGTACACTATTTTGGAGAAGAACAATGTTGCAAACGTAAATTACCAATTTTGAAGCGCTGCTCATGTTAGCCGTACCTGTTGTGCTTGCTGTACTCCGGTGAGTCAAGATTGCTCATCCGCTGAACTGGGTAGTGAGCTCGTGTACTTGAATATTGTCCATATGCAGGCGCCCAGTGCACATTTCAGAGGGTATGTGTCATCAGAAAGCATGATGTCGGCCATGGGATCATGGCCATAATGCTTGTACAAACATTGGCCAACTCGTATGCAGAGTAGATATCGCGTTGATGTCACAGTGTAATGGGACTGCTAGAACAGCCACTGTTAGAAATTACCATGAAGCACATTTGGTGCGCAAGCTTGCTCTATTGCTCTAGGCTAACAGATTGGTGAGGACAGGCTTGCAGCTCATTTGTTATTGAGAGTATATACCATGCATTCCATCATGTAAGCAGTTGCCGAGATTGATGAAGCAAAAGCTGTGTTGATTATACTATAATAGTATCTCCTCATGCCGCAGTCACATGCATTAGCATTGACCACTCTCCTCCCCACATCTCATGTATTTAGGTGCTGTCTCATAGCTGTGGTCACTCATGAACATGGTGGTCTGTACAAATACACTGTCCCACTTGCCAGCACAAGCTCTCCTGTGGCCTCTCACGCACTCACGGGCTCCTCCTTCCTTACAAGTGTCTCGCTGTCCACTGCCAGGCCCATGGCATTGAGGCCATTGTCCACATACACGAGGCTGCCTGTGACCGCTGAAGCCATCGGCGACAGCAGAAACGCTGCAGCGTTGCCGACTTCGCGCGCCTCCAGCGCCTTCTGGATGGGTGCGTTGGCATACGAGTACCTGCACAGATGGGTAGACAACAGAATCTTAAAACATGTCTGAGGGTCTAGAGAGAAAATTTTGAGCAAACACTGGCCAGAAGAATTGACATGCAATGACGAGCATGAGTGATCTGCATGCCAATTTTTCTCTGGGGGCACTGTTGTGCACTCCTCCTAAGCAGTTTCGACGACGTAATGACTCTAGCTGTCACCTGCTGTAAATGACTGTTTGGTCCCTGGAAATGGGAAAGAGCAGCGATCTCCTCATCCCTGGACGGCCCCACGCTTTGCATTGATGACACAATGCTGGCAGAGGCAGAGCAGCACCTGATCATGTCGTCGATGAAGCCGATGGCCTTGGCTGCGCGCGAGCCCAGAGGACCGGCAGAGATGGTGTTGACGCGGATCTGGAACTTGCGGCCGGCCTCGAATGCGAGCACCCTTGTGTCACTCTCCAGGGCCGCCTTGGCACTGCTCATGCCTCCTCCATACCCTGCATCCGCACACCAGGTATTCGCACTGCTGACCCATTCCACACGTGTCACCTTGTACATGCCGCTGATGTGCTTCTTATGGCATTGGGAGGCTCATTGAAAGACATAATTCCTCCAGATTTGAAAAGATGATCCGCACAGAAGGGACCATGCACTGGAAAATGACACAGCCATTATGGTGGGCGAGTGGCTGAGCAGTAGAAGGAGCACCTGGGATGATCCTCTCTGATGCCAAGTAGGTGAGAGAGATGGCGGCACCACCAGGGTTCATGATGGGGCCAAACCTCTGCACCATGGACACAAAGGAGTACGAGGAAGCACTGATCGCTGCCAGGTAGCCCTGTTGCATACATTAAAAGGTCATGTCCTTGCACAGACGCTGTGAGATCTTCAAGTTGCAGGTCTGTAATTCAATCGCCGGTATGACTCAACATTGGGACTTTCCTGTATTGATCACAAGATCAGCAATTCATCACCAAATAAGTGCGTTAGAAAACTGGGTGCGAGAGATGAGATCTTGCCTTGCGAGAGGTTTCGAGCAAGGGCTTTGTGACCTCTGGACCGTTGGCCAAGCTGTGCACAATGATGTCGATCTTGCCGAAGTCTGCCTCCACATTCTTGGCGCACTGTGACACAGTGAATCCCTTGTCTCCCGCAGCAGCATACCTCTTATTTGTGGCAACCTGCATCGGCAAGCAAACAATTTATCAGGGGGATAGAAGCTTGAAGAGCATGGAGCATCCCTCAAGAAATTGGGTGAGATTGAAATGCTGCATGTTGATCGTGTTGGAGTGCAGCCTAAGAGGACACAGATCTACCTCCTCTGGGACATCTTCAGGGGAATCATAGACTGCATCCATGGGATACACTTTCACGAACTCCATCAGGGATCCATCTGAAAGCTTTCTGGAGGCATCGAACTTGCCACGCCTCAGGTTGCTCTCGAAAATGTTGAGCGCTGGCACCTGCAAGCCAATACTAGACATTTCAGACACTCATAGAAAACACTATGTTGTACTTACGCATTTTTCATTTCAGCAACATTTTTATTGCTTACCCAGACTCCAAGAGAAATCTCTGCCCCTGCTTCAGCAAGTGCCTTGGCAATCGCCCAACCAAATCCCTGCAACCCCCAACACGGTCGGTTTAAATACCACAGTATAATTCATATACGCAACGTATATATCTTGTTTGCCTACAGGGTGAATAGTTGCGTTAATACAAGGCGCTTTTGGCTCTTCTTGGTGCAAACGCAGTGATGGCGCTGACTATAGTACTGCTGGTTATTACCTGATCATCTGCCACTCCTGCAACAAATGCTTTCTTCCCTGCAAAGTTCAAAGACCGTTGTCAAGCCAAATTCTATATGCATGAACCAAATTCCGAATTAAGAAGATCTCATGCCCAATTCCACCTCGTAGATCGATGCTGAGACCAGCGCGTGCTGGTGCTGATCCGTTACTTTCAACAGCTTGTGTGGTAATATGTTTTCTTTCATTTGCAATTGAGCGTCTTCCCGCAGTCCTGATGGGGATCCCTTGGTATATCCTGTTTAATTTGCAAGGCAAAGCACCACCTAGACTCACTGTGGGGCATCTGTTCAGAGCCCCACTCCGGACAGCCGACAAAACGGCGCGTGAAGCGCCTTGGGTAGGAATCGAAGCCATGTTGGTGTAATCGTGATCTGCTTGCGATAGCGACAGAGGAACGTTCGGTTTGGAGGGATGGTGCCTGTTCAGGCTTAACATGGTGTGCTGGTGTCAGCTGCGCAAGCCCTTGCACGTCTTGTGCTTCACTGGACCCTTCCAAATCCTTAAAAGCTGCATTTTGTAGTTCAGTAACAGCTGAAGAGTCAAGCTGCAGCCGGCCGCCGGCAGCGGCTGCATGGCGGCGGCCAGGCCTAGGCGGCACCGTGCCAGCGCGGCAGTGGCCCGGGGCCACCGGCCCGGGTGGCATCCGAGGAGTGCTGGGCACCATATCAATGCCATAGGTTGCGTTGAAATGGCATACAGGCCCCCGGTTGATCAGAAAGAACTGCTCTTACTTGTTGCAAAAGTACTGGCTCGCAGCATATATATTTATATAAGCAACTGAATTCTTTGAAGTTCTCATAAGCTCCAAGCAAATTATTTAGATTTAAGCATTTACTGAGTAATAATTACGAGCAGCAAAGTTATACCCTGGGCTGTCAATGACAAAATTGCTCAAATAATATATCTTTTGTAGTTCTTTGTCCTGTGCAGCACATAGACATGCACACATCACTCTCAGAAGCCCTGAGACAAGCACACGTGGTTTGCATGCATGTTGAAATCCATAAGGACTCAGTGAGGCTGTGCCCTTAACCGGACTCAGCTGGCATCACTTTTGGTGTCCGAATCGCTTGATTGCTCTTTCTTTGCTTTCTTCGCCTTCTCTGCTTTCTTTTTCTTCTTGTCCTTGTCCTTCTCTTTCTTCTTGGACTTTTTGTCTTTGTGGGACTTCTTCTTGCCGCCCTTCCCATACTTGGCAAGGATGGCCATTGCCTCTTCCACACTGCCAATGTTGCTGGGTCCTGCACACACCACCCAGGTCCAGTGACAACATGACCTGACCTCCAAGCCTTGTATTTTTGGCTGTTATGGAAGGCCAGTGAGTGGGCCAAGATTGCTTGTTGAAGAAATGGCATGCATGTACCTGCTGGCTCCGATGCGTGCGCGAGGCCATTGTGGCCTGCATTCATGGCTGGAGGTGGAGGCGGCGGCAGCATTGCCAGGACCTCGTCCCCAACCATCTCATACTCCTGTGCGTCCCCATACTGCCGATCCCCCGCCTTCAAGTGACCCCAGTCCACCGCGCCACCTGGAGCCAGTAAAGAGTGTCCGTGAGTCACAGCAACTTCGTGTGATTGCTGTTGGATTGATTTATCTGAACATCGTGAGAAAAAATACCTCGTTGTAGAGCAGTAAGATAAGTGCATGGTGACAGCAGAAGCTTATATAGATAATACCCTCATCATGAGTCAATATCAACTCCTTGTCGGATTACTTGCTGGGCACCCACTGCGCACCTTGTTGGACAACGGCTGCAGGCTGAGCAGGGCCCCTGCCATGGCCTCCTGGTCCCCCCTCCCCTCGGGGCTGCCATTTCACATTGTGGGGGTCGAGGTCTGTGCCCTCCCTCTGGTCCACCAGCTTGATGGAACAGGCCACCTTTGGACCCCTCTCTCCGCCGTCATCCGTCACCTCCACAACCTGCACCCATTGTGACACTGAATTATAGCTGCGCAATGGCATAGGAAACTGAAAGAGTTGCCTTTAAGCACTCCAACAAGGTGAAATGTGTAAGGGCGCTCACCTTGACCCAGAGCGGGTCACCCACTGAGTGCACTGCGGACAGGGCATTGATCTTATCCTCGTCGCTCTCGTCCTTGCCAATCTCCAGGTGGTCACTGATCTGCAGCAGCACAAGCAAAGAACCTAGATGGTGCTGAATACAAGAGCAGCAAAGGCCTAAGAGGGTCATCTGACAGGAGCCAAGAACACTGTGCACGGTGATGGCACCCACCTGTGACAGATGCACCAGGCCGTTTGCCCTGAACCCCTTAAGGCGCACAAAAATTCCGTACGGCTTCACCGACGCCACACTGGCTTGTACCACAGTATTTACCTGCGCAGCAAGATGCTTTTGCGGCTGATTCTCAATTCTTCTAAACACCACATGAGCGCATTCAGCACAACATCATTCCGCCTCATCAGTCACCCAAGCAACCAGCCAGATGAGGGCAACACCACTGGGGGCGAGTCGCTCTGGGGGCCTCGAAAGCCCGCGTCCCCACCGCCTCGGCCGCCGCCAGCGCCACGGCTGGCCGCTGCATTGGTGGGGTCCAGATCGCGGCCGTCCTCCTGTGAGACAATTTTCATGCTGCAGTTGACCTTGGGCTGGCCGCTGCCGTCATCGCGCACCTCCACCACCTTAACCCACACCTGACCACGCACAACATGACGCATATGAGCGTCCACGGGGATCCGCAAGCCGCCAGACATTTACAGGTTTTAGTTTGGGCACCAGTGGCCTTCAAGTATCATGCTGAGCATGTCACAGTGGGCATGAGACAGCACACCTGGCTGCCAACGGGGGCGAAAAATTCCATGGCCTTCACCTTGGCCTCGTCCTCGTCTTCTCTGCTGAACGAGATCTCCTCTGATATCTGGCTGTTGTGGACAAGGCCGTGCCGCCTGAAACCCTCCAGCTCAACAAAGGCGCCAAAAGGCCTGATGTTCCGCACTGTGCCCCTGTGTATGCTGCCCGGCTGTGGCGGCTCCTTGTCCAGCTGGACGTTCTGCTCTGCTCTATTGGGATATCTTGGTCTGCGGCTGTCATCATCCCTGGAGTCCCTCCTCCTTGGACTGCAGCAGCACGTGCAAGCTGTCAGCAATTAGACAGGTATGCCATCTTGCCAAAAATGCTCAAGGAGCTTGGGTGTGCGGGTACAGACAGCAACTGTCCAAACCTGCAGTAACAGCTAAAGGATGGCATGAGAGATGTGTGGAAACCTTAGACTGCTGTCCCTCGCATATCTGGCGATTTCGTTGTATCTGTGACTATCATCATGCCTCCTCCTGTAATCAGACCGCTCGTCATCATCTCTCCCAACACTGCGATCTCTTCGCCTGTAACCTTCATCCTGGGCCCTGGATCGTCTAGGGCTTCTGCTACTTCTTCTATAGTTTCTATCATCGTCTCGATCTCCTCTGGAATGCCTGCCATCTCTTCTCCTGTCAGGCGATCTGCTGGGCATTTCTGGTGTTGATACTTTGGTTGACAAGAAAGGGGGTCGTGCGTGGCTTTTATGTGAATTCCAATAGATCTAAAACATGAGTAATAAACATGCAATCATTGAAGCTCGTCCTTGTTACAAACCATTTGAAGGCAATTGCAACTTCCTGATCTAGTGATGACTCAGCCCTTAGCCAGGGCATGCGCAGGTCCATGAATACACCCCCTGACCCAGAACATGTAACATCAATTCATCAACCACACCAAACTTATTAGACCGATAAGGTGAATACAATTAGTCCATACTGGTACATACAATAATCCGTCATATGACCGCTCCCCACACACAGTACTGTCTTCCTGACTGCCGTGTTGAACCAAGATGACTTCAGTGCCGCCGTGGCAGGGTGGCCCTTCACGACTGGGATTTCAATCTGTTAGCAGCGCAGTAAGGGGGGCAGCCAAATGCCCGCATGTGCTTCTGCCCAAAGTGCAGCCCGTCAAGACCCTTGCAACATGGGCATAACGACTGCATCTGGAACAGCTGCTGAGTCCTGGAGGGTTCCCTTGGCATTCGCTACTGCGTTCCGTGCTCTGTGTTGGATCCATCGCCGCTCCCTTGCAAGGTTCCGCAGAGCAGTTGCCTTGCCATAGTTGCCGGCAGCTTGTTCCACCATGCTCAGCTCCTGCAAGCAGCACATCACCAGCCAAGAATGAGAACACAACACCACACGCCCCGGCTGATCCAGCCACTACTTTAATGCATCACTGCCAGTCAGAGGACACACGCACGCCTTTGGCAACTTCAATCTCAGAGAAGGTGATAGCCAACAGGGAAGAATGAGGGCAACACCTGAAGTGCAACCGCGTTGCGAGGCTGGAGGGACAGAGCGTTGCCCAGATGCACTCTTGCAGCCTTCTGATGCCCTGACCTCCTTTCCAGAGAACCCACAGCGCACAGCGTGCGAACATTGTTGGGGTCCACCTGCAGACGCAAATCAAGGCTCCTCACTGGCAATACCACAAAGCCTTGTACAGCCTGTTCTTTTTATCCCTGTTACACAGTATAGGAGATGAGCGCCAATTCCTGCATGATTGGATGGTCAGTTCTCAGGCTGTATAGTACCTGCAGGGCTCTCGCGTACAGGTTGCGAGCGGCGTTGGTCTGGCCAGCAAGGCCCTCGCAGTGGGCACAGGCAGCCAAAGCAGGCACATGGCGGGGGTTGAGCGCCAGGGCGCGCGCAAAAATGTCGCGGGCAGCCCTGAAGTTCTTGGCGCGCGTCTCGGCGACCGCCCATTCCTGTGGCAATGGGCAGCCTCAGAAACCAAGAACATCAGCCCGCGACCGAAAATTTGCCATGACACTGCGCAAACCATGCACAGTCAACAAACACTCCAAGAAAATGTCAACTCTACCGGCGAGCGGCATGCAGGTGCTTTAAGCACGTCAATACTGTCGATGCAGGCATGCCTGCAGCAGAACGATGTTGTCCGGGTTTCGGCTGTGTGCGCTCTGGAACAGCTCGCGGGCGCGGTCCAGGCAGCCGGCCGCGGCCTCTGCGCGCGCCCAGGCGCCCAGCAGCACCAGGTTGGCCGGCTCTGCGACGGCGCCGGCCTGGAAGTGCTTGCGCGCGGTGGCGGTGTCCCCCAGGTCTGCCTCCACGCAGCCCAGCAGGCACAGCGCCTTGCTGTCTCCCGGCTGCGCCCTCAGCGCCTCCTGCACCAGCTGACGCGCCTGCGCAACCACATAACATCTTTAGCCTCAGGGGTGTCTTAATTTCGACTCATTCATCTGAGCTGGAGGTTGATGCAGGATCAAATGTTTATCACCAGCTGAGGGAGGACACTTGCTCAAACATCATTTATCTGTCAAGCAGAGGACAGGGATGGGCAACAAGAACTGGTCTGTCATAAAGCAAGGTTGAAGCTCACCCTGGAGAGGTGCCCATTCTTCTTCTCCTGGTGCGCCCAGACCAGCAGAGTCTTGACGCCCCCTGCCTGAGCCAGGCCCTCTTCATGCGCAGCAGCAACGTCCACTGCTCGTCGGAATAGCCTGCGGCTGACGGATTGGTGCCTGCAGCCAAAGTATCTCCATGGCTCAGTCACAGCGCCTCAGCATGCTGACTTGATTCCTGAATTGTGCACTTGAATTATCAAGATACATGATGCGACTGAAAAGATGGTCTTGAGGACTGATAGGGGTAAGAAATGAATGGCATGTGAATAAGGTATCAGTACGCACCCCAAGAAACCCTCCATGCGAGCCCAACTCCTGAGAGCCCTGCCGAGGCTCTTCCGTGCATCCCCATCAGGCACCTCGTGGTCACTAAGACGCACATGCCGCACTCTGCCCTGCTCGCTCTGCTCCACACTTTCGCTCTCAGTAACCTGCTCTACACCCTCTGCTCCACATTCCCCATCGTCCTCTGACATAGTCTCCAATGCCTCACAAGACGCTCTGTAAAATGCGCGCGCCCGTGCAAAATTTCCCCTCAACCCTCGTTTTGCCAGACGCCGCTCTGCATTCCCCAGCTGCAGAACAACGCCATGATTTGTCAATTCAATTGCCATGCAAAGGACAGAGGCTCCAAACATTAATTGGCACAGCAAGCTTCACCCAGAAGGTTGCCGCTAAGGAACACACCTGTAGCCACACTGCGCCATTGGTGCCCAAAGACTGGGCCAGCAACGACAGTTCGCTGTGCTTTTCCTCCAGCCCGCCATCCAATTTGCTGCTGCTCTTAATATCCCCTTCAGTCGCTGCTGTACTGCAACAAGACGCGTCCAGGACATCTGCCGCTGTCTCCAGGGCGGTCGGGATGTTGTCGGGCTCCAGAGCCACCAGGCGGAAGGCAATCCTGCTGTCCCCAAAGGCCACGGTGTCACGCGCGCGGATCTGAGTGTCCCGGTGCGGCCGCAGCTGCGCGCGATTCACCCACGTCCCGTTCGTGGATCCCAGGTCCGTCAAGATACACCTGTACATCACCACTTTCATGGGCTCTACACATTTGTAATACGCAGCGAGAGGACAAGCTCGCCAGCACCTCACAAAGGCAAGGATCTGTGTGCTGTGTGGAGCGGACCTGAAGTCGGTGCTCTTGGTGCCACTGCCAGTTGGCACGATCTCAAGCCGTGCGTGCCTGCCAGACACAGTGGGCGCATCCAGGATGACATCGATATCGGCATCCTCGACCGCACCAATGATGAGCGGCCCCTGCTGCGGCAGGAGAACGGCCTTGCCCTGGGCACCCAACCTGCACCAACCAAAGCACAATGTGAATGTCACATGTTGCCGCACAATCTGAGTTCCTCAGTACCATTTTAAGCCTTCCTTGCGCAAGGCTCTTGGGCAGCTGCAACCATCAGCGAATGCAGAGAAACACGTTTGTACCAAAAACACCGCGCAAGGCAGGGGCATGAAGTTCTCACATGTAGCCTGCAACGTCACGGATGCTGCAGAGCTGCCCACGCGCAAGAGGCACCAGCGCAAAATGTCTGCATCTGATCCATGGGTGACCCCGGTGCTCCGCTGCTTTGAGGCCCAGTGGGAGCTCGGAGAGATCAAGATCTGCGGCGCCTCTCCTGCCCTTCGGCTTCCTCAATGATGCCATGGAGGCATCACCTTCTGACTGTCGCGGCAGGTTCGACGTTGAAGGGAGAAAACCTCCATCCTCTCCCTCTTGCCTACTGGGATGCCTCCCATGGCTGAGCTGCGTGGATCTTCCTGCGGCCCTGGACTGATGCCTCTGGCCTTCCTCCTCCTCAATGGCGAAGCTGTCAAGCACCCGCCCGCTGCTTTCTGGCATGCTGGAGGCAGTCCCATTGCGGGCAGGTGAGCGCGCTCTGCTCTCCTGCAGCGCTTCCTTCTTTGAGAAGGGGACCACATCATTGTGATATACTCCGGCTGAGCTCCTGCCACTGGTCCAATCTGTGTGTGTCTCCCTGCCGGGAATGTCAGCGCCCATCCCAGACGGCTGGTGCGTCTGCTTTGCTCTTGATCTGCCAAGGCTAGGCCGGTTGTCGGCTGCATGCGACGGAGCGCCGGGGCTGCCTTGCATCAGCAAAGCCTCCTCTTCTGCATCATAGCTGTCCCAAACGCTTGGTCCGTCTCTCCCCTCAGCATCAGGCCTGTCATCAGCCATTGCTGGGTCCTGCCTCGGTCTCCGCAGCAGGATGTGCTCCTTCCTCTGTGCATCTTCCGTATGAGACCCAGCTGCTGAGCTGCCATGCTGGTCAGCATCAATTGCGCTGCTTGAAGCCTCTGCAGGAGGAGCTCTGAGAGGCCCATCGGACGTCTGCTGGCACCGCTGCAGGTCTTGGGCTGTCTCCAGGTCTACTCTGGGGAGAGCCTCCAAGACTCCCGCCTACACATGTGGCTCACAAAGTCACCAAGGTTGCAATCAAAGACAGCCAGATCTGTGAGCACTCTTCCAGACAAAAGCATGCGGCTCAGTAGGATCAATTGGATTTGTGCTGTCATTGCATGCAACATGCTCCAGTCACAAGCGCCATGAGGCACCTCATCATTGCCGCATATCAACTATACTACCTAATGAGGCTTTTAGAGGTCAGACGACTGTTTTAAGTTCATCACAAGGAATCCCTTGCAGGTCTAGGAAACATGTCTCCATCATCCCTTGACCTCCACATAAATTTTTGGCATCTTTCATATGCAAGCACTTAAGCACACAAAAAAGAATCTCATGAGAATTCAGGAAACTTCTCTGAATCCCTCAGAGAACCTTTAATATTTCTCACTCTTGACAGGCATTTTCAAGCTTTACGTGAAAAAGAAATCCTAAGAGATCTACACTTATCCACCCGGGGTGCCTGTACCTTTCTGACAAAGTGCAGGAAGTCGGGGAGAGTGACGCCGTCGGAGTGCGAGGCAACCTCGCTCACCATCTCCTGAGCCGCTGCCCCAGCAGCCCCGCCAAAGCCCAGATCATCCAGGGCCTGCTGAAGCTCACCCTCACTGATGCACCCATCGCCGTTTGTGTCCAGATGCCTGCACATGCCCGCAGTCCCCAGCTGACCGCATGCTCTGCATATTTATCAAACTACTAGCTAGCTTGCGGAAATGCCTTGCACGTGATGTAATACATCCGAAGTCACACCTGAAGAGCTCTTCAGCGGCGGCTTCAGAGCTGTTCCAGGAGCGGGCTGGCAGGGCCGGCGGGTTGGCAGAGATCTCCAGGAAGCCATGCAGCCTCCGCGCCAAGTCAGGCGCCAAACCGCCCTTGTACGCAGCATGTGCTGCCTCCCCAGACTGCGCCTCCTCGTGCATGCCTGCTCAGCCCAACAGTAAGTTCTTCAGCTATTAAATGTAATATATACCTACACTTCAATTGCGCTGCAGGCCATTCTATGCCAGACTCACTGTGCCTTCCGACAGACAATGAGATGATGGGTGGGTTCGTGATTGCTTTGGTGTAAAAAGAATGTCAGGCCCTCACATTTGCTGCGGATCTGCAGTTCCAAGGGGAGCATGCCCTCAGGGCTGCTGCTGCCGCCGCCGAGGCCAGCGTCGAAGGTGGGCCTGTCCTGGCTCCCCAGCCCAACCTCAACTGTCAGGGAGGGAACGCGCAGTGTGCTGTGCAGCGACCTGTACCCATTCGGCTTGGCCGCCGCGATGTAGTCCTTGTCCCGCTCCTCTATTGGCTCCCACAGCGCCTTGGCTAGCTCACGTACCCTGTAGCACGCCTGTCAACCCACGCCACACTGGTTGACAATGCATCCTGAGATGACTTCCTGGTGTGCTTTGCTAGGGACGGAGTGCTTAATCAGACAACCATGCGCTGCAGATGTCATATCTGATTTAAAAATTGTCACTGACAGATCTTTGCATTTGAGCAGGGTGAGCCACACCTGGGTTGCGGCCAGCTCCCCTTCCTCAACAGGCAGGTCGGGGTAGGGTGTGACAATGACGCGCATTCCCAGCAGGTCATACACCTCGTCACGCCCCCTGCCCCCCTTGGCCACATCGTCCATGCGCAGCAGCTTCTTCATGGTGCTGTACAGACTCTTTGTACGGCCTTGTATCTGCATACCACAAGCTTCATTACCTCAGACAAGTCCTCGCAGCAACAATGACCACTGTGTAGACGAGTCAGCAGTCCACATCATGTGAACAGTCGGGCGCAGCACCTGACAGAAAGCAACCAGGCTGGCAAGCTTGGCATCTTCTCTCAGAGCGCTGTCAAGGCGGGCCTGGCAGCGAGCCAGGGTGTCCTGGTATGCCGTCCTCTCTCGCCACAGCCACTCCGCTGTCTGAGCATACGAACGCGGGAACAGCTCCTGCAGCAGCCAGAACACCTTAGTGTGGGCGTGTGACATGCAACCAAAAGATTGCCTAAAAGTTCGCACAGCACGCCAGAATCATGAGAGCAATGCAAATGAGTAATTAAAGTGCAGCTATGATGCGCCCATGACAGATATCACTGGATGCACAGAGGGCCACAGCACCCAATGACGCGCCTGGAAGCAGCGGTCCTCCAGTTCAGCGCTGACAGAGGCGAGGCCGAGCGCGTGGCCCATGGGAGCAAAGATTTGTAGCGCCTCCAGGGCTGCCAGCTGGCGCTGCCACTGCTCCGCGCCGGCCAGGCTGTTGCTCAGGTCGTCCGAGCGGCGGCACACCTCCACCACGATCGCGCGCGCATCGTAGAAGTTCAGGCACAGCTCGCGCAGCGCCCCCGTCGCCACGTCATCGTACACGTCGCAGCGCTGCGGCAGCGTGCGCACCTGGCAGCATGGGCGGTACAGGCAACATTTCAGCCCGCTCACTTGAACGGCATCTACCTGGCACAGTCATGGAATGAGTGTGCCGCTCAGCAAGGCTGTTACATTTGACATTCAGAGAACAGGTAGAAGAATGCACCTTGAGCATGTCCCGGATGAGCAGCGCAGGGATGGGGCCCAAACGCTCCTCCACTACGGCAAGTGGCAGCTGCCCCTCATGCACCGCCGATGCCACGATGCCGGCCGCGATGGACTCTGCATCCAGCGGCAAGCCCTGGCGCACATGACAGATCAATCAGGCATGCCCAGCACAGGTAGCCTTGGCCCACACTGGGGAGGGTGATCAACCGCACAGCATGTAGTATAGCCAGCGTAGGATATGCACCACGTCATCTTGCCGGTGCTATACCTGAGCAGACAAGTCTGCCAATTGAGAAGCCAGCGCCAGCGCACGCTGGGAGTCCTGCCGTGCTTGGCCTGCATGAGGAGGGGCTGAGTGCGCGAAGGACAACTTCAGGGAGTTGAGGATGAGTTTCGCCCCGTCGCCAGCCCCTGCATGCTCTGGCAGCCTCTGGGCCAACTGATCCCAAGCAGAGACAAGCTCCATGAAGCTGGGAGCAGCTGTCTGCTGCAGTGAATCACTCCTGCGCAGCTCCAACTCTCCATGCTGGACCTGCAGGTTTAGTGCCCAGACTTTCGAGCTGTCCGTGGTGGAGCCTGCCTAAAGCGACAAATCGGGGTGCAAAAAAGGACGCTGAAAGCCGGACTGTGTATTTCACATGGATGACAGTCCAATGAATTGCAAAAGAAGGACGCCACAAGGCTGTCTACCTCAGGCTCCGCTACGCTGGTCGCTAAATGGGTGTGGTGTCTCCTGCTTCCATCAATCCTGCTTAAAGGGTCATCTTTGAAGCCACTGATGACATCTACTCGCCTCTGCCTCTGATTTCCAGACACCGTTCTGGGGCGGAGCTTGCTAGGCAGATTAAGTCTTCTCGGCCCTAGGCAGTAGACCTCTTCATGATTCAGATGCCGATCACATCTTCGATGCATAATGATCGAGGTAACATCCGGCTCCCCGCCGAGGATGTATTGAGAATTGCAAGTCTGGGCATGGATTGACCAGGATCGCAGATTGCATTGTTGATGATGTGGCAGCTGCATGGGGGCTACAAGGCAATAGACCAGCCCAGCGACTCGATTCTTTTATTGGCCAAAATCGCTGAAATTCGGCTTTCCTGCAGTGAGGAGTTCTCCTAGAGTACGGAGCACAGATCAGAGAAGCCTCCGTTCCGTTCTTCTTTTCAGCTGGGATGTTTCATACACTCCTGCCGCCCACGGTTCATATCTCGTGTCATGCCGCACGCCTGGACTCCCACCTGAGGGTCCCAAGCTCGACAAGAGATACTGTGTTTGTCAAAGCACAGTTTTCAGGGCGGTTGTCTCCAAGCCATCACACGCAAAGACGTACGTTGGAGTGTCAGGCAGCTGCAGCTCCAGATGTTCCTCTGGACAGGATGCAGCTGGAAAAACTGCAGGCGGCACTCTCACAGGGCAGGAAGAGGATCAGTGTGAGTGCTCCCAACTTGTGGCAGCGACCCAGATACTAGCTACACACACCTCACACCCTCCCATCAAAGCAGTCTTATGGGAGGCTGCATTGTTTAAAATTTCTTCAAAGATTTTCAATTGGGACTGCAGGTGAAGCAGCTTTGCCAGGACGTGCAATTGGATAGGGCGGACGTCCTGCAGTGGCTGAAGTATTTTGACAGCCTTCCTCCAGCGTAAGCATATGCCTTGTCAGACAGAAAGCATTTTTTGAGGAGACTGAATTTGCGCAGCAAGACTTGATTGAATGTTTCGCGCTGCTGTCATAGTGTGAGGGACACCGTCTTGGAATCAAGAAAAGCAGCTTTCAGTGCGTCTGAGGAGCGAAAAGTTGTGCTGATGGGGTCCAAGCAGAGAGATCAGCCCATCAGCCAACAAATAAAGCAGCCGAGAGAGAGGCTGCATTACAAACCTGGTTCTGAGCCTTACACTCCAGGTCTGTGACTACCCAGTGTCTTTGCACCTGCATGTCGCCAGTGACCCACGTGCCCTGTGCCAGGGATCCTGGCTGCTGACTAGCATGCAAATTGCCAGCCAGGCAATCACAAGGATTTGGCGCTCACAGGCACTGCACCCTGGGCCGCGAATTATGGCAGGAAGAAGCTGCCTCGGTCTGCTGAGGCGACGATGGAGAAGATTTTTGAGGAAAGCCCCCGACCGTCAGAGGCAGTAGTGAAGGGGCTGTTCGATTTGCACCGCTTGCCTCGGAGGAGGGTCTTGGATTGGTTTGCTCAGCGTCGACGGGACAGGGGTTCGATTCCTGATGTCTGAGGATGGCGGATGGCAATCATCAATGCTGGCCGGAGTCCTCAATTTATTGTAAGTTAACCTTCAGAGTTTGTGACTGATCAAGCCCGTTTTTTAGAAGATTTTGAGGGGAACCGGGCGCAAAGGCACCCATGACAGGTTGTGTGGGCCGGTTCAATGGAATCGGATGTGTTGCTCTTGCGCACAACCGTTTGCGTACTATCGAATCACCTGCCAGTGGCGCATGAAAGCTACCTGAGAATGTGATTTGCTCCCTGCTGCAATTGTTATCCTGCTGGTCCTGCTATCAGGTTCTTTGACATTTTGTGTATCGATATCTCCTGAAAGTCAGGAATAATTTTAAGAAACGCATCATCTGATGAGATGAAGTTATACTTAGCAACGCATGACACTTTGGCCAATGGTGGCCCATGCAAGGCGCACCACTTCAGGAACGTTCCGGAGCTCTATGGTGGCTATCAATGATTGTGCCTATGAAAGGTGTTCTTAGGATCATCGATGACCTCAGATTGGAATTCACTCAACCGGATGCCAAGCAAGTTTTGACGCAGCTGCAGTCACTGTTGCCGTTTTGACGTAATTCATCATGATGAAGCTTTCAGAGCAAAGTTCAAAGAGCTCTGACAGAAAGATGGTGGGTCATGCTGCCCAGAATACCGTGTGACTGTAGTATACCGGTAATGATCTCTATTGGACTGCTCCTACTGGGGTGCACTTGGCGTTAGCCTGAGATCTGAGATGTCTGCACAAATGATGCCTTTAATGAGCCACAATGATAATGAATTGATAGGCGCGCCCCAGGTGAAATGTACACATGTGCTATCTGACAGATCTGCTCGCATGACGCATTCACCCAACATGCAAGGTGCAGCAGCAAACAGGCCACGCAGCATCCCCTTCTCCTTCCCATCCAGTTGGAAAAGTGGGAACTTTTCAGGATTGCATCAGCAGAGAAGATGATGCTGAAGCCACGTCGCTCCCTTTTGGGCAGGCCACAACATGCAGGCATAGTCACTGCCGATCTCTCAAAATAATAGAAAGGACGCAGCTGAGGATGGCGTTCGAGCTGCCGCCCCGGCTACGGCTGGAGGAAAGGAAGGTGGAAGTCGCCAAGGCCAACAACAGCCGCGACTCGCCAGCAGGCAATTCAAGGAAGGGTAGGTTGGCTTCCCTCCTTGGGGGTTTTCTGTGATCCAAAAGGGTGGAGTGGTGGGCTGAGGCCTCGTGTGGCATGCAGGTCAGCCATGGACGGAGGCGGAGCATCTGCAGTTCCTCACAGGCCTTAAGAAGCTGGGAAGAGGCAACTGGCGGGGCATCTCGCGGTTGTTCGTTCCAACCCGCACGCCAACGCAGGTGCGCCGCTTTCTGCCACTGCAGCTAACGCCAAATGTCTTCCACCGACCAGATTCTTGTGATGCGCCTCACCGATTGGCGTGCACCGTGAGAAAATACGCGCTTGCCCGTGCTTACTTGGCGTTTTCTGTGTCAGCCGGATTACAAGTGCCTCCACTAGTCCGTGCCCGACTTTCATCAGTCCTGCCCATTGTCGCGCTTCAGCCTTTGACGTTGATATACACATTACACATCCCTACATCTGCATCTCGTTACCCCTTTACCAGATGTCTTGGGGTGAAGGATCAAACGCCTAGTATCCCACCTCTGTACATTTAAAAGTCAGAAAACTTCAGAGGCTTCTACTGCTCTCTGTGTCTGCTGTGGGCTGCACTTTTACAGTTGTCTGTGTCTGCAGGTGGCCAGTCATGCACAGAAATACCTGTTGCGCCAAACAACTGTGAGCAAGCGCAAGAGCCGATTTTGCCTCTTGGAGCAGGCCGCATCTGCCCAGGGCCTCCTTTGCACTGGTGTGGCAGACAGCTGTGGGGCAGGACCTGCGATGCTCCCTGTCTTCTATGGTGTGCAGACATATCCGGTTGGCCAGCTGTCTGACCGCGCTGGCTCGCTGCAAGGTGGCTCAGCATCTTCTTCTGACACCAGCGAGAGAGGTACAGTCCTTCATTTCTTTGTAAAGTTCAAGATTTGCTCGTAATCACAGGTGCCAAGTGACTCGATACTGCCATGCCTGGGTGTCGGGGGGTTTGCTTACATGACTTATGAAGTCCCTTTGGTGGATTGCAGGCTGCCATCGCATGCTGGACGTACCCAGCTCATCGTGTCCAGAGAGCTCAAGGGCTCCCAAGTTCACGAAGATCTGCAGGCCAGTGCCCTACCACGCTTCAGCGCGCCTGACAGACATGGCCAAGCTGAGGGCTGACTTGGCGGCAGCCGTGGCAGATGACAAGCTCGGTCCGCTGCAGGCGTCGAGCCGCTCAGCCTTTTTCCCCGTCCGACCCTCCTCGGCAATTTCTGTGTAGGGATCCTATCTGGGGCAGTGCTAGAAGGAGTACAGATGAAAGTACTGGTGAGCGTGAGATGTGCTCAACCTGGGAGCACCGCTTATGTCTGGGAGCTTGTTATGTGGAGCTGCGACAGGCTGCAGCTGTCAAGCTTGATCTGTCTTGGATGGTCGGGTACTGGGCCATGTGTACAATCATACCGTTTAGTTTAGTCTGGGTCGTGGAGCAACCAGGGATGTTCCTCGAAACAAAATGCATGTCAGGTCTAGGTGGCGTCTTCCTCTCTGCCTGAGCGGCTTTGCTGCTTATGCACGTACATTCAAGTCCACTCGCAGAGGTTGTCCTTTCCCCATCACATGGCCCTTTCAAGGCCTGCTGGGTTCGCGCAGATTCAGATGACCAGAGCTAGGACTTTGCAAGAACTGGGTCGTCAGCATATGCGTTTTGAGTCTGTTGGGTCTCCCAACCCAGCGCCAGGAACAGCCATGGGATCACGCAGATGAAGTAGAGCGCCTTTTCGAGAGGCTGCTTGCAGAGCCGTTCTTTATTTTACAGCAGTTGCCCACGGATAAAGGCAGGAAGGCAGATGAACGCATGCTGTGATGATATATGTACACAATACACAATGCTGCGCCGAAAGTGGTAGGCTCTCAGATTGTCGGCGCTGCTCTTGCGGAAGCGCCGAGGATGTTTTGGTGATGCTGATGCGTGTGTCTAGTGGTTTCACTGCTTTTCAGAACGCAACCTTGGTTATGTCGGATCCCTCAATGTACACTGCATTCTTCGAGGTTGTACTTTAGCTGATGCTCAGAACAGGTGAGCTGTATTTGATCGCAGGCAAACGGAAACTTTCCTTGGATGTGAAGATTGGGGTGTCACTGTTGCATGTTGTCCATGGTGGCTGGCCAGAGTCCTCAGTGTGATGATGTGTCGAAAGCGGAGACACATGATTGGATTGAAACAGTAGCGTAGTGATGGCGTGCGATATATTGGCGCCGCCGGATTGAGGACTATTGGTCTCTGATGACAATGCTGATTTTGAGAGTTATGAATGAAGATGAAATGCTTCTCTAGACTTTTGGAGGCGATTGCCTGTCCCCACGAATACTTGTAGACGGGCACCTCAGGCAAAACACGTCAGTCAGCCTCGAGGTGTTTGTCACCCGAAAGATAGTGTAGCATTGCAGATACACCCCATTCGCTGATGTCGGTGTTCAGAGGTGCAGGGAGCAATTTTAACGACATGCAACAATGGCACTTTGGAATCCCGCTTGGAATGATTGCTGTGCAACATGGGTGCCGGTGCATCCACACTGGATTTTTTCGTTTGAGGTCTGCGTCTTACTGAATAATAAGTTGCAATTTGTGCCTCTTTTTGTAAGTCAGCAATTCTTAATAATGTGCCAACGCACTAATATGCTTTACAGAAAACTCATCGTGATCATCATGACACCAAGGTCTGAAGGGACTCAATATCCTATGATCATGATATCCTATGGGCGCAGAAACGTGATTATGCTACCTTCTCTTCTTCAAAGCACTCTGCATAGCTGCCAAGTCTTCCTCGAGGGATCCTCCACCTGGAATCACAACAAAGTTTTCACTAGGGAGTCACCATTTTGGTGATGCATATCAGAAAGCAACAGGACGACCAGGATCTGAGCACTCACCTTCCAGGATGTCTGCCAGGTTCCCAATTGCTTTCGTGGCTGGGCCTTTTGCTATTTTGCCAATGACAGTGCTCTTTTCCTTGCTTTGGACGCCTGAGAGCTGAGGTAGCTTGCTGGGAAGCGCCTTTTGGGTTGCAGTCTGAGCAGTCTGCAGACTTTGCACAGCTTGCACAGATACACGTCCTGCAGCACAGGGGGGCTCATAGTGATGTGGCTGTTTGCATCCCTTTGGCATCTGGCTGTGGAAACATTCTATGTCTATGCCAAGGTGCATACTTCCACAACAATAGGCAGTTCTGGACTCACCTCGGACATCTTTTCTTGATACAGTTGGTTCCTGCTCTATAGCTTTCTCTTCCTCTTCATCTGACTCTGCGTCCGAATCTTCTTCATAGCTGCTGCCGTCATCATCTGACTCGGAGACATGTTCCGTCATTGCATTATTTGCCCCTTCCCCAATCGATGCACCTGCACATCCATCCACCCCACGTTTTTCCCTACACGAACTTTCAGTGCAACTGGTCTCCACCTGTGCATGACCCTCCCTAACCGCACGAGACACAGCCAACAGCTCACTAATCAGGACCTGGCTGAACAGCCCCCCAGGGCTGAAACGAAGATGAATGTGATGCGGACAAGGAGTCACCAGTGATGGCACCGCTGGCGAGGACGGTGACAGAGCGGCCGGGGGCGCCGGGCTCCTGAGCAGCCCGGGTGTGTCGTCGGACACGGGCGGCCACGCGCGATGTGTCATGCCTCTGCAGCGCCGCCTTGAGCCCATCCATCACCTGCCCTGCCCTGCTGTTTGCCAGACGCACCACTCTGTGCACCTGCGCACCGTTCTCGCTGTCAACGTCAACCTGCCCTCACTGTGCCCAACTGCCAGAGCCATGAGAAGCACAGTGCAAGCCAGCCCCACCCCAGTTGTCAGCTGGAAGTGAGAACAAGGTTGCACTTTCAGCAGAGGGAGAGTGCAAATTTCTGGAATGGCAGTGTCACATGGGCTGTGCACCTGTGTCATGGAGATGCCAATGCCGGATGTCTTCCTGACTGTGCAGACGTCACTGTGAGTGTTGACAACCACGGTCATCAGCCCTGCCGCTGCAGCCTCCTCTGTGCTGTCCGGGTCCACCACCAGGAGCTCCCCATCCTGCAGCCACCAGAGCCACATGACAACCCCCGAGACTTGATCATGCTTTGGAGACTCTGCTGCATGAATAGACAGCAGGTGACTCGCAGAAGCTGTCTGTATATCTTCCTCCTCATTGTTGAAAATGTCGCTGCCAGAGAAGCTTTAGTGAAATACAATGTTGGAATTGGTTCGCACCTCAAAGAACGCGAAGGAAATGCCGAGAGGCAGATGGTGCAGACTGAGGGGCACCGGCTCCCGCACGCTGGGGGACAGCACTGTGACACGCGCGCGCCCCGAGTCGGCACCTCCGGCCGCCACCTCTGTGTCCGGCCGCCGGAAGGCCATGAGTGCAGCCAGCGTGCACAGCATGCACGCGTCCGCCAGGTTTCCCCCGTGATCCAGCACATGCACGTCTATGCTCAACGACCAGACCTGCAGCAATGAAATCTTGTATCTTTGGACATTTTGAAGAACCAGCACACACACCCGGGACCCTGAGGAGAATGAAGTACACATCTGCAGTGCCAAGCTTCCCACTTTCGAGGTGCAAGCACAAACGCATTGGCAGGAAGAGCTGGTAGGAAGGTCACAGACGTCTCAGCCCGTCGCGACCCTCATGTCATAGCTGATTGTGCATAGCCGCACCCTGTGGCCTGCCAGCACGCACAGCGCCTCCTGGTCGATGGCCCTGCTGTCCCTGAAGGCTCGCTCGAGAAGCCGCGTGACCTCTATAGCTGCCTCACCAGGCCTCCCTGCCTGGAACGATGGCGAAGCCATAGGGGAGTACTCCACATTGAAGCGCACAGCACCCTCATTTGGCCTGCACCAGCAGCAGGGAGATTGCGGCGATTGCCGTCTGGCCAGGAGGGTACCTGAAGCCTTGAGCCTTGACTCAAGGTAGCCATGCCATCAGTGTGCGCACCTGTCTTCGTAAGGCGCTGTGAGTGTGGGTGTGATGACAGTCATGACTTTTGTCTGCCCCATGTCAAGTGTGGCGCCGCTATCATCCAGGGAGAACTGCACAGGGGGCATGAGAGAGGTCATCACATGTTAGGATTCTCCGCAGCCCCTGACATTGTGAAGGTAAATCCTTGCCTGATAAGAGATCTTCCGGTGTTCATAAGGGGTCCTGCCATCCACCCTCAGCTCCTCCCTAAGAGCCTGAACATATGCTTGTTGGTCAATGCCGGCATGAAACACATAAGCGCAAATATCATACCTATGATTTCATAGGATACAAAGACACTGTACAGTATATAGGTACCTTCAGGACAAATTCACGTTCATTTGTGGAGATGAGGTCTGTGTCCCTTTGCATCAGATCGTCTGTTTTTAGCACCCGCGAAAAAGCATGAACTGGATCAAAACCAACAGATATAATCCAGTTTTTCTGACGTTGTGCTTTATTCGAAGCACCGATCTTGTTCTTGAGAGCAGCGAAAGAGCAGCTTTGTTTCGGAGCTGCCAATCTCACTCCGGATCCGTCCAAAACAGGCTCGGCACCTATTTTGAGCAAATTTTACGACATGCAAAATTAAGGGATCGAGGAGCTGAAGCACAGGACTTGCAGGCCAGGAGCATTTAGAAGATCGCATGGACACGTATCGATCGCGGGATTGGGAAGGCTTTGTTTGAGCTTGTCGCACTGAGATGCGGGCCATCGTTAGATCACTACTGGGTACACCGGATAGTGTTGCGATCCCTCCTCGCTTGTCTAACTTAAAAAATAGTCAGCTTTATAATAGGAGGACTTTGAACAAGGTGCCCAAAATTACGCTCGCTCCTTCCACCCGTCGTACGCTGACGCAAGCTTTCCTCCTTTTTGCCGGTTCCGGTCTCACTATCGCTCGTGCTGGTGCTTTCTCACCTTTTCTACTGGGACATTCACTTTGGCTTGATCGATTCTCAACAAATGGCGCACCCTGCTTCAGTCCTTTTCATGAGGGCGTGGTGCACATCGTTAGGGAGGGCTGCAATAATGGGACGTTGTTTTACCTGACATTCGATTTGAATATCGTAGTATTTGAAAACAAGTGGACCCATCAAAGCAGAGAAGATTTGGCAGGGCATATCAGCTTTCATGCTTGACAACTTCCTGGGCCCGGTGCAGTGTCTGTAAGAGCTACAACCTGCGGTGACACGAGCCAACACAACCCAAGCAAGAAAAAGGAGCCGATGCTGAATGCGTGGGACACCCTAAGAGGTGGACGCAGAGACAATGACTGTCTTGTGGATGATCTGGAACTCCAGAACCGACTGAAGTCTCAGCGTGTTGCAGATTCTCTGCGGAAGGTATGATCTAAGACTAGTATTCTCATCCACCGTAAGATTACTCCCATGGCTTCTCCTCTGACGCCAAGTGTGGCATTGTGCAGGTTGACCGCAAGTTCTTCATTCTGCCAGACATGTTCTCTATTCGAGCATATCAGGTATGGTCTTTGTGTCTTCTTTTGGATTCAGCATTGTCTTCTGCCATGCACCATGTGGTTACTGGGCTCATGTCACATGCGCAGGATCAGGCCCTACCCATTGGCTACGGGCAGACCATATCTGCACCCCACATGTACGTCAAATGGGTCATGTGTTGGTACCTCTTTCCATCCGGTCTTTCCAAAGGGGAGCTTTTTCTAATTTTAGCTGCTCATACAGGCACGCAGCTGCTCTTGAACTGCTGGAGCAACACCTGCAACCAGGCGCTTCGGTGCTTGATGTGGGCTCAGGTATGCTCAACCGCCATGTCTATCGACAGCTGCTTTGACTTGCCAAGCTCCAGTTCCCTGGCAAGGATCCCCCCTATTCACCCCCAGTGTGAGGTGCATGCATGCCTGTCAACAGGCTCTGGCTATCTGAGCGCGTGCATGGGGCACATGGTGGGCAGCAAGGGCCATGTGCTGGGCATTGAGCGCGTGCCGCAGCTGGCCCAGCGCTCCATCTCCAGCCTGCGCAGAGCAGCGCCCGAGCTGTGCGCACCTCGGACAGTTCTGTGTCCCCTTGGTCAAGCTGCTCTGTTGCTGTGCTGCTGCTGCACGACGTGTGGACAGGGAGAGATGTGGTGCTGTGTGCGGCAGGTACGAGAATGGCATAGTCACCCTCAAGGCCGGCAACGCTCTGGACGACCTTGCCCTTGAGGAGTATGGCCCCTTTGACGCCATCCACGTTGGCGCTGCTGCAGCATCACTTCCGCAGGTTTGGCCGATGCGCTTGGTCTTTAGGCTTAAGTTAAAAGCCAGCGTCCCCTGAGTACCAAGAAAGATTCATAAAATTTGCTCTCATTTCAATTCTTGGATTTGGCACAAATTGGGGATTGAGCACGCTGCTGGGTTTCACAGGTGCTGGTTGACAAGCTGAAGCCAGGCGGACGCCTGATCATTCCTGTAGGCGAGCAGAACGATCTGCAGGTGCAAAAGTTATTCTGCTGCATTATCACACTCAAAGAGCATGGCAGAAACTTGATTTGTCCAAATATATGGAGTCCTGCCGAGATGTTCCTTCAGTCGAAAGATCAATGACTGGGGCTGAAAATGTATACGCAATGTACAGGTGCTCAAGTGTCTTGACAAGGACAAGGAGGGACGAGTGACAACCAAAGACATGATGGGCGTGCTATTTGTTCCATTGATGGACTCAGCACTGCCTGGTCATCAGGAAACTCCCCACCACCGAGATCCAGAGCTGTAGAGCTATTGAGGGAGCCATCCTTGTGGCTGGTTAGCCTTTGGAGGGCCTCGCACAAAATTTGCTCAATTTTGCACTTTTGGCCTGTCACGGGCTATATTTTGCTGTACCACATTTTTGCCTAGAGAGCAAGCACAGCCCTGTTGAAGACCTTCAAGGCATGGCTCAAGAGCGTTTTGTTCATGTTGACGAAGCTGATCATCAAGAAGGTCTATGGGAGGTTGCAAGGCAACACATGAGGGCATTCCCGTGTACCCAATTTTGATGCCGTGATGGGCATGTCTGCTTGCGTGTGCAGACTTATGATTTTGCAAGAAGAGGAGAGCATTTGCAGTTGTGGAATAATAAATTTGGTCGTCATCCCCAGGATGAATGTGCACGCTTGTGATATCTTATTATGTAGTATGTCAGGTAGATGGATAATCAAATTTCCGTGCAAAGGTTTGAGAATGTAAGAGTATGGAAATCAGTGCACATGACGTCATGACCCCGCACTTGCAATGCTTCTTTACACTCAAGTTTGGTGCAGTTTGCATCTGACAATGGGCCTAGTGTTAACTAGTGTCGATCACTGCGATTAAGCTGACCAACCTGGCAGTCAAGAGGTTCATGCTCGTGTTGCTACAGAAAATCTTCTTCACCCAATGGTCCTGATGGTTCTGCATTGGGGACCAGCTCACCAAGAAGGGCATATTTCTCAACCATCCGCGCTTCTTCTCCACAGATGGTTTGGTTTCGGCACTTGCAGCGATGCCGAACCTGCGCACAGCAGTTTAATGCTGGTAATGCCACAACCCATATATTTTTTGCGCATCGATTGTACTGTACAGCAACATCTCAGAAACCAGGCATCAACGGACCTGCAGCTCAGGCTTGATGTATTTACATTCCCTTCTGCCCACACCGTACTCGGGATCTCTCCCATACCACTCTGTTGCATTCTGGCTCAATGATTGCACGCCCACAGGCTGACTGATCTGCAAGGCGTAGGCAACATCGTTACAGCCTACACTTCATGCTTCTTGCATTGTTGCAGGTTGGGCGAGACTGCAACTATGTACTTCCAAATGATGCATGACAAGTGCTCTGCAGGTCAAGAAGTTCCAAAACCACACGCACATTGATACCCTTGGGCGTGGCGGCAGCCCAGATGTTGGTGTTGTGGCCAAAGTATCCACGGAAGCTCTTGGGGTGCAGATCCTCTGGGATGAAGTTGCAACCGCCCCAGTGCAGCGGCCAGCGGTCTGACAGCGCCGTGGGCGGTGTGCACCCCATGGTCCGTGATTGAAGCTGCGTCAAGGTGGCATGCAATTTGTGAGCAACACTCCCAAGGTCATGAACAAGGCCCTGAACAGACTACACAGAGGGTGCACTGCAGGTACGGTGGCGGCGGCGGAATCGTGAAAGGTAAGACTGTGGGCAATGACACCGCAGGTAGCCAGTACTACTCTCCGTATGTGCCCCCGGCAGTGCCCTCAGTGCGCCTTTCAATTTCGCACTGCCAAGTGTCAGATCTGGTGTGGGCTGCCTTTTGAGCTTTGGACCAAATGCTACCGTTCTTACCAGAGTTGCACCTCTCACCTTGTGTGCATCCTCAATGTCGTAAACCAGGTTCTCAGCAAGAATCTCTTCAAATGCCGGCAGTGTGCCCTGGAAGTTCTCGTCAAGCAGTGATGATCCCACCAGCTCATCTCTGACATGTAGCAGGGTGAACCCATGCTTCAAGAGGCTGCAAAACGGGCAGGAGTCGAAATCAGGAGAGACCACAGTGACAGACCGATAGTTTTGGCTAGAGTGGGATGCAGCAACAGCAAAATTCATCCATGGGGTGCGCACTAGCTGAGCATGCGTGGCCAGTCCAAATACTCATCCCATCGCTTCCCCACATCATATACCCCAGGAGAGTACTCCATTATCACATTGTCTACCCTGCAGCCGCACAGAAGCCAATTAGGTCCCAGCGCAGCAAGAGAAGCCAATCTTGAGAAGATCTCATAAAGCATGCTCTCAGACAAAAATGCACATCATGCAAATTGTTGACTGATCTCTGCAGCGCACTTGTAAGTGTCCAGAATGCCCTTTGATGACTGAAATGCTGTTGGCTCAAAGCCTTCCACGTCCAGTTTCATCAGCAGCACATCCTCTTGAACAACAGAGTCAACCCGCTCCCCCTTCACAGTGATGAAGTCATAGGCCCCCTCATTGTCAATACTCCTGCAGACCATGTCACAGTTGATAATATTCTGCGCCGTAAGCACTTGTTTGTCAACTTTATGTCTGCAGGTGTGGTGGATGTTTGTATGTGGGGAGTAGCTCACTTGTCAATGTTCCCACCGCCTATTGATGCAGTGCCCCAGATACCTCGTTGAGGGACTTGCAGTGTATATGACCCTCCATCTCTATCAGCAACCGCAGCAGCTCTCACAAGTGCAGACCCTTGGAACCCATTCAGCTGCACTCCATACTCCAGAAAGTGCCTGAACTTTGGTACTGGTTCCCATGCTATGACCCTGCCAAGCATGATGTGTCGTTCAGCAATCAGCTGTGCAGGGATATTTGCCGTGATATGAGAAGAGAAAGAAGATTAATTCTTGCAGGGTGTGAGAAACACGAGGTAGTGCAGCTTGACCTGCATCCGTGCGCTGCAGCATAGAGCGAGTAGTATCCAAAGTTGGCGCCAATGTCCACCACGAGGCGCCTGCCTGCCCTCCCGGACACACTGCGCTCTGCCCCCTTCCCGGGATGCCCAGATCCACCTCCCTTCTCTACACATTGCCCGTTCAGGCGAGTGTACCACACCTGCATAGGGAAAGAATAGAAATTTTGCCAAGTTGAGTTACATGCGGCAATTGCTTGAGAAGTGACTGCTATATACGAATTAGCAGACTTGGCAGCTGAAATCTGCATAGAACGATGGTGGTCTTGGAGGGCACCTGCGTCAAGCCCAGCTCAATGTTTCCATTGATGTGCATCTGGCCACTGACATCCACGTCCTGCTTTGGGTTTGTGTAGGGCATGAGGAAGGGCGGCACAGTGCGTGTCTGCTTCACGTACACCTCCACACCCCGCCCCAGGAGATCAGCGACAGGCGAGGCAGCCTGCACCTCCCCCGGCGACCAGGGCACGGCATGTGTCCATGGCCCACAGTCCGCACAGTCGGTGCCCAGATCACAGTACACCTGCCCGCAGCATCAGACCATCAGGATGCGATTGCACTGGTGGTGCAGGCAACAACAGTGTGAAGAAGCGCAAAGGACAAGGTATGATTTCCCAGGGGATTATACTGACCCTCCCATCTCCACCGCGGCCATCTTCACAGATGCCATTGCTGCTGTGGCCCATACAAGTGTTGCTACATGTGGTCCTGTTCACAAGAATTCGTTCCCAGGGGAACAATGCCACAGTTTCTCCAGTCTGGTTGCCAATATCTGGGCTGCTCTGTCGTGCAACGCGGTGAGACGCTCTATCTAGGCCTAATTTGTTCGCAGGTGTGTTAAAGCTGCGCGCACCAGAAAGCTGTTTTTAACGTTTTCCAGTCAGATGTCTCAGCGGGAGAATTTCACAGAGGGTGACCCATCTGGGGCAGGTTTGCAGGCATGCGTACCTGACGGCACTTGGCGCCTCAACAGACTTGGAGGAGCTGCCTTTTATGTACAGCGCTGCATGAGGACATCAGTGTCAAAAGCCAGCAGCCCAGAACATTAGAAGCTCAGGGATGCCTGAAAGTGCTCCAGACAATACCGTACCTGCTGCTACTGTAGTGATCACCACCAGTAATAAACCACACTGGGATGCTACGCTGCTGCAGTAGCCTCGACGTCTATCCACCTTGCTGCGGGTGAAAGTGAATCCAGCTGTTCTGCTAGTGTCATCGATCGTGATCTTGCGCAGTGTACGCATGTGATGTACTAAACAGGAAAGATGCTATCAAAATCTTTGTCAGTAACATACGGGTCAAGTTCTGGTGCAATTTGAGCTTCAGATCAGCAACATTCTACAACAACATCTTCACAAGATGTTCCAGGTATCCCGCGTGAGATTTTCGTTTCCTGAAACAAAGGGCGCATGAAAAGACATTAAAGGAAAGAAATCCATCGAAACACCTGTCCGTTTCCTCCCTGGATCTGCTCCTTTGATACTTTCGGCTCTTCCGACGAAAAATGATAGGTTTTCTCCCCTGCCTTTGGATGCTAGGGGTCCGAAAAGCCCAACCTTCCAGATAATGCTAGCATGCTAGCTATAGCAATAAAGCGCCCAAGGCAGTACGAAGTGCAGCTATTTCCATAGATTGGTAGTGTTGAATTAATACTGGAGAGAAGAAGAAGAAGAAAGAAAGAAGGAACACAGAACAGGAGACCTCCGGGGACCCCTGCCACGTGTGTAACATAGTGATTATGTCATTGCTTACGGATTGCATGCAGCTTTGCTGACATGTCGGCCTTGCATCTGTCTTGCACTGATGCAGGTCTGTGATGCAAGCCTATCTAGGCAAGTGTGCATCATCTGGCTATATAAGCCCAGAACACCTCTTAGTTGGTGTTATTTAAACACCTTCACCTTGGGAATGTTTCACATATATTACAACGTGCGTACGGGCGCAGCTGGGGGGCCGCGCATAGGACATCACCTCAGGGCTAGCCCCCGTCATCAAAAGGGAAAGTCGAGGACAGGCGGCATAGTCGGGTGGAGCGTCGCAGGGGTGGGGGCGACACCAGAAGGGCGGGGGATATTCAGTTAAGAACAGAATCCAGGATAACGTAAGTATCCAGGTCACGTGGTACGATTACATAATTATAACGTTACACTCTCCCCCATTTAGTTGTCAGCGACAACGATAGCTTCTCAAAGGAGTAACTTAAGTGAGACCCCACAAAGGTGGACATGCAAAGTGCATGCTGAAAGTTTGGACTCATACCCATGCATGCATGAGATATGAATATGCCTCAACGGAAGGAAACTCATCCAACGGGTGAGCGCTGGCCAGCTGCAGCATTTTCCGTCGCTTACGTTTAGAAGCTAATATATACGCTTAAAAGCTAATATAGCTAATAAGTGTAACGTCACGTAACGGTTACAGTAGCACTACCATAATGCACTGATGATCTCAGTACTACTATGTATAGTATGCATACAAAAAAGCAACCCAAAACTTGGAAGAAAATCATGAAGTGCCCGAGGTGTCGTGCATTTTGTGTTGCCAACTTGGCATTTGGACTAAGGTCACCGGTCACAAAGTTTTTTTATGATGCAGTCATTGTACCAGTGGTGCCATGAAGGGCATGCATGACAAAATTGGACACCACACTTGCATCCCATAAAGTGTCGGCAGTGCCACAGGTACAAGAGATTGTCTTCTTCACCCTGCAATACTGAGAGTTCCAACACAGTTCTCACACGTTTGATGCTGTCATTAGCTGGCCCCTGTCGACTGGTGTACATTCAACCCTTCCTCACTTCATCGTCAAAGCAACCGTCATGCAATACTCCTGGGTCCTTCAGCGCCCCACCACTTCGGGCTTCAGACCTCAACCCTACCATCACTGCCACGCTCAGCCCTCACTCAATCAACACAGTGTGCTGCTCCGCATCACGCTCGCAAAGGCTCGTTTTGCAAGAGGACGCCGCCCATGCCAGCATGCGCATCCCCTGCTCCGCTCAGCCGTGGGAACCAATCCCAAAGTGGAATCGCCGCACGAATTTGTCGTTGAAGGCATACTCGAGGCGGAGGGGCCCAACGGGTGAGTCCACGCGGATGCCTGCCCCAAAGCCGTAGCCGCTGCCGGGCTTACCACGCGCCCCAGCAGGGTCGCCCAGCACCGTCTGCCCACTGTCCAAGTCTGTGCCGTAGTCAAAGAATAGCGCACCCTGCACACCAGGCTCGGGGTTCAATTCCTCCAATTCAATACCTGGGGGTAAAAATGATTTGCAAGTATGCATTCCCTCCTGGTTTCAGGTAACTGCAGCCCGCAATACTGCGTGTGTGCATCAGCTGCAATGAACATCTTGAATCCTGAGAGGGCGTTTATTTCTTTGGGAGGCAGAGAGAACTCACATCCACGGGGCCAAAGATGGGCCAGTGGAGGCCAGCAGTGCCAGTGACATAGTTCCGGCCGGAGCCAACGCCACCCTCGCTGTATCCTCGCACCGAGTTTGTGCCGCCGATCGGGAATGCCTCATAAGGAGGCAGGTCTCCCAGGATCACACCGCCTGTGCACAATATGACACATCTGAGAACACTGGTATGCACGGCGCACATGGCTGCAGAGAAGCATCGCAAGGACGGAGGATCTGCCGTTGCGTAGAAGAAAATTATTGCTTCAATGCCGCAGCGCACCCTTGGCGGACAGGTGGGCGCGCAGGCCCTTGTAGATCTGCATGCCCCGCTCGGCGCGCAGGCAGAAGCGATTGAAGTTGAGCCAGTCGGACTGCAGCGGCAGCGCCTGCTCCATGGAGGCCACCAGGTGCGCGTCCTGGCCGCCGCTGTATGCCGCCCGCAGCAGAGCCAGCATCAGCGTGTCGCTGCGCCCGCCCGAGAACGTCAACGGGCTGCCGTACGCATCCTGCACCGGCACCAGCATACCTCAGCACGCCTCCCATTGACTGTACATCTCCGTCACAACCCTGAGAAGACAACCACACAGCGATGCAAGAGAGACGGGGCCAGTCGGCTGGCGCGCGCCTGCGTGATGCAGCTGCCGTGCTCGTCGAGGCACTTGGCACGTTGCCAGTTGACGCCGAGCGTTCCGGTCCAGCCGGTGGCGAGCGGGCGGCCGTACTCGACCCCGCCCATGAGGCGCGCGACCACAACGCTGCCTTCGGGGGACGCCTCCTCCTCGCTGCCCGGCCGAGCGCAGTCGTCCGGCGCGCGCCCATGCACCGGGTTGCCCGATGTGCGCGTGTTCTGCAGCGAGATCGTGCGCGAGGTGCGGTACGGGTCCCCCTTCACCCACGGGTCGGTGTGGTTCACCCGGAACAGGCTGTCCACCTGCACCAGTTATGCCACTTACCTTAGGCATAGCAATTAATAAAAAAGAACCACTGACTCTGTACCTCAAGCTCTTTTGTACTGCAAAGCCGGCAGCAGGTGCAGCACCTGCCCAATCTCAACGGTGGCGGCAAGCTTCTGGTTGAGGCCGAAGAGGTTGCGCTGGGAGAAGGAGGCCGAGCCTATGAAGCCTGGCAGGGCTCCCTCCGAGTGCCCCTGTGAGCTGATGCCCCCGCCGCAGCTGAGGCCCCCCGTCTTACGCTCCACAACATTCAGCACAAGGTCCACCTGCACACCCAGCAAGCAGGCTGCAGCTTGTTCTCCACATAGTTGCACGACACGGCTAAAAATTTTCTCGACACGCGTTCCGACACTTGTCGGACACCGACACGCCCGACACGCCCGGACACGCATGCATAATGTTGGATTACATAACCTGACCGTTACGGCTCCAAATTGAGCCAAACCAGCCTGTGTTCGACCCTAAAAACACTGGGGAGTTCATTTTAAGGTCCATTTTGCATGTAGGAGCCATTTAGATCACGTTTTATGCAGATTAATTGGAGATGCAATGCTTTTATAGCCATGCATGCTTAAAAAGCTGACGTGGCTCCCACGTGGCAGCCGTGTCGCCGTGTCTGGCCTGGGAAAAACTCGCCCGACACCCGTGTCTGACACTCGCCGTGTCCGACACTCCTAGCCGTGTCGTGCTTCTATGGTTCTCCACGTAAACCTTTGCACATGAAAGTGGCATGGAGAGTCTCACACCTTTGGATGCTCAAGTGTGCTGTCTTCTGCTGGCTGTGGCAGGATGGTCACATCATCAAAAAGCCCCATGCTGTACACAGCGTCTATGTCCATCTTGGCCTGCCGCACATTGTACACCTGCCATTCGAGACACAGGACACACTCAGAGCCTGTGTTTGGAACCGCTGGCAAAGCACTTGAATTTGCTTTGGGATGCAATGATGCAATGAAGCAATATAGTCAAGCAGAAGCACTCACCTGACCAGGGCGCGTTGCAAGTTGTCGCAGGACCACCTCTGGCCTTGTGGCGCCCTCTTCTCGGACCTCCCCGGTCTTCCTATCAACATATCTCAGGTTGAGGTTGCCCACCACCATCTCAGCCAGCTTCACATTGATGACCCCACCGGTGTCATCAACTTCCGTCACCTGCAATTGAAGCCCCCTTCTGTTTCTCATTGTCATTCAGAGCCAAATAAAAACGCAGTAAGGTTCTGCACGAAAGCAGAATTTGCAGTGCAAACAGGAATCTTCAGGGCTGTGGCAGACCTGCCCGAAGATGCCGCGGTCTTCATACCACTTGTTCAGCCGTTTGACGGCGGTGCTGAAAGCTGGGAAATTCAAGGTGCGGCCTGCCTGGTCCCTGAACGCCTCCTCAATTTCCCGCTGGGGTAAGACATTTGCGCCAGTCACGACCACTCCCTTGATGACCGGATTTGCAGTGGCCTGCACAGCAACAGCAGTGCAAAATAGTTGGTGTTCTGCGTTGGATACACATGGCAGCAGACATCAAAAAGGGCAATATCAGATGGAATGGCTGCTGGCTGCTTTCATCCAGCACCTGCAGTGTGAGCTTGATCCCATCTCGTGTGTCCTCGGCAGCTGGCAGGATCTGCTGGAAGTAGCCTGCATCAAAGACGCGCTGGATGTCGTCCCTCACTTCGCTGAGGGTGTATGCAAAGTTTGGCTTGATAGTCAGCTTGGACTCTGCTATCCTCTTCAGCTCCCCATCGACGCCCCTTACTTCCACCTACACAATCACACTCGTCAGTCTCAGCAAAATCTAGGACATGGCTTGTGCGGGATGAGAGGCATTTGAAAATGTCACCTCCAAGCTCTGGACTGGCAATAATCCTTGTGTGCTGGGTGGGGCGAAGCCAAGCGAGGAAAGAGGTAGATGACAAAAATCAAGACGGTGATACCAAGGTAGCATGAGCAAAGACATTATCTTGACGCTCAACAATGGACATGCAGGGGCTTTTGTACCTCACTGATCAGGATGGGCTCCTCAGTGCCAGGGCCTGCTGTATCGCTTCCAGCCTGTCCCTCCATAGTGTCCTTGGTCAGACTGAGACTGTTGGCGACTTCTGACGATCTAGGCAGTCGCACAGTCGAGCCAGCCGCAACCCCGCCTGCTGCTCCAGAGAGACAGCAGAGCATGGTGGGCCTGGCTCGCCGTCTCCTTCCATTCCTGAGCTGTGGATGGGAAATTGCGTCTGAGAAATGTTGCATATTCTCGATTGCGCCCAGCTGCAGCTGTGCACCGGCCTGCTGAGCTTTGCCAAGGAAGCGTTCCATGCCTTGCTGCCAATTCCGCAGCACGTCCCCCATTTTCTGCAGGGGTGGGGGTGGTGCGCTGAGCATGGACCCGCTGCAGGATGGACTGCTCGCATCCATGGCTTCAGCACTGGCCTGTGTTCAGGCTGTGATCATCACTGTAAGAGCTCAATCCAGTCTACTCAGCTTCTTTGCGCCAGATATTACATTTCGCCGATTTTCCTGGCACGATACGGCGCAATGCACAACTGTAAAGCCACCGACAGCCTGAAGTGCCACAGCTTCCAGTGCACTTTCTGATCGGAAACAAGCTTTAAAAGTTGGCCCATTGTTTATGAGATCGGAGGTGTAGATTGTGGAAATGGTCTGTATAGCTGTGTGGTTGACGCGGGAACTTGTTGCCCTATTTTAGTCCTCGCACAGATTACCGTCAAAAGATAGATTCTATGTTTGCCAACAGAAAACTACCTAGAATAGCCAGATTGCTTGAAAATTCCATCTGCACGCCCGCGTTTTGTTCGGTGGCCAGGCGTGAGGGCCAAGCCTCGACATCTGCGAGTGCTTTATACCTCAGTAGCTTAAGAGCTTGTGCAGGCACGACAAGGTCAGAAGGCATGCCAGGCAGCAGATTATACAGTACAGTCGAAGCAGGCAGGGCCAGGCTTCCCGCGCAGCATGATCTTCAGTCCAAGAGGCTCTTGTGCTCAATTGGGAGAGCGGCTGAAGTATGTATCAAAGAGAGCACAGCTGCAAGTCAGAAGCTCCCAAAGGCCCTGCATGCCTACCAGCAGCGGCGCAGTGCGTTTGGGCTCCCAAATCTGAATGGAGACACTTCCAAGCACTACCAGGAGAGACGCCTAATAGGGTGTGCATTTGTGCTGCTTGACACATTTACTGCATACATTCCAGGTGTAAGCGGCAGCGTCCAGCTGAAGATGTGAAGAGTTTAGTGTGCGCAAAGGGGTTTTCTGACAACCATATGTGCTTGAGCAGGTATTCGCCAAAGCAGCTATATGATGTTGTCGCTGCAGTGGAGCATTATAAGGAGTTTGTGCCGTGGTGCCAGAGGTCTGAGATCATTCAGGAAAGGCCTCCTGACTTTGTGGAAGCCGAGCTCGAAGTCGGCTTCAAACTTTTCGTGGAGAGGTGGGGCATTCACGGGGTAGTGTTGCCTAAGTTTTGCTAGCTCACATTTACTCCTCTACTGCTGTCCTTCAACAAGCTGTTGTGACGTTACAATGTGCTAATGCGCAGGTACACTTCACAAGTACACTTGCACAGACCGGGCAAGGTGGTGTCGCATGTATATGACAGCACATTGTTTGATCACCTGGACTCAACCTGGGAGTTTAAGCCGGGGCCCACACCTGGCTCGACATGGCTATTCTTCAGTGTGGATTTTGCCTTCAAGTCCCCGCTGTACCGGCACATTGCCAGCGTATTCTTTGATGAGGTGAGCTTGTTGACTGGACAATGGAACTCCGACAGTTTTTGAGCATTCACAGCCTTTCTGGCAGCTAGCTGAAGGAGCACTTGTCTTTTTCGCATGCCTGCAGCACTTGATCACATAATTGCCATTCATCACAATCATTGTATTTGACAAGCAGGAAACGTGCTCATGGGCAGGTTGTGAAGCATATGATGGGCGCTTTTGAGGGCCGCTGCAAGCACTTATATGGAACCTCCGCTTTTGCAAAGCGCGCTCCTGCAGCTCAGAAGATGCAGACAGCATGAGTGTGGCCTCTGCCATGGCTACCCAGGTTGTTGCAGCCGCTCAGAACTTTCTTTGAGCGGGGGATAGTGAGGCAGTCGTTGTCCTGGGTTTCTTATTCTGGGTCACCCCATAGGTTATACCATGGGTGATGCAGCCATAGCAACGTTTTGGTGAAGTGCAGCGGAGAGGTACCTTGTCTTAGACTCCACACTGGGCTCATATTGAATGGCCAGAACTCCGAGAGTTTCCCTTTAAAGAAGCGTAGTAGGAGTCAATAACCACTTCCAGATTGATCAGCTTACAAACTCTGAATTGCCGCCGAAAATATGGTTTGCGATTTAAAAATTGTTTTTGAAGGCTCTTGGTTGCCTGAAATTCAGTTCAACTTGCCACCATGAATTAAACAAACCTGCCTGAAGCAAAATTTAATTAGGACATCTCATCAGGATCCCATGATGTCTGCATGGGAACTGCATGATGCACTTTTCCCACATCTTGCCAGCAATATTCACCCTACGTTGGCTACATGCAGGCCTGCAGGCTGCCAGCTTTTAGTGAATCGGTGTGATATTCTTCAAGTTGCAGTGGTCTAAACATGTACAACGTAGATACGGGGAATGATATATTATGGCAGTGTATAGAATATAGCGGCTCTGATCAGAGAATTGCTGATCTCTCATGTTTATGCAGGGTCTAGGTGAGCCTTTGCTGCACTCTTGCAATTGCCTCTGGCCAGAGGCACTGCTGCAGTATTCTTGCTGCAAGAATCTTGCATGCGCAGTGAGGCGCGCCCTGCATGCGTATGCATGCGTTGCGCATACTTGCGGAAGGCATGCCAATCAGAAAGACGGGTGCACTGCGAGACTCGATCAGCAGAGGTTCCATTACATTCTGCCAAACCAGGCCACTCAGTGCTTGAAGGATGAGATCATGCAGCTTCCTTTACCTTCTCCAATGCAACTGGCACACATTCAGCGGCGATTCGAATCCCCTTCTGAAACGTTGGAAATGGGAAAGAAAACTGTCAATATCAGAAAGGTGGTATTCTTGGATATGCGTGAAACGATTGGCACGCAGTTTTATTGAAAGCAGCAGAGGGTGCCAGTCTTATCGGAAGCGATCCTCGATCGGGGCTGGTGTTTTCGGAGCCCGACAGGATAGTGCTTCCGGCAGACAGACATAATCTGCAGGTAGATAATAGAATCCATTGCAAAAGTCAGTGATATATGCAGGTGTGACAGTCCACACGGGGCACACGCGGAAACTTGAAAAAGAGAACCTAGATCGTTCATAGTTCTGTCCCGATAGAGCTTACTAAACCCGACTTAACACCTGAAACTCCACCTAATGGACAGAATTCCTAATTTGTTGTCTTAATGCAGATTGCTCTCGCACCGGCTGAATTCGAGTGAGAAGCAGAGAAGAAGCATGCTGCCTCCTTACGGACATTTCAGGAGCAGGAGAATCTCACAAGCACAAGGAGCATGGCTTTGCCTGTTCCTTGTATTTGCATCCGTTGCAGGTGCTTGCCACCGCCCACTTCTTGATGACGTGCCTCGGAGCCTGTCCTGCAGAAATCTCGGCAGTCAGCAACTTTCCAATTTGACCTGCAGGCGCTGCAAGGAGACCTCTTGAATATCTTGAAGGCATAAAGACAGCTGAGGCATCTGCCGATGCAAAGGAAGATCCCCTGCTGGCGGTAAGCAGAATAGCCTTGGTGTCCCACATGCAGCCAGAGTCACAGGGCGATTTCATAGAACAGTGTGGGCACTGACATCCTGCTGTGCATGAGCAGAGTACCATATTCCCTCTCTATGACAAGCTTACTGCCGCCAGCATCGTCCCCAGTCTGATGAACCTCTTCAAAGAACTAGAGCAGGACATCGACAAGCTGGAGGCCTCTGCGCCTACCACCTGGGCTGACCTTGTCGATCCCTATGAACGTCTCAATGATCGTCTCAACCTTCCTTGGGGCATTGTCACACATCTGGAGGTGCACATCCCTTCTCAATCCCAGCGGTGGGAAGATGGACGCACAGCCAGACAAAACACACCAGTAGCATCTGCTTTGCGCTTGTTGTGCAGTTCTCAAAAAACGGTGTCTTGTGCAGGGAGTGAAGAACAACGACGAGCTGCGAGCAGCAATGGACCAGCTGAATCCATTGCAAGTGCGCATCAGCCAGCGCCTCGGCCAGAGCTCTCCGCTGTACCAGGCATTCAAAATCATTAGGAACAATTCGACAGGCCTTACAGAGGCCCAACAGCGTGTCTTGGATGGGGCTATAATCAATGCAAAGCTCAGCGGAGTGGACCTGCAGGTACAGTAGACTTTCTGCGCCTTGACAGTCCCATCTGTGCTTGTCTGCTCATACATCTCATTGCTCTCCCTCAGCATTATTGCGCGCTTACTGTTGCGTCAGGAATGAAGTGTGTGCAGCTGAGTGTGAGCGTTCTGCTGCCATGTCAGGTTGCTGTGCCAGAAGGTGAGGACAGAGGGAAGGCAAAGGTGGAAGCAACAGATCGCTTCAATGAGATCACCCAGCAGCTGTCAGCGCTGTCGAACAATTTCAGCAACAACGCCCTGGATTCGACGGCCGCCTTTAAATTGCTTGTCACCGACAAGAAAGGCCTGGGTGGCTTGCCAGAGAGCTTCCTCGCACAGGCCGCCCAAAGGGTGTGTCACTCCTTTCCAGTAAAAAATGGATGCATGCACTTAACAAGCGCTGTCAGAGCTGGATACTAATTATGATCTTACTGCGCATTGTTGTAGGCTAACAAAGCAGGGAACGATGGGGCGACACCGGCAGACGGTCCCTGGCTCATCACCTTGGATGCGCCAACCTACACTAGTGTCATGTCTTATGCTGACAACAGGCGAGATCCTGATCCGGCCACCTGCTTAAACGTCAGGTCTGCAGTCATGATGACTCTTCAAGCGTTCTTTGAGTACCAGAAATGAAGGAGGCGATCTTGCTCGTGGCAGGACGCTGCGTGAGGAAGTGTACAGGGCGTACATCTCACGTGCATCATCCGGAGCAGCGGACAACACTCCAATCATTGAGACAATGATGGCGCTGAGGCAGGAGCAGGCTCGCCTTGCCGGCTACACAAATGCTGCAGAGTACTTCATGGCCAACAAGGTGACCTGCTGCACAGAAGCAATCCATCCTTTCACAAGCGTATCTTCTGGTGCTTGCCATGGATTGTGATGCGCGGAGATTGCCTGTGGAAGTCTGGCAGTGCATGGATGAGTGTGCTTCTGACACAAGCCAGTCCCTGAGCTGTATGCTGCATGCTGCAGATGGCCACTCCCCAGACTGCTATGGACCTCATTGAGCAGTTACGAGAGGCATCATACAACACAGCAGCGAAAGAATTGAAGGACCTGAGGCAGTTTGCGGCTTCCCAAGTGAGTGCCTTGCCTCCATTGCAACATGCTGTGCATTACATCAGCAATGTATTGCCATGCCATGAACTTAGATGATGCAGGAGACCATCATAATCAGATTGATGTGCGCTACAGAACTTCACCGAGACGCTAATGAATTGGGACAGTGCATACTGGGCACAGAAGCAGCAGCAGGCCCTGTTCAACTTGAATGACGAGGATGTGCGGCCTTATCTGCCTCTGCCAAGGGTCTTGGAAGGACTCTTTGCGGTGAGATCTCCCTGTCATGCACTTTGGTGCCATGGCTGATTGAGCGAACTTGCTCCCATCATTGAAAACCTCTGATCGGAGGCACTGAGGACATATCATCTGTTTGGCACCCATGCCAGCATATGAATCAACGGCTTCATTTGGCAGCCTTGCTCGCCATACCAGCGGAGTCATTGTCTGGTGCTGTGCACAGCTGGCCAAGCGCCTCTTCAACGCCACAGTGGAGGCCGCTGACGGAGAAGTGCCGGTCTGGGATCCGACTGTGCGATTTTTCCGTGTGTATCGCAATGGAGAGCTGAAAGCTCACTTTTACCTGGACTCCTTCGCAAGGCCTGGAGGTGAGAGTTCTTTCTAAGCTTCATTTGAATGATGGGCCAGCAAGTTCATGTGCAGCATGTGCTGAGGTCTTTGGCGCAATGTTGCAGAGAAGAGCGCTGGGGCTTGGCAGTCTTCCATGGTTGGGCAATCAGCACTGCTGGCAGCACCAGGAGAGAAGCTGAGATTGCCCGTGGCAGTTCTGGTCACAAACCAGTCGCCCCCTGTTGGTGACAAGCCCAGCCTGATGACAATGTAGTAAGTTGCTCGACTCCTCTCCCTGACATGCTAATGTGTAGGCTAAATTCCTCGTGGGTTCTGACTGAAATTATCTATGTGTCTTTCCGGCAGCGAGGTAGTCACGCTGTTCCACGAATTTGGACACGGCCTTCAGCACATGCTGACCACTCAGACTGACGTCCTTGTGTCCGGCATTGCGGGCATAGAGCAAGACGCTGTCGAGCAACCCAGCCAGTTTCTAGAGAGATGGTGCGGCCCTGACAGATAATCCTGCAATGTATTCAACGTTCTTGAACCTGTAGGCTTCTGACCATCTGAGAAGGAGCAGCAAGAATACACAGGACGGGGACACTGACATCGTGCTTGATTTCCGCAGGGCGCATGAAAAGCCAGTGCTTCTTTCATTTGCACGCCACTACGAGACAAATAAGAGCATGCCAGAAGAGTTGGTCAACAAAATAGAGGCAGCTCGCAACTACAGGTGTGGCTGGAAGGAGGGGCCATCTGTGAGACAGCTGTGATATAGGTTGTCAGGGTTGAGTAAATCATGGTGTGCTGCACAGGTCTGGCACAGACACGCTGCGCCAGCTGTACTACGCCTTGATAGATCTGAAGATTCACTCGAGCTATAATCCACAGCCCGGTGTCTTCCTGCATGAGACGGACCTGTACAAGGACGTCATTGCTAAGACTACTGTCATGGCCCCGCTCTTAGAAGACAGGTATGCATGTTGCGCGTTTTCTGCCCTGCATGCACTCTTACCCATCACAGACCTGCTGCATTTCTTGGACAAGTTTACATTGGCCTTAACCATCTCGCTGAAAAATTCCAACAGTCCTCTCATCAATCTTCCATTTCTGCCTGCCCTGTGCAGGTTCCTGTGCACATTCACCCACATTTTCAGTGGTGGCTATGCCAGCGGCTATTATGGCTACAAGTGGTGAGGCTCTTCAGCTGCATAGCTTGCAATAACTGTGACGCGCTGTGCAACATTGACGTTACCTTTCATCTGCTTGGGTGAAGGAATATTAAGACAATTGGAGTTTTGACCGCTACTGCCATTTGCAGGGCCCAAGTGATGTCTATTGATGGGTTCAGCGCTTTCCAAGAAGTTGGCATGGATAATGAAGAAGCAATTGCCAAGGAGGGGCTCAAGTACAGGGATACCATTCTCTCCCTTGGAGGGGCTCGTGCACCAGCACTTGTATTCCAGGTAGCACCGTGAAAATCTCACCATTACTTTCAGCAAGGAGTGATAAGAGGAACGAAACTTTGATATCTAGTGATCACACGTGAAGACACCATACGCTCTTATTCACTCATGCCTTGTGTCCAATACAGGATTTCAGAGGGCGACCATCATCAACGACTCCAATCTTGCGCGATGAAAACCTGCTCCAGGCTGACACTGGAAGTGTGCAGACACAATCTTTGGTGTCAACAGCGACAAGCCAAAGGGCAAATTGATGAGAGTGACCCTTTCTGGTATGTACACTTTGTGCATGAAAGAGCTCTTTGATGGTATTTGTGGCTTGGACATATAAGATAGCAGGAGTGAAATGGCTAGTGCTTATGTACATATTCCCATGAGTCCTTGCATAGTCTTGGATGACAGAGTAAAATTTTCCTTGAAGCAGCAAATTGTAAATTGATTTCGGTCGTGCAAGCTGAGCAATATTGTCAACAGCCAACCAATGGAATCATCATGTTTTGCCATCTTCATGCATGCAAACCTACGAGCACATTGTGCAGGCTTCTGCTCTCATCAAGATGCTGTCACTTGGCCAACTTTTTCTTTTTAAAGGATGAACCCTCTTAAAAGATGCGTGCTAGTCGCACGCTCTCCGGTACACATGCGTAAGGATATCTAGGAAACCTGTCTGAGTGGTGGTTCGCAAAGCACTCCCGCGGGAGGATAGTGCGATACCTTAAGAGAAGCGCATGAAGGCAAACCGCTGACAGGCAAGACCTAGCAATGAACATGTCCCAAGCACCAGGGGGTAATCTTATCCCCCAAGGCGCACTCCAGCCCGCCGGCAACGCAACATCCCTCGGGTGACGTTGGAGGACCCACGGGGCAAGCCTACGGCATTGCATCTGGAGGCAGGGGGCACAGCAAAGCAGGCAAGCAACAATCACAGGCAAGCAATCACGTGCACTGCTGGCAACCAATAACGGAACAATCATGGAAGGCAAAACTGTACATGGAGGCGTTTCGCCTAGATGTAATCACGTGTAGCTTGCCGCAAGCCGTGAAGTTTGTAAGTGGATTTGAAGAAACCCGTGAACACTAAACCTTCAGGTATTTGAAGGCCAATACCCCGTCTGGGGACGTCCGCGCCGTTGACATCTCCTAAGACAGCACACATAGGGACCATTTCCGGCACGTTGGACGCTGTTGCCTTGGCTGCTGTGTCACCAGCAACCATGGCATATGTGTGGGGGATAGTCCACGCTTCCTCTCGACGTCAGCCAACATTGGTTGCTGGGTGGCATCCTGGTTGCTGGGTGGCATCCTGGTTGCTGATCTCCTCTCGGTGTGCCAGTCACCCTGTCCCGCGGGGCCAGAAGCGAAGCAAAGTTGCAAGTCGCTTGGAATGTTCTCCATCTTGGGTGCGTTGCCGGGCGGCAGGGCTGTTGACAACGGCCTCTATCTCCACGAGCTGCCCATCCAGAGCCTGAAGAGCAAGCTGCCTGCGATACTGGCTGCGCCGCCCGCGAAGAGGCCTGCAGCTGACTCTCCGCTGTAGTGGGCCCCTGTGGGCCACCCTGGTTTCGCCTTGCTGGGTGGACCAGCACTACGATTGCCTGTAAGGTGCTGATCAGTGTTGATTGCCTCTCCATACAACCCCTCCTCTGGCCAGGTTATGATACCAAAATTGCTCGCCATAGAATTGTCACAAGATTATTATTTTTTTTTTTTTTTTTTTTTTTAAGGGGGAGCCCCCGCTATTACATAGGTGCC